>Ga0315912_10000062_pt1 | contig 288830 bp, 228 predicted proteins | sample VfabasoilMG_FD_204469 | JGI IMG/M metagenome (GOLD analysis project Ga0315912, IMG submission 204469) | Garden soil microbial communities collected in Santa Monica, California, United States - V. faba soil | ecosystem: Environmental > Terrestrial > Soil > Garden | place: USA: California... | reverse complement strand
TCTACGGGTTCTACAGCGACTACGATCACAGTAGCACCTACGACAAGTGCAGGCTATACGGTAACGGGCACGGATGCGAACAGTTGCAGCAGTTTTGCAACATCGGCGATCACTGTAAATTCCCTGCCATTGGTAAGTGTAACTCCAACATCGGGCACAATATGTGCGGGATCAACGTTAACACTGACAGGATCAGGTGCAGTAACATATGCCTGGTCCACGGGCTCTACCGCGACTACGATCACGGTAGCACCTACGATAAGTGCAGGCTATACAGTAACCGGAACGGATGCGAACAGTTGCAGCAATTTTGCAACATCAGCAATTACTGTAAATCCATTGCCTCCTGTGGCTATTACCGGGTTAACAACTATTTGTAACGGATCCAGCACGGCATTGACTGGAACAGGCGCAGTAACGTATGCCTGGTCTACGGGCTCTACTGCGACTACGGTCACTGTAGCACCTACGACAAATGCAGGCTATACAGTAACCGGAACGGATGCTAACAATTGCGTTGCAAGTGCAACAAAAACTGTTACGGTTAATCCATTGCCTGGCGTAGCAGTGAACGCAACGGCAAGCACGATATGTGCAGGAACCCCTGTAACGCTGACAGGTTCCGGAGCTGTAACGTATGTCTGGTCAACAGGCTCTACAGCGACTGCGATCACAGTAGCGCCTACAGCAAGTGCAGGCTATACGGTAACCGGAACGGATGCGAACAGTTGTTCTAAAGCTTCGGTAAAAGCTATTACCGTGAATTCTTTACCTGCAGTATCAATTTCCGGATCATCTACTATTTGTAAGGGAAATACGGCTACACTTACAGCTTCGGGAGCTGTTTCGTATGTATGGTCATCAGGACCAACTACAACAGCAATCACAGTTGCGCCCACAAGCAGCGCGGGATATACTGTAACGGGAACAGATGCAAACAGCTGTTCTAATGTGGCAACAACCACAGTTACGGTGAATCCTCTGCCGGATATAACCACAGGTTTAGCGGGAGTTGTTATTACCGCAAATCAGAGCGGGGCTACGTATCAATGGTTGAATTGCAATACAGGTAACTCACCCATTGCAGGTGCAACCGGCCAAACTTATACGGCCACTGCCAATGGAAGTTATGCAGTGAAAGTAACATTGGGAGGCTGCTCCGATACTTCGTCTTGTGTAAGCATAAATGTTGTCGGTGTGGATGAAAACGTAAATAATAGCTCTGTGGTTATTTATCCAAATCCAAATACCGGCATATTTACTATCGCAACCGAAGGAAAAGGGTATGAACTGAATATCTGCAACTTCCTCGGAGAGAAAATCCTTTCTCAGCAGATTCAGGGTGAAAAAATCGAAATTAATTTAAGCAATCAGCCTGATGGAATTTATTTCCTGGAGGTAAAAACTGACAAAGGAACAGCAATTCAGAAAGTAAGTATTCAGAAATAGATTTTTGAAAAATGCAAGCAAGCCCTGCCGGTAAACCGGTGGGGCTTTTTTGTGAGAGAACGATTAAAGTTTGTAGAAATAAATGCTACAGCCACTTTTTCCTTTTGAAATAGAAGATCATTCCAAGGGCGATTAATAGCATAACCAGTAACAGGGTATGATAGCCGTAATGCCAGTGTAGTTCAGGCATATTATCGAAGTTCATGCCGTATATCCCCGCAATAAAACTGAGAGGGATGAATATCGTAGTGATGATGGTGAGCACTTTCATCACTTCGTTCATCCGGTTGCTTACACTGGAAAGATAGACATCCATCATACCTGAAAGCAGGTCCCGGTAAGTTTCCACGGTATCGATTACGCGGATCGTATGATCGTAGAGGTCTCGGAGGAAAAGGCGGGTGGTTTTTTTTACGAGTTTGCTTTCTGTTCGCTCAAAGCTGTTGATGAGTTCCCTCATAGGCCACACCGCCTTTCGTAAAAAAATCATTTCCCGTTTCATGTTATGCAGAGACTTCATGGTTTTTTTAGAAGGCTCTTCGATCAGCTCTTCTTCCAGGATTTCAATTCGGTCACCGATCTTTTCAAGAATAACAAAATAAAGGTCCACTACGGCATCTATCAGGCAATAGGCAAGATAATCGGCTCCCATTTTTCGTATGCGCCCTTTGCCTGTTCGTATTCTGGTCCGGATAATATCAAACGCATCTCCTCCATGTGCTTCCTGGAAAGAAATAACCATGTTATTGTCAAATAGCAATATGGACAGCTGTTCGGACTGTGTCTCCGTGTTATGGGAAAGCATTTTCATAATGCTCGCCATGTAATTCTCATATTCCTCGAACTTAGGCCGCTGATCCGGATTGGCAATATCTTCCAGCGTGAGCGGGTGAATATTAAATTTATCTCCTATTTGCTGAATAAGCTCCGTGTTATGAATGCCATTTACATTGATCCATTTTATCATGTCGGTTTTCACATGAAGGAGGCATTCATCGAAATCCACAAATTCTTTTTCTATGAATTCCTTATCGTTGTATTCAAGCAATGTCATTTTTACTTTGGCGGTTTGTTTTTCGCCAGAGTAAACCACTGTGCCGGGAGGTAAGCCTGTTTTGTCTATTGCCGGAGACATATTTTTAAAGAGTAACGCATACGAATCTAACCATGAATAACGCAATGTATTACATTTCAGAAATTAGTTGCGAACGGATAATTGTTAATTGGATTTTAGCGCTAAAGCAAATTCCATTCCAATTTCCTGTCAGGCTGACTCAACGGGAAGAATTCTGCCCTGCAGGGCAAACTGATAAAGGGATAAACAATTTTGGAAAGATATAGCCCCTGAGGAGGAGCAAATAAAATGTTCGGCTCCGGTTCATTCGAAATAAGATAATTTTCAAATTGGTCCAGGCTCATATCTCCTGCACCTGTTTGGATAAGCCTGGAAACAATTGCCCGCATCATTCCGCGTAAAAACCGGTTAGAAGAGATCTGGATCCGTAACTTATTTCCCTGACTGTCGGAAAATAATTCTGCGGATGTGATATTACAGAGGGTATTATCCTCGTATTTATCGGGGGATTTGCAAAAAGCCTTATAGTCTTTATAATTCGTAAGCAATGACACAGCCTGTTTCATTTTATCCAAACCCAGACTTTTGCCCTGGTACCCATAGCTAAAATGGTTTAAGAACGGATCTTTGTAAGTATGAATAAAATAATCGTAGGTTCTTTTTGTTGCATGGTATTGAGCATGGGATTTATTATCAACGTGAATAATGTCGAATATAACTATATCATGAGGAAGCATCTTATTTAACCTGAACACCAGCTCATTCGTGTTTTCGGAAGACCATTCCTGTTCAGTATCCAAATGAAAGAAATACTGACTGGCATGCACTCCTGCATCAGTCCTTCCACACCCTGAAATGCTGATTTTTGTTTTTAATAATTTACCCAGGTTGAATTCCAGGATTTCCTGAACAGTTGAGTGGGGCACATGCTTTTGCCAGCCGTGGTAATTGAACCCATTATAGCTTATGTGAAAAAAATACCTCAATGGTTACCGCCTTCAACGACAATTACGATTTCCCCTTTTATTGCCTTCTTTGAGAAATACTGCACCAGTTCCGGGAACGTTCCCCGTTTGGTTTCTTCAAATACCTTTGAGATTTCACGGGATACACTTGCTTTTCTTGTACTCCCCAGGTATTGTTCAAATTCTTCGAGTGCTTTTATCAGCCTGTATGGAGATTCATAAAAAATCATGGTCCGGTTTTCGTTCACGAGTTCTTTAAGCTTTGTCTGCCTGCCTTTTTTTTGTGGAAGGAAACCGTAAAATACAAATGAATCACAGCTTATGCCGGAATTAACCAGCGCAGGAACAAAAGCGGTTGGACCCGGCAGGCAGTCTACGTCTATCTCATTTTTGATGCATTCGCGTACCAGCATAAAACCCGGATCGGAAATAGCCGGGGTGCCGGCATCGCTCACCAACGCAATGGTTTCACCCGCTTTTATCCGCTCTACAATTTGCTGCACGGTTTTATGTTCGTTATGCAAATGATGCGGAATCATTTTTTTGTCAATGGAGAAATGTTTCAGCAGGTTCCCTGTAGTACGTGTGTCTTCTGCCAGGATATAGTCGGCTTCCTTCAAAATACGCAGAGCGCGGAGAGTGATATCCTCCAGGTTCCCGATAGGAGTAGGAACTATGTACAATTTACCCATTGCAGGTTACTACATTATTAATCCATGCGAATATACAATACCTTCAGAAGAGCCGGTTTTCGTCGGATGCTATTTAATAAAGACAATAAACTATTCCTGGAGCTTATCTGTGAATTCCACTAATAATTTAAATGCTTCTTCAAATTTAGTAAGCGGCAAGGTCTCAGGCCGATCGTAGATATCATGGTATGCTTTAATTCCACCCAGCGTGTATATGAAAAAGGTTTTTACACCTGCCTCTTCAAAAAAATGGTGATCGCTGTTAGCGGCTTTTCCACGGGGCTGAATGGCGGGTAATAACTTCTTTTGAATATTTATGTTTGTTAATTTTTCAAACTCTTCTTTATGTTCCGTAGCGTTTACTACTTTAATTCCCTCATCACCGGTGCCCATGATGTCCATATTGATAAGAAATTTTATTCGTTTTAATGGCGATAAAGGATGTTTCGTGTAATATTTTGATCCTACCAGTCCTGCTTCTTCACCTCCAAATGCAATGAACAGGATTGAATACCTGGGTGGGTTCCGGGAATAGTATCTGGCCAGGTTGAGCAGCATGGCGCATCCGCTGGCATTATCGTTCGCTCCAGGAAAATAAACGCCTTTTCCCATCCTGCCCAGGTGATCGTAATGAGCCGAAAATACAATAAATGAATCGTGCTGCTGTGTACCTGGGATAACGCCAATAATGTTTTGAGACTTATATTCGGGGATAAACTTGTTTGCGGTATAAAGATCCAGGTGATCAAATTCCTTACGCAGGATCCTGTTCAGGCTGTCCGGAACCAGGACTTCAAAGGTAGGGAAGGAAGCAGTGGTTTGTGAAACGGTCCAGGTGAGTTTTTTATTATTGAAAATAACAACTGCTTTACAGTTGAATACGTTTTGCTCTGCCTGCTTCATTAATTCTGACTGGTCCGGTCCGTGTATCCCTTTTCTATCGACTATGATTACTTTGTCGGGGAAAATATTTTTCTTAAAGCGTCTTGTATTTTTTTTGGATGAAACAACCACACTGTCAAACCAGAGTACTTTGCATTTAGTTAATTCCGTACCGGGTGAATTTGGTTTTACTAAAAAAAGAGAACCGGGCTCTAGATACTGGCCGGCACCGTATCTCAATCCAGGGTTTTCCGGAAAGGTATTGACAGGGAAATGAAAATACTGGTAGAAATCTATGCCTAAAGGCCGGAGTTTATGTGTTTTAAATTCACGTTGTATATAGTCTGCCGCAATGCTGTCCCCTTTCTGAATATAACCACGTCCATGCATCGAAGAAGATGCCAGGGTGTCTATAATTTCACGGGCGTATTTGAGAATATCCGATTGGGAATACGACAGACCAGCAGGCAGAAGGTAAAATGCCAGGGTAAATATGCAACACAGGATAGCAGAACGAAAATTAGGAGACTTTGTGCCCATTCGGCAATTTGTGCAGATTTCCTATGGCGTGATTTAAAGAAATCGTCGTTGAACTAATTCCAGGAAATTCACTGTTATGGGTTCATCCGCATTCCATTTATAAATCCCCTGCAAATTGGTAATGTAAGACATTGCTTCTTCGTGATTACTAAAACTATTGATCTGATCTACAGCAACCGTATATTCCTTCATGTTGCCCTCAAAAAGCTGATTGATAAACTGGAATTTTTCATTGATGCCAATAGAAGCTTTGAGGTCGGTGATTTTTTTCTGTTTTATTTTTTCAGCAACGCTTTCGTTTGGCTTCTTCAGGGGTTCTTTGTTTTCTTTTGTTACGGATTTTTCAGGTATAGCTTGTGCGGACTCCGTTTGGCTGGCAGTTCTGGATGAGAAAAGGTCAATCGTCGCTTGTTTTTTTTCTGCTACGACTGGTTCAGCCGCAGGCGCTTCTGCCCGGATGCTTGTTTTCTTGTCAGAATCGTCTGCATATTTCAATAGAATGCATTTTTCATAAAGCTCCCTTAATGTTTCAATTAACAGGTCATCCGAAGGTTTATCCGGTATTTTTTTTATCCGGTTCAGAATTTCCTGTCTTATATCCTCCCTGGTCTTCATGAAAACGCTAACGAAAATTAATTAGATTTGCCTGCCTGTCCGTTTTTCTATCGGTAAAATATCCGGTTAAATATATAAATAAAAATGCCTTTAAGAACGTTAAATCGCCGCATGTTAAAAACTCAATGTACTATTTCGTAAAAGATATAACGCGCATACTTAACGGTACTCTTCATGGCACCGGAAACCCGGATGCCATTATACGCCACCTGCTGATCGATAGCAGAAGCCTGGCATCTGCCGAAACATCCTTGTTTTTTGCCCTGAAAGGAGAGAGGCACGATGGGCATAAGTTTATTTTGAATGCGTTTAATAAAAGGATCCGGAATTTCGTAGTAAGTGAGCTTCCGCCTCTTTCGGAATTTCCGGATTGTAACTTCATACAGGTTAAGGATACCCTTGCTGTACTTCAGTCCCTGGCAGCCAATCACCGTAAAAAATTTAATATTCCTGTGCTTGGGATCACCGGAAGCAATGGAAAAACCATCGTAAAGGAATGGCTTTTTCAGCTTATGCAGGACGATAAAAGTATAGTCCGAAGCCCTAAAAGTTACAATTCACAGGTTGGGGTGCCGCTTTCGGTATGGCTGATGAGCGAGGAGAATGATTTTGCAATTTTTGAAGCAGGTATTTCCAGGCCGGATGAAATGCAAAAACTGAAGTCGATAATATCGCCCACTCTTGGGCTGATTACGAATATCGGCCAAGCACACGATGAAAATTTTTTGAATACCAGGCAGAAGATACGTGAGAAATTGAAGTTATTTACGGATGTCAGGACACTGATATATAACCGTGATAACCTGGATTTGAATGAAGAGATAACCGGTGATCAAGCAATGAAGAAAATTAATTTCTTCACCTGGTCCAGAAAAGCAAAAGCCAACTTGCAGATCGGCAAGATTAAGAAGGAAAAGGGTGAGTCTGAACTACAGGGCATTTTTAACAATGAATTTATCAGGATTAAGATACCATTTGCGGACGAAGCGAGTATTGAGAATGTAATTCATTGCTGGGCAGTACTGCTTTACCTGGGTTATCCCAACAAGATTATAGCTGAAAGAATGTCCAGGCTAAGCCCGGTTGCTATGCGTTTGGAGTTAAAAGAAGGGATTAATAGCTGCTCGGTTATCAACGATAGCTATAATTCTGATCTTGGTTCTCTTTCCATTGCCCTTGATTTTTTGGATCAGCAAAAGCAACATTCAAAACGGACCCTGGTATTATCAGATATTCTTCAAAGCGGAAGACCGGAAAGGGAGCTTTATGCAGAAGTAGCTTCGCTGGTCAGAGAAAAGGGTGTTAACCGGTTTATAGGAATCGGAGAAGCAGTTTCAAGGCAGGAGAAACAATTTAGCGGAGAGAAATTATTTTTTAAATCCACGGATGATTTCTTGTCAGGCTATAATGCCGGTTTTTTTGCGAACGAGACCATCCTTTTGAAAGGCGCGAGGGCTTTTGGATTTGAGAGGATCAGCCTGCTGCTTCAGCAAAAGGCACATGAAACAGTGCTTGAAATCAATTTTAGTTCGCTTGTTCATAACCTGAATTACTATCGTTCCAGGCTGGCTCCCGGTACAAAGGTGATGGCAATGGTAAAAGCTTTTTCGTATGGAAGCGGCGGATTTGAAATTGCTAATGTTTTGCAATACCACCATGTGGATTATCTCGCGGTTGCCTATGCAGACGAAGGAGTAGAGCTGAGAAAATCCGGTATTACATTACCGATCATGGTAATGAATCCCGAAGAACCGAGTTACGATGCCATGATAAAACACCGTTTGGAGCCTGAGATATTCAGTTTCAGGGTACTTAAATTATTTGACGAAGCCGTTACCAGAAGCGCATTGCCCAGAACGGATGCCTATCCGATTCATCTGAAGCTCGATACCGGAATGCACCGGTTGGGTTTTGAGGAGAAGGATGTAAATGAGCTTGCAGTACGAATTGCAAATACCAAATCTTTAAAAATAAGTTCCATCTTCTCCCATCTGTCGGCCAGCGATGAAGAAATACATGATGAATTTACAAGGCAGCAGATAAAAAAATTGGGTGAAATGAGTGAGTTGATCCGTTCCCGTTTCAATTATCCGATTCTTCGTCATATCCTTAACTCGGCAGGAATCACCCGTTTCCCGGGTGCGCAATTTGAAATGGTCCGACTTGGAATCGGTTTATACGGAATCGGAGTAAATGACACGGATCGGATCCATTTGAAAAATGTGAACACGTTAAAAACAACTATTTCCCAAATAAAAAATATATCGGCAGGGGATTCGGTAGGGTATGGCAGGAAATTTACAGCCCCTAGTGATATGCGGATTGCGACTGTTCCGATAGGTTATGCGGACGGATTGAACAGGAGGCTCAGCAATGGAAAGGGTAAAATGATTGTGAATGGAATGAAAGCGCCTATTGCTGGAAATGTTTGCATGGATATGTGCATGCTGGATGTTACAGCCATTCAGTGTGCGGAAGGCGATGAAGTGGTAGTGTTTGGCGAACAATATACAATTGATCTTCTTGCAAAGGATATGGATACAATTCCGTATGAAGTCTTCACCGGTATTTCCAGAAGAGTGAAGAGAGTATACTTTCACGAATAATAAAAATATATCCGCAGTTATTTTTTTTATAAGAACCTTATAAAATATAGAGACGTTTTTTTTCTATTGCCAGTCGTTAATTTTGAAAACTATTTATATTTGAAATAAAAAACATCATGAATAAAATCAGGAAAAGTATTATTGGTGCGCTGCTCTTAAGCGCTGTGTTTTTATATTCATCCTGCCAAAAAAAGGCTGATTCCCTTCCGCAATCTCCCCTTTTATCACCTGAGGCCGCAAGTGAAAAGAAGCCTGTAAAAATAAAATACGGACATCCTGTTAAAATCGGTAATGGCATTGCAAAAGCGTGGGTTTCCGAGAATAGCTGTGGAAAGCCGTTGGCTGTGGGAATTGATTTTTCTGAGAAAACACTTTGTGGCCTTCCATCTGCTTCTGAGGAATATGTTCTTGACTTGCCGCACAATGCGGCAACAAATTTTTTCAAGCACCTTGTGATTAATTGGAATCCGAACGGTCATGTGCCTTTTCCTATTTACGGTGTACCGCATTTTGATTTTCATTTTTACAGGATTACCGAAGCTGAACGAATGATGATCGGTGCGAATGATTCCGTGCAATTTGCACATGCGCCGGCATCTCAGTATGTGCCTTCCATGTATCTGCAGGCTCCCGGAGGAGATCCTATGATGGGTGCGCATTGGGTAGATCTTTTATCCTCTGAATTCAACGGAGGTGCTTTTACAAAAACATTTATATGGGGATCGTACGACGGGGAATTTATTTTCTGGGAACCGATGGTTACACTCGCTTATTTACTTACACAACCGGATGATAATATTCCTTTGCGTCAACCCCTCGCTTTTCAGCACAATGGCTGGTATCCTAAGAGCTATGTCGTAAAATATTCCACTTCTCCGAAGCATTATACCATTGCTCTTACGGACCTTACGTTTCATAAGGGACAATAGGCAGTATAGGGAGAAGGAACAATTACCGGCCTGTTCTAAAAAAACGTGGGTAACCTAACTGAATATATCGGGAGATAAGAAAGCCTGATTTACATTATCTTAATAAGTACCAGTTAGTTCCATCGGAAATAAATTCGAAACAAGTCCTGTCAGGGACTTTATTGTCTGTATTTCCATCCAGTTTAATATAGCTGCTTGTATTTATATTTCCGCCCGACTGATTGAAAATAAGATATCTCCTGAAAGGACAGGTGTTTGCAGCAGGAAAATTTATGGAAGCAAGCGAAGTTACAACATGCACAATGCTCATGGAATTATCCAGGGTAATTGCAGCTGTACCTGTTGTTTTGTACATATTTGTAGCAAAGCCCCCTGCCAGCTCAAAAGTGCTTTTGGGAGAAGTTATACCAATTCCCACATTTGTCCCGTCATCGTATAGTTTGGATGTTGGCGTGAGATTATTGCCGGTAGAGTTCCACTTAGGTATATAGTTAGCAGTTCCGGTTGAACCGGAGTTAGGGGAGTTGAGGGCATAAGGAACAGACATGAATTGGGTGCTCCCCATGCTGTTTCCATTTACAAGCACTTCTATAAAATATTTGTTTGTTCCCCAGGAAATCGTTGAAAAGTTTCCGCTCACAGGAGTGCCCATTCCAATGATTGCAGTAAATAGACCAAATTGATTTGTACTGGTGTTATTAGTTTCGTCATAAACTACGGTCCCAGTAGCGGTAGAACTGCGAATTTTAAATTCAATGGAAACAGTTTGTGTTGCAATAGGATCCCCCGCTGCATTTCGCGCCACAGCCTGATAATTAATTCCCTGTGGTACCTGTGCAAACATTTTCAGGCAAAAAAATGACAGAACAACGAAAAAACAAGCAATGATTTTATTATTCATGAATTAATACTGGTTTTAGTTTATAATTTGCTGTCTTTGACACTAAAGTGATTCAGTTGATACTGTAAGAAATATTTAGACTACGAGAGTTTCTTTATAAAATGGTATAGATTGAAATTATTCTTTTTTGATTCTTCAATTATACCCTGTTCCAGTTTTTTTCTGTCCAGATCTTTCATGCGATGGTTCTGAATAAGTTTGTAGGCTTTTTCAGTCAGGAGGGATATTTTTTTATCATTCCGGGTTGAGGATGTATGTTCCTTGATTTTATTTACCAGCTCTTCTATTCCCAGATCTTGTGTAGCGATTATTTTTAAAACAGGTGGTATCCATTCAGCAGTCATTCTGCTTTCCGCCATATTTTGGATAGTGGTTGCAAAACTATCCGCGCCGGGGTTATCACTTTTATTTATTACGAAAATATCCCCGATTTCCATAATTCCTGATTTAAGGGTCTGTATCTCATCCCCAAAACCGGGAGCCAGGACCAGCACCGTTGTATCTGCAAGCCCGGCAACTTCCACTTCAGTTTGCCCCACACCAACTGTTTCAATAAATATGTAATCGAAGTTAAATGCCTTCATCACATCTGTTACTTCAATTGTTTTCGCAGAAAGGCCGCCCAGTGAACCCCGTGTTGCAAGAGAACGAATGAAAATATTTTTGTCATTGAAATGTTCGGACATTCTTAACCGGTCTCCTAAAAGAGAACCGAAATTAAAAGGTGAAGTAGGGTCAATGGCAATAACTCCAATTTTTTTGTTCTTTTTTGTAAGATGACTAAGCAATGAGTTAATGAGCGTACTTTTTCCTGCGCCAGGGGGACCTGTAAAGCCTATTGTCGGAATATTTTTAATTTGAAGGGAAGATAGGATGTCTTCAAAGCCACTTATCTCATTTTCCACAATAGTAATGCACCGGGCCAGGGCTTTTGTATCTCCGCAAACCAGTTGTTCGAGTATTTCCTGATTTTTCATCTGTCCGTACGAATATACGAATTACAATTATCAGCGATTCAAGACCGTTTCACGGGAGATGCTTTTGAGGCAAACTGTTAACTTTGCTGCAGTATGATACAGCTTTCGGTTGTCATAATTACTTTTAACGAGGAAAAGAATATTGGACGTTGTTTGGATTCTGTCAGGGAGATTGCCGATGATGTGGTGGTAGTTGATTCATTCTCGGGAGATAAAACAGAGGATATATGCAGAAGCAAAAATGTCCGTTTTATTCAGCATAAATTTGAAGGGCATGTAGAACAGAAGAACTGGGCAATTTCTCAGGCGAAATTTCCGCATGTACTTTCGCTGGATGCTGATGAGGAGCTTTCGGAGGAGTTGAAAAAATCCATCCTGGCGGTAAAACGTAATTGGATCAGGGAAGGATACTACATGAACCGTCTCACGAACTACTGTGGAAAATGGATATATCACTGCGGGTGGTATCCCGACCGGAAACTCCGCTTGTGGGATTCCCGTAAGGGAAAATTTGGAGGTGTCAATCCGCATGATAAATACGAAATGATGGAAGGAGATAAGGTAACTGGTTTTATTACAGGAGATATTTTGCATTACAGCTACAATACGCAGGAAGACCATTACAGGCAGGTGGAGTATTTTACCGGTATAGCATCCCGGGCACTATTCAATCAGGGTAAAAAAGTAAATATCCTGGTAATTTATATTTCCCCGATCGTGAAATTTATTCGCGACTACATTGTTAAGCTTGGATTTCTGGATGGGATAGCAGGGTTTACCATTAGCCGGATATCAGCATATGCAACATATTTAAAATACAGAAAGCTGCAGGCGCTTCTAAAGGCCGACAGGTGATTATGGAGAATATAAAAACCATAATTATAAGTCGTACGGACAGCATTGGCGATGTTGTGCTGACACTTCCGGTTGCTCATGTGATAAAGCAAAAATTTCCGGATTCCAGGATTATTTTTTTAGGTAAAAGCTATACCAAACCGGTGCTTGAATGCTGTCTTAATGTAAATGAAATTATTTGCTGGGATGAAGTAAGCAGGTTGGGCAATAAGGAATTACTTGATTTTTTTAAATCATTGAATGCTGATTGTATCGTCCATGTATTTCCCAACAGGCAAGTTGCAGCCCTTGCAAAGAAGGCAAAAATACCTGTGCGGATAGGCACAAGTCATCGGTTATTCCATTGGTTTACCTGCAATAAGCTTCCGGGCTTTACCAGAAAAGGATCTGAATTGCACGAGGCTCAGCTGAACTTTAAGCTTCTTGAGCCTCTTGGTATCGGAACTGATTATTCATTGAGGAGCATTCAGGATTTTTTTGAATTTACAAAAATTAAGCCCCTGAATAATGCGTTGAGAAGCTTAATTGACGAAAACCGGTATAATTTAATTCTTCACCCCAAATCCAAAGGAAGTGCGCAGGAATGGGGCCTTGACAATTTTTCAAGATTGATTCAATTGCTTCCGAAAGATAAATTCAAAATATTTATTACCGGTACACAGCTGGAAGGAGATCTGGTAAAGCCGGTTATTTCTGAAAATGCTCATGTCACCAACATGACCGGCAAAATGAATTTATCGGAGTTGATTTCGTTTATTAATCACTGCGATGGACTGGTAGCTGCAAGTACAGGTCCCCTTCATCTTTCTGCGATATTGGGCAAAAGGACGATCGGTATTTATCCTTCCGTTCGCCCGATCCACCCTGGGCGCTGGGCACCGGTCGGGAGGAATGCCTCTTTTTTGGTTTCGACTCAAAGCTGTGCTAGCTGTACAAAAGGGGATGCATGCAATTGTTTGTCTTCCGTTAAGCCAGAGGGGGTAGCTGAAATTTTAATGCGTGATTTAAAATAGTTCCTTTTTCAGCGTACAGGTGGATTGAAGTATGCTATCCGTTACCTCCTGCAATGTTTTGATATAGGTGTGTAAAGTAGTATTTCCTCCGACTATTTTTTTGTATTCAAAATAAGATTTGTAATAATTCCAATCAAAAATTATCCACCTGAACAGAAGGTTCATACTATTCTCCGCTGTCCATAACAGTTTTCTTATGCCGGTCAGGTGTGTGTAGTGAAAAATGAATTTGTTTCTTTTAGAAATATAGCTTACTTTTTTTTTACTGTCGTGTTTTGAAACAGTGGCTGAAAGCTTATGGTAGCAGAGCGCTTCTTCCTCGTAATAGCATAACCATCCTTTTCTCCAGGCACGGACAGAAAGATCCACATCTTCCATATAATAAGGGCTGTACCGTTCGTCCATTCCCTGCAATTCCTGCAATTTTTTTCTGTTAACCAGGGCATTTGCCCCGGATATAAATAATGTGAAACATGGTTGATTACTTTTTGCTTTCAACCGGTAGTTAACCGTTGTTCTGAGCTGGGCCCCTTTCCATACAGGGTATTTCCCGGCGTCCATTAATTGTTTGCCGTCTTCTGACCAGATACTTCCCATTACTCCGAATGTATCCGGATTATCAAAGTATTTCCATTGAGATTCAAAATAATCTTCTTTTAATTTTACATCCGAATTTAACAGCAGAACGAGTGATTTTGTTGCTAAAGGCATACCTTGATTAATGGTATGGGAAAAACCGCGGTTTACTGCTGACCGGATAGTTTTTAGCTGAGGGTAGTTTTCCCGGATGAAGCCGATCGAATCATCCGTGGAGGCGTCATCGGAGATTATTATTTCGTGATCCGTATTCGCTTTTGTAAGAGCTGCAATAACAGAAGGAAGGTTTTCCTTCAGAAGGTGCTTGCCGTTGTAGTTTGGTATTACTACAGAAACTGAATGGTGCATCCGTATAACTGTTAATCCTCTTGTCTGCTAAATAGAAAGAATGAGTTGAAAAACGCAAAAAAGGTTACTCCTGCCTGAGTTTCAAGTGTATCCTCTCCAAACATGGACAGAAAAGCGATACAAAAGAACATCAGGTAAAAGTAATCACGAAATTTTTTCCTGTTAAACAAGGGATACAAGAGGGTTATTAGGAATACAATCAGTCCGATTATTCCGAATGCAGTTCCGATAGCCAAAAACTGGTTGTGCGAACGAAGCCTCCATTCTTTGGTCAGGGGAGAGTCCATTTTATCGTATTGTTTTTCAAAAGCATTTTTCACATCCCCGGTACCAACACCTATCAGGGTATTTTCTTTAATGATCCCGATCGCAGCTTTCCAGAATTCGAATCGTTGTGTTACGGAATGCCCGCTCGGATTTCCTCCTTTCAGGTAGGTATCGATCTCCCAGGCAATTTTCTGCAAGCGTGCCGTAGGATTGAATAATCCCACAAAGTTAATATTGGGAATACCCTTTTCAATGGCATGGACTTCTTTTTCAGAAAGTGACGCTGCTCCTTCCGAATCTTTATTCAGGCCCTTTGAGGCGAGGAACCGGATCAGTGTATATTTTATTTCATTCCCTCTCAGGTCTTTTCCCTGATACTCAAAAGAGCTTTTTTTACTCCATTCCTCCATAAGCTCTTGCTCACATACATTGCGCCATACAAAGTATCCGTTTTCTATTTCCTTATTCAGCGTGTCCTGTGAATAAGGGTTGCCTTTCTTGGTCAGAAGTAAAAGGGGTGTTGTCCTGGGAGAAGAAGCATACCCGAATCCAGTCAGTGTATTATAAAAGAACCACGCGGCGGATATGCATCCTGTAATCAATAATGCCAGCAGGGATACTTTCAGGGAAACCTTCTTGGTTTTCAGAATTATTCTGATCAAAAAAATACCCGAGGCAATGATTGTGCAGAGAAGGCCGGTAGCGGATTCCATCATGATAAGGAAAGATACAAGCCATGCGATCAGTATCAGGCTGACGATCTTCAGCAGGAACGATTTTTTTTCAATTCCAAAATATCCCAGAATGAAAACGGTCGTGCTGATGAGCAGTCCGAAGCGGATATGTGAAGTAAAAATAGACGCCTGCTGTGGATGGATGATTTTCCGGCTGGTATAACCCAGTAAAACATAAAAGCAGATGAATGTGGCAATGATAACGGAACAAGTAAAAAGGGTCAGGATTCTTTCGAACACCGGTTTTGAAAGAGGAGCGGAGGAGGCAAACAGCAAAGGAAATAATAACAACGGGATTTTCTTTTTTACGTCCCCTAAACCGTAATTGAAATCAGAAGTATAGATCAGGCCGATCAGATGCATGATGAAAAGAGAGCTTATAACTACTGCAGTTTTGTTTTTTGCAAAGAGTTTGACTTTATCCTTTATGCTTCCCTGAAGCAGCCACGAGACGAAAAGAATAATTTCCGAAACGCTTATCAGGAATTTAGAGTAGGGGAGTGAGGCAGCCAGCAGAAATAGCCCGAATAAATAAGAGTAAGAGAAAAAATTTTTCTTTATTGAATCCTGCATGGAATATTCCGGTGTGTTCATGCTGTAAGGCCGGTTCGGCCCATAGGTTTTGTAAAAATAAAAATCCCCCGCCATTGGCAGGGGATTTCAAACAAATAATTGCAATCTTATTAGCCTCCTTTTTTCTTTGGGCTTTGTAAGGCCGGTTTCTTTTTATCCAGGCTATCTGTTTTTATTTCATCTGGACCTATTTCTTCCTCATAATCTGTTACTGCAGGATTTATTTTTGCCTGTGGTTCCAGGGGTTTGCCAATTATCTTGTATTGACCGTTTCCGGTTAATATGGATTTGTAAAGCTGTTCGTCCGTCAGTACGCGAATGGCTTCTTTCAGCTCACCGTCATCTCTTAAAGACGATTCGAGCCTGCCTCGCTGGTAGTAGTAGCGGGATGCGATTTCTTCTTCCAGGAAATCTTTTATTTCCGGTCTGTATTTGGCCAGATCTTCTTTTTTATGCAATAAGATTTCCTTTTTAAGAGCCTCGTATTCAGATTGGATATTCTCAAAATATTTCTCGTTCTCTGCATTTTTTTTCAGGTCTTCAATTGATCTTTCGCTCTTAGTTGTATAGTCGTAAGTCTTATCGGATAGATATTGCAGAAAATCATTGTATTCCGCTTCCGTTAGTGCAAATTCTTTTGAGCTGGAAATGGAAGGGTGAGACAGGCGGTATTTCGTAGCGTAGTCAAAAATGTGATTTTTTGCTACAATAGTGCCGGTAATCAAAGCGTATTGTCTGGGCTCGAGTTTTACGTCGGGAAAAATTCCGCTTCCATCGTAAACGCTTCTTCCGTTCTTTGTTTTAAATTCCCGTTTCAGGGAATCGGCTATATGCTCTGCTTTACCCTGGGTATTTTTGTGGACGTAATCCAGTTCCTGGATGCATCTTCCGCTGGGTGTATAATATTTTGCAGTAGTAACTTTCATTTGTGTTCCGTACGAAAGCGGGATGGTTTGCTGTACAAGTCCTTTTCCAAAAGTTCGCTGACCCACAATTACTCCTCTGTCAAGATCCTGGAGAGAGCCACTGACGATCTCAGAAGCCGAAGCTGAGTTTCCGTTTGCAAGAACCGCAATCGGCATGGTTGTATCCACGGGCGCATACAGAGCTTTATGAACACGGTTCATTTCCTTTATTTTTCCTTTTTGCTCCACTATTTTCTGGTCTTTGCTAACGAACGTATTTACAATATCCACAGATTCTTTTAATAAGCCACCTCCGTTATCTCTAAGGTCAAAAACCAATGCCCTTATTTTGTTTTTTTCCTTTAATTCCAGAAAAGCGGTTTTCACTTCCTTGGCTGCATTTTCCGTAAAACCCGTAAGCTTTATGTATCCAATGCTTCCGTCTCCCACAACTCCGTAATAAGGAACATTTTTGATCTTGATTTCTTCCCTGGTTAATACCACTTCGATCGGCTTTTTCTCTCCTCCGCGTTCAACCAGCACTTTTACCGTTGTATTTGCCTGGCCTTTAAGAAGCTTGCTGACATCTGCCGTGTTTTTTCCTTTGATGGATTTTCCATCCACTTCCATAATAACATCACCGGCCATTAACCCTGCTTTTTGGGCAGGAAAACCCTCGTAGGGTTCTCCCACCATCACATACTCACCTTTCTGACGGATGAGAGATCCTATGCCTCCATATTGGCCGGTAACCATCATCCGGTAGTCCTCAATATCCGATTCGGCATAAAATTCAGTGTACGGATCAAGGGTGTTGAGCATTTCATCAATGCCCTTTTTGATCATCTCGCCCGGCTTTATGTCATCTACGTAATAGGTATTCAGCTCACGCAGAAGTACAGCGAAAATGTCCAGGTTTTTAGACAGTTCAAAATAGCTGTCTACAAATCCAAAGGAGAAGAAGGAAACAAAACCAATGGACAGCACAATGATTCCTTTTCTGAATTTTTTAAGTAATGAGGATGAAATTTTCATATATTTTTTTTTAATTTTTCTGTTTAAGGAACAGGATCATAACCGTGACCGCCCCAGGGATTACAGGAGCAGACCCGTTTTGCTGTAAGCCAGCTCCCTTTTATAGCTCCGTATTTTTCCATTGCTTCTATTCCATACTGAGAACAGGATGGCTGGTACCTGCATGAATTTCCAAGGAACGGTGACAATATTATCCTGTATAACTTGATAAAGATAACCAATATTATGCCGGGAACCTTATTTAACATGTTAATTTATGTTAAGCGATAAAAGAATTTATTTAAACTGGTCGGCCATCTTTTGTAAAGATACTACCATTTTTTTCTCTATTTCCTGGTAGGGTAATTCTTCCTTGGCAATGTATAGTATTACCAACGCCATCTGAATATTTTTATTTTGCAGGATTTCATAAAGAAAATGCTTGTTTTTCCGGTAAGCTTCCCGGATCCTTCTTTTAATTGTATTCCTGTCAGAAGCTTTGGCAAAGGATTTTTTGGGTACGGATATTCCCACTTGTACGGGACCCGAAGGTATTTGGTTTCTTTCTATCCAAATAAACCGGAAAGGAGGAACATTAAAGTTTTTGCCATTTGTAAAGAGGATATCAAACGTTTTTTTATTGGTCAGTTTCTCAGCCTTTTTAAATGTATGCCTGATCATTATCCAAAAATACAAAAGCTATGACGGTACCGCCATAGCTTTTGTCAAAATGACATAGAATAACTACTGAACAATCACTTTCTTAGTGACGGTATAACCATTTACCTCCAACCGGACAAAGTAGACACCCTGGGAGAGTGTGTTTCTGTTCAAGGGAAACGAATAAGTTCCTGGTGCCAAGTTTGCGGTGTTTGCAACGGGAATAATTTCTTTTCCCACCATATCGTAAAAACCAAGCCCGGTCTTGTATCTGTCATGGATAGTGAACGATACTGTTGCTTCCCTGCTGAAAGGATTTGGAAAGACCTGCAGGTCAAACCCGTTTTTAAACTCTTCTTCAACGGAAAGGGTTCCGTTGATATTTATGTCATCGATATAGATATTATTTCCAACACCGTTTCCTGTAAACTCAAATTTGAAGCGAAGCTCCGGCGCGCCGGCCATGCTTGCTATATTGATGGTCTCCTGCCTCCATTGAGTGGTGGAACCCGGGGTGAACGCGCTGGAAGAAACACCCACAACCGTGGGCAGCGTCAATACACCTTTTGAATATTTCTGTACCCAGGCAACACCGCAATTGGTTGATGTCAGCACCCTGAGCTTGTCCAGGGTATCGGCAGCGCTTTTTCTTTGATAAGCAACCCTGAAAGACATGGTCGGGCTGGTAATGGTGCTCATATCGATGGAAGGAGTAACGAACTCGTCAATATCTCCGGCGGTAGAAGAATAATTATCCAGCTTAAGCGAAGCGCTTCCGGTGTATGCGGCCGTTGTTACCCTGTTCCATGTTTTAGTTGCATCCCCGCTGGCCGATGTTGTGTAAAAATCGTTGTATGGAAAGGATGCATTTTCAAAACCCTCGGAATAAGGCACAAACGTAGTTGGAGTACTAGCAAGCACCGTAACTAGGGATGATTTGGTTACACTTTGCGAGGAAACACCGTCGCTTACTGTAAGTTTTACGGAGTAGGAGCCGGGCGCAGGGTATTTATACGTTGGATTCTGCGTGGTTGCATCAACCGTGCCGTCATTGTCAAAGTCCCATTGCCAGGATGTAGGAGTTTTGTTCCAGGACAGATCCGTGAATTTTATAGAATCTCCGTGGCAGATCATGCTTTTATTGAAAGAAAAATCGGCACGGCATAACTGATTGGCAGAGCCAATTCCGGTGAAAGCAAGATTTGCCGGTGTCCAGAGATTATTTCGTTGTGCAGTGGGAGACTGAATGGAAGTTTGCATTCTCGCGCATTGCCCTGCAGTAAACATTCTCTGGCAATAGGCATATTCCATGATGTTCTGAACGTTCTCCTGAACTCCGGCATTGCAAACATCGTTGGTGGTCAGATTACACACCGTCCATCCTTTTGTAACAGGTGTATCGCTTACGCCATCATCTCCGCAGGAAACACCCGGGTTATTTGTAGATCCCCAGACATGCGGCAGGTTAAACCAGTGGCCAACCTCGTGGCCCAACGCCCGGGAAGTGGTTACAGAGCTTGGGGTAAGAGAGCCAACGTAATTGTACAGGATAATGATGCCGTCAATGGCAGGATTTCCGGCCACGGTGGAAGGAACGTAGGTGTAACCGGCTGCACCGCTGGCAATGTTGTTAACCGTATATATATTCAGGTATTTGTCCCTGGGCCACATATTTATTTTGGATACATTGGATCCGTTTTGTCCGTCTCCTGCTTTATAGGTTTTAGGAGTTACAATACGATCGATCCCGTTTGTGCAGTTTCCATTGGGATCAAGCTTTGCAAGCTCAAACTCAAGCTCGGCATCTCCGGTGAGCCCCTGGAACGCAGGCACAACATCCGAGATGTCCGCATTCAGCTTTCTGAAATCTTCGTTCAATACCCGCATAGCATCGTGCATATTGGCATCCGGTATATTTTCCGGTCCGTAGTTATGCAGGATGTGAAAGACAACCGGAACCTTGAATACAGTCCCCCGTTTATGCGGAGCGGGGTTTTCAGCCTCCTGGGCTTCAATTCTTTCGGCTGTTTCTTTCAGGTTGGGATATGCTTTATAAAGCTCTTCGGTAGCCTCGGTTGTTCCGCAATATTTAAGGGGCTGGCCTGAAACAGGATGCAGCTCCTGTGCGGAAATTGTTAAAGCCATAAAAGAAAAGACAGCTGTACAGGAAATGGAGAGAAAATGTGTTTTCATGATGAAAATATTAATGCAATTACTCGATATTAGTTATAGTGCCAAAATTATAATAATCATTTAATGTATTAGTTATCCGAGCGCAAGTTTCAAATCTTCGATCAGATCTTCACTGTCTTCGATGCCCACGCTCAGGCGCAGTAACGTATCCACTACACCAACCCGTTCTCTTTCTTCTTTCGGAATAGACGCATGGGTCATACTTGCCGGATGATTGATAAGCGATTCCACACCACCCAGGGATTCTGCCAATGAAAAGACTTTGAAAGACGAAGCAAACCTGAACGTGCTTTCCAGCGTTGCTTTTTTCATGGTAAACGAGATCATTCCTCCGAAATCACGCATCTGCTTTTTTGCAATTGCATGGTTCGGATGATCGGGAAATCCCGGCCAGTAAACCTTGTCCACTTTCGGATGGGATTTCAGGAACTCAGCAATTTTTTTTCCATTGAAGCAATGTCTTTCCATGCGGATATGCAAGGTCTTTATTCCGCGTAAGACCAGGAAGGAATCCATCGGTCCCGGATTGGCGCCGCAGGCATTTAATATGAATGCAAGCTGCTCGTAGAGCTTTGCATCGTTCATGCATAACGCACCCATGATCACATCGCTGTGCCCGCCCAGGTATTTGGTAACGGAATGCATTACAATATCAGCTCCCAGGTCCAATGGGTTCTGCAAATACGGAGAAGCAAATGTGTTATCAACGGCAAAGATCAGCTTGTTGTCTTTGGCTATTTTGGAGCAGGCTGCAATGTCCACGATCTGCATGGTTGGATTGGTAGGCGTTTCTATCCAGAGCAGCTTTGTATTTGCATTGATGTGTTTTTTAATGTTTGCAGGATCCTTTAAGTCAATGAAGTGGAACTTGATCCCGTAGTTGACAAAAACTTTGGTGAACATACGGTAGGTTCCTCCGTACAGGTCATCGCCTGTGATAACCTCGTCTCCGGGGCGGAGCAGCTTTGCCACTGCATCCGTAGCGCCCATGCCGCTTGAAAAGCACAAACCGTATTTTGCATTCTCTAATTCAGCCAGGCATTTTTCCAGGGCTACACGTGTAGGGTTTTTTCCTCGCGCGTATGCATATCCCTTGTGTTTCCCAGGAGATTCCTGCGTGTAGGTGGAAGTCTGGTAAATGGGGGTCATGATAGCTCCCGTGCTTGGATCAGGCTCTTGCCCCGCATGAATGGCTTTGGTTCCGAATTTCATAATACCGGTGTTATTAGTATGTTACTGTGTTTAGCGCGTTCAAACAAATGTACAAATTACAAAAACAGGGAATGTGTATATTCTTTTAACCTATTTATAACATGCTCAACTGACATGTTTTGTATTATTGCGCCTGGTTATGAATAAGACGGTCCAGGCGCATCTTGCACTATTTATTTCCCAGGTATTATACGCAGCCAGTTTCCCGATCGCCAAAGTGGTCATGGAAGGAGTTCCTTCCGGTTTACTGGTTCTTATGCGAGTAGCAGGCGCTATTGTCCTGTTCTGGTTTTCCTCTCTTTTTCTGAAAGACAGAGTTGAAAAGAAAGACTTTCCCCGGTTGGTTCTTCTTGCTGTTTGCGGAGTAGCTATCAACCAGTCGTTTTTTTTGAAAGGGCTTCATCTTACTTCCCCGATCGATGCAGCCATCATGATGATCACCACTCCCATCCTGGTGCTTATCATTGCAAGCCTTATCATTAAAGAACGAATTACAGTAGTGAAATTATCCGGAATAATAATCGGGTTTTCAGGAGCTGCCTACCTTGTCTACCAGAACCTGAGCGGTGTGCATAAGGATTCGTCTTTTCTGGGTGATATATACATATTTATCAATGCTGTTTCCTGGGGCACTTTTCTTGTACTGGTGAAACCGCTCATGAAGAAATATCACACCGTTACTGTTCTTAAATGGACATTCACCTTTGGACTTCCTTTGGTGTTTCCCTTCGGGATATCGGATGCACTGAGTTTCGACTGGCAATCCCTGTCACCCAAAATCATAATCTATATTCTTTTTATCGTGGTGCTTATCACCTTTGTGGCTTACCTGTTTAACACACTTGCCCTGAAAGAGCTGAGTCCTTCCATAGTAAGCGCGTACATTTACCTGCAGCCTTTACTTACCGCTCTCATTACCATTTTTATTTTCCAGAACGATGCGCTTACCTGGGGAAAAGTGATCTGTGCTCTTATGATCTTTATAGGGGTGTACCTGGTCAGTATGGAGCAGAAGCAGAAAAAGAACGGATAAGGCTTTTGCTTACTGACCCTGTTTCTTTCTTAAAGCAGTAACCTGTATCTCAATCTTCATTCTCTTATCCGAAAGCCCCGCCGAGATCATGGTGGCTGCGGGCCGGATCTCTCCGAAATATTTCCGGAGTATTTTCCAGCATGCTGGAAAATCACCGGCATCCGGAAGAATGTATAGTACTCGCACCACGTCATTTAACCCGGCGTTTGCCTGTCTGAGCGCGTCAATAATATTTCTGAAGCATTGTTCCGTTTGCTCTTCAATATCATCTGCAATGGTCATGGTGCTGTAGTTAAAGCCTGTTGTTCCGGATACAAATATCCAGTCACCTTCCACCACCGCCCTGGAATAGCCGATCTCTGTTTCAAAAGTGGATCCTGAACTTATTAATTGCCTGCTCATTTTTTATACTAAAATTAGTTTTTAGACCGGCACGGATCGTGTTTTATTCACTAAGTGTAATTTTTTCTATAATTTTTATCACCAGATAAATTGACGGAATTAACATGATAGCCAGAAGAAACCAATTCAGGGTCTCACCGCGGTAATCACCTGTAAGCTTTACTTTATGGCCCAATCTCATTTTTAACGTTTCGCGCAGCAGGTTGTAGTCAGGTTCATTCAGGGAAGACGTTTTTATTTTTCTATCTGACGTTTTAATTGTCAAATGATATCCTTTATAAACAGTTGAGGTCGAACTTGCTCCTGTATACCTGAAATCAGTTTCTTCTATTTCTTCAATTTCCTGAAAGCTTAATTCTATGTCAGGAAGCACCAGCCGGTTTAAACAGATCTTGTCTTGCTCAATTTTCAGTGATTTGAAATTCCATAGGAATGAAAAAATTGAAACGATCCAAAAGAAAATCCCTGTCCCTGTGAGCCATATAGGGAAATTAGGGTCTGTTAGCTGATACAGAAGCAGGAAAACGGTGAAGGAAGCGGTCAGCAGGATTATTACTGAATAAACGATGATATAATTACGGGAGATTTTCATTGGCATGCTTGCCGGGGATTCTCAGGGTTGTGTTTTCCAGATCTTATCGTGGGCATCCAGGTATTCGGAAAGTGCGGCGGAGCCATACCAGGGATACAGCTCGGCAGCCAGCAGGTTAGCTTTAATGGCAGGGTCTGTATCCAGCAGCTTCTGAGCCTCCTCCGGAGAGGTAACGTTCAGGATAAATAATCCCCGGAAGCTTTTTTCATTTTTACCGAACGGTCCGGCTACCACTAATTTCTTTGCATCGGTAAGCCGGCCCATATTGGTCATGTGCCCTGCAAAGCAGCTGTCAATAAATTTCTTGTCGGTGGTTTTGTTGTTGCCTGTCTTCAGGATCACAAAAACATACTTTTTCATGCCGTAGTCATCGGCTCCTAGTTTCTTGACCAGGACTGAATCGTAATGCGGGTTTTTTGTTTGTGCTGTTCCGGAAATGGAAGCGATCAGCACAGCTCCAATGACTAAAATTGATTTCATACTTTTTATCCTGTTAGATGTGTTTGAAAAGTAAATGTAGAAAAATAATTCCCCATTCAACTACTCATACGCCATCTGGTGCACGCTTTTAACCGCCCGGCCGGAGGGATCGTTGAGAGTCTGAAAAGAGGCATCCCAGGCAAGTGCTTCGGGTGTGCTGCAGGCAACTGATTTTACCGAAGGCACGCAGGCTGCCGCCGTTTCGGACGAAAAGTGCTCTGCGAAAATAGAACGGTAATGATATTCTTCTTTGTTCATCGGCGGATTGACCGGGAAACGGAATTTTGCATTCGCCAGCTGCTCATCGGTAACTTTTTCGGCAGCCACTCTTTTTAATGTATCGATCCAGTTGTAACCAACGCCGTCACTGAACTGTTCTTTTTGTCTCCACACAATGCTCTGGGGCAGGTAATCCTCAAAGGCTTTGCGGAGGATCCATTTTTCCATCCGATGACTATCGGATTTTCCGTCTTTTGTCATTTTATCTTTGGGATTCAGGCGCATGGCAACATCCATAAATTTTTTGTCCAGGAAAGGAACACGTCCTTCAATTCCCCAGGCGGCAAGCGATTTATTGGCACGCAGGCAATCGTACAAATGCAGCTTACTTAATTTGCGTACGGTTTCTTCGTGAAAGGCTTTAGCATCCGGTGCTTTGTGGAAATACAAATAACCTCCAAAGAGCTCATCGGCACCTTCTCCGGAAAGGACCATTTTTATCCCCATGGATTTGATGACCCTTGCCAGCAGGTACATGGGGGTGGAGGCGCGGACAGTTGTTACATCGTATGTTTCCAGGTGGTAAATCACATCGCTGATGGCATCCAGTCCTTCCTGGATGGTGAAATTTATTTCGTGATGCACTGAGCCAATGTGATCGGCTACTTTACGCGCTGCGGCCAGGTCGGGCGACCCTGTCAGCCCCACAGCAAAGGAATGCAATTGTGGGTACCAGGCCATCTGTGTGTCGTTGGATTCAATACGCTTGGGCGCAAATTTTTTTGTAATAGCCGATATAATGGAGGAGTCCAGTCCACCCGAGAGTAAAACTCCGTAAGGTACATCGCTCATAAGCTGCCGGTGTACGGCAGCTTCCAACGCTTCGCGCAGTTGTTTTATGTCGGAAGTGTTATCCTTTATGTTTTTGTATTCTGTCCAGTCTCTTTTATACCAGCATTTCAATTCGTGTCCTTCCGTGCTATCCAGATAATGCCCGGGCAGGAATTCCTGTATCCGGTTGCAGTTGCCTTCCAGGGCTTTCAGCTCAGAAGCCACGTAAAAGTTCCCGAGCTTATCCCAGCCCATATACAATGGAATGATACCCATGTGGTCTCTTGCAATCAGGTAAGAATTTTTTTCTTTGTCATATAGGGCAAAGGCAAATATTCCATTCAGCTCTTCAATGAAGCCGATCCCTTTTTTTCTGTACAGGGCCAGGATCACCTCGCAGTCGGAATGAGTGAGAAACTTATAATCCTTTAATTCCTGCCGCAGCTCATTGTGATTGTAAATTTCCCCGTTCACGGCCAGGACTAAATTTTTATCATCGCTGTACAAAGGCTGTCCTCCGCTCTGGGGATCCACAATGGCCAGGCGTTCGTGCGCGAGCAAAATATTGGTGCCGCAGAATATTCCGGACCAGTCCGGCCCGCGATGACGCACCTTTTTAGACATCTCAAGCACTTGGGGCCTCAATGCCTCGGCGCTTCCTTTTACATCAAACACTCCAATGATTCCGCACATAGTTTCTTGGTTTTTATTATTTAGGTTTATAACTAAGAAAAGCAAAGGTAGGAGGGAGGTTCTTATATTGAATATATTTCAATATTTCATTTTAATTTTTATATTAAATACAAAAAATGATTATTTTTGTTGAAAATAATATAAAATATGAATCCGAAAGAGCCCTCCAATTATCAGATTGACAATGTGGACAGGAAGATAATTTCCCTGTTAATGAAAGATGCCATGATGCCTTACACGGAAATAGGGAACAGGATACTGATGTCCAGCGGTACCATACATGTGCGTATGGAAAACCTGCAGAAGCAGGGCATTGTAAAAGGAACAACGGTGATCCTTGATAATGCAAAGCTGGGCTATGACCTTACGGCGTTTGTGGGAGTGTATCTTGTAAAGGGATCCTTGTACGACAGGGTGATCAAAAGACTGGAAAAAATACCGGAAGTGGTTGAAGCCTATTATACCACCGGAGTTTACAGCATATTCATAAAAATTGTTTGCCGGAATACAGAGCATTTACGCCAGGTGCTGAATGAGAAAGTGCAGTCTGTGGAAGGCATTGACAGAACAGAAACAATTATTTCGCTGGAAGAAAGTATCAAGAGGAATATTACGCTGGAGGAGTAGGGTAGTTAAATTCCCCCTTCCTGAGAAGGGGGTGCCCAACGGGCGGGGGATGTTATTTACGTTGTTCACATCCTCCGTCTCGCGAGGCGCGCGAACTACGTTCCCAACCATCGCTTCGCTTGTTTGCCTCCTTCAAAGGAGGAATTAACAGCCAGGCTGCGGGTGAATAATGTGCACACTACACTTATTTAAAATTTGGCCTGCCAAGCTCTTTCAGCAAGGAGAAGTGCGAGCGCAAAGCGGACCGGAAGCTGAGGATCTCACGGTAGGTGAGCCCATGGCGGGTAGCAACTTCCTTGATGATCGGGGATATTTTTTTATAGTGTACATGACAGATCCGCGGGAAAAGATGATGCGCTACGTGCAGGTTAATTCCGCCCACGAGCCATTCAAGTCCTGAAGCAGGGGAATAATCTCCGGTGGTCTTTACCACGTTCACCGCCCAGTTTGTGTTCACGTAATCACCTTCCACTTTAGGATAAAAAACTGTTTCGGTCAGATGACCGGTCACAAATATCAGGGCCAGGAATATGCCTATCATGAAATGTCCTAGGAGCCAGTAAAGAAAAATAAGCTTAAAACTAACCCCGAAAATAAAAACAGGAATCAGGAAAACATAGGTGTAATAAAGAATTTTAAAGAATATGAATTCAGCCAGGTAGCTGAAGGTGAGCTGAAGTTTATCTTCTTTCACATACCTGAAAAGCATTTTGATGTCCTTGACAGTCGCATAATTTAAAGTAACCAGGGCATAGATAAAAGTAGCATACAGCCATTGGTACCTGTGGTAAGGAAGGAGCTCTTCTTCGGGTGTGAGGCGCAAGATCTTATAACCCTCTATGTTGCTGTCCTGCTTGTAAACATTCAGGAAAGTGTGATGCTCCTTATTATGTGAGATGGTCCACAGCTTGCGGTTACACCCGATCAGTTCTATGAGGCTGGAAAAATACAGGTTGGCCTTTTTGGATTTGAACACGGCGTCGTGGTTTGCATCGTGCATCATGTTGAATGCGATCATTACGTGCGTAAAAATGAAAATCAGGCCAATGCTGAATGCAAGCCAGAAATTATCCTTGAACACGATAACCCCATACCACGTTACCGCCCAGAGCGACAGCCAGAAAATGATTTTGAAAAGCATCTCGGTATTTCCAAGAGGGGAAATATTATTTTCTTTAAAATAGTTGGCAACTGCTGTCCTTGCATCTTCAAAAAATGCATTCTCCTCCGGAGATGATCTGAATTTTACTTTTTGCATGAATGAGGAGTATGCCTGCTTAGCTGGGATAGGGGGTTAGACAACAAATATACTATTTCTCTTTTAGCAATAAATTCAACCGTGATAAACTCTTGACGCGGTAATCAGTCCGTTTTTTATTTCAAGCACTTCTGCTACGTTCATGTTCTCCTCGCCGGGTACGATCCGCGTATACTCCATAAATACACGTTCATTATTAGCAGTGATTGTTAACTCGCGATACGTTAAATCCGGTAAACGGTCAAATGCATCTTGCCACCAAAGTCTCATAGAAACTTTGCCTTTTATCAGCCCCCGGGTTTCCGGCTTTCGTATCTTTAATTTCGGACTGAAATGTTCTGCATGGTCATCGTACAGGGCGAGAAGGTCCTCCAGGTTATGCTCGTTAAATGCCTGCAGCCACTTACGGGCTATTTCTTTTGGCGTCATATATCTCTGGGATCGTTTGCTTTCAAAAATAATATTATTTGCCGGTGTGGATATTCTCTTAGATGTGTATAAATGCTTATTTCTGAAGGGATAGTTTGGATACATTTGCAATTGAATATGAACAAGTTTATATCCAGCGTCATAAAGAATAAATGCCCGGATTGCCTGGAAGGGAATTTCTTTGTCTCCGATAGTATGTTCAACTTCCGCACGTTTGACAAGATGAATAAGTCCTGTGTAAAGTGTGGAATGGATTTTAAGCAGGAACCGGGATTTTACTTTGGTGCGGCCATTATGAGCTATGCCATACAGGCAGTGCTTCTTCTGATAACATACCTGGTGTTTCAGGTTTTAATAGAACTGCCAATCTGGTATTTCCTCGGAGTATTTTCCGCACTTCTTATTTTATTACTCCCATTTACTTTCAGGATTTCCCGTTTATTATGGATAAATATGCTGGGAAATAAGGCAAAGTGACAGATCACCCCAACTGATCTGCGTCCCGACGCATGGTCGGGACAGGCACCTGACGTTATCAGTCAGGACAGGTTCGCAACCTTCGCTTTCCGCTCGGCTGTCAAAGGGAGGGAGCTGCATGTAAATGTTCTCCCCCTTCGGGACAACCGAAGGTTGCGAGCATCGCTCTAGAGGGGGCGTCTACCTAAATCCCTCCAGTTCTTTGAGTTCGAGCTTAAGGGCCTGAGACCATTTTTCTACCTCTGCGGGTTCATTACCGGTTGCGGTTTCTTCCATGTATTCATCCACCCGTTCACTTAATGCTTTTAAAGCAGCATTGTATTTTTCCTGGAACACCTTGTCGGGATCCAGTCCGAATTTGGTGCTTTTAAACTCTTTGCGAAGCTTCCGGCTTTCGACTTCGTAAATGTCAAACATGGTTTGAAAATATTTCAGCTGTTGAACAGTTTTCCCTTCGGCAGAAACAAAAGAGCTTTTCCGGTTGAAAATAGCTTCAACGCTCGTGGTAGCTCTCAGGCCCTTGTGGAATTTTGCATTCATAACCATGGTTCCCTGGCCCAGCACGCCGTTTTTACCGGCAGCCTTACCGGTAAAATCTTTCCATTCCAGCTGCCTGGACTCTGACCAATGTATGGTGTCGTTAGATGTTTGCTGAGCATAAGACACTACAGCCAGATAAAAAATTGCAAGAGTGATTAAACTGTTTTTCATGGACGTAAGTTATAAAATAATTGAAGTTTATCCTTCCAAAGAGAAAGGAATTTAGGTGTGAAACTCCCTCCCTTGGGGAGGGAAGGGGTGGGCTGTTCAGTACAACGGTTCTCCATTCGTATTTGTTGTAAGGATGTCGCTCATGTAATCAAAGAAGGGACGCATGGCGCGGAAAGAGCTGACTACTTCTTCAAGTCCCTTTGGGCTAAGTAATACTTTATCCGGAATTTCTCTTGAAACCAGAAATTGTTTGTACCGCAGCAGGTCGGCTGCGGGATGGTCTTTTTCAAATCCCCTGGGCACGTTCACAAGTTTATCGCCGTTCAGCTTGTCAAAATTCTTTTTAAAGCTTTTGCTTTTCAGAATATTCCTCAGTGGTTTCGGATCGATCGCAATTTGCTCGCGTATATGCTTGAGGTCTTCCGGATTGGGGTCCCAGAAGCCGCCTCCCACAAAACATTTGCCGGGTTCAATATGAAAATAATACCCGCCCCGGAGGAGCTTGGTGGCCCGGGACATATGCATTCCGAAATGTGTTTTGTAAGGAGCTTTATCCTTTGAAAACCGTACATCTCTGTAAATCCGGAACACTGCTTTTTTACCGGATGGGGTTTCTATTTTGTCGTGCTTGTTCATGCGTGCGATCAAAGCATCTGCAAAGCCGATCACGGCCTGGTTTTGTTCAATATATGTGTCTTTGTTTGCATTGAACCAGTTTCGGTTGTTATTCTTCTTAACTTGTTTTAGGAAAGTAAAGACGGAAGGAGTTAGCATGTGTTTATATGTTAGAATTTTTTATCTAATCAACCTTTTCTATTGTATTTGCCTGCCATAGATACATCGCTTTATTCGGGTTCTGTAAATGTGAAAACTATCCGAACAGTAACCGGAACACATCCTCCACTTTAGCAACCGGAGTTACTTTTATGCCAAAGGTTTTTGTATTGAGTCCTTTGAGATTGTATTTTGAAACAAATATTTCTTCAAAGCCCAGTTTTTCCGCCTCGGAGATCCTGCTTTCAATTCTGCTTACCGGACGGATTTCCCCGCTCAAACCCACTTCGGCAGCAAAACAGAATTTTTGCGAGATCGGAATATCTTCGCTTGAGCTAAGCGTGGCGCAGATCACCGCCAGGTCAATAGCCGGATCCTCCACTTTTATTCCTCCGGCAATATTGAGGAACACATCTTTTACCCCCAGCTTGAAGCCACATCTTTTTTCAAGCACTGCCAGGAGCATGGATAGTCTTTTAGCATCGAACCCCGTTGCGGTTCGCTGGGGAGTTCCGTACACCGCACTGCTTACCAGCGTCTGAATTTCTATAAGCATAGGCCGTGCACCTTCCATCATGGTAGCAATAGCCACTCCGCTCATGGGTTCTTCCCGTGCAGTAATTAATATTTCAGACGGATTACTGACCTCGCGCAGGCCGGATCCGGTCATTTCATAAATCCCCAGTTCGTTGGTAGATCCAAAGCGGTTCTTTAAGGTACGAAGTAAACGGTAGATGTGATGGCGGTCTCCCTCAAATTGCAGAACGGTATCTACCATGTGTTCCAGCACTTTGGGCCCGGCCAGCATGCCGTCTTTGGTAATGTGCCCGATCAGGAATACAGGGGTGGAGCTTTCTTTGGCATAGCGCAGCAGCTCGGCTGTACATTCCCGCACCTGGGAAATGCTTCCCGGAGCTGAATCAATGTGAGCGCTGTACATGGTTTGTATGGAATCTACAACAACCAGGTTTGGCTCCAGCATCTCGATCTGTTTGAAAATATTCTGTGTGGAAGTCTCGGAAAGAATATAGCAGTCGTCATTTTTTATTCCCATACGGTCGGCCCGCATGCGTATCTGCTGCTCGCTTTCTTCTCCTGAAATATAAAGTGTTTTTATTTTTTTCTGTTGAAGGGCAACCTGCAGCATCAACGTGGATTTACCGATACCCGGTTCCCCTCCAAAGAGCACGATGGAACCCGGAACAACTCCTCCGCCCAGCACGCGGTTTAATTCTTTATCCGGAAGTGTAATCCGTATTTCACCGCTTTGTTCTATTTCTGAAACTCGCAGGGGTTTAGTGGCCCGCTGCCTGCTGCTGCCTAATCCTGTTTTGCGGTCATCATCTGCTTTCTGAATAATTTCTTCCACATAGGTATTCCACTCCCCGCAAGAAGGACATTTGCCAATCCATTTTCCGGACTGTGCGCCGCAATTCTGGCAGAAAAAAGTTGTTTTGGTTTTGGAAGTAACAGCCATATCAATTTAAAACGGAAAATTAAAAATTAAAAAGGGAATGGGAGTTTCTTGATTACATTTTTTACTTCCTATTTCCTAATCCCTGCTTCCTAATCCCTAATTTTAATCAATCTTATAAATATAAGCAGTATAGTTCCTGTTCACAGGATTAAGCCAGTAAATGAACCTGTCAATAAATCCGGGTTCAATCGTTGTCTCATACCGGGTATTCGGAAAACATGTTTTGAAATTCTTTAGACGGTTGTCCAGGTTTTGTTCGTCAAAAAAGATCACATAATTCGGCATAGAAGACGGATGCTCTTGAATATGTTTACAGAGGGAATCTATGGTGTATGTTTGAGTAATGCCCTGGATGTATCCTTCCCGGTACCATTTTCCCAGGTAGAAGAAAGGAGGCATGGTGTATCCGTCGCGGAAGCTTTCTTCCACAACAAGTCTTTTGAAATCTTTTTTAGCTGCCAGATACACCATCGCTTCGACACGGCTTCGCTTGGAATAAGCGGTGGATACTACCAGCAGCGGCACCAGGTTAAGCGACCAGAAAAATATCCAGCATATCCGCAACAGCTTTTTCCGGTTTTGCCAGAATGCAGAAGTGCGAACGAAATCGTTCCAGCCTATCATCCCCAGAAGGACGATAAACGGTATGATCGGAAAAATAAACCGTTCCTGTTTATTGGGAAAATAACAATGAAAAGCCAGGAAAATAAAGCTGGGCAGAAAGAGTATCAGGTGTTTCTTCCAGCTTCTGAAAAATCCAAAGAGTAAGAAGAAGCTTATGGGAGGAAGCAGGAGGCCGAACAACAGGCCAAAGTACATGTACCATTGCTGAACAAAATATTGCCTGGCATTTTCAATATTGTACCGTACATATTCGTTGAATTCTGCAAAAGGATAACCCCATAGAATATAATCTGTGATTCCCTGAATGAGAACTATGCAAAGAAGAGTGCCCATCCCGAACCAGAAGGTTTCTTTCCACCTTTTTTGCAGCAGCAATGCAAGTCCAAGCCCTCCTATGAACAGAATAGATTGAAAGCGTACGGAAAAGGCAATTCCTGCAATTACTCCGGCCAGCAGGAAATGGAATGTAAAGTTAAGTCGCGAAGGTTTTAAAAGCATCCAGGTAGGAATGATAAGAAACGGAACACAAACAACTTCTACCAGGTTGCGTACACTTAAAAAGGGCATGAACCAGTAAGCAGCCAAAAGAATTCCTACCATCCGGGCTACTGTCCTATCTGAAACAAATTCAGCTATTTTAAATCCAAGAACTACTACAACAAGCGAAAGAGCAGCATGCAGGAAACGTACGATGTACATTTTGATCTGAGGGTCAAAAATTCCGGCTACCTGTAATCCTTTAAACAGAAAATAATGGACATTGCTGTAGAGCTGACTATGACCGCTGGGCGTGGAGGAAACGGAAGAAAGCCAGTTGTCGGCATAAAAGCGATCTACCCATGACTGGGCAATCTCAATCACCAGGAAATGATCGTCGGACATGCCATATCCTTTCGAAAAGAGCACCGAAAGCATCCGTACAGTAACGGCAATAAAAAGGATAACCGGAAGTGGCTTTTCTTCCCAGAGCGTTTTCAGCCATTGGATCATACGCGAAGAGTTAAGAAGACTTTATCTTCTTTTCGATAGTGGTAGTTGAGTATCCTTCCACAAACGGAATGGAAATAACCGAACCGCCTTTTGCTTTTACAATATCTGCCCCCACAATATCGGTTTCTTTCCAATCTCCGCCTTTAACCAGCATATCCGGCTGAACGGCTTTGATCAGCTCATAAGGGGTAGCTTCTTCAAAAATCACGATTGCCTCAATAAACTGCAAGCTGGAAAGAATAAGAGCCCGGTCATTTTCCGATTGAAGTGGCCTGTTTATTCCTTTGTTCAGCTGTTTTACAGAACTGTCTGAGTTTAATCCAATTATAAGAATGTCTCCGAGGTCTGCCGCTTTGCTTAAATAATCTACATGGCCGGGATGTAAGATGTCAAAACACCCGTTGGTAAAAACCATTTTATAATCTTTCATTCGCCAGATCGCAACTTGTTTCAAAAGCAATTCCCTGGTGAATATTTTTTTTCGGATAATATCAAGACTGGTCGGTTTCATATTCATAAGGTTTCAAAGATATATAATATGATTACACCTGCAGAGAAAGATTATCCGGATTATTATTTTCTTTGTTCACCCCAGGCCGTTATCTAATGCAGGTCTGCCAGATTACTTTATACTAACCTGTTTTTACTAATTTTGATTTTAACAGAGATTTGTATCGACTATGCTTCGCAGCGGCTCTTTCCTGGATACCGAAATTACTTTTCTGAAAGGAGTAGGGCCCGAACGTGCAAAAACGCTGGCCAATGAACTTAATATCCGCACGTTCTCGGATCTGCTGACTCACTTTCCGTTTCGGTATATTGACCGGACTAAATTTTATACCATTAAGGAGATAAATGGAGAAATGCCTTTTGTTCAGTTCAAAGCAAAGGTTGTAAGCGCAGAATTTCTGGGTACTAACAAAGGAAAGCGCCTGGTTGCTCATGTAAGCGACGGAACCGGGACCATGGAGCTTGTGTGGTTCAAAGGTGTAAAATGGATAGCTCCGAAGCTGAAACCAGGAACTGAGTTCATTGTATTCGGTAAACCTGCCATTTTCAATGGTAAAATGAATATTGCACATCCCGATATTGACATTGCTTCGGACGAAAATATGGTGATTGCCAAAAGACTTCAACCGGTATACAGTACGGCAGAGAAACTCCGGTCAAACTGGCTTGACAGCAAAGGAATATGGAAGCTTGAGCGTACGTTGGTTGCACAGATCAATAAGAATATCCCGGAAACCCTTTCGCCGGAAATAATAAAAAAGCATAACCTCATCTCCCGTGAAGAGGCGTGTAAGATTATCCATATACCCGATAACAATGAAATACTCCAGAAGGCCATTTACCGTCTGAAGTTTGACGAGCTTTTCTTTTTGCAATTACGTTTGCTCCAGGTAAAGGGAATACGTAAAAAAACATACGGAGGCTTGCTGTTCGATAAAGTAGGAAACCATTTCAATGATTTTTATTCCATACATCTTCCATTCCCCTTAACCAACGCGCAAAAGCGGGTGCTGAAGGAGATACGGACCGATATGGGAACAGGCAAGCAAATGAATCGTTTGCTGCAGGGAGATGTGGGGAGCGGTAAAACCATTGTTGCACTCATGAGCATGCTCATTGCATTGGATAACGGGTTCCAGGCATGTTTAATGGCCCCGACGGAAATCCTCGCGAACCAGCATTTTAAAAATATTTCCAGGCTTTTGGAGAAAACAACTATTACTGCTGCACTTCTCACGGGCTCCACAAAACAAAAGGATCGGGATATCATTCATGGGAGATTGCAAGGCGGCGAACTGAATATCCTGATTGGTACGCATGCGCTGATCGAGGACGAAGTACAGTTCAGCAATCTCGGGCTTGTTGTCATTGACGAGCAGCATAAATTTGGAGTTGCACAGCGTTCCAAGTTATGGAAAAAAACTCAAGCCTCCTCCCCGGAGAGGACAGGAGGGGCTGTGCCTCCTCATGTGCTGGTGATGACCGCCACTCCCATTCCCCGGACCCTTGCGATGACACTTTACGGAGATCTGGATGTGTCGGTTATTGATGAGCTTCCTCCGGGGCGTACTCCCATTAAAACGGTGTGGAGAAGTTATGCCAAACAACCCCAGGTGTTTCAATTTGTAAAGGATGAAATAAAGAAAGGACGACAAGTGTATGTGGTGTTTCCAATCATTGAGGAGTCAAAAACGCTGGATTATAAAAATCTGGAAGAGGGATTTACGTTGATCAGGAACAACTTTCCGGAGCCCGACTTTAAGTTAGGAATGGTGCATGGAAAGTTAAAGCCTCGCATCAAGGACGAACAAATGAAGCTTTTTGCATCGGGCGAAACAAATATTTTAGTTGCCACTACCGTAATAGAAGTAGGGGTGGACGTGCCCAATGCCACGCTTATGGTGATTGAAAGCGCTGAACGTTTCGGGCTTTCGCAATTGCATCAGCTCAGAGGCAGGGTAGGGCGGGGAGCGGAAGAATCCTTCTGTATACTTATGACCAGGTACGAACTATCGGGGGATGCACGAACCCGTATGGAAACCATGGTGAAGACATCGGATGGTTTTGAAATTGCTGAAACTGATCTGCGGCTGCGAGGCCCGGGTGATTTGTCGGGCACTCAGCAGAGTGGAATCCTTGATTTTAAAATTGCAGATATTTCAAGGGATTCCCAATTGCTGCAATACACCCGTAGTATAGCCGAAGAGCTTTTGCACACTGACCCTGAGCTTGCTCTCCCTGAAAATGTTCCCATCCTTTCGGAATTAAACCGGATCAAAAGAGCAAAACCGTACTGGGGGAGGATCAGTTAAAATGGAAAAGACGGATATTATTTTTTTGATATACATTCGTACATTATAGATTAAGATTTTAACTGGAAAAAACGGGAAAGCCGACCCCCGCTCCGAGTAGGCGCAATAACCTCAATATAATTATGGCATGGGAAGAGATCGCAGTGAACCTGGGTGTAGCCGCTGCAAAGAAATTTTTTGAATCGATAGCTAAGAAAAAGGATGATTTCATAAGTATTAGCTTATCGGTAGGGTATTTCTATAATTTCCTTGACCCGGTATCGGACAAAATAAGCTCCGGGGATTTTAAGATATATAAGAACATTGATGATAAGGATCCTCTTTCGTTTGATACGGACAATATTAAGATGAATGTAATTGTTCCGGGGAAACTGGATGCTCATACCTACAATGCCTGTGAGGCCGAGTTCAAGAAATATTCTAAGGGAATGATCTTTCTGAACCGTAATAACCGGTGGTATGGGATAAACTATGGTATTACTCAAACTGCCGTAGGTTCCGAATTGCTGATCGTGGACCTGGCAAGACCACTGTTGGTTGTAAAACATTATTACGAGCAGGTGCTGAAACGCGATACCGGAAAGGGCGATGCAAAGTGGTTGAGCAGTCAGCTTGCTGAGATATCCGCTTTCAAAGAGTCCTTGAGGAGATTGCAGGAGCTGGGTTATGGAGTTTTGGTTGATAAGCTTGATTTCCGGGAAATAGGATAATTTTATTTCTTCCTATGTTTACCGAAACAACCCACCTATGAAGAAACTAATTTTCCATTTGTTGTTCAACAGCCTGGTGTTTTCATTATCTGCTCAAACTTTCAGCTCTCCCGAAAGTGTGGAGTACGATACGTTGAATAAGCGCTGGATCGTAGGTCAGAATGGTTCCGGCGAGATCCATATTTATAAACCCGCTTCAGGAACCTTGGCACAATTTGTTCCAAGCGGCTCTTTGCCTTCGGGCCCGCATGGACTGGAAGTATTGGGCAATACGTTATATGCCTGCGATGGCGGTTACATCAAGGGATTTAGCCTGGCTACCGGCGCCCAGGTCTTCAGCGTGAACCTGAATGCCCAGTTCCTCAACGGGCTTACCAGCGATGGAGGACATTTTTTGTTTACCACGGATTTCAATGGAAAAAAAATTTACCGTGTAAACACCCTTACCAGTACTTTTAATCTTATGACTGCAACAACCTATAGTCCCAACGGAATTCTATACGACGGTGTAAACAACCGTTGTGTATTTGTGAACTGGGGAAGTACGGCCCGTGTACAGGCCATGAGTCTTTCAGACTCCACGGTCACCACGCTCTATACCACCAGTACCAGTAACATAGATGGCATAACCCGGGATAAACAGGGTAACTGGTACATTACTGCATGGGGAAATAATTCCTTGCTGAGATTTGATCCAATGTTTTCTGTAGCTCCTATAAGTGTTAAGAGCGGACTGAGCAGTCCGGCGGATGTGGATATCAATGCGGCAGGCGATTCTATTGGTATTCCCAATTCCGGAACTGCAAACAATGTTGTTTTTTATGTCATTCCTAATACAACCGGTGTGCATGAGGCATCTCCGCTTCTTTCCATGGAATGTTTTCCGAATCCCTCTATAGGCGAATTTAAAGTGACTCTTACACAGACTGTTGAAAATGCAACGCTGGTACTTTTTGATGAGACCGGTAAGGAAATATTAAAGCAAGATGTGTCCGGAGCAATGTTTACAGTTTCTTGCGATAAACAACTCAATGGATTTTACTATGCGGGTTTATACAGTAAGGGCGGACAGGTGCTTGCCATGCAGAAGGTAGCGCTTATGCGCTAAAATTTTAATTGATCGACTAATTCTAAAATACCGACCATGCCACATATAGCAATTCTATCCTCCAGTATAAGGACCAAAAGAAGCAGCCATAGAGTTGCATTGTATTTCAAGAATTACCTGGAAGCAAATAAAACAGCAACCGTTGAAATTCTTGACCTGGAGAAGTATAATTTTCCGCTGTTTAATGAACGTTTACGATTTCAAACAGCTCCTTCGGAGGCTACTCTTGATTTTGCCCGTAGAATAAAAGAAGCAGATGGAGTGCTGATCGTTACACCGGAGTATAATGGGGGATACCCTGCAAGCCTGAAGAACGTAGTAGACCTGTTATACGACGAATGGCATCGTAAGCCGGTTGCGATCTCAACGGTATCCAGCGGGGCATTTGCCGGCTCACAGGTGATTACATCCCTGCAGTTTTCACTCTGGAAGATACGTGCCTGGACCGTTCCGGCCACATTCCCTGTTCCCAAGGTCGAAGAATCCTTTGATGCATTGGGAGAGCCGGCGGACAAAGCTGCAACGGATAAAAGAGCCGCAGCTTTTATCAGCGAATTGCTTTGGTGTATTGAAGCAAGAAGCAAAATGACAAAATAAACAGCGGGCGTGACTAAAAATGCGTAACACAACCAAGCTGAAAGCTATCTTACTCAAATACACCGTGTCATTCGATATGAATGAGGATGAGATTTTTACCATGACGCTGGTAAACAAAATAAATGGAAGGGGGAACGAGTTCCAGGCTAAAACATATTCCACCGTCATCAGCAAAGCATACTACTACCTGTTGGGAGAACTGAGAAAAGAAGAAAATAAGGCAGGACCGGTATAAATGTCCGGGAGAATCGGGGATCGTTGAGTCAGGTTTTAACTTTGGTTTCTTTGTTGCCAAAACTACTTATATGAAAGTCTATCAAAATCAAGATGAGAAGGATATAATGTATAGTCATAAATCAAACGGGTTTAATTTCTCAATGATCCATTTGAGATTTCTTAATTTAGGTTATCATTTTTGATCGGGATCATTGGAAATAATATAGTAAGCATGTTTATTTCCCGTTGCTGCGCTACTATTGTACATTTTACCTCCACCTGGAATTTTCGCGGGCATTGTTTTTTGCGGGAGCAATGAATTTAATCCGATCATTGATTCTTATTTCATTGAGTGAGGTATCAATGGTTGCCTGCTGTTTTTGAGTAAGGTCAATTACTCTGTATCCTTCTCCTTTATTGAAGAAACAAACAGCACCTGGCAGTTTTGCCTTATTGTCCTCACCCGTTTTTATAAGAAGATTGGCTTTGAACTTCCCGAGCGAATTGATCGAGATGTTTTCTTCGTCAACAAATATTTTTGTTGTTTCAGGTGATTTGGATTCTAATTCTCCTGTCATTTTCCAGGCGCGGTATTTACCTTTTTCTTTTGCAATGCTGGAATTTAAATCTGCAATTTGTTTGTTCAGGTCGTCGATGGTATTTCCGGAGGCCTTCAGCTGAATCGTCAGCTGATTATTAAGTACAAAATGAGTGAGCCCGATGGAAACCAGAACTAACAGAAAGTAACCTCCGAACGCTCCTGTCAGGTTCAGGTTTAATCCTTTAAATGGTCCGTTCACCATTGTCTTGGACGGCAAGAATTTGTAAAGTATGACCGCAGGCAAAAGCGGCACCAGCAGTACGGCGGCAAGGTGAATGAGTAAAGAATATGTTTCCATGTTGGTTCTAAGTTTTTAGAAGATACAATGAAATAATGCAACTAAAATACAAAAGCTGTGCTTACATGCCTGGCACGGCAGATTTAAATTTCCAGTACGAAGTTTACTCTCTTTCTCTTGCCATTCTTCTCTTCTCTCTTTTCTCCTGCCTGGATTTAGGATCGCGCTTGAACAAATTTCTTATTTTGTCCAGAACGTTGTCTTCTATAAAAGGCTCGCATTCGGGCATGGGCGATGCATTATATCCTAAGCGAAAGGCTCCACCGGTATACGTTTTACATGCGACATCGCTTTTGCATTTTTGCATAAAGTATGCCCAGATAGGTAATGCCATAGCAGCACCTTGCCCGTACAGGATGGAATTAAAATGAATAGCAGGGCTTTCAGCACCTACCCAGGCTCCGGCCACTAAGCCGGGAGTATATCCTATGAACCAGCCATCTGCCTGGGATTGTGTGGTTCCTGTTTTACCGGCCATTTCTCCCGATAGCCCGTACGTGCCTCTTAAACGGCTTGCTGTTCCCTGGTTTACAACTCCTTTTAACATTTCTGTCATATAGTATGCTGTTTGAGCTGAGATTACCTGTCTGTTCTTTTTTATTTTATCCGCTTCGTAAATCACTTTTCCGTTTTTGTCCTCTATTCTCGAAATAAAAACCGGATCTACCTTTTTGCCCCCGTTAGCAAAAACACAATACGCCCTTACCATTTCCAGCAAGCTGATATCTGCAACGCCAAGGGCAATTGACGGAACTTTGGGTATAGTGCTTTCGATTCCCATGCTGCGGGCCGTACGCAATACGTTTTCAATTCCTGTTTTCATCAGTATTTCCACCGATATTACATTTACAGAACGTTCCAGGGCTCCCTTCATGGAGTATTTGCCTCCATATTCATCGTCGGAATTTTTGGGAGACCAGTTTTCAAATTGCTCATACACCTGTTGTTCATTCCTGAAATAGTCGCAGGGACTCATGCCTTGTTCCAGGGCGGTTGCGTACAGGATAGGTTTAAAAGTGCTGCCAACCTGCCTTTTGGATGTTACATGATCGTATTGAAAATAGCCGTAATCATTTCCGCCTACCCACGCTTTTATTTCCCCGGTAGAGGGTTTCATCGCTAAAAACCCGCTATGCAAAAATCGCATGTAATATTTTATGGAGTCCAGGGGAGAAAGAGTTACCTTGCGTTCTCCTTCCCAATCGAATACTTCCATTTCGAGGGGTGTGCTGAAAACTTTCTTTATCTCATCGTCTTTTACACCTGCCTTTTTTAAATTTTTATAGCGTTTGGAATTTTGCTTGGCCCAGTTTATTATAACGGTATTTCTTCCCCAGGGATTTGAGCGCTTCCAGTATCGGTTGAATAGGTGCTGAAGAGCTTTCATGTGTTTCTGCATGGCTGCCACTGCATGTACCTGCATCTGGTAATTTACGGGTGTGTATATCCTCAAACCATCCGTATATAGATTATACTTTTCGCCGTCGGGCTTTTTTATGTTTTCCAGTAAGCGCGTGGTAAGTTCTTCAATCTGTACCAGGAAATAAGGTGCAAGCTCTCCGTACATACCTGCATTTTTGTAGTTAAGCGTTAACGGAATTTTTTTCAATGAATCGGAAACTTCTTCAGTCATGTATTCGTGCTCTGCCAGGTTATTGATCACGGTATTTCTTCGGCCCAGCGCATTTTCAGGGTTACGCCTCGGGTTGTAAGCGGTAGGCGAGCTGAGCATGCCTACTAATACGGCACCTTCCTCAACCCTTAATGAATCGGCCGGCTTGCTGAAGAAACGCACAGAGGCGTTTTGAATTCCATACGTATCTTCTCCAAAGGATACGGTATTCAGGTACAATGCCAATATTTCATTCGGAGTATACACGCTGTTGAACCGGACAGCATAAATGGCTTCCTTTATTTTATTGACGGGCATGGTAAGAACACCGTGATTTTTTCTTTTGAATAAATTTTTTGCCAGCTGCTGACCGATGGTGCTTCCTCCCCCGGATTTTTTATCGCCCATCAGCAGGGTTTTAAAGAAAACCCGTAAAAGTCCTTTGGCATCCACTCCGTTGTGCTCGTAAAAACGCGCATCCTCGGTAGCTATTAAGGCATTTATAATAACAGGAGGTAATTGATCGTAGGTGACAGGGCTGCGGTTTTCCCAATAATATTTTCCCAGCACGTTTCCTTCTTCCGAATATACTTCTGAGGCTAAATAATTCTGTATGTTTTTAAGCTCGTCTTTGGTATAAAGCTTTCCAAAGGCCCCGTAGTATACAAGCAGGAAAAGCAAAACAGGTACCAGGAGCAGTATTGCTGCTGCAATCAGTGCCCATCGGCGAATTTTCTTATTTCTTTCCTTTTTGTCCATGAACCGTATGTTTCCCAAATTCATTTAAACGCTGAATATACCCTAAGATTTTAAATCGCGAAATTTCAGAATAACATGTCTGATACCGGCATGTAAATTTAGCAATGCTCGCGCTGCACTGCGGGCCTAAATGTTTTTATTGGATAACTTTAAACCTTTTTTAACTTTGGTCACTTATTCATTAAATTCATCATTACCCCATGACACTCGAGGAAAAAATCAATGCGGACATAAAGGCGGCCATGCTTGCCAAAGATCAGGGCAAACTGGAAGCCGTTCGTGGTATTAAAGCTGCGCTATTACTGCTTAAATCATCCGGTAGTTCAGTGACTGCAGAGGACGAAATAAAAGCCATGCAAAAGATGGTTAAACAGCGTAAAGAAGCTGCTGATATTTACGTCACTCAAAACCGTAAGGATCTTGCGGATATTGAACTTTCACAGATTTCTGTTATTGAATCTTATCTCCCCAAACAAATGTCGGAAGGAGATATTAAAACTGCCGTTGCTCAGATCATCACACAGGTTGGAGCAAAATCTCCTGCCGATATGGGTAAAGTGATGGGTGTTGCTACCAAGCAGTTTGCCGGTAAGGCAGATGGTAAGATTGTTTCGGGAATAGTGAAACAGCTGCTGGCTAATGGTCAATGACCAGGGAGTCAGTTTTCCTATTTTTATAAATAAAATACATCAGCCCCACACTTACAATCGTACTTGCAATCACCACCGTTACCGGAGTATCGCCTGCGCCTATGGTTTCAGCTGTTTCCGAGAGCGATCCTTTCCCTATTAAATAGGAGAAAAGGACAGCAAGCCCGTTATTCAGGAAGTGAAACAGGATGGAAAGCCAAAGTGAACCGCTCCAGATGTATAAATAGCCAAGTACAACCCCCAACATCATTCTTGGAAGGAATCCGTAGAATTGCATATGAAGGGTGCTGAAAAGGATGGCCGTAAACCACACGGCAACGTGCGGATTCCGTGCCCATTCCAGGAAAACATTTTGCATGGCACCACGAAAAAAAAGTTCTTCTCCGACAGCAGCCAGCAATGCGATGATCAGCAAATTGACGGTCAGATCAGTTATGCCACCCATCTGTAAAAATGCATCAGTGAGGTTTTTTAAATTTTCCTCGGATGCCTTCATCCAGTTTTCCACTCCGTATAAAAAATCGGGAAAAGAAAGATGATTGTTCAATTCGCCCAACCAGTTAACTGCCGGCATGGCAGAAAAAACCAATGCGATAACGGTTAATCCAAAAACAACCGGGAATCCCTGGTTGATTTTTAAATATCCGGTCTTTCTTTCAGATGAAAGCCACGCAAACAAAACAGCAGGAGTAATAAAAGTGAGCACTACGCTGACTGCCTGCGCTATCTTCATTCCGGTGATAATATCCGGGTTGGTGAAATCCGTAAGGGCTGCCATGTCCTGAATGGATTTCATCTTTGCAAACGGAAGGAGAATCAGCACCTGTACCACAGAGGCAATGCCCAGGCAGAAAAGAAATAAGCCGATAAGGAGCAGGAATTTCCTTGCCGGCTGGTAGTTCTGAATTGTTGATCGAAGATACATTGTATTTAAAAAGCGAATTTATGCGAAAAATCCTGAAAAATAGATTTAAATTTTCCCGGACTTTCGTACTTTCGTGTAAATTCATTTTCCGGCGTGTATGACTAAGATTGGCAACATAGAGTTAGGTAAATTTCCTTTGCTTCTTGCGCCCATGGAAGACGTAAGTGACCCTCCGTTCCGGTATGTATGCAAGCAAAACGGCGCGGACATGATGTACACCGAATTTATTTCATCCGAGGGTCTTATCCGCGATGCGTGGAAGAGTATAAAGAAGCTGGACATTTTTGATTACGAGCGTCCCATCGGGATACAATTCTATGGCGGAAATATAGATTCCATGAAGCAGGCTACCGAAATTATTGAAGCTTCCAATCCCGATCTGATAGATATAAATTACGGTTGCCCCGTGAAAGGAGTCGCTTGCAACGGAGCAGGCGCAGGGTTGCTGCAGGATATTCCCAGGATGATTAAGATTACGGAAGAGGTCGTAAAAAGCACACACCTTCCGGTTACGGTCAAAACAAGGTTAGGATGGGACGATAAAACAAAGAACATTGTTGAAGTGGCAGAACGCCTTCAGGATATCGGGATTGCAGCGATCACAATTCACGGCCGTACACGCAAACAGATGTACAAGGGCCCTGCCGAGTGGGAGCTGATCGGCGCAGTGAAAAATAATCCGCGGATGAAAATTCCTGTTTTCGGTAATGGAGATGTCAATTCTCCTGAATTTGCTATTGAGATGAAGAATAAGTACGGAGTAGATGGGGTAATGATAGGGAGGGCTGCCATAGGATATCCCTGGATATTCCGGGAGATCAAACACTTTATGGCAACAGGCGAGCATCGGGAAAAACCCACGGTGGATGAACGGGTAAACACGGCCCGTACACATTTGGAAAAATCCGTTGAATGGAAAGGAGAAAAGCAGGGCATACTTGAAATGCGGAGCCATTATGCAAATTATTTCAGGGGATTGCCGTATTTTAAAGAATTCAGGATGAAATTTGTCACTTCCCTGTCTTTGGATGAGCTGTACGGTTTATTTGACCGGGTGAAGGCCAACTACGAAGAAGGAGTTGCAGCGTGAGAACGCATTCGGATATTTTTTATTCATAATATATTTTCAAATGGTAAAAAAGGACAAACGAGTTGATGCGTACATCGCAAAGGCACAGCCTTTTGCAAAACCGATCCTGATCCATCTGCGTAAGATGGTTCACCAGGCTTGTCCGGACGTTCAGGAAACTATCAAATGGGGTTTTGCATCTTTTGATTACAAAGGCCCTATGTGCAGTATGGCATCCTTTAAGCAGCATGCTGTGTTTGGTTTTTGGAAATACAAGCTGATAAAAGATACCAAAGGGTATTTGGGAGAGCGTGCGAACAAGGGAGGAGATGCTATGGGAAACCTCGGAAGGATTACAGCCATGAAGGATCTTCCGCCTGCAAATGTACTCCTCGATCTGATCAGGCAGGCTAAAAGGCTGAATGAGGCAGGTATTAAGCTGCCGCCAAGACCGGTAAAGCCTAAAACAGAACTGGTCGTTCCTCCTTACTTTTTAAAAGCGGTTAAAAAAAACAAAAAGGCATTCACCGTTTTTGAGAAGTTTTCTTATTCCTGTAAGAAAGAATATGTATCCTGGGTAACTGAAGCGAAAACTGAAGAAACACGGAATTCCCGCCTTGCAACAGCAGTAGCATGGATGAGCGAAGGTAAAAGGCGAAACTGGAAGTACGAGAAGTGCTAGTTAAATTTCCGGGTGAATATTTTCACCGGATACCATGCAGCAAAAAATCCGATCAGAAGCACTGTACCCAGCACAAGTGCCAGATCCGTTGGAATTACTTTAATGGGATAGGCATCCACAATGAATCCCTCGCTGAACGGTACGAGTTTGAATTTTATCTGTATCCAGCATAGAAGCAATCCGAGAAGAATACCGGTTATTACTCCCGTGAGTGTGATCATTAACCCTTCCTGCATGAAAATTTTACGGATCAATGTTTTGTCAGCACCCAGGAACAGGAGTGTCTGAATATCTTTTTTCTTTTCAATGATGAGCATGGTCAGAGATCCTATTACGTTGAAGGTTGCAATGACGAGAATAAAGGCAAGGATCAGGAATGTCCACCATTTTTCGGAGTTGATTGTTTTGAAAAGCACTTCGTTCTGCTCGAACCGTGTTTGTATGTTAAATTTCGTTTCATTATGACCAGCCTGAAGCAGGTTCGTAATATTTTTTTTTGCCTTACTTACATCGCTTCCCGGTTTTAAACCAATTTCAATAGCACTCAGTTCATTATTCCGATTCAGCAATGTTCGGGCAAGGGATAGCGGCAGGATCGCATATTTATAGTCAAAGTCATCATTCAGGGAAAATACACCTGTTACTTCCACACTCCGGATCAGAAACGCATCTTCCGGATTGAGTACAGCCTGATTTCCTCTTTTGGGTACATAGATCTCTAACGGATGAACAAAGTCAGATAGCGAAATATTTAATCTTCTTGCAATTCCATAACCCAATACGGCGTATTCAATGCTGTCGTGCTTAAGAAGAAATTCACCTTCTTTTGTCACGGTGTCCAGCCGGGTCATATTGACAAACTCATCACTTACCCCTTTAATCGTAGCAATTACCTGTTTGTCATCGTATTTGAGAAGCGCATTTTCCTGCAGTACTTCGGTATAAAATGCTACTCCATCCAGCTTTTTTATTTTTTCTGCCAAAGCAGGGTCAAGGACAAATGTTTTTCCTTCCCTGGGAGAGATCTTGATGTCCGGGTCAAATGTATTGTACAATCCAAGGACAAGCGCCGAAATTCCGTTGAAAGCGGAAAGCACAATGATTAACGCCATGGTTCCGATGCACACTCCTATTATGGAGATAAATGTAATTATATTGATCGCGTTGTGCGACTTTTTACTTATCAGGTAACGCCTGGCTATGAAGAGAGATAAATTCAATGTTAAAATGATTTGATTTGAAGATTTGAAAATAGGTACAGGGTGAAGCTATTTTCAGATTGATTCATTTTCAAATTATTTGTAGGCTTTCACTATCAGCCCTGTTCCTGTTTTGTGTGAAGTATTTGTATCCAGGTAATTCAGGATAAATGCAAACGGGTAGGCAACCAGGTAGTAAAACGGAAGAACAATGAAAAATAGTTTTGAAACGTTGAGCATCTGCATGGGATACTTCATAGATAACCTCCAGGAAATTTTTCCGGGAGTGCCATAGGAATACCGGGGCTCCACTTTTGAAAATCCTGCCAGTTTTAATTTATCCTCAATCTCTTTCATGTTGTAACCATCCCGTACATGTTCACCGATGAAAGAATCCTCGCTGTCTTCATGCACGTCACTTCCGCCCTGGTCGGATGGCGTTGAAATCAATAACATACCATCTTTTTTTAAAGAGGAATGGATGTTTTTAAAGACCTGTACATCTTCCAGAATATGTTCCATTACATCCACCGAAAGGGCAAGGTTGAATTTATCTTCCTGGATAAATTTTGTAAGATCTGCCACCTCAAATCTTACATTTTTAATTCCGGTTGCCTGAAAAAAACTATTGCAGTCTGCAACCTGTTCATCCTTTACATCTACTGAAAGTATAGCTGATCCCGGCATTTTTTTTGCCATCCAATAGCTGTATTGACCGAAACCGGAACCGGCATCCAGGATATTTATGTCTGTTTTCCCCGAGAGAATCGGAAGAAGTTCATTTATTTCCTTATGCACATGCCAGGCACGTAGTAGCAACAGATCCAGCAGGTTGTAAAAAAGCTTCCGGAGAAAAGGCGATTTATTAAATACATCTCCGAGAGAGCGTTTTATCGGGTCATATTCCATACAGTCAGTTTAAAATCTTGAGTTTAATATTTAAAGTTGACCGCCGTTATTCTTTGGCTTTTTTCTTTTTGGATGGTTTTGCCTCCTGTTCTTCTTCCTTTGGTTCCGGACTGATAGTCAGGGTGCTGAATACTTTTTCCATTTTGTCCACATAGTCGGCAGATTCATCCGAAAAAAATGCAATTTCAGGAACTATTCTAAGCTGCTTTCCAACACGCATACCCAGGAATCTGCGGATCTCTTTTACCTGTTTACGTATGGTATCGAGCGTTTTTTCTTTGTCAGGGACCCCGAACAAACTCAAATACGTTTTTGCAAAGCTCATGTCAGCGCTCATGAATACATGAGTGACAGAAATAAGCCCTGAGCCAAACGCATTTCGCATTTCTTTTTGGAATATTTCCGCCAGTTCTTTCTGAATGAGGCGGGATACTTTGTTTTGCCGGAGTGTAGTCATGATCGGTAAAAAATCGGTCAGGCCGTTGAGAACCCGACTGGCACGAAAGTACGAAAGAAAACTGCTTTTCAACTGTCAATAACTCTTGTTAAAATCTCTGCTAATACAACAATATTCAAGTCAGTTCGTTTTGTATTTTTCGTATCACGAATGAAGCGATTTTTTCACATCCTTAGTTTTGTACGCGGGTATGTAAGGTATGCTGTTTTAAATGTAATATTTAATATTCTCTCGGTTATATTCTCTCTTTTTTCTCTTACGTTGATTGCTCCTTTTCTCAATTTGCTTTTCCTTACGAAAGAAGCGGAATACCAGGCCATTCTGGCCAAAGGGCTTCCTGAGCTTTCACTTTCTGTTGATGCTCTGAAGGACACTTTTAACTTCTATTTATCCTCTGTGATTGCCGAACATGGAAAATTGCAGGCGCTGACCTTTATCTGCATTCTTGTTGTTTCAATTATTTTTCTGAAAAACCTCTTCCGTTACCTTGGGATGTATTTTATGGCAAACATCCGTAACGGGGTGGTGATGGACCTCCGGAATTCCATGTACAAAAAGGTCCTGGCCCTGCCTCTTTCGTATTACTCCGATGAACGGAAAGGAGACTTGTTGTCGCGCATGACAACCGATGTGCAGGAAATTGAGTGGTCTGTGATGCAATCACTGGAAATGTTCTTTCGGAATCCGGTAAGCATTCTTATCCCGCTTGCCACCATGATCTATATGAGTCCGCAGCTTACATTTTTGATTGTGGTTCTCATTCCAATTCCGTCACTTCTCATTGGCTGGATAGGAAGCAGCCTGAAACGTAAGTCTGTTAAGGGTAAGACCATGCTGGGGATGTTGTTCTCCATTATCGAGGAAACGCTTGGAGGTCTTAGGATCATCAAGGCGTTCAACGGCGAAAAATTCATGAATGCGAAATTCACAGCGGAAAATTCAGCGTATACTCATACCATGATTGGAATGTACCGAAGGGTGGACCTTTCATCCCCTTTAAGTGAGTTTCTGGGCGCTGCTGTACTGATGACACTGGTGTATTTGGGCGGAAAACTGGTTTTGGATGAAACTCTGGCGGCTTCTACGTTTATCACGTTCATTGCGGTATTTTACCAGCTGATCTCTCCTTCCAAGGAATTAACCAATGCCTATTATAACATTCAGAAGGGACTTGCATCGGCGGAACGCATAGAAAAAATCCTTGCTGCCGATGAAACTATCCGGGAATCTTCTTCTCCCCAGGTTATTACCACGTTTAACCGTGAAGTGGAGTTCCGAAACGTTTCTTTTGCGTACCATAAGGGAGATGAGGGCTGGGTGTTGAAAGACATAAACCTCAAAGTGCCTAAAGGAAAAACCGTTGCGCTGGTTGGCCAGTCAGGTTCGGGTAAATCCACGCTTGCAGATATGCTCCCTCGTTTTTACGATCCTGATAAAGGAGAGATTCTGATCGATGGGATTTCTATAAGGGATCTTAAAATCGATTCTCTCCGGAATTTAATGGGCATTGTTACACAGGAATCCATCTTGTTTAATGACTCGGTATATAAGAACATTGCATTCGGATTATCAAACCCCAAAGAGGAGGATGTGATTGCTGCTGCGAAAATTGCCAATGCACACGATTTTATCATGCAGATGCCGGAACAATATCAGAGTAGTATCGGTGATCGTGGCAGCAAACTCTCCGGCGGGCAGCGCCAGCGCATGGCCATTGCCCGTGCGGTGCTGAAGAACCCGGCCATACTTATCCTGGATGAGGCAACCTCGGCGCTTGACAGTGAATCCGAACGCCTGGTGCAGGATGCTTTGAATAATTTAATAAAGAACAGGACCTCTGTTGTCATAGCCCATCGCCTTTCCACCATCCAGCACGCCGATGAAATAATTGTGCTGCAGAAAGGTGTAATTGCGGAACGCGGTACTCATACCGATTTACTTGCGAAAGGCGGTGTGTACAGGAAATTGTACGATATGCAGGTATTCGTCTAACCTGTTAAATCCGTCTGCTTATCCGATAAATTGTCTTATGGAATCTGCAAACTCCTTCGGCTTATCCGCATGCACCCAATGTCCGGCACCGGCAATGGTTTTAACTTCTGAGTTGGGAAATATTTTTTTTATTTCCGGAATATCTGAATCCAGAACATAGTTTGATCTTTCTCCGCGTATGAAAAGAGCAGGAGTGTCAATCCTATTTTTAATGCTGAATGTTTTCCCGATCGTATCCTGGTTTTCTGCAATTACTTTCAGATTGAATTTCCAGGCTAGCACTTCGGTTTTGCTTTCCTCTCCGGAGGGCGCCCAATGAATATTCTTCAAAAGAAGCTGGACTGTTGCCCAGTCTTTTACTATTTCTGTTAATTGAGTTTCTGCTTCCTTCCTTGTTTTCATTTCGGCCAGGTTCACCGCAAGAAGCTTTTCAATAAAGTCAAACTGCTTTCCCGGGTAATCTTTGGGAGCCATATCAGCCACAATTAGCTTTTCAAGTAATTCGGGATACATGGAAGCAAACTGCATGGCTACCTTTCCGCCCAAAGAGTGTCCTATAAGTGTGAATGAGTGACCGGATGAATGGGGAAGTATGTCATCGGTCAGTTCTTTAATATCCTCTGCCATTGCCGGATAACTCCACTCGTCGCTATGAGGAGAACTGCCATGGTTACGCAGATCGATTAAATAAACCTCGAAATGTTCCGAAAGCATTTTACCCACTGTCGCCCAATTGTCGGATAACCCAAATAAACCGTGGAGAATAAAAAGAGGCTTGCCCTTACCCAGTTTACGAAAATGCAATTTCATTGTCGGAAGAGGGCATCATACACTCTTTTCAGATTGCGAGAACCCTATTTTCAAATTTGTGCTGTTTTAATTCTTCATTCGCCTTCAGCACTTTTTCTTTCAGTTTCTCTTTGAATTTTTTCAGTTCGGCTGCAATTTTTTCATCTCCTGCTGCCAGTATCTGAACAGCAAGTATCCCGGCATTTTGTCCGCCGTCTATACCAACGGTTGCAACCGGTACGCCCGGTGGCATTTGAACAATGGAAAGAAGAGAATCCCATCCGTCCAGCGAAATGGTTGACTTGCATGGCACCCCGATAACAGGACAGGTTGTAAAAGCTGCTATTACACCCGGCAAATGTGCCGCTCCTCCCGCACCGGCTATGACCACTTTTATTCCTCTTGCAGAGGCATTTTTTCCAAACGCGGCTACTTCATCCGGTACCCGGTGTGCCGATAGTGCGTTTACTTCAAAAGGGATCTTGAACTGGTCCAGAATTTTTGCTGCTTCCTGCATAACAGGCCAGTCTGATGTGCTGCCCATGATAATACTTACGAGAGGTTTCATAATGAATATAATTTTGGTGCAAAAATATGCCTTTTACGATAGTCCGGAACGGATTTTATACACAATAAATTCTAGTTTTGCCTTACGGAATAAGCTGGTAACCCGATGGGAAAGAATATAACGGTATACGATAAAAAATTTACGCTGTATATTCCTTCCCGGAAGATCCAGAAAGCAATTTCCGGTATTGCAAAAAGGATCAATAAGGATTTTGCAGGAAAAAGACCGGTTTTTATTTCGGTGCTCAATGGTTCTTTCCGATTTACTGCGGACCTGATGAGCAAAATAAATATTGAGTGCGAAGTTTCTTTCGTGAAAGTTGCTTCGTATTCCGGAACCCGGTCCACCGGAAAAATAAATACGGTTATCGGATTGAATGAAAACCTGCGTGGGCGCAGTATTATCATTCTTGAGGACATTGTTGATTCAGGCAATACCATTCAAAAAGTGGCAGCAGAATTGAAAAAGCATTCTCCGGAGCAGGTAAAAATTGCAACCATGTTCTTTAAGCCCCATGCGTATAAAAAGCAGATTTTGCTGGATTATGTAGGGATGAAAGTGCCGAATGATTTTTTAGTAGGCTATGGGCTGGATTATAACGGACTGGGTCGAAATTTATCCGACATTTACATACTTAATCTATGATTTTATGCTAAACATCGTTTTGTTTGGCCCCCCCGGGGCCGGTAAAGGAACGCAAGCCGAAAAATTGGTAGAAAAGTATGAATTGGTACATCTCTCTACAGGAGATATTTTCCGGGCAAATATTAAAGGTGGGACTGAACTTGGCAAACTTGCAAAGAGTTACACCGAAAAGGGAGATCTTGTTCCGGACGATGTGACTATCAGGATGCTGGAATCAGAAGTGAAAAAACATTCCACTCCGAAAGGATTCATCTTTGATGGTTTTCCCCGTACTATAGCTCAGGCACAGGCATTAGATAAATTCCTTAACTCTAAAAATACGGCGATTACGCTGACGCTTGCATTGGAAGTAGATGAAGAGGAATTAACCAAAAGGATCATACTGCGGGGAAAAGAATCCGGCAGACCGGATGACCAGGACCCTACGATTGTCCGTAACAGGGTGAAAGAATACAACAATAAAACCGCTCCTCTGAAAGATTTTTACCTGAAGCAAGGTAAACTCCGACCGGTACATGGGATTGGTGGTATTGATGCTATTTTTGAAAAACTTTGTGTGGAGGTGGATCATGTAGATTCCGGCGTTAAAAAATAAGAGAGGTCTTTAATAAATAGATAAACCTACACGGGCGGTAAATACTCAGGTATAAAAGAAAATGACCCTACCTTTGGGCTGGTTATGGCAGAAAGCAATTTCATAGATTATGTAAAAATTTGTTGTCGCTCCGGAAAAGGGGGAGCGGGCTTTGTACATTTCCATAGGGAAAAATTCGTGGACAAAGGCGGACCAGACGGAGGAGATGGCGGACGGGGCGGACATATCATTGTTCGCGGGAGCAAAAATACCTGGACTTTACTTCACCTGAAATACCGCAAGCACGTAATCGCCGAAGCTGGTGGAAAAGGTGAAAAGAAGCTTAGTTCCGGATCCAACGGTTCAGATGTGATCCTGGATGTTCCTATCGGAACCATTATAAAAGATGCAGAATCCGGGGAAGTCCAATTTGAAGTAACCGAAGATGGGCAGGAAAAAATAATTGCACCGGGAGGCAGGGGAGGGAAGGGAAATGCCTTTTTTAAGTCTTCAACGAACCAATCCCCCCGCAATGCGCAACCCGGCGAACCCGGAAGGAACGAATGGAAAATATTTGAACTTAAATTATTGGCGGATGTTGGGCTGGTAGGTTTTCCGAATGCAGGAAAATCATCTTTGCTTTCAGTTGTTTCTGCAGCTAAGCCGGAGATTGCGAATTATCCCTTTACAACATTGGTTCCTAATCTGGGGATTGTAAAATACCGGAGTCACCGTTCATTTGTAATGGCCGATATTCCGGGTATTATTGAAGGCGCGCATGCGGGTAAAGGATTGGGAGTTCGGTTTCTCCGTCATATAGAAAGGAATTCTGTTTTGCTGTTTCTTGTTCCCTGCGATGCCACAGACGTTGTAAAAGAATACAAGATATTGGTCAATGAGCTAAAGCTCTATAACCCCGAATTGCTGAAAAAGGAACGGATACTGGGGATTTCCAAGTGTGACCTGATGGACGATGAACTGATGCGGGAGTTTATAAAAGATATGAAGAAGAAATTTAAAGAAAAGAAGGTTCCGGTAATTTACTTTTCTTCGCACACAAACGCGGGACTGGTAGAGCTCAAAGATGCGCTCTGGAAAGCAATCACCGGTTAATAGTTCAGTTGCCCGTCATCCACCTTCCCTTGCATTGTTCTATTTAAAATCCTTGTTCATTTTAATATTGGGATTCTTAGGAAGATGTTTTGTTATTACTTTGTCAAACTCATCTTTTTGTGTGGTATATTCTTTTTGTAAAACCTCTATTGCTTCCAGTTGGGTGCTGTTGGGTGCTGCTTCCATCTGACAGAAATTTCCGTAAAGCTCAGAAACTTTTTCCCGTACCCGTTTCTCATCGGCAAAAATGGATATTTTTTTTGTCGCCATTAATTCACTTTTTACTTTTTGCAGATCGGTATAAAACGCCTGGGCATTTTTATTTTTAGAATAGGCAAGGCTGTCAGCTTTTAAAAGGGCCTGATAGGAAGATACATTCTCAATGGACTTATTTACATCGTTATAGAGCTTCTGCAATTCCATGGATTTTTCGTGAACAAGCTTTCGTTGTTCAGGATCCATGTTTTTGTTTTCGCTATCGTGAACACACTTAACTGTGCTGGTATATTCTTTGTCTTTTACCTTTAATTTAACAGTGTAAGTACCGGGCAGAACCATGGGTGCCGTAAACCCGGCGCCATCTATTTTAGTACTGCCCGCTGCTACTTTGGGAGGTGTGCTTCTGAGGTTCCAGGATATTTTATTAATGCCTTTACGGATGGTACCCGGAATGTTTTGCACAAGTTCCCCTTTATCATCGTAAATTTCTATAGAAACTTTGCCCGAATTAAGGCGCTGTTTAAAATAATAGTTAATCGTCGGAATGAAGGAAGGATTGCCTGCAGACCATTCCCCGGATACCTGGTGGCCTCCCCATCCGAATTTCCCGCTGTTAAGTGTAATGTCAGGAGTAGGGAATAAATAGACATCCTGTTCCCAGATCTCTTTGGTAAGGTTTCGCATCGGGCGTATATCATCCACAATGATTATACCTCTTCCATGAGTCCCAATGATCAAATCATTTGTTTTTGGGTGTATCTGAATATCACGCACCAGTGCATATTCAGGAATATTGTTCTTCATCCTGAACCAGTTCTGTCCACCGTCCAGCGTTGCAAATAACCCCATTTCGGTTCCGAGGAAAAGAAGGTTTTTATTTTCAAAATCTTCTTTGATCTTATGTGAAAAGCCGGTAAATTCTTTGCTATGTATCCGGATCCATGTTTTCCCCATATCCGTGCTTTTTCCGAGGTATGTTAGATGATCTCCGTACATGTGGTTTTCAAAAGTTGCATACACGGTGTTCTTGTCAAATTGAGATGGCTGTATGCTGCTTACCCAGGCTTGACTGGCAATCCCGCACTTTGCTACATTGGCAGAAACATTTGTCCAGGATGTGCCTGCATTGGTTGAGTATTGAAGGTTTCCATCATCCGTTCCTACCCAAACCAGGTTCTCATCCAAAGGAGATTCCGCAATGGTAAAAATGGTGCAATGGTTTTCAGCAGAGGTATTGTCTTCACTTAAGCCGCCACTGTCTTCCTGTTTTAATTTGTTCTTATCGTTCGTGGTTAAATCCGGAGAGATCCGCGTCCAGTTTCTTCCCTGATCGGTCGACTTATACAAGAACTGAGCACCTACGTAAAGATTCTTTGGATTTTTTGCTCCTGTAACAATGGGTGTATTCCAGTTCCAGCGGAGCTTATCGGTTACTTCTTTACTTGTTTTCTGTGGCTGAATAAATTCGGCTTTCAGTGTAGCTATATCCACACGGTTCATGTTGCCTCCCTGGTATTCTGAATACAATGTTTTACCATCTGCATCCGGAACAACCCAGAACCCATCGCCTCCGCCTACATTCACCCAGCTTCCGTTTCCTATTCCGCCGGGAGCGGAGCTGGGAGCCATCCAGCTTCCGTTATCCTGTAATCCCCCGTATACATTGTAAGGTTCCTTCATATCATGGGCAACATGATAAAACTGCCCAACAGGCAAACTTTGGTTAAACTGCCAGGTAACTCCTCTGTCAATGCTGGTGTACATCCCGCCATCAGTGCCTACATAGATAATATTTGTGTGGAAAGGATTGATCCAGATCGCATGCATATCGCTATGCACCCATCCTCCGTCATTGCTTGCTTCGGTAAAAGAGTAGCCTCCGTCACTGCTGTATGCAAACTGGAAAGCAGGCCTGTAAACTCTTTTCGGATCTTTGGGGTCAACCGCTATGGTACTGAAATAAAAAGGCCGGGCGCAGGTATTCATGGTGGCACCCTGGTTTTTCCAGGTTTCCCCGGCATCGGAAGAAATATAAAGTCCTGTCTTCTTGCTTTCGACAATGGCAAGCATTTGTTTCGGATCGCTGGGCGCCAGGGTCATCGCGATTCTTCCGAATGGTTTTTCGGGCAATCCGTTTTTGATCTCCTTCCAGGTTTTACCGCCATCTGTGCTTTTATAAAGCCCGCTTCCTTTTCCGCCGGAATTAAAGCTATAAGGCTGTCTTCTGAACTGCCACATGGATGCGAACAGGATGTTTGGATTTGACGGATCCATCAGCAGTTCCGCGCACCCCGTTTGATCATCAATGAAAAATATTTTTTCCCAGGTTTCTCCTCCATTGATTGATTTGTATAAACCCCGGTGTTTGCTGCTGCTCCAAAGGGGACCCGGTGCAGCCACATAGATCATATCCGGATTTTCAGGATTAATAACAATCCGGGAAATGTGTTCCGTACTGTCTAACCCTATTTTTCTCCAGTTATCGCCTCCATCTGTGGTTCTGTACATTCCGTTACCAATGGAGACGGAGTTACGCATATTACTTTCTCCTGTTCCTACATATACAATGGCCGGGTTCTTCTGATTAATGGCAATGGCTCCTATGGATTGACAGTATTTGTCAAACATTGGTTTATAAGAAGCACCGGCATTGGTGGATTTCCAGACGCCTCCTCCTGCAGTTCCGATAAAAATTGTTTTGCCTTCATCCTTATTTACTCCTTCTATGGCAGTAATTCTTCCGCTCATGGTTCCGGGACCCAGCTGGCGTGCCGCCATTGTTCCAAACATGGCAGAATTAACAGCAGATTGTCCAAAGGAATTAATGTAAACAAGTGTACAAATCAGGGTAAATATTTTTTTCATGAGAAGTGTATATTAGAAATCTGAAAGGAAATGGACATTGATTATTTTGAAATGATAAAAATTGTTTCGTCAACCATGGGGTTGATATCAAGTTTGACAATCTCTGACTCGCCCCAACCGCTTGTTGTACTCATTGGGAAATAGATGCCTTCGTCCAGTTTTTTATAGTCTCCGTAAAAAGTGGAGTTTTCGGTCTCTTGTCCGTTCGCTTTTATTTTTTTAGTTTTTTTAATAACAAAGTAATTGCTGGGGTCAATGTAAAAAGTTGTTTCCTGTCCGTCTTTATCTGTCATTTTTAATTTGAAGCATTCTGTTCCATCCACGTCGTCTGTATCGTAATATTCCAGCCTTTTACCCAAGTCTTTATAAGTGATAAATTCATCCTTGATGTACAGATCATCCTGGGAATTTTTAACATCGTCATCCGTCATGGCTTCCGGTTTGGTTTGGCCCTGCCAGGGCATGTAATTCCAACCCTGGGTGTTATTTACTATGCTGTAGCCTGTCATTCCCATAACAGAAATATCCTGACGCAATGCTTTTTTGTCTACCTGAATACTGGTAATATGAATTTCGGCACCTTGAATCTTCAGAATACTTTCAGCCTTGATGGTTTTCAATTTATTCCAGTTGTCTTTTCCTCCAATGGCATCTATGTGCTTCGTAACAATCTCGTCCAGGGTTTGGGCGGATGCAACAAAAGAAAAAGCAATACAGGATAGTATTGCAACTAAAAGTGTGTTATTTTTCATGATCTGGAATTTTGTCAAACGTACTAAAAGCGGAGGACTCGAATTTGTTAATATTTCTTAATTAATCAGCACATCCCTGTAACCCTAAAAGGAGCACGTGCTTACCAGTCTGGCAGCAGATGGATCGAACAAAAGATGGGTATGTTTTACTTACCCATCAAACTTTTCCGCATCGGATTGGTTTCAGTATCATCGCCTCCCCTGGGACCACGCCTGGATTTAAATACATCAAAATGACTGGGAGCCGAAGTTACAGGCCAGGAGTTATTGCCTTCATCAATATCGGCGGTTTCCCTGAATGGATCTATTTTGATGGAAGCTACTTCCTTGTCCTTGGAAAATGTTTTAACCACTTTTGATTCGTTCTTACGCCAGATGTAAGCGTTGATGTGTTCCAGTTCACTTGTACCGTCTTTGTAATTCCATTGAATGATGATCGGCATCACTAAACCCCCTTTATTGGTGAAATACAGTTCGTAATAAAATTTGTTTGCGTATTTCTTTATGTCGTCATCGTCAGGCATGCTTATGTTCTGATACTTATTGACAATTATTTTTTTAACGGTGTCTTTCTCAGGTTTGTAGTAATAATAAAAGTCCCGCAGGGTAGTATCCTGGTCTACTAAAAATTTCATGCCGCTTTCCCGATTACGGATTTTTGTAACGAACTGGAATTCATCCTGCGTGTTCCTCCTGTTTCTTACTGTATCGGATCCGGCAAGCATCTTGCCGGGAGCTGTTGTTTTAAAGGTGATCACACTGTCCAGTGAAATATCTACCGGTTCTATGTCATAGAACCATCCCCGCCAGAACCAATCCAGATCAACTCCTGAAGCATCTTCCATGGTTCTGAAAAAATCAGCCGGAGCAGGATGCTTGAATGACCATCTCCTGGAGTACTCTTTAAATGCATAATCAAACAGCTCACGTCCCATCACTGTTTCACGTAAAATATTCAAAGCGGTCGCGGCCTTGCCATATGCGTTATTACCGTATTGCGCTATGTTCTCGCTGTTGGTCATGATCGGCTCAAGCTGGTTCTTAGGCATGCGCATGTAATCGACAATTTTATGTGCCGGTCCGCGGGAGGATGGAAAATTATTGTCAAACTCCTGTTCTGCCAGAAACTGGACGAATGTGTTGAACCCTTCGTCCATCCATGTCCACTGACGCTCATCGCTGTTAACGATCATTGGAAAAAAATTATGCCCTACTTCGTGTATCACTACACCAAGCATGCCGTATTTGGTCCGGGAGCTGTATGTGCCGAGAGAATCTGTCCTTCCGAAATTGAAACAGATCATAGGGTACTCCATTCCGCTGGAAGCTTCTACGCTGATCGCCACCGGATAGGGATAGGGAATAGTGTACTTGGAATAAGTTCGCAAGGTATGTGCAACGGTTTTGGTGGAGTACCGGTTATACAGACCGTATGATTCTTTTGAGTAGTAGCTCATGCACATTACATTTTTGCCAGTGATTTTTGCCGGCATGGCATCCCAGACAAATTTGCGCGAGCTGCCCCAGGCAAAATCCCGGACATTTTCGGCTTTGTATTTCCATGTTTTAAAGTTTGTTTTATCCGGATTTTTCTCGCGTGTTTTTGCTTCTTCCAGGGTAACTACTTCCACGGGTGTGCTTGCGGTTTGTGCTTTTGTCCAGCGTGTTAATTGCGCAGGACTCAATACTTCCGCCAGGTTCTGGCAGGTTCCGGTAGCAGCGATCACGTGATCGGCCGGTACTTTCATGGTTACATCAAAATTTCCAAACACCAATGCAAATTCTCCCCTCCCGGTGAACTGCTTGTTGTTCCATCCCTGGTAGTCGCTGTATACGCACATGCGGGGATACCATTGCGATATCGTAAATTCATAGTTTCCATCTCCTGGAAAAAATTCATAGCCGCCTCTTCCGCCAATCGTTTGACGGTCCGAGATTTTATAATTCCATTTGACTTTAAAAGTATATTTCAGTTTGGGTTGCAATGGCACCGGTAAATCTATGCGCATCATGGTTTGGTTAACGGTATACGGTAATGGTTTTCCAAGTAAATCGGTTACACTCAAAATATTTACTCCGTATCCTTCCAATGTATTGCGAAAGTCCAATTCATTCAGTTGATTGGTTGTAAGAGGCAGGCTCTTGGAGCTTCCGTCAAAATTGTTATTATCTCCTTTAGGATTATGGATGTTTTCGTCTATTTGCAGCCATAGATACCTCAGGGCATCCGGAGAATTATTGTAATACGTTACTTCCTCTTCGCCGTGTAAGCGCAATTCCTTTTCATCCAATACGGCATTGATCTTATAGTCCGCCCTTTGTTGCCAGTATTCGTGACCCGGAGCTCCGGATGCAGTACGGTAAGTATTCGGACTTTGCAAAATTGTTCCCAATTGCTCGAATTTATTGCCGTGATTAGATGTGGGATTGTTTTTAATGTTTTGTGCATTCAAACTCAAAACAGTAAAGAGAAATAAGGGAAGAGTGATGGAATTTAAATAAACAGTTTTCATATTTTATGAATTGATAAATATTGATGATCGGCCTGAAATTCGTAATCGCGGCGTTCCAAAGCCTGCAATAAAAACGAACAATTTTTTGTTCCTGCCTTCATATTCAATTTAGAAGGCCTTAAAGATGCAAAAATTAATAGAATAGCAATTATCCTTGATCAATAACCTCTCATAAAATGACTCCTGCCGACTATCTTAAATATTGTACATTTGATTTTTTAGAAATTTTAGTCTGTTGCCATTGCTAAAAAGCGGTTTCATAAATCGGTATTTGAAAAGAAAACTTCGGGATGAGTTTGAAGGTTCTATTAATAGATAATTACGATTCCTATACCCATATTCTGGCAAATTATATTTGGCTGGCATGCGGAGAAAAGCCTTTGATCGTTAAAAATGATGATCATAGCCTGGAAGAGATCGAAGACTTCAATTTTGATTGTATCGTAATATCTCCGGGGCCCGGGCATCCCGCTAACAAAAAGGATGTAGGGATCTGTGGGGAGATAATTGATCATTTTGAAAACACGCCGATACTGGGTATTTGCATGGGGCATCAATTATTAGGGGTGCTCAACGGAGCCGGAATTAGCAAGCTGGATTATCCCACACATGGAGTTGTCAGTAAAATCCAATTGATAAAAGACAAAATTTTTTCGGGCATTTCAGAAGAGTTTAATGCCATGCGCTACCATTCCCTTGTGATAGATTCAAAATCAGATTTAAGTAATCTTGAAATTTTAGGAAAAAGCTCGGATGATGACCAAATTATGGCTTTAAAAGTTAAAGGAAAGCCACATTACGGATTTCAGTTTCACCCCGAATCCGTAGGCACGGAGCAGGGACAAATGCTTATTAACAATTTTATAAGCTTCGCCAGGGAATCTGTCTCGCGTGGTCGTAAGAAGAGATTATCACTTTTTGCAGAACCTCATAAGTTAAAGATAAGTTCAGAAGAACTGTTTGAAGCCTCATTTAAAAATTCAAAGTACGCTTTTTGGCTGGACTCAAACTCCAGTGAATCGTTTGAGAAAAATCAGGTTTCGGTTATGGGTGAACCCGATCAGCTGATTTGTTTTAAAGATAATTCTGCTTATGTATATAACGTTAAGGACGATAGAAAAACTTTGATTTCTGAGATCCATGATGTTGATCCTTTCGAATTTATTAAAACAGAACTGCAGGAGTATAATATCCAGGTGCAGGACAATTATTCATTTGATTTTGCAGGGGGACTTATTGCAGCTTTTACCTATGAATCGAAAAAATATGCCGGATTTGGGAATGACAGACAAAAGAAAAATAAATCACTTCTTGGATATGACATTGTTCTTTATCATGTTTCTTCCTTTGTTCTGGTGGATCAAGCAAAAGATCAGTATTGGACTGCAGGTGTAAAACAAGATCGTAAAGAATTTGAGGATTTCAAAAATGAAATCGAATCCAGAATTTCTCTGCATCGGGTTAGTCAATTTTATTCGGAGAGAAATAGTCATAATCAAGAAACGTATTATGATGTAACCGCATCGAAATGGTCGGACTCAAAGGGCAGATATGTTGAAAAGATCAATGAAATTATTCAGTTACTTAAGCAAGGGGAGACGTATGAAGTTTGCCTTACCAATATGTTCACGATGAATGCGGAAATGGATGCATTTGTTTTGTACAAGGACTTAAGAAAAAAAAATCCAACATCTTATTCGGCTTATTTTAGATTTGGGGAGTATAAAATTTTAAGCTCTTCCCCGGAAAAATTTATTTCCTTGTCTCTCGATGGTAAAATCGCTTCGGAGCCTATGAAGGGGACAAGAAAAAGAGGGAGTACAGATGCAGAGGATGAAGCTATTATCCTGGAGATGATCAACTCAAAAAAGGACGAGTCGGAGTTGTCTATGATCACTGATCTGCTGCGAAACGATATAGCCAAAGTGAGCAGCAAAGGAGGTGTGATTGTTAAAGAAAAACGATACTTTCGAAAATATGCTACAGTAATACAGCAGTCATCTGTCATTGAATCTGAACTGGACAAGATGTACGACGGCGTAGATCTTTTTAGGTCGGTTTTCCCCGGCGGTTCGGTTACCGGAGCTCCAAAGCATAGGACGTGTGATATAATAGACAAGCTGGAGGATTTTGAGAGGGGAATTTATACCGGATCGATAGGTTACTTCTCTTACTTAGGTTCCCTGAATTTTAATATATGTATCCGGACTATTGAAATGAATGAAAAAATTTTACGGTACGGTGCAGGGGGAGCTATCGTGATTGATTCGGACCCGGAGGATGAGTATGGGGAAATACTTATTAAATCCAAAGCAGTATTGGATCTGCTCAGAATTCAAAAACTGAACACAGTAAAAAAGACTATAGGCAACAAAAAGATACATGTTTAGTACTAAAAAGCCCTTTGCAATAATTCAAAAATTGGATAGTGATCAGATCACTTACCTGGAAGGAGATGTCCTGAAATTCGAATCGCTTGAAGAATTAAAAAAGCATCATTCAAAACTGGACAGGAAAGAACCGGGCAGTTATAGTTTACTGTCGTTATTTCCTTTTAGTCAGGCAAAGGAATATAATTACAAGGTTAAAGATAATGGCAATAAGATCATTTCTTTATCGGTAACTAAACAACTGACATTGTCTGCGGGTGAATTGAACGAATTACTGCCTCAGCGAAATAATAAGGTCGATAAATTGAATTTTGAATTATCCGATGAAGCTTATGAAAAGGTGGTGAAGGATATTATTGAAAAGGAAATATCTGACGGGGAGGGATGTAATTTTGTTATTAAAAGAAAATTATCCTGCCTGATTGAGGATTTTGGACTTGATAATGCATTGAGCATACTTAAAAATTTGCTTTCGAAGGATTTTGGTACCTATTGGAAATTCATTTTTTATACCGGCGAGAAGTACTTTATTGGATCCACACCTGAAAGACATATTGAAATCGTGGATCTGAAGGTTAAAATGAACCCTATAAGCGGAACTTATTTTAAGAAGGAATCTTATGAAACCAACCGGCAATTTAAAAATGAGCTGATTGATTTCCTTACTGATTCCAAAGAGGTGAATGAGTTATTCATGGTTTTGGACGAAGAACTCAAAATTATGTCCCGAATCACCAGAAAAGGAGGTATGATAGTAGGCCCTCTGATAAAGGAAATGAGTAAGGTGATCCATACGGAGTATGTTCTCATGGGAATAATGAGTGCGGAACAAAACTATATTGACATTCTTGGCCAGTCATTTTTTGCTCCAACCGTTACCGGAAGTCCAATTGAGAATGCTTTTAAGATTATTGACAAATATGAAATCAGCGATAGAAATTATTATTCCTCGGCATTAGCTCTTCAGGGATATGATGGAAACGGACGAGAGTTTCTGGATTCTCCAATCCTGATCAGAACGCTGGAAATTGATGGAAAAGGAAATGTAGACTTTAGTGTTGGAGCAACACTGGTGAAAGATTCAGTTCCTGCAACTGAGCTGAAAGAGACCAAGTATAAATCCATGGCCGTAATGAATGCGCTGTTGAATAAGGGAGAAGATGAATTAGCAAAAAAAGCGAATCGAAGTTTAATGTCAAGAGTTGCTAATGATGATGAAATAAGTATTCTGCTGCAGGACCGGAACCAGGATTTATCCAAATTTTGGTTTTTTAATCAGGAACGGGAGAAAAAGGATAAGTATATCAATAAGAAAGCGCTTATTATTAACAACGGTGACGACTTCGCTCACATGGTATCTTTTATGCTGTATTCGTTGGGATTTAAGGTCACTGTTGAGCATATCGAAAAATTGGATATGGGTTCCTTTGAACGGTTGCCAGGTTTCGATTTTTATCTTGTTGGCCCGGGACCAGGAGATCCAAACGATGACACTGAGAAAAACAAAAAAATATTTGAGGTCATTCAAAAGGTTATGGATAAAAAATTCATGGCTATTTGTTTCGGTCACCAGATACTTTCCAGATATTTCGGGTTTGATGTTGATAAGCTGGATAAGATATTGCAAGGAGAAGCACTTGAAATTGATTATTTCGGATCCAAGCAAAAATTTGGATTTTATAATACTTTCATGCCAACGTTTAATGCAAAAATCGCTTCAAATCTTAAGGGAATAACTTATGCTCTTCAGGATTCTCATGTAATGGCAATGCGGGGTAAGAATTTTGCCAGTTTCCAATTTCATCTTGAGTCTATTCTTTCAAAGAATGGATTTGACATTCTTAAATTAGAATTGGAGAGAATTGGATTTGAATAAAGATGGATCACTTATTCTATCTCAATGTGGTCCGGTGGATGAAAGGCAGCTCAAATTGATTATGAATTGATCAATACAGATAATCGCTCCAAGGTCATAATTACGGCAATTCCGAAAACTGCAGAAGAGATAAAGAATTTTTTATCCCTTTCTTCAATCCGGATTACAAGTCTTAAGGTTGCAAAAAGTAATAAGATGGCAAGTATTATTAACACCTGTCCGGCTTCCAGGCCGATGTTGAAAGCAAACAAAGGAGCCAGGATGGATTCGGATTTACCTAAAAGGGACCGGAGCAGGAACGAAAACCCCATTCCGTGGATAAAGCCAAAGAACAGTGCAAACAGGTAATTCACCTTAAGATGAACCGAAATGGGTTTATTTAAATTGTATAAATTATGTATTGCCGTAATCACAATGGTTATTGGAATTAAAAATTCTATCCATTGACTTTTAACCGAAATCAGGGAAAGTGCGCTTAGCGCAAGCGTGGTACTATGGCCGATGGTGAACGAAGTGACAAGGATTAATATCTTATTTATTTCTTTAAAGGAGTAAACACCACACAGAACCAGGAGAAAGAGAATGTGATCGTATCCCTGCCAGTCGGCAATGTGCTGAAGTCCGGTAGAAAACCAAAGAGAGAAGTCGTTCACAATTTCATACTTTCGCTGCATGCAAATAACGGGTTTTATTTTTAAGTCAACAAATTTGGTGAAATTGATTTTTTTTCTTTTAATGTTTAGCTCTTTTGCGGCAAACCCGCATCCTTATTATATAAGTGTAACCGAGATCCGATTTGATTCTAATCAGAAGACGGTCAGTTTAAGCTGCAAGATGTTTACGGATGATCTGCAAAATGCATTGGATAAATTATATAAGACCCGTGCAAACCTGATGAAGAAAAGCCAGGAGGCGGATAGTCTTATCAGTAAGTATGTCAAAGCGAAGCTGGAAATTGTTTCAGGAGGCCAAAAAGCAGATTTTCATTACCTGGGCTATGAAATTGAAGAAGAAGCAACGTGGTGTTATTTTGAAGCGAAATTAATTTCGAATGAAAAGCAGGTGAAAATAAAATCTTCTATTCTATATGATTTTATTGAGTCACAGACTAATTTTGTCCATTGCTATTATAACAACGAAAGAAAAAGCTATAAGCTGGATAATCCCAATCAATCCGCTACGTTTAGTTTTTAATTTGAAATGAAGTATTCTGCATATTTTTTTTGGGCGGGCGTGTTGTTATCCTGCTCTTCCGGAAATAAGAATAATGCATCGATTACTGATACAGTTCAAGAAGACCTGGCAAAGCCTTTGGCTTTTGATAAAGGCCTAGTGCATGAGAGGATTACATGCGCAGTTGATACTTCAATAAATTATGCGCTTTACCTTCCGAAGCAATATTCGGTGAATAAGCAAAATCCGGTTATATATTTTTTTGACTCTCATGGAAATGGTCGCCTGCCTCTTGAAAAGTACAAAGGCCTGGCTGAAAAATACGGATATGTTCTTGCCGGCTCCAATACTTCCAGGAACGGAATTAACTGGGAGCAGAACAGGGCTTCAATAAAAATATTCATGGAGGATGTTAAAGCTCGCTTGAAAATTGACAACAAGAGGGTATATACCTGCGGGTTCTCCGGTGGTTCGCGTGTGGCCAGCTCTGTTGCGATAGTGGAAGGGGGCATTAACTGTGTGATCGCGATGGGTGCCGGTTTGCCTAATGTCAGCGAACCGATCCATAACCGTTTTGATTACATTGGTTTTGCCGGCAATGAGGATTTTAATATGAACGAAATGGTGTCGTTGCTTTTGTCCATGGATAAATTTCCTATCCGTCACCAGCTGATTATAACGGATGGAAAGCATGAATGGATTTCTGCCGAAACTGCCGAAGATGCCTTTGTCTGGCTGGAGCTGAATGCAATGAAAGATGGATTGATCTCTAAAAACGATTCGTTGTTAAATAGCTTCTGCGCTAAGAAGGACAGTATCTTGCAAGTAGCTATTGGAAAAAATGATATCTATCGGGAATTTCTTCTCTACAAAATGCAGGTAAATTACCTGGATGGATTAAAGGATGTTTCCGAATTCAAAAAGAAAGCCGGGGAATTGAGCAATACGGACGGATTTAAAAATCTGGTAGCAAAAAAAGAAGCGCTCAGTAAAGAGGAGTTTACACGCCAGGGAGATTACAGGAGCAATCTTGTCCTGAAAGATTTGAAATGGTGGAAGTATGAAATAGACAGGATGAATTACGGGCCTGGATTCGGACGGGACAACAGATTGATGAACAAAAGGCTCATGGGCTACTTGGGATTAGTGGTCTATATGAATGCCAGTGCTGCGTGGGATTCAAGGCAACTGGAATTGATGGAGAAGTTTCTGAAGATATATCAATTGGCTGAACCGGAAAACCCAGAACACCAGTATTTATTTGCAGACTTATATATATTGAAAAAAGATAGTTCCAGGGCTTTGTCTTCGCTGAGAGATGCGGTGAAACTTGGTTTTAAGGACCTTGAGAGGATAGAAGCAGATACCGTTATGTTGACATTAAGGAATTCTCCCGGGTACAATGCGATTATCCGGGATATGAAAGCAAATAGGAACCGTTAGCTGAGTACAAGCCGTAATGCCTGTGAGCTATGACAGGGCAGTCCCCTGCTTTTATATCTTCGCAATCAGTATGATCGAACTGTTAAAAACGATAGATACCCAACTGTTTTTTTTCTTTAACAGGAATCATTCGGAATTCATGGACGGTGTCATGAGTGCTGTGACCAGTAAATATACCTGGGTTCCATTTTATATTATCCTGCTTTTTTTTGCCTGGCGAAAGACCAAGCGTAATGTATGGCTTGTTATAGTGTCGGTAGCGGTACTTATTACACTTTCGGATCAGGTATCTGTTCATTTGTTTAAAGAAATATTTCAGCGGTATCGCCCTTGCCATAACCTTTTGCTGAAGGATAAGGTGCATGTGCTGGACGGATATTGCGGAGGTTTGTACGGTTTTGTTTCCTCGCATGCAGCAAATACATTTGCTCTTACTACCTTTTTAATTTTCTTCTTCCGGAATAAGTACTTTGCATTGTTCATGTATCTTTGGGCTGCATTTGTTTCATATAGCAGGGTGTATGCCGGAGTGCATTACCCGTTTGATATACTAGGAGGAATGACCCTGGGCATATTCCTGGGGCTGATCGTGTATAAGTTTTATTTTCATTACAGCAAAAAATATGTTAACTAATCTTTTTGCAGTTTTTATTGGCGGTGGTTTCGGCAGCCTGGTTCGTTTTGGAATATCCCTGGTTGTAGCTAAATATTCTAAAACCGTTTTTCCTCTGGCAACTTTAATGTCTAACGTTTTTAGCTGTTTGGTTTTTGGCCTGGCTCTGTATATGCTGCGGGAAAAATTGAATGCAGATGTATCATTGAAGTTTCTTATCATTACTGGCTTTTGCGGAGGGTTCAGTACATTTTCTGCATTCAGTTATGAAACGGTTGAACTCTTCAAAGCAGGAAGCCCGGTATATGCTGCTTTGAATATTCTTGTCAGTATGTCGGTATGTTTCGGAATAATTTATTTCCTTACACGTTCAAGCACATGATCAGTATCCTTGATAGATATATTATACGGAAATTTCTTTCCACATTTTTTCTTTCCATCGTTCTTATCCTGATGATCGTAGTGGTGTTTGATATTTCAGAACGTATGGAGGACTTTCTGCTTAAAAAACCGCCTGTAAAGGAAATAATAGTCGACTATTATTTTAATTTCCTCCCCTTCTTTGCCAATAAATTCAGCGCTTTATTCACCTTCATTGCCGTGATCTATTTTACATCACGTATGGCATATCAAAGCGAAATAATATCCATCCTGGGAAGCGGCATTAGTTTTAAAAGAATGCTCCTTCCATATATGATCTCGGCTTCGGTGCTTGCATCCCTTTCCCTGTACCTGAACCACTACATTATTCCTAAATCCAATGGTGTCAGGCTTGCTTTTGAAGAAAAGTATATACGTAATGCGTATGAGAACAAGGGTAAGAATATTCACCGGCAGATCTCCCCGGGCAACTATATTTTTGTTACCAGCTACGATCACCGGATCCAGAGCGGATACCAGTTTTCCTTCGAAAAAATCAAAGAAGGAGAACGGCATTATTACCTGCGGGCGGATAAAATAACCTGGGACAGCACGAGCGGGAAATGGTCATTAAGCAATTATTTTATCCGTACGATAAATGGCATGGCTGAAAAGATATCGACGGGAGCAAAACTGGATACTTCTTTGAATTTTCAGCCTTCGGAATTTGGAATCCGGGAGACGATGGTGGAGTCCATGCAAACCCCGGAGCTGAACCGGTATATTGACGATGAGAAATTAAAAGGCTCTTCCATGATTGCTTTCTACGAAGTGGAAAAATATGGCCGAACTGCTTTTCCGTTTGCAACTTTCGTCCTCACCCTCATCGGTGTTTCAGTTGCCAGCAGGAGAGTAAGAGGGGGAATCGGCTGGCATATCGGGCTTGGGCTTTTAATAAGCTTTTCCTATATCCTGTTCATGCAGGTATCTTCCACGTTTGCAACAAACGGCAGCGTGCCGGCATCCATTGCGGTATGGTCTCCTAACGTAATTTTTACAGTGCTTGCTTTAGGGATGCTGAGGAGTGCGCCTAAATAGATTGCAGGCGGAAATTTGAAAAAATAATCCTAACCATTGACTATGAGAATTCCATTCCTGCTTGCTGTATTGATTTTTTCAGTTTCAGCTTTTGCTCAAAATTTTGCAAAGCAGAATCATCCAACTCCGAGTACAGTATGTGATATGGGCGGAGAGAATGGCTGGAGCGGATGGCAGGCTTCAACGGGAGAGTACAGTTTAGGCGCGATTACATATAATGTGATAAACATTTCGCCAACCCTGGCTCCGAATCGTTTTGTTCTCACCAGTGGTATAGGCATAGATGCATGCACTCCGGGTCCGGCAGCCGGCAGCCCTGCACTTCCTGTGGTAGCCCCAGGATTAGGAAGCGCATCCATTCGGCTCGGAGAACGTTTAACGAACGGAGTGGATGGTGGTTGTGGCTTGTCCAGCCCTGCGGCAGGGTGTGTTGAACGTTTAACTTATACTTTTACAGTTACAAATACCGATACAAATTTCCTATATTCTTATGCTGTTTTTTTGGAAAACCCACCCAATGTGCATCTTGCAAAAGACGTTCCCTATGTAGAAATATATATTCTCGATCAGGGTGGTAAAATTATTCCCGCCAGCCACCAGAAATATACTGGTGATACAACTAATACGGTTCCGCCAGGGTCTTATTGGGGGGCGTGTTCTACCCCGGCTTCGGGTATGGATGTGGTTTACAAGCCATGGACAACAGTGGGAGTAAATCTTAGTACCTATGTTGGTCAATCTCTTACTGCTGTTATTGTAAATTCCGATTGCGCGTTAGGCGGGCATTTTTGTCATTCCTATTGGGATTTTTCATGTAGCATTATGAATTTAAGTGTTTTATCCACTCCGGATACATGTTCTGTCGGTAACGGAACAGCAACTGTGAATGTTTTTGGAGGAACTGTTCCTTACACGTACTTGTGGAGCAACGGTCAAAGCACGAAAACTGCGACCGGACTTTCTTCGGGAGTATATACTGTTACAGTTACCGATGCAGGCAAATTAGCAGCTTCAACTGCTGCAGTTATAGGTAATTCGATTGCTTTGGTTGCTTCTTCTGTAAAACCAGTAAGTTGTTTTGGAGGAAATGACGGGGCTGTAACGGCAATAGTATCTGGGGGAATCCCACCAGTTACTTATTTATGGAGCAACGGAAAAACCACGCAAAGTATAACAGGATTGGTGGCGGGATCATATTCTGTTGTTGCAACAGATGACGCAGGCTGCAGTGCCATAGTATCTGTTTCTGTTCCCGAACCACCTATACTTGTCAGCAAGATAAGCGCTACCCCGGCGTCATGCAGCACATGCCCCGATGGGAGTGCGCAAGAAAATGTGAGTGGTGGGATACCTCCTTACAGCTATACGTGGAGTGCCGGTTTACAAACTACTTCTACTATAACAGGTCTTTTGCCAGGTTCTTATACAGTTTGCGTTGCCGACTCACACGGCTGCCCGGTATGTGACGCTATCACTATTTGGTGGGGAGTGGGAGTAAATGAATTAATAAATAATTCTTTCAGCATTTATCCGAATCCCTCTTCAGGAAATTTGTTTCTTGATTTTGGCAATAAAGATTTTGGGAAAATTGATATTACGTTTAGCGATCTGGTAGGGAAGGTAATCGACAGGAAATTTGTTAATGCAACCGGAAAACAAATAGCGGATGTTTCAGGTTTTGCAAATGGTACTTATTTGGTGAGACTGCATACCGAATATGGAATTGTCACAAAAAAGGTTGTGATTTGTAAGGAGCATCCCTAAAAACCCATTAACCCATCCGGATAAGCCTGGATTTTCAAGTGATCTTTTCATTTAGGATATAAAACTGCCTGCTCTTTGTACCCTGTTACGGTACCATCGTATAATAATTATATTTGGAAAAAATTTACTTAAATAATCATTGCTATTAATTCTAAAAATGAAAAAGATAATTTACACCCTTTCACTTTTCTCTTTTCTCCTGGTTGTGCAGGCGCAGCAGCCAATCAGCATTGAAACATTTCTTCAGCTTGGCAAAGTAAGCTCACTGGGAATAACGAAGGATGGAAAATCGGTTTTATACAGTGTTAAAAAATATGATTTAAAAGCAGGCAAAAGCGCTTTCAAAATATGCCGCCTGCCGATTGATGGCGGACCAGCAACAGAAATAAGTACTCCGGAAGGATTACTTGCAAATGACCGCATCTCTCCGGATGGTAAATACAGCATTACAAGCCACCCGGTAAAAATAAAACCGGTTTTTGGAAAGGATATCTATCCTGATGTTTCTCAATCGGACGTAATGATCTACGATCATTTAAACTACCGCCATTGGGACACATGGGAAGATGGATCGTTTGACCATATTTTTATTAATACCCTTGCTGATGGAAAAATAAAGGATAGCGTGGATATTATGAAAGGGGAGGCTTACGATTGTCCGCAGAAACCGTTCGGCGATGAGGAGGATTTTATCTGGAACCCTAACGGGAAAGAAGTTTTGTACGTGACAAAGAAAAAATTCGGTACAGCCTATGCTGTAAGCACCAACACAGATATCTATGCTTACAATCTCGAAACCAAAACAACCGTTAACCGCACGGAAGGAATGATGGGATACGATATCAAGCCCGCTTTTTCATTGGACGGTGTGCTGGCATTTCTGAGTATGAAGACAGACGGATATGAATCGGACAAAAATGACATAATTGTTTACAATAACGGAAAAAGGAATTTGACGCAGCAGTGGGATGGAACGGTGGAATCCTTTAAATGGAGCAAAGACGGAAAAAAAATATTTTTCATAGCCCCGGTAGATGGCACGCTTCAGTTGTTTGTGGTAAATTATAACCCTGCATCGGATAAGCTTTCGGAAATCAAACAGCTTACAAAAGGAGATTTTGATGTAAACAATTTAATTGGCGAAAGCGGAAATAATTTTATTGTTACACGCACCGACATGAATCATGCAGCGGAAATTTATTCAGTGGATTTGAATACCGGCACCATGAAGCAGTTAAGCCATGTGAATGATGAAATATACAATACGGTGGCCCTGAGCAAAACCGAGCGCAGGTACATTGCAACAACGGATGGTCAAAAAATGCTCGCATGGATAATCTACCCGCCTGGTTTTGATCCTTCAAAGAAGTATCCTGCACTTTTGTATTGTCAGGGTGGACCTCAGTCGCCCCTGACCCAGTTCTATTCTTTCCGCTGGAATTTTCAAATTATGGCCGCTCATGGCTATATAGTGATAGCGCCTAATCGCAGAGGGATGCCGGGACATGGCGTAAAATGGAATGATCAGATAAGTTTGGATTACGGTGGTCAGAACATGAAAGACTATTTAAGTGCTGTAGATGAAATGGCAAAACAACCGTATGTGGATAAAAGCAGGCTGGGATGCGTTGGAGCGAGCTACGGTGGCTATTCGGTTTACTACCTGGCCGGGATGCATGAAAAAAGATTCAGAACTTTTATAGCCCACGATGGGATTTTCGACCTGAAATCTATGTACGGGACAACGGAGGAACTGTTTTTTGTAAATCATGATCTGGGAGGTCCTTACTGGGATGCAACAAATATATCTGCCCAGAAGAGTTATAGCCAGTTTAATCCTATTGACTATGTGAAAAAATGGGATACTCCTATGCTGATTATTCAAGGCGGGAAGGATTACCGTATCTCTATTGAACAAGGCTTAGGTGCTTTTCAGGCAGCACAGTTGAAAGGCATAAGAAGTAAGCTGCTTTATTTCCCAAGTGAGAATCACTGGATACTTAAGGAACAGGATGCTTTTGTCTGGCATCGCGAATTTTTTAAATGGTTGGATGAAACAATGAAGTAAACGTACTTTTTCCTTCAAAAAACTAGGAAATTGATTTTTTTTACTTTCTCTTTGGTATACATAATTGTACTGTACGTATACTTTTTTTTTATTGCCCTCTATTTTTAATCAATTTTGTTGAAATCATGAGCAGGAAAGTATATCACCTGAACAACAGGCAATATTGCCTGAGGGTAGCCATCGGCTTTTGTCTTGTGCTGACAGGCCTGTCTTCCGGGGCTCAGTCTTTGTTTCAAAAGCATTTTTCCGAGATTACACAATACCAGAGACTTTCCAATTCTGGTTTTGACAATAGTTATGTAATTGCTTCCAGCACACGGGATAAGGATGGGTTTTACGACTTCAGTGTTGTTAAGACCGACAGGAGCGGCAAGATAACCTGGAGCAAAACTTTTCCCTCTGCCGGCGACGATTATCTTACTTCCCTTGCCATTGCTTCCACGGGCGATATATTGCTGGGCGGGTATAAGCTCAATAGCGAGGGGAATTTTGATTTTTCATTGATGCGGGTGGATGCGTCAGGTAAATTACAATGGTATAAGACCTATGGAACTGCAGGACTGGATATGTGCGTTTTTGCAGGAGTAACATCGTCCGGAGATATTTATATGTCCGGAAATACAGAGAAGGACAATGGTAAGAGTTTGTGGATACTGAAATTGAATAGTGCGGGTGCTGTGTTGTGGAGTAAAATGTATTCTGCCGAGGATGTGAATGCGGCCGGTTTAACAAGCGACGGCGGGCTGCTTGTCATGGGAAGCAAGTACATTTTAAAAATCAGCTTATCCGGAACTATAGCTTTTACAAACAAGGTTCAGTTTGAGCTTTTGGACATGGCTTCCCTCAAACAGGTCAGCACCGGCGGTTTTGTGTATTGCGGCAAGATCAAATACTGCACATCGGTATTGTGTTCCAATAGTTTTGCGTTTATGAGAATTGATGAAAACGGTAAGGTGCTGTGGTCATCCAATTTCAAAGGCTTTGGTATAGGTAAGGATGTAATTGAAACCGCCGATGGCGGCTTTGCTTTTGTTGGTCAGTTAAATGATATCTTGGGCGATGCAAGCACCCGGCTTGCGATCATTAAAACAGATGGCAACGGCAAACATGCATGGACTAAAGCCTATGGAAACGCCGACTCGTATGGAGAATATGCCTGTATCGAAGCAGCAACTGATGGAGGTTTTATGCTTTTAGGTGTGGAAGATTCAAAGGCCCTGCTGATAAAAACGGATGCTGCTGGAAATGCCGACTGCAATTCGGCAACGATAAACCCGGTATTTGAAAGCATGGGTCTGTCATCGGCAGCAACTCCGCTCAGCGAAAAGAATGAGCCCCATACCGTATCCGATCCTGTTTGCACTGAATTTTCTCTTGTGCTGACAGATTCTGTGCTGTGCAGCCCAACCGGCATGCTCGAATTTTCGCAGGCGGATGCGTGCAGCCTGTTTCCCAATCCGTTCACCGTATCAGCTACGCTGGAGATAAAAGATAAGTCATTGCCGCTTACAGGTTTCGAATTTACCATGTACGATGTGTTTGGAAGAAGGGTAATGCAGCTGCCTGTTGCGGATCACCGGCTGGTGATTTCCAGGAGTAACCTGCACGGAGGAATGTATTTCTACGAAGTACGCAGCGGAGAACAAATAATTGGTAGCGGGAAAATAATTGCACAGTAGGTTGCGGATCCGATTAGTTTTTTCCTTGATTTTCAGTTTCTCTTTTTTATCTTCATTAAAAATACCAATCGGTACAATAAATTTATTGTATAGGTCGCATCCAGGTGTTGCAACCAGGGAATTTGTAATTTTGTTTTGGTCCGTACGCTTACAGAATGTTAGAAGGGAATTCGTGGCGGTATATAGCGGATTTATTTTATAGCATTACTATGAATGAGGTTGTAATCCGAAAGGCCAGGGTAGAGGACCTGGAGGAGCTTTATCGTTTTGAACAGGGAGTGATTGAAGCGGAACGCCCTTACGATCCAACCCTAAAAAAGGGAGACATTCATTATTATAACCTGAAAGATATGATCGATGCTTCCCACATCGAAATAGTGGTGGCGGAGGCCGGAGATAAAATTGTTGGGTCGGGTTATGCCCGTATTGAGAAAGCGAAGCCGTATCTGCAGCATACGGATCATGCCTATTTGGGCTTTATGTATGTACACCCCGACTACCGGGGAAGGGAGATAAATAAAAAAATTATTGGAGCCTTAAAAGCCTGGGCGCTTTCTCAGAATATAGAGGAATTGCGTTTGGACGTATACTTTCACAATGTTTCGGCCATCCGGGCCTATGAGAAAATGGGATTTTCCAAACACATGATAGAAATGAGGCTTGGCATAAAATAACCTGAATGCGGCAGGTCAGGTGCCTCAAATTATCTTCTCAAGCACCACAAACTCCAATTGTTTTTTGGGTTGGCCAAAGCGAGGGTCACTGAAAGCAAAGGGTTTACGTTCTCCGGTATTGGAATACCCGTGACGTATATACCAGTCAATAAGAGTTTTGCGTTCCGAAATTACTGTCATGAAGATTGAACTGCAAGACTGTCGTTTGGCCTCTGCTTCCGCTGCCTTAAGTAATTTTTTTCCTAAACCTTTGCCTTGCAGATCCGGTTGCACGGTAAGCATGCCCAGGTAAAGCTTTTCTTTTTCTTTCCGAAGTTCCACGCAGCCAAGAATCTTTCCATCCTCCACATATTTTAACAGGGTAAAACCGGGTGTTCTTATAATTTCCTCAATGGCGGTTGCATCGGTGCGGGTGCCATCTAATAAATCCGCTTCCGTGGTCCAACCCTTACGGGAAGAATCCCCTCGGTATGCGGAGTTAACAAGAATATCCAGTTCAAATGCGTCTCCTGCATGAGCTGCTATTATTTCAGCATTCATATTGACAAAAATACAAAATAGCATATCTTAATTTTCTCGAAGTAGGGGAAAAAAGTGTGAATCTTAGGTAGTTTTTTCCAAAATCAACAGGTATTTTCCGGATAAATGTTCATCCGGAGATCAGAAGGAATTGATACAGGTATTTAAACGGTGAGTGGTTGTGAAAGAAGAAGGTGAGGTCAGGGATGCAGACTGCATCATGCTTGTTTACAGCATTAACAGATGCGGATACCTATAACTAAAATGTCGTCCACTTGTTCTAAGTTTCCTTTCCAATCCTCAAACGTCTTTTCAAGAATATTTTTTTGCTCCTTCATCGGTTTATCGCTGTTTGTCAGCAATAAATCGTTCAATTTTTTGTATTTGAATTTTTTTCCTTTGGATCCTCCAAACTGATCGGCAAATCCATCGGTATACATATACAGGATACTTCCGGGCTTTGGATGCAATGTTTCATGTTTGAAACTATCCAGGCGGTCTGCGGGTCCTACGGGCATGTTATCGGCATATAATTTTGTCAGCGTTCCATTTAATACGATGACAGGCGCATTGTGCGCAGCCGAATAATAAAGTTCTCCCTTGTTTTTATCAAAACAAACTAATACTCCATCCATGCCGTCTTTTCCTCCTTCGGAATAAAAATTTTCAATCAGGCGTTTTCTTACATGATTGAGCACTTCATTAGGCTGAACTATTCCTTCGTTTATTGCCTCGTTGAGAAAAGATGCGTTTAGCAAACTCATAAATGCTCCCGGAACACCGTGGCCGGTTGAATCACATGCCGCCAGGTAGAATTTATTGTCTTTCTCCGTTGCCCAGTAAAAATCTCCGCTCACAATATCTTTTGGCTGAAAGAGAACAAAATAATCTCCGGGGTTTTTATCCAATAACCTGTCCGGCGGAAGCAGCGCCTGCTGTATGCGCCGTGCATAATTGATGCTATCGGTAATACCTTTGTTTTTCTCTTCAATTATTTGTTTCTGCTGCTCTGTTTCCTTGTTTTTTGTTTCAATAACCTGTTTTTGTTTATAGGTGATGCGCAGGGAACGTAAAACAAATCCTGAAAGCATCAGCACCAATAATAAACTGCCGGCAACCGACCAAGTAATAATATTCTGCTTCCTGCTTCTTTCCTCGGCTAAAGCTCTCTCTTTTTCCTGTTGTTCCTTTAATATTCCTTCCTTTTTGTCAAACTCATACTGCATTTGTGTTTGCACAGTTTTCTGAGTATTTTCTTCGTTCAGAAGACTGTCTTTATATACTGTATAAAGTTTGTAATTAATATAGGCGTTGTTAAAATACTTGCCAGCCTGCTCCCAGTTGCCGCCGCCGCTGGCTATGTTCCCCATAGCACTGTCAATCTCCGCCAGGATCTGATAACTGCTTTTAATGATGTCTTTGTCTCCTGTTTCCCTGGAAAGGGACAATGCCTTTATTTCGTATTCCTCTCCCTCTTTGTATTTTTTTTGCGTTTTAAATATGCCGCCAATATTGCAGTAGGCGGCGGCAGTGCTGCGCTTATCACTTGTTTTTTCCGCTATCTTCAGGGACGCGAAATGATTTTTCAACGCTTCGGGATAATTTTTCAGGTTATCATATACACTTCCAATGTTACTATAAGCCGCAGTTATAACCCGCAGATCGTGAATTTCTTCTGCCATCTTTAGAGCTGCGTCAAGATTTTTCAATGCCTGAGGATACTGACCCTTCTGATTATAAATAATCCCTATGTTGTTATAAGAAGAAGCAAGGCCCTTTTTATCTCCTATTTTTTCTTTGATCTCCAGAGAAGCAACATGATTTTCCAATGCCTCGGAGTAATTACCCTGACTGTAGTAAACAATCCCTATGTTGTTGTAAGAGTCGGAAATGAGCTTTTGGTCTCCTATCTTTTCTTTTATTTTCAAAGAAGCGAAGTGATTTTTCAAAGCCTCAGGGTAATTGCCCTGGTTGTAATACACATTTCCGATGCTGTTGTAAGAATCAGCAATGCCCTTTTGGTCACCTGTTTTTTCCCGGATATTCAACGCAGTGAAATGATTTTTCAATGCTCCGGGATAATTGCCCTGGATGTAGCAGGCACTCCCGATCTGATGGTAAGCATCTGCAGTTCCCTTTTTAAAACGTACGGATTCCGCAAGTTTTTTCGCGCGCTCTGCGTAGAGTAGGGCAGTATCATAATTTCCGCTTTTCAGTAATTCACGGCTTAATGTGTTAAGAGCATTTATTTTATGGGTATCCTCCTGCGCTGTACGAAGGACAATGGTCAAAGAATCAATTTTAGGCTGTTGCGAAAAACAGCAGAGTGGGAGGAAGAATAGAATAAATAGAAGAATGCATCTGTATAAATAAGAATACATGAAGCAGTTTTTATAGTGATTTTAACCCGGTAGTATCTACGGTATATTTATCAGAATAGTTACCACTACAGGAAATAAAGATAGGAATTATCGGATGAAAAGCATCATTAATAATACATTCACACAGGTTGAATGATAAACAGGAAACCAGAACGCTATTTTTGTTAATATTGTCGTTCGAATGAATATGAAACTACTTACTCATTCTTTTTTTCTCTTCTTTATATTTTATCAAGCTGCATTTGCGCAACCGTCCCGCAGGTTATATACTACTACACCTGCTTACACTGAAATTGTTTCAAGGTATGAAGGATTTACAAAGCAAAGTGCTTCTTGCAGATTGTTGGAGTATGGCACAACCGATGTAGGTAAACCACTTCATCTTCTGGTTATCAGTAAGTCAAAGGAGTTTGATGCCCGAACTTTACGGAATCAGAATAAGCGTATTCTTTTAATTAATAACGGTATTCACCCGGGAGAGCCTGATGGGATTGATGCGAGCATCGAACTGGTGAATACATTATTGAAAGACGAAAGTAAGATTCCGGCCAATGTGGTTATTTGCATTATTCCTGTTTACAATGTGGACGGATGCCTGAACCGGGGAAAATATTCACGCGTTAATCAAAATGGCCCGGAGGAATACGGCTTTCGAGGCAATGCACAGAACCTGGATTTAAACCGCGATTTTATCAAAGCGGATTCTAAAAATGCTCAGGCGTTTATCCAGCTGTTCCAGGAATGGAAACCGGATGTGTTTATGGATAATCATGTTTCGGATGGGGCAGATTATCAGTATGTCATGACATTGATATCAACCCAGCGGGATAAGCTAAACCCTGTCCTTTCAAACTACATGACCCGGGAGATGGTGCCGCAACTGTTTGCCAAAATGAAGTCCCGTAATTATGAAATGAGCCCTTACGTGGAATCGGAAGGCGAAACTCCCGAAAGCGGGATCGTAGAATTTCTGGAAACACCGCGCTTCTCCTCAGGCTACGCGGTGCTTTTTAACTGCATTAGCTTTGTTCCTGAAACTCACATGCTGAAGCCTTATAACGACCGGGTCTGGTCCACGTACGAGCTGATGGTTTCAATGCTGGAAGTGATGCAAAAGGACTCCCAAAAAATCGGGCTGCTAAGATCAGAAGCAGATGCACGGGTTAAAAAACAGGGCCAATTTGTACTGAACTGGGAACTGGATACAATGCAATTTGACACGATCACTTTTAAGGGATACGAAGCAGGACACAAGGCCAGTAATATCAGCGCACTTCAGCGCCTTTATTATGACCGGAAAAAGCCTTTTACCCGAAAGATCCGATTTTACAATCGTTATAAACCTGCTGCCACGGTAAATGCTCCGGCCATCTACGTTATACCTCAGGCCTGGAACAGGGTGATTGAGCGTTTAAAGATGAACGGTGTTGAAATGAAGCAACTGGAAAAAGATACTTCTATTACCTGTGAGGTAAAGTACATTACCTCGTACGAAACGTCCAAAAATCCCTACGAAGGGCATTATTCACATTACCGTACAAAGACCCGTACGGAAACACAGGCATTGAATTTTTATAAAGGCGACTACACGATCTCAACCGATCAAACCTGCAACCGGTATATTGTGGAAACCCTTGAGCCGGAAGGAGATGATTCATTTTTTGCCTGGAACTTCTTTGACGCAATTCTCCAGCAGAAGGAATGGTTTTCGGACTATATTTTCGAAGAAAAGGCCGAAGAGATTCTGAAAAAGGATCCCTCGCTTAAAGAGGAGTTGGAAACAAAGAAGATAGCGGACAAGGCATTTGCCGGAAATCACTGGGCCCAGTTGGCCTTTATTTACCGGCGTTCCCCTTACTATGAAAAATCACATAACAGGTACCCCGTTGGCCGGCTCAGGAAATAGAGTTACGTGGGTCTGCCGGATATAAGATTGGGCTGGTTAATCTTTTGTTAATTGAATTCGTTATTTTCCTCTTCTTTCCTTTATAATTTTGCAGCGCAAACATCAAATGCCTAACCGTTAATTATACCTTCTCCGTTTCAAATGAAGATCAAAAAAATTCTTGTCGCTAACCGTGGCGAAATCGCTATCCGTGTGTTCCGTGCCTGCTCCGAACTTGGAATTAAAACGCTTGGTATTTATACGTACGAGGACCGGTATTCCCAGCACCGGTATAAAGCCGATGAATCCTATCAGGTAGGTAGAGATGATGAGGCGTTAAAGCCTTACTTAAACATTGAGGAGATTATTGATATTGCAAAAACAAAACAAGTGGATGCGATCCATCCCGGTTACGGATTTCTTTCGGAAAATGCTGAGTTTGCAAGGAAATGCGCTGCCAACGGTATTATTTTCATCGGCCCGGCTCCCGAGGTGATGGAGGCGCTGGGGGATAAAATTTCGGGTAAAAAAGTAGCGAAAGAAAACAATGTTCCGATCATTGAAAGCAGCGCAAAAGAGCTGAAGGATATTAAAACAACACTGGAGGAAGCGAAAAGAATAGGATTCCCGCTTATGCTGAAAGCAACTGCGGGAGGCGGTGGAAGAGGGATGCGCGTGGTAAGAACGAAAGAGGACCTGGAACGAGTTTTTGACGAAGCCAGAAGGGAAGCAAAAAATTCTTTCGGCGATGATACGGTGTTCCTGGAAAAGTTTGTCGAAAATCCCAAACACATCGAAGTTCAAATAGCTGCTGACAATTACGGTAACATCGTTCACCTCTTTGAACGTGATTGTTCGGTTCAGCGCAGGTACCAGAAGGTAGTTGAAGTAGCTCCTTCCTTCGGTTTGCCTGAGGAAACCCGGGAGAAAATACACGATTACGCGGTCAGGATATGCCGCGCGGTCAATTATAATAACGTAGGGACCGTTGAGTTTTTATTGGACGAAAAGAATCAAATTTATTTTATTGAAGTCAATCCCCGTATACAGGTGGAACATACGGTAACCGAAATGGTAACAGGAATTGACCTGGTCAAAACACAGATTTTTGTTGCTGGCGGATACAGGTTAAGTGATACCCAGATAAAGATGCCTTCGCAGGAAGCTATACGGACCAACGGTTATGCAATCCAGTGCAGGGTTACAACCGAAGACCCTGAAAATGAATTCAAGCCGGATTATGGAACAGTGATCACTTACCGAAGTCCCGGGGGATTCGGTATACGACTGGATGCGGGCAGTGTTTATCAAGGAGCGGTCATCAGTCCGTTTTTTGATTCCATGCTGGTTAAAATATCCGCCCAATCCCGCACGCTGGATGGGGCCTGCCGGAAAATGCATCGTGCTTTGCAGGAGTTTCGTATCCGCGGAGTGAAGACCAATATTCCTTTCCTGGAGAACATTGTTACCAACAAGGAATTTCACGATGGCAAGGCAACCGTTTCATTCATTGAAAAGCACAAAGAGCTTTTTGTTTTTCAAAAGAAAATGGACAGGGCAACCCGCATTGTGAAGCTCCTGAGTGAGACGATCGTGAACGGGCATCCCGATGTAAAGCAAATTGACAGAAACAAAAAATTTCCAAAACCTATCGTTCCGGATTTTGACCGTCATTCCGCCTATCCGGAAGGAACAAAGGATCTGCTTACCAAATTAGGACCGGATAAATTTTGTGCATGGCTTAAAAGTGAGAAGAAGATACATTACACCGATACCACTTTCAGGGATGCTCATCAGTCTTTACTTGCAACCCGCATGCGTTCTTACGACATGCTGCGCGTGGCAGAAAGTTTTGCCAGGAACCACCCGCAGGTATTCAGCATGGAAATGTGGGGAGGGGCTACCTTTGATGTGTGCATGCGTTACCTGTATGAAAATCCATGGCGCAGGCTTATTGATATCCGTAAGGCAGTTCCCAACATTCTTTTACAGATGCTTATCCGGGGCTCAAACGCGGTAGGATATACGGCCTATCCGGATAACCTGGTTGCAACATTCATTGAAAAATCATGGGAACATGGCATTGATGTGTTCCGTGTTTTTGATTCACTCAACTGGCTGAAGGCAATGGAGCCCAGTATTCATACCATCCGGAAAAAAACCGGTGGTATTGCGGAAGTAGCCATGTGCTATACAGGAGATATTCTGGATGCTTCACGTACCAAATACAACCTGAAGTATTATTTAAAGCTCGCCAAAGACATTGAAAACTCGGGTGCACATATCCTTGCCATCAAGGACATGGCAGGCTTACTCAAGCCGTATTCGGCCCAGGAATTAGTTGCTGCACTCAAGGATACCGTGAAAATTCCGATCCACCTTCATACGCACGATACCTCCTCACTTCAGCCTGCTACCTATCTCAAGGCCATTGAATCCGGTGTGGATGTGGTCGATTGTGCATTAGGAGGATTGTCTGGATTAACGTCTCAGCCCAGTTTTAATTCCATCGTGGAAATGATGAAGTTCCACAAACGTGAAAATAAGATCAATATTGAAAAGCTGAATAAGTTTTCAAACTATTGGGAAGATGTGAGGGAATATTACTACCCATTCGAATCGGGTATGAAGTCAAGCTCTGCGGAAGTATTCTATCACGAAATGCCGGGCGGACAGTATTCAAATCTCATACAACAGGCAAGCGGTTTGGGAGTAGGAGAAAAGTTTGAAGAGATCAAGCGGACTTACCGTGATGTAAATCTTTTATTCGGTGATATTGTAAAAGTAACACCCAGCTCCAAAGTAGTAGGGGATATGACTCTGTTTATGATCTCCAATGGCCTCTCTGCGCAGGATGTGCTGGAAAAGGGAGAAACCCTTTCTTTCCCTGAATCCGTACAGGGTTTTTTCCGTGGAGATCTGGGCCAGCCGCCGGGAGGTTTTTCGAAGCAACTGCAGAAATTGGTGCTGAAGGATAAAAAGCCCTATACCAACCGGCCCAACACGCATCTTGAAGCCATTGATTTTGAGAAGGAGTTTTTAGAATTTAAAAAGAAATTTAATGAAAAAGACCTGGGCAGGTCGCTTGACATTACGGATTTCCTTTCTTATAAAATGTATCCTAAGGTTTTTGAAGACACGTTCAAAAAATGGGTGGAGTACGGCTTTGTTTCCCGTATCCCTACAAAGAATTTCTTTTACGGCATGGATCAGAACGAGGAAACGATCATTGAATTTGCGCCAGGAAAAGCAATTATTGTAAGGCTGCTGACTGTGGGTCCTCCTAATGAGAACGGAATGCGTACGGTATTTTTTAAAGTAAACGGACAAACAAGGAACATAGAAGTGCTTGACCGGTCTCTAAATATTAAAAAGGAAGAAAATCAAAAGGTTGAAAGCGGAAATCCGAAACACATCGGCTCGCCGCTGCAGGGCATGCTCTCAAAGATATTTGTGAAAAAAGGTCAGTCTGTTAAAAGGAACGAACCTTTGTTTGTAATCGAAGCCATGAAAATGGAAACCACTGTGGCGGCCTCGGCCGATCTGGATGTGAAAGCTATTATGCTTAAAGAAGGGGTCCGGGTTAATGCGGACGATTTGGTTGTTATTCTTAATTAAAGCTATATATTTGTTCCAATTCAAATAAAATAAGCTGCAGAATGGAATCCATCAATATAAAAGCAACTACAGTTTCCCCTGAGATTGTATTTGACCCTTCACAAAATAAATATTTAATATCCGGTTGGTCCCGTCCCGAAAGCCCTTCCAAGTTTTACGGCCCTCTCATGAAATGGATTGAGATGCACGGCCCTGCTTGCCTGAACAATGTAACCGTAGATTTTAAAATTGAATATTTCAATACACCATCTGCCCGGATTCTCAGGGAAATTCTTGATCAGCTGGATAAATTGTATTTGAATGGCGTAAAAGTTTCTGTGAACTGGTACTTTGAGGACGATGGCTCCAAGGAAGAGTTCGAATATGAATTTGCCCAGGGACTGAGTATTCCTATTAATTTCCTGCATAAGACGTAGTTCAGGAGCACCTTTCGGTATCCAGCAATTAACATTATTTAACATTATATGTATTAACATATAATATTAATACATATATTTGTTCCGGAAAGCCCTAAGATGAAACTTGAAGACGAAATAAAACAGGGAAAATTCAAAAGCGAATACCATAAATTGGTAGTAAATATCATTTATACGGCAAACTGGCTGACACATCACCATAGCCAGCGATGCAAGGAATACGGCATAACCCCGGAGCAGTTTAATATTCTCCGTATCCTTCGCGGTCAGCATCCCAGGCCGGCAACGGTGAATTTGCTTATAGAAAGGATGTTGAATAAAATGTCCAATGCTTCCAGGCTGGTGGAGAAACTGAGAAAGAAGGGCTTGGTGGAAAGGTTGACCTGTAAGGAAGACCGCAGGGCCTGCGATGTGATCATTGCAAAAAAGGGATTGGATTTACTTGCGGAAATTGATCGGGAAGAAAATGAATGGAATAGACCGATATCCCATATTTCAGAGAATGAAGCGGGAAGTTTAAACAGACTTTTAGATAAACTTAGACCATAAATACAATAAATCAAACAACCCCAAAACAACCAAAAACCAAATCAACACAATGAAAAAAACAATTTTTGGAGCAGCAATGATCGGAATGATCTTTCTCTCAGCGTTTAAAGGCAAGCACCTGGAAGTTTTCAAGGCCGACACCAAGCTTAGTACCGTGGAATGGTATGCGGAAAAGATCGGTGGCAAGCACAATGGAGTCATTGGGCTTTCGAACGGAACTATCTCAAACGATCATGGAAACCTGTCGGCAGTTTTTGAGATCGATATGACTTCCATCGCAACCAAGGACTTGACGGGAGAATATGCTGCCAAGCTGGACAAGCATCTTAAATCAGAGGATTTCTTTGGTGTAGAAAAATTTCCAAAAGCAAAATTTGTCTCTACTTCTATAACCCCTATTAAAGATGCTAAAGCCGGGTCAAATACACATACTGTAAAAGGAAACCTTACGGTAAAGGAAAAGACCAACGAGATTTCTTTTGATGCGGTTATTAAGAGTGAAGGCGGGAAAATGATATGTATGGGAACGGCAGTTGTTGACCGATCAAAGTACGATGTAAAATACGGTTCGAAATCCTTTTTTCCGGAAATAGGGGATAAAATGATTTACGATGACTTTAAAGTAAAATTCAGTGTTGTGGCCGTTCAGTAAATGCACAAGGAAAATAGTTTTAGTTGATTATAATCCCTCTCCTTACGGAGAGGGATTTAATGCGACGTATGGATCGACGTAAATTTATATTCAATTCAATTATAGGGGCAAGCGCCATGGTTACCTTAAACTCATTTGTTAAATCTTATGGCAAAGAAAAGTATGCGGATCAGATAATGCCTGTATTATTTATCGGACATGGCAGCCCGATGAATGCGATTGATAAAAATGAATACCATACACGGTGGACCAAGCTTGGAACGACTCTTCCGAAACCCAGGGCAATTCTTGTTGTTTCGGCCCATTGGCTTACAAGAGGCACAAAAGTTACTGCGATGGAAAAGCCAAGGACAATTCATGATTTTGGAGGCTTTCCGCAGGCATTGTTTGATGTGCAGTACCCGGCAAGCGGCTCGCCGGAATTATCAAAGGAAACTCAGAAGATAATTACTAAGACAAAAGTAGAGCCTGATTTTGAATGGGGGCTGGATCATGGTACATGGAGCATTTTGTTGCCTATGTACCCCAAAGCTGATATCCCGGTATTTCAGCTGAGCATAGATTATTCCCAGCCGCCGCAGTACCACTATGACCTGGCAAAGGAATTGTCAGCGCTCAGAAAAAAAGGTGTATTGATAATCGGAAGCGGAAATATCGTGCATAACCTGGGAATGATCGACTGGGGAGGCAAAGCATACGACTGGGCAATTGAATTTGACGCAAGGATTAAAATGTTTATGGATGAACGAAATCATTCCGGTATTATTAACTATGATAAGATGGGCAGTATTGCAAAGCTGGCGGTGCCAACCAATGACCATTACCTTCCCTTGCTGTATGCTCTCGCCTTACAGGAGAAGAACGAACCGGTTTCTTATTTTAATGAGAAATGCGAAATGGGATCCATGAGCATGCGTTCCGTGCAAATCGGATAATTGATTTGTGATTTAGCCATCAGCCGGGATAAAAAATTTATGACAAAAAAAGAAATATTGCTGCTTGTTACACTTGCAGCTATCAATTTTACAAACATCATGGATTTCATGATCATGATGCCGCTTCAGGAATTTCTGGAAAGATCTTTCGATGTTTCTCCGAAACAATTTGGCATGCTCGTTTCTGCCTATGCGTTCAGTGCATTTCTGGCGAGCATGACGGCTTCCTTTATTGTGGATCGGTTCGATCGAAAAAAAGTTCTGGCCCTCGCATTCTCCGGCCTTATAGTAGGTACGATCGCTTGTGGTTTTGCAGCATCTTACGCCATGCTTATGGCAGCCAGGATCATTGCGGGAATATTTGGCGGCCTTATCAGCGCACAGGCCCTGTCTATTGTAGGGGATGTTTTTCCTTATGAAAAAAGGGGACGGGCCATGGGTTTGCTGATGGGTGGATTTGCACTAGCTGCAATTGCAGGTGTTCCTGCAGCCCTTTTTATAGCAACAAAATCCAACTGGCAGGTTCCCTTTATGGGTGTAGGCGCTCTCGGAATCATTCTGCTCTTTGTTTTATTTGCCGTGGTCCCAAATCTGAAAGGACATATTATACATAAAACCGAAAGAAATGTTTTTGCCGTATACCAAAGTGTATGGAAAGACCGTAATCAGCAATCCGCTTTATTAATGATGGTAACACTTCTCTTCGCACATTTTTCAACTATCCCTTTCATCGCACCCTTTTTAACAAAGAACACGGGGTTTTTGCAGGAACAACTGCCGCTTATGTATTTTTTCGGCGGAGTATCCTCAATCATCGTATCTCCGGTTGTCGGAAAGCTTTCCGATAAATTCGGAAAGCACAAAGTGTTTACGGTAATGCTGCTGGTTGCCATCATTCCGGTTTATCTATTAACCAACCTTACCCGTGTTCCCTATTATTACGTGCTGATCGTTACTACCCTTTTCTTTATTTTTGCAGGCGGCAGGATGGTTCCTGCCCAGGCGCTGGTTACTTCTGTAGTTCCCCCCAACCTTCGCGGAGGATTTATGAACCTGAATTCCTCCCTTCAGCAGCTTGGGCTTGGGCTCTCTTCTTTCATCGGAGGGATGATCATAACCAAAAACTCACTGGGAGAAATGGAAAATTTTAATATCGTGGGTTATATCAGTATCGCCGTAAGTCTTATCTGCCTGGCTGTGACCTGGCAGGTGAGAGCAATTCAAACAACACAATCAGATAAATTAGAAGCATGAAAAAGATTTTTCACCCGGCTAATGAACGGGGCCATGCCAATCACGGCTGGCTCAATGCCTATCATTCATTTTCTTTTGCAAACTGGCACGACGAGGCCAAAGTGCGTTTTGGTTTGCTCCGCGTATTGAACGACGATACCATTGCACCGGGAATGGGATTCGGTACCCACCCTCACGATAATATGGAGATTGTTACTATACCACTCAGCGGAGTACTTGAACATAAGGATTCCATGGGCAATATAGGGCAGATAAAACCGGGAGAGATTCAGGCAATGAGTGCAGGAAGCGGGATTTATCATTCGGAATACAATGGCTCAAAGACCGAGGAGACCCGCCTTTTTCAAATATGGGTCTTTCCGAAAGTGAAAAACATTTCACCCCGTTATGATCAGCGTAAATTCAATGTCAATGACCGGAAAAACAAATTTCACATTATCGTATCTCCTGAAAAATCCGATAAGACCATGTGGATTAACCAGGATGCTTATTTTGCATTAGGGAATTTTGAAAAGGATCATACTGCCGAATATGTAATACAGCATCCGGGAAATGGTGTGTATATAATGATGATTGAAGGAGCCATTGAAATTGATGGTCAGAAGTTATCACGCAGGGATGCAATAGGAATATGGGATACAGATAAAGTAATACTCAGATCGTCTGTAAATTCTGAGCTTCTTGTTATTGAAGTTCCGATGAACTGATTGATCATACGCCGCAGATTTTTATCTTCGGTGTATGAAACTTGTCTCGCCCTTTCTTTTTTCTTTTTTCCTTAGTGTAATTAGTTATTCCCAACCTGTTTTTTTCGAAAAATGGTGGGGTGGAGCAAGCTATGACTATGGCCGGTCGGTACGGCAGCTTTCTGATAGCAACATCTATGTTTTTGGTTTTTCCGACGCCGGTCCAAATGGCGGATTTGATTATGCCTTAAATAAGCTGGATAAGCACGGAAACCTGAAATGGACAAAGTATTACGGCGATTCATTGGATGATAATGGATTCTGCATGAATACAACATCCGATGGAAATTTTATTGTAACAGGGGAGAGCTATAGCGGGGTAAGCGATATCGATATATTGGTATGTAAGATTGATACGGCAGGGATTCTCCTTTGGTCAAAAAAATATGGGACTCCGTTTTCAAATGAGTCGGCTCGTTCGATTATTCAAACATCCGATGGAGGATATGCGCTGTGTGGTTTTAAAACGGATTCATCCGGATCCAATGACTGTTACGTTGTTAGAACAGATTCTGCGGGTGATACACTCTGGACTAAGATGATCGGAGGAACTGACAACGAATATGCCACGGCAATTCATGAAACAGCCGGCGGAAATCTGTTTGTTTCGGCCGACACAAAAAGCTTTGGAGCAGGAGGTTACGATGTGGAATTATTTCTTCTTGATCCTGCCAATGGAAGTGTTTTATGGGATCATTATTACGGAGATTCACTGAATAATGGAAGCCAGGGTACATCAGCTTCTTGGGATGGTAATATTCTTTGCTGGGGAGAAACTGAAATATTCCAATATTCTCCTTTTGATTTCTACATCGAGAAACTGGATACGCTTGGCCATAGTATATGGAAGAAGGTTTTTGGTGGCCTTCCGTATAAATCGGATGCTGCTTTTTCCCTGTGTGAAACAGCGGACAAATCTTTGGTTTTTGCCGGGTACAGCAACAGTTACACCACCGGTCCCCTGGATCTGGTAGTTTTCAAAACCGATTCCGCGGGTGATTTAAAATGGATAAGAACGTACGGTGATGCTGGAATAGATATTGGTTATGAGATAATAGCTTCGCACAACAATGGTTTTTTAATTGCCGGTATAACCGACAAGGGAGCACCGGATTACTACCTTCTTCATTTGGATACGATGGGAACCATGATGGGTGTTCATCCTTTTGATAATGATTCAAAAAATATTTTTTCAGTTTATCCGAATCCCACTGCCGGGATTATTTCTGTAGGATGTCAGCAGGTTTCTCTGGCCAAACCAATTTCGTATAAAGTGTTCACTTTAGTGGGGCAGGTTGTTGATTCGGGAGTTGTTAATGATAATTTCCTGTCTCTTTCTGAGAGCGTTACATCCGGGATTTTTTTCCTCCAACTTAGCACAGATAGCATTTCTGAAATAAAGAAAGTGGCGGTCATCCGCGAATAAGGTTCTGAAAGTTGTTCTCCTGCCTTCCATTTTATTTATTGCTTTTTAGAATTAATTGGACTGAAAATCAGTCGTTTAAGTTTTTATTTTAACTTAACACACTTATGCATAAGATTCTTATGTATATTTGCTTCATGTATTCATCAGAACTTATAAAAGGAACTCTAAAGACGATCGTCTTAAAGTTACTGTCCGACAATCAAAAGATGTACGGATACGAGATCACCCAGAAAGTAAAAGAATTAACCGGTGACAAAATCCAGCTTACAGAAGGAGCTCTGTACCCTTCGCTCCACTCATTGGAAGCAGAGGGGATATTGACTACGGAGGTAGTGAATATTGGCAAACGGGTACGAAAGTATTATTCTCTCACGAAAAAGGGCAAGAGTACTTCGCAGGAAAAGGTGAGTGAGTTTGCTGATTTTATGAACACGATGAAATTTTTACTTGACATTAAACCACAAGTAGGATAATGTACACTTTGAGTGAACAGCAAATTGATTTTATCCTTAGCGACATTAAAAGCAGGGGAGTGGAGATGACGGATCTGCAGGTCGGTCTTCTCGATCATATTTGTTGCATTGTGGAGTGTGAGCTTGAACCGGATGGCGACTTCGAGTCTTTTTACCGGAAAACAATTCCTCGGTTCTTCAAAAGGGAATTACGGGAAATTGAGGAAGAGACCATCTTATTATTAACCTTTAAACACTATTATGCTATGAAAAAAGTAATGATCATTACAGGTGTAGTTTCAACTGCTTTATTTATTTTGGGTTCTTTGTTTAAGATCATGCACTGGCCGGGAGCCTCTGTTCTGCTCTTTTCGGGTATTGTATCTGCTAGCCTTCTTTTTTTACCGCTTTTATTTATTCTTAAGACCAGGGAATCCAATTCCAGGCGGGATAAATTGGTACTGGGCATTGGAATTATTTTTGGAATTCTTATTAGTCTTTCTACTATGTTTAAGATCATGCATTGGCCCTATGCAAATGTCCTTTGGCTGATCTCATTGGGAACCATGTTCTTCGTATTTATTCCGCTTTACTTTTTTACAGGCATACGAAATACGGAGATAAAGACCAATACCATCACGTCTACTATCATGCTTGTATTGGCGGTAGGGTTATTATTTGCGCTTACCAGCCTGAAACCTTCCTATCAGGTTACAAAGGGTAACATGTATACGTATTTGAATAATGAATTACTTCTTCATAAAATGCAAAGTAAACTGAGCGATTCCATTCAAAATACGGGTATGGTATCAAGTATTAATAATAATTGTGAGTCTATTAAAGAGCTGATCATTCAATATGAGATCGGAGAAAAATCGATCCCGGCAGATTTTGAAGCAAAAGATGATATAATTAAGGAAGGGAACCTCAGCAATGATTTTTACGATAACGGCAAGGGAGTACAATTGTTATATGATCTTAAAAAAGCTGTTGGACAGTATAATTCTTTGGTGAAATTGGAAGAGAACAAAATTCCGGTAGTCAATACCATTCTTGAGACTGATCCCTCTAAGTTTGGGTTATATAGTAATTTCTCTGTTTTGAATAGTCTTGTTCAGATACAAATGTTTCTCGCTAGTTCAGAAATGAATTAATTATTGAAAATAATTCCGGATCTTGTTTGTTCAGCAAGATCCGGAATCTTGATCAAATTAGAATCAATACCCCAAATTCGGTCCTAACCACCGCTCCATTTCCTGGATAGAAACGCCTTTGCGTTTTGCATAATCCTCTACCTGATCTTTGCGGATATTACCGACACCAAAATAATGGGATTCAGGATGGGAAAAATATAATCCGCTTACGGCGGCAGTCGGGAACATTGCCATGCTGTCGGTAAGGGTGATGCCCGTGTTCTTTTCTACTTCCAGAAGCTCAAATAATATTTTCTTTTCGGTATGATCCGGCTGGGCGGGATAGCCCGGTGCGGGCCGGATGCCTGCATATTTTTCGGCAATGATATCCTGAGCAGAAAGGTTTTCGTCTTTTGCATACCCCCATAATTCTTTCCGTACCTTGGCATGCATTAATTCGCAAAAGGCTTCTGCCAAACGATCGGCCAGCGCCTTGAGCATGATGGAAGAATAATCATCGTGATCTTTTTCAAACTCGGCCAGTTTTTTTTCTATTCCGATTCCGGTAGTAACGGCAAAAGCGCCCAGGTAGTCGCTTTCCGGGCTGATAAAATCAGACAGGGCCACATTGTAATGTCCGGCGGGCTTTTTAGTCTGCTGGCGAATGGAATGAAAGACGGTTTTGTTTTTTGTGCCGCTTAATTCAATATCATCTCCCATGGTTTTTGCAGGGTAAAATCCTACCACTGCATTGGCCTGCAGCCATTTGCCGTCAATGATCTTTTTAAGCATCTTTTGTGCATCCCCAAAAAGTTTGTTTGCTTCGGTACCGCGTTCTTTGTCTTCTAATATTTTTGGATAGGTACCTTTCATCTCCCAGCTGTGGAAAAAGGGAGTCCAGTCAATAAAGCCTGCAATTTCTTCTAACGGATATTTTTTAAAAGCTTTATTTCCTGTAAAAAAAGGCTTGTGGATGACAGTCTTTTTCCAGTCCACCGGAAATTTATTAGCGCGTGCCTCGTCAATGGAAATGAATTTATTAGCTGACTGAGCATTTTTATTTTGTTCGCGCACACGCTCATACTCCACGTTTATTTCTTTCATAAAGTTACTGCGCAGCTCTTTGGAGATCAGGCTGCTGGCAACGGGAACACTTTTGGAAGCATCATTTACATGCACCACAGGATGTTTATAATGCGGGGCCACCTTCACGGCGGTATGTACTTTGGATGTAGTTGCCCCTCCTATTAAAAGAGGGATGTTAAATCCCTGACGTTCCATTTCCTTGGCCACGTGTACCATTTCATCCAGGGATGGAGTGATCAACCCGCTCAGTCCAATGACATCCACGTTGTGGTGACGGGCTTGCTCCAAAATGCGATCAGCAGATACCATTACACCCAGGTCAATGATTTCATAATTGTTGCAAGCCAATACTACCCCGACAATATTTTTTCCAATGTCATGCACATCTCCCTTTACAGTGGCCATTAATATCTTACCTGCATTTTTCTGTACAGAGCCATTCTTCTTTTTTTCTTCTTCCATAAACGGCAAGAGATACGCCACCGCTTTCTTCATCACACGTGCGCTTTTCACCACTTGCGGCAAAAACATTTTTCCGCTTCCAAAAAGATCACCCACTACGTTCATACCAGCCATCAGCGGACCCTCAATCACATCCAGTGTACGGGCCGATCTTTTTCTTGCTTCTTCCACATCAGCATCAATGAATTCTGCTATTCCTTTTACCAGGGCATGGCTCAGGCGCTCATCCACGGTACCTTTTCTCCATTCTTCATCCTTCGCGTCCTTTTGAGTGCTTATGCCCTTGAGGGATTCTGCAAAAGTGATCAGCCGCTCGGTGGCGTCATCCCTTCGATTCAAAAGAACATCTTCTACACGCTCTAAAAGTTCTTTGGGTACTTCATCATACACCTGCAGTTGGCCCGGGTTTACAATGCCCATATCCATTCCATTCTTTACCGCATGATACAGAAAGGAAGCGTGGATGGCTTCACGAACGGTATCATTCCCACGGAAGGAGAAGGAAACATTGCTCACACCTCCGCTCACTTTTGCTAGCGGAAGATTTTCTTTTATCCATTTAGTGGAATTGAAGAAATCCAGCGCATTCAGGCGGTGTTCTTCCATTCCTGTGGCAACAGGGAAAATATTAGGGTCAAAAATGATATCCTGTGGAGGGAAATGAACTTTATCCACGAGAATGTTATAGGCTCTCTTGCAAATTTCTTTACGGCGTTCAAATGTGTCGGCCTGTCCTTTTTCATCAAAGGCCATCACGATTACCGCGGCTCCATATTGCTTTACTTTTTTAGCGTGCTCAATAAAAGCGGCTTCTCCTTCTTTCAGAGAGATTGAATTCACAATGCCTTTTCCCTGGATGCATTTCAAGCCGGCTTCGATCGCAAAAAACTTGGATGAATCGATCATGATCGGCACTTTGGAAATATCCGGTTCTGCAGCGATCAGGTTTAGAAATTTAGTCATTGCTGCTACAGGATCCAGCATGCCCTCATCCATGTTGATGTCGATCACCTGGGCACCTCCTTCGACCTGCTCGCGGGCGATTGAAAGCGCTTCCTCGTATTTTTCTTCCTTGATCAGGCGTAGGAATTTTTTAGAGCCGGTTACATTGGTCCGTTCTCCCACGTTCATGAAATTGGTTTCGGGAAGTAAGGTCACGGGTTCCAGGCCGCTGAGACGAAGATAACGCTCGACCTTCGGAATTTTTCTTGGCTTTGCTTTAGCAGCATGGGCGGCAATATGGGCAATATGATCAGGTGTAGTACCGCAGCATCCTCCTACAATATTTACAAATCCGCTATCCAGAAAATCATGGATATAATTACCTGTCTCGCTGGGAGTTTCATCATACTCACCGAACTGGTTGGGTAATCCTGCATTCGGATAGGAGCTAATAAAAAAAGGAGCTTTTTTGGAAAGCTCTTCCAGGTAGGGCCTCATTTCTTTGGCGCCCAGTGCGCAGTTCAATCCGATGCTGAGCAGGTCAACATGGCTCATCGAGTTCAGGAATGCTTCTACTGTTTGTCCGCTCAATGTTCGTCCGCTGGCATCGGTGATTGTTCCCGATATCATTACCGGAAGCTTTTTACCTTTTTCATCAAAGACCTGTTGTACAGCAAACAAAGCTGCTTTTGCATTGAGCGTATCAAAAATAGTTTCGATCAGAATAACATCCACTCCTCCGTCCATCAAACCTCGTGTTTGTACAGCATAGGCATCCACCATTTCATCCCAGGTGCACGCACGATAGCCCGGGTCGTTCACATTAGGAGATAACGAAAGTGTTTTGTTCGTTGGTCCCAAAGCGCCGGCTACGAATCTTGGTTTGTCCGGATTTTGTTTCGTGAAATCATCCGCAGCCTTCCTGGCAACTTTAGCAGAGGCAAGGTTCATTTCATACGGTAATTCTTCCATGTGGTAATCGGCCATCGCGATGGAAGTGGCACTGAAGGTGTTGGTTTCGATGATATCCGCACCCGCCTGTAGATATTCTTTATGAATGGCTTCAATGACCTCAGGTTTGGTAATGGACAAAATATCATTGTTGCCTTTCAGGTCGCTTTTCCAATCCTTAAAACGTTCGCCCCTGAAGTCCTTTTCTTCCAGTTTATACCGCTGGATCATGGTCCCCATAGCCCCGTCAATGACAAGGACACGTTGTTCTAGTATCTTTTTTATATCATTCATATTCAAAAAAAAATCCCTGCCGGTTTGTCGGAAGGGATATATATAATTGTTTTTTACTTCAATTACCTCCGACTTATCTTTTTTACGATTTGGCACCTTTTCCTGCGTTACCGCAAGACGGTTGTCAAGGTTTCATCGGGCGTCTCCCTCCACCTTTCGTGATAAGCAATGTTTTAAGAACTGGTACAAAGATAGGGAAGATAAGGAAACAGGCAAAAATTACTTATTGCGGAAGGAACGCACGAATTTCACCAGTTGCTTTCGGAAAAAGAAGGCGATAAGGAAGTAAGGCATGGCCAGCAGATACAGAATTCCCTTATTTAAAGAGGCTCCGACTGCTTTTGAATTTGCTCCATCGTTGGCAATTTTACGGCACATGGAACATTGTGCGATGGAATTATCCGGCCAGAAAAACATCAGGGCAATAACAAGCAGGATTAAAAGAAAACAGGTGCTTTTGAATTTCACAGCCCAAAGATAAGAAGAAAACTCAGGATGGATAATAGGGCGATATCATCAGGTATACGATTACGCCTGTCAGGGTGACATACAGCCATATCGGGAAGGTCCACCGTACTATTTTTTTATGTTTTTCCACCTGCATATTTAATCCGCGGTAAAACGACATCAGAATAAAAGGCAGGATAAGGGATGCTAAAAGGATATGGCTCAGAAGGATTACAAGATAAATCGGGCGAAGCGGATTATCTGCCGGGAATTTAACTTCAATAGAAAAGTAATGGTATAGGATATAAGAAACAAGGAATGCAGCGGATAAGAAAAATGCGGTAATGTTTAATTTTTTATGTGCCGGAATGTTTTTACGCTTGATAAAATAAAATGAAATAATCAACAGGACGGAACAGGTTCCGTTGATACAAGCATTCAGCGGGGGCAGGTATCTGACAAACGAAGGTGTGAAATCAGGTTTCGGTATAATGTTCAGGATAACAACAATTGCAAAAACAATCACAGAAACAACTATGCTTATGGTAAAAAAAAGTTTGTCCGTCATTGATGCTTCTGATATAGCTTTGGCTTCGGTGTTCTGGATTGATATTCCGCGGTTAAAATATTGATATCATTGATCAGCTTACTAACCGCGGTTGAGTCTGTTCCATCGTAATAGCCCCTTATTCTTCGCTCTTTGTCGACAAGTACAAATAACTCACTGTGGAGGAATCCTCCCGGAGCACGGGGATCTTCGTCAACGGCCAGTTTATACCCATCAATACCAATGTCGTAAATATCTTTTTTATCTCCTGTAACCAGCATCCATCTTTTTGCATCAGCATGGATGTAGTTGGCATATTCCGCAAGAACGGGAACACTGTCATGCATCGGATTGACAGTATGTGATATTATCAGGAAGTTCGTTGAATCCTTTATGGTATCATTGACCCGTCCCATTTGTTTCATCATTTTTGGACAAATGGTAGGGCAGGTGGTGAAGAAAAAATCAGCCACAACTATTTTATTCTCAAATTCCTTTTCGGTAACGGTATCACCATCCTGGTTGATAAACTTAAAAGGAGGTATGACATGGTAAACCGTATCTGTTTTTTCTTTCCCGTTAATAACTACTGTCTTAACACCTTCCGGATAATAAACGGGCAAATGCATCATGCCGTGTTTTCCGGTAGAAAAGAAAAGATAAATTAAAGCAGGAAGCAGAAGGATTACAACGAGGAGAACCTGTTTTTTCATGTACGTACAACCATCCTCAGCTTCTTATTCATGGTGTGCAGGAGTGGCTGGAGCGGTAGTCTTAGTTACCGGATATAACAGATCGCGGTGTTCTTCTTTGCCGGCATAGGAACCTTCGGTAACGGTAGTCATGTAAATAAGATATACCGCAAAAACGAAATAAGGACCCAGTATCACCCAACGCATCCATTTGTTTTCATCACCCAGGTGCATAAATGTCATTACAATGTATCCTGCTTTTAACAGGGTGAACATAATGAACCCGACAATCAGCCACGTTTTTGAAAGGCCGGTTGACACATGGATATCATGCCAGAACCAACCTATACCTACTTCGATAAGGGTGACAACCAGCAATAACCAGAAGACATTCATCAGGCGTTTTCGGACACCTACACCTGCCTGGTTGTCGTGTTGCGCCAGGACTTCGTAATTTGGAAAACCGTCTTGAAATTCCATAGAATGAATTTAATATTATAGTAAGTAGAAAAATGTAAATACAAATACCCAAACCAGATCTACAAAGTGCCAGTACAATCCTACTTTTTCAATGAACTCATAGTGTCCTCTTCTTTCAAATACACCCATGTAAGCCATTATAAAAGTAATGATATTGATTACAACGCCGCTGAATACGTGAAATCCATGAAACCCTGTTACGCAGAAAAAGAAGTTAGCGTAATGGGGTGTTATCGAATATTCATTGTATTTAAGGTTAGCTCCATGAAAGACCTGTTCTACCCACTGTCCGTTAATCCACTGCCATCTCATGGCTCCTTGTGGCGAACCTTCAATGAAAATCCACCATTCCCAAACCTGAGAGCCAAGGAAAATGAATCCGCCAACTATTGTCAGCCCCATCCATAGAACAACTGATTTCTGATCTTTCCGGTGACCAGCTTCTACGGCCAATACCATTGTCACGGAACTTAGAATAAGGGCGAAAGTCATCCAGCCAACGTAAATAAGAGGCAGATGAGCATGTGTAAAAGGAAAGTGAGTGAATACGTCTGTGGAAGTAGGCCATACCTCTGCATATTTATGACGGAAAAATCCAAGTGCTACGAGAAGTGCTGAAAAGGTAAGAGCATCTGAGATAAGAAAAAACCACATAAACAGTTTCCCATGACTTGTTCCCAGCGGAGAAGTTCCTCCTCCCCATCCTTGCGGTTTTGCTACAGCGTGTGACATATAATTAATCAGTTTATGTTTAACCAGGTTTCCGTTTGATGCTTTTAATTCTTAAGGTACATAAACAAAAATAAATATACCCAAAGAAGATCAAGAAAGTGCCAGTAAATAGAACACAATTGCAAACCTAATAAATTTTTTGAATGATATAATTTTTTGAATGATTTAATACAAACATATACTAACATGCATATCCCTCCCGCTAAATGCAGCAGGTGTGTAAAGGAGATAATATAGAGGAACTGGCTTGCAGGAGAACTATTTTTTCCCGTGAGAAATATACCTTGGTCAACAAGGGACTGCCAGGCTTTAAACTGGCAAACAATAAAGACAATACCAAGGATTAGTGTAAGGGCCATGCCGAGCTGAACTCCTGTAAAACTATCTTTTCTTGCCGACTGATAGGCCCAAATCATGGTCAGGCTGCTTAGGATGATAACAGAAGTACTGATGAAAAAAGTAGCTGGCATCTCAAACGAGTACCATCCGGGATCTCCGCTGCGCACCATGTAGGCACTGGTAAGCCCGCCAAATATCATGCACATGGAAACAATTGCCAGGTAGAGCATCGGCTTTGCTGCCCTGTTGCGAATACTTAACTTTTCTTCTGCAGAAATATTCATCATGGAATTATCCGAATAAAATAACCAATTGGATCAGGGGTAAATAAGCAAATGAGCCGAACATAACTTCCCGTGCTGATTTAACAGTGCAGTCATGATATAATTTGATGGCTTGGTAAAAAAATAATAATCCGCATATGAGAATTATGACGGAAGCGGCGACTGTGTCCGTCATCCCGAAAAACACCGGCACCATGCTCATAAGCAGCAGGAAAAGCGTATAAATAAGTATCTGAAATGCGCTGGCTTTGTTTCTCTCTCCCGAGGGAAGCAAACGAAACCCTGCCTTTTTGTAGTCGTCATCCATTACCCAGGCGATTGCCCAGAAATGCGGAAACTGCCATACGAACTGGATGGCAAACAACACCAGCCCTGCGTATGGAACATGCCCGAAACCGGAAGTAGCAGCTATTGCACCCAGCAGCGGGGGAAATGCTCCGGGAAATGCACCTACCAAAACGGCAAAAGCGGTTCTCTTTTTCAAAGGAGTGTAAGCCACCACATATAACAGGATTGAAAGGGTACTCAACAGGCAACTCAGCGGGTTCAGAAAGAACCAAAGAATGAGGAGGCCAATGATTCCGATAACCGATGCAAACACGGTAGCTTCTGAAATGCTTAGTCTTTCCTGGGGAACAGGACGCATGCGCGTACGGTCCATTATCTTATCGGTATTTTTTTCAATGATTTGGTTAAAGCCGTTGGCAGAACCCGTTACCAGAAATCCAGCCACGGTAAGCCATACTATTTTTATCCAATCAATGTTTCCTTTTGCTACAATCATGAATCCCAGCACAGCAGAAAAAACCACGAGGCTTGCAAGACGTAGCTTAATAAATACCGCATAGTCCGCAAGTCTGCTTGTATGTGTCGAGTTTGTATGTCCGGGCTGGTCCGGAGAGGAAACAGATTTTTCCTCAAAGGAAGGATTACGGGAAATGGATGAGACAACTTTGCCTTGCACAAAAATAATTTAGCGGGGCAAATATACAAAACTTGTCTCTCCGGCAGGCATTAAAAATCACTGTAACGGTTCAATAGTGCTGTTTTAATTCCAATAAAAATGATCGTGGAATTTAGAAAGGAAACCGGATTTTTTTCTTCTCTTAGTATGACGCCTCCTTCGGCCATAAGATTGACGGAGGGAATAAGATAATAAGCAAGTTTAAATTTTGTATATACAAGATCAGTTTTCAAACCCTGGAGAAATGTATTTCCGTAATCGTGAGGACGTGTGGTATATGATTCAAAAATATTCTGACCGTAATTTTTTCCATTTTCATCCTTTCCGTACCGGGCAAAGAGAAATTCAGTTTCAAACATCCATTTTTTACAGCTGTAATTCAGAAATGTCACTGATTCGGCAAAATTTGCTCCCAGCGGGTGGGCCAGGGGCTGATTGAAATTTGCGTAGTTCTGCTGAACGCTTCCATGGGCATAGGTATAAGGTCTGACTGCATTTATTTCTGTCTGAAAAGTTAAATTTTTCAGGGTAAAAAGATCGAAACTCTTGAAACCGAGCTGTATCCCTTGTTTGTTTCCCCACCAGCCATTCATTGCCCTTACTTCGGAAAGCAGGAATTCATCCAGTATCACCTGTCCGTAGAACTGTTGCGTTTTCGCTGCTTTGATTTTAAAAGAAAGACCAATTAAAGCGTTGTCTGAGGAGCCAAGGGAATATTCGACAGGACGGAAAAAAATAACAGGATTCAGGTAATTGATATCAAAGTTTCTAACCCTGTTCGGATCGGTTCCCTGCCATACCACGGATTCAAATAGCCCGATATTTATACGTTTTGCTATGTTCCAGCTGAGGCAATGAAAGCTTCCGTATTTATTCAGGAAATCTTTTTTCAGGTGGGAAGGAGCCGTAGCATCTTTCAGGCAGGTGAACAAGCTGGTATATTGTATTTTCCAGATGGATGTGGAAATTTTCAAAAATGGAATTGAATTAGATACATCGCTTAAAAAAAGTGAGCGGTAGCCATCTCCCCAGAAATGTTTGTCTTTCCCGATTTGAAAATTAAAAATTCTATTAGGGGAATAGGAAATATACCCGGCATAATACTGGCTGGAATAGCCGTTTTGGGAAGTGTATCCGGGACCCATTCCCGGAATTACATGTGTTTTACTTATAAATGAATCAATATAAGATGGAAAGGAAGAATTTGATGCAATAAAAGTGCCGCCGAAAGCAAACTTCTCATCCGTGTTTCCTTCCACCGATATTCCGCCGTCCAGCAATAGGTTCTTAGCTGAATAGCTGCTTTGTTCAAGTCCCAACTCCGAGTCGAAAATTCCTGCAACGCGAATTCTGTTCCTGGAATTTCCGGATTTTGAAAAAGATAAGAGTGAATTGCCGGAATTATTTTTTCGGATAGAATCGGTAAGTGCAGTAAACTTTTTTGAATGGAGGAGGGGTTTGACCGAAGTATGAATGCTGCAATCTGTAAAGTTGAGGTGTTTTTCAGCCGGCAAATTTTTTTCCCGGAATAAGTTAACGTTTTGGTTTGACTGTGAAAGGCAAGTGACAGAGCAGGCTATACTTAATGCAGGAATCAAAAGGCACGGGATTCTCATTAGTAAAGTTAGCTACAGTGGTTCGAATTCGTCTTGCTGAAGTAATTTTTTCTTTGCTTCTTCGCTTACTTTACTGTGGGCTTTTCCATTTAAACTCTTTCTGCTTCTGATATTTTGCTGAGCGACCGTATCTTTTTTGAAAAAAAAAGGAAGCTGTGCAAGTGCAGCTGCTACCAGGAAAACTGCAATGAACGACAGTGTAGGAGATAAGCCCCTGGATGTTATTGCAAGTGCAATGACCACCAGGTTGGCAGCATAAAGGGTAAGGGAGACCCCTCTGTGACCCATCCCGGTATTTAAAAGTGCATGATGAATATGATTCCGGTCGGCTTCAAACGGAGACACGCCTTTGATGGTCCTGTAAACAAAAATTCGTAATGTATCAATAAGCGGATAGGCTAAAATGGACATTACAAAAATGGGCCGCTGTATTTCACTGATAATGGTATGACTGGTGTCAGCATTGGGTGTTTCTATTGCTTTTAATGCTAAAACCGAAAGCATCAAACCAATGGTGGTTGAACCCGAATCTCCCATGAAAATAGAGGCTGGAGAAAAATTGAAAAATAAAAAAGCAAATAATGACCCGGCCAGTGAGAACGAAAGCATAGACATTACAATATCGTCCGACAGAAAAAACCAGATCCCAAATATGGAAGAAGCGATAAATCCTATTCCTGCTGCAAGCCCATCCACGCCATCAATGAAATTAAAAGCATTGATGATCACGATAATGGCAAAAAGCGATATGAAAATACTTGACCAATAGGGAATTTCGTATACAGTAAAAATACCATGCATGCTTTTTACCCGGATATCGGCCATTAGAACAATGATGAAGGCAACTAGCACATGGGCAGCAAGCCGTTTGATGGGCGAAGTACCGATGATATCATCTTTTACTCCTACGAAAAAAAGCACCAATACAGTTGCCAGTATGTATTTAAAATCATTCAGCGCGGATTTGGTTACTTCCAGTTCCAGTGCATTTTTAAGGTAATTGGAGTTTCCCACATCAATGTTCAGGAGGGCGTCCGAAGGGAACCAAAGAACAAAGGCAAAAAATGTTCCTGCGAAGATAATGATGCCCCCGATGGTAGGAATTACCTGTTTGTGAAGCTTTCTTTCTTCAGTAGGTTCATCAAACAACCTTTTCAGGATGGCTACTTTGATAAGGGAGGGCGTTGAAAATAAAACAACGCCAAAAGCAGTAAAAAACGTTAGTAAAAGTAGTTCCATTCAGCAATTCTTAAACAAATTTACGAGAAAAACGTAAAAAGGTTTCCAAAAACCAAATAAAAGTTAAAAAAACACTAAAAATCGTAATAGGTATTTGTAAGAGATGTCCTGATCCCGAAATAAACAAAATTTGTCCGGGAGTCTCCTGCAGAACTAATGCCCTTTCGGTTTGAGAGACCAATAACCACATTGAAATTTGTGGAGGGATTGACAAGATATCCTATATGAAAATCTATAATTCGCAACGTTGTTTTAAGGCCTTGTCCCATTTCATTGATGGTAGAGTTTGGACCATAAATCGCTTTGTCATCTGAGATAAAAATATTGTTGCCATAAATTTTTCCTATAGAATCTTTTCCGATAATGGCGTAGTTCAGTCTTGCTTCCGTGAAAAAATCTCTCCACCTGTAGTTTAAAAAAGAAACAGCTTCCTTAAAATTAGCTCCCAGTGGATGCGCAAGAGGTTGATTATAATGAGTATAGCTTTGAGAAGCTATGGGATGCGCATAGGAATATGGCCGGTTTTGATTAAACTCCGCCTGCAGGTGAAGGTTTTTCACACCACAAAAATTAAAATATTTAACGCCTGCCTGAACTCCTGTTTTGTTGTGAATAGAATTTTTTTCGGCAGAAAAATCATCCACCATATATTGCCCGTATAGGAAAATTGAGCCTGTGATCTCCAGCTTCAGGGTTACTCCCAGGAGTACATTATTTTTTCCTCTTAAACCTTCGGAAAGAGCAGCTGTATATATTAACGGGCTGGCATAGGATAGCTTCAGGCACTGACTGTTGGTGGAATCGCTCGCCTGCCAGATCATGCCCTGAAAGAGGCCGAATTGTAGTTTCCGGTGAATATTCCAGCTCAGGAAGTCGAATCGGCCGGCTTTCTTCTGAAATAATTTCTCTGTTCCAGGAGGAGTTTTTACACCTCCGTCGGTCAGGTTTATAAATACAGTATATAGGTTTGTGTATTGGATTTTTCCGAATGTGCCAGTGATCCGGGCAAAGGGATAGTTAAAAGCATTGTCGCTCAGGAGAAGAGAACGGTATCCGTCTCCCGCAAAATGCTTTCCTGTTCCGATCTGGAAATTGAAATGTTTGCCAGGAGAATAGGAAACATATCCGGAGGCTGCTGCGAAATCATAACCGTTATTCTTGAATTTTTTCCATCTGCCTTGCCCCGGAACTACGAGAAATGTATCGTTGTAGTTTCGGATATAGTTTACAAAGGTTGACTGATTTTCATAAAAAGAACTTTCAAAGGAAATTTTTGAACCTATATCTCCACGCACTAAAATTCCCCGTGTATTTTTATAAAATGATTTTGAAGAGTCAGCTAAATCTTTACCATATTCCAAATCAAAGAGAGGATCAATAGTCAGGCGAAATCCGTCCGCGCTGTCATTTATAAGGAATAAGCTTTCGTACTTAATCTTCCTCCTTACTAAGGAATATTTTTTTTGTTTTTTCCGGTTTTCGTTTTGAAAGCTGATGATCGGCTTGAGGTTCGAGTGACTCCAATTGTCGCACATGCGTACGACGGCCGGTGGTTGGGTCTTGAGTGTATCCAAAACAGTACAGCGTACCCTGTACAATTCCCATTCCCTGTTCAGAGGCAGGTTTTTTTGCTGACTGTATAAAGAGGAAGCAAGGAGAAAGAAGATCAGGGACAGCGTATACGGACCTTTGATTTTTGAGTGCTGTTCTTTGATTTTCATGTAGGGATTACTTCGGTTGTTCCCTGTTTGCAGTATGCGGTCAGAATTTAGTTTTCACTTCTTCGTACACCATTTTTATTCCCTGCTCCAGTCCAATGGTATGCTTCCATCCGAGTGTATGGATTTTGGTTACATCCATAAGTTTGCGGGGTGTTCCGTCAGGTTTGGAAGAATCCAGCCTGAGATCTCCTTCGTAACCAACAATTTTTTTAATGAGAAGCGCAAGGTCTTTAATGGATATATCTTCGCCCATCCCAACGTTGACAAGGCCCGCCTCGTTGTGGTTCTGCATCAAAAAAAAGCAAGCTTCCGCACAGTCATCCACGTGCAGGAATTCCCGTTTAGGTGTGCCGGTTCCCCACATTTCCACAAACGGTTTTTTATTTTTTTTTGCTTCGTGAAATTTACGAAGCAGGGCAGGAAGCACGTGTGAGTTATTGAGGTCGTAATTATCGTTCGGTCCAAACAGGTTGGTAGGCATTGCGGAAATGAAATTGCATCCGTATTGAGTCCGGTAGGCATCGCACATTTTTATTCCGGCAATTTTGGCTATTGCATAAGGTTCGTTGGTGTGCTCAAGCAAACCGGTTAGTAAGTACTCTTCCTTTAAAGGCTGTGGGGCAAGTTTTGGATAAATGCAGGATGAGCCAAGGAATAAAAGCTTCGTTACCTTATTTTCGTAGGAGCTGTGGATTACATTATTCTGAACCATGAGGTTCTGGTAAATGAAATCTGCGCGAAAAGAATTGTTTGCATGAATCCCGCCCACTCGCGCGGCTGCCAGGAAGACATAAGCAGGCTTTTCTTTCGCAAAAAAATCTTTTACGCCCTGCTGGTTGCAGAGGTCAAGTTCTTTGGAAGACCTGAACACAATGTTTGTAAAACCTTCTTTCTCAAGTTTTCGCAGAATAGCAGAACCTACCATTCCTTTGTGACCTGCAATGTATATTTTATCGTTTTTATTCATGGAGGTTCAATATGGAATGTCCTCCTTCCAGCAGGTATTTATCCCGTTCGAACAGTTTTATATCAGAAGCCACCATTTCTTTGATAAGCTGCTCTACAGGGGTTTTAGCTGTCCATCCGAGCTTCTTTTTTGCTTTGGAAGCATCTCCGATCAGGAGGTCAACTTCTGTGGGACGGAAATATTTTGCATCTATTTCAATAATGGCTTTTCCTGTTTTGGAATCAAGCCCTTTTTCGTTAACACCTTTTCCTTTCCATTCTACCGAGATGCCGGCTTCCTGGAAAGCCAGATCCACAAACTTGCGTACGGATATTTTTTTTCCTGTAGCAAGTACAAAATCATCTGCTTCTTTTTGCTGCAGCATCAGCCACATTCCTTCCACATAGTCTTTGGCATGACCCCAGTCGCGTTCAGCATCCAGGTTGCCCAGGAAAACTTTTTTCTGAAGCCCAAGGTGAATCCGTGCAGCCGCACGTGTGATCTTGCGGGTTACAAATGTTTCACCACGGATCGGAGATTCGTGGTTAAATAAAATTCCGTTGCAGGCATACATATTATATGCCTCCCGATAATTTTTAGTTATATAAAAAGCATATGCCTTGGCTGCTCCGTAAGGACTTCTTGGATTAAAGGGAGTGGATTCCTTCTGAGGGATTTCCAGCACATCTCCGTATAATTCGGAAGTAGATGCCTGGTAGAACCGGGTTTTCTTCTCCATTTTCAGGATACGTATCGCTTCCAGGATCCTCAGGGCCCCGATGGCATCTGCATTTGCGGTATATTCCGGTGTCTCAAAAGAAACCCTTACATGGGATTGGGCGGCCAGGTTATAAATTTCATCCGGCTGGGTTTCCTGCACGATCCGGATCAAATTGGTACTGTCTGTCAGGTCCCCGTAATGCAGAAAGAACTTCACGCCTTTATCGTGTTGGTCCTGGTAAAGATGGTCAACACGCTGCGTGTTAAACATGGAGCTTCGGCGTTTAACCCCGTGAACAGTATATCCCTTTTTTAGAAGAAGTTCTGCGAGGTAGGCTCCATCCTGTCCAGTGATGCCTGTGATAAGTGCTGTTTTGCTCATAGTGGTGGGTGATTTAGAAGTTGCAAATATACGAATGAAAATCTGTCGGGATTTATCAAACTTTTTTTTCTTCTTTGATTCCTTTCTCTTCCAGCTGGGAAAAAACGGTATCGGCCAGCCGGCTTGCGCCGAAACGGAATAATTGGGGGTTGAGCCATCCCTCCCCGAGAATATTCCGGGTCAGACGCAGGTAGGTTACCGCTGCATCTCCGTAGGCTATTCCACCCGATGGCTTGATCCCGATTTTTTTTTTCGAATCTTTTATTGCCAGCAGAATGGCACAAACAGCTTCCAGCGTAGCATTCATTGCAATTTTGCCGGTAGATGTTTTGATAAAATCGGCTCCTGCATCAATCGCAATGTTGCTTGCGTTGCTGATATTTTCAACAGACATGAGTTCTCCGGTTTCAAGAATAACTTTCAGCTTTTTTGGTCCGCATATTTTTTTAAATGCAGAAATCTCATCAGATACGGCATGATGACCGCCCTCTAAAAATTTTCCTCTTGAAATAACCATGTCAATTTCATCAGCGCCCTCGCTGAGTGCAAATGCCGCTTCCTGCAGGCGTAGTTTCAAGGGCAGTTGTCCCGACGGAAATGCACCTGCTACAGATGCAACTTTAATGGTAGTTCCTTTCAATTGCTTTTTGGCAGCCGACACCAGAGAAGGGTAAATACATACGGCTGCGGTTTTGAGTTTTATAGCTTTTTCGCATAGTCCCCCGATGCTTTTCTCGTTGTCCTTGCCTTCCAGCGATGTAAGATCTGTCAACGAAAGGACAAGGGATAGCTCTTCTCTGGAAGGAGGTAAGGAAGGGATTTCCTTCAGGTATTTTTCAGTGTTGTTCATGGATGGTATTCAAAGATAGGTATTAAATAATTTCAAACCCATCTTTTGAATTTTATTCGCAGGATAAATTTGGGGGCTGGTCACTGCGGCCCGAAGAAAGAGACACCAACGTTCAATAATAGCTCTTCCGGAACAGTAAAATAGGATTGAATAGTAACATTCTTACATTTGCAATTTATATATAGGATACATGATAGAAGATAAGAGCCCAGCGCGTACCGAAATTTCCTCTCTGGGGGAATTCGGATTGATCAAGCATATTTCACAACATGTGCTTCTTAAGAACGAGTCTTCTGTTTGCGGGATTGGCGACGATGCAGCCGTGATCGAATATAAAAACGGCAAACAGGTGGTCGTCAGTACGGATATGCTGATCGAAGGAGTACATTTTGACCTTACCTATTGCCCGCTGAAGCATTTGGGGTACAAAGCGGTGTCGGTTAACGTATCGGATATCTATGCGATGAATGCATTTCCAAAGCAAATTTTAGTTTCTGTTGCTTTGTCAAATCGTTTTTCCCTGGAGGCAATTGAGGAATTGTATGCCGGAATGCTTCTTGCATGCGACCGGTTTGATGTTGACCTTGTGGGCGGAGATACAAGCTCTTCCCGAACTGGAATGGTCATTAATATTACCGTCATGGGCGAAGCGGATAAAAATGAGATCGTCTACAGGAGCGGGGCAAAACCGGGTAATTTGTTGTGCGTATCCGGGGATTTAGGCGCTGCTTACCTGGGACTTCAGATCCTTGAGCGCGAGAAGAAAATATTTCTGGAGAATCCCAACATTCAGCCGGACATGGAAGGGAACGATTATTTACTGGAACGTCAGTTAAAACCCGAAGCCCGGAAGGATATAATCAAACATCTACAGGAGGCAGGTATAAAGCCGACTTCCATGATCGATGTGTCCGATGGGCTGGCTTCTGAGGTACTGCACCTTTGTACCGAATCCAATGTGGGATGCAGGGTGTATGAAAATAAGCTGCCCATTGATATGGTTGCCGAGCAAAGAGCAAAAGAATTCAGCCTGAATCCTACCATGTGCATGCTGAGCGGAGGAGAGGATTATGAGTTGCTTTTTACTGTTGACATTAAAGATCACGACAAGATCAAGAAGATAAAGGATGTAACCATCATCGGCCACATGACCGAAAAGGCGGAGGGTTCTAACCTGGTGCTTACAGGAACCGAAATGCTTACTCCTATTACGGCACAGGGCTGGGATGCGCTTAGGAAGAAGTAACATGCCTGGAGATCTTCCCCAGCAAAATACGGACTGCTTTTTTTCCTTTTACACCCAATGAGGCGGAATATTTATTTACATAAAGCCGGATGTGTTTTTTTATGACTTTATCCTCCATTTCCTGAGCATGTTTTTTAATAAATGCCTTGCTTGAATTGGGGTTAGCAAATGCGAACTCCACGCTTCTACGTATGATACGTTCCACTTTTTTTTGTTGTTCTTTCGGATATGTTTTTTTAATAACAATGCCTCCGAGCGGAATAGGTGACTTGGTTTTGCTTTCCCACCATTCTCCTAGGTCAGCTACTTTTTTTAACCCTTTTCTCTTATAGGTAAAGCGGCTCTCGTGGATGATAACGCCCAGGTCAAACTTGCCTTTCAGCACTTTGTTTTCTATTTCTGAAAAAAGAACTTCGGTTTTGTTTTTCAGATGCGGATACGCGAGCGAGAATAAAAGGTTTGCAGTAGTGTTTTTTCCCGGAATGGCAACCCGCAGGTCTGAACCTACAGGCCGTATATTAGCGGAAGATACTACGAGCGGTCCGACACCGAAACCCAGGGCACTTCCGGAATCAAGAAGGGAATATTTTTTTTGCACCCGGGAAAAAGCAAAAAAGCTCAGTTTCGTAATATCTAATTTTGAATTAAAAGCCTTCCGGTTGAGGGCTTCCACATCTTCGATAACAGGTTTGAAAACCAGCCCTTCGGTATCGATCTTACCATGCAGCATGGCATCAAAAATGAAGCAATCGTTCGGGCAAGGGGAGAAGCCAATGGTTAAAGGTCGATCAGAAGAGGACGACAGAGGACGTTTCATTTTTCAAAAGCCTCCACTTTTTTCCTCCAGGATTCTGGGATGGAAATAGTTGACTGTTTTTTGTAGTCGAAACATACTTGCACAGAGCTACCTGTAGCCAGAACGGTTTCCTTTCCGTCTTTCTCTTTTACCAGGGAGTATGCCAGGTCAAAGCTTTTATTTCCAAGACGTGTACATTTTGTATAAACGGCAATTTTGTCTTTCATGAAGACCGGCGCCTTGTAATCCACGGTGATCCTGGCAAGGATTATTCCCTGTTCGGACCAATTCACTTCTTCCTTCATCACGTCGTCAAAGTATTTTACCCGTGCAAGCTCAAGATAAGTTATATGGTTTGCATTATTCACGTGATTAAGCGCATCAATATCCTTAAACCGGATCTGGATCGGGGTTTTGTGTTTGAACGTTTCCATAATTACGAGGTGGTTTTATCCAGTTCTTCGTATACCGAGTTCTGGCTTTTGAATTCAGGTACGATCTCTTTCATCTTTTTTACAATTGCTTTGCTGTCCTGGTCGGGTAAAAGGGAAATAAGCGATTCGATTCCCTGGATGACTTCTTTATAATCATACTCCCTCACTTTTCCTACCATGATCTGAGGATTATGTGTAGGCAGTGTATTTTCTTTGGTAGCAAGCAATTCTTCAAAAAGCTTTTCTCCCGGGCGCAGTCCTGAAAAAACGATCTGAATGTCTTTTCCGAGAGTAAGCCCGGCCAGCTGAATCATTTTCTTTGCCAGGTCTGTGATCTTTACAGATTCTCCCATGTCAAATATAAAGATCTCTCCGCCTTTTCCCATGGCACCTGCTTCCAATACAAGCTGGCAGGCTTCAGGTATGGTCATGAAAAAGCGGGTAACATCCGGGTGTGTTACAGTAATCGGTCCGCCTTTTTCAATCTGCTGGCGGAATAGCTGGATCACGGAACCGTTGGAGCCGAGCACATTTCCAAAACGGGTAGTGACAAATTTTGTGTCTGAATTATTGTTAAGCGCCTGCACGTATATTTCAGCGATCCTTTTGGATGCACCCATAATACTTGTCGGGTTCACTGCTTTATCGGTGGAAACCATTACAAATTTATCTACCCCGTACTTTACAGCGAGGTCCGCCATGATTTTTGTTCCCAGCACATTGGTTTGGACGGCTTCTAGGGGATGGGATTCCATAATGGGAACATGCTTGTAGGCGGCGGCATGGTATATTACCTGTACGAAATATTTTTTGAAGATACTTTCCATGCGTTCCCGGTTTTTCACATCGGCAATGATTACCTCAAAGGACCTGAGATTGAAAAATCTTCTTAGCTCAAGTTCCATTTCATACAAAGGGGATTCTGCACTATCTACCAGGATTATTTTTTTTGGATTAAAGTGAGACAGCTGGCGTACAATTTCGCTGCCGATGGAACCAGCTGCACCGGTAACAAGTATGATCTTATCCTGGGTTTGTTTTTTAATATTCGCCTTGTCGAGCTGAATGGTACTTCTTTCCAGCAGATCCTCAATGCGAATTTTTTTGATCTGTTTGAAACTAAGTTCACCGTTTATCCAGTTGCTGACCGGTGGTACGTTCAGTATTTTTGTGTTGTATAATAGGCAGAGTTCCACAAGTTCCTCCTTCCTTTGCTGCTTTAAGTTCTGAATGGAAATAATCAGGTGTGCGACATTGCCTCCTTTTAATAACTCCTCCAGCTTTTTGGGACTAAAAATGGTCACGCCTTCTAATTGGTTGCCCTGTATTTTTTCATTATCGTCTATAAACGCAAGCACTTTGTACTTCATTCCTGCGTCCCTGTCAAGTGTGCGCTTGGTGATAATGCCGGATTCGCCTGCTCCGAAAATGATTACGTTTGTTTTTGTGCTGCTGGGATTTTTCAGTTCCAGGTATACTGCTTTATAGATCAAACGCAGGCTGATCATCAGGAAGGTTGTGGTCAGGTATTCTATGATCAACACAGAATAAGGGATGATGAAAGTGTGTGTAATGAAAAAGTAAGATACCAGGTTTGAAAGGGCGAAGAATATGCTTGCAGAAGTTGTCGTGACAAATATCCGTTGAGCATCTTTGGAGCTGGTATACCTTATAATCCCCTTGTACGTTTTTGAAATAAAAAAGCTCAATGCCCGCATGCCGATTACAAAAGCAAAGACTAGTGAAAACATATCCACCTCCACCTGGGGAATAGTGGCAAAATTGAAACGCAGCAGATAAGCTAATGCCAGGGAAAAAAGGCAGATGGAAATATCAATCAGAAATATGAGCCAGCGAGGTGCAGTGCGTTCAAAAAGAAACATAGGTCTTAATTACCCTTCAAAGATAGAAACAAAAAGCATTTTTTGTGAATAGTTTTATCCTGTATATTTGTCTAAATTCATTTTATGCCGATTTCGCTGGTTACGGGTGGTGCAGGGTTTATTGGTGCTCATGTTGTGAACGAATTGATCGGGTTGAAACATAAGGTGATTGTTTTAGATGACCTGAGCGGCGGGTTCCGCGAAAATATAAATCCGGCTGCAATTTTCGTGGAAGGTTCAATTACGGATCACCGGCTCATTGAGCAACTTTTTTCAGAATATAAATTTGATTATGTATATCACCTGGCAGCATACGCTGCCGAGGGGTTAAGTCATTTTATACGCAGATTTAACTACAACACAAATCTGGTTGGCAGCATTAATCTTATCAATGAATCCGTCAGGCATAAAGTGAAGTGTTTTGTGTTTACCTCTTCCATTGCAGTTTATGGAAACATGAAGCCCCCGATGAGAGAAGACATGATCCCGCACCCGGAAGATCCTTACGGCATTGCAAAACTGGCTGTTGAACAGGATTTGAAATCAGCACATGATATGTTTGGATTGAATTACATTATTTTCCGTCCTCACAATGTGTATGGTGAATATCAGAACATAGGTGACCGCTATCGGAATGTGGTAGGCATTTTCATGAACCAGCTTATGCAAAGCAAGCCGCTTACTATTTTTGGGGACGGAACACAAACCCGTGCATTCAGTTACATAGGCGATATGGCCCCGGTTATTGCAAACTCCGTGAATGTGAAAGGAGCTCGTAATGAAATTTTCAATATCGGTGCAGATAAGGAGTATTCGGTAAATGAACTTGCAAAAACAATTATGAAAGCAATGGGCGTTAACGGGGAGATCAGGCACCTGGAGGCCCGTAACGAAGTGGTGCATGCGTTTTCAGACCATTCCAAAGAAAAAAGAATTTTCCCTGGAAATTCTTCCACTTCTTTATCGGAAGGATTAAAGAAGATGACGGACTGGGTGTATAAATCAGGAATCCGGAAAACAAAGCGTTTCGAGGCGATTGAAATAACCGAAAAACTTCCCCCGGTCTGGCTGGAAGATTAATACATGCCGAAAATTCTTTTCATCGCCGCACATCGGCCGGACAGGTCACCCAGTCAACGTTTCAGGTTTGAGCAATATTTTTCTTTTTTGAAAGAGAATGGGTTTGATTGTGATTTTTCATACCTGATCTCCGAGAAATATGACAGGGTATTTTACCAGCCTGGAAATTTTCACACCAAAGCCTATATTTTTTTTGAATCTGCGTGGAGGCGATGGTGCGATGTGGCACGGTCCAAGCAGTACGATATTATTTTTGTGCAACGGGAAGCGTTTATGACCGGCTCTGCCTTTTTTGAAAGGCGATTCAGTAAAAAATCCAGGCTTGTATTTGATTTTGACGATGCCATATGGCACCTGGATATTTCGGAGGCCAATAAGAAGTTTGGCTGGCTAAAGAACCCGGGCAAAACCGCAAAAATAATTTCAATGGCCCACGTTGTTATTGCGGGGAACCAATACCTTGCTGATTTTGCAAAACAGCATAACACAAACGTGGTCATTATTCCGACAACGATCGACGTTAAAGAGTATGTTAAGCTACCTGCGCAGGAGGCAAGTGAAAAAGTCTGCATTGGATGGAGCGGAAGTATAACCACCATTAAGCATTTTGAATATGCAGTTCCTTTTCTGAGTAAACTGAAAAAAAGATACGGGGATAAGATTCTGATAAAAGTAATAGGGGATGAGTCGTATTCCAACCGGGAACTGCAGATCAGCGGAATTGCATGGAGTAAAGAGAATGAACTTAAGGAGCTTTCTTCCTTTGACATAGGGATCATGCCTTTGCCGGACGATGAGTGGGCAAAAGGAAAATGCGGATTAAAAGGACTTCAGTACATGGCACTTGAAATTCCAACAGTGATGTCACCTGTCGGAGTTAACGCAGAAATAATATCCGATGGAGTGAACGGTTTTCTGGCAAAGGACGAAAGCAGCTGGATTGAAAAGATTGCCTCGCTGATCGAAAATCCCGGATTGAGAAAAAGTATCGGTATGCGGGCCAGGCAAACCGTGGTTGAAAAGTATTCGGTGGACTCACAGAAGGAGAAATATCTTTCCTGCATGAGAGATTTATTGTGTTAGGGCATACAATACGTTCTTTTTCAAAGATATATTCCCGAACACTAACAAATATAATCCGGTTCTGCAGCCTTGCTGTTTGAATAATTTTAATTTTGCGCAGTAAAATATAACTATGAAAAACACCGCTCTTACTCAAAAACACATTTCCCTTGGAGCCAAGATGGTTCCGTTTGCAGGATTTAATATGCCTGTTTCTTATTCCGGTTTGAACGACGAACACCTGGCAGTGAGGAATTCTGTAGGAATATTTGATGTCAGCCACATGGGAGAGTTTATGCTGAAAGGAGAAAAAGCCCTTGAACTTATCCAGCGTGTAACATCCAACGATGCTTCCAAGCTGACGGATAAGAAAGTGCAGTACACCTGTTTGACCAACGATAAAGGCGGAATTGTAGACGACCTGCTTGTATACCGGTGGAATGCGGATGAGTATTACCTGGTAGTGAATGCTTCCAATATTGAAAAGGACTGGAATTGGATCCAAAAGCACAATACGTTTGGCGTGGAAATGAAAAACATGAGCGATGACCTGAGCCTGTTTGCGGTACAGGGACCTGCGGCCATTAAAACACTTCAGAAGCTTACGGAAATTGATCTGTCTAAAATGGAGTATTATTCGTTCGACGGCGGAAAATTGGCAGGATGTGACGATGTTATTATTTCCAATACAGGGTATACGGGTGCAGGTGGTTTTGAAATTTACGTATGGAATAAAGATGCTGAAAGAATGTGGGACGCCATCATGCAGGCCGGAAAGGAGTTCGGCATAAAGCCGATAGGATTGGGTGCGCGTGATACGTTACGCCTTGAAATGGGATTTTGTTTGTACGGAAATGATATTGACGATACCACTTCTCCCATTGAGGCCGGTCTTGGCTGGATCACAAAATTTACAAAGGATTTTACAAATTCAAAAAGCCTGAAAGAACAGAAGGAAAAAGGTGTGTCGAAAAAATTAGTAGGTTTTGAATTGATCGACAGAGGTATTCCGCGTCACGATTACGAAATAGCAGATGCTTCCGGAAATACCATAGGCAAAGTAACTTCCGGCACTCAATCTCCGTCTTTAAATAAGGCAATAGGCATGGGATATGTAAAAACGGAATTTTCCCAGCCGGATGCGGAAATATTCATTAAAGTACGCGATAAAGCATTGAAAGCAAAAGTTGTAAAGATTCCTTTTCTGAAAAAGTAACCGGGGTTATCTAACTCTGTGATTATGCGGTATTGTTCGGGCTCTGTTTGTTACAGGTGCTGAAATAAGTCAGTGTGAAACTATGGAGGAGAAAAAACTAAAAATAGACGCTTGTTTTTCACCCTTTCTGTACCCTGTTTATAAAAGTGAGGACACGATTGTTGTGATCATTGATGTTCTGCGTGCCACATCCGCTATTTGCGCAGCATTTGAACATGGAGTGGAGAAAATAATACCGGTAGCCACGGTAGAAGAGGCGCGCAGCTACAAACAAAAAGGATTTTTAGTGGGTGCTGAACGAAATGGTTTGCCAGTTGAAGGGTTTGATTTTGGGAATTCTCCCTTTCATTACATGCAGGATCATGTAAAAGGGAAAACAATCGTTCTTACCACCACCAACGGTACGCAAGCTATTGAAGTGGCAAAAGATGCTTACAAAGTTGTGATCGGCTCTTTTTTGAATATCGATTCCCTTAGTTCCTGGCTCATCGGTGAGAATAAAAACATTCTTCTGTTATGTTCCGGCTGGAAGGATAAATTTAACCTGGAAGATGCGGTTTTCGCAGGGGCGGTTACGGATGAAATTTCTGCCCGTTCAAATAGATTTATTTTGGGAGATGCCTGTCTTGCGCTGAAATATTTATATAAAATGGCAAAAGAGAATCCAAATAAGTTCCTCACGCAATCCTCGCACAAAGAACGTCTTGCGGCACTGAATTTAAAGGAAGATGTCCGTTACTGCCTTACACCCAACCAAACAAAGGTCATTCCGGTATATAAAGACGGAGCGTTGGTGAAGATGATCGTTCCCAAAGAGGAAAGGATTGAACTTTAAGCCGGGGACGGCTATTCTTTCACAAACTCATATTCCATCATGTCTATAAAATCATTTACACGGATGGTCACGCTTTTTACTTTCCCGTTTTCAACTTTAAAATTTATTTTCTTTATGCCATAGGTTGCAACGTTGTAGGTGCATAGAAAATCATTTTCTCCCATAGGCTCAAGCTTTCCCGTAAGAAAAGGATGGTATGCAAACAAAACAGCCAAATTGTCTTTTTCATTTTTTATTTCTATCCCGCCGTAAACTTCGTTTTTGTATTTGCCGGTATATTCGCTCAGCCCGATTGCAGGCTTTGGTTTTTTAGCCACTATATCCTGCATTTTGCTGATCTCGGCATTTTCCATTTTAGTATTAGCCTCCATTCCCTTAAAAGCCTGAGCGCTGTAATTCTGATAGGGCTGATCCAGGTATGCATCCAGGATCTGCCTGCGCAGGGTAGAGTACAGCAGGTTCGCATCCGTGTTGGTCAGCACGGCTATTCCCAGATTCAGCTGGGGAACAAAACAGGTTGTAGTAACAAACCCATCAGCACCTCCATCGTGCCGGATTACTTTTTTTCCATAGTAATCGAGCATAAACCATCCCAGACCATAAGTTTGAAAGGTGGAGCCGTTTTTGGGATTCATATCGGCAACCAGCGTATTGGAGACACGGGTCATTTGCAACGCTTCGAAAGGGATTATTTTTTTGTTCTCGAACCTTCCGCTGTCCAATTGCATCAAAAGCCAGTTTGCCAGGTCCTTAACCGTCGAATTGATACTGCCAGCCGGTCCGATATTATCAATATTGGCGTAGGGAAGAAGAACAAGCTTTTCACGGAGCAGGGTATATGGCTTGCAGGAATTATTATCTGCAACAATTGTCTTGTAAGTGGTTGAGGTCCGGTCCATCTTTAACGGAATAAAAAAATGGTATTTCAGAAAATCATCCCAGGAGGTATCCGTTACAGCGGGTATCACTTCACCTGCGGTAAGAAACCCGGCATTGCAATAGCCGTATTGGGAACGGAAGCTGTATACCGGTTTCACGTTTCTCATATTATAAATAAGTTCTTTCCGTGTACGGTTGCAATTCCAGTTTAGAAAATCACTTTGGAATGTTTGAAAACCAATACGGTGAGAAAGTAAATCTCTTACCGTCACTTCACGGCTGGCCAGTTCATCGTATAATTTAAAATCAGGTATCCATTTTGTTATTTTATCATTCAGTGACATGCGTTTCTGTACATCCAGCAAAGCAAGTGAGGTACCGGTAAAGGCTTTGGAGTTGGAAGCGATCTGAAACAGGGTATTCTCATCTACTTTTCCAGGCTTTCCTATTTCCCGCACACCGTATCCTTTCGTCACAACCGCCTTCCCGTCTTTTACAACGGCAATGGCCAGACCCGGAATGTTCCAGCGCTTCATTTCACGCTCTATGTATTTGTCCAGGGAATCCTTGACGAAAGAAGGTTGGGAGAAAGCCTGGCTTCCTAACTCTTTGTGCATGAGAGAAGGCAGTACGATCAATTGCAAAACAAAATAAATGAAAAAAAGTTTACTCATGGAAAAAAGGATTTACACCCGCGAATGTATTTATTATCTTTTACTTAATGTATATGCGAAAAGATAATATGGTCTGGTTCCTTTTTCTTGCGGAGGTCTATGCCAATTGGCGAATCATTAGAATTAATTATCGGTTATGATTAATTTTCCCGTTGCCATTGTTTTACTGTCCTGTATGATGCGAAAAAAATACGGCCCGCACGGTAAGTTATCCCGTTCAAAAATAGATGTCTGACCGTTGAGATTGACCATTTGCTTTATTGTCTGTCCAAAAGCATTGTAAATTGTCAAGGTTGCATTTTTTAGTAGTCTGTCTGTTCGCAAAGTTGTTTGCTCGGAAAATGGGTTAGGAAAAACTGAAATTACCAGTTGAAGGTTTCTTTCTTCTTCAACTCCTGAATACAATGAATGATATTCCCAAAAGTCATTTGTCAGCGAAGGAGTTGCTCCTGTTCCTATGTAACCGTAACCACCTATTGAAAACGCAACCGGGGTATAACGCCCTGCTCCTTGAAAATTTGCCCTTTTAATCCAAACATTTCCCGACTGATCGTATTCCCATAAGTCAGTGAAATAGGAGGTCCCGTCCCATCCTGTGCAAATGAATCCGGCTTCGCCAATTGCAAACCCTCCGGCTACTCGTCTTTCACTTCCTGTGAAGCTTGCTTTTTGTGACCAGGTATTGTTGCTTTGATCCCACTCCCAAAAATCGGAAGAACTGGAGTTAGAGGAATTATCATTTCCTGTTCCCATATATCCTTTTGTTCCAATTGCAAAAGCAGCCGCGCCCGATCGGCCCGTTCCTGAAAAATTTACCTTGGAAGTCCACGTATTCAACAAAGGGTCAAATTCATACCAGTCAGTTTCATAAGGAATGCTTCCACCATTCCCGGTCCCCACATATGCTTTGTTTCCTATCGTAAAGGATGCCGGGCTTCTTCTTCCGGTGGAAGGGAAATTCGCTTTTGCCGTCCAACTATTGAATGACGGATCATATTCCCAAATATCATTTAGGTACGTGCCGTTTGTTCCTCCGAAGATATAACCTTTGTTCCCTATAGCAAAGCCAAGAGCTTCATGCCGTGCATCCGGAATGCTCGCTTTCTGCGTCCACGTATTTGTGCTTTGATTCCATTGCCAGAAATCATTTAGGTCGTTTGAGCCATTGTTACCTGTGCCGATATACCCATAACTTCCAATTGAAAAGCCGGCGGCGCCCCAACGAGCGCTGCCACCAAAATTTGCTTTTTGTGTCCAAACATCCTGCGCATTTATTATTGAAGAAAATGTAAGGAAAATGAGAAGCAGTTTTATTTGCATGTCCGGTGGATTTTAATGGTATCCTTCTATGTGTAATTACGATTACGTAGTAAGCGAATTAAAAGAATGGATGAATATAGGTTATTTTATTACCACCTTTCTGTTTGTCACATTTTTATTCCCATTGCTTACCTCCACAAAATAAATGCCGGCTTCCATTTCTCCTTTGTCCAGTACCAGCTGCTTACCCGTAAAGTTTATTGTTTTTATCTCGTTCCCCAGCATGTCTGTTATCTTCAGCATTGTATTTTTTTGTTCTTCCGAAAAACGGATGGTAGCCTGTGAGCTGAAAGGGTTGGGATAAATGTCTATTGTGCCGGCATTGTTATCCGCAGAAATGGTGCCTGTTACTCCATTTACAACTTCCACTTTAGCCGGCTTGCCGTTGATAAAAGCAATGGCTGAGGTAAAATCAGCTGCGCCGATACTACCCAGTAAGCTGGAAAAGCGTATGCTCATCAATGGTTTTCCCGTTTCGTAACTCTGGTTTCCTCCATAGGAAGTAAGCCCTACCGCATTTTCGTCTTCGTAATAATTGGAAAGCATTTCAAGATAACCGGCTTGTTTTATAACTGAATGGTAAGTGAGGTTGGATCTGTCAATTTGTATTTTGAAGTCAAGGGCACGTACAGGCTGTTCCGTAGAAGTAATGGTAACAGGAATATCCGCCGAGCTGCCATTCCACACAGCATTTGATAGATCAATCCGTACGGTCGCTTGTGTATTTTCCGTCGTTTTGGTCAGAGCTGGCCTGGATTCCATGTATTGATAACTGGAGTCGATATCTCCGAGCAAGATTCCTGTGAAGGTGCCGGGGAGAATAAGCGGGCAATCGCCGTTTGTCAAGGGGATTTTCAAACAAGAAGGTACCACCGGAACATGTGACCTGGAAAAACCCATTCCATCGTCATTGGGATAGGTGGAAGACCGCGTGTAACGCGATGAACTGGCCAGAAGCGAATCGTTTACAAACACCCAATCCCTGGATACAGTTTGCCCGGGTTGTGTGAATTCAGGCAGAACGGAGAGCGCTCTTTGAGCGATCTGGCTAAGGTCACCCGAAGAAATCTTGCCATCGGCATTTACATCCAGCGCGAGCATTTGGTAAATAGTAGGCTGGAAGACGGGGTTTTGTGTGACCACGTAACTGCCAAACTGAGCATCGTTACCGGAAATAAAACCACCGTGAATCATACCTGCTTTGGTAGTATTATCAATATCCCTTTCAATTTTCAGGGACTTAGCCTGCAGGATGCTGTAAGTAAAGTTTCCTTCAGCATCCGGCGTGGCAACCGGTGCAGTTGTTTTCGGGCTGCAATCGGTTTCCGTTCCATAAATACGGGTAATTAAATTTACCTCGGGAGTGTATCCGATGGCAGCGTTGTCGGTCCAGTTTACCAGTTTTCCGTAGAACAGACTGTCCTGGTAAGTGCTGAATACGCCTTTTCCCAGCGCATGGGATTGGGTCGCTGAGGCATAACTTGCGTCGATATTGCCGCTGAACCATGCAGAGTCAACCGAAGCGAAACCATTTTCTTTGGTGAAGTTAACGCATAGCAGCTTCCCGGTACCTTTGAAGAACGTGTTGGGTGGTGCAGTACTGTTCAGGTACAAGGATATATTTACCACGCTGTCATTCACATACACGGCAGTGCTGACGTAATTTGAATTAACGAGGTCGTTGCTGAGGGAAATAGTTCCCGTCGGATGTACTTTATTTTTGTTGTAATGTAAGGCAATGTCATAACCGATAATGCTGTCCGCATGCACATCTGTCAGTTCTTTGGTGACAGGCATGCAAAAGGAACCGGAAGAAATGCAGGCCCTTTGCACGCTTGTAATTGCATAATCACAGGCCACAGTTTTAACCGTTGTTGCAGGTGAAACTGCCGAACAACCGTAGGAGTTGGTGATTGTAACAAAATAATCACCCGAGTCTTTTGCAGAAATGCTTTGGCTGGTTGCACCCGTGGACCAGAGATAAGCAAAACCGGCACTGTCGGTTGCAGCCAGCCTAACAGAATCCGATTCACAGAGTGTAACGGGGCTGCTGGGTGATATGACCGCTGCCGGTAAAGGGTTTACATGGATTGTTATGAAAGCAGTGTTGCTGCAGCTATTCGCATCCGTTCCTGTAACCGTATACGTGGCCGTTTCGGATGGAATAAAAGCAACTCCGTTGATTACCCCTCCGGACCATTCGTAAGACGCAGTGCCTGCTCCGGTCAGTGTAACCGTTGTGCCTGCACATACGGTGTCGGAGCTTGCATGGGCGGTAACAACGGGCGGAACGCAGAACAAGGAAGGATTTTCCCATACTCCAGAACCTTTAACGGTTGCAAAAATAGTATGGTAGCTGGTAGCCAATGAATTGACATAGGTATTTGAAGGTAAGCCTGTATTGGCCGCGGTCCAGGCAGTTCCATTGTTGGTCGACAGGAAAACACCGTCATTCGTTCCTGCAAAAACGCTGTTCCCGCCGAAGATTAGGGAATTAGTCGCGGGCAATCCGGCATTTATGGCGGTCCAGGTACTTCCATTGTTGGAAGATAAAAAGACCTCTGTGGTTGTACTCGCAAAAAGAATATTGTTCCGGATAGTTAGCTGGAATATACTTGTATTCGCAGGTAACCCGGTATTTACCGGAGTCCAAAGATTTCCATTGGAAAATAGGTACACGCCGTTATCGGTGCCTGCAAAAATGTTATTGCCGCTGACCACCATTGCATATATCACCTGCCCGCCTGTTAATCCTGTATTGACTTTTTTCCAGGTGTTTCCATTATTGGAAGATAAATGAACACCGCCCATACCGCCTGCCAGGATTGTATTTCCGCTTACTGCTATTGCATGCACATCGCTTATGCTTGCACTTGTTACGGTCCAGGTATTTCCGCGGTCAGTGGAGCGAAACAGCCCGGCACCACTGGTTCCGGCAAACAGGACATTGCCTTTGCAGGCAACTACATTGACACTGTGTGAAGGGCTATCGTGAAAATAGTAGCCGGTTGCAGTCCACGTATTACCGTTATTTTCAGACATATAAATACCTTCATGTGTCCCTGCGAGCATAGTACCGTTGTTGACGTTTAAAGAACGAACACTGCTGGCCGGCAGTCGGGTACCTGCAGCAGTCCATGTGTTGCCATTGTCGGAGGATAAGAACATACCCGTATTGGTTCCTGCAAAAAGTGTATTCCCGCTTATGGCCAGTGCATAGACCTCGTTATCCGTTAATCCTGAGTTTGCAGGAGCCCAGGTGTTTCCATTATCGCCTGAGGCAATAATTCCATTGCCATAAATGCCGTTGGCCCAGGCCCCGGCGAAAATGTTAGTTCCCTGTACTGCTAATGAGTAAACAAAACCAATGGGATCATAGATGTTCAATCCCGTCCAGTTGTTACCATTGTCTTCGGAAAAATATACACCGTCATAGGTTCCTGCATACAGGTTATTGCCGCTGGAGATAAGGGAAAAAACAGTATATACAGGCAAGCCATTGTTCGCTTCTACCCAGTTACCTCCATTGTCGACGGATGAAAAAACACCGTTATTTGTTCCTGCAAAAATGGTGGCATTTTTTATGGTTATGCACTTGACAAAGGAATTAGCCGGTAACCCGGTATTTACTTCAGTCCAATTGCTGCCGTTATTGACGGACAAATACATTCCTTTGCTGGTTCCGGCAAAAATATTGTTGTTTTCAACAGCCAATGAATAGACGGTAGTACTGGCAGGTAAACCGGTGTTTACTTCTGTCCAGTTGCTGCCGTTGTCGGCAGATGAAAAAACACCGCTATTTGTTCCTGCAAAAATCGTTGTGCCGCTGATAGATAGTGACAGGATATTTGAATTGGCAGGTAAACCGGTGTTTACTGCTTCCCAATTCTCACCGTTGTCGCCGGATAAAAATACTCCGCCTCCATAGGTACCGGCGAAAATATTGTTTCCGTTAATTACTATAACATTTATCCGGCCGTCAAAAGGTCCGTTGATTTGCCTCCATTGAGCTTTTACGGCGTTGTTCCAGGTAAAAATAATTAATAGTAAAATGTAATGTTTTTTCATGAGCTTGGGAAAATTTCGTCGGCGGACATATTCTTTTAAAGATACGGGTCTTACAAGCCATTCCAATTATTATTTGACCAATGATCGCTTTTTGCGGGTGGAAGGTGTTTTTTGGAAGGTGATGTTTTAGTTGATGATATTATTAAAGGATTAAAAGGAGCTAATTTAATGTTTTCTATGTCTGATATTATCATTAGGCTGAATAGTATTTCATTTATTAATTATAATTGCCGCGAGGATACTTGTTGTACTAAAATCAGGGAGCAAATATCCATTTTGTATATCGGTAAGACAAGGGGGTTTTATGCGGAAAGGTCAGGTTGTTTTCCCGGTATTCACTTATTTCCAACAGGTACTATGAACGGAAAAGATCCTGGCATCGCGTGTATCATTTAGCCAATTTTAACTTTGCAAAAAATATTTTCCTGTGACACGAAAGATTTTATTTTCCACGTTGCCTTTTGTTTTTCTATTTTTTCCCTGCATGTCGGCTTTTACCTGGGGTTTTTTCGCACATAAAAAAATAAATCAGCTGGCAGTGTTCACCCTTCCGCCGGAGATGTTTACCTTCTATAAAAAGAATATCGATTACCTGACCCTTCATGCCGTTGACCCGGATAAGCGGAGGTATGCGGATTCCAAAGAAGCGGCGCGGCATTACATCGACATGGATCATTACGGCCAAGATGCTTTTGACTCAGTTCCGAGATACTGGCAGAATGCTGTTGCAAAATATACGGAGGATTCCCTGAATGCCTATGGCATTGTGCCTTGGCATGTAGAACGAATGATGTTCCGCCTTACCGAAGCTTTCAAAGAAGGAGATCCGGATAAGATACTCTACCTCTCTGCAAATTTGGGACATTATATAGCTGACGCACATGTCCCGCTGCATACCACGGAAAATTATAACGGACAGTTGACCGACCAGCAGGGCATACACGGTTTTTGGGAGTCGAGGTTACCCGAGCTTTTTTCGGAAGAATGGAATTTTTGGGTCGGGAGGGCAAGCTATGTGGAAAAAGTAAATACCCGTATATGGGAAATCGTCAAAGAGAGTTTTTTTCAGAAGGATTCAGTCCTGAAGCTGGAAGCAGATCTTAGCAGTAAATGGGAGGGCGACAAGAAGTATTCCATTGAAAAAAATAAAAAAGTTTATTCCGCCGAATACTCAGCTGCTTACCATAAGATACTGAACGGAATGGTGGAACGGAAAATGCGTAAGGCAATTAGCGCGGTGGGATGTTTCTGGTATACAGCCTGGGTAAATGCCGGACAGCCGGACATCGATCGTTTAACAGATAAGCAGTCAAGAGACTCTCTTGAGATTATCAACGAAAATGCCGGGCAAAGTCCAAAAGGTATAAAAGAGCAGAAGGGACACGAGGAGTAAAGGCCCACCCTAAACCCTTCCGAAGGGAGGGCAATACCGGACGGAAACGCAAAGGTTAAGAGCCTGTCCCGACCTTACGTCGGAGGCGAAGTTCACTCAGGATGCGCTTTGGCTTAATATCTCTTCTGCTATTCCCAATAGAGGGCTATCAGATTCAATATGAAACGCTTTTACCCCGGCCTTTTCTGCCGCCAGAATGTCGCGTTCTTTATCCCCGATCATAAAAGATTTTGAAATATCAATATTGAAACGGGCAATGCCTTTTTCAAGCATCCCTGAATCAGGTTTTCTGCATGTACAGGGCTCTACGTCGGAATGATGGGGGCAATAATAGATCTCTGAAATAGTAATTCCATTTTTATTCAGCAGCCCTAACATGTATGCATGTACCCGGGCTACATCCTCGTGTGTATAAAGCTCTTTTGCAATGCCGCTTTGATTGGTAACCACAATAAAAATGAATCCTGCATCCTGCAATTTCTTAAGAGAAGGAACAATATCGTTGGTGAGAATAAAATCTTCCGCGCGGTACACATAGCCTATTTCCTTATTGATCACGCCGTCCCGGTCTAAAAAAATGGCTTTGTTTCGCTTCATAATCTAAAAGATGTGTTGCACAGCATCTATGACGTTGAAAAAGGTTTGAGGCAGAACCACCAGGGTAAATACCACTCCGAAAAGTGATCCCCAGTAATGTACGTCGTGCGCTATGTTATCTCCTCCCCGTTTTGCCATGTACCAGCAATAAACGAGATACAGAATTCCAAAAACAGGGGCCGGAATGGGAAGGGGAATAAACATGAGCGAAAGGCTCATCCAGGGGTTAAGTAGGATGGCTGCAAAAACAACGGCCGATACCGCCCCGGAAGCGCCTACCGCATTGTAATGATAATCGTTCTTATGTTTTTCGTACGAGGGAAGCACCGAGGCAAAAATGCTGATGAAATACAATAGGAAAAAACGTACTTCCCCGCCAAGCTCTCCGAAGGCCGAAATAAAAAAACGTTCTACCATGCTGCCGAACATATACATCACATACATGTTCATGGCAAGATGTATGAAATCGGCATGCAGAAGAGCATGTGTTAAGAAGCGGTACCATTCTTTGTCTGATCGTATGATACTCGGATTGAAAAGCAGCCGGGAGAACATGCCCCTGTTTCCAAACGCAGGGATGGAAACAAGACATGTAATTGCAATTATTATGTATGTTAGCATACTCTTAGTTGTCTACAATTAAAAATTCCGTTCTCCGGTTCTTTGCTCTTCCTTCCTCTGTATCATTAGTTGCGACCGGTTTTGATTCTCCAAACCCTTTGTGTCCCGAAATTTGTGTTTTAGCCACTCCAATTGAACGTAGATGTTCAAAAACAGTAAATGCCCGTTCGCTGGAAAGGTTCTGATTATCATTGGGCTGCCCGGCGTTATCCGTGTGCCCGTGAATTTCTATGACTACATTTTTATTCTCCTTCAGGTATTCGGCAAATTCATCCAATACAATTTTTGATTCCTGCTTCAGGTCGGCCCTGTTATGATCAAAGTAAATATTGTTGAGGGTAAATGCTTTCCCTTTTTTTATAGAGTCGCTTTGTATGTCTATTGTTTTAACAGGACTGCTTGCAATCGGATTATCGGTTTTTTTAGTGGGGGTTGCAGGTGCTGCAACAGGTGTTGCCGCAGTTACCGGTTTGGAAGGAACCGGGGTGGTGCTGGTGGCAGTGTTGGATGTGCCTTTGGTTCCGCTTGTGTTAGTAGTTGTGTTTGTGCCGGTGTTTGTGGCAGTTGGCTCGGAAGAAGAGGAGGGGAGGTCCTTGGCAAGGATCAGCTGAGAGCTGAATGCATGGCCTTCTTTTTTAACAATCAGGAGCTGATCGTGTTTTTTCTGAACATTGGCAGCAACCGCATATTCTCCCGTAACCGAATCCACTACGGCTTTGGTCACTTTTTTAGTTACTGCATCTTTCAATTCCACATCGGCAACCACGGCCTTGCCCTGATCACTTGTAACTTTTCCCTTGAGAATGGCTACTTCATCCGGACGTGCATTGACAGGCAATTCGAAATAATACAAGTCATATCCTCCCACACCTTTTCCTTTTGTTCGCTTGCTGTCATTGGAAGCAAAATACCCGTTTTTACCATCGCTGCTTACAAAAAAACCTACTTCATTGCCAGCATCATTTATCGGGTACCCCATATTCTTCGGGGCCATCCATTTTCCGGTACTATCCATCTTGGAATAAAAAATATCAAAACCTCCTACATTCATGTGAGAGGTGACACCTTGTTCACCATCGCCCGAACTGAAGTAAAGTGTTTTGCTGTCCCAATGCAGAAAAGGGGACTTTTCATCGCCCGGAGTATTTATTTTAGGACCCAGGTTTACAGCTGCCTTCCATGCCCCCGATGGGTCTTTTTCTGTTTTCCATATATCCACTCCTCCATGTCCGCCCGGGCGTGTACTGGCAAAATACAATGTCTTTCCGTCTGCCGAAACAGAGGGCTGCGAGTCCCAGCTATCGGCGCTGTTGATCAGGTTGCCCATGGTTTTGGGTGCTTTCCACTCTCCACCTATGAAATCGCTGTAGTAAATATCGTAATTGCCATCCTGTTCTACCACGGTATAATACAAGTGCTTGTTATCAATGGTGACCGAAGCACCTCCTTCATTGTAATGCGTATTAAAAGGTGGGGTAGGCATGGGTTGTCCTTCGGGGAACTTTCCATCCGGGCCCCTCTCGCTGAAGCAGAATACTTCTTTTTCTTTGCTTACATCCCAGGCCATACCTATCGGCTGAACTTTTATCCTTCGTGTGAAGAATGCGATCTCATTATCCGGAGAAATAAAAGGGAGGTACTCATCCTTGATGGTGCTGATGCCTTCAACCAGCTTGGGTTCATACGGTACTGGACTGCCATACATTTCTTTATTAAATTTTGCAAACTTGATCATGTCTTTGGCATCCACCAGCAATCGTTCGTACCTGGTCTTGTCGTATTTCTTTACATTGTCTTCTTTGAAATCCAGGAATAGCTTGGAATATTTCATGGCGGAGTCGTATTTGCCCTGGCTGTAGTAAAGGAATCCAAGGTAGAAATACGGATTGGAGTGGAATTTCGGACAAGTCCTTATAACAGAAAGGAAATATTCTTCGCATTTCTCACACGGATTGTCTTTTTCATCGGCGCGTCTTTGCCAATGCATGCCCAGTTCGTAACAGACGGGAGCATAGTCGTGAGAAATTTGATACGCTTTTTCTAGAAACTCTATTCGTTTTGCGTAATCGTATTTTTTTCTATCCTGTGATTTCTGGTACAGTTCGGCAACTTCCTTGTCTTCCGGTTCCGGGCATTCCGATGCCGGGTTATCCTGTTGACCGAAGGTATACGTCAGATGGAAGAAAGCAAATGGAAGAATCAGTAATACACGTAATAGAGATAGATTGTTTTTCATAAAATTTCTTACTGTCTTTTTGCTTCTTAATTCCCTAAATCCTAAATTCAAAGTACTAAGTTCCAAATTCCAATCTCCAATTCTTCAATTCAACAATTCATCAAATTTCAATTCTTAATTCTCACTTCTCACTTCTCACTTCTCACTTCTTAATTCTTAATTCCTACTTGACCCTATCCGCCTGTTCCTGTGCAGATTTCATAATGCTATCTGCCTTTTGATTTGCTTCCGATTCAATTTTGCCAGCCTTATCATCCGTTTCCTTGCGGAGTTTCTCCGCTGCTTTTTTGGCAGCTATTTTCTGGATGGGGTTGTTTGCCTGTTTCTCCAGGTTGGCAGCCTGCTCATATCCTGCTTTCCGGGTTTGTTCTGCAAGGTTCTTTCCTTCGGCCCGTACTTTATCTGCCTGGCCTTGTGCTTCAGCAAGGATCTTTTTCTTTTGTTCCTCCACTTTCTTGCTTACATCTTCTTTTACTTCGTTGATCTTGTCTTTCACCACCTCCTTTGCCTGTTCTTTAATGGCTTCTTTCACGTTTCCGCTCATGTCTTTCATGCTGGTTTTAACAGTAGGTTTCAACGCTGTTCCTCCGAACAAAGCATCGATCTTTATTTTTTCCGGCAGCTTGAAATTCGTGCCCAGCTTATTTACGGCAGAAAACTGTTTAGTCACGAATGCCTTTGCTCCGGAAGGCATATCGGCAGTAGGTATTTCCATTTTCATGGTGTAATCTATGGTTTGATCCAACGCAGTGGATCCGGCAATATTCCCCGCCACACTTCCGCTCTTAAACGGAAATTCATCCGTGGAAATTTTTCCATCTTTTATATGGAAAGAAAGATCCAGGTTCGAAAATTCTGTTTTCTTGAACTTGTCCATTCCACCCAACGCTTCAGCAAGCTTGTTAAGAGGTTCAAACCCTGAAATAACCACGCTCTTTGTCTGCAGTCTTCCGTCTCCGTTCATGGTTTTCATGTCCGGCATCATATGTGCATCCAGGTTGGAAGTATATGCGAACTGTGTGGAGAATTTCCCCGTAGCATATTTTGCAACAGGGGCCAGTTTCTGGACGGTGTTAAAATATTTGAAGGTCATCGGGATATCAAAATCAGAAATGTTCATGTCAAAATTAACCGCAGGCACTTTGGGGTTTTGGGTGCTGTATGTTCCGCTCATGAGCATGGTTCCACCCATGGTACTCATCTTGAGCTTGTTCATGGTTATTTTGCTGTCGCGGATGATAATGCTTCCGCTTAGATCTCGTATTTCAATTTTGTCGTAAAGCATTTTTGAAATTGTAGAATTCAGGATGAAATCAATGTTCCCGGGTACTTCCACGATACTGAGCGGGGTGGTATCGGCTGCGGCCGGAGCTGCCTCCGAAGCCGGGTCGTCTGTCATAAATTCATTCAGGTCCATGAGGGATGACCTCATGGAGAAAGTACCTTGCAGCAGTGAATCTTTAAAGACATACTGCATGATGTTTTCGATCATCCCGTTTGCCTGAATATCGCTTTTTCCTATTTTACTGTCAAATCCTTTGAGCTCCACGTACTGCGGAGAAAAATTCATGGTCATGCTTCGGATCGTCATTCCCTGAGGCAGGTCCGGGCTTTTGTAATTCATATCCATTACGATGATCTGCCCGGCCAGGTCAAATTCATTGTATTTCTCTTTTTCAATGCTGGACATCCTTCCCTTCATTTTAATGTCTGCTGTAATGTTTCCATTCATATCACTGCCTTCCATGGGGACAATGTCTTTTATACTGGCAAGGTTTAATCGCCCCATAATGGCTCCTGCAATATTGGGGTCAGAAACAGGAGTCTCAATATGCATGGTCATATCCACCGGGTTTCCTGCCATCTCCATATGAAACTTTTTAATATCTGTAATGGTATGGTCAGGCTCTCCATCCGCATTCTTTACGCTTACATCAATTGCAATGTCATTGACCGACTTAGGAAGTGCAGGATACTGGAACATGGCATTGTCAATTTTGATGTTGGCTCCGAACGCGGGCATTTTCTTGTCGTTATAAATTCCTTTTACAAAAGCATCCAGGGAGAATTTGCCGGCAGTTTTTACCGAAGCAAAATCCTTGGTGTAAACGGAGGGAACCAGCGAAAGGATATTTTTGAATTCGGTCTGGTTGGCTTTGAATTTCATATCCATGTCCATGTCATCGCCGGGCATGGCAAAGGTTCCGTCAATGCCCAGGGATAGTTCGTTCAAGGACACTTCATTGTCCTTGAACGTGAATTTGAAATTGGGCATGTCTGCATCAATGGCTGCTTTTGCAGTTGTTTTTACTTTGCTGAGATAGGCGATGCCGCCGTATTTTACGGTAAGCTGATCAATGCTGATATCGTTCTGCATTTCAAAGTTATCCTGGGTAAAATCTCCGCTCATTACATAATTGAAATTATCCAGCAGGGAATATACCCCCAGCGATGCATCGTCGTAGACAACGTGTGCATTCTTTATCTCCAGCTTCTTCAGGCTCATTTTGAATTTGGTGGGCTCTTCCGCAGAGGCAGCCGCCGGAGCGCTGTCAGGTTTTGCAATGTCCCAATTGGCTTTTCCGTTGGCCAGTACTTCTGCCATGATCCGGGGATTGTCAAGAACAATGCTTCTTATTTTGTACTGATCGCCTTTTATCACGCTCATCAGATCAACAGTTGCAGAGAGGGTTTTGACAGAGAAAAGCGTATCTCCTTCAAATTCGCCCACATTAGCAACACTGACTTTTTCAATGCTGAGGGAAAAGTTCGGAAAGCTGCTTAGCAGGGTAAGGTCAAAATCTCCGAAATCCACCCTGGCGTTGAGACTCTTATTTACTTCTTCCTTTACAAAGGAGATTATTTTGTCTTTGAAGATTAGGGGAGCCGCAACAATGAATATAATGAGCAGAATCAGCAGAATGCCGAGCCATTTGATGATTTTTTTGAGAGGTTTCATATTGGATAATAGTTAATTATAAAGGAGTAAGGTTAAGTATTTTCTTTCAGATGCACTGTTAAAATTATTTCATAAGAATAAGAACAGAATGGAATTTATTCCGCACAAATTTATCTAAATTTGCCCACCGGGAAAGTAAGCATGAAACAATACCACGACCTGCTGCGCGAAGTGCTTGCAAAAGGCACCAAAAAATCCGACCGTACCGGCACCGGAACCATCAGTATTTTCGGTTACCAGATGCGTTTTGACCTGGCCGAAGGTTTTCCGTTGCTGACTACTAAAAAAGTCCATACCAAGTCCATCATTCACGAACTGCTTTGGTTTCTGAAAGGAGATACGAATATCAAATACTTAAAGGACAACGGAGTGGGCATTTGGGATGAATGGGCGGATGCAAACGGAAACCTGGGGCCTGTCTATGGTTCCCAGTGGAGAAGCTGGCATACACCCGATGGAAGGACCATTGACCAAATCGCAAATGTGGTTGAACAGATAAAAAAGAATCCCGATTCCCGGAGGCTGATCGTGAGTGCCTGGAATGTTGCCGATATTGATAAAATGAAGTTGCCTCCCTGCCATGCTTTTTTTCAGTTTTATGTCCTGGAAGGAAAATTATCCTGCCAGCTGTACCAGCGCAGTGCAGATATTTTTTTAGGAGTTCCTTTTAACATTGCCTCGTATGCATTGCTTACCATGATGGTAGCGCAGGTATGCGGTTTGAAGCCGGGAGAGTTTATCCACACGTTTGGCGATGCTCACATTTATTCCAACCATCTGGAACAGGTGAACCTTCAGCTTTCACGGGATTTCCGTCCGTTGCCTCAGATGAAAATAAATCCTGCGGTGAAGGATATTTTCGGTTTCCGGTTTGAAGATTTCACACTTGATAATTACGATCCGCATCCGCACATCAAAGGCGCTGTAGCCGTTTGATCGTTGCACCGGAAAATCAGTTGCTGAATTATTGAATGTCAAATTAGGCTCTCACAGCAGCTATGATGACGTTCGCTTTAAGGCCTGAACAGTAAAAGGTTTTTTCTGCGTTTATTTCCATTTTCCGATTAACTTTGTTTTACTAAAAAAAAACATGCGTTCCTTTTATAATATAACCATTGCAGTTCTGCTGATAACTGCGATTGTAACTTATTTCTGGAATCCGTTTGTATGGTCCCTCGTACTGACTGTACCGGTAATTCTTGTGGGGATCATGGATATTTCCCAGCCCAAACAGACCATCCGCAGAAATTTTCCGGTGATTGGAAGAATGCGCTACTGGGCAGAATGGATGCGCCCCAAAGTGTATCAGTATTTCATTGAATCGGATACCGATGGTACACCTTTTAACAGGTTAAGCAGGAATGTAATTTACCAGCGAGCAAAAAAGGTAAACGATACCACTCCTTTCGGAACGCAGCTGAATGTATACGAAGTAGGGTACGAATGGCTTAACCACAGCATAGTGCCGCTTGACGGGCATAAAGCGGATCTGAATCCGCGTGTAATGGTAGGAGGCCCCGATTGCAAACAACCCTATTCGGCAAGTATCCTCAACGTTTCTGCAATGAGCTTTGGTTCGCTGAGCAAAAATGCCATTCTGGCTCTTAACGGCGGTGCCAAGCTGGGAAACTTTGCGCATAATACCGGGGAAGGAGGCCTGAGCCCCTATCACCTTCAGCCGGGAGGCGATATCATCTGGCAGATCGGAACAGGATATTTCGGGTGTCGGAACCGGGAGGGCGGATTTAACCGCGAAAAATTTGCCGAACGTTCCAAGACTCCCAACGTGAAGATGATCGAAATAAAATTATCCCAGGGAGCAAAACCGGGTCACGGAGGAATTCTGCCTGCCAAAAAAGTTACACCGGAGATCGCTGAGATACGTCATGTGGAGGTAGGCAAGGACGTGATCTCGCCACCCTTCCACACGGCATTCAAAACACCGGAGGAGATGATGCATTTCATCAAGGACCTGCGCGAGCTTTCCGGGGGCAAACCCGTTGGCTTTAAGCTGTGTGTCGGAAGAAAATTGCAGTTCATTGCCATTTGCAAAGCCATGGTCAAGACAGGCATCATGCCCGATTTCATTACCGTGGATGGAGGAGAAGGAGGCACCGGTGCAGCGCCCCTTGAATTTTCAAATTACGTTGGGATGCCTTTGCGTGACGCGCTTGCATTCGTGCACGATGCGCTGAACGGTTTTGCCGTCAGGCGTCATATACGGGTCATCGCTTCCGGAAAAGTTTCTTCCGGCTTTGAAATCGTAAAGAACCTGGCGCTCGGCGCAGACATGTGCAACAGCGCGCGCGCCATGATGCTTGCGCTCGGATGTATACAGGCGCTGGAATGTAACTCCAATACCTGTCCCACGGGAGTTGCTACGCAGGATCCTAACCTGATGAAAGGGCTGGATGTGAACAATAAAAAAGTACGCGTGCGGAACTTTCATCACGAAACGGTGAAGAGTGCCGTGGAGCTCATGTCTGCTTCCGGGATTGATCATCCCCGTAAATTGCACCGCAATTTTATATACCGGAGAATAAGCCCGAGCCAGATCCAGACCTATGCTGAAATGTATCCTAACATGCTTCGCGGCGCTTTGCTGGAAGCACCTTTCCCTCCGGGATGGGAGCTGGATATGATGCACAGCACGGCAGAAACTTTTGACGCAAGCAGATCTTACGCCTGATTATGATTATATCCCTTATAGCAGCAGTTGCAGAAAATAATGTTATCGGAAAGAATAACGACCTTCCCTGGCACTTGCCGGCAGACATGAAATATTTCCGCGATGTCACGATGGGTCACAGTGTGATCATGGGAAGGAAGAACTACGATTCCATTCCATTGAAATACCGCCCGCTGGAAGGCAGAACCAATATTGTGGTAACCCGGCAAAAAGATTTTAAGGCGGAAGGATGCATTGTGGTCAATTCTGTGGAAGATGCATTGCAGGAAGCAGGCAAAAAATCGTCTTCAGTTTCCCGGGAGGTATTTATTATCGGTGGCGCAGATATTTACCGGCAAACAATGGAAGTTGCGGATAAGATATATTACACGAAAATTCACCACTCTTTTGAAGGAGATGCTTTTTTTCCTGTAATTAATGAAAGCAAATGGAAGCTTTTAAGTCGTAAGGATATTCCTGCTGACGCTAAGAATAAATTCCCCTTTTCCTTTTGCGTGTATCAAAGGGTTAAATAGGCAAGATCCCAGGTATTAAGTATAAAGTATCAGGTACGAAGTACAATCACCCCATTATCAAATCAACAAATTGTCAAATCGCTAATCAACCAATCACCGAATCAACCAATTACCCGATTTACAATTTCAACTCCTCTGCCGGATCCCAAAACAGCTTCTTGAAGTTCACTATTTTGTCTTTCTTCACCTTTACGCCCTCTTTTTCCAAAAGCTGCTGCATCCGTTTGGGGTGCCCGAAATGATGTTTACCGGTCAGTTCCCCATTCCGGTTTACTACGCGGTGGGCCGGTACTGACTTTTTCTGGGCATGTGCGTTGTTCATGGCCCACCCCACCATTCGGGCGGATTTGCCTGATCCCAGGTATTTACCGATCGCACCGTAAGAGGTAACTCTACCTTTAGGGACATGCCTGGCTACCTCGTAGACCAGCTGGAAAAAATCGTTGGAAAGCATTCGGAACAAAAGTAGGTAATTTTATCACTTTTTGAACATTGTAGTCTCGAAACATGTATTATATTTGCCATCCTAAAAAGCAACATAAATAATCCCGGAGAAATGGTCTCCGGAAAAACAAAACACAATGTATTTAACATCGGAAATTAAAAAAGGCTTTGCAAAGAAACACGGAAAATCCGAAAAGGATTTTGGTTCGTCAGAAGTTCAAATTGCCCTTTTCACACATCGCATCAATCACCTTACCGGCCACCTTCAGCGTTTAAAGAAAGACGCCGCAACACAGCGCGCGCTCTTAAACCTTGTAGCCAAAAGAAAACACCTTTTGGATTACATGAAGCGTACCGATCTTGAAAAGTACCGCACGCTACTCAAGACCTTAGAAATCAGAAAGTAATTTGAAGATTTGCTAATTTGAAAATTTGAGAATGGCGGTTGGCCTCATCTTCAAATTTTCTCATTTTCAAATTGACTAATTCCCTTCTCTGTTTTCCATTTTTAATCTATAATTCATAATTTTTAATTTTATATTCAATGATACCCAAAGCAATTAACCACTCCTTCGATCTAGGCGATGGCAGGATAGTAACCCTTGAAACCGGAAAGCTTGCACGCCAGGCCGATGGATCGGTGGTTGTAAAAATAGGAGATACCATGCTTCTTGCAACCGTGGTCTCCAACACAACTCCTAAAGAGGATGTGGATTTTTTTCCTTTGTCTGTTGATTACCAGGAAAAATTTGCATCCGCAGGAAGGATCCCGGGAGGGTTTTTCAAACGCGAAGCAAGGCCTTCCGACAGCGAGATCCTGATCAGCCGCTTGGTGGACAGGGTGCTGCGTCCGCTTTTTCCCGACGGTTATCGTAATGAGACACAGGTCCTGGTCTATCTGATCTCGGCCGACAGAAATATTATGCCTGATGCATATGCCGGGCTGGCTGCTTCGGCTGCAATCGCTCTTTCCGACATTCCGTTCAACGGACCTATTTCGGAAGTGCGCGTGGCTAAGATCGACGGCAAGCTTGTTATTAATCCGAACATTTCCGACCTGGAAAATGCAACGATCAATCTGCTGGTAGGAGCTTCTTTCAAAGACATCGGCATGGTGGAAGGCGAAATGAAGGAAGTTTCTGAAGCTGAAATGCTGGAGGCAATTAAGTTTGCGCATGAAGCGATCAAAAAACAGATAGGAGCTATAAACGAGCTAGTGAAGAAAGTAGGAGAAAAACCGAAAAGAGCATTCACCGGTCCTGCTGAGGATGAAGAATTAAAAGCGAACATCCGCAAAGCCACTTACGATAAAGTATATGCCGTAGCAAAATCCGGAAATGGAAATAAGCACGAACGAAAAAAATTATTCGGTGCGATCATTGAAGAATTCCTGAAGGCGCAGGCTTTTCCGGAGGCAGACAAGAAAGCAAAAGAAAAACTGGCAAAAAGATATTACCACGACCTGGAAAAGGAAGCCTGCCGCAGTGTGATCCTCAACGAAGGAATCCGTCTGGATGGCAGAAAAACTACAGACATCCGTCAAATCACAAGTGAGGTTGGTTATCTTCCGATGACACACGGTTCTGCTGTTTTCACACGGGGAGAAACTCAGTCACTTACGTCGGTTACCCTGGGAACAAAAAGGGATGCTCTCCTGATCGATGGCGCCGTGCTGCAGGGAGAAAGGAGCTTTATGCTGCATTATAATTTCCCTCCTTTTTCTACAGGCGAGGTTAAAATGATGCGCGGAACAAGCAGAAGGGAAGTGGGTCACGGAAACCTGGCGCAGCGTTCGTTGCTTCAGGTGATGCCAAAGGACAATCCATATACAATCCGTATCGTATCGGACATCCTGGAATCGAACGGTTCTTCTTCCATGGCTACTGTTTGTGCAGGCAGCCTGGCGCTGATGGATGCGGGGGTTCCTGTGTCAAAAGCGGTTTCGGGGATTGCCATGGGATTGATCACCGACAATAAAAAATTTGCGGTGCTGTCTGATATTTTAGGAGATGAAGATCATTTGGGCGATATGGACTTTAAGGTGACCGGAACGAAAGATGGAATTACCGCTACGCAGATGGACCTGAAAGTAGACGGACTTCCGTACGAAGTGATGGCAAAGGCGCTCGACCAGGCACGTCAGGGACGTTTGCATATCCTGGCAGAAATGGATAAAACAATTACCCAGGCCCGCGAAGATTATAAATCGCATGCTCCTCGAATCGTTCAGCTGATTATTGCAAAGGAATTTATTGGAGCTGTTATCGGACCAGGTGGAAAGATTATTCAAGAACTGCAGCGTGAGACCGGAACTACCATTGCGATCGAAGAGGTGAATGGCAAAGGTATCGTGGATGTTTTCTCGGATAATAAGGAAGGTATCGAAAAAGCAGTTGCACGGATTAAGGCAATCACCACGGTTCCTGAAATAGGAGAAGTATACGAAGGAAAAGTTACCAGCATTATGCCTTACGGCGCGTTTGTAGAAATTTTCCCGGGCAAGGAAGGATTGCTGCACATATCCGAAGTGGACCATCGCCGCCTGGAGTCGCTGGACGGCATCCTGAAAGAAGGAGAGAAAGTGAAAGTAAAACTCCTGGACATAGATTCCCGTTCGGGAAAAATGAAGCTGTCACGCAAAGTGCTTCTTGCAAAACCTGAACGCAAACCCGAACAGGCTTAAGATAACTGCTTTTGGCCCAGGAGGAAATCCTTCAGGGAGTTAAAATCCGCATTCATTCCGATTGCGGATTTTTCTTTTTTCATGCAGGCTGTTAAGCTCTCCGGCAGCCTTACAGGTATTTCCAGCGTGTTTTCCACCACTTCCCTGAACTTGGCCGGATGGGCTGTTTCCAGGATGATGCCGCGGTTGCCATTCCTGATCTTTCCGCTTTTCTGCAGCGCAGCATACGCAACGGCCCCGTGCGGGTCGAGCATGTATTTATTTTCTTTCCACACGGTCTTCATTATTTCTTTTGTTTCTGCATCCGTAACGGAATAAGCCGGTATATCTTTTCGTATTTTTTCCAGTGAATGACCGTATAGGTCCTGTATACGCTGGAAATTGCTCGGGTTGCCCACATCCATCGCATTTGAAATGGTCCTTTTGGAAGCATGCGGAGCAAATTCTCCTTCCACCAGGTATTTTGGGAATACATCGTTGATATTGGTTCCGGCAATAAAGTTTACCGGTAGCCCCATTTTTTTGGCGAGCAGGCCTGCGGTCAGGTTCCCGAAGTTCCCGCTCGGTACACAAAAGGTGATCTCTCCCTTTGCTTTGCTTTGGGCAAAAGCATGGAAATAATAGATCATCTGCGGAAGAAGCCTGGCAATGTTGATGGAGTTTGCAGAAGTAAGTGCAAGTTCTTTTGTCAGCCCCGGGTCGCTGAATGCTTTTTTTACCAGGGCCTGGCAGTCATCAAAGGTCCCGTTGACCTCCACCGCAGTAATGTTTTTTCCAAGCGTTGTCATCTGCTTTTCCTGGATCTCGCTCACGCCGTTCTTAGGATACAGGATAACCACATGGATGCCGTCCACTCCTAAAAAACCATGTGCCACTGCACTCCCGGTATCGCCCGATGTTGCAGTAAGCACGTAAATGCCTTTATCCTCGCTGCCGGCAAAGCGCGAAAGGGTCCTGGCCATGAAGCGTGCACCCACATCTTTGAAAGAAAGGGTAGGTCCGTGGAAAAGCTCCAGGGCATAGCTGTTTTCGGTGATGGGCACCAGCGGAATATCAAAATTCAAGGCGTCACGGATCAGTGCTTTCAGTTCGCTGCCTTCTATATTTTCTTTAAAATATTCTTTGAGCACTTCGTAAGCGATCTCATGGATGGAAAGCGAGCCTAGCTTCCGGATAAAATTATCTTCCAGTGTGGGAATTACTTCCGGCATATACAGGCCGCCGTCGTGGGCAAGTCCGCGGATCACGGCATCTCTGAATGAAACTTTTTGTGCATTGTTACTAGTGCTGTAATATCTCATAGTGTTTTAGTGTGATCAGTTTTTATTCGGAGTATCAGTTGCCGGATTCAGACTGCAAATATAGAAAGCCTTGAAATTGAGCCGGAAGTGCAGGAAAAAGTGTCCCCGGAGGGATACAATATTTTTTCCCCGGGATCGTTTAGGAGAACATCAGGCGGGTAATTTATTTCCGGACGTATGCCCTTATTATAAGAGACAGTACCTCTTTATATGCTTAATATGCATAATATGAGGTATTTGCGGTATGCATATTTTTAATTTAAGCTGTTTGTATGTAACAATTTCAGGGTATTTTCGTATTAGTATATGTTTAAAAGTAGATTAAAATTTTCCCCCATTTGTTAATTAATTAAGAGTATATTCAAGCCCTCAAATTATGCGCCAGCTAAAGATAACAAAACAGATAACGAACCGCGACACCGCTTCGCTGGAAAAATATTTGCATGAGATCAGCCGCGAAGGGCTTATCACCGCAGAAGAAGAAGTAGAGCTCGCCAAGAAAATTAAGGCGGGAGACGAAAGCGCGCTGGATAAAATGGTTCGGTCCAATTTAAGGTTCGTAGTATCCGTTTCAAAGCAATACCAGAACCAGGGATTAAGTTTGCCCGACCTGATCAACGAAGGCAACCTCGGTTTGATAAAAGCGGCACAGCGTTTTGACGAAACAAGGGGTTTTAAATTTATTTCATACGCTGTATGGTGGATCCGTCAGTCCATACTCCAGGCGTTAGCTGAGCAGGCACGTATTGTACGCCTGCCTCTCAATAAGATCGGTTCTATCAACAAGGTGAATAAAGTTTTTTCCAAGCTCGAGCAGAAGTTTGAGCGGGAGCCCACGCACGAAGAGATTGCCGATAACCTCGGTGTTCTTTCCGACGATGTAAAAGATTCTATCCGGAATACCGGAAAACATATTTCCATGGATGCCCCGCTTCTTTCCAGCGAAGATGATGCGGGTAATATGTATGAAGTTCTAACAAGCGAAGACAGCCCTAAGCCGGACGGAAGTTTGCTGAGCGAATCTCTCCGCAAGGAAATAGAGCGTGCTCTTTCCACACTTTCTTCCCGCGAGGCAGATGTGCTGCGTTTGTATTTCGGTCTGCATGGCGGTCCTGCTATGACCCTAGAGGAGATAGGCGAGCGTTTTGCGCTTACCCGCGAACGCGTGCGCCAGATCAAAGAGAAAGCTATCCGAAGATTGAAACATTCTTCCCGAAGCAAATTACTCAAAGCGTACTTAGGTTAATTACCTGATTTGAAAATTTGTAAATTTGAAAATGAAAAGTCCATCTTCAAATTTTTAAATTGGTAAATTGTCTCATTGTATTTCATGAAACATCTCGTAGCTCCCTCCATTCTTGCCGCCGATTTTGCAAATCTTCAGCGCGATATAGAAATGGTCAATAAAAGTGAAGCAGACTGGTTTCACCTCGATGTGATGGACGGAGTTTTTGTTCCGAACATCTCTTTCGGGATACCAGTTATAAAATCCATTAAGAAGCATGCGAAGAAGCCCCTGGATGTTCATTTGATGATCGTAAATCCGGATCATCTTCTGGAAGCATTTAAAAATGCAGGCGCCGATATCCTTACTGTCCATTTTGAAGCGTGCACGCATCTGCACCGTACGGTACATGCCATTCGCGACCTGGGAATGAAGGCGGGAGTTGCCATCAACCCGCATACGCCGGTCCATTTTTTGCAGGATATCATTGCCGATATCGACCTGGTTTGTATGATGAGCGTGAACCCCGGTTTCGGCGGACAAAAATTTATTGAAGCCACCCACCAGAAAGTAAAATACCTGAAGCAGCTTATCAAAACAAAGAAATCAAAAACGCTGATAGAGATCGATGGGGGAGTGGACCTTAAAAATGCTCCTCAATTAGTGAAAGAAGGCGCCGATGTTCTGGTTGCAGGCAATACGGTGTTCGCATCCAAGAATCCCACCGAGACAATTGCACAGCTGAAACATTCCCGATAAGCTGTTTAGTTTGTTATATGGAGAGCAAGGCTGTTTCGTTCTAAAGTATATGAGGGATATTGTAAGTGCGGCTGCTAAATTCCTCCTTTAAAGGAGGCAAACAAGCGAAGCGATGGTTGGGAACGTAGTTCGCGCGTCTCGCGAGACGGAGGATGTAATGACCAAAACATCCCTCGCCCTGCGGGCACTCCCTTCCAAGGGAGAATTAAATTCTGCTCAAATACCGTCAGGTGCTCTTCTGGACCAGAAAGCGTCAGGCATTCTGAACTGACGAAATAAATTTCTTTTTACTGCGCGTAATCCGCCAGGTATTCGAACCGTTTCATCAGCTTGCCCCCTTTTACGATCGTAGCCCGTTCGATCAGCCCGTTTTCGTCTTTGACCAGCAATGAAGGCAGCACTTTATCGATCAGCTCTTTTCCGAAATCTTCCGAAGCGTCACGCGGCAACTCACAGGGAAGGTTATCGATGGCCATGACGGTTATTGCATTCTTTAAAAAGGGTTCAGTGATCTTTTCTGTTTTTGTGTCGTATCCGTAAAATGGTTCCGCAATGGTAGAAGCTTTGCTGGTAGAAGGAATGGAACCATCAATATCACAGGTTGCATCTGCAATCACACTGATTCCGAACTCAGGAGTACGCATTTGCTCTCTGCTGAAAAGCTTAGGTGCACGCGGGTCCCAGAACGCACAGTGGATCAGGAGGTCGCAGGAGCGCGTAAAGTTCATGAAATTGGATTTGAATTTTTCCGGATGCGCATAGAAGTATTCCTTGTTAAAAGGAGTGCCGTCAACCGGTTCGTAGTAGTCGGATGAATGCAGCTGTGTGTATGTAGCTTCCCGGAAAGTGTAGTGGGCGAATTCATACGGAGTGATACGGCGTATATTCATCAGGCCCAGCAGTTCTATGGCACCGTTTGCCACGCGCCCGTTGCCGGTAACAATAATTTTCAGGTTAGGCAGGTGTATTTTTTTAAGCTCTTCCTGTAGCTCTGTTCTGTCGTGGCAGTCTATGGCCCGTTTTGTTTTGAAAAGATTGTATCTCAATCCGTATCCCAGTATTCCGTTATAAGCTCCTACAATGCCGGCGTAATGCCCGAAGCCGATGATGCGGTTGAAGTGCTCGTCCGTCAGGGTTTCGTAATCGATCATCTGGATCTTTTTTGCGATCATGGCTTTGATCAGCTTCTGGTTCTGCGGCTGTTTTTTCAGGGTATGGGAAAAGAACAGGTATTTTTTGCCTGGGATAAGGTCGGCTACGGGAACCTCTTTGATGCCCATCAGGATGTCGCAATCGGAAAGGTCTTCTTTTAGTTGGATTCCTGCCGCGCTGTATTCCGCGTTGGTGTATTTTCTCCAGTCGCTGGGCTGCACGGCCACCTGGACCGGGAAATGCTGCATAATACACTTGCATTGTTCCGGGGTGAACGGCACCCGGTGATCGTGCGGGACCTTTCCCTCCCGTATAATACCAACTTTGATCATAAGTGCCGCGAATATAGCCAAAGTTTAAAGCCCAAAAATCAAAGTTTAAAACCCAAATGCAAGGTAGCAGGTACTATGTAATAGGTCTAAAATCCAAGGCTCTGAATCCTAAATTCTTATTTCCTGATTAGCTCTGCGCAAGCTCCTTGCCTGAACCAATCCTGATTTTTCTTCGCTTCACAAAACACCTTGCTTTGATCATCCTGTGGAGCCGGGGAGATTTAGCTGCACTGAATCTCTATGGCTAATGAAGTGGATCAAAGCAAAAAAGCGAAAAGCGCTTTTATTTTGTTCCGCTGCGAAAAAATTAAGTGAACTTAATTTTTCTCCGCTCCACAAAATGTATTGCTTTGATCATCCTGTGGAGCCGGGGAGATTTGAACTCCCGTCCAAACAAGGGACAAAAATGCTTTCTACATGCTTAGCTGCCTCTTGATTGTAGGAATGAAGCAGGCAAGGCAACGGCCAACTTCAAACTTAGCTTCTTTAGTTTCGCTGTGATCCGAAGCACTTCACAACTATCTTTTCATTTGTGATGCTTGATCCGGAACGCTGAAAAGAAAAAGCTTTCCGGGAAGCAGGTACTAAATTGACTTAGTCAATTAAGCGGCCATAGCGTAGTTAGACTCGCCATTTAGAATTTGAGAATTATTATTTACGTGATACTTTCCCAACTCACGGCATGCTTACAAATCCATCCTCCTCGCTGTCAAAACCTGTCGGCCCCATATAAGAAATTGGGAATTAGGAATCAGGGATTAAGGAGTTAAGGGTTTAAACTATCAGATGAATATAAGATTCAAAGAACTACCGCAAAGTTAAGAAGAAATACCTTAAAAAGAATATGGTTTTCTTAAGTGAGCGACTATTCTCCGAAGCCTTCAGATCACCAGAGCATCAGCCAAGGTGATGGCGAAGAAGATGGCAAACTATTTCTCTATCACTATTTTGCTGGTGTAGATTTGTGAATTGCCTGCTGTCATCACCACGAAATAAACGCCCGAAGCCAGGTTGCTTGTATTCAGGATCTGCTGATGTGTACCTGCATTTTCTGTTTCGTGGAGGATGATTTCAGCGGCTGTGCTCAAAGGGCTGTATAATCTTATCTGGAGATCGGTTGTTTCCTGCAGTTCATAATTGATGGTTAAGGATTCCCTGGCCGGGTTCGGATAAGTCTGCAATTTCACTTTATCCGCAAACACCTCTGTACCGATACCGGTTACATCGAATGGTTCGGCAAGTGTGGCAATAGCAGAAAAGCTTAAACGGCACAACTGATAAAAATAAGGCAGATTGAATACGCTGACCCGGTCAGTTGGTTTATGATAGTGTGGGTTAGCATCTCCCGCAGAGAAGGCTTCGCCAAAGTGAATGGCGCTGAAGCCCTGCGTCCAGAAGGAGGCATGATCCGTATCCGTTGGTCCGGGGTTTTTTACAACCGGTGATAATTTGAAAGTATATGCCGTGTTGATCTGCTGCAGCTTATTGGACAGGGTGAGTGACCCGCCTGATTTTGTATAAATTTCGAATTTGGTATCATTGTTACCGTCGTAACCCATCATATCCATATTGAGCACGCCCATAATGTTCGTGCCGCTGTTTTTGGCCTGCTTGGCATAGTATGCGCTTCCGAGAAGGCCTTGTTCCTCTTCGTCCCAGAAGGCGTAAACAATGGTATACTTAAACTTGTATTTGGTAAGTACCCTCACTGCTTCCAGGATGGCTGAACAACCGCTGGCATTATCATCGGCGCAATAATCAGCCACTGCATCATAATGTGCACAGATTATGAATTTTTTATCAGGATCCACATCTCCTTTCTGCTCTGCAAAAATGTTCCTTCCGCCCGTACTGTATTTTTGATCTGTCACTGTCAGACCATATGATTCCATGCGTTCCTTTAAATAATCTGCTGCCAGATCATTCCCGTTTTTACTGACGCGGTTTTTGATAGTCACTGTTTGTCCTTTCACGATGCAGGTCTTTTCGCCGGCTAGTTCTTTGAGGTAATTAAGGACACTGTCGTCCTTCATTTCAATTAAATATTGCTGGATCGCCGGATGCGGAATCTGTGCTTTTACTGTAAAACAGAAAAGGCAGGCTAAAAGAAAGGTGTAAATTAATTTCATTTGATTGGTATGTTTAGGGAGTACTTTTTCATTGATTCGCTGAAGGTATTACCAATAGCTGCTAATTGGAAATAGTATTTTGATATGCTAATAATTCTTTATAGTAATTAATCATTGACAATCGAACAGCCGCCCTCCCCCTGCGCCCCCTCCAGCGGGGATACAACAGCCAAACATCCTGACGCTTCTCGGTCAGAACAAAGCATCTTCTAATGTATAATGAGAAATATTTTAACGGAGCCTGTCCCCCTCACCGAGGCAGGGCTGTTTCATTCTAAAGTATATGGGGGAAATGAAGGAGGAGGATTATATTTTGGAGTAGCGCGACAGGCTTCCCTTCAGAGTGGGAAGTACGGCTGCTAAATTCCTCCTTTGAAGGAGGTGGATCGCGTTTCGCGAGACGGAGGATGTAGTTATCAAAACATCCCTCGCCCTTCGGGCACTCCCTTCAAAGGGAGAATTAAATCCTGCTATTTTATTAGAACGAAACAGCCCTGCTCACCGAGGGGGCGGGGGGAGGTTTTTAGAGTTCATAAAAATCAGAGGTAAAAGAAAATAACCTCTCTGCCTCGCCGCCAGGCATGGTGAGGCGCTAAAACACCAGCGAAAAAGAAGTTCCTTTCCCTTCCACCGACTGCACCTGTATATTGCCGGCATGCACCAGCATGATCTGCTTGCAGAGGCTTAGGCCTATGCCACTGCTGTTTGTGGTGCTGAAAAAAGGGATGAATATTTTATCCAGGTTCTGAGCAGGGATCCCCACGCCGTTGTCGCTTACCTTTATGGTTATTTGATTTTTCTTTGTTTCCAAGGCAGACAGCACGATCTTAGGCTCGGGGTTTTCTTTGACGGCATTCATGGCATTGGTGAGCAGGTTGATAAGCAATTGTTCGATCAGGCTGATATCCGCCATGAAGGAAATGCCGGGGTCTTTCAGAATTACTTCCAGCTCAATCTTCTTTTGTTCGAACAGGGGCTGCATGAGCTGGTGCAGGCGCTCGAACAGGTCGCGGATGAATACTTTCTGCAGGTTGGGCGTGGTGATCTTATTCAGGTTCCTGTAAGTATGTGCAAAGCGCATCAGACTTTCCGTGCGGTGCTTGATCGTGTCAATTCCCAGTTCAATGTCTTCGAACGAGGCCTGTGTAGTTTTTCCCTCCGGGGTTTTGGAATCCTGCAGGCGGTTCTTGAGTGTATCCGCCAGCGAAGAGATGGGAGCCACAGAATTCATGATCTCGTGCGTCATTACGCTCAGCAGCTTGTGCCAGGCTTTTGATTCGTTCTCATCCAGCGCCTCATTTACGTTCTGAAAGGCGATGAGCTTGTAGGTCTTTTCTTCCGTCTGAAAAATGGTGGAAGAAAGCAGGACCTTGATCTCGTTCAGCTCTTTCTGGATGCTTACTACTTTATTCTTCCCGGGTTTAAGCGCGAGCACCGCCGCATACAAACCTCCATCCCGTTTTTCCAGGTAATGAATTGTTTTCAGGTACGGGATGCCCAGCATGTTTTTCAGCGATTCATTTATCAGGATGATCTCACCTTCTTTCTCTTCGTAGCAGATGATTCCCGTATCCACCAGCTCCAGTATCTTCTGCATATACTGGCTCTGGGTTTCTTTCTCCCGGATGATGACTTTGAACGTAGAATTTATTTCGTTAAATCCTTTGCGGAAAGGTTTCAGCTCCAGGGGCGCACGCTTCATATCAAAGTGCCGTGTAAAATCACGGTAGTGAACGGATTCCACAAACTGCTCGATCTCGTCCTTTGCCTTTTTATTGAAGTAATACAGATCGTACGTCAGGTAGGTGACAAGGATGGAGGCAATCCCGAAGATCAGGTAATCTTTATGCACTGCAAACCAGGCAGCTCCCGCAAGCGCCAGGAATAAGCACAGTACGCGTACTACAATTCCCCTTCCGAAATTCTTATATCTCATATTTGCTGATACGCCTGTACAGGGCGGTGCGCGTTAACCCCAGTTCTTTTGCCGCCTTGGTAATATTGCCGTTGTGTTTTTCAATCGCACGCAGGATGGTATTTTTTTCCACCGTGCTTAATTTGTAATCGTCCGGGTTGTTTTGAAATTCGGTGGAGGATTCAATGGGGGAGAAGATGAGGTCCTCGGCTTTGAGTGTATTTCCTTCTATCATGATGACTGCACGCTCAATGATATAACGCAGTTCCCGTACGTTCCCGGGATAATGGTAGTGGCTGAGCTTTTCAATGGCGCCGGCATCCAGCTGGATGGCCGGTTTAAAATATTTCTCCGAGTAAAGCGCCAGGAAATGTTTAGCCAGCAGGATGATATCGTCTTTTCTTTTCCGCAGCGGAGGCACTTCTATCTCGATGGTGTTGATGCGGTAGATCAGGTCCTTCCTGAACCGGCTTTCGTTGGCAAGCTCGCTCAAGGGGACATTCGTGGCACAGATCAGGCGTATATCAATAGGAGTGGATTGGTTGGAACCGATACGTGTAACCTGCCTGTTCTGCAAAACAGTAAGGAGCTTTGCCTGCTGGGGCAAAGAAATATTCCCGATCTCGTCCAGGAACAGTGTGCCGCCGTTTGCGGATTCAAAACGCCCTTCCCGGTCTTCGCGCGAATCGGTAAAGGACCCTTTCTTGTGTCCGAACAATTCCGACTCAAATAGGGTCTCTGTCAGGGCGCCCACATCCACTTTCACAAAAGGCTTCTCCGCCCGGTTGGAATACTGGTGAATGGCTTTTGCAATAATATCTTTCCCGGTACCGTTTTCTCCGAGCAGCAGGATATTTGCATCCGTAGGAGCCACCTTTTCAATTTTGTAAAGGATACCTCGCATTGCTTCCGAGTCGCCGATCAGCTCGTTTGTTATCACGGAGCTTTCTTTCTGCGCAGAGGTTTTCCCTCTGGTCTCCTTTTTATTCTGGATTATTGTACTGATGGTAGACAGCAGTTTGTCGTTCTGCCAGGGTTTTAGAATAAAATCATAGGCCCCTTCTTTCAGGGATCGGATGGCCAGGTCAATGTCTCCGTAAGCGGTGATCATGATCACAAAAGATTCAGGGTGTATTTCCTTTATCCGCTTGAGCCAGTATAACCCTTCGTTCCCGGTATTGATGGCCGCAGAAAAATTCATATCCAGGAAAATAATATCGAATTTCTGTTTGCCGAGTATGGAGACAATATTCTGCGGGTTCTTTTCTGTAACCACTTCGCTTACTTCTGTTTTCAATAAAAGCTTGACAGCGGTCAGCACATCCACATCGTCGTCAATTACCAGTACGGAAGATTTTTTTAACATGGCTCTTTAATCAGTTCATTGAGTTATACAAATGTAACTGTACCAGCATAATTTATGCATCAATGGCTTAAAAAATAAGTGAAACAGGCCTGTATCGTAACCGTACGGGCAGTGTATCAAAAGCGGACAGTCCGGATTGTTGGAAATTTATAAATGACTGGAATTCAATAATCTGAAAAAACGGTATTATATTGGCAAACACAATTAAAGAATAACATATATATGGACAGAGTAATTCAGAAAAAGAAATGGCCCGCAAAAAGGATCCTTACCTGGGCCGGGATCGGGGGTATCGTATTGCTTATTTCTGCCACCCTGCTGATGGGTTCGGGCAATTCCAAATTAAATGTGGAAACGGAGCGGATAACTGTAAGCGAGATCCGGAAAGGAGCGTTTACAGAGTTCATTCCCGTGAACGGGATCGTGCTTCCTCAAACTACCATTTACCTGGATGCTGCCGAAGGCGGTCGCGTAGAGGAAATATTTGTGGAGGACGGTGCGCTGATGAAAAAGGGAGATCCTATCCTGAAGCTGATGAATACGGACCTGGAGCTGGACCTCTCCAATCGTGAGACTGCCGTTTTCCAGGTATTGACTGAGATGCAGAACACAAGCAACCTGGCACATCAGCATACCATTGACCAGCTGAACAGGATGGCGGACGTGGACAATGCGCTGGCCGAAGCAAAACGAATATACGAAGTCAATAAGAAATTATACGCCGATGGAGCCATCGCCCAGCAGGAATTCAAATCCACGGAGAACCAATACAATTTCCAGGTGACAAGAAAGAAATTGTCGGAACGCACCCTGGCGCAGGATTCCATTACCACCCGCCAGCAGCTTTCGCAGATGAAGGAATCATACGTACGGATGCAGGGCGCCCTGGAGTTGATGCGAAGAAAAGTAGGAGACCTTATTGTAAGAGCGCCTGTAGACGGACAGCTGACCTCCATGGATGCAGAAGTGGGGCAATCGAAAAATAAAGGCGAGCGTTTGGGGCAGCTGGATGTGGTGGGCGGCTTTAAGATCCGCGCCGATATTGACGAGCATTATATTTCCAGGATCTATACCGGGCTGAAAGCCGAATTCACATTTGCCGACAGCACATATACCTTGCTCATTAAAAAAGTATATACCCAGGTGAGCAACGGGCGCTTCCAGGTGGACATGCAGTTTTTAGGAAAAGCGCCGAAAGCGATCCGGAGAGGACAGACCCTGCAGCTGCGCCTGGCCTTAAGCGATGAAACCACTGCATTGCTGTTGCCCAAAGGCGGTTTTTACCAGCAGACCGGCGGTAACTGGATCTTCAAGGTGAATGAATCGGGCAGCTCGGCGTACCGTACAGACATCCGCCTGGGAAGGCAGAACCCGGATTACTACGAAGTGCTGGAAGGACTGCAGCCGGGAGATAAGGTGATCACATCCAACTACGAAAACTACAACGACATGCAGGAGCTGGTGCTGAAGAAATAAACACAGGATCGAAACTAAAAAAATATAAATATATGTCCAACATCATGATCAAACTAACAGACCTCGAGAAAATTTACCGTTCGGATGAAGTGGAAACGGTAGCGCTTAACAAATTAAGTGTGGAAATAAAGGAAGGCGAATTCATCGCCGTAATGGGACCCTCCGGCTGCGGTAAATCCACGCTGCTGAACATCCTCGGAATGCTGGATGACCCGGATAGCGGCAGCTACATGTTTAACAACATAGAGATAGCGGGCTTCAACGAACGCAAGCGCGCAGACCTGCGCAAGCGCAACCTGGGTTTTGTTTTCCAGAGCTTTAACCTGATCGACGAGCTTACCGTGTATGAGAACGTGGAGCTGCCTCTCATCTATACCGGCGTGGATACAAGTTCGCGTAAAAAAAGAGTAGAGGAGGTGCTGGACAAAATGCAGATCATGCACCGCAAGAACCATTTCCCGCAGCAGCTCAGCGGAGGGCAGCAGCAGCGTGTGGCCGTGGCCCGCGCGGTGGTGAACAACCCGAAACTGATCCTTGCCGATGAGCCTACGGGAAATCTGGATTCCAAAAACGGTGTTGAAGTGATGCAGCTGCTTACCGATCTGAATGAACAAGGCACCACCATCGTGATGGTAACTCACTCGGAGCACGATGCACGTTACAGCCACCGCATTATCCGCATGCTGGACGGGCAGACAGTGCTTCAGAATATAATGGTGTAAATTTTTACGGTGATCCTAAATCTAATACCTGGAAAATAAAATGCTTCGCAACTATATCAAGATCGCCTTTCGCAACCTTACCAAGTACAGGTTCATTTCATTTATCAACCTGTTCGGGCTTACCGTAGGTTTTACCTGCTGCCTGCTCATATTGACTTATATCATCAATGAGCTGAGCTACGATAAATCCAACGAGAATGCGGACAGAATATACCGGGTAACACGGAATTTTTACAATCCTGAGACCGGAACGCTGTCCCTGAAACTCGGATCCGTAGCCCCTCCCTTTGCTCCTTTGCTTCAGAATGACTTTAAGCAAATTGAAAAAACAACCAGGTTGCTGCAAAACGGTACCACGCCTCTGAAATACGAGGATAAAATATTCAATGAAGAAGATGTGTATTGGGCGGATGAGCATGTATTTGACTTTTTCAAGACAGACATGGTTGAGGGAAATCCTGCAAAAGCATTGAGCGACCCTTTCTCCGTGATGCTGACGGAAGAAGTGGCTAAAAAATATTTCGGGGACGAGGAACCTTTGAATAAGATTATACGGCTGGGACAAAACACGAATTTAAAAGTAACGGGGATATTTAAACCTTTCCCGGTTAATTCTCACCTGCATCCTAAGGTTATGATCTCTTTTGCCAGTCTGAACGATACCAGTCTTTACGGTGCGGAGAGGCTTCGTACCAACTGGGGAAATAATTCCTTTTTTACATATCTGATGCTGCCGCGGGGTTATGACGCCGGTCAGCTCGAATCACAATTTCCGGCCTTTTTGAATCGCCATGTTACCAGCGGGAGCGCTACAAAATATACTCCTTCGCAATGGACATCGCTGGGCCTGCAAAAGCTCACCGACATTCATTTGTATTCGCAGATGGACGATGAACTGGAGGAGAACGGCGACATAAAACGTATTTATATTTTTTCGGCCATTGCACTTTTCATTTTACTCATTGCCTGTATCAATTACATGAACCTTTCAACGGCACGTTCCGCGTTGAGGGCAAGAGAAATTGGTATTCGTAAAGTAGTAGGAGCACAGCGCAAAGAGATCATTGCCCAGTTCTTAAGCGAATCGGTAATGATCTCCTGGATAGCCATGCTGCTGGCCTGCGTATTCGCATGGCTTTTAATGCCGGAGATGAATAAATTATCCGGGCAGCCGGAATACAGATCTTTCCCCATGCAGTGGCAGGTTATTGTTACGATCCTGGTAATTCCGTTCATCGTGGGCATACTCTCGGGCATCTATCCTGCCCTGTTCATGTCCTCTTTCAAGCCGGTGAAAGTGCTGAAAGGGTTATTCAAAACGGGGAGATCCACTATTTCATTCAGGCAGGTGCTCGTAACCGTGCAGTTTGCCATTTCCATTATCCTTATTATCAATACCGCTGTGGTCTTTAAGCAAATGGATTACATGCAGGATAAAGCCCTGGGTTTTGATAAAGAGCATATCATCAACCTTCCTTACATCAACGCGCTGAATGATAAATACGACGCTTTCCGAAATGAACTGCTGACTAACAGCAATGTCAAAAATGCAGGACGTTCATCGCGCATTCCTACCGGGCGGTTGCTGGATGCGATGGGTGCACGGGTAATGATGGGCGATAGCCTGGCTCCTGTCAGTGCAGATGTAAAATATGTTACTGCCGATGCGGATTTTACTTCCACCTACGGTGTAAAGATCATTGCAGGCAGGGGATTTTCCGGAAATTTTTCTGCGGATACTTCCGCGTTCCTTATTAATGAAGCCGCTGCAAACATATTGGGCTTTAAATCCGCGGACGACGCGATAGGAAAGGATTTTGGGTACGGCAGGAGAAAAGGGAAACTGATCGGGGTATTCAATGATTTTCATTTCGAATCCCTGCATCAGCGGATCGTTCCTCTTGTTTTACTGGTTCCGCGCAATTACAATTACGGGAATATATCTGTTAAAATTTCCGGCGCTAACCTGAAGGAGACCCTGGCCCATATTGAAAATACATGGAAGAAATTTCTTCCGGAGACTCCTTATCAGTTTGCATTCCTGGACGATAATTTTGATCGTCTTTACAAATCCGAACAAAGACAAGCATCCATTTTCAGCATTTTTGCTGGCATCGCAATTTTCATTGCCTGTCTTGGTTTATTCGGTCTTTCCGCATTTGCAATTACACAACGCGTTAAGGAAATAGGAGTGCGCAAGGTGCTGGGTGCAAGTGTTACCAGCATTGTCACTTTACTCTCTAAAGATTTTTTAAGACTTGTTTTTATTGCTGCCGTTATTGCATTCCCGGTAGCCTGGTATTTTATGAACGGATGGCTGGAGGATTTTGCTTACCGGATCAGTATCCCGTGGTGGATCTTCCTGCTATCAGGAGTGATTGCTACTGCAGTTGCATTGGGCACTATTTGCTTCCAGGCTGTAAAAGCAGCCGTAGCCAACCCGGTTAAATCCTTACGCACAGAATAAATAAACATATCTGATTAACATGTTTAAGAACTATTTTAAAACAGCGATCCGGAACCTGAAACGCAATAAGGGTTTTGCCCTTATCAACATCCTGGGTCTTGCGGTGGGGATTGCCGCATGTTTCCTGATCTTCCTGGTGATACAATTTGAAACCAGCTTTGATACATTTCACTCAAAGAAGGAACAGATCTACCGCGTAGCATCTAAATTCACTACGCAGGACGGTGTGGATTATTCGGCAGGCAGTTCTTTCCCGGTAGGTCCCGGACTGAGAATCGATTTCCCGCAATTAAAAGGTGTGGCACGTATTTTCAGAGAGGGTAACGAACAGATCACCCTGGAAGACGGTAAGAAAAAATTCCAGGAGGACGTGTATTATGCAGAGCCTGAATTTTTTGACCTGTTTGATTTTGTATGGTTATCGGGAGATGCCAAAACCGCTTTAACACAGCCGGCAAGCGCCGTTCTTACCCGGGAGATAGCCGAAAAATATTTTGGCGACTGGCATGCGGCCATCGGAAAGACCATCAAGTACGACAACGATCCCACACAGATCTATAAGATCAGCGGCATCCTTGAGAATCCTCCGGCTAATACGGATTTTCCATTGAGCATTGTTGTTTCTTATTCCACTATGGGAGCAATGAGCAACAAGGAACGGCTGGACGACTGGGTAAGCACCTTCGGTTCGGCGTATACATTTGTTATTTTACCGGAGAACTATTCACTCGATAAATTCAACACCGAGCTGGCCGCATTTGGAAAAAGACACAAGCCTGCCGAGTATGCAAGTGACTCGTATACCGCTCAGCCTTTACTGGAAATGCATTCGGACGACCGCTTTGACAATTACGGACGACATTTTTTCAGTAAATCCCTGGTGACTGCACTCACACTGATCGGGATCTTTCTCATCCTGATCGCATGCATGAATTTTATAAACCTGGCCACTGCACAGGCGGTTAATCGTTCCAAGGAAGTGGGTGTGAGGAAGGTGCTGGGCAGCAACCGAAAACAGCTTGCATTTCAGTACTTCGGAGAAACGGCGTTAATAACCGGTGTTTCAATTTTTGCTGCCATACTTATTGTGATCGCAGTGCTGCCGTTTTTAAACACCCTTCTTGAATTGAAAATGACATTGAGTTCTATTAACATCTTTCTCCTCACCGGCTTCCTGCTGGTAGTCTTCCTGCTGGTAACGTTATTGTCAGGGCTGTATCCTGCGCTGGTGTTATCCGGGTTCAATCCAATCACTGCATTGAAAAGCAAGGTATCCGTTTCAACAGTCGGGAATACTGCATTGAGAAGAGGGCTGGTGGTCTTTCAGTTTGTAATTGCGCACATCCTTATTATAGGAACGCTTGTGATAGTAAGCCAGATGAACTTTATCCGGAATGCATCCCTGGGTTTTGATAAAGCGGCCATTATTACCGTGCCCATTCCCAACGACAGCATCAGTCAGACCAGACATAATTACCTGCATGCCAGGCTTGCACAGAACCCGGGTATCAAAAATGTAAGCTTCAGCTTCAGCAGTCCCTCTTCGAACGGCAACTGGAACAGCGATTTTAAATTTGATCACGCTGAGAAAAGCACCAACTTCAGCGCTAACCTCAAATGGGCCGATGTGGATTATTTTTCAACCTACGGTTTATACTTTGTAGCCGGAAGACCTTATCACCCCAGCGATACGGTAAGAGAGTTTGTAGTCAATGAAACCTTGCTGAAGAAATTAGGGATCACCGATCCGCAAAAGGCTATCGGTAAGCAGCTGGATTTCTGGGATGGAAAAAAGGTGGGTCCCATTGTAGGAGTGGTACGGGATTTCAATTCGTATTCCCTGCGCGATCCGATGGCTGCCGTTGCGTTAAGCACCTGGAAAGATGTGTACCGCACCATCAATATTAAGATAAAACCGGGCGAGGAAAAATCAGTCCTTGCCATGGTGGAAAAGGAATGGAATGCCGCATTCCCGGATTTTATTTATCAATACAATTTCCTGGACGAAACGATCAAAGATTTTTACAAGCACGAGAACCAGCTTTCACAGCTCTATAAGATTTTTGCGGCGATCGCTATTTTCATTTCCTGCCTTGGATTATACGGTTTGGTTTCATTCATGGTGGTACAGCGTACCAAAGAAGTAGGCATCCGCAAAGTGCTGGGCGCTGACGTGACAAATATCATCTACCTTCTCTCAAAAGAGTTCACGATCCTTATCCTGGTTGCATTTGCGATCGGAGGGGTTGCTGCGTATTACATCATGCAGGAATGGCTGCAGAATTATACATACCGCATACAGGTAAGTGTGTCTATATTCTTAGTGGCGCTCATCAGCTCCATCGCAATAGCCTGGCTCACGGTGGGCCGCCATGCTATAAAAGCTGCGCTGGCAAATCCCGTAAAATCATTACGAACCGAATAAATAAACATATCTGATTAACATGTTTAAGAACTATTTTATAACAGCGATCCGGAACCTGAAACGCAATAAGGGCTTTGCTTTTATCAATGTACTGGGCCTGGCCGTTGGGATCGCCGCATGTTTCCTGATCTTCCTGGTGGTACAATTTGAAACCAGCTTTGATACTTTCCATGCAAAGAAGAACCATATCTACCGCGTAGGAACTAAAATTACCACGCAAGACGGCGTGGAATATTCGGCAGGCAGTTCTTTTCCGGTTGGCCCCGCATTGCGAATTGATTTCCCGCAATTACAAGGCGTAGCGAGAATTGTAAAAAGTGGTAACCAACAGATTACTCTTGAAAGCAATGAAAAACAAAAGAAATTCCAGGAGGATGTATATTATGCAGAAGCTGAGTTTTTCGACCTGTTTGATTTTGCCTGGTTATCCGGAGATGCTAAAACAGCTTTGACACAGCCGGCAAGCGCTGTTCTTACGCGGGAAATAGCAGAAAAATATTTTGGCGACTGGCATGCTGCCATTGGAAAGACTATCAAGTACGACAATGATCCCACACAGATTTATAAGATCAGCGGGATCCTTCAAAATCCGCCTCTCAACACGGATTTTCCATTGGGAATTGTCATCTCTTACCCCACATTACTGGGAACAGCCAGTACCAGGGAGCGCATGAGCGACTGGGTAAGTACATACGGTGAGGCCTATACTTTTGTTATTTTACCGGATAACTATTCACCCGGTAAATTCAACACCGATCTGGTAGCTTTCGCAAAAAAGCATAAACCCGCTGAATATGCGCACGATACGTATACTGCACAGCCTTTACTGGAAATGCATTCGGACGAGCGTTTCGGCAATTACGGAGAACGTTTTTTCAGTAGGTCGTCGGTGACCGCACTCACGCTTATCGGGATTTTTCTCATCCTGATCGCATGCATGAACTTTATAAACCTGGCCACGGCACAGGCGGTTAACCGTTCCAAAGAAGTGGGTGTGAGGAAAGTGCTGGGCAGCAACCGAAAGCAGCTTGCAGTACAGTACTTCGGGGAAACGGCTTTAATTACGGGTGTTTCAATTTTTGTGGCGGTACTTATTGTGATTGCAGTGCTACCGTTTTTAAATACTCTTCTTGAGCTGAAAATAACGTTGAGTTTGATCAATACTCCGGTCCTGGTTGGGTTCCTGCTGCTTGTTTTCATACTGGTAACAGTATCGTCCGGGCTTTATCCCGCGCTGGTGTTATCCGGGTTCAATCCCATTACTGCATTGAAAAGCAAGGTATCCATGTCAACCGTTGGCAACATTGCATTGAGGAGAGGGCTGGTGGTCTTTCAATTTGTAATTGCCCACATACTGATCATTGGAACGCTTATCACCATGAGCCAGATGCATTATGTGAGGAATGCATCCCTGGGTTTTGATAAAGCAGCTATTATTACCGTGCCTATTCCTACTGACAGCGTCAGCCTGGCCAGGATCAGTTACCTTCATAATAAGCTTGCGCAGAATCCGGCTATCAAAAATGTAAGCTTCAGCTACAGCAGTCCCTCTTCGAACAGCAACTGGAACAGCGATTTTAAATTTGATCGTGCTGAAAAAAACACCAGCTTCAGTGCTAACCTGAAATGGGCAGACGTTGATTATTTTACAACCTACGGTTTGTACTTTGTTGCCGGCAGGCCTTATTACCCCAGCGATACGGTAAAAGAATTCGTAGTAAATGAAACCTTGCTGAAGAAATTGGGAATTACCGATCCTGAAAAAGCCATTGGCAAACAGATGGACTTCTGGGATGGAAAAAAGGTGGGTCGGATCGTAGGAGTGGTACGGGATTTCAATTCGTATTCTTTGCGTGAGCCGATGGCTGCCGTTGCATTAAGCACATGGAAGGAGATGTACCGGACCATCAACATTAAAATAAAGCCGGGTGAGGAAAAGTCAGTCCTGGCCATAGTGGAAAAGGAATGGAATGCTGTATTCCCGGATTTTATTTATGAATACCACCTCCTGGATGAAACGATCAAAGATTTTTACAAGCACGAGAACCAGCTTTCACAGCTCTATAAGATTTTTGCAGCCATCGCTATCTTCATTTCCTGCCTGGGATTATACGGTTTGGTTTCATTCATGGTGGTGCAGCGCACAAAAGAAGTGGGTATCCGCAAGGTGCTGGGCGCTAATGTGACCAATATCGTATACCTTCTCTCCAAGGAATTTACCATCCTTATCCTGGTCGCATTTGCAATCGGAGGGGTTGCGGCGTATTACATCATGCAGCAGTGGCTGCAGAATTATACGTACCGGATACAGGTAAACGTGTCCATATTTTTACTGGCGCTCATCAGCTCCATCGCAATAGCCTGGCTCACTGTCGGCCGCCATGCTATAAAAGCTGCGCTGGCAAACCCTGTAAAATCATTACGAACAGAATAATCCCTGTACCATGATCAAAACGTATCTGAAAATTGCCTGGCGCAATATCGTCCGCAATAAAGTAAACAGCTTTATCAATATTGCCGGGCTGGGAATAGGGATAGCCTGTGTGGTGCTGATCTTATTTTATGTGCAGGATGAATTGAAATACGATACATTTTTTCAAAACTCCGATCGTATTTACCAGGTCAACCTGAACGGCAACCAGGATGGCAACGAGTTTACCACGGGCAATACGCCTCCTACAATAGGCCCTGCATTGGTAAATGAATTCCCCGAGATAGAATCGTACGTGAGAATACATTCTCCCGGCGATGCGGTGGTGCGCAGCGGGGAAGGGGACCGGGCAGAAAATTATTTTACCGAAAAGCGCATCCTGGGAGTGGATTCCAATTTTCTCCAGCTGTTTACGTACACCTTGCTGGAAGGAAATCCCCTGACCTGTCTGGAAAAACCGAATTCAGTTGTCCTTACCGAACAAACCGCAAAAAAATATTTCGGCAATGCAAATGCGACCGGTAAAACATTGCTTTTTGACAATGCAAAAACTCCTTTTACAGTAACAGGTGTACTGGAAAATCCGCCTGCACATTCCACCTGGAGGTTTGATATCCTTGCTTCCATTTCATCGTACCAGGCGGTGAAGCGTTTCAGCTGGAGCTGGGTGTGGCTGCAGGTAAATACGTATGTAAAGCTGCGGGATAATTTTTCGGGCGGCGAAGCGGAGGTGGCGAAGCTCGAGGCCAAGTTCCCTGCCATGGTAAAGCAGCAGGCTGCCTCGGCATTCCGGCGGATCGGCCAACCGCTCGAAGAATTTTATAAGAAAGGCGGTAAATGGGATTTCAAGCTACAGCCTCTTACGAGCGTGCACCTGCATTCCGCCGGTATAGGCTCACGCATCACCACGCTCAGCGATATTAAATACGTGTATATATTTTCTGTGATCGCCTTGTTCATTATTATACTGGCCTGTGTCAACTTTATGAACCTTTCCACGGCACAATCGGCAAAGAGAGCAAAAGAGGTGGGTATACGCAAAGTGCTGGGCTCTGCAAAAGGACTTCTGATCCGGCAATTCCTGGCAGAGGCCTTGCTGTACAGTTTTATTTCCACGGTCATTGCGCTTGTACTGGTTGCACTTGCCTTGCCGTCGTTCAATGCAATTGCAGAAAAGTCGCTTAGCTTCGGTTTAATTTTTGCAAACTATAACTGGTTATTCGTACTGGGTCTCTCCGTTGTAACGGGGTTGCTTGCCGGAAGCTATCCTGCATTTTACCTTACCTCTTTCAATCCTGTTACCGTGCTGAAAGGCATGAAGCTGTTTGCATCGGACCTCAGCAGCCTTTTTATCCGGAACGGACTGGTGGTGTTTCAGTTTACCGTTTCCACCGCGCTCATCATCTGTACGCTGATCGTTTTTAAGCAATTGCAGTTCACACAAAGCAAGGACCTGGGACTGAACAAGGAGAATGTAATTGTGATCTCCAACAGCCAGCGCCTGGGAAAAAGCGAGGAATCGTTCAAGGAGGAACTAACCAGGCTGCCCGAAGTGATAAGCACAAGCATTGCTTCCGGTATTCCTACCCGCACCAATTTTGCCGATGCGTATGTGCCGGAACCAACCGAAGCCGATGAACACGTAGCGAAGGACATCATCCTTCCTTCCTTTGTGGTGGATTACGATTTCATTCCTGCATTGAAAATACAATTGGTAAAAGGAAGAAGCTTTTCAAAGGATTTTTCCGATTCCACTTCTGTCGTCCTGAATGAAACCGCCGCCAAGCAGATCGGCTGGAAAGATCCTATCGGAAAAGTTCTGGAGTATCCCGGCGGGAACGGTCAGCGCTTTAAAGTGATCGGGGTGGCAAAAGATTTTTTTGTGGAATCCCTGCACAACCCCGTGGGCGCCTTTGCCTTATTCCATTCCAGCTCTCATACGTATGACCTCGGGTACTCTTATACACTGGCAAGGGTTAAGCCAGGAGATATGAGTGCCCGCATACGCACGCTTGAAAGCAAATGGAAAAATTTTGCTCCAGGCGCGCCTTTTGATTACGGTTTCTTAGATGCGGAATTCGAGGCCATGTATCGCTCCGAGCAGCGCATGGGAACCATCTTCGGCATCTTCACCGTGCTTTCCATTTTTGTGGGCTGTCTTGGTTTGTTCGGACTGGCTGCCTACACTGCTGAACGGCGCACGAAGGAAATAGGCATCCGCAAAGTGCTGGGCGCTTCGGTGAACGGCCTGGTGAGATTGCTCTCAAAAGATTTTATCCGGCTGGTATTGCTCTCTGCCGTTATTGCTTTTCCCATTGCCTGGTGGACCATGAATAAATGGCTGGAAGATTTCGCTTACCGGATTACTATTGAATGGTGGTTCTTTGCAGCAGCGGCCCTGCTTGCCTTGCTCATTGCCTTTGTAACGGTGAGCGCACAGGCCATCAAAGCCGCGGTGGCAAACCCCGTAAAATCATTACGAACAGAATAATTTACTGCACTATGTTTAAAACGTATTTCAAGATCGCCTGGAGAAATTTAATGAAGAATAAAATATTCTCCTTCATCAATGTGCTCAGTCTTACCGTGGGCCTTACCTGCTGCATGCTCATCTCCATGTACCTGTACCACGAACTTAGCTACGACAGCTTCCACAAGAATGCAGATAACATTTACCAGGTAGGAACTGTTTTTGTGCGGGAAGGAAAAGAAACCAAACACGGCAACACCCCGGCCCCCATGGCAAAAGCCATGCAGATGGAATTCCCGGAGATTGAAAAGACCACGCGGCTGTTAAAAGCATTTACAGAAACCAAGATGCTGTTACAATACACCGGCAGGGCAGGGGCGATGAAATCTTTTTACGAAACCCAGGGGTACTTTGCAGATTCCACTTTCTTCCAGGTGCTTACGTATAATTTTAAGGAAGGAGACCCGGTCACTGCACTTGCACATCCGAATTCGGTTGTTATTTCGGAGGAGATAGCGAAGAAATTTTTTGGCAATGAACCGGCCCTGGACAAGGTGATCCACAGCAGCAGCAGTTTGAACGGGGACTACGACCTGAAAGTGACCGGTGTTTTCATCCCATCTAAAGTCCCATCCCACATCGATGCGCGGTTTTTCATCTCAGCAACGGGAGGGAACGCCAGCCGGCATTTCAACCGAGCGAACGACCTTGCTTCCAACAATATGTTCCAGACCTATTTATTGTTGAAAGCCGGAAGCGATCCGAAAGCGCTGGAAGCCAAGTTCCCAGCATTCATTGACCGGGCAGCGGGCAAGGACCTGAAGGCCATGGGATTTTACAAAAAACAATTCCTGGTTCCGGTTAAAGACGTTCACCTGTTCTCAGGCACCGAGATGAATGTGACTCCCGGGGGCAGCGTTACCTATTTATACATATTGGGCTCCATCGCCCTGTTCACCCTGCTGATCGCCTGCATCAACTTTATGAACCTGTCCACAGCCCGCTCTTCCAAGCGCGCGGCCGAAGTGGGAGTGCGCAAGGTGCTGGGCGCCGAACGGAATTCGCTGGTCAGGCAGTTCCTGGGAGAATCCATCCTGATGTCGCTGATCGCATTTGTATTTGCCTTGTTCCTTGTAACTCCGCTGCTTCCTCTTTTTTCAAGCGTGTCGGGTAAGGACATCAGCTTTTCCTTTTCGCAGCACGGTTTTTTGCTCCTGTTCTTTCTGGTGCTGGCCGTTATTACCGGGCTGATAGCAGGAAGCTATCCCGCCTTTTACCTGTCCTCTTTTGAACCGGTGAAGATCCTGAAAAGCAAAGTGAATAATTCCCTGGCGGCCATTGCGCTGAGAAAGGGGCTGGTGGTTTTTCAGTTTGTAATTTCCGCAGGCCTCATCATTGCAGCGGTGGTCATCAATGACCAGATGAACTACATGAACTCGAAAGACCTAGGGTTTGAAAAGGACCACCAGATCGTGATCCCCCTGCTGAGCCAGGCGGCAAAAAGCACCTATCCTTCTTTAAAAAATGAGATCGCACGTATGCCCCAGATCCGGAAGACCGGCGCTTCCTTGTATTATCCCGGTATCATGAACCCGAGTGATATGCTTTTCTACAAAGACGGAGGGAACATGAATACCGCCAAGAGGATCTTTATGAACTGGACGGATGAAAGCTTTTTGCAGACACTGGGCATACAGCCGCTTGCGGGAAGATTATTCTCAAAGGATTTTCCTACGGACACCAATTTCCGTATGATACTGAACGCACAGTCCATCAAGGAATTCGGGTTCGCTTCTCCGCAGGAAGCGATCGGAAAAAATATCTCGATGGACTGGGAGGGTAAAACATACAAATGGGAGATCGTAGGTGTTGTGAATGATTTCCATTTCAAGGACCTGCATTCCGCCATCGAGCCTTTCGGGTTCCAGCTGAGCAGCGAATTAAATTTTAATTACCTGGTGGCACATGCAGATCCGGGCAACCTGGCTGCTACGCTTAAATCCATCGAGTCCGTATGGCACAAGCTGAATCCCAACGAACCTTTTGAATACAGTTTCCTGGACGATGATTTTCAAAAAAATTACGAAGCCGATAACCGGCTGGCTTCCATCGTAGGTTCTTTCACGCTTATTGCCATCCTGATCTCCTGCCTGGGACTTTTCGGCCTGGCTACCTTCAGCGCCGAGCAGCGCACCAAGGAGATCGGCATCCGTAAAGTGCTGGGCGCCAGCATCAGCGGCATTGTGCGCCTGCTGTCAAAAGAATTTTTAAAGCTGGTGCTGATCGCCATCGTGATCGCATCCCCGCTTACCTGGTGGGTGATGAACCGCTGGCTGCAGGATTTTGCGTACAGAACTACGATCACCTGGAAAGTGTTTGCAGTGGCGGGAATAACCGCCATACTGATTGCGCTCATCACCATCAGCTTCCAGGCTATCCGGGCAGCGGTTTCCAATCCGGTAAAAAGTTTAAGAACAGAATAGTTTAAAAGTCATTCGTATGTTCAGGAATTATTTAAAGACAGCCTTGCGGAACCTTCTTCGTTACAAGGGGTTTTCTGCCATCAATATTATCAGCCTCACCATCGGTATCATCGGCTGCCTGACCATCGGACTGTTTGTGTGGGACGAGTTGCAATACGATAAGTTCATTCCCAGCGGAGAAAGGGTTTTTCGCTTTTACACTACCCGCACGGTGAACGGGCAAGCAGGATCCACGGCCAGCGTGCCGCCCGTATTCGCAACGTACACGCAGCAGCATTACCCGGAAGTGGAGAGCACGCTGCGGATACTTATGTACAGCGGAAAAATGCTGTTGGAAGCAAACGGCATAAAAGCCTACGAGGATAAAGGACTGATAGCCGATTCCACGTTCTTCCGGGTATTCCCGCTTAAGTTTTTAAAAGGCGATCCGCTTACTGCGCTGCAGGGTCCCCGCTCCGTGGTGATCACAGAAACTATGGCGGAAAAATATTTCGGACAGGCCGACCCGGCAGATAAAACAATTAAGATCAACAAAACGGATTACATCGTGAAAGGAGTGCTTGCGGATGTGCCGGAGCATTTTCACCTCGAGGTGAATTACATCCTGCCACTCTCGGGCGCCGGCATGGATAAGGAAAGGATGTCCAGCTGGCAATGGCAGCAGTTCTTTACTTATATAAAGGTGAAGGAAGGAACGGATATCGGGCAGCTGCAGGCCAAATTCCAGGAGGCAGTAAGAAAGGAAGCAGACCCGCGCAACCGGCAGGCCGGATTTACGTACGTGCCTTTCCTGCAGTCACTGCACGATGTGCACCTGGAGTCCGCCGATTTTATATACGACAACGCAAAAAGAGGGAATGCAGATTACGTGAAAGGGCTTACCATCATTGCCGTGTTTGTGCTGCTCATTGCCGGTTTTAATTTTGTGAACCTTGCTACGGCGCGGTCTTTCCGGCGTGCAAAAGAAATTGGCGTGCGAAAAGTGATCGGTGCCGACCGCAAGCAGCTTGTTTTGCAGTTCATAGGAGAAACGGTATTGCTTTCCTTCATTTCCATTCTTATAGCGGTGGCAGCGCTGTTCTTATTGCTGCCGTACCTGAATAGTTTTACCGGGAAAGCCATTGAGTTCAACCCGTTCACAAATCCCGTCCTGGCTGTTATTCTCCTCGGAATTACTGTCACCATAGGAATACTTGCCGGCATTTATCCCGCGCTGATGATGTCGCAGTTCCAGCCGATCAAGGTGCTGAAGGGATTAAAATCCAGCGGCAGGGGACAGGCTTCTGTACTGCGCCAGGGGTTGGTGGTTGTGCAGTTCAGCCTGTCCGCCTTGCTGATCGTTTGTGCTACGGTGGTTTACAGGCAGATAAATTTTTTGCACCAGAAAGACCTCGGCTTTAACAAAGATCAGATCGTTTATTTCTATGCGCAGGGAGAGATCGAGAAAGATCCCGAGGCATTCAAAACAGAATTGCTCCGCTCGCCCGGTGTTGTTTCCGCCACGGCGGGCTACGGACTGCCGGGAGATGTGCTGGCTGGAGACGGAATAAAAGTACCCGGGAAGGACGGCGAGAAAGAATATCCGGCGAACCTGTTCATTGTGGATTTCGATTACATCAAAACGCTGGGGCTGAGTGTAATTGCGGGCCGGGATTTTTCCAAAGCGTATGCTACCGATGCGGAGAAAGCATTCGTCATCAACGAGACGGCCGTGAAAGAGCTGGGATTCGGAACTCCGGAACAAGCAATAGGGCGGGAGCTGGCCTGGTCCAAATGGGTGCCGGATTCCGTGAACCCTGTTAAGAGAGGAAATGTGATTGGCGTGGTAAAAGATTTTCATTATAAAAGTCTGCATGAAAAAGTGAGCACGGCTGTTTTGGAGATCTATCCCCAGGTGGTAGCCAAAGTGGCTATCAAAGTCCGGACCGATGATCTTGCAAACACCATCGCTTTCATCCGGTCTGCCTGGAACAATTTTTCTCCGGACTATCCGTTCAGTTACAGTTTCCTGGATGAAAACTTTGACAAGATGTATAAATCGGAAGATAAACTGAATACGCTGCTCCTGATCTTTACCTGCATGGCCATCTTCATCGGGTGCATGGGACTATTCGGCTTAGCGGCATTCAGCGCAGAGCAGCGGGTGAAGGAGATCGGTATTCGGAAAGTGCTTGGGGCCAGTGTGATCAGTATTGTAGCTATGCTTTCGAAAAGTTTCCTGCGCCTTGTCCTGATCGCTTCCCTGGTGGCATTCCCAATTGCCTGGTGGATCATGAACCGCTGGCTGGAGGATTTTCCGTACCGCGTACTTATCAGCTGGTGGGTATTTGCAATTTCCGGGCTGGCTGCACTGGCAATCGCATTGCTCACCATAAGCTTTCAGACCATCAAGGCAGCGCTTTCAAACCCTGTAACCAATTTAAGAACCGAGTAACATGATCAGATTAAACAATATTTCAAAATGGTTTTCCGCAGGCGGCACACGCAATTTTGTGCTGCGCAGCGTAGACCTGCAGGTCAAGCCGGGAGAGTTCATCTCAATCATGGGGCCATCCGGCTCCGGGAAATCCACCCTGCTCAATATCATAGGCATGCTGGACGATGCCAACGAAGGGGAATATTATTTTAACGAGCACGCCGTGCATACGCTGAAGGAAAAGCACCGCACGGAGCTTTATAAAAAATACATCGGGTTTGTCTTCCAGGCCTACCACCTGATCGATGAGCTCACGGTGTACGAGAACATAGAAACTCCACTCATCTACCAGGACGTTAAAGGTGCCGAACGCAAGGCCATGGTGGCGGATATGCTGGACCGTTTCCAGATCGTAGGAAAAAAAGACCTGTTCCCGGCCCAGCTTTCCGGCGGACAGCAGCAGCTGGTAGGGATTGCCCGTGCCCTGATTGCAAAACCGAAACTGATCCTGGCGGATGAACCCACCGGGAATCTGAGCTCGAAGCAAGGGGAGGAGATCATGGAAATTTTTAAAAAGCTTCACAAGGAAGAAGGCGTTACCATCATACAGGTAACCCACTCGGAAAAGAATGCTGCTTACGGCAACCGGATAATTAATTTGCTGGACGGGCGAATACATGCAGCATAAGGTTTTAATATATTCACCTTTTGTTTTACTATTTATGAAAACGTTTATTTCATTTTTGTTTGTTTTAAGTTCCGTGTTCCTGTTCGCACAGGATAAATCCAATCCCTGGACATTGCAGCAGTGCATCGAGTATGCTGTAAAAAATAATATCCGCATACAGCAGAACAGGCTGAACGAACGCCTGGCAGAAGCCACCCTGCTCCAGAGCAAGGCGCAGATGCTGCCTGACCTCAACGGGAATGCTTCCAATTCCTACAACAACGGCCGGAAGGTGGACCCGTTCACCAACCAGTTTGTGACGGGGGACTGGATCCAGTCACAGAATTTTTCCATCAGCACGGGTGTGACTTTGTTCGGCGGGTTCCAGACCCTGAACTCGATCAGGCAGAATAAATACAGCCTGCTGGCCAGCGGGCAGGATGTGCTGAAAATGCAGAACGATATTACCCTGAGCATCGCATCGGCCTACCTGCAGATCCTGTTCGCGCAGGAATTGCTGGCTGTGGCACGGAGCCAGGAAGAAATTACACGGCTGCAGGAAAAACGCACGCAGCAGCTGGTAGAGGTAGGGAACGCAGCAAAAGGAAACCTGCTGGACATACAGGCCCAGCTGGCCGGCGAGGAAGTGAACAGGGTGAACGCAGAGAACAATCTTGCCCTGTCTTCCCTGAACCTGGTGCAGATGCTGAACCTGGACACCGTCCGGGATTTTTCCATTGTGAAACCGGAACTAACCCTGCCTGCGGAAGCGGTGCTCGGCAGCAGCGCAGACCAGGTCTATGAATCTGCCCTCACGCGCCAGCCCGAAATAAAAGGAGCCGAGTTCAGGCTGCGTGGTTCTGAAAAAGGAGTTGCCGTGGCAAGGGCAGGCCTGTATCCCCGTCTTACTCTCGGCGCCTCCTATGGAAGCGGGTACTCCGATGCCAGCATCCGTCCTGTCGGATCGCCTGTGTTCACCGGCCTTGTTCTCAATGGAAATGTCACCTCTTCCGGGGAAGCGATCTACGAGCCGTCCTTTACCTATCCTACGGAGATCACTCCCTTCGATACCCAGCTTAAAAATAACCTGAACCGCAGCGTGGGCGTGTACCTCACGGTGCCGCTGTTCAATAATCTCAACACCTGTACCGCCATACAGCGGGCAAAGATATCCCGCGAGAACTCGGCGCTGGACCTGCAGCTGCAAAAAGACAACCTGCGCAAGACCATCCAGCAGGCATTCAACGATGCCAGCGCCGCCCTGAAAAAATACCAGGCCGGCCAAAAGGCTGCAAGCGCCATGGAGGAATCATTCAAATACGCAGAACAGAAATACAACGTAGGCGCGATCACCAGCATGGATTACAACGATGCCAAGAACAAGCTCAGCAAAGCCAAATCAGACCTGCTCCAATCCAAATACGATTACGTATTCAAGCTGAAAGTGCTGGATTTTTACCAGGGGAAGGCTATAGTGTTGTAAGGCTGTTTTCTGCTATTTACCCGTATCAAAATTTACTTTTAACTTAGACTCATGACCGATGTGCATTCGAGAAAAGTGCGTAGTTATAACATGAGCAGAATTAAAGGCAAAAATACCAAACCTGAGATTCTTCTTCGAAAATTCCTTCATTCAAAAGGGTTTCGATTCAGACTTCATGATAAAAAGCTTCCAGGAAAACCAGATATTATTTTACCGAAATACAGAACTATAATTTTTGTTCACGGATGTTTCTGGCACGGACATAAAGGTTGTAAATATTCAAAACTGCCGAAGACGAGAGCAGGATTTTGGAAAAACAAAATAAACAAAAATAAACAGCGGGATGCCCTTACAAAAAATAAATTACTAGAAGCTCAATGGAATGTATGTGAAGTTTGGCAATGCGAGATGAAAAGCAACTTTGGAAAAGTAGAAAAAAAAATATTAAGATTATTTTTCAGCTGATTTATTCAAATGGAAATCTAAATGTTTGCGAATACTTTTTGACTGGATGTAGCTAAATTTAGGTGGTAAGGCGTTTCCAATAAGTAATCCCAAGGAAACCGTTCCGATATCTGCAGGAAACCTATATTTTTTAGGGAATGATTGAATCATAGCCGCCTCTCTAGCAGTAATTGTTCGATTCTTTGTCGGATGCAAAAATCTGCCTTTTGACGGATTGAGACATCCTCCCGTAATTGTAGTAGAATAGTCATCCCAAGATAACCTTCCGTAGATATCAGCAAAGCCAACGTTATCATTCTTATGACATTTCAACTCATATCTCCAATGTAAATCTTTACGGCTGCCACCATTTTTAGGTACAGACTTTATTATCTTCATGACTCGGTCACTATGCTTGGGATAAATTTTGTGAATTTTATCTTTTGTATGCGTCACTGCTTCAATTTTTTCTCTTCCAATAATATTTCTTAAGGTGATTTTCTTTCCATTACCTTGTACTATATTAATTTCGCCCAGCCTTGAACCTATAAGTACAAGTCTTCTTCTTCTTTGAGCAACACCGTAATTTTTAATATTAACGATCTCAACCGCGACATGATAGCCTAGTTTTTTTAGTCGAGTAACCATTTCATGAAACTTATAATATTTTATTAAGCCAGGAACATTTTCCATCATTATCGTTAATGGCTTTAAAGCTTTAACAAAACGTAAATATTCCATTATTAAATTATTCCTTTGATCCTGGACATTAGTCCCGTTTAATCTTCTTACAGACGAAAAGCCTTGGCATGGAGGACACCCGGCAAGAAGGTGCAGCTGTTTTTTTCCTAGACGGTTTTTCACTTCTTTAATAGCAACGTCTCGAATATCTTTCTTAATCACATAAGTCTTTTTATGATTCATCTGATACGCTCGAACAGCATGGCTATCAATCTCCAGAGCTGCTTTAATTTTGAAGCCTGCTTTATGAAGGCCCATCGAAAGTCCACCGCAACCTGAAAATAAATCAACAGAATAATACTGCCTGCTTTTTGCCATAGAAAAAAATTTCCTAAATTGCAAAGTTAAATAAAAAATGCGACCTCCAGAAGAGATACGGGTAATGCTATTAGAAAATCTTACAGTACAGCAACAAACCGCTGTAATGTCAGATCGAAGGTGTGTTTTGGTAGTAGCTGGCGCGGGCTCCGGTAAAACGGAGGTAATGGCCAGGCGTGTTGCTTGGTGGGTTGGGGTTGAACAAATTCCTAAAGAGCAAATTGTCGCTTTTACTTTCACGGATAAGGCTGCGGAGGAGATGAAATTCCGTATTAGGTCATGGATAGAGAAAATCAGTTCTCCAGGAGAAAACATAACGATGGGAGGTATGTATATTGGTACCATACATGGATTTTGCCTACTTAAATTGCGTGAGTTATGGGCTGATGATTATCACAACTATGATATACTTGATGAAACCGGAAGAGCTGCACTTATTCACCGTGGATTTTATACAATACTTGGATTGTCGGGGTTGAAAGCACAACTACAGATCGGTGATTTTGAGATAATCAAAATTTTTCAGAGTGCTTATGATATTTTGCATGAATATAACCTATTTGATGTTGGATTGCCTGATGGTGATCCACCAATCCACCTTGGCCAACAAGAACGTGAATGGTGTGAGCGGGCTGTCCTAAGAACAAATGTTGGAAACACGGATGCGACGCAAGCTTTCGCTTTATCAGCGGCCAGGTACTACGCATACATTAGGTGTAGACGTTTTCTGGATTTTTCAACATCTCAGTCAGAGTTTATCAAACGTCTTACCGCCGATGAACTAGCATTGAAAAATATGCGTCAATCTATAACACATCTTGTGGTTGACGAAATTCAAGATATCAATGCGGTACAGAATGAGATAATTGAAACTATAGTTGGAGAAAATGGTAAACTTACAGCAGTAGGAGATCATCGTCAAGCTATTTACCAATTCAGAGGTGGCCGTGTGGATATTATTGGAGAGCTTTGGCAGGAAATCAATGAAGCGGAAGATGGAGAGGTAGTAGATCTGCAGGAAAATTTCAGATCCACATCAAGAATCATTGACTTAGCCAATCGTTGGGCGCGGACTATCGGTTCCGTTGGTAATATGAAGACTTTGGATATGGAACACGGTAACAAGGCAAGAGACGATTATGATCCTTCACACATCGGCATTAAACGGTTTACAACAAGGAGCGACGAATCTCAATGGATTGCCGATACAATAAACAAATTGGTAACGGAAGAGGATACTGGAGCAAAACACAATCAGCGGAGTATGGACGACCGTGGTGTTTCAAGGTCGGATATTGTGATCCTTCTTCGTTCCTCCACTGATGCCAGATTGTATATGGAAACGTTGGAGAGAAACGGTATTCCTGCTATTTTCAGGGCAGGTCCGGATCTCTTTTCACAACCGGAAGTTTTGCTCGTTATATCTGCTTATGCAATTGCCGCTGGAATGAATCAATTCCTGGGGGCCAGTTTTGGTAAAGGACTGCCAGCGAGAATACAAAATACCCTAGGCTGTGGTCCAACACCAGGGGAAACTTTACCGGCGGCCTGTCAGGCATTGAGGAATGCAGGGGTTCCAATTACAGATGCTCTTGAAGTGAGGCTTGCTTTAGCTGCGGATTACATTAAGCAGAGAATCACTGACGGAAGAACTTTTACAGCACAAGAAATAAACCTGTTCAAGTCTCCTGCGCTAAAAACATGGTTAAAAAATAACAGATCACTCAGAAGGGTCTTCCATCAAAAGATTTATCATATGCTTCTTGAGGAAATAGGTGTTGAAGATTGGGATACCGAAACTGGGAGAGGTTCTACAGCTCTATTCCACTTAGGCGCTTTCAGCAAAATGCTTACGAGTATCGAAACACCTGGGTGGACAAGTGTTACTGACTTTAAGTATCAAGTAATTGCACTTCTACAACATGGTTCGGAATCAGGGCGGACAGATGAGGCTCCCTTACTTGTGCCTCCGGATGCTGTAACTATCACAACGATCCATGCAGCAAAAGGCTTAGAATTTCCTGTTGTTTTTATGGCTGACGTTTGTCCGCAGAGATTTCCAAGCAAATTTGCGAAAACACCAAAACAATTTCCATTTGAAGGAAACATTCTCAATGAAATTAATGTTAATCTCCTATCCGATAACGAAAACAATGATAACGAACGCAGGTTGATGTATGTAGCATTGACACGAGCCGAAAGATATCTTTTTATTACTGCTTCAGGAAATCATCGATCAAGTTTTTACAGAGAGATTTCAATAATGGTAAATGAAGTTGGAGGTTTGGTTGAGCCCGACTCAAACCAGTTTCCAATTAATCTTGAATTACTTGAAACAAGTTATAGGCGTGACCTTCGTCTTGCTACCTCCTTTTCAGATTTAAGATATTATCTCGCCTGTCCGCATGATTTTTACTTACGGAAAGTAATGGGATTTGCTCCTACAATTGATCAAGCTTTCGGGTATGGAAAGGGATTGCATAATCTGCTTAGAGCAATACATACACAACCGACAAGATGGGCGGAACTCGTTGGGCAGGGTAGTGTATTAGAAACAGAAATAGAAGGATTAATAAATCGAGGGTTATTTTATCTTCGTTATACTACAGGGGAGCCAGCAGATAATATGCGACAGGCTGGTCTTAGGGCTGTTGCTCAATACGTAAGAGATTATGTTGGAGAACTTACTCGGCTTCATTTTGAGCCGGAAAAAGAATTTGAAACTCTTCTTGAAGAAGAGCAAGTGCTTATATCCGGTGCGATTGACGTGATAAGATTAGACGATCCTCCGCGAGTTACTTTAATCGACTTCAAATCTGGAAACGCTGATAATGAAAATGCCAGTGGGTTGGATGCTGAGGAGATGCGACTGCAAATTTCTCTTTATGGCCATGCCGCCCTTCATGAAATGGAATATCAACCGGAACAAGGATTAGTAAGATATCTTGGTGAGCGTGATCCAATCAGAAAACAACGAGAGATTACCCTAAATCAGGACAATATAACTGAAGCAAGACAAACTACGCTTTTAGCCGCGAGAGCGATAAAAAACAGAGAATTTTTTTCAGGACCTGTGCAAAATCCTAACCGTTGTTCTACTTGTGACTTTAATGGCTTTTGCGGGTTGCAACCAGCGCGAACATTTAGAGGAAACCTTGCTTAAACTTGTATTTAAGATATTCCCTGCATACGAGGATCATCAGGAGCTTTCTTTTTTAGTAGTTCGTAGAAATCCTTGTACCTTGCATGCACAGATTCAAATAAACCCTTCCACTCGACAGCATCAATTAAATTTCTATTGTTCTGGATGAGTTTTTTCAAAGCCCCGCTCTTAGCATAGTTATCAGCGATAAGTAATCCATATACTGAGACATTCTGAAATTCTTTCATCGTTCCTTTACTTTGAATAGCATCTTCTATCCTTGTTACATAGGCCAAAAGCCTATTAACGTGGTCTATATCTGCATCCTTTCCGGGCCTCATTAATTCCAGAACTATTATTCTCCATGAATTTTTAAAAATTATTAAATCAAATCTTCTTTCTTCAGAGCTGTCCTCGCGAAATTCCTTATCCGTTTTCAAGATTATATCTTTAATCCATTTATCGACTTCCTTTTCATGGTAAACTTCTTTTGACTGAAACTGCTCATATTCATGTCCTAAAAGCCAAGGATAGCTTTTTATAAATTTTTGCATGTCTATTTGAGTACCTGGAGCCTTTTCGGGAGTTCTTGCGTCAATTAATTTTTCGAATTTATCGATAATCCCTATTTTACCCGCGATGGCTTCCGCGGTAAGTACAGCACTGATAATATCCCATTCCTTTACTACTTCGAAAAGTTCAGGCAGCGCATCTTCATTCGCCTCATTTATTCGTTTAATTATTTTTTTCACACTTTCTCGTTCGAAACCAGCAACCATTGATGATGCTATTGTTTCGAAATCCTCTTCACTAATATTATCAATACTTGCAACTTTTTCAAGTGCTGTAGTAAGATCCTTTCTTTCTTGAACAGAGGCAAGTTTTTCGATTCTCAAAAAATATTCTCCTAAGTTGTGTTTGAATCGATCGACTTTTTTCTTAGTATGAAGCTTCTTCCACAAAGAGCAAAGCTCCTTTATTTTCTCCTGCCCCCATTTTTCAAGGATATAAGCATTACCTAATTGCCAATTTACCGACTGCCTATCCGTGGCAATATAATCGATATCCTCATCCAATACATCTGCTTGAACCTGACCAGTCAAATACTCCAAAGCAACTTGTCCATTTATTCCTCCTGTCAGATTAAAGTGAAACGGCGTATACTGAGCTACTCTATCTTTGGCAAATACTGTAATCCCTCGCATTTCTGAATCTTGTATCGTATTCTTTAAAAAGCCCATCCAATACCTAACAGGTCCAAAACCCGGAATAACCTCGGACTTCCACTCATCCTGCTTTTCCGGTTCCCTAGGGGACAGTTTTAAATTTTCTTTCAAAATCGGCTCTCCATTTACATTGATCATCATTTTGTCAGCGGAAAAGGCAAATCTCCTCGACATACTTTTTTTAAAACTTTCTATATTAATTGCCTTTCCGAGTTTTAATTTCTTAAAAATTACCATAACTCCATCCTGTTCGTTGATTGGTTTGTCAATCTCCGGGAAAAAGGTCAAAGAGCCAATTGTTTCTTGGCTTTTTAAAAAAGTATAGTTTAACGTAAATTGTACGAGATGTTTGTTTTTTACTGATCGCAGCACGATATCTTCTGCAATACCGAATCCCGCCAATTTTCCTATTCCCTTTCTACCCATAACAAGTCTCCCACCTGGGGTGCGATCACCTTTTTTCTTTCTGGTTTCATACCCAATATTTAGATAATACTCATTAAGCTCATCGAAGGTCATTCCGATTCCGCAATCCTTTACCGTGATTTCTGCATTCTCAGCAAAGACATCTTCTGGAATGGCAATTTCAACTTTTGTAGAGTCTGCATCCCATGAATTTGCAACTAATTCTGCGACAGAGGGAACAGGTCCACCATACATTTGATGTCCAAGGAGGTCAATGAACCTGCCAGCAAACTTTATTTTTAACAATCTTTCGTTTGTGTCCATATGATAAGTTTTATTGGGTCGATTATTCTAATAAGAGCTCATCCGCTCTTCTGATTTTCACTTTGGATTCATACTCAGTATCTACCTTGTCTAAAAATTTCTTCAAATCGGAATAGCCTTCATCATGAAGAATTTTAAGTACTGTTTCGGCAACTCTAGTTCCATTAATTAACATAATCGGGTATTCGTCTTCAATTATTTCACGTTGTACCGATTCGGAAAAAAAGCTGGTGGTAACATATGTGCCGACCCATCCTCTTTTTAATCTGGCTACTGTTCTTGCAATATGATTGCCTCCTGTTGCCGAATTTAAACCCTCGCATTTTGCCTGACCCAATAGAATTAATTTGGCTTTTCCGAAGCCGCTTCCTATTACAATTCTGCCATAAAAATCAGCACCTCCATCTGAAGAAGGCGGTGTAATCCAGCCTTCTTCATACTTTCCGCCTTCATCTCTAATTACTTTTGCAGCTACTGCGGAAGCCAAAGCTTCGAATCGTGATTTCTTGTCGTGGTAATATTTATAAATTTCTCGAAGTGTTTTTTCTTCCTTACTGCCAGGAGTGGGTTTTTGCTCCAAAGAGGTAACAGTGTATAGTTTTGAAACTCTCCTTCTGTATTTTTCAAGTGTTTTGTTACCATTCTTTATCCACTCCCGCCATGACTTAGGAGCGAAGTGCAGGGTCTCATCAACTGATAAATTTTTATTTCTTCTATCATTAATCCAGTTCCAATTAAATTCTTCATGTTCCTCTTTTAAACTAAAAACGTGAAAGTCAAATGCAAAATTTGAAAAGGTTCTATCCAGCTTCCTATCATATTGTGTTATTAATTCAACTCCTTTAATAATGCCAAAACCATTAAATTCAAGAAAACCTTTAAATCTGTTTTGTCTGGTAACCGCTTTGTAAAACAATAATGGAATTGAATTTTTTCTTTCTTCTATATTGTTATATGTTTCAAATGCATCTATTAGATTCCTATTGCCAGTGGAAAAAGTAGGATCCTTTCCTGGTGTTTTGTTATCGCCATAATAACGAATGTGTCCGTTATCTACATCAAAGACGTCCTGCCACGGAGTTGTTTCACTTCCTATCTTATGTGGGCTACTTCGTATAAGTATTGCTGGTCTTCTTTTTCCCTCTGGTGCATTTATCTCAGCAATTGCATTAATTCCACCTTCTAATAAAACTTTATTTTGTCCCTCAAGATTAGTAGCAAAAAAATGATTTCTGTATCCATCAATATTTTCCGGAATTATAGAATAAGGTCTTGCTGTACGAAAAACCTCCTTTATTTTTAATTTACTCATTTTCCGTAACTAAAGTAGACATTTTCTATTCGTGAATGGCATGATAGAGGGCATTTTGAAAAGCAAAGATTCTAAATTGACAATGTATCGATAACATACAAGAAACCCCTCCCGATTTCTCGGGAAGGGTTTTCTCATTTCACCTTCTTATCTCCCTAACCTTATGACACCACAAAGGTGACAGGATCGGAAAACTCGTTCTGCTCATTGCCTGTGATCACCGCTACACGAAACCAGTGCCGGGTAACAGGTCGGAGGCCGGTAACCTCAAAAGTAGCCAGGCTTCCTTCGCCGGCATCTGCCCAGCTGGTGTCGGTAAACGGATCGCCGGACATCTGCCATTTGTAAACAACACCTCTGCCTTCGGCTTTTCTCCTCAGCTTAGCTGTGCCGGATCCTGTCCCCTGAGATACGGAAAGTATGGGGATGTTAATGCTTCCGGTTTGTCTTACATCCATACCTGCGCTCAGGATAGTGGCCTCGGCCGTGGCTTCTATCTTGTTGGCAACGGTTTCCACGTAAAAGCCTTCGGCGGTAAGCAGCTGGTTCAGCACATTTTCTTTGGTGTACATGTCCGCCGTGTCCTGTGTGCCGCCGGTCTGCGCTTTCACATAGGCTTTCTCCAGGCAGTCGGAAGTTTGAAGTTTAAAATCTAAAGTTTAAGGTTCAGAGGATGTCTAGCACAAACAGTTATGAGTCTGTTCAGTAAACTGTGCCTCTGCATGAGTCGGAAGTTTGAAGTTTAAAATCTAAAGTTTAACGCGCAGAGGATGTCTACTACAAACAGTTATTAAAAATAAGTAGTACACTTGCGGGTAGTTGTTATGACAGTAAATGAAATTGAAAAAAATGAAGCATTAAAAAAAATAACTGAATGAAGTACCTGTTCCTTCTGATATTATTTTTTACCAGTATTCATTTGTGGTCGCAAAACACAAATGATACGAGTTGCACCAACGAATGTATTGGCATTACAACTTATCCATTTGCGTACGATACAAAAATGAATGACGGAAGTATTGCGGCAGGTCCATCATTTATATTGGGTGGAAAAAGGTTATGTGTGCAGGTAGGTATATTGTACGATTTTAGGAAATATACATACTATGAATATGTTACACACCTTCAGATCAACACCGTTCGGGGAATAAACTTGTTCTTACCATTGCTATTTCATTATAGTTATTACATAAATGGAAAAACCAATTTTTTTATGACAGCCGGATTCATGTTTGGTGGCAGGTTTTATCTGGAGAATAACAAAACACGGGAAGCAAGTGGTATAAGTTTTACCGGAGGTCCGGGTTTTTCGCATAATGTTTTTAAAAAATTATATATCAGAGGTTCCCTGCTAATACGATATAAGGGAAAAATTTTCCCTGGCATGTTGATAGATCTTGCTTATAGGATTAATTAACGACTATGAAACAGGTTTTTTCTATTGAATGAACAGTATCCTCAGATCTCACTGAGCGGCATTTCCGCCTGCCATCATCATCCTGATGGCTAACATTTGGGCCGGCCCGCATCGCCTCCACGGAGCCTCTTGCCTTTGTAAGCGAGAAAGCGCTCCGGCGAAGCAAGGCCGACAGAGCAAGGCCTGAACGAGACAGTCGGCCAGTAGAAAAATCAAAACTTAACTATATAATCGGCTTCATAACTTACCGGTTTATTCAGGAACAATACTGGTTTTAGAATTTGAATTTCTTTAATGAAATTTCGTGTATCTGTATCCAGTTCTTTAAAATTCGGGTGGTTTTTATTAAACCGTGCATTCCCTATGAATTTGTAATTTACTATTTTTCCGTATTGATTTATCAAAATCCGTATGCGTATTGATTCTGTCTCATACTTTTTTAGCTGATCATATTTTTTACTTAAATACAAGGAAAATTTCCTGCATAACTGATAATTAGAATGTTCGATAATATTGTTCATGAAAACATTTTGGATGTAATAGAAGATTTTATTTGTATCAGCAAAATATGCTTTGCCTGCAAAGTCTATATAGGTAGAAGAGCCTTCAAGCGCGCCTGATAGATTATTCAGATTGATCGCTGAAATTTTTCTTTTTTTTCTTTTATCATGAAAGTCAAAGTACTTCAGGGTATCGCAATGTGGTTCCGTAAATACCTCGTAGTACCGGTAGCTTTTGCTTTTATCGACTTTGATAAATTCTTTTGTGTAGAATAGTGTGTCAATTCTGTTGACACAACCCTGGTAATATTCTTTTTCTGCTTCTTTGTCAAAGAAATCGAACGATGCGGATCTTAAATCTTCGCAGTAACCACACGTATCTTTCATCATCAATCTGCATGTGGCTCTATTGTAATAAATATCTCCATTCAGGCTTTTGTCCACACAAAGACTATAAAGTGAGTCCGCTTTGGAATACTCTCCCTTTCTAAGTGCTTCATTGGCATCATTAAAATCATCTTTTACCTGGCCCCATGTAATTCTGAATACGGAAAAAATCAACAGAATTAATAATGTTAATATACGTGTATTCATATTTACCTTTCTTCTATAAGTTTAGAATGAAATGAAATGACTTATGCTTACGAATTTAAAATAGGTATTTTTCTTAGTGTTATAATAGTTAATCCCGGTGTAATTATTTCGCTGAGCCTGTACCTTATAGCCAATGGTAAAAGTATAGGCAATATTTTTAAATATATCTATTTCCATTCCAAAAGCAGGATTTATAACTATTCCGCCATTAGTATCAGTAAGTCCTATAGCATAACCAATACCTGTATTAAAAACAGGGCTGACAATCCTCGGTGTCATTGTTGCGCGTATGTGGAATGTTACGGGTAATAATTTTGCATCAGGATAATTGTCAAGACCCATACCCACACCTATATATAAATATTCATTGCATCGGTAACCATTTATAGTTTTAATATCAAAAGAATTAACTCTATTCAGAAAAACCTTATTGCCCCTTTGAATTTTTCCGACACCGACGCAGTAATTAAATCCTGTGAAATTAGCAAATCCCTTTTTTTTGATTTCTATTTCCTTTGGAGAGAAACTCGAATTTTCCACTGGAAGAGGCTCTTTGGTGATTTTTTCTATTTCATCGTATTTAAAAACAAAAACATTTCTGTCTTTGGTTTGGATCTTAACGCTTTGGTTTGGGATCTGTTCAATTATAGTACCCCGGATAATACTTCCGTTTTTTAGATAAACTACATCTTCCATGCTGTTTTGCCCAAATGAAAAATTGCAAATTATCAGCATGGAAAGCAGTAAAATATTTTGAATTTTTTTTCTCATTTAACTAGTTTATTGAAATGTAAATTTAATGGTGATGGCTAGCCGAGCTTAAAATAAATAGGGAGAATATACCTTACACTTACAACCTCTCCATATTTTCTTCCCGGCTTCCATTTAGGCATAAGCCTTATCACGCGCAAGGCCTCCTGGTTAAATGCTTCCCCTCCATATATTCCTTTATAAATGCTTACATTCATTACGCTCCCGGTCTTATCAATAATAAAGGTCACAAAAACTTTTCCTTGTATTCCGCGGTCTCTTTCTCTAGAGGGATACTGGATATTTTTATTCAGGAATTTCATCAATTCTAAATCACCTCCCGGAAATTCCGGTAGTTCCTGTACTTCTGGTAAATCGTAAATGGGACCATCCGGCATTAAATTATAAAAAGGATCATTCAGTTCAACTGTCTTTTTTTCGCCGTTAGAATTTATAAAATACCGATTAGATAACCCTTTAATTTGCTGAACGATACTGATCCGTTTAGTATTGGAAGCAGAATCAAAATTAGTCATGGTAGCAACAGTATCCCTGATTACAACCCGCATATTTTTTACACATGCCAATACACTATCCATTCCAGTACACCTTTGCCAGAAAAAAGAGTTTGCCTCTGCATCGCCAAGTTCTGCTGCGCATAACATATCAACGCAAGAACCGCACAGGTTACCAAGTTTCTTTCTTGCCAGGGCTCTGTCAAAATAAGTGTCAATGGTCCGGTCGCCTGCCTCAAAAGAAAGTGTAAAGAGGGAGTCTGCCTTTTCGTACTCCCCTTTAGTCAGATAATCCACACCTAAGCGAAAGAAATTAGTTTCGAATGGTTTTTTTGCACTCAATTCAACCGCCTCAATTGTATCTTGAGAAAAAGCAGCAAGTGATGAAAGGCAAATTGCGAAGGCCAGTGCGTATTTGATAGTTTTGAAAAATTTAACTTGTAAAATCAAAAATTCCATGATCTGCTTTAAGAAATTAATGCTTCTGATAAAAATCACCCCGACCTACATTTTGCACTTTAAAGGTAATGGGAAGAATAAATCTTACTTTCACATTTTTTCCATCTTTCTTTCCGGGTTTCCATTTGGGCATAAGCTTTACCACCCGTAGGGCCTCTGCTGTGAGCCCTTCCCCATCTTTTACTCCCTTATAAAGCGCAACATCCGTTACACTCCCATCCCGGTCAACAACAAAAGTTGTAAATACTTTTCCTTGTATATTGTGTTCTTTTTCATAATTAGGGTAATATATATATCCTTGCAGAAATGAAAACATTTCTGCATCACCTCCTGGAAATTCCGGCGGTTCCTGTAATGAGATCAAATCATAAATAGAATCGTTCAGAGGGATTGTATCCACTTTCCCGTCTGCATGTATTAAATAACTATGCGACAGTCCTTTTATCTTCCGGATAAGATGCATGCGTTTTGTATTAGAAACCGGATCAAAATCGGTTATGGTTGCCACCGTATCCTCTATTACAACCCGCACGTTCTTTTCGCAGGTTAATTCCGGGTTACGACAGTTTTTCCAGAACAGAGAATTTGCTTCTCTATCGCCCAACGCGGCTGCACATAACATATCTACACAAGATCCACAGGAGTTGCCAAGCTTTTGTCTTGCCAATGCCCTGTCAAAATAAGTATCCATATTTTTTGCACCTGCTTCCAGCGCAAGTGTGAAGAGTGAGTCTGCCATTTTATACTGACCGGCACTGAGGTAACCTGCAGCTGAATTAAACAGCTCAATTCCAGTTGAGCTTTTAGCCGCTGAATCAATTACACTTTGTGAGAATGCAGTGAGTGATGAAAGGCAGATTGTAAATACTGCAATGTATTTAATCATTCTAAAAAATACTTATTTTACCGGTATCAAACAAATTCTATCTCAACATTGAAATATTGCCTTTTCTATTAATCTGCTTCCTGTCCTCAAACCGAATAAATAAATAATACGAAAGCACATTAGTGCCCGGTATTTTTCCTATATAATTTCCATCCCACTGAAAGTTTGGGTCTGTAGTTTCAAAGATATTTTCTCCCCAGCGGTTATAGATAATCAAATGTAAAGCTTCTATACAGTCCTTATTTGTGTAATATACTTTTAGAAGATCATTTTCCCCATCGTTGTTCGGTGAAAAGGCGTTTGGGAAAAAGAATGCTCCTGCTGTATCACAGGGAGATTCAATATTCACGGTCGCACAGGCAATATCGGAGCAATTATTTGCACTCGTAACTGTAACACAATACACGGTTGTAGCTGAAGGAGCTACTGTTATTACTTTTGTTGTTGCACCTGTATTCCATAAATAATTTACTCCTCCGTTTGCGCTTAGTGTTGTACTCTGTCCTTGATAAATGGTTATGTTCCCTGAGGTAGTTGCGACGGGACTGGGATTTACTGTAACCGTAGTTGATGCTGTATCCTTGCAATTTCCATTTGCTATAATCACAGAATAAGTTGTATTAAGAGCAGGGGTAACTGTAATAGAAGAAGTTATTTGTCCGCTGCTCCATATATAACTTATACCCCCGCTGGCATTCAGTGATACTGTTTTTCCCGAACAAATAGTCGTATTAGGACTAACCAAAGCAACAGGCATTGGAGTTACAGTAATATTTGCATTAGCAGTATTAGTACATCCATTTACGCTTGTAATAGTAACCGAATAGGAAGTATTTGCAGATGGTGAAACAGAAATTGAATTACTTGTGGAACTATTGCTCCAATAATAGGTTCCTCCTCCTGAAGCGTTGAGTGTTGTATTTTGACCGCTGCAGATGCTGGTGTTGCCGGAAATTGTGGCTTGCGGTAAGGGATTTACAATTACCGTAACACTTGTATCGTCCGAACAATATCCATTTGAAACGGAAACAGAATATGTTGTGCTGGTAGTTGGTGAAACAATTATTGAAGAACCTGTTGTTCCTGTATTCCACGAATAGTATCCTCCTCCCGATGCAGTAAGTGTAGTACTCTGATCCGCACAGATTTTCGTGTTTCCTGTTATTATCCCGGTTGGCGTTGGCAAGGATGTAATAGTTGCAGTAGTTGAATTTATGCAGCCGTTCGCATCTGTAATTACCACCGAATAAGTTCCAGCGGAAAGACCTGTAATTGCAGATGTGCTTTGCCCGGTATTCCAGCTATACGAATAGGCAGGGGTACCGCCCGAAGCATTTACGGTCGCACTGCCCGAGCCCCCAATACAAAAATTGGTTGTAGCTGTTGTCAGTGTAACAGCAGATGGCTGGGTAATTGTAATGATATTAGTAGCAGAGTAATTGTTATTTGCATCTCTAATAATAAGTGTATAAGTTCCTGCACAAAGCCCTGTTATTGTTTGTGTGATTTGGCCATTACTCCAATTGTATTTATAAGGTGCGGTTCCTCCCAATGGAGTAGCAGTAGCTGTACCAGTACATTGTTTATTACAATAAGGATTTACTGTGGAAATAGTAGCGGCAAAATTACTGCAGGAATATTTAGCCACAAAAACACTTTGCGAAGTAGTATGCAGAGCAGTATTTCCAACTATGAAAGGGTCTGAGGCAAAGCCTCCTGCCAGGTAAGCATTGCCAAACATATCAGCACTTACGCCCCCGCTAGAACCATTTAAGGAAGAATTCGAACTCCCAATTTTGAGGGATGAAGCACAAAGTACATTTCCATTCGGATCATATTTAACAAGGAATAAAGAGCTGTTTATACCAGGGTTGTTTAGAAGTGTGTTACCAAACATCATTGTAGAACTCCCGAACACCCCAGTAACAAAAATATTTCCATTACTCTCTGTGTTGAGGCTCATACCCATACAACCTCCCCAGTATCCACCGGCATTTTTTGCCCAAAGAACATTTCCGTTTGCATCGTATTTGGCAATGAACATGTTTAGAAATGTAGGATAAATAATTGTTAAGGGTATAGAACCAAGGGTAAGGGTATTGCCATCAAAACTTCCGGTAATAAATACGTTACCGGAAGCATCTGTAGCGACAGAAAAGCCCTGATCATTACCTTTCCCTGCTGCACCCTTAACCCAGAGTACATTACCCGAAGCGTCGTATTTTGCTAAGAATAGATCCAAATATCCGGGAACGCTGGTATTGGTGATTGTGAAAGCGCCAAAAGTGATAGCTGAATCCGCAAATATTCCAGTAATGAATACATTACCATTGCCGTCCGTATGTACAGCATTACCCTTATTTTCATGTGATCCTGTTCCTACTGATTGACGTACCCAAAGTATATTTCCGGAAGCATCGTATTTGACGAGAAAAGTTTCACTGCCTGTTTTACTTGATAAGGAGATGGTACTAAAATCAATAGCTCCGGTAAAATATCCTGTTACAAGAACATCACCATTTGCATCTGTGCTAACAGAATTACCTACACTAAGACAACCACTATATGTTCCACCTGCATTTTTCGCCCACAATACATTTCCATTTGAATCATATTTAACAACGAATACATCATAATTACTACCATAGGGACCATCATTTGTGAGTGTTATATTACCAAAGGTAAGAGTAGTACTCCCAAAGTACCCGGTTACGAGTGCATTTCCATTTTTATCCGTGGTTATGGAGGAAACTGCACTGTTGAAATCTCCACCTGCATTTTTCGCCCAAAGAACATTTCCATTTACATCGTATTTGGCAATGAAAACATTCATAAAACTACTACCAGCGGATGTGAGAGTAATTGAACCCAGGGTCATGGTGGGGCTTTGAAAATTTCCTGCCACAAATGAATTTCCTGAAGCATCCGTGCATACAGAACTAGCCATGTCATGACTTGTTCCATTGGAGCTCTTTGCCCATAGCCAATTTTGCCCGCTGGCAGAAAACGAAAATGCAATAATTAAAAGAAGTATAATGCAAAACGAATGCTGCTTCATCGTATTAATGATAACGTTACAAAACAAAGAAAAAATAGGATGCCGAACAAGTGATAAAAAGAGAGTTATTTCGTCTTCGTCACTTTATAAAACAATTCTTCTTTTCCTATAACTACTTTAATGTGGTAGATACCAGCCGAATAATTACTTAAATCCAGTTGTACAGGTGAAGCAGTATTTTGCTGTTGGGAGAATAGTACTTTGCCAGTGTTATCCATTACATAGACCGCAGCCGCTGATATCTCTTCTGTTTTATCTTGCAGTGATTTAACAACCACCGTTACATTATTCCCATCCATCAAAGGGTTAGGATAAACTCCTATGCCGTATTGTGCTGCTGTTTTATCGGCTTCCGGATCCGGAGTCGTAGTATTAATTAAGCGGGTAGGGGAATACTGCCTCAGTATCCGGTTGCCGTTGGCATCATACGTGTAATTTATGTGCTGGGCATTTGCACGAATAAAAAGGATACTTGATAGTATCACCAGCATATTTGTTAATTTGTTTTTCATAGTTCCTATATTTTACAAACACTTTATATTTATGAAACTCTTAAATAGAATACTCCCTGCGCAGAAGCCTTTGCTCACTTTACTCTTTCAGTTGCAGTTCTTTAGATACTCCTAACTCTTCCCGCTTTCGTACATACTCTTCCTTTCTAAATGGACCATAAACGTTGGAATAAACGGCACGCATGGAATTTCCATTTCCAACATACCCAGTATACTCATTTTTCTCCTTTTTATTTATAATCCAATACTGACGATATGTACTATTTTCAAAAGCTTCATTCCTCTGCTTATATGTCATTTCTTTTATTCCTCCTGGAACATCTGAAACGTTCCATGGACGTTGAGAGGCAATAATAAATGTTGAATCAAAGGCATAAGCCAAAATAATTCCGTCAATCATAACAGTATTATCCGAGTTTACTATTTCCAATGTTTTACAATCTAATGTTTCAAAATTGTATCCATTACCCAAATTAGGCAAATCTTGATACTTACAAATTATTCGATCGCATCTGGATAATAATAGGACTATAAAGGAAATAAATAATGTGAAAAAGTGCTTTTTCATATTTTATTTTGGAATGTAAGTTGTTCCAATAAATTTAACATTATATGGACCGCCAAAAATCGATGGTGTAAGCGGCGAGAATGGTGCACCAGGAAAAAAGTTGTAGTTTACCATGGTTCCCAAAATATTCCCTGCATTTCTGCCCCACGATGCCTTACAGTCAATGATTGGGTTAAAATCAAAACGAGACGATTCGTCGGATACTATTGAAAATTGATTATTTCCATAATACATCATATTTACCCTTCCAAACGCTAAAGCAGCTGGATTTGTTGTCCCAGCGTTAAATAAATTGACTCCCCTTTTATCACCGGGTTTCATACCTAATAGACCCAGTTCCTTTTGTGATGTTCCACTAAAGTCGAAGGATGACATATTTAAAGTCATTGATTTTCCCTCGCCAAATTGAAAGTGCAAATACATATTTGTCAATGAGAATTTCTCTCCATCCGATTTCTTAGTTTCCGGTCCACCATCTAAGCTGGCAATTTCCGGTCCTAGATTGACTGATTGAGATGGACTTGTTCCATTTATCATCTCAATTAAATCGCCTACAGTCATAGGTTTTGCCATGCTGTTTGCTACGTTCATAGCATAGTTTGTCGACACAGGTATTGCCCCTCTCACATAATATTGTCCTGTCTCCCAGTCATAGGAAAGACTAGCTTCATCGTGCAGGGATTTATCCCAGCCCCTGGTGGTACCGGAAAACATCCTTGCCAGGCTTCCTAAATTGAAACCACCAACTTCATCATCAAGAGTAGGCGCTATAAGCATTCCGGTAGGATCAGCGTATTTCAGCGGGTTGTTCCATGCATAGCTGTACCTGTTATAGCTCTGTGTTAAATCAGAGGCCTGTACAAAGGGATCAGGGCTCAGCATTTTTCCAACCACGGGATCGTATAGCCTGCCATTCATATTAATCAGTCCGAATTCTTTATGGTGTTCATGCCCCGTAAAGCCGCGTATCAGCCAGTCGGGTACCCCTCTCCAATCGAGCTACGCTCCCAACCTTTGGTTGTCCCCAAGGGAGAGAGAAAGGCAGTAAAAAACAATGTCAAAGAACTTTTAAAAAACTATTTCGCTTTCGTCACTTTATAAAACAGCTCTTCTTTTCCTATAGCTACTTTTATATAATAAATACCTGCAGAATAACTGCTTAAATCCAGTTGGGCAGGGGAGGAAGTAGTCTGTTTTTGAGAAAACAAAACCTTACCTGTGTTATCAAGAGCGTAAATAGTTGCTTCTTCCGCGGGTTTATCGCTTGCCGATGAAATAACCACCGTTACATTATTCCCATCCATCAAAGGATTAGGATAAACTCCAATACCGTATTGCGAAGCAATATTTTCCGCCTCTGGATCCGGAGTTGCAGGATTAATTAAGCGGGTAGGAGAGTACTGCCTCAGTATTCTGTTGCCATTGGCATCATAGGTGTAATTTACATGCTGGGCGTTTACATAAATGCACAGCATGCTTAATAGCATGGCTGCTATGGTTGCGATAAAAGTGAATTTATTTTTCATACTTATTTCTATTAATATGTAATTAAAAACCTTGACTTATTTCTAATCTTCAGATAATATTTCATTCGTACCTTCAAAACTTCCAACCGAAAGTTGGAAGTGAACATTCGCTACGCAGAAGCCTCCACTCACTTTAAATTGTTGGTATCTATATAAATAAGGGTCAGTTTCCAACTATTATCTATTTTATTAAATGTCAAATCCCCAATTCTCATCCATTTTTCATTTCCATCATTTTTTTTAGGTTCTAGAGTTCTTCTGATCTCATCTACATTTTTTTGAAATACTCCGTTGTAGTAGACTGTTTTTCTTTCCAAATAAATATTAAATACTTTGTAGAAAGAATTCTTATCGATATCAATTTTTGGATCTTCATCTTGATCGCCATGTGTTTTTAACGGAAATTGGGTCATATTCATCAATCTAACAGAATCTGAATCAATCGCAGCTTGCCTAAATTCTTTCCAAAACAATTTGAAATCTGAAGTTTGGTCATTCTTTGAAACACTTTTTTGGTTTGGATATAAAAAAGACAATAGTGAAAAAAAAATTATAATTAGGTGCTTCATTTTTTAATCTTTAAAAGATACTTACCTCGTATCATTCCAATACTTTGACAACTCATTTTGATTTTCTTTTAATCGTCACAAGATATTTCCTGAATCTCCAGCCGAAAAACTTATTTAAAGCTAAGAGAAGGATTTTAAGATTACTATTTTAATACATCAATTATATTTTCACTTTGTCTAATTAAATAAGATATTTCTGTGGCCGGCATTTCAAAAGAAAAATTTAGAGTATTTACGTACTGCTTATCCTTTAAAAAGCCGATCACACTTATATTTCCTGTATTTTTCGGTTCAAATTTAATTTGGAATCGTTCATCAATATGCTGAAAATAAAATGTTTGCTTTAATGTGTCATTAAGACGTTTTAAATTTATTACAAACTCATCCAAATCAGAAAGTTCAACGGTTATAGCCTCTTTTGCTATTACATTACTTAATGTTATTTCAATTGTCAAATCGATGAAAACAGGATCATCTCTATATTGTTTTTTGAAGTCACTGAACTTAATTCTTACCTGCCCTTCTTTATCTTTTATTTCCATAATTTTATTTAAAAGGTATAAAATTTCTGTGAAAAATTACATTAGAATTATTTATTCCTATTTGATACATTCCGCTAGTTCCATTAATGGTTCCAGGCAGTTCATACCAATTTGCTCCGTCTTTAATTCTTTGAGACCATGCGCCATTTTGAATAATGTGATTATCAAAAGAACTTGGGAATGTGTGGTAAAGATCAGTAGCAGCTTCAACTCTGTCACCATATTTTATCGCTTTGTTTGTTAATTTACCACCAGTAGCTAACCACCCAGCAATTGGCATCATAGCCGCTGCACTTAATCCGGCATTTACATAATCTCCACGCCCTGTATAGATCAAAGCATTTACTCCGTCCGCTATTTCCCCAAATCCAGGAACCAATCCAACTATATCTAAACCTGTTTGCATACCATCTAAAATCTTTGTTCCAATTTCATTGCCATTTTTAGTTTCAGGTCCACCATCCAAACTAGCTATTTCCGGTCCTAGATTACTTGATTGAGATGGATCTGTTCCGTTCATCATATCAACTAAGTCGCCTACCGTCATAGGTCTAGCCATACTGTTTGCCACATTCATGGCATAGCTTGTAGATACGGGTATTGCTCCTCTCACATAATATTGTCCTGTCTCCGGGTCACGGGAAAGAGTAACTTCATCGTGCAGGGATTTATCCCAGCCCCTGGTAGTGCCGGAAAACATCCTTGCCAGGCTGCCTAAATTGAAACCACCAACTTCATCATCAAGAGTAGGCGCTATAAGCATTCCGGTAGGATCAGCGTATTTTAACGGGTTGTTCCATGCATAGCTGTAACGGTTATAGCTCTGGGTGAAATCAGAGGCCTGCACAAACGGATCAGGGCTCAGCATTTTTCCAACCACGGGATCGTATAGCCTGCCATTCATATTAATCAGTCCGAATTCTTTATGGTGTTCATGCCCCGTAAAGCCGCGTATCAGCCAGTCGGGTGCAGCAGTTGGATTCGCTTGTGCCCAGTCAGCAGGATCTCTTTCCCTGCCCCATGCATCAAAGCTTTGCTCAAACACTTTGTTTTTATTTTGGTCACAAATAAGATCGATAGAACCCATATGATCAGTGTAAATATACTTCATTGCATCGGTTCCGCCGCTTCGTATATTCATGGCTGCCAGACCATCAGGGCTATTTATGTAATACACTTCATAGATAACGCTGCCTTTTGTGATTTTTTCATAATTACCTGAATATATCACGGTGCGTAGTGTGGCCCCGCTGCTTGTATTTTTAAGCACGGATTTTATTCTTGCATAATCCTGTCCGTACTTGAACTGGAGGCTGTATGGATATTCTGCCATATTATCCACCCTGTTAAAAGGAGTGTATGCAACGGTCTGCGCAACTGTGGATATATTGCTGCCCGGCAAGGCGATGCCGGAAACTGCATGAGGCTGTGCCCCTGTGTATTCATAAGCTCCCGAAGCACTTGCATCGGTTTTGCTGCCTATATTTCCGATGCTGCCACCGGGATAAGAGGTGCTGTGGGTAGGGGAAGAGCTTCCGTTGAGATAGATATCAGTCAGGCGATCCAGGTTATCGTAATGGAACAGCTCACTTTGAGTTTGTTGTCCTTGCGCACCATTTACTGAACTTGTACGACTGGTAAGATTCCCTGTTGTGGCATCAAAATCATATTGCTGTATCCATGTGTCCGTTGTCCCATCGGATATATCCGCAGTTAAAGGATATCCCAGGGAAGTATATGTTTTGTTGATTCCAAGTCCGTTACCCGAGGATGCATTGGTTATTTTTCCACGCTCATTCATTTCATTGCATTGCCAGATGGGAGGGGTAGCAATGGAGGCATTTGCATCACGTATTTTCTCCAGGTACCCGTTGCTGTTGTATTCCATGCCGGTAGCAAACGCATTGGGTGTGCTGCTGCCGGGATAGGTTTCTTTCTTCAGTCGGTTCCATTCGTCGTATTCGTAAGAATGAGTATAGGTTCCGTCAGCACCCAGGTTTTCCGTTTTGCTTGCAAGGAGGCCCTGTGCATTGTATTCGTAATTGCAGGTGGTGGTAAAGGTGCCTGTGCCGCTTACGGTGCCGAGCATTCCTATGCCGTTGGTTTTATTATCATAGGTGTAAATGATGTCTCCTTCCTGCGGGCTGTCTTTTCTTGTTAAACGCCCCAGTGCATCATAGCTTAAGGTGTAAGAGTAGGTTGAATTTGCTGCCAGCTGCTTTGCGTCCTGCTGATGAACAATCTCACCCAATGCATTGTAATCGTAGCGGATCGTTCCTGCATCCGGATCTTGCAGGGAGAGCTGCCTTCCGTAAGCATCGTAGGTCATGTTAATGGCATTTCCTCCCGGCGGAGTAATGGTCTTTGGTTTTCCGCTGCTGTGATACACATAGGTAATCGTTCCACCTGCGTCTGCAGAGGAAACGAGCATGCCGGATGCATCCAGGATCTTGGTCTGGGTTTTATTCACTATCCCCTGGTGGGAAGTGGTAGTAGTTGTATTTCCGCTATAGGAATAATCGGTGTATGCAGCGGAGGGCAGTGTAACTTTGGTTATCCGGCGGACAACATCGTTGTATGTATAGGTTGTAAAGCTGGCAGCGGAGCCTGAAGAAAACGGCTCGCTTACAGTTGCGATCTCTCCCAGCGCTGTGTATGTCTTATCCGTCTTTATAAGTGTGCCGTTAAACCCGGTGGTTTCGGTCCGCAAGCTCCTGTTGTAATTGTCAAAATATTCTGCAGAGGTAGGTGTGCCGGGCATGGAAGTTTCCACTTTGAAAATACTGCCGGGAACGCTTGAATCCCATACCCGTGCAATGGAAAGTTGTTTAGGCACGGAGGTGGCAATGACATTTGATTTCAACCTTCCGAAGCCATCGTAAGTATGGTAGGTCGGGATGCCGTTTGCATCTATTTCAGTCTGGATATTTCCAAATGCGTCCCGGTCCGGCATCTGCACTGAATGGTTAAGTGCATTGGTTTGCTTCACTGCAAAACGCCCGTAACTGTCGTAGGTGTTTTCGTTGCTGCGCGGTACGGTGATGCCGCTTACAGTGGTCTTAAGCAGGTTGCCAAAGTTTTTTGGAGTGGGATTGAGGGGAGTGCTTGTGTCATCATACACGTACGTAGTAATTGCTCCCGCATCTTCCGTTCTGGTAAGAGGCTGGCCAAAATTATTATTGGTGAAATTCACAAAGCGTGTGTATGCCGGCTGGCCCGAACGGGTAACAGTGGTGGTATAGCTTTTCACACAGGAAGGTATCCATGCTCCCTTTGTTTCAAAGGTATTGCTGGTGCTGGAAGTAACCGCTGCGTTGGAAGAAGCTGCCGAAGTAGTATTGCCCCATTTGTCCTGGGTGACCGTGTAAGTAGTTGTAAGATTTCCGTGCAGCTGGTCATTTACGGTGTAGTTGCTTTCATAATAATAATAGCGCTTAAGAGGATTGCTGTTATCTGTAATAGGTAGACCGGCACCTGTAGTAAATGAATAGCTGGTAACTGTTTTCAAACTGATGGGTGTAAACGGAGTTACCGACTGGGATACTTGCGTGCTGGTAAGCGTGCGTTGGAAAAACGTGTTGCTCACAGGCAGCGAGTAGGTATTCTCTGATTTAATTGCTCTTGCCAGGTCTATGGAGCCCACCTTGGTAAATCCTAAAAAGCCTTTTCCCTGTACGTGTGTCTTTGCTCCTTCGTAAGAATAATTAACCGTATTGTTTGTTCCTGATACGGCAGAAGGTTCTATAACATTGTCAACCACTATCATGTTGTTTTGAAAATCCTTAAGCGGATAAAGTGCGTTGTTACTTTTCACATACCGTCCCAGCCTTGCCATCAGGGGCAGTGAATTGTAATTTATAGTAGTAAGCGCATTCAAACCATTATATATTTTCTGTACTTTATGTAGTTCTTCACCCGGTAAAATTGTAAAATAGGCATTGGATTGCGGGAAGCCTTCTGAAACCATAAAATCAGCATGACCGTCTCCATTGAAATCACCGTTGCTCAGAACAGAAGGGCCGGTTGTGCTTCCGTAATTTGCTGTAAAGTGTTTAGTATCCTCCGTATACTTACCAAAGTGAAAAATCATGGTATGAATATCTGTTCCCTCGTTATTACCTTTGGAGGTTTTCTCAACAACATCAGTGGTGCCGTCCCCGTTAACATCTCCTATATATAACTGAGTAGCTATATTCTTTCTGCTTAATATCGGCAGATTTCCAGGTGCACCTGAGTCCGGAAAATCAACACCTGTTGAGAAACAAATTTTCCAACTTTGAGTTGCATTCTTCCAGATTAATATATCGGTTTTTCCGTCGCCGTCAAAATCACCGGGGTATATCGCGTCGTTTACATCGTTAAGCTGGTCGCCCAGGTACACCAGGCTGAAGTTAGTAGGAGAGGTAAGTTCATATACATAAAAACCGCCCGTCGCTGTAATGACTGCAAGTTCGCTCTTTCCATCTCCATTCATATCCATGGGATGGAATCTGGATGGTATATTAGTATTGGTGCTGTACCAGGCCGTACCTGCCCAGGAGCCAATTAAGTCGGGGAAGGTAGAACCACCAGGCGTACAATTCTTAAAAGAGTAAACATACCATGTGTCAAAATTATCGTAGTACACAAAAAGATCTGTAGCACCATCCCCGTTAAAATCCCCATAGGTGTAGCTGGTGAAAGGAGTGGTTAGCGGATCGGTATCATCATCTCCCTGTGGAATTAATGGCTCTACTCCGGGTACTAATCCGCTCTTGTTAGAAAGCCAGTAGTAAAAGGATGAGCTTTGCTGGCTGGTGCCATTGTAATAACTGGGATTGAAGATTATGAGATCGTCATATCCATCTCCATTTAGGTCGGAAGGGTTGAGGAAAGCTTCTTTACCGCCATCAGGTAAATTTTTTCCGGGGCCAACAAAAAGAAAACTGGAAGGCAGAGTGCCGGTTGCATAACTGGGTGGTGTTGTAAATGTAGCATCTCCGTAATTGATAAAATTATTTACTTTCAATGTCCAGCTGCTGTTATTATTCATCTTCACATAATCCGAATATCCATCGCCGTTAACATCCAGCACATACATGGGCTTGTCTATATAATAATCAGGAAGTATATTTGCAATCGGTGTAATACTATAATTTTCATCCCATACAAATTTGGTAGAATTGAACTGCTTACCATCTTTGTCTTTTTCAATCACTTCAGATAAGTGTGATTTTCCCAGTACAAGAGAATAATTAAAATCATACTCTTTTACTTTCTGTCCCAGCGTATGTATCTCGAGAGCAGAAAGCAGGCCGCTATGAAATATTTTGTGACCGGTAACATAGGTGAAGTTGGAATTATAGTTTTTAGAATTGTAGACAAATTTTATCTTGTTATAGGGTGCAAAACTTCCTGTACCCGTATACTCAATGTAATCGGGATAAAATTCACCTGAAGTTGGATTTTCATAATAACGAAATAACATGTAATTTCCTCTGTTGTCCGTGACTTTGTTTAAGAGCCAGGTCAATGCAATTGTACTTCCCTGAGCTTCTATGCGTGAGTCTGCAGTGCGGCCATATTCAAGAATCGATCCGTCTTTTGTTTCTACTGTAAAATAATCAGGACTGGCTCCTGTTTGCCCCACTGAGGTGATGCGTGAAAAGCTTTCTACCTCTGTACCGTAAACTGTTCCGTTTGCCCCGTTTGCTCCGGATGCAGGGATTAAATAATTCCCATCCATCACAAAATTATCGGCGTTGGTAAGTGAAACCGGTCCTATGCTGCCATTGTAATAAACAGATTGACCTGCACGGGAAATAGAAGATAAGCCTGAAAGAGACCATCCAAGTCCCATAATGTCATCACTACCATTGCTATTATATGATACTGAAAGCTGTGGGGTCATACCTTGCGTTCCCGGTGGAACAGCTATAGGAATGATATAGGCGGCATTGCCGGATTGGGATACTGCAAAACTTCCCGCTGTGGTTCCCACTTCAAGTGCCGGATTTAAAGGAGGAGGAGTTCCTCCTCCGGAGAATCCTGGAATATAGTTTACTAAGCAGCCTGCATTAACAGCAAGAGAAATATAGTTCGCGGCAGTACATCCGGCAATGCTTATGGCAGTTACGGAGTAGGTGCTTGCTGAGGTTGGTGCTACCGTGATCGAAGTAGAAGTGGAACCTGTGCTCCATAGATAGGTTGCTCCTCCGCTTGCGGTAAGCACGGCGCTGGCTCCGGAGCAGATCGTGGAAGAACCCCAGGTGGTAATGGTTGGAGTGGGAGTAGGGTTGATGGTAACTGTTTTTGTGGCAATGGCCGAACATCCGTTTGCATTCGTTCCTGTTACGGAATATACTGTGGTTGCAGAAGGAGCAGCAATTACCGTTGCTCCCGTGGTTGTATTCAATCCTGCAGAGGGGCTCCATAAATACGTGCTTGCCCCGCTGGCTGTCAATGTTGTTGTGGTTCCGCCGCAGTTGCTTGCCGGGGTCAGGTAGCGTATGATCACAATACCCGAAGCTCCGCTGCCCCCGTTTCCGGAAGCAGATGGGGATGCATTGGCACCGCCTCCGCCTCCGCCGCTGCCTGTGTTGGCAACTCCGTTGGCTCCGTTGGCACCGTTGGATCCTCCGTTACCGCCTATGCTGCTGCCTCCCGATCCGGGAGTGCTGGTGAGGTACGTTCCTCCGCCGCCACCTGCCGCGTACATAAGTGATGTTCCTGAAATGGAAGAAGCAGAACCTGTTCCTCCGCTGCCTCCTGTACCCGAAGTACCTGAACCACCGGGATTGTTCCCGGCTGCACCGGCTCCTCCGCCTCCCGCACCTGCAAAGTTTCCGGTGAGGCCATTACCTCCTGTATTTCCCTGTCCTGCAGGAGAAGCTGCTCCGCCCGCTCCTCCATACGATCCTCCACCGCCGCTGCCGCCTGCATTTGCGTTTGTCCAGGCAACTCCGCCACCGCCACCGCCTGTAGCTGTGATGGTGCTGAAAATACTGTTTCCTCCATTTGTACCTGTTACGCCCGGAGTTCCTGTGCCACCTGCACCCCCGGCACCTACTGTAATTGCATACGATGTGGCAGTAACAGATAAAGCCCCGGTACGCAAACCTCCGGCACCTCCGCCTCCGCCTCCTGCATCTCCGCTATAATCCGGCTTACCGCCTCCTCCGCCGCCTGCAATCACGAGGTATTCTACGTTCAGGTTGCTGCTTGGTGTAAATGTTCCGCCGGTAGTAAAGGTGTGAATGGTATATGCTCCGGAGGTTGTTATTGTTCCTCCGGTAGCTAATGCACCGCCGCCGGATGAAGAAGATGAAACATTGATTGACGGAGAAGCATTGACCGTAACTGTTTTTACGGCTGTCGCTGTACAACCGCCTGCATCCGTTCCGGTTACTGAATAAGTAATAGTTGCAGTGGGACTGGCAATGACGCTTGAGCCTGTTGCTGCACTTAACCCTGTGGATGGGCTCCATACGTATGTACTGGCTCCGCCGGCTGTTAATGTGATGCTGCTGCCGTTACAAATAGCTGCCGATGCCGGTGTAACTGTTACCGTTGGAGCACCGACCGTAACGGTTTTTGTGGCCAGGGCAGTGCATCCGTTTGCATTTGTTCCTGTCACTGTATATACGGTTGTTGCTGCCAGTGTGGCTACTACCACAGCACCTGTGGTTGAATTCAATCCTGTAGATGGACTCCATGCATAGGTGCTGGCACCACTGGCTGTCAGCGTGGTTGTTCCGCCACAACTGGAAACAGGAGTTAAATACCGTATGATCACAATACCCGAAGCTCCGCTGCCCCCGTTTCCGGAAGCAGATGGGGATGCATTGGCACCGCCTCCGCCTCCGCCGCTGCCTGTGTTGGCAACTCCGTTGGCTCCGTTGGCTCCGTTGGATCCTCCGTTACCGCCTATGCTGCTGCCTCCCGAGCCGGGTGTGCTGGTCAGGTACGTTCCTCCGCCGCCACCGGCTGCGTATGTAACCGATGTTCCTGTAATGGAAGAAGCCGAACCAGTTCCTCCGTTACCGCCTGTGCCCGAGGTGCCTGAACCGCCGGGATTGTTCCCGGCTGCGCCTGCTCCGCCGCCGCCTGCTCCGGCAAAGTTTCCGGACAGGCCGTTACCGCCTGCATTCCCCTGCCCGGCAGGTGATGCAGCTCCGCCGCTGGATCCATCGTACGATGCGCCGCCGCCGCTGCCGCCGGCATTTGCACCTGTCCACGCAGCTCCGCCGCCGCCGCCGCCTGCGGCTGTGATCGTGCTGAATATGCTGTTGCCTCCGTTCGTTCCTTTTATGCCCGGAGTTCCTGCACCGCCTGCACCACCGGCACCTACCGTAATTGCATACGATGTGGCAGTAACCGATAAAGTTCCGGTACGCAGTCCGCCTGCGCCGCCGCCGCCGCCGCCGGCATCTCCGCCGTAACCGGGTTTACCGCCGCCGCCTCCGCCGGCTGCTACAAGGTATTCCACATTCAGGTTGCTGCTTGGAGTAAATGTTCCGCCGGTAGTGAATGTATGAATGGTATAAGCTCCGGATGTTGTAATGGTTCCTCCGGTAGCCAATGCACCTCCGCCTCCCGATGAGGAAGATGAAACATTGATTGACGGAGAAGCATTGACCGTAATTGTCTTTGTTGCTACTGCTGAACAACCGTTTGCATTTGTAACCGTTGCTGTATACCCGGTAGTGCTTGCAGGTGTTACAGTTACTGCAGCTGTAGTTGCCCCGGTGTTCCAGGTATACGTTGTTCCTCCGCTGGCCGTAAGCGTCACGCTTGCTCCGCTGCAAATGGTAGATGAAGGAGAAGTGGCAATGGATACAGCCGGAGAGGCATTGACCGTAACGGTTCTGGTTGCAACGACTGAGCATCCTGCACTCGTAACTGTTACACTGTAACCCGTATTAGCTGTCGGTGCTACTGTTACTGCGGCTGTGGTCGCTCCCGTATTCCAGTTGTAGCTGCTTCCGCCACTGGCAGTGAGTGTCGCACTTTTACCTGCGCAGATTGTAAAAGAAGGGGAAGCGGTAACCGTGGGTGTTGGGAACGGGTTTACCGTCATCATAACCGCGTTGCTGGTAGCTGTTGTGGGATTTGCACAGCTTGCATTGCTGGTCATTACACAGGTAACCGTATTTGTACTTACAAGTGTGCTCGAAGAAAATGCAGTGGAGTTGGTCCCGACGTTGGATCCGTTCACTTTCCATTGGTATGCAGGAGTGGTTCCGCCGTTAGTCGGCGTTGCCGTGAACGTGATTGAATTCCCGGTACAGCTCGGATTGCTTCCGGAAGTGATCGCGATGGATACGGCCGGAGTCAATGTAGTGGCCACGGTTGCCACCACTGCTGTTCTGCTGGCGGTAGTGCATCCGTTGGATGTTGCATCTACATAGTACGTCGTAGTAGAGCTGATGCTGGGTGTAGTGAACGAAGTTCCTGTCCCCAGGCTTGATCCGCCAGTAGAGGCAGCATACCAGTTGATAGTGCCCGCGCTGGCAGTTGCACCTAATACAACCGTTCCTGTTCCGCAGCGGCTGCCGGGTGTGGTTCCGGTGATAGAAGGTATTGTATTCACCGTGGCAACCACCGCTGTTCTGCCTGCTGTTGTACATCCGTTGGATGTTGCATCCACGTAATACGTGGTAGTGGCGCTGAGGCTAGTTGTAGTGTATGAGGTCCCTGTTCCAATACTTGATCCACCGGTGGCTACGGTATACCAGTTGATGGTTCCTGCACTGGCAGTTGCACCTAACACCACTGTTCCTGTTCCGCACCTGCTGGCCGGAGTTGTACCGGTGATAGTAGGGGTGGTGTAGTAATTAACCGTCACGCTTGCGGTTTTGGCAGCGCAGGGCGGATTGCTGATAGTCCATTGCAGTACGTATGTTCCCGTTGAGCCTGCTGTGGCTGTTGAACTTCCCGAATAAGGACTGCTGAAAGTGATTGTCCCCGGTCCGCTCACTTTTGACCAGGCGCCTGTGCCCACAGAAGGCGTGTTGCCTCCAAGTGCATTGCTTACCGTGCCGCAAATATTCTGTGTTGAACCCACGGTTGCATTGGAAGGCTGCGGATTTACCTGCACAAGCACAGAGCCCTGCTTGGTGCATGCATTGTCGTCCGTGACTGTGAGAGTATACGTGGTAGAGCCTGCCGGGCTTGCCGTTGGCCCATACGTATTCGTGTTGCTTAAGCCTGTTGCCGGGCTCCATGCATAAACAAAGGGAGCCGTTCCGCCTGTAGCCGCGGAGCCAAGGGCCGTAGTGCTCGATCCGGAGCAAATCGTTTGATTTCCTCCCACATTTACCGAAATAGCAGGATGAACCGGAACAGTATAAACAGCGCTGCTTACATTGCTTCCATCCGTAGCCGTAAGCGTATAATTGGTGGTAACAAGAGGGCTGGCTGTTGGGTTTGCGCAGTTCGTGCAGCTTAACCCTGTGGCAGGAGTCCATGAATAGGTGTAGTTTCCTGTTGGCCCTCCTGTAACAGTTGAAGTGATATTCACCGAGCCGTCGGGACAGATATAATTGTAAGACCTGCCGGAAACAGCAAGAGGCACATAGTAGTTTACAATAAGCTTGGGCCGTTTTGCAGGGTTCAAATTATCACTCGAAGCAAATCTCAATTTTGCGCGGGCCTGGGTCGCTTCTCCGTCCAGCGCCAGCATCATCGTCCAGCCATAATTGCCGGAAGCGTTTGTAACCATATCCTGCACATCGTTTGTGACCACTACTGTATAATTTTGTGTGGCGGAAGTGCTTTGCGGTAATGAAATTCCGCTTGCCGCAATGGTAGGCTGGGTATTCCATGATACACCGCTTCCCAGGGTGCCATTCCCCTCAGTCCAAGATGAGGTAATGCGTTTAAGCGTGCAGGCATTCGACTGAGTGGCGGATTGATGGTCCAGTCCGTACAGGTATAAGCTGGCCGATATAACCACTGCATTGGCAGGTATGGAGGAAAGGTCAAATTGAATTAATCCCCTGCCTTTGTACCAATCTCCCGAGGTCCACCTCTCGGCCCTGAACATGGTATCTATTCCGGAATTGGAACCACCGTAGTTGTCATTAAGGTCTTTCACAAAGATCCCCGCATCCTTGCCTGCCGCAGCATCCGGCTGAAGAACTAACTGTTGGATCTGAGAAAAGGTATCTGTTGTGAACAGCATGCATAACAGGAATGCAGTCGCTGAAAGTTTCTTGAAAGAATGAAGGATCATAATCAAAGGATTTAATTATTTAAAACGATAGGTCTTGGGATTTGATAAATTACCATTGTTATCTTCTGTTTTTGCCTGGTAATAATAATCGGTGCGTAAATGTTGTGCAATGAATGTGATCACCGCCACATTGCCTTTTCGCTGGTAAGTAACGTCCTTGGGCAGGTTGGTCGAGCCATCCAGCTTCACATTCAGGTTGAATATATCTTTGTCGCCCTGCGACAGCCCTGCATTCAGGTGTATTTTTTTTAAGCTGACAGTATCGTTCAGGATAAGCTTGTAAGTAACATCGTAGGTGGGATCCAGTGTATCTGCCGGATTGGGATTGACGTGAAGTTTAACCACTACGTTCATCGAATCGATGTCAGGTTGCTTCTGTGCTGCTGCCTGGTTCCGGCAAAGCAGCATACTGAAAAATGATAAAAGGATGCAAGAAAAGGTCTTGTATCCTGAAAGCAGGAGTACTTTTTTCATTCAGATTAGATTTTAAAAATTATTACTAGGGCCCGCGAATTACAATAAAGCCAGCAAACGTATGCAATTACAACATACATAATTATAAAATATTTGAACATGTAAGATTTATCATCATTTTGTCATTTTCTATCCTACGGATCTTATCATATTATAGGGAATAAGCGCTGGGTTTCCTTCCTGAATGCAGCTTGCAAAATCCCTGTAAAGGAATGGCATTAAATTCAGCTTGACGCTACCACTCACTAAGTTTTCGGTACTAACACCAAATTTGATATTGTATTCTGAGCAAAAAATCCACTTTCTTCCGGAAAGGGGATTATAGAGTATAAAAACGACGTTAAAAAATTTTCAACCTCACTCCTTGTTTCCATCTCTTTCCGTGCTCCGCCGGCCTTGCTTCGCCGGAGCGCTTCGCAAAGGCAAGAGCGCTACGCGAAGGCGAGAAGGAGAGGGGAACAAGGGGTGAGGTGGGAGAGGTGACTATTAATTCCTTTGGGTCCCGGCTAAGCCGGGAAAAAAAGTAAAACACTATTTTTTGACAATAGGATGTAGACATGTATAAAGCACTCTCGTGCAAACTTCCGTAGGGGAGCAAGGGGTGAGGCGGGTAGGGTAGCTCTTACACCAATGTCTTTTCTTTCTTCACCGGCACCTCCAGTTCTTTCCATATCAGGGAGGCTGCACCCAGGATGGCGGCGTCGTTCTCATCCAGACCGGAAGGGAGTACCTGGATCTTTCCTTTATAGATGTTGAGCAGGTTCTTTTCAAAGCTCACCCGTGTAGGCTGCAGGAGCAGCTCGCCGGCACGTATAGGTCCTCCAAATAAAAAGATCGCTTCCGGACTGGTATAGGCCACGCTGTTTGCGAGCACTATTCCCAGGATATTGCCTGTCTCTTCAAAAGTAGCTTTGGCCAGCTCATCGCCGGCTATGGCACGGTCAAAAATTTCCCGCGAGCTGATGGAAGCAGGGGAGGGCTCTGCCATTCCTTTTTTCTCGTAGTATGTGCGTTTGATTCCCGTGGCGGAGCAATATGTTTCCACGCAACCCTTGCGTCCGCATCCGCAGAGCCTTCCTTCCGGGATCACAGTTACGTGACCTATTTCCCCGGCAAAGCCATCGTGCCCGTAAACAACTTCGCCGTTCACCACAATGCCGCTGCCCAGACCGGTGCCCAGCGTGATGACCAGGAAATTTTTCATGCCCCGTGCGCCTCCGAAGATCATTTCACCCAGCGCGGCCGCATTGGCATCGTTGGTAAGCATCACTTTGCACCCGAGGCTTGTGCTGAAATGATGACTGATGGGAACGATCCCTTGCCACTTCAGGTTAGGCGCAAACTCGATCGTGCCCGTATAATAATTTCCGTTTGGCGCTCCTATGCCTGCACCGGCCAGGTGGTATCCCGAAGGAATTGCAGTTTCTATTTTTTGTGAAACCTGTTTCACCAGCTCGTAAGGATCCGGGTAGTCCGCAGTCTTCAGGGAATCGTATGCGAGTATCTTTCCTTTGCGGTCGGTTAAACCGAAAACCGTATTTGTACCTCCGATGTCAACGCCTGCTACCAGTGCCTGGCTCATACTAAAAATTTTTCTGTTCGTGTTATCTTGCTTGTGTACTGCATATCGCCGTTCGTGAAATAGAGCAGAACCGGTAAGATGCGCGCCGCGGGGCGCAAGTACGCGAAAAAAACCCATGCTGTGCTGTAATTTTCGGTCTATTCCCCGAGATTCGCTGCTGTTTCAGAAACATATAAAGGTAAAGCAAAAATACAGATAATACCGCACATTATGCACTCCTATATCGATTTAGTTTCTTTTAAACCAAAATATGCCGGTTCTTACCGGTTTTAACCGGAGTTAAAATGTATTTTAGTCGTAACGGAAATTTTTTGTATGTTCGTGTTCGCTAAATCGATTTAGCTAAACCCTAAAACAAGAAAATGAGCTTCTTTTTCCGGATACCTGCAGCAGTTTTACTCTGTGCATTGTGCTGTCTGCAGCTGTCTGCACAGGACAAGCCGCTTGAAGGGAATGTTTTTTCTTCGGAAGACAGCCTGGGGCTTCCGGGTGTTGCAGTAACTGCAGGGAAAGCAGGAACGATCACAGACATAAACGGACATTTTAAACTGGATCTTCCCGCAGGTACGGATTCGCTTGGATTTACGCTCATCGGATACAAAAAGAAAATTGTTGCCGTGCGCAAGATAGACTTCCTGAAAGTAATACTGGAGCCTGAAAACCGCTCGCTGGACGAAGTGGTGGTTACTGCGCTTGGGGTGAAGCGGGAAAAGAAAGCTCTCGGTTACGCAGTGCAGGAAATAAACGGAGAAGCATTGCAGACTGCCAAAGATCCCAGCTTCATCAACCAGCTTTCGGGAAAAGTGGCCGGGCTGAACATCAGCTCCACTACCGGAGGACTGGGTTCCTCCAGCCGCATCGTATTAAGAGGAGCTACTTCCCTGGGAGGAAATAACCAGGCCCTGATCGTGGTGGACGGCGTTCCCATCGAGAACAATACCAACAACAGCACTTCGCAGTGGGGAGGATTTGATTACGGCAATGGGATATCGGACATAAATCCGGATGATATAGAAAGCATCAGCGTGCTGAAAGGTCCTGCTGCTGCTGCACTCTACGGATCCAGAGCTGCCAACGGGGTCATACTTATCTCCACTAAAAAAGGAAAAGCAAAAAATGCGTTCCGCGTGAATTTAAATTCCGCTACCACGGCCGAAGTTCCTTACATCCTCACTAAGTTTCAGAATACCTACGGCGCCGGACGCAACGGGAAGTTTGAGGGTCCCTGGGAATTTAAGAACGGATATGATACCTATAATCCCCAGAGCGGTGATGCCTTCGGAAGCTGGGGACCGAAAATGGAAGGGCAGACCATCCGGGACTGGGACGGACAGCTCCGTACTTTTTCCCCGCAGCCGAACAACTACCGCGATTATTTCCGGACAGGATTCAGCACCAGCAATGCAGTGTCGGTAGACAGAGGAGGGGACCGGACAGGAATACGTTTCTCCGCTGCGAATACTTCTTCGGGCGATATTGTTCCTAACTCCGCGCTCACCCGCACCAACCTCAACCTGAGCGCTGTTACCAACCTGAACGAAAAAATTTCTTTCGATGCAGGTATTATGTTTGCCGATCAGCAGGCAAAGAACCGCTTTCCGCTTTCGAATGATTTCAGCGCTCCGCGCAATTACATTATGATGCCGCGCAACATCAGTGAGTCATCCCTGCAGTCCGGCATGATGGATGCTAGCGGAAAAGAAATGACCTGGTATACCAATTGGAACTGGATGTCCAACCCCTACTGGTATTATACCTATGAATTGAACGACGACAAGCGAAGCCGGCTGCTTGGTATTTTAAGTCTGACGTACAAAATAACCTCCAAGCTGTCCGCCACCGTCCGCACCAACACGGATTTCAACACCAGCCGCTTCAACAAAAGAGACGCATACAACGGGATCATCAACCGGGGCGGATCGTACAACAATACCTGGAAAAATTACAGGCAGTACCAGTCCGAGTTTTTAGTTTCATACCAGGATTCTCTTACGGAAAATATTACGTACAGCGCCAGCCTGGGTGGAAGCAGCTTTCAGAACCGCGACGAGTCTACCTATATATCTACCAGCGGAGGACTTTCCGTACCTTATTTCTACAACGTGCAATATTCCGTGAATCCTCCTACCACCGCTTACGCTCTTTTTGAAAAACGGGTGAACGGACTGTATGCCTTCGGGCAGCTCGGGTACAAGACCTGGCTGTTTGCCGATATCACGGCGCGCAACGATTGGTCTTCCACGCTGCCTGCAGCGCAGCGCTCTTACTTTTATCCTTCGGTAAGCACAAGCTTTGTATACACCGAAGCGTTTCGTATTTCCCAGCGTATTCTTTCGTACGGGAAGGTACGGGCATCGTTCGCGCGGGTGGGGCGCGATACCGATCCCTACCGTTTGCAGAATACTTACGAGCAGACACAAACATTTAACGGCGCACCCATGGCCACGGTAAAACCGGTGATCCCTGCCTCTAATTTAAAACCGGAGATCACGGATAACGTAGAGTTCGGTTCAGAGATGGTTTTCAAAAACGGACGACTGGGAGTTGACATTACCTGGTACCAGCTCCTGACAAAGAACCAGATACTCACCACCGATATCTCTTCCGCAAGCGGCTATCCGCAGGCCATCGTCAACTCCGGCGAGATCCGGAACAGGGGAGTGGAGCTCATGCTGAAGACAAAGCCGGTGAGCACTAAAAATTTCGGCTGGGACATGAACCTGAACTTTGCGAAGAATAATTCCATCGTGCTTTCCCTGGCTCCCGGCATTCAGAACTACATTATATACAGTCACTGGAGACTGAACATCGAAGCCCGGCCGGGTATGCCTTACGGACTGATCGTAGGTTACGGGATCAAGCGCGATGCAAATGGAAACAAGCTGGTGGATGATAAAGGAATGTACATCCGAGATACCACGCTGTCCGCGCTCGGAGATTACAACCCGAAATTCACCTGGGGAATGAGCCACAGCTTCCGGTACAAAGGCTGGACGCTTTCCGCTTTTGTGGACAGCAAAGTAGGAGGAAAAATGTTCTCGGGCTCCAACATGTACGCCACCGGCTATTCCGGCAACCTCGTTGAAACGCTTGAAGGCAGAGAGGCATGGTATGCTTCGGAAAGGGAACGCGAAGCGGCAGGCATTTCGCCTGCAAACTGGATTGCTACGGGCGGCATGCAGGCACAGGGTGTAACAGTGGGTGGAAGCACAAACAATATATATGTAAACCCGGAGGATTACTGGGCCCAGTTCTCCACCTGGGAAAAAGAAATTCACGAGCTCTTTGTTTACGATGCCACGTTCATCAAGCTGAGGGAAGTAACGCTGGTCTATACATTCAGCGATAAGTTTTACAAAAAATTAAGACTGAAAGGCATGAGCGCCGGCATCACAGCACGGAACCTCTGGCTGATATACAGCGCCGTGCCCAACATAGATCCCGAATCGTCTTACTCCAACGGGAATAACCAGGGACTGGAACTGTATTCATACCCGACACGAAGGAGCATCGGGTTTAACCTGAAACTGACCATCTGATAAAAAGAATGAGAGCCTACAGAACATATACTTTGCTGCTGGTGCTTACGGTGTTTTTCGCAGGGTCCTGCCGCAAGATGGATGAGCTGAACGTAAATCCAAACAGTCCCACCAGCGTGAACCCGGATTACCTGTTCACACAATCCGTGGTGAGCGGCATGGGATCCTACATAGCCAATGTCAACCTGAACTACTGGGTAGTATCACACTGGATCATGAATTTTGCAACACTGAAAGGCGATCCGGCCGGAAGGGAATACGAAACCAATTCGGGCAAGGACCTTTGGTGGAAAGAAACGTATTCCCAGGCCCTGATCAATGCCCACGAAGCGGTGAGGCTGACAAAAGACAATCCTGCTTTGGTGAATAAAACCGCCATGGCGCGCATCTGGAAAGTATTTTTATTCCACCAGCTGAGCGATCTCTGGAGTGCAGTGCCCTGCTCGGATGCATTGAAGGGAGTGGAAGATCTGAACTATTACCCGGCTTACGATGCACAAAGCAAATTGTATCCTGCGCTTATCAACGAGCTGAAGGACGCGGTGGATCAGCTCGATGATAGCAAAGCTACCTATCCCGCTGCGGCCGATCCTGTGTACAGCGGAAGCGTTTCCGGCTGGAGAGTTTTTGGCAACTCCCTGCGCATGCGACTTGCCATGCGTCTGCGTTTTGTGGATCCTGCGTTTTGCCAGAAGATACTTTCGGAATTGCAGAGCGCCACACTCATTCAGAATAACCAGCAGACGGCAGCGTTTCACTACAACACCGCTTTTCACAATCCCCTGTACGAGCTCATCGTGATCCGGAAAGAAGCAGGAGCAAAAGTGTATCCTTCCAAATTCCTGGTCGATAAATTAGTGAGCACGAACGATCCCCGACTAAAATTGATCGCTGCTCCCACGCTCGAATCACAGGTGCTGGGTTTTGAAGATTATGTAGGGGTTCCCAACCTGGTGCCTTCGGAAAACACGGCTGTATGGCAGCTGTACCATTCCAACGGAGACAATGTATCTGGCATCGGTCCCTGGTACCTGCGCGAGAATGCACCGGGCGTTTTACTGAGCTATGCCGAAGTATGTTTTTTAAAAGCAGAAGCTGTCCTGGCGGGATTCTGGACAGGATCCACACAGCAATATTATGTGGAAGGAGTTCAGGCTGCATTGCAATCGTACGGATCGCTAACCGCAGCACAGATAAGCACCTATACGAGTGCGTTGCCTTCTGTAACACTGGAGCATATCATTACGCAGAAGTGGCTTTCTTATACGTATCAGAATATCCTGGAGAATTACGCCGAGTATCGGCGCACCGGATATCCCATGCTGAAAAATTACAACGGCACTGCTATCGATGAAAGTATATTTCCCAAACGTCTCACGTATCCTTTTTCGGAGCAGTCCCTGAACTATACGCACTATGCTGAAGCGCAGCAGCTGAACGGAGGCCCGGATATACCGTCCGTAAAAGTATGGTGGGATGCAAATTAATATCTGGGAAAATGAAAAGTTGAACGGTAAATAAAATTAACACGAATAAAAAAGAACATCTTACCATGAAGAAAATTACAAACATCGTTCTGTCATTGTTTGTTTCAGCATGCGCATCGGCGCAAACCACCAGCGCGGGTAACAGTTACCAGCTGGATTACAATCTCTGGAACACGAACGGCCAGCCATCGGTCTACATCGATTGCGGAACTTCCAATTCACTGAACACAGGTTTGGAGCTGACCATGGAAGTCTGGATACGGGCTCATAACTCCGTATGGAATCAGAAGATCATGGGCAAGCTCAGCAACCAGTTCAACAACGGGTATGTGCTGGGGATACAAAGCAGCGGCAATTATACCGAGGTTTGGGACCCTGCGCATTATACAACCGGCAGCGGAACTTCTCCTGTGGATTCCGCATGGATACACCTGAGCACCACCTTCCAGGCAGGCGGGAACATGGTGAGCTATATCAACGGAAATGTAGTGCAGACCGTACCCATTGCTTCCCTGAGTGGAATTGCCTCCAGCACGGCGCCCTTCATCATCGGCCTTGCACCCTGGGACCTGTACAGCTTCCAGACCTTCGGGCAGATAGATGAGATCCGTATCTGGAATTACGCCCGCACACAGGCTGAAATAAAAGCGCAGATGTTCAAGCACCTGAAGGGGGACGAACCCAGCCTGGCGGCTTATTACGATTTTAACCAGAGCTCCGGTTCTTCTTTGCCCGATCTTACAGCGAATGCAAATAACGGGACGGTAACTCCCGCTTCTTCCCCTGCCTGGAGCTGGGCTCCTTCGTATGCAGCGGTTGCAGGAGACGGTATGTACAACATGAACGATGTGAACGCAGTGTGGTTCGGAAAAGACCCTTTGCAATACAATTACGCAGTCACAACAAGTGGCCTGAACCTGATCGCAGATATTCCGTCTGCTTCCTACAGGTATGCAGTCTATGGCAACAACGATTCAGCGGGAGTGTCGGTATATCATCTTCCATCCGGTCTTCCTTCCGATTTCAAACGCCTGGGCCGTGAGTGGTTGTTCAACACAGGCGGAACAATCTCTTCGGATCTTTATTTTAACCTGAGCAATGCAGCAGGTACAGGAACGCAGCTGACAAATACATACCCGGCAGAAAATTACACGTTGCTGGTGCGCGACAGCCTTACGCAGGATTACATCCCCATGTATGCTGCAAGCTCCACGCTTTCTGCAGGCAACATTATCAAGTTCATGGCCGTTCCATTGCAGAATAAATATTACACGCTGGGCGTAGCATCCACACCGGTGATCCAATCCGTTGCCGATGAAGAATGGGCGCGCAGCATCCGCCTGTTTCCCAATCCGGCGCACGGCGAGTTCACACTTACGCAGGTAAATGGTGTATCGCTTACTTTATACAACGCTCTGGGAAATGCTGTCCGTACGGTAAAAGCCGACCGGGATAATTTTACATTCCCTCTTCAGGACCTGGCTCCTGGTATATATGCACTGGAATTAAAAAATGAAACAAGGCATGCTTTTAAAAAAATAATTATCAATCCTTAAATCTAAAGTTTAAAGTCTAAAATCTAAAGTTAAACTACAACTTTTAAATCCTAAATTCATAGCTGTTGGCCCTAAACTTTAGACTTTAAATTTTAAACTTTAAACTCCTAGTTCTTAAATCCTAAATCCTAACTCTTGGCTGTTAACTTTAAACCTTAGATTTTAAACTTTAAACTCCAACTCTTCTATGAAAAATCTCAATCGTATCCTTTACCTGCTGGTTATGTTATCTGCAGGTTCAGTTCTGAACGCGCAGACCGCACACCTCGACTACAACGGAACATCAAGCTATACGGGCGTAAACTATTACAGCCAGCTGCAAACCACCACCGGCATTACCGTGGAAGCCTGGATCAATGCCAGCTCCTGGAAAACTCCTGTATATAAAGGGACAGTGGTTTCAACCGGGAATAACACCGGTGTGAACAACGGCTGGGACCTGCGTGCAGGCGACGGAGGAAAAGCAGAGTTCAGCATTTCCCTTAACGGCAGTTCGGTGGTAGCCACTACGCCTGCGATCATGCAGCTCGGGCAATGGTATCACCTCGCAGGAGTTTACAAAGGAGATTCTGTGCTGGTATATATTAATGGAGTGATGCAGGCAGCCACTCCTGCCACAGGTACTATTACTCCGCTTGCAGGTGCCGCAAAATTATATTTCGGTGCTTGCCCCGGTTTTGCAGGAAGGAATTTTGCCGGTAAGATCGATGAAGTAAGGATCTGGGACAACGCACGCACCAAGCTGCAGATCGATAATAACCTGTGCAACGAGATCACTGTTCCACAGGCCGGCCTGGTAGGATATTTTAAATCTAACGAAGGCAGCGGCACTACCACTGCCAACAGCGCAGGAGTCGGAAACAACGGAACCCTTTCCGCTGCCACCTGGGTGAATTCAAATTTCAATTGTACGCTGAACACACCGGATCTGGGTGTAAGCGCATTGATCGCTCCTGTGTCCGCCTTCGGTTTGGGAGCCAATGAAACCGTGAAAATAAAGATCACCAACTACAGCACGCAAACGCTTTCCAATTTCCCGGTAAGCTACCAGGTAAATGCAGGAACACCGGTGAATGCCACAGTAGCAGGCAGCATTGCTCCCTTCAGCGATTATGTGTACACGTTTGCTCAGACAGCCAACCTCTCGGCTTTCCAGGTATACACCATAACAGCAACCGTAAGTCTGGGATCAGATGGAAATCCATCCAACAATACGCTGATCAGCACGGTGGAGAATTTTTCTCCCGGCGCAAACTTTGCCGTGAATTTTGACGGGGTGGACGATAAAATAACCGTGCCCAACCACAGCACGCTGAATCCGACAAGCGCGCTTACCATCGAGGCGTGGATCAATGCATCCGCCTGGAAAACTTCTATCTGGGAAGGAACGATCGTAGGGAAAGACCAGGATTCTCCGAGCAGGGGTTATGCACTGCGCTGCGGAAACAACGGCTGCCTGAGCTTTATCATTTCCGACAACGGTTCCTGGAAAAGCGTGGATAGCCGTCCGCTGATGAAAACCAACAAGTGGTATCACGTAGCAGGCGTATTTGACGGAAGCAGCATGTACCTTTACATCAACGGGGAATTGCTCCAGTGCCTGAACGCAACCGCAATCGCTCCTTCTGTTTCCGATATGTACATCGGTGAATCGCCTTTCGCCGGAAGATATTTTGCCGGGAAAATCGACGAAGTAAGAATGTGGAACATTGCCCGCTCGCAAAACGACCTGAAAGCAAACATGGCCCTTCCTCTGACCGGGAACGAAAGCGGATTAGTTGCTTATTACAAGATGAACGAGGGCGCTTCCAGCACCAGCACACAGGACCTCAGTGCAAATACAAATACGGGAACACTTACCAACATCAATGTATCACAGGCATGGCAGAGCGGCTTCAGCACCACACCGGTGGACGTAGCCATGAAATCCATTGAATCCCCGGACGACTGGAATGCATTGTCTTCCGTATTCCGGGTAAAGGCGCGCGTACGCAATGCCGGTCATGCATCCGTTTCTGCGATCCCGGTTAAATACCGGATCAATAACGGAGCTGTTTTTTCTGATACTATCTACAGCTCCATTGCTCAATCGGGCGAATATGTGCTCGCCTTTGCACGTGCTGAAAATTATACATCTGCTTCTACATTCAAGCTTACAGTGTATACCGATCTCGCCAACGATGCAGACCGCAGGAACGACACGCTGGTGCATACATATATCAAACCCACAGGAGCTCAGCTTAACCAGGTGACCGCTTTCAATAACGTGCACCATAACTTCGCGGCACAGGGACAAAATCATTCTTCGGATGTAATTTTCCCGGATACTCCTGAAAATTATTCAAAGGTGCTGATGCATATTTCCGTGAGTTGTCCTTCGGGAGGCTGCGATCCCTGGGATCAGGCAGGGAAGATCTATATCACCAAAGATTGCGACGAGTACGAGCTTGCGCGTTTCGTTACGCCGTATGGAAAAGCCTGCGGCCCCTGGACCGTGGATATCACGGATTTCAAATCCCAGCTCAGCGGAAATGTTACCCTCAATTCATTCATACAAGTGTGGGGAGCTTCCGGATGGCTGTTGCTGGTGAAAATTGAATTTGTAAAAGGAACCGTCACAACACCTTTTTCAAAAATATCTTCTTTATGGAACAACGATTACCTGGTATATGGCGATCCGAACATCCCATACACCATTCCTACACGCACTATTTTCCTGAGCTCAAAAATGAAAGAAGTGCACCTGCGCACTACGTTTACGGGACATGGACAAGGCAACACCAGCAATGCTGCTGAGTTCATGCAGGCTACGCACCATGTATATGTGAACGGGCTCAGCCAGTTCAACCATTATATATGGAAAGCAAACTGCGGATCAAATACCTGCAACAACCAGTCGGGAACATGGACAGGCTCAAGGGCAGGCTGGTGTCCGGGCCAGGAGGTAACTCCCATTACGAACAGCATGACTTCGGTGGTAGCTGCGGGTCAGGGCATTACAGTGGGTTATCAGCTGCAATCCTATACCAACGCGCTGAACACCGGTTATAACGGAAGCTCGCACACCGAACCCTATATCCGTTTACATGCGTACCTCGTGGAGACCAGCGATTCGGCAAAGAACTTTGTCAGCCTGCTGAATATGGCAGCCACGCGTTTCAGCAGTCCGCCTCCTTTTGCTCCTTCCTACAGCAATGCAGAAGTAGTGAAGATGGTGGTTAAGAACAAAGGCACTTCCGTTACCGGGCAGTACAAAATGAGTTTGTTCGTGGATGGAAATTTTGTGTTATCGGATAATGTTACCCAAACGCTTCAGCCGGGCGATAGCTTAACTCACACGTTTTCAAAAACAGTGGATCTGTCGAACGGCAACCAGCATACATTAATAGGAATCATTACCACGCTCAACGACGGACATGCAGCCGATGACATTGTGCAGCTTGTGCTCAATGGTCCTCTTGCAACGCAGGATCATTTCCTGAACAGCGAGGTGAGCATTGTGCCCAATCCGAATAACGGCGTGTTCGACCTGAATGTGAGCCTGGAAGAATCCTATTCCGGCAAACTGGGAATTGAAATTTATTCCCTGGACGGAAGAAAGATTTATTACGACGAAACAAGTATGGATGGCAGCTCCGTGTCCAGGCGCATCACCCTGGGAGATCTGAGCAGGGGAGTTTACATGCTCAGGCTGCAATGCGAAAATAGCAGTATGGTCCGCAAGATGGTGATCATTGAGTAAAAGAGATGTATTTTCTGTAGAAGCTGTTTTATTTTGCTTGTTGGGAATAAGAATGCCGGCGCACTCTGGTTAGAGTAGCCGGCATTTCTCTTTTGTGCTCACTGCTTCCCGGCCTTGTCCTGTTTGGATTGAATTAGTTAAATATAAGATACCGTTAGTTTGATATAAGATACAATTGGTTAATTAAAAGCTACAGTTAGTTAAAATTGATATTGAACTCCTTCTCTGTGTAATTATAATCCTTTACAGATATTCTAAATTCGTCTGATAGGTACAATTTGTAAAACAACGGGTTTTACGATGAAAGTACAGGCATAAACATGCTGAAGACAGGACATGGAATTTTTCAGATATATTAACTTCTTATCCGGGCAAAAGGCCCTGAAGCGCAGTGCGTTTTATGGATGCTTGTTGTTTCTTTTTTCATTTCAGGCGTTCGGACAAGGCGGATTTTCATGTATAAAGCTATACCAGGTTAATTACAGCAGTAAGAGCAGTAACTGTTTTGACATACGATCCGATAACGATAGCATATCTTACAGTAAGGACCATTGGCAGGATACCGATATGGATGGCAATGCCGATGGAAAAACGGATCATAAATATCCTGTATGTTACAAAAGAGGCTCGAAAATTGCTGTCAAAGCCAAGTTCAAGATTACTCCTGCTCAGGCTATACCATCCGGCTTTAAGGTCAAGATCAAGGGAGCATGTGCCTCTTCCTCCTTTAAAGCGGATCTGCCGGAAAAGAATGCCACGGTGAGCAGCACCGAAATGGAGTATCCTGAAACAGAGGCGTCAAAAGCATTGCCCGATTCGGTAGGATTTTTAGACCCGCTCACTATAACCTGGAGCATCTCGTTTGACGATGGAAAAACCTGGGGCAAGGGCGGTGTCAACGAAAATCAGGTGTATGTTCTGTTCAACAAGCCTTCAGGCGGCGCACAATTGTTTCATACATGCGTTCATATCGGGTGTACGAATGCAGCTAACCAGACAGATGAAAAACAAGTGGTAGACAAAACCTATTCGGAGTTTCAGGACCAGAGTGTTAGAAGAGTAGGCAGCAGTAAGGATATGACCTATTGGGATAAAATGAATCCGGCTCCTGAGCCGGCATGCTGGAATACTGCCGGTCTTTTAAAATACGGAGATGCGAGGTGCGGGGGATGGGCCGATTTTTTCAAAAACACATTGGGATGCCAGGGAATTACATCGCAGGATGTGGAGATTCAGGCAATCAGTGGTTATACGATACCCGGTTATGTACACCCCAGGATTGCAGCATTAGGAGCGGACTACAAGATATTAACGTATATATATATGGGAAAAGTAAAGGAGTCAAATTACATGTTTTATGTCAAAACATGGGACAATGTTGTTCCTGATAAGTTTGCAATCGATAAAGACGGAGTTGCAGGACAGGGGAATACTAATCCAAGATCATATTTTGATAATCATGCCGTTGTAAAGTACAAGACTACTTACTACGATCCTTCGTATGGATCAAATACCAAGAGCACTAAACTTATATGGGAAGATGAAAGTCTGGATGGATTTGGCGTATTGGTACTGAAAATATCTGCAGGGAGCGTATTTTTTTGGGTGGATAAAGAAGATCCTAAGGGAACACTGGAAACTTATTTTTCCAAATAATTCAGGATGAAAAGGGTAAAGACAATATGGCATTATAAGTTTTTGATTGCGGGAATATTCAATGTTCTTCTGATGAATCTGCATTCCCAGGAAATAGTTAAATATTCTAAAAGGATATCGGATACAACGGATGTAGTATTGATCGGCAAGCTGGATGCATCTCAAAAGGAAAGTATTCATACTCATTATTTATTACTAAAAAGGAAAAAATTAATTCTGGATACTTTATGGAGAACTCAACCCGGGCCGTTTGAGAATGATTATATACAGATCAGTGATCTTGTTTTTAAAAAAGACAGCTGTACATTTTTACTGTCTAACACTTTTGGGATCCAGTTGATAATAAATAGCAGGGCCAAGGATGTTCCGGGGTGGGAGGTAAGGTATACTACTTACCTCGCGATGAGTAAAGACTTGTCGAAATTGAAAAGAATATCGCTGCTGGATAATAGAACAACAAGATGTGAGTATGCATCCATGCCGGTTGCAGTATACCGGGTTGATAATAAAACACTGAGGAAATACCTGGAATCAGCTGTAAATGGCAAAACTGTATTGCGTGAAGTTGAAATAGAATAAGTTGAAAATAAATTGATAGTTTAAATAATACGTTAATAATATACGTCGTGTCACCATTCAGGTACATAAAAGTAAATGCCGGAATAGTCAATAGAATGCTATTGCTTTTCTTCCCGGTGTTTTTATTTACCGGAAGACTGTCCGCCCAGGGTTCGGTGATTGATTTTAAAGTGACAAAGGTTTCCTGTAAAGGAACCAGCGATGGTGCTATTGAGGCAACGGTTAAAGAAGCCGGAACTTTTGTGTATTACTGGAAGTATCCGGATAATTCCATTAAAGTAACCAGCTCTTCTTCCATATCCGGGCTGAAAACCGGTTCGTATACCCTGCTTGTTGTTAAGAGCACGGACAGTACCTGTTTTGCAACAAACAATACCAGTGTTGGAAAAGAAGATTGCCCGCCCCCTCCCAAGCCACCCGATCCTTTCACCATCCCCGTTACTGCCGGAGGAGATCCCAACGATATAACAGGCCCGAATGGTTTTGGGGATCCGAGATGGGTTTCGGTGAATGATATATTGCCCTACAGGGTGCGTTTTGAGAACGATCCGAAAATTGCAACCGCTGCGGCAAATAAAATTATAGTGACTCATCCTATAGATCCAGCGGCGAATATGTTCAGCTTTCGCCTGGGTCCTATAAGCTTCCGCAATTTTGTGGTGGATGTTCCTTCCAATACATCCCATTTCTTCAAACACCTGGATCTGACAGATTCCATAGGAGTGTTTGTGGATATTACGGCAGGTCTGGATGTAACCAAAAAGCAGGCATTCTGGATCTTCCAGGCATTTGATTCTGCGACCGGCTTACCCAACATAAATCCGGAATTGGGAATTCTGCTTGTGAATGATTCGATCACGCATAATGGAGAAGGGGCCGTTAATTTTTCCATCAAGCCAAAAATAACTTCTGCTACCGGCGATTCTATAAAAGCATATGCAGATATCATTTTCGATGTGAATGCTGTTATACGTACCAATGTTGCGTTCAACACCATTGACGCGCTTCCTCCGGTGAGCAAAATAAAATCAATAACCCCGGTGGATGCTCAGAACGTACAGTTGGCATGGAATTCTCACGACGATCCGGGCGGCAGCGGAGTAGCCCGTTATAAGCTGCTTGTATCAACTAACAATGATCCTTACATCACTTTTAAAGACAGTATTACAGATACATCTCTCGTGATGAAGGTTATGAACGGTAACAACTATAAATTGCAGGTCATTGCGCAAGATAATGCGAACAATATCGAAGCTATAAAATCAGTGCCTGATACTACGCTGGAAATTAAATCAGATGATTTTTTCATAACACCGGCTCATACATCTGTAACATGTGTGGGTAGTCCGCTGAAAATTACCTGGAAAAATATAAGTGATGTTGCAGCCATGTCCTTGCAGCTGTCCGGCGATAGCGGAAAAACATATACTTCCATCGGGCAAAGCATTTACATAACGGATTCTGTCTTTACCTGGAATGTTCCGGCCGGATTCACAGGCAATAAATATTACGTGTTGAGAGCGGTAAATTCGGCTACCCAGCTGGTTTTTGCAACGAGCGGTTATTTTTTGATCCGGAATAATACGCTGGCGGTTCAGGCCGGTCAGGACAGAGAATTATGTGCGAGTGACAGCACATTGTTGGGCGGAGATCCTACGGCGTCAAACGGAATTGAGCCATACCTGTACGCATGGTCTCCATCCGAAAGCCTTAAGGCGGATAGTACAAGTAATCCAAACACCTATGTACAGGGAGATTATATAGTGAAAGTAACTGATTCCCTGGGTTGTTCCAACAGCGACACGGTTCGTATTATTACACATTCGTTGCCTAATATTTACGTGTATGGAATAGATTCTGTTTATTATCTAAACTCTCCTAAATCTGTTTTATTCGCTAATCCCGAGGATGGAGAATTTTTTGGACCGGGAATAACGGATAAAGTATTTAATCCGGCTCTGGCAGGTGTTGGATCACATACTATTACCTATACGATTACAAATGAATACGGTTGTTGGGCGTATGTAAACCTCTATACAAAAGTATTGCCGGTAGGCGATGCAATGATCCTTGGGCTCGATTCTGTTTATTGTATCAATGCTTCTCCGGCAACTTTAACCGGCATGCCTCCGGGAGGTGCATTCAGCGGTTCGGGAATGACTGGTACTCTATTTAATCCGTCAGTTGCAGGGGCTGGGACACATGAGATTAAGTATGCCTATACAGATTCAACAGGTTCTCATGAAGTAGCAGCCACCACAACCGTTTATCTTTCGCCCTCAGTCAGCTTCATCGGATTGGATTCAGGTTATTATTTAAACGATATGCCGGACTCCCTCACCGGTACTCCTTCGGGTGGAACATTTGCAGGTGCCGGAATATCAGGTACTGTTTTCAGTCCCACATTGGCAGGCGCAGGAACCCATACCATCACGTACACGTACACGGACGGCAACGGGTGCAGTAACAGCTCGGCATCGGTAACAACGGTTAATGGATCCTCTGCGGTGAATGTAAGTGGTTCCTTAACCTATAATAATGCGGATAGTTCTCCCTTGGGGAAAACCGGTGTTTACCTGAGGAATATCAACGGATCAACAACCGATACAGCTCTTACCGATTCCGCTGGTCGTTTTTCCATTGCACACGTAGAGCAAGGTGATTTCATTCTCAGCGCGAAAACAGATATAGGATGGGGAGGAGTAAATGCCACGGATGCATTGATCGTGAAGAAACATGCAATCGGAGCATTTCCGCTGAGTGATTTGCGCAGGCAGGCAGCCGATGTGAATCTGAGCAATGCCGTGAATGCCACCGATGCTTTGACCATTTCGAAAAGAACCATCGGCCTTATTTCCTCTTTCCCTGCAGGGGATTGGGTGTTTGAAAAAGATTCTGTTAAAGTGCAGAGCCAGGATATTATCCATGACTTCCAGGGTATATGCACGGGCGATGTGAACGGTTCCTACCTCCCGCCAACAAGAAGCAGGAATGAGACCGTTACGTTAATCTACAGTGGAAAAATAAGTGTCGTATCCAACCAGGATTTTGAAATACCGGTTAAGACCACAGCAGATATCACTGTAGGTGCCATTACCCTGGGCTTAACATATCCTGCTGATTTAATTGAGGTAAAAGGTGTTTACTCAAAAGCAAAAGGGTTGATCCACAAGCTAGACAATGGTACGGTCAAAATTGCATGGGCGGATCCGATACCGGTCACTTTCAGCAAGAATGATTCGATTGTCATATTGAAATGTTCCGGTTACAGCAGTGCAGCCGGTACGTTTCAGCTTGGATTATCCCCCGGAGGAGAATTAGCCGGTCCCGATGCCACTGTGATCCAGGGAGTGGTTTTATCCTCTCCGACGGTAGAGCTTAACCTGGCTACCGGTAATAATAACGGACTGGAAATACCCAAATACTTTTCACTGTCTCAGAATTATCCGAATCCTTTCAGTAAGATCACAGAAATGGAATATGAATTGCCCGAGGCCGGCGACGTAACTTTAACAATATATAACCTGCTGGGCGTTTCAATTTCAGAAGTCATACATGCGCATCAGCCGGCCGGTAAATACATCGTGAAATACGATGGCACGAGCCTGGCCTCAGGGGTATATGTATATGAAATAAAAATTGCGGGAACCAACAGCAATTTCACACAATCGAGGATCATGTCCATATCGAAATAGTCTGGAAAAATATCGACTATTGGTTTTTGCCTGAAATTCAGCGTTTTCTTTGTTTGAAGCTTTATCCCTGCATATTCATCGGGGAAAAGTGCATTTCATGGAACATAGCTTTTTTGTAAAATTTCTCTCCACCCAACCTTTTTTGTTCATCCTTCGTGCAAGTAAACGAAGGCTTTGTTTTTGTATCTTCATACCTCTTGATGAACATTGAGCTTGACCTAATCACCGCTTGTATCAACCGTGAACGTAAGGCGGAGTATGAGCTGTATAGGATGACCTATAGTTACCTGATGAGCATTTGCTTCAGGTACACCAATTCCAGGGAACAGGCGGAAGAAATGCTTAATGTAGGTTTTTTAAAAATTCTCAGGAACCTTAAAAAATACCGTACCGAAATACCGTTTAAAACATGGATACGGAAGGTGATGATCAATGTTCTGATTGACGAGTACAGAAAAGAAAAAAAGCACCATGAACATATTGAGTATGTAAGGGAATATGCCGAGACCAATGATTTTTCAGAAGAAAGCAGCATGATGATGAAAATGAATGTGGAAGAGATTCATGCACTGATCATGCAGCTGCCTCCAATGAGTCAGAAAGTTTTCAACTTGTACGTGATCGATGGATTCAGCCATAAAGAAATCGGCGCTATGCTGAACATGTCGGAAGGAACTTCCAAATGGCATTTGAATTTTTCAAGAAATAAATTAAAAGGACTGATAACAAAATTGATTCTCCCTTTATCCATTGCATCATGACAGAAGAAGAAAAATTTGATAAGATCGTTCGCCGGAAGTTTGCGGAAAAAGAATTTATTTTCAACGAAGCAAACTGGGAAAAAGCAGAAGGAAGGATTGATTCTGTACGGAGATCTGGCAGAGTTTTCCGCCTGGTCGCTGTTTTTCTCATCGGGTTCTCCGGCGGTATTGCCTTGATGCTTCCCTTTGTAATTGGTAAGGAGGAGGTAAATACCCATAAAATATCGTCGTCCGGATCTGTAAAGGCTGAGGATAGAATTGCCGGAGCGGAGCGACTGCCTGAGGTTATTCAAGAAGTATCGGATAAATCTGCACTGGATGCGGAACAGGGATCGGTTGCCGCTGAAGAACGCGCGGTCCGGAAGGATTTAATCGCGAAGAATGAAACGGTTGGTTTAGGTAGGCCAGATAAGGAAGATCCATCGGTAATGGGAACATCTCCGGCCAGACAAATGCGACCAGCCTTGAGAGAGGTATCTGCTGAAAAAAGATCCGAAGCAAGCGCAGGCGCTTTGATTGCGGAGGCTGTTTCCGTTGTACCGTCGGAAAAAGCGGAACAAGTCAATGTTGTGGCATTGACCAATACGCCATCTGAAACTCCGAAGGAAGCATTTGTGCAGCAAACGCAAACGGGAGGTGAAAAGGATCCGGAGGCTCCCAGTGCAGCCATGGACAATTCGGATCAGCAATTATCCTTAGAAGTGGTTACCAACAAGGACAGTACTATAGCCGGAAAACAAGAGGTTGCATCCGTGTCCGTGTCTTCCACGACAGATCCGTCAGCCGTTGCCTTGCAAAGCCCGCCTGCCGAACAACCGGCCCTCCGGGGAATTGCCAGTACCAACATTATTTCTTTTGAAGCGGGTGCAAATTTTCATACGGGCTGGAACTACCACGATACGCTTGAAGGCCGAGGGTTGAGCCCGCTTGCTGGAGTAGGATATACCTACTATTTTAATCCCCAATGGGCTTTCTATTCTGGAATCAGGTATGAGAATATCGGCGGTCTGAAAGCAAGCCGGAAAGTATTTTCAGATACGAAATACGATTTTGGTTACAGCGCTGTCAATACCATTGTTGAAACCAAATCACTCCATTATCTTGTGCTCCCTTTGCAATTTCAGTACACTATCAATGGCAAAAACGCTGTCCGACTGGGTGGCAGCGTATCTTATCTGGCTTTTACACAAAGCAATGTATCCGTTTATTCCAGGAATAGTTTTGGGACGAGTGATGTGACCGAAAAAGAACAAAATGCATTTGTAAACGGATTTAATCAATGGGATGCATCATTAACTCTTGCCTTCCGGAGAAAAATATCAGAAAGGTTTAATGTGTCAGTCCTGGCGGATTACGGACTGCTAGATATCAAATCGAACGACTTCTTTTCAAACCGGAAGTATGAAAGAAACGTGGGATTAAAAGCCATAGTTGCCTGGGATTTATTTCAATATTGATACCATGTCCAGATTTTATTTTTTTTGTTTATGCGCGTTTACCTTCCTTTTCAGTTCATCCTGCAGGAAGAAGGAAACCCCTGTTGAAGTGAAAGAAGATCCTGTATTTTATTTTACAGGGAGTATTGATGGAAGTGCGGTAAGTTTAAAAGCCGGGGAGAACGATTATTACATGTATTCTTCGTATGGTCAGGATGCAAACAACGTATATTACTTTGTGGGGGATTTAAAACAAACCAATTGTACCAGCTGTAAAAATGCGATCCGGTTCCGCATCAATGACTATAAAGTTTCAGCCGTAAACGCCCCGGTGGTCATTGATTCTTCACTGGTACTGCAATCCTATCCGCTGCAATTGCCGGGTGGCTCACAGAGCAGTTACACAATTAACTTTAAATCGTACACTGCCAGCAATACAGGCTCATCGGTGCTGACTTATGACTGGGATTTTGGCGACGGAACTACATCTGCTGATCCGAACCCGGTTCATACCTATACAAGTTCCGGTAACTACAGTGTTTGCCTCAAGGTTACCTTTTCAGGTGGTTCAAACAATTCAACCACCTGCAGGACTGTGAAAATCAAAAACTCCAGCATTGGATGTTCGGTTAATATTCTGGGAAATGCATCCATCTTTACGGGGGATGCAGCAACACTCACTGCATCGTTCGGTGTTCCCAGTCCTTCCGCTTCGTATCAATGGAGCACCGGTGAAACAACGTCGAGCATTGTAGTTTCCCCATCTTCGATGAAATCGTATTCTGTAGTAGCCTGCCGCCCGGACATGGGTTGCTGCGATAGCTCCAAGGTTACTGTGTTTGTAAATTCATCCTGCTGCACTGCGGATTTCGACGACTATGTGGATACTTTACAAACTTTAAACCCGTATTCGCTTTCCAATATTACAGTTACCTGGACGGATAATGCCGGTGTTGTATATACTTCAAACAATGCTCAGCAACCCTCCAGCAGTTATTTCCAGATCACTTCGGTCCAGGATTACCTGAAGAATCAGAATAATCAGCCTACAAAGAAATTGCATTTGAAATTTAAATGCAAGGTGTTCAATGGAGCCAATTCCCGCCAGATCGATAATGGCGATGCGGTGATCGCGGTTTCCTACAAATAGTTTTAACGCACCCAACTCTTCCCGGATTCCCTGCGTATTTGCATGTGAATGGATTTTATTCGGCCGGATCCCAATAAATTATCAGGTCGTGAAATTACACAACAGGCAATGAAAAGAAAAATTCGAACATCGGTCATTCTTATGGGCTTATTAATGTCCCGTAATCTCTGCGCTCAGACGGAACACAAGTGTTATTACCTGGAAAATAACAGTGACGGACAAGCGGAAAGAGTTTTTGTCGAGCTTTTGATTGAAGGCACCCAGGTAAATGTCAACTATAAAAAATATTCAGAGGCTTCGACTGCTTACTTCGTAAATATAAAGCGGGAGGGCATCCTGCAGGGCGATAAAATTATTTTTCCGACGAACCGGAATCTCCAGGATGGTAATGTTTCAGAACCGGGAAGAAATGATTATTGGCTTTTGCAGAATGATTCGTTAATAGTTGAGAAGGAAATTTTAAAATCTGGCAGTTGTCAGTAGTTTCAAATCTTTTATCCGGTCCCAGGAGGCACAACCCGAAATTTTCATGAAAAGAAAATTATTTTTAATCGTACTATTTGTTTTTACGGGCATTTTAATCACAAACGCTCAAAAGAAATTAACTATCCTCAATCCTTCTTTTGAAGATAACAAACCGGTGAATTCAAATTATCCCGGTTACGCCCCGCCTCCCTGGGCTATTGCCAGTGTTGTAAATGTCGCAGGCGGTAATTGCAGCGTTGCTCCCAGCCCGGATATGAATCCCGGTGTGCATGGTCTACTGCCGGATGACAAAAACTTTATGATGGGGGCAGCGGCCAACGGTGACACAAACTCAAACTGTCATGGAGGAGAAGCTTTTTACCAGGTGCTGTGCAAGCCCATGATGCAGGGAGTGCAATACTCCTTTAACATGCGTGTAATGGTGACCAGCTTTTTCCCAAGTCCACCGGCAAATAGTATAATCGACTCGGCATTTTTTGCGGTTTACGGCGCAAACGCGGTGCCGGCATCTAATCAGTTCACGAATCCGGAAGTGCTTTTCAAAGCAAAGGTGAATTCAACTTCATGGAATACGTATACAATTATTTTTACTCCCGTAAATGCATCTTACACGCATCTTGTCATCGGGGCTTACGCGAGGTTGGGAGTTCAATCCGGATTTAACGGAGTACCCTATATTCAATTCGATAATATTACAGACGTGGATTCCACCTGCGGATTCAGCATTTATGCCAGGGATACAACTATTTGCTCAGGATCGTGTGCGGACATTGTTGTAAACAGTGAAGAAGCGGTAAACCCAATTCAATATTCATGGAACGGAAGCCCTTTTGTTTTGGGTGATTCTGCAAGAACAGGCCCCAATGCATTTTGTGATTTAACAGCGACACAGTCTTTTACGGTCATTGCGGTAGATGCTAATAATGACACGGCTCAAACCGTAATCAAAGTAAATGTTCAGAAACCTGCTATTCAGGCATTACCAAAAACAAGCACTATTTGTTTGAATGATAGTGTGCAACTGCATGCGAGCGGAGCCTCCAGCTACAGTTGGTCTCCTCCCGAGGGACTGGATAACAGCACTGTTTCAAACCCTGTATGTATGCCCACTTCTACGGGAACATACAATTACATGGTAACAGGAACTGATATTTTGGGTTGCAAAAACAATGACAGCGCACAGGTAATTGTTCTGAGTCTTATTCCAACAGCGGATGCCGGATCCGACCAGTATATTTGTCCTGAACGAGGGGATACAGCAATTATCTTAACAGCAACAGGTGGCAACATATTCATTTGGTCCACCGGAGAAAGCACGCAAAGTATTACAGTTTATCCAACGGAAACAACAACCTATACTGTTGTAGTGGGTACTATTTGCAGTACAGAAACGGCGATCGATGAAGTTAAAGTAACGGTACAATGCGGAATCGTTATTCCCAATGTCATTACCCCCAATGGAGATAATGACAATCAATATTTTTATATAAAGGGCCTGGAACAGTATCCGGATAGCCGCCTGGAAATATTTGACCGCTGGGGAGTGAAGTTATACGAAACCTCCAATTACCTGAATGACTGGGATGGATTGAATTATAGAAATAATCTTCCTGTTTCTGATGGGGTGTATTATTATATCCTGTACCAATCCGATGAAGATAAGACAATCCATAAAGGATTTATTCAGGTAATGAGATAGTACAATTCCCAAATACCGGCATTCATCAATGAAGAAAAGGTCGAAGCTCCTCAAGACAAAAAGCAAGACTCGAAAAATTAAACGGGTCATTATAGATCATCACCCTGAAAACGAAATTAACGAAGCAAAAAGGATGATTGGCTACGTGTTTGAAAAGTGGAGAGACTCTAAGTATGAACGCTAGCTGAATGCAGGTCTTGGAATAGAATTGGTTTAATCATGGACAGACAGTAACGGGATATGTGTATGAAAAGCCATTCTTTTTGTATTGCTTTCGTGAAAAATCCGGTCGAATAAATTATGTTTGTGAGGGATCATAGCGATCCAATCGCATTTGTGCTCGTCAGCAAAAACATTTATACCGTCGGTGATCTCCTCGGCAGAAGTGTAGAAGAGACCATGGTCTACATTTGTCAGTAGCTGCTCCAATGATTTGCCGGCTACTGTATTTTCATAGACCGGTACTGCTTCAGGTTTTTCCACATCCAATACCAATATCTTAGCATCGAACAATTGTGCAAATGTTTTAACCTTCTCGACGGCCGCCGCGTTTACTGTCTCGTTGTAATTACAAGCTAATACAATTTTTTCTATTTTCTTAAATTTCGAGTCCTTCGGCACCACCAGCACCGGAGTTTGAGTTTGCTTTATCAGGGAAGCTGTATGGCTTCCTATCAAAATCTCCCGCACCTTTTCACCGGTTATTCCCATTACCACTAAATCAACGTTTTTCTCTGCTATCACATTTTTTATTTCATCTATCGTAAACCCGGCCCTTGCAATTGCTTCCGTTTTTATTTCTCCTTTTGTTTTAGTATGGATTGTTCTTTCCAAAGCCCTTATCCTGTTTTGATTTTCTTTTTCAAGCTCTTGCGGTGTAATCATCATTATAGGTATTTCCCCCGTAGGAATAGGTATCTGGTAAACATGCAGGAAAATTAATTTGGAATTGCTGAATTTTGCAAGCTCGGTTGCATATTTCAGAGCATTATCCGCAACCTGCGAATAATCTGTGGGGATAAGGATTGTTTTCATTTTATTTTCAGGTTGATGAAGTTATGGGCTTAAGTTAACCTGTAATAAAGTTTGCCGTTTCACTTGAATAAGACCCTTCTGACAAAGGTTAAGAGAAAATTCCGTGTTTATGTTACACAATTTCAAGAATGAATTACATAATCTATTTACTTTATTTCGATTGCTACCCAGTGAAAAGCATGAAATAGGAAGAATGTAATTTCTTGCAGGAATTCTGTAATATATTTAAAGATAAACTGTTGATTTTTACATTATTCCTTCAATGTTTATATAGAATATTAATAAAAAAACGAGCATAGTTGCCATAGAAATGAGAATTGCAGGTTTTTTTCCCTGCACAGATGCTATCTTTGTGATTATCGATTTAAACAGAAAGCAAAAAAATGGACTTTAAGGACTATTATAAAATTTTGGCAATAGAACGAAAGGCCTCGGCCGAAGAGATTAAGCGGGCCTACCGGAAAATGGCTGTTAAATACCATCCTGATAAAAACCCCGATAACAAAAAAGCAGAGGAGAAGTTCAAAGAAATAAATGAAGCATACGAGGTTCTGGGTAATCCGGAGAAAAAAAAGAAATACGATGAGCTGGGCGAGAACTGGAATCAATACCGTCAGCAAGGCGGCAAGGAAGGGAATTTCGATTGGTCCAAATGGCAAAATCCGGGTGCGGGGCAGTACCGTTCATACGGTTCGGGGGAAAGTGTATTCGGGAATGAGGACGACTTTTCTGATTTTTTTGCAAATATATTTGGGGGCAGGCAAGGACGTAGAACTGCGCAAGTGAGGAAAGGACAGGACTATGAAGCCGAATTGCACATCTCGCTGGAAGAAGCATATTCCGGAACAACCCGGCAATTTGAAACGGATGGCGAAAAACTCCAGATAAAAATCAAGCCGGGCGTCGAGGAAGGGCAAACCCTTCGGCTGAAGGGAAAAGGCGGACACGGCATGAATAACGGCCCCAGGGGAGATGTTTTTATTCATGTGCATGTAAAAGCGCATCCCCATTTTGAACGGAAAAAAGATGACCTGTTTTGCGATATTCCTGTAGAATTATATACCGCTGTGCTTGGAGGAAAAGCTCTTATCCGAACACTCAGGGGAAGTATCCGTGTAGACATTGGTAAAGAGACCGATAGCGGAAAAGTATTGCGTCTGAAAGGTATGGGTATGCCAAAGTTTGGAAAAGAAAACGAATTCGGTGATTTGTATGCAAAAGTTCAGATCCTGATCCCTAAAAATCTTTCCGCTGAAGAAACAGAATTGTTTGAAAAGCTGCGAAAAATAAAAAATCCGGAGAAAGTGCAGACAGGATGATTTTTTTATCAAAACCATCCGGAGCAATAGTAAGTTTGGCGTGTAAAATATATCCCAGATCAATATATACTTAAAAATAGTTTTGTTGCTGTATAATTTTAACAGAAAAAACCATGAAACATTCAGATAAAACAAACCGAAATATTTTTGAAAAATTTTCACGCATAGCAACTGATTTTACCGGCAGTACCTCCGCATTTATTATTGCATTGCTGATTGTGGTGCTTTGGGTGGTAACAGGACCCGTTTTCAATTTTTCAAATACCTGGCAGCTTGTTATTAATACGGGTACTACCATTGTTACATTTCTCATGGTATTTCTTATTCAGCGCGCGCAGAATAAAGATTCAAAAGCGGTCCATCTTAAATTGAATGAACTTGTTGCATCTCTTAAGGGGCCCAGCAACCGGCTCATTGATGTGGAAGCCATGACCGAAGGTGAATTGGAAACTCTCAGCCGGTACTATAAACACCTTGCCGAGATGGCCAAAAAAGAGAAGAATCTGTCTGTTTCCCATTCCATTGAAGAAGCAAAAGAACTGCATAAAATAAAATATCACAAATAAAATCGACCGAAGCAAACGTTCAGGTTCCCGTTTTCGGTTTTGAACGACTATTTTAATTAATAAGGCGGGCTGAATATTATTTTTCAGGCAGAATGTCCTATACTTGCTTCCGAAACGGGCAAGCAATATTGAGGTAATTACTTTTATATTTGCTTTTCAAACTAAAATTTTTCTATGAAATTTACCGAAAAAGAAGTAAAGCAACTGGCGGAAAATTATTATCAGTTAGATGTAGAAGTAAAGGCACTGCCAGGGTTTGATGAGCTTATTTTTCTTTTGGTTGATAAGAAAGGGAATAAGTATATTTTCAAAATTGCCACAGACGAGCAGGGGTATCATTTTTTGGAAGCAGAGGTGGCCATTGCCAAATACCTGAAGAGAACAGAAAATGCTCATAAGTTCCAGCATTATATTGTAAGTGCAGGTGGAAAAGAGCTCGTTGCCATTAACCGCAGGGGAAAGGAGTATTATTTACGAGTGCTTACCTACCTGACAGGTGATTTCTGGGGGGATAAGAAAAATCCCAGAGACGGGTTGCTTTTTAATCTTGGAAAATTTTTGGGAAGCATGGATGCTTCTTTGGTTCATTTTCAGCATCTGGCAGCCAACCGTTACCTGGAATGGGACCTGAAGAATACACTGGATGCCCGTAGGAATCTGCACCATATAAGATCTCATGAAAAGCGGAGGATCGCATCTTACTTTTTTCTTCAGTTCGAAATGGAGGTTTTACCCCAGCTCTCGTCTCTCCGCTGCAGCGTAATTCATAACGATGCAAATGATTTTAATGTACTGATAGACGGGGATAACATAAGCGGATTGATCGATTTCGGGGACCTTGTCTATACGCAGGTGATTAATAACCTTGCCATTGGATGTACGTACGCGTTGCTGGATAACACCAATCCGCTGGAGGCAGCGGTAAAAATTGTTAGCGGATACCATCAGGAATTTCCTTTGACGGAAAAGGAAATAGGGGTATTGTATTATTTAATTGCAGCCAGACTGTGCATCAGTCTGACTAAATCGGCGTATAATGCTTCTCTTAAAAGTCTGAACAGCCATCATTTCTTAACGGAGCGCGCAGCCTGGGACCTGATGTACAGATGGATCCAGATAAACCCGGTCAAAGCCAATAATGTATTCCGCAAGGCCTGCGGATATGCGCCTGTCATAAATGAAAGCGATAACTACGAAGCACTGCTGAAAGACCGGAAACATTTTATCGGGAAGAACCTGAGCATCAGTTACAAAAAGAATCTTAAAATTACCAAGGGTGCGTTACAATATTTGTATGATGATAAGGGAAATACCTACGTGGATTGCGTGAACAACGTAAGCCATGTGGGTCATTGCCACCCCACCGTTGTTAAAGCAATCCAGAAGCAGGTCGCCGTTCTTAATACAAATACACGCTACCTGAACGATGCGATCGTTCAATATGCAAAAAGATTAACCGCTACTCTGCCCAAACACTTGTCGGTGTGTTATTTTACGAACTCCGGAAGCGAAGCAAATGACCTGGCGATCCGGATCAGCAGAAACTTTACCAAACAAAAGGATATTATCGTGCTGGATCATGCTTACCATGGAAATTCAACCGCAGCGCTGGAATTGAGTCCTTATAAATTTGATGGGAAGGGAGGAGAGGGAAAGATGCCTTATATTCACAAGGCGAAGAATCCCGATCTGTACCGGGGCGAATACCGTTACGGCGATGAAAATGCCGGAGCCAGTTATGCCCAGGATGTTAAACGTATTCTGGATGACCTGAAGCGCGAAAATAAAAGGATTGCTGCATTTATTTGTGAGACCCTTCTGGGGGTGGGTGGACAAATTCCTTTGCCTGAAAATTACCTGAAAGAGGTTTACCGGTACGTCAAAGAAAATGGCGGCGTGTGTATAGCCGATGAAGTGCAGGTTGGCTTGGGAAGAACAGGGTCAGAGTTTTGGGGATTCGGATTGCAGAATTGTTTTCCCGACATTGTTGTAGTGGGGAAACCTATCGGAAACGGGCATCCTTTGGCAGCGGTTATTACCACCCAGGAAATTGCGGATAGTTTTAATAACGGGATGGAGTATTTCAACACATTTGGAGGTAATCCTGTATCCATGGTGGCAGGAATGGCTGTATTGGATGTTATTCAGGAAGAAGAGCTTCAGAAAAATGCTTTGGAAGTGGGAACTTATTTGCTGAATGGTCTTAGAAAGCTAATGAATAAATATCATGTTATCGGGGACGTAAGAGGACATGGTTTATTTATAGGAGTGGAAATGGTAAAGGACAGACTGACGCAGGAGCCTGCGGTTGCTGACATGGATGCAATGCTGGAGAAGATGAAAGACCGTGGATTTCTTATCAGTGCGGACGGCCCCTGGCACAACGTGCTTAAAATAAAACCGCCCATTATTTTTTCAAAGGAAAATGCAGCCGGTCTTGTTGCTGCTCTGGATGAGGTGCTCGCCGAGGTATATAGAAGTACACCTGCTGTGCAGTAGGCGTAGCTATTAGAATTTTCCTTCCCAGCTTTGATACCTGCGAAACTCTTTTCTGATGGTCGGTTCTTTTTTGAAAATTCCATAAACGGCGGAGCCGCTGCCGCTCATAGAAGCATATAAAGCCCCCATCGAGTAAAGTTTTTCTTTTATTTTTTTCAGCTCAGGGTATTGCGGAAAAACAGAATCCTCAAAATCGTTGTGAATGTATTTTTTCCAGTCTGAGACCGGAAGTTCGGTTACCAGCCGGTCTAAATCTTCAGGAAGACCATCCTTCTTCGCCCTTTTAAATGTTGGCCCGGAAAGGTAACCTCCCGGCTTTACCAGGGAATATGCTTTTGCAGTATTGATATGGATGTTGGGATATACCAATGCAATAAAATACCCTTTGAGATCTAATTGTAAGGATTCAAACTGATCACCTCTTCCTTCGGCAAAAGCGGGTTTGTTGCTTACAAAAAACGAACAATCACTGCCCAATTGCCGGGCATAATGATGCATCTCGCCCCAGGATATTCCCAGCTCAAAGGCATCGTTCAGTAAACGGATAAAAAAAGCCGCATCTGCAGAGCCGCCTCCCAGGCCTGCACCGATCGGAATGGCTTTAAGCAGGTGAATTGTTATTTCAGGAACATGCGGGTAATCTTTCTTTATGAGGTAATAGGCTTTTGCACACAGGTTGTTTTTTTTATCACCGGGTATTTTTATTCCTGTGCTTTTGAGCCCGAATTGCTTACTCTCAATTATTTCCAGGGCATCGTACAGAATTCCTGTGAGCGGATACATGACACTCTGGATATTATGAAATCCATCCGCTCGTTTTTCAATGATATTCAAGCCAATGTTGATCTTTGCGTTGGGAAAACAAATCATAAATCGTAAAAAGCGAATTGGCTCGAAAAATACAAAATAAAAAATTCCGTAGGTATTCATTTTCATGTTTTTCATATCGTTTCCCTTTTCGTCGATTTGTGTATATTCGTTATCTATTTTTAATGATAGCTTATGAATTATTTGGATTTTGAAAAGCCCATTGAAGAGATTTCGGAACAGATAGAGAAACTGAAGGTGGTTGCGACCAAGAACAAGGTGGATGTGTCCGCTTCTATACGCCAGCTCGAAGACAAGATCAAATCAAAAAAACTGGAGGTTTATTCAAAACTCACTCCCTGGCAGCGGGTTCAGCTATCACGGCATCCCGATCGGCCGTATACATTGGATTATATCCAGGCGATTACCCAGGGTAATTTTATTGAGTTTGCAGGCGATCGTTTTGTGAAGGAAGATAAAGCGATGGTGGGTGGATTTGGTTCAGTGGATGGTAAAACGGTTATGTTTATCGGCCAGCAAAAGGGCCGTACTACCAAAGAAAGGCAAATACGCAACTTTGGGATGGCGAACCCGGAGGGTTATAGAAAATCACTCCGGCTGATGAAGCTTGCCGAGAAATTTAATAAGCCCATTGTTACCTTCATTGATACCCCCGGTGCTTATCCCGGTATTGAAGCCGAAGAGCGCGGGCAGGCAGAAGCCATTGCAAGGAACCTTTTTGAGATGGCACAACTGAAAGTGCCTGTCATTTGCATTATTATCGGGGAAGGCGCTTCAGGAGGAGCCATTGGCATCGGTATTGGAGATAAAGTGCTGATGCTGGAAAATACCTGGTACTCTGTAATCTCCCCGGAATCCTGCTCGTCCATTTTATGGCGGAGCTGGGATTTTAAAGAGAAGGCTGCCGAGGTGCTGAAGCTTACTCCCGATGACATGCTGAAAAACAAACTTATCGATGGCATCATTGCCGAACCTTTGGGAGCTGCACATACAAATCCGGAAGAAGCATACAGGCTGGTGAAACAGGAGATACTGAAGCAGCTGGCCGTGCTCAAAAAAATACCTGTTTCCGAATTGGTGAAGCAGCGTATCGATAAGTTTTGTTCGATGGGTGTGGTCACCAAAGTGAGCTAGCACATTTTGCAACAAAAAACTGTGCGTAATCCGATAAAACTATATCTTTGATCCTATAACTCAAATCTTTACAATATAACCATGTTCAGAAAATTTTCCGCCGCCAATTTCACACTCGTTACCGCAGCCGCTGTAGCTTTGTTCTTTATTTCTTCCTGTGGAGGTAAATCCGAAGAAGAAAGTCATGAAATTACTGATTTTGAAGTTACTAAGGATACGATCAAATCAGAGGTCAGAGTGAATTTTGATCTGCTTCGCGTGAATATCCCTACTCCAAAAACATTATCAACCATACTGTCCGCTTCCAAGATCACTTACAATAAAAGTTTTCTTACTCCTCCCAGCAAAGCCGGAAGTTATTCCACGAATTACCAGAAAGCATTGGGACTGGGTGTCATGGGTGCTGATATGAGTGTTGCTGCTGCGTATAATCAATCCCAGGATGTTGTAGAATATCTTGGGCAGATCGGGAAGCTGGCAAACGATCTGGGTATCGGGACTGCTTTTGATCCGGAGTTCAGTAAAATTCTTCTTCAGAATGTAAACAAACCGGATACGTTCCAGGTTATGCTGGACAAGGCGTTTGATAAAGCTGAGCGTAACCTTCGTTCCAATCAGCGTGTTGCTATCTCAATTATTATGATCACTGGTGGCTGGATCGAAAGTCTTGCTATTTCTGTGGAAGGATTAAATACCAATCCGAACGGGCCTAATGTGAAAGTGATTTACTCGGATATCAGCGCACACTGCCATTCGTTTGATTATATATTTGAGCTTCTGGAGGCGTATAAGTCAAATGCGGATTGCGCAAAACTGATACAGGAGCTGCAGCCGTTTAAACCTGCTTTGGTCTCAATAGGTAGGAATTCAAAAATTGGTCCTAACGACCTTCCTAAAATCCGCGAAACAGTTGCTCAGTTGAGAAATAAAATAATCGGTTAATTAACATGAAGTAATTTTAAAAAGCCTTCTAAGTATAACACTTGGGGGGCTTTTTTTTAATCTTAAACATAAACCAATTTCAGAGTATGCCTTTTATTTCTAATATTACCGCCCGCCAGATTCTTGATTCACGAGGAAACCCCACTGTAGAAGTAGATGTAATTACGGATGCCGGGTTTTTCGGCAGAGCTGCTGTTCCGTCAGGCGCTTCAACCGGTAAGCACGAGGCACTTGAGCTTCGGGATGGAGAGAAAAATTACTACCTGGGAAAGGGGGTTCAGAAAGCGGTGAATAATGTGAATACCGTTATCAAACAAGAGTTAACCGGGGCATATATTTTTGATCAGGGAGGCATCGATAAAAAAATGATTTCCCTGGACGGAACAGATAATAAGGAGCACCTGGGAGCAAATGCCATGCTGGGAGTATCGCTCGCGGTGGCCCGTGCTGCATCCGAAGAATGCCGCCTTCCGCTCTTCAAATACATAGGCGGAGTTAATGCCAATACATTGCCTATTCCATTGATGAATATCCTGAACGGAGGTTCGCATGCAGATAATGGTTTGGACTTTCAGGAGTTCATGATCATGCCCACCGGTGCATCTACATTCAGCGAAGGACTGAGGATGGGAGTTGAAATATTCCACCATCTTAAAAAAGTGCTCAAGGATAAAAATTATTCTACCAATGTAGGAGATGAGGGAGGGTTTGCCCCTAATATCAAATCAAATGAGGATGCCATAAAATTTGTATTGAAAGCCATTGAAACGGCTGGATATACGCCTGGTAAGGATATTTTTATCGCCATAGACGCAGCATCGTCCGAATTTTATGATTCCAAGACGAAAAAATATGTTTTCAGTAAATCTTCGGGAGATAAATTATCCTCTTCCGAAATGGTGGATTACTGGGCAGACTGGGCTAAAAAATATCCCATTGCTTCTATTGAAGACGGATTAGCGGAAGATGATTGGGAAGGATGGAAGCTGGTCACTGACAAACTCGGAAAGAAAGTTCAATTAGTAGGAGATGATCTTTTTGTTACCAACGTGGAGCGTCTGCAAAGAGGCATTGATGGTGGTATGGCCAATTCCATTCTTGTAAAAGTAAATCAGATAGGCACCTTGACTGAAACCATCAATGCTGTCAACCTGGCTTATAAGAATTCTTATACTGCAGTGATGAGCCATCGGTCTGGTGAAACGGAAGACAATACCATTGCCGATCTTGCAGTTGCTTTGAATACAGGACAAATCAAAACAGGTTCGGCATCACGTTCAGACAGGGTCGCAAAATATAACCAGCTCCTGAGAATAGAAGAGCAGTTGGGCGAAGCAGCGAATTATCCTGGAAATGATTTCAGGTTTGTAAAATAATTTTTCACATTTCAATCCTAAAACATGGATAAGCTACAATCAAAGTTTTCCGAGAAAGCCCTGGCGGCAGCGGCAGATGTAAAAATATTCATCAAGGAGCACGGAGATAAGAAGCTCGGTGAGTATACCGTAGCCCAAACCTATCAGGGTATGAAAGGAATTATCGGTTTGGTTACAGAAACATCCAAGCTCGATCCTGAAGAAGGTATACGTTTCCGGGGATACAGCATTCCGGAGCTTCGCGAAAAACTTCCGAAAGCTCCTAAGGGTTTTGAACCTCTGCCGGAAGGCATTTTTTATCTCATGCTGATGGGTGAAATGCCAAGTAAGGAAGATGTATTGAACCTGACCAACAGCTGGGGCCGGAGAGCCATAGTTCCCAAGCATGTATTCGATACTTTGGACAAGCTTCCTGCTTCAACACACCCTATGACCATGTTCAGCATCGGGGTAATGGCTATGCAGACTGAATCTGAATTTGCCGAAGCGTATCATAAAGGAATCAGTAAAAAGAATTATTGGCTGTATGTATATGAGGATGCGATGAACCTGATAGCGCGTCTTCCCCGTGTTGCAGCGTACATTTATCGTAAAAAATATAAAAACGACGTTCATATTGAACCCGATCCTAAACTTGACTGGGCAGCTAACTTTGCGCACATGCTCGGTTTTGAGTCCATCGATGTAAGACGGCTGATGCGCCTCTATCTTACCATTCATGCGGATCACGAAGGAGGAAACGTATCGGCGCACGCAACTCACCTGGTAGGCTCGGCGCTCAGTGATCCGTATCTTGCCTTTGCTGCCGGGCTGAACGGACTTGCCGGCCCGCTTCACGGACTTGCAAACCAGGAAGTGATTCACTGGATCATGGAGATGCAGCAGGAACTTAAAACAGACCTTCCGACAAAAGAACAGATTGCAGCCTATATTAAAAAAACGCTGGAGGACGGAAAAGTTGTTCCGGGCTACGGGCATGCGGTGCTTCGTAAAACCGATCCCCGGTTCACGGCGCAGCAGGATTTTTATTCCCGTTACATTAAGAACGAAGGTAAGACTGCCGAACTGTGCGAAATAGTTCAGATGATCTATGAAGTAGCTCCTCCGATCCTTGAGAATACGGGTAAGATCAAAAATCCATGGCCGAACGTGGATGCGCACAGCGGAGCCTTGCTGATGTATTATGGAATTAAAGAATTTGAATTCTATACCGTACTTTTCGGCGTTTCACGCGCACTGGGTGTAATGGCGTCTTTGATCTGGGATAGAGTGCTGGGCATACCGCTTGAACGCCCGGGATCCATTACAATTGCCGGATTAAAGAAGAAAGTAGGTGTTACGGCATGAATTGAAACGACATTCAGCCGTAAAAATCAGTTCCGGTAATTACCGTGCCGGCCTTCTTTATTATTTTCACAATAACTTTTTCAGAAATGACCTTCAAAAGCCAGCATAATTATATTGAAGCGCTTGAAAAAGCCGGGGAACTTGTCCGCATTAAGGAGTTTGTTGATCCAGTACTTGAAATTGCCGAAGTGGTTGATCGTATTTCCAAATCAGCTCACAATAAGGCACTTCTTTTTGAAAATACAGGCACTGCTTTTCCTCTTCTGATCAATGCCATGGGTTCTGAAAAAAGAATGGCCATGACGCTGGGTGTAGAAGACCTGGATGATATTGGCAAAGACATAGAATCTCTTTTTCATACTCTTTCCTCTCCTAAAAATTCCCTTGTTGATAAGCTGAAAATGTTGCCCGAGCTGGGAAAGATATCTTCCTGGATGCCTAAAATAAAGCCGGGCAGGGGAGTGTGTCAGGAAATTGTGATGGCAGATCCCGATATTACACGGTTCCCGGTACTGAAATGCTGGCCTTTTGATGGAGGGAATTTTCTTACCCTTCCCGTTATTCACACACTGGATCCCGGGACAGGTATCCGGAACGTAGGGTTGTACAGGATGCAGGTGTTTGGTCCGAAACTTACGGCGCTGCACTGGCACAAGCATAAGGTTTCGGCAGGGCATTTCAACGAGTATAAAAAGCTGGGAAAAAGAATGCCGGTTGCAGTTGCACTGGGGGGCGATCCATTGTATGTTTTTTCGGCTGCCTGTCCGCTTCCTCCCAACATGGATGAATATATGTTTACCGGGTTTTTAAGGAAGAAAAAAGTGGAATTAGTGAAATGTCTGACCCAGGAAATACATGTTCCTGCAGATGCCGATATTGTTATTGAAGGATATGTGGATCCCCAGGAGGAACCCATACTGGAAGGACCTTTTGGAGATCATACAGGATATTATTCTCTGGCGGATTATTATCCTAAATTCCATATCACTTGTATCACTCATAAAAAGAATGCGGTTTATCCAGCAACAATTGTCGGAATTCCTCCGCAGGAAGATGCCTGGATCGGAAAAGCAATCGAGCGCATATTTCTTTCGCCCATCAAAATGACTCTTCTGCCGGAAATAGCAGATATGCACATGCCGGTGGAAGGTGTATTTCACAACCTGGTGATTGTAAAGTTCAGGAACGAATACGAAGGGCATGCGCAAAAGGTAATGAATGCGATGTGGGGAGCGGGACAAATGATGTTCAATAAAATCCTGGTGCTGGTAGATGGGGAAGTAAACATTCATAATTACAGAGAGGTTGCCGTTGCAATTTCCAGTAACGTGGATGTGGTAAATGACATCTATTTTTCCCAGGGACCCATGGATGTGCTTGATCATGCTTGCTCGAAATTTGCATTTGGCGGGAAAATGTGCCTGGATGCTACAGTTAAGTCTAAAGTCTTAAGCTCAAAGTTTCAAGTTAAACTGCAGGTACAAAATATCAAATCACAATTTCCGGAAATCATTGAAGTGAATGACTCGCTTTTAAAAACAGGTATTTCGGTTGTATTTATTTCGGTTGAGAAAAAAAGGAAGAATCATATTAAAGAACTCAATGAACAGCTCCTTTCAAAAGAAGAATTCGCCGGAATTAAGTTTGTGATTTATGTGGAACATACTGTAGATGTGATGGATGTTAAGGACACCATGTGGCGTTTTGCAAACAATTTTGATCCGAAACGGGATTCGTTCCTTTCTCACCGCGTAGAGGAAACCGGATTGATATCTGCTGTTGCAATGGACGGAACACGTAAAACAAAACAATTTGACAACTTTGATCGCCCCTGGCCAAACGTTATTTGCGCAGATGACGTAACTATAAAAAGTGTGGATGAGAAATGGGGCCGGTTATTTCCTTCGTCTATTCTGTTCATTCCTTCTCCTTCCCTCAAGTACAGAAAGATGCTTTACACAGGTGGGGCAGTGGTGGAGGATGAATGATTCCCTTAGCTTTTTCTTTTAGAGGGTGGCATGTTCATTGTCTTTTTTCCTTTGTAATAGGAATACCCGACAAATAATCCGAATAGAATCAGGAACGGAATGAAGAAGGATTTGGATAAACCTTCAGAGCCTATAAACGTAAAGGCCCTGTCCCACCGGAATTTTTTAAAACCGGTAGTGAATGGGTCAAGAGACATCCAGATGAATACTCCCTTTCCAACAATATGATTATCCGGTACAAAGCCCCAATAACGTGAGTCAAGAGAATTATGGCGGTTATCTCCCATCATCCAGTAGTAATCCTGTTTGAATGTATACGAGTCAGTCTGTTGTCCATTAATAAATATTTTTCCGTCTTTAACTTCTAATTTATTCTTCTCGTAAAGGCCGATGAGACGTTCATAGATGGGCAGACTATCAACTGTTAATTTGATGGTTACTCCTTTTTTAGGTATCACAAGCGGACCAAAATTGTCGCGGTTCCATGGAAATTTAGGAGAATGTGGAAATACATCGTCCGGCATACCTCCCAGGTGAGGAAGGTATTCACCAGCTCCAAACTGCTGAGGTGCTATATTTTTAATATTTGGAAATCCCTTTAATTTTTCAAGGTTGTTTTCAGTAAGAGGAAAAGCCATTTGATAACCTTCCCTGGAAGCAGGTTCCATTTCATATAATTCAAGTTCTTCAAGTCGCTTGGGGTTCATAATACCCTCAATTTGCAGGTCGTATTTATACTGAGCGGTATTGGCAAGGTATGCATCCTGACCATTGATAAATAATTTTCTGTCTACAATCTTAAGGGTGTCTCCTGCAACGGCAACACAGCGTTTAATGTAATTATCTTCTTTATCAATGGGCCGGTAGAGGATTTCACTGTTACGCCATAACTCCGCTCTGCCCTGTGCATAGTCCGTATGGTTTTGGAAAGCAATCTGCCTGCAAAACCCATAATAGCTGGTGTTTGTGTTTATCAGGGCAACGGTATCACCTTCAGGAAAGTTAAAAACAACCACGTCGTTTCTTTTTACTTTTCCAAAACCTGGAAAACGATAGTAGGGCAACTGAACACTTTCTATATATGATTTTTTTCCAAAGATGCTGCTGTGTACAAAGGGGATTGACAGCGGGGTCATCGGGATCCGGGGACCATAGCTGAGCTTGCTTACAAAAAGATAATCACCATTCAGGAGGGTCCTTTCCATCGAAGAAGAGGGAATGGTAAAAGCCTCGATCAGAAAAGTGCGGATGATAGTAGCTGCAATCACCGCAAATACGATGGCATCTGCCCATTCACGCAGGGGCCCTCTGCTAACCCTGTCCTTTTCCGAATAGGGAACAAGCTTTAATTTTGGATTAAAGCCCAGGTAGGGGAGGTAAATGAAAGGGAAAAGCCATGCTACGAAGTGATGTGCGAAAGAATGCTTCCCAAAATGATTTGCAAGCTCGGCACGCATGAGAAGCAACGCGATCCAATTAAGGAACGGGATTACCAAAAAAATGATCCACCATTTGGGCTTATTGATTATTTTCAGCCAGATCAGGTAGTTTTTAATAGGGATGAAGGCCTCCCACCCTTTATAACCGGCCTTTTCAAAAATTTTATAAAGCCCGGCAAGTGGAATGAGTACGGTAAGGACAAAGATCAGTATGTATATGCTCATTTTAGTTTTCCGGTATAAAGATAAAGTTGGTTATATATTGGCTCTGTAAACGTTAAATAATGTTAAAGTTCAGGTTATAAATGCATGAGATCGCTCATTCCGTAAATACCTTTTTTATCTTTTACAAATTCCGCAGCAAGTACCGCTCCCATTGCAAATCCCTTCCGGTTATGAGCCGTATGAATTATTTCGATGTCATCGATAGCCGAGGAATATTTTACAGCGTGGGTTCCTGGTACTTCATCGGTACGTCTGGAAATTATTTCAAGCTCCTCCGGTTTTTTAGATTTTGCATTGACGTATACTTTTTTTCGTACTACATTTTCAATGATCTGTTTTGCAAGGGAGATGGCAGTTCCGCTCGGGGCATCCAGTTTATGGATGTGATGAATTTCTTCCATGGATACATTGTAGTCCGGGTACGAGTTCATCATTTTTGCCAGGTGTTCATTCAGTTTAAAAAAAACGTTGACACCTATGCTGAAATTGGAGGTGTAGAATAAACACCCGTTTTTGTCCAGGCATGTTTTTTTTACTTCTTCTGCTTTTCCATACCAACCGGTTGTCCCCACTATGACAGGCACACCTGCATCAAAACATTTTTCCATGTTGGCAATTGCGCTGTGTGGAGTGCTGAATTCAATGGCTGCATCGCATTTTTGCAGCGCACTCTTGGTAACTGAACCGATGTTGTTTTCATCTATTTTTAAACCGATTTCATGCGAACGACGAAGGGCAATTTGCTCAATTTCCTTTCCCATTTTACCATATCCGAAAAGCGCTATTTTCATAGTGTGCGAATATACGAATTGAGGCTTTGACCCGGCCTGGAAGAATAATCAAAATTTAAACGTCAGTGTAACTCCCGCAGAAGGTTTTGGTTTTGTTCCATGAAAACGGGAATCTGCCGAATACAAATTTAAGGAAGGAGCAATGTTCAGGGAAAGATCATCGCTTACGTCAAAATTCATCAGATGAGCATCCACATAGGCATCCACGATGTTTACCGTATAAAACAGGACTGTCAGGATCACATTCAGGTCGCGGTACTTGCGAAACGATTTACTTTGTTCCAATAACCACGAGGCTTCGTAAGCAGGGTAGACGTCGATTGTACTTTTGGAAGTGTCCGTTTTGTTTATATACGCCTGTTTGTATTTCCTGTAAAGCTTATTGTTGTAGTCGAAGAAATACAAGGTAGCACCCATGCTGCCGTACACAATGGGTATCTTCCAGTATTTTTTATTGTATGCCTGGCCAAGGCCGGGAATACACGTGGAAAAGATCATGGCTGCAGTGGGAGAATGGCCTCGAACTTTTGAGGAATCACGCCAGGCTTTTTTTTGAATAATATTCTCCTGTTTTGCGGCAGGAGCAGATTGTGCCCGGACGAGGGAAAGAGAGAGTAGAAGAACTACCAGGTATGTAGTAAAATATCTGAGCATAATACTATTCCCTTCTCTTTGTGCCGGTTTCTTTTTTGCGAAGAACAGAGGAAGATAAGTTAGGTGTTTGTTCTACAAATCAAGCAGTCGTACAATCCGCTTCAAATCATTGTCGGATTTAAAAGAAATAACAAGGTTTCCTCCTCCGGTAGTGTGTTTATCCAGGGAAACTTTTGTTTTAAACAGATCAATAAGGTCTTCTATCATCTTTTGTTCCTCAAAGGAAAGAACAGGAGAGGGCTTTTTCGGATTCCTGCTTTTTGGCTTAGGATTTCCTTTTTTCTCTGAATAACTTCGTGCATATTCTTCTATCCTGCGGACCGATAATTCGTCTCTGAGGATATCATTCAGTATCTTGGATTGTAGCTGGGAGTCGTTAACAGAAAGAAGTGCACGGGCATGCCCCATAGTTATCCTTTTGTCCCGCAATGCAGCCTGGATGGGTTCAGGAAGCTTTAACAGGCGTAAGAAATTCGCAACAGTGGATCTTTCCTGTCCCACTTTCTGGCTGAGCTGTTCCTGGGTAAGATCACATTCTTCTATAAGACGTTTGTAACCAAGCGCTATTTCAATGGAGTTCAGGTCCTGGCGCTGCACGTTTTCCACGAGTGCCATTTCCAGCATGGTTTTATCGTTAGCCAGGCGTATGAAAGCCGGTATCTGTTCGAGCCCTGCCAACTGCGAAGCCCGGAACCTTCTTTCTCCTGAGATTATCTGGAATTTATTGGTGCCTACTTTGCGGACGGTTATGGGCTGTATCAAGCCATATTCTTTAATGGACTGAGCCAGTTCTGACAGAGCCTGTTTTTCAAATTCATTTCTGGGCTGGAAAGGATTTGCTTCTATCTGAGAAAGAAAAACATTGGCAACAGTTCCGGCAATAGCGGTATTCCCGTTTGCCATTCTGGGGGCAGAAGTAATATCGGTGCTGGAATCTTCAAGCAGTGCGCTAAGTCCTTTCCCGAGTGATGAACGCTTAACCATGTGTGCGAAGATACGTTAATTCCCTTTTCCCCGGGGAGGAGGGAAAAAGGAGTGAAGTATTTATTCTTCCGCTACATTAATGATTTTTTCCGATTCGGTAAGGCGGGTTAGCTCATTTTTCTGAAGGATTTCACGTGCAAGATTCAGGTAATTTATCGCAGCGCTGCTGCTTGCATCGTGCATGATAATGGTTTCGCCAAAACTAGGCGCTTCAGCTGCCCGTACGTTACGATGGATGATAGTATCAAAAACAATATTCTGGAAGTGCAGCTTTACTTCTTCCACCACCTGCTTGGACAGGTTCAGGCGGGAGTCGAACATCGTTAACAGAATGCCTTCAAGCTCCAGCTCAGGGTTTAATTTATTCTGAACGATTTTTATAGTGTTTAAGAGTTTGCCAAGTCCTTCCAGCGCAAAATACTCGCATTGAACAGGAACCATTACGGAATCAGCAGCAGTAAGTGCGTTTACGGTAACAAGTCCCAGGGAAGGAGAGCAATCAATGATGATAAAATCGTAATCATTCTTTATCTTTTCAAAAACCTTTTTCATCATGCGCTCACGCTGAGGGAGATTGATCAGTTCTATTTCAGCACCCACCAGATCGATGTGTGCAGGCAGAAGGTCTAAATGCGGAGTTTGTGTTTTCAGAATGATGTCACGCGGGTTGTCATCGTCAATCATACATTCGTAAATGCTGGCTTTCACATTCTTGGGATCAAAGCCCACCCCCGCAGTGGAATTCGCCTGGGGGTCCGCATCGACTAAGAGTGTGCGGTGCTCCAGGACAGCAAACGACGCTGCAAGATTAATGGCAGTGGTTGTTTTGCCTACTCCGCCTTTTTGATTGGCTATTGCAATTATTTTTCCCATGGGGATTTTTTTAGGGGATTTTAATTGGCTAAATTTACGGCTAAATGAAATGAAAGGTTCTAAAAACTATAAACAAAAGATTGTTAATTACTTACATGCAATTGAAAGAACGGTGTAAAGAATTAAAACTTTGTCAGCTCTTTGTACAATGCATGTACAGGGAATCCCATCACATTAAAATAGGAGCCGGTAATTTTTTTTATGCTTACATGCCCGTTCCCGGCACGCTTGTTAATACTTTTTTGTATCAGATTTATTTTTCCGAGCTTCTTCAGGAACCTTATTTCTTCATTGGAGCAAGGATTTACACCGGCAGGCAGGCTTTCCTGAGCGCCATACGCTCCCGCTTTGTCATAAGGCTTGTAGTGGGTTACATAAAAGTCTATCTCCTTTGCCGTGAGCTTTTTGAAAAAAACTTTTGTGGAAACAGCAAAGCATTTGGTTGTTGCTCCCTTCTTTGTGTCGATAGAGGAAGGGCCTGTCCCGACCGCAGCATCGGGAGGGGAGGTAATACAAATCCCCGTATAAACCGTATGCATTTTCCCGGATAACATATTCAGCATTTTCACTGCCTCCTTGTAATCTGCAGGCTTATTGAGCACTTTGCCCTTGATCCATACGATCGTATCGGCAGTGATGAGCAGATCATTTGGCCGTAGCTCGTTTTGAAAAGCAGCTGCTTTTTTCTTTGCCAGGTAAAGGGCGATGTGTTTGCCTTTCAGTTTCTTTGGGAACGATTCGTCCGTATCTTTTGTCCGGATCTCAAAATTCAATCCCAGCTCTTTCAATAGAAATTGCCTTCGGGGGGATTTGGAAGCAAGGATAATGTTGTATTTGCGCAGCTTATCTTTTAACACGTTATGCTAATAATACAAATTTGAGAAGGAAGAGATAACATACCCCGGTAAGCATGATAAATTTCACACACATACTGGCAAAGTGAAAATGCTTTTTTTCTTTTGCCGTTAAGACCCGGAAAAGCAGCAAGGCTAGGGGAAGCTGAATAAGGATCAGAAAGTACAGGAAGGAATATTTATCTCCGGCACCAAACTGTATACATTGTATATAGCCGATACCTGTCATGAAAAGAATTATCAGTGCGGAAACGATCATCCTGGCTTTTTTTATTCCCAGTACGATCGGTATGGTTCTGCATCCGTATTTTTTATCGCCTTCCACATCTTCCATGTCCTTTATTATTTCGCGTATGAGCGAAAGCCCGAATGCTGTGAGCCCGAAGGCGCCCGCCCATAAAAGAATGGTGGTGGTCACCGCAGACCCGGTCTCGTATTGCATCCGGATTAACCTGGTGTTGTATTGCGCTATCACCTGGGGGATCTCAAACAAGGCCACCATGAAAGGAGCCATTCCTGTTAAAAAGGAAATGAGTATGTTGCCGGACAGGAACTGGTATTTGAACGAGGTGGAGTAGAACCAAAGCCCGATAACAGAAGCCGTAAACAGGGTTCCGCCGGCAAGAAGCATGTTACATCTCCAGGAAATGAAAATCCCGATGGCAACTCCCAGGGAGCTGAGCACTGCATGTGCGCCCATGGCAACTCTTCTTTTTACTCCTTTGTCGATCACCATCTGATCCGGCTTGTTGATGCCGTCAATGCGAACGTCAAAATAGTCGTTGATGACATAGCCCCCTGCAGAAATAAAAACAGTGGCAAGCACCAGGAGCGCAAACTCCAGGTCACTCATCTGTAGGTACATGTCGTGAATATACAGGCTGGGTTCGATCAGGCACAAACGGATCATGTATTGCGTAAAGGCAATGATGAGCAGGTTGGGTAACCGTATCAGTTTTAAAAAGGCGATCATTATTATTAGTTAGCAGCTGTTGGCCATTGGCTATCAGCTATTAGCCAATAGCCATCAGCCAATAGCTACTTTTTTATTCCTTATTCCATTTCTTCTGCACCTTCAGCACCTGTTCAATTACATCCCGTACGCATCCGGCTCCGCCTATCTTGTCTGAAACGTAAACACTGAGATCTTTTATTTCCTGTACGGCATCTTTCGGACAGCAGGGCACACCGCATTTCTGCATCACTTCGTAATCCGGCATATCGTCTCCCATGTAAAGAATGTTCTCGTACCGGAGGTCATGGATGTGCATAAATTCCTTCAGTGAATCCAGCTTGTCTGTTATGCCGAGATACACACCGTGTATGCCCAGCTTTTCCAGGCGTTTCCGGGCAGGTTCTGATTTCCCTCCCGATATAACTCCTATGATATATCCGCTTTTAACCGCATACTGCAAAGCATATCCGTCACGTGTGTTCATGGAGCGGGCCATTTCGCCGTTTTCCAGTACCAGCACTTTTCCGTCGGTTAGTACACCGTCGATGTCAAAGACAAAGGCTGTTACCTTGGTTACAAGCTCCTTGAAATTTTTTTCTGCCATCAGTTATAGAGTTGGATAATGCCCTTGCTTAAAAGTTTGTACAAATCTCTGTAATTTTTTTCAGGAAGCAATTTTAAATGTTCCTTCATGGTTCTTATATCGTTGCGTTTGGCAGGTCCCGTCTGTGCAGCTTCGGGATCTTTGATGCCGTTTTCTGCCGTGGAAAGAATTAAAGGTCCTAACAGCTCAAAAGGAAGCCGGTGTTTTTGCAAAAATGTTTTTGCGAGAGCATACAAATGGTTGGGAAAATTATTGACCCAAACGGCTCCCAGGTGCAAGACCCGCCTCTGATGAGAATTAAGCGGGTAAACTAGCCGGCTCAGGCTTTTTGCGACCCGGGTAAGTTTTTTATTTGCGCTGATATTATTGGCTTCAATGATCAGCGGAACTTTTTTGAAATCTACTTTTGTCCTGGCCTGGATGGTTTGAACCTGCCAAAGTACTCCGCAGTTCCTGAATTTTTTCTTTAGCACCTTGATATCTGTTGCCCCTGAAGTATGAATTACCAGGCTTTTTTTTAAAGAAGGTAGTTTTTCTACTACCTCGGGTATTGCATCATCTTTCACGGCTATGATAATAATTCCTCCTGTATCCTCAACCCTGGATAGATTATCCAGGTACAAAGCACCTGTTTGTTTCGCAAGCCGTTTGCCTGCGGTAGCATTCCTGCTATATACCTGGTAAATAGAATGTCCGCTGTTCTTAAGGGCGGGTGCCAGCTGCCGGGCTACATTCCCGGAGCCGATGATGGATATGTCAGTAATGGATCTCACTGCGGGTCACGGGTTGGTTCTTTTCAGCCGGTGACGTACGGCCATGATTGTTCCGATGATCATGATAAGACAACCCATCCATAAGACGTTGATATACGGAAAGACAATGGCTTTCATTACTATAAAGTATTTTTTATCCGATTTTTTCTCGGAAACCGAAATATCCACTTTTCCTGTTTCCGGGTTTATCTGCCAGAACGCAAATTTCAACCCGAGCGCTTCCACTTTGGTCTCTACCGCATTGGGTATGCTGTCGGCAATGTAGTAGACGGGCAAGGCTTCGGTTATCTTTCCATGAATGTCAAATATTTTCAATAAGGCACCTACTGCAATGTCGGCTTTGGGTATCCCGATTTTTTCTTTATCCAGCTGGGTAATGAGTTTCTCCAGCACCACAATGCTGTTGGATGTAAAAAACGTGTCTCCGACGGCAATGGTATTGTTATGCGGCTCTTTGTATTCTTCTGCCGAAATGTTTTCGGATTTATTTGCTTCCAGGTCGGCGTACGTGATGTGCGTGTAAATATCTTTTGTAAGGAAATGCCGGGTATCGGGTTCCGCCACGTTTCCCATTTGCTGGTTGAGCTGTATATGTGGGCTGAGCATGAATGACCGGGTGAATTTCCCGTCTTTGTCTTTGGTTAAATATTCTACGTCGTAAAAAACATTTACTCCTTCTTTTTTGGTGCCGCTGTAAGTAATGAAATAATCTCCCATCTGCACCGTGTCATTCCGCTGAAGCAAAATGTTATCTGCATTTGAAAAATCCTTTCCTAATATCTCCACATCGCCCTTCTGGTTCTTGGAGATCTTTTCGCTCCGCGAGGTAGAGATCATGGCGCCGAGCAGTATCATTCCGAAGCCGATGTGTGCCACCGAAGGCCCGGCATGATCCAATCTTCCCTTCAGGATCTTTACAAAGTAAACGCCGTTAGCCAGGATGGCAAACAGGCAGGCAAATAAAAGCAGGGCGTAAAACACGGTTCTGTCTGCGGCAAACCATCCGAAATAAAAGCTGATAACGATTGCAACCCCGAGAGAGATAAAAAAGGGAGCGGCGATATTCCGGGAAAATTCTTTCCGGTCCGTTTTTTTGTACTTGAAGAACTGGGTGCATGCGATCAATATTAAAATCAGGATCGCAAACGGTATCTGCCACTGGTGGTAATGCAGGAATATTTTTCCCTCGGCGGGAGGCGCCATGTTGGTGCCGAAAACTTTATTGATGACCGGAATGGAAGTGGTGAGCGAGATCTGGAATGCCGAGATCGTGAGCACCAATGCGCCAATGAACATCCAGAACTCCCGCGACCAGATACTATCCTCCTGGTTTTCTTTAGGAAATTTCCGGAAGTGTACTATCAGGAGGATCGCAGCAAGGACCAGGAAGAAGAGTAAATAAACAAGCAGCTGCCCGCTCATGCCCAGGTCGGTGAATGCATGCACGGATGTGTTCCCTAAAATTCCGCTGCGTGTAAGAAAAGTGGAGTAGAGGATAAGCAGGAAGGAGATCAACGCCAGGAAAAATGTAGCAAAAAGTGATTGTCCTTTGTTTTTGTTAATGATCATTACATGTCCGGCTCCGACCAGTGTGACCCATGGAACAAGCGATGCATTCTCAACCGGATCCCAGGCCCAGAAGCCGCCGAAGGAAAGTGCCTCGTACGCCCAGGCTCCGCCCATCAGTATCCCTGTTCCAAGTATCATGATCCCGCAGAAGGTCCAGGGAAGAGCAGGGCGCTGCCAGTCGTTGTATTTTTTTTGCCACAGCCCTGCAATGGCAAATGCAAACGGTACAACCGTTAAGGCAAAGCCCAGGAAAAGCGTGGGAGGATGAATCACCATCCAGTAATTCTGAAGCAAAGGGTTGAGGCCCCGGCCATCGATCTTTGAAAGATAGTCAGGATCCTGCAGGAATGGAAGATTTTTAAAGTCCGGATGCTCACGCAGCAGAATGGTAAAAGGATTGCTCCCAACCTTGTAATCCCAGATGTAAACTCCCAATAGCATGGAGCAGAGGAATACCTGCACCAGCGATACCACGGACAGCACAGGTGCTTCCCATTCTTTGCTGCGTTTCATCAGGATGCTGCCGAGTATGCCATTCCAGAAGATCCACAGCAGGAAACTTCCTTCCTGTCCTTCCCAGAAGCAGGAGGCAATGTACCTCAGCGGCATTTTTTTGCTGGAGTGATGCCAGATATATTCGTATTCAAAGTAATGGCCTATGAGCATGATGAATAACAGGGCAACCATCCCGAACACCGAAAGCGCATGAAACAGGAAAGAGACACGGCCAATTTTCCGCCAGGAATTTTCCTCGTCTGAATTTGCGAGGCAGTTGGCAGCAGCGTAATAGCTGAGCGAGGAAAGAAGGGCAGCTGTGAAGGAAATGATCACAAGGATGTTGCCAAGCTCGCCTGCCCACAGATGTTCGCCGTTGTACTGCATACCTTATTATACTGCTGATTCGCGGCGACGAATATAGTGACAATGTACGAGGTAAATCAAATTATAAAAACCGTAAATTGCCGCCCCAATAGCGAAGTATCATGATCATTGTTATTCAGTGTAAAGACAGCGTAGGCCTGGTGGCAGCCATATCCATTGTGCTTGCAAAGGCGGGTTCCAACATTGTGTCCATGCGGGAGCATGTGGACCTGGAAGAAAACAGATTTTTTGCCCGGATCGTAGTGGATGATCTTTCCGATCCCCGGGGGACGGAGCTTGCGCTGGCAGGGGTTTTACCGCCGGATGCTGTTGTGAAAGTCAACCCCAGTCCTGAAAAAAAGATAGTGGTGCTGGTCACCAAAGAATACCATTGCCTGGGCGATATACTTACGCGGAACCATTTTAAAACCCTGGGCGCGAGCGTGCAGTGTGTGATAGGCAATCATCCGGATCTGCAGAATATCACGGAGCGGTTTGGCATTCCTTTCCGGTACATATCCCACGAGGATAAAAGCAAAGAGCGTTTTGAAACAGAGCTCAAAGAAGCCATTTTTCCTTTTGAGCCTGACTACCTGATCCTTTCCAAGTTCATGCGCATATTGTCGCCGGATTTTATTTCCACCTTCATGCTTAAGATCATAAACATTCATCATTCTTTTTTACCGGCTTTTATCGGAGCTAACCCGTATCGCCAGGCATTTCAGCGCGGAGTGAAGATCATCGGAGCAACGGCTCATTTTGTAACCAATGATCTGGATGAGGGCCCGATCATCACCCAGAAAATTGCGCCTGTCAATCATTCCTTTACCATCAAGGACCTGGTGCGGGCGGGAAAAGAAAACGAAACAGCTGCGCTGGCAAAGGCCATGCACCTGGTGTTTGAAGACAGGGTGTTTGTGTACAAAAATAAAACGGTGGTGTTCGACTAGCCGGGCTGTCCTTCGCAGGGAAAACGGTTATATCACCTTCTCCTTTTTGGTATCTACGTATTTGGAAGGACATTTCATGAGCACGGAGCTGGCGTGAAATTCATCGTCCACGCATTTTCCGATGGCAACGATCTGCTCTGTGTGTTCAAAATCCTGGGGCTTGCCCTGGTGAAGGGTTACTTTCAGCTCGGTGCTGTCGCTGTCTTTCATGTAGAAGACAAAAATATTAGGATCTTTTTCAGGCTCGTAGATCATTGCTTTGGATTTATCCAGCTTTCCTACCACGTGAAAATCTTTGCCTTCGTTATCTTTGGCCACCGAAAAAGTTGCATACGTGCTTGCATCTCCCAGTGAAGCGAAGATAGCCCCGATCGCAACTGCGATCAATATGATTCCGATGATATGCGATTTTTTCATGGCGCTACTGTTTATTTTTTAGGAACTTTTTTTTCAATCTCATTCAGCTTTCTGTCTATCAGGATCAGGTACAGGATGATCCCGAGGAGGATGGTCAGCAGGACTCCCACCACCACGTAGATCTTTCCGTTCGAGCGCATTGTATCGGCCATTTCCACCTGCTCCTGTGCAAAGCAAGCGCCGGATACGAGCCATGCCCCGGTCATCAGCAGGAGCCACAGAGGATTGAAACGCAAAGACTGAATTTTATTCATTGTTCTGTAGACATTTTTAAGTTGTGGATCCGGATCCGGATGGTCAATATCCATACGCCGAGTAGGGTCCAGCCGATCACAGCCGGATAAAAAACCATGCGCATGGTGTTATCAAGATCTAATTTAGCGAACCCGGGATTTCCTCCGTTGCCGGGATGCAGCGAGTCGCTCATCCGCGGGTAGATCATAATAAAGACAAGCATCATTACATACGCAAAGATGTTATACACCGCCGCAACTTTTCCGCGTTTCTGCTCGTCCGGAATTGCATTCCGCAGCACGAGGTACGCGCAGTAGGTGAGCATGGTAATGGCAGAGCCGTTCAGCTTAACATCGTTGGTCCACCAGGCACCCCAGGTAAATTTTGCCCAGATGCTTCCTGTGATCAGGCCGAGTATCCCGAAGAATATTCCTACGTTGGTTGTTTCTGATGCGATCAGGTCGTGCTCCTGCTTGTGGCCGGAAAGATGACGGATGCTATAGATCAGCGATGCAGTGAACAGGATGATCATGGTAAACCACATGCATACGTGAAAATACTGGTTGCGGATGGTCTCGTGAAGGATAGGCAGGCGGGGCGCTTCGGTCAGAAATCCCGCCACGATGGTGTAGATCAATAGCAGCACGCAGAGTATTTTCCACCAGTTTTTTTTCATGCTGTTGTTCTGTGCCGATGCATCAATTTAGTCTTTCCAAAGGTACGGAAATAATATGTAGGAGAGGATCACCACGATCACATCCAGGGAAAAAAGCACCGAGAAATATTTCAAATTATAGGAAAAATCGGTGCCGTCGATCACATTCTTAGAAAGGTGGATGATGGTGATCAGCAAAGGCATGATGATGGGAAAAGCCAGGATGGCCATGATGGTAAAGTTGTTATTGGCTTTGGATGCAATGGCGGAGATCATGGTAAGCAGGGAAGAGATACCGGCCGAGCCAAGCACCACGATGAGGCCGAACAGGCCCAGGTTTTCCACTGCGTTGCTCATGAACAGGCAGTAAAACGCAAAGCAAAGCAGGGACAGCACCAGCATGAGGAGGGCATTGTACATTATTTTGGATAGCAAAAAGGCCTGGGGACTGCACAGCGTGTAATAATAAAGCATTCTTCCCCGGCTCTCCTGCAAAAAGCTCTTTGCCGATGCATTCACCGATGCAAAAAGAATAATGATCCAGAACAAGGCATTCCAGGTGTTTGTTTCTATTACACTTTTAAATGAAAGAAAGCAGATGAACACGGTGGTTATCACGTATAAAAATATTCCACCCAATGCATAGCGCTGTCTCCATTCCAGGAGCATCTCTTTTTGCAGCAGGGCCGTGATCTCTTTCAGCATCGGCACGAAGATACAAAAGTTGATTAGGCACCCCTGAGCTGAGTATCGTAAAGCGATGCATATACCATGGAAACTATCCCCCTCACCGAGGCAGGGCTGTTTCATTCTAAAGTATAAGGCAAAATGAGCGGGGATATTGTTGGTACGGCTGCTAAATTCCTCCTTTGAAGGAGGTGGCTCGCGTTTCGCGAGACGGAGGATGTAATAACCAAAACATCCCTCGCCCTGCGGGCACTCCCTTCAAAGGGAGAATTAAACCTGCTTTTTAATTAGAATGAAACAGCCCTGCTCACCGAGGGGGTACGGAGGAGGGAATTCCCGTTCAATTTATTATTCTTACTTTAGAGATACCTATGAAAAAATACATTCTCCTTTTTGCCGGGATTATTTTTATCACGCTTTCCTTCGCCCAGAAAAAAACATTCTACGATTTCAAGGCCAGGGACATAGACGGGAACGAGATTGCGCTGAAAAAATACACAGGCAAAAAAGTGCTGGTGGTGAATGTGGCCTCCAAAGGAGAATTCGTATCCCAGTACAAGCAGCTGCAATGGCTGTACACACATTATAAGGACAGCAACCTGGTCATCCTGGCATTTCCCTGCAACGATTTTAACGATCACGAGCCCGGTACGGAACAAGAGATCAAGCAGTTCTGCGCTAAGAACTACGGCGTTACGTTCCAGCTCATGTCAAAGATCACTATCCAGGGAAAGGACGGACATCCTTTGTATGACTGGCTCCAGCATAAATCCGGGAACGGTTTCCAGGACAACGATGTGAAATGGGATTTTAATAAATTTATGATCGGTGAAGAGGGAAACTTCCAGGGCTATTTGCCCGGAGAGATCCTGCCCAACGACCGTGTGGTGATTGAATGGATCATGGACCGGTAAAAAATCCGTTGTATTCTCATGAAGATCAAATTAGATATACTCGCCTTTGGTGCTCACCCGGACGATGTGGAGCTTTCCGCCAGCGGAACCATTCTCAAGAACGTTGCCCTCGGTAAAAAAGTAGGCATTGTGGACCTCACGAGGGGGGAACTTGGCACACGCGGAACGCCGGCGATCCGGCATAAGGAAGCCGCCCTGGCTGCAAAGATCCTGGGAGTTTCTTTCCGGGAGAACCTGAAGATGGCAGACGGTTTTTTTCAGAACGATAAAAAACACCAGCTGCTGGTGATCAAAAAGATACGGCAGTACAGGCCGGATGTGATCCTGGCAAATGCCCTGGAAGACCGGCACCCCGATCACGGACGGGCAGCCGTGCTGTTAGCGGATGCTTCTTTTCTTGCAGGCCTCTCAAAGATCCGTACAACTCATGAAGGCAAAGCGCAGGCAGCCTGGAGGCCCAAAGCCGTATACCATTATATACAGTACCGCAAGCTGAAGCCGGAGTTTGCGGTGGATATTACACCCTATATAGACCAGAAGATGAAATCCATCGAGGCGTTTGCCTCCCAGTTTTACAACCCCGCTTCCAAAGAGCCTGCAACCCTGATTTCCAACCCCGAATTTTTCAATTACATCCGCAACCGGGAAAAGGAATACGGCCAGCTGATCAATGTGCAATACGCCGAAGGGTTTAATGTGATGGAAGAATACCGCGGGGATGTGCTGATCTGATTTACAGGATCTGGTAGACTATGTAAAAACAAAAAACCGATAGAAATATCGGTTTTTTGTTTTTTGAAAACGTATCAGAACTTACTTGGCAACAGTCATCTTTCCGCTTACAACAGCATCCTTGCTGCTGATTGTATAGAAATACAGTCCGGCAGAGAGTTTGCTTGCGTCTACCGCAATTGTATGTCTTCCTGTAGATAATCTTTCAGAAACATTGTACACCTTTTGTCCGAGGTTATTGAAGAGCTCAACTACCACAGAAGCATTTTGCTTCATGGTGATATCGAAATAAGTGAGCTCGGTCGCAGGGTTAGGATAGTTACCGGAAATATTGAATACAGAAGTATTGTGCTCCGGAACTGCATCGCCTGATGAGCAGGATGCTGTACCCGCAAGAACTTTTGCTTTATCAACTGTACCGTAACGCATTTCAGAAGCTGCAATAGGGTCTCCGTTCTGGATGTTGGTTCCGGGTTCAGTGTCGGAATCATACATGTAGTGAAGCTTGGTATCTACCCGTTTTGCAAGAGCGCTGAAAAACTCTTCTTCGCCCTGGGTACAAGTGATGTTCTGGATTTTACCGAATGTTGCACCACCGTCTTGCGAAGCTACTACCCAAAGATCGCGGTAGCTTTGTCCGTCAGCAGTGGAGTCACCGTCAGATACCAGGGAGAAAAGGATAAATACGTTATTTCCATCCACCGCAATGCTTGGAATGGTAAGGAAGCACCTGTTTCCGTAACGTGCCGATGGAGGAGTAGGAGCAGCGCTGGCATTGATGTTGGAAGTATACTGTCCAACTTCCCATGCACCGGTATTGTTTCCGCCGTTTGCAGCTCCGTCAACGTCTGACATAAGAATAGGAATAGTCACTTTTTGTTTTGCGTTGTCATTCCAGTAAATAAGGCCTGCATCGGTTGGGAAGAATACTGTTCCGCTTGGATCCACAGCAAGTCGTGTAGTAGAATAAGCAACGTGAGCGGTTCCATTAGCACCTACTACTACGGTTACAGCACCGTCGTTGGTCTGAGCTGTATCCCCTGCAACGGCTGTGCTGTCAAAGGTAGGTTCAAAAGCAAACTGATCTACCGAAGTACGGGTAAAGTTAGCTCCGTTGTCTGTAGATTTCCAGAGAACAACGTCGTTGTCAAGACCTCCGTAAACGATTGCAACGTTTTGGCCTTCGGCATCAATATCATAAGCTTCGTTAGCTCCATTTAAAGTATGTGTGCTGTCGTAGCCCGGAAGCATAACAGACTGGTCATCCCAGGAAGCTCCGGCGTCGATAGAACGTGAATAGACAATAGGTTCTATAATACCTTTGTTTTGGCCAGCGCCGGTAGTATAAGAAGAAAGCAAGTGAATGGAGTTTCCGTCAGCACCTCCTGTAGCAACCCTGTTCCATAAAGCCATGGCAGGAGTTGCACCCGGGAAAGGCAGCAAGGTAGTAGCACCTGCAGCAACGCCGGTCCAGGTATTGGAACCTTTGCTTGCATTGGTTGACATTTGAAAGTCATAAGGATCACCTTTGTGGGCAAATATTACTTCTTTTCCGTTTCCAAGCAAAGCAATACGCGCAAAACCAGTTCGTATGGTCTCAATGCGTTTGGTGGCACCGCCTGGAACTACCAGGGCCGATCCGTTCCAATAGTTATAGCCCGAACCTCTGTTAGCATTACCGCTTGCACATGCATCGTCAATTGTCCAGGTGAATGAAACGGTTCCATCGGAATGGTTCAGGATCGTTCTTGGAGATGCACAGTTGGACTGGAGCTCATAGCAAGTATAGCCCAGCAGTTTGGTTGCCGCTACAGAAGATGGTTTATGAGGATTCGGATTCTGTGTAGCTGCTGAAGAAAATTGGTAGTCTGTCGGAAGGTTTTTTGCAATTGCAGATGCCTTGCTTCCCGACGAAGGAATAAGCCTCTGGGTCTGTGCATTAACGGCACAAACGCCGATCAGTAATGCGGTACTGATAAGTAGTGATTTTTTCATGGATAGTTTTGTTATGGGTATATGTTATTTTAATGCGAATATAAAAGCATTTCTGAGTATGGCAAAAAATAAATTTGTTAATTATAAGCTTTTGGTGTAAGACTTGATCTGGGATAAGTTGGGTTATTCGATGAACCGTCAATTATGGTTGCTGACAGCTTCAAAAAAGCCTGTGACTATCCGCAAGACCGTCAATTTTCTGTTGAAAAATTTCACGTCGGATCTTTGGTTTAGAAGGTATCCTGGAAAAATAGACCGGTCGGTGATTTCCTTAAAACAAAAAACCCAGACGTTTATGCCTGGGTTTTTTAATGAAGGTTATTTTTATTATTTGGTAATCACTACTTTGAAAGTAGTGTTACGTCCATCCTCAAATAACATGTTGAAAATATAATTACCACCGGCTATGCCTGCTACATTTACTTCTACATCACGGGAAGCAACTTTTACTTTTTGTGTATTTATCAGGTTGCCTTTCATATCCATGATCTTAAGCTGAGCAGTGCCGTTTATACCTTTCATAGGGATCTTCACCAGCTCCGAAGTAGGGTTCGGATACGGTGTAACCTCAAAAGATTTGGCATGCTCGTCCACACCCAGGTTATTGGGGCCGAATAATACCGATACGGAAGCGCTGTAATCTGTTCCGAAACCTGTCGCATAATGGTTGGTATTGTTGTTATTCATCACGATAGAAACCGGCTGGTCCGTACCGCCAAGACCGAAGATGGATTCCTCGTAATTATAATAGGTGTCAAACCCGAAGTTAATGGTATCTTCATAGGTACGGTTGCAGAAAAGGTAACGTTTATTGTTAGTCAGCACAATAGGGGAAGTAAATGGGATATACACCATTTTTCTTTCCAGGCCGCTGCCGTAGGTATAAGAACCGCTTCCTACTTCCTTTAAATTCCATACTCCTGAATCGCCGGGAAAAGCAGGATCGCTTAAACCGGTAAAGGAATCGTTCCACTCATAGGCAACCGCATCCACGCTTGCTCCGTCAATAATGGCAACGGGGGTTGCGGCAGAGGAGGAAGAATAAATTCCTTTTGCAACAACCCGGCTTGCATTGGGATCCATGAAATGCGTGCAGCTTAAATAGGGTGCGGCCGGAGTTCCAAACCGGTCGTGAGTCAGGCTCACCGGTTTTTTGGTTACCGTATCGATCCATGCATGAGAGTAGATTGAATCAACCAGAAGGCCGGCATAGAATTTATTATCGCCTGCAAAATCATCGGCAGCAGCATAGTTGATCGTATAATTAATATGATAGAAACCCTTGTAGGAAGAAGGAGCAGAATAAGCAGGTATAACCATATATACACTGTCGCCATGAGCGATCGCGGGTGCCGGAGTGGAAGAGGCAGAATAAGTGCCTGCACCGGAAACTACGGCTGTCAGCGTAGCGCCTGTCTGGCTGTTAATGCCGTAATTGTGAACCCAGCCGCCCAATGGTACTTTGAATTCGGTGGAGTTTGCCGCCAGGAGCGAAGGATAAGCGGAAGCTTTTGGTATAAGTGCATCGATGGAGTAAAATCCGAGGTCGTTGTTATACAATCCGAATTTATTTCCGATGAACACGATCACAGTTGCTCCGCCATTAATAGCAGCATGGAGTGCTTTACCGTCTACGTTGGTAAGCATAACGGTAGGAATAGTAACATTCATGCCTTGTGCACCGCCGCCCATGTTGATGGGAGCTCCTGCCACATTGTTGATAACAATCACCCCAATGGCACCTGCATCCTGTGCATTCTTTGCCTTCATCCCGAATTCGCAGCTGCCGCGGTAAACCAATGCAATTTTTCCGGTGAGACTATTTGTCAAAGGATTACATCCCAGTGAATCTCCTGCCGTTCCATCGTCCACCACCACCACGGTATCTTTGATGGCGTTGGCGGGAATATTCAGATCCGGAGTTGCCCAGCCGCCGCCGGCAGGATCTGCCCAGGTGAAAGGCGTTTTGTTGCCCATGACCGAAGCAGGGGACTCACAATAAACACTAATCTGAGCCCGGCTATATGCAAACGATAGCAGCAGGCCGCAGGAAATCAGTAGTAATTTTTTCATGACGTTTTTAGTTTTTTAGTTTAATATGGTTGTCTTTCAGAAGGCGAATATAAACGCATTTCTGATTATACCCCAAGAGTTCATCTAAATTATTATGAACTTTAATTGAGTTTTAATCCATACAGGTGCAGATTCTTTCTTTATGTTTGAGCGAATGAATAGAAAGAATTTGTTTTTTTATTTCCTCTCTTTCCTGGAAGGCGCTTCGGTGATGGCAGCCGAACTGCTGGGAGCAAAAATGCTTTCGCCGTATTTCGGAACCTCGCTGTACGTGTGGTCTTCGGTGCTTGGCGTTACGCTCGGCGGACTGGCCCTGGGCTATTTCACGGGAGGAATCCTTTCAGCGCATGCAGCGGCTGCTGATCTTGCAGCAGCTCCGGCCGGGATGAACGCTGAAGCCAAAAAGATCAATACAGAACGCAACCTGTACTACGTGCTGCTTGCAAGTGCAATTTTCCTGATCCTGATGCCCTTCCTGGCCCGGGAAGTGATGTTGCATACGGTGCGTTTTGATCTTGTCACTTCCATTCTTATTTCTTCCCTGATCTTTTTGTTTCCGCCCGTGTTTTTCATGGGCATGGTTTCTCCCCTGATCGTTCAATGCCTGGCAGCCGGAAATCCGGGTAAGGCGGCCGGCAGTGTATACGCAGTTTCAACCCTCGGGGGAATTATTGCTACGTTTTTACTTGGCTTTTATATAATACCTGAGTTCGGTCTTACAAGACCCGCTGTGATCATCGGGATTTTTCTGGGCATTATACCCTTTATCTATCTTATCCGCCTGAAAATTTTTGCATCGCTTTTTTTTCTGCTGGTCATTTTCTTTTCCTGGCATCACCTGAAGTCTCCGGCGACCGGTTCGGGAGTAAAGAAACTTTATTCAAGCGAGGGGCTTTTGGGGCAGATCATTGTGGCCGATTATCCGGGTTACGGTTCCTCTCCGGATGAGTCGCAGCGGATGCTGTTTCTGAACAGAAGCACCCAGACCATGGTTACGGTAAAGAACGGAGAGAAAAGTTTTTTTGAATACGTGCATCTGATCTCCCGGCAGGCCAGTGACTCGCTTTTTCCGGATAGTGCAACCGGCCTGCATGCGCTTGTACTGGGTCTTGGCGGAGGAAGCGTTGCAAACGAGCTGGTGAAAAATAATTTCAGGGTGGATGCCGTAGAGCTGGATACACGTATGGCCTATGTGGCGAAGACCTATTTTGATCTGTCTGCAAAAGTCAACGTATACCTGGATGATGCAAGGCATTTTGTACGGGAACGCAGGCAGGAAACAGTAACGACTGCTAAATACGATTTAATTGTGCTCGATGCTTTTGTGGGGGAAGTGAATCCGCATCACTTGTTCACCGAGCAATTTTTCTCCGAAATAAAATTACTGCTGTCGGATCGGGGTGCTTTTTTTATTAACGGTAACGGTTACTGGAACGGTACGGCGGGAAAAGGAATGCGATCGGTTTGCAAAACGCTCCTTCGCTCGGGATTTGATGTGGATGTTTGCCCGACACGGGACGAAGAGGATTTCAGGAACCTGGTTTTTGTTTCGAAGAAAAGCAACACGCCGTACGGAACGGCACGGAGTCGCCGCATGGCATTGCCGGGTCTGGACGATGCGGTGATCCTGACGGATGATAAGCCTCAATTGGAGATCCTGAATGCAGAAGCGAATATGAGATGGAGAAAATCTTGCATGAAATATTTCATGAGCGGGATTTATTCGGGACAGGAAGCATCGTTCTTTAACTAGCCGTTTTCAAGGTGCCAGCCGTTCAATCTTCCACTTGCCGTTTTTTTGTTTCTGAAAAGTGATGCGGTCGTGCAGGCGGTTATCACGTCCCTGCCAGAATTCAAAGAAGGCAGGAACCAGCCTGTATCCTCCCCAGCCGGCCGGCCGGGGTATCTTTTTTCCTTCAAAGGTCCGGGTGAACTCTTCCACCCAGGCATCCAGCGCCCCGCGGCCCGGGATCACTTCGCTCTGAGGCGATGACCATGCTCCTATCTGGCTCTCTCTTGCGCGGCTTGCAAAGTACGTATCCGATGCTTTTGCAGGCAGTTTTTCAACATATCCCCGCATCCTTACCTGTCTTTCCAGCCCGGGCCAGAAAAAAAGCAGGCAGGCGTTTTTGTTTTTGCGTAATTCTTTCGCTTTTCGCCCATTATAATTGGTGAAAAACCAAAAACCTTTTTTGTCGCTTCCACGTAAGAAGACGATACGGGAATTTGGTAAGTTGTTTACAGAAGTGCTGAGTGCCATGGCGCTTGCATCTTCGCCTAAAGATTTGCGGGCTTCACTATACCATCCTTCAAACTGAACGAAAGGGTTTTTATTGATACCTGATTCGTCCAGAACAGATTTTTTAATACGGTTGTCCATGATTGGATTGCTTATAGGAACATTTATAGCAGGCAAATGTATTACTTTATACTTTTGCTGCTCACTTTCAGAGAAATGACATTGAATACGCGGTTTATCAACCCGATTGATCTGTTTTGCCTTTGCCTGCTTACAGTCATTTTCACCTGTTTGTTTCCTTCTGCTTGTTTTTCACAGCCCACTGTTTTCAAGGCGGATCCGGATGCCGCTAAATTGTTCTACAATAACCACAATTACTTTTCCGCTATAAAAGTGTACCAGCTTCTCCTGAAAAAAGAACCATCCAATGTGGAGTATAACCAGATGATCGCAAAATGCTATATGCTTTCTAATTCCATCAAGGCAAAAGCAATCCCTCACCTGGAATTTCTTGTTAAGCAGGAAAAATTTCCCGACGACACCTGGCTTGATCTGGGAAAAGCCTATCATTTTTCCAACCGGTTTGACGATGCCCTTAAATCGTATAACACGTACAAGGAAAAAGTAAGCGGGGATAAAAAAGCGCTGGCAATTGTCGACAGGTGCATCGAACAGGCGATTAACGGCAAAGAGCTTATCAAGCATCCGCTGAATGTGACTTTTGAGAATGTGGGAAAAAACATCAACTGCGAGTTTCCTGATTTTTATCCTATCATATCATCCGATGAATCCGTGCTGTATTTTACTACGCGAAGAAAAAGCCCTACCTCCCTCAAAGCCGAATTTGACGGCTTGTTTCCTTCGGATGTTTTCTATACTACTTTGAAAAATGGAAAGTGGGAAAAAGCGCAGACACTCGGAAATGCTGTAAACACCCCTTTGGACGAACAGGTAGTGGATGTTTCGGACGACGGAACGGTGATGCTTTTTTACATCGATCACATCGATGTGTTCGGGGATATATGGATCGTAAGGCGACTGAATAAAAAAATGGGATGGCTGAAGGCCGAGCCCCTCCAGGAAAATCTTAACTCCGGGCTGGAGACTTCCGCTTCCATATTTAAAGATCCTGCTACGGAGGAAGAATCGATACTTATTGCGAGCAGCAGGCCCGGAAGCGCCGACAATCCGAATTACGGCGAAACGGATATCTATATCTCCAAAAAATTACCTAACGGGAAATGGAGCGAGCCTAAAAATATCGGACCTAATATCAATACAAAGTACAAGGAAGAGTTTCCGCAGTTTTCGCCGGATGGAAAAACGCTTTACTTTGCTTCCGAAGGACATTCCAGCATGGGGGGATTTGATCTGTTTAAATCCATCTGGGACGAATCCGAGCAGAGCTGGTCTGCTCCCAAAAATTTAGGATACCCGATCAATACAGCCGGCGATGATCTCAATATCAGCTTTACCTCCGAAGGCAGAATTGCTTACATGTCTGCTTTGCGTGAAGGAGGGCAGGGCGACCTGGATATTTACAAGCTCTTGCTCCAGGATATTGAACCCAAAGAATCCATTTTCAGGGGATATGTTTCGGGTGCTGATACACTTGATAAGATCCGGAGCGCAAGAATTGAAGTCTCCTACAAAACGAACAACGAGTTATATGCAACCTATATTCCGGATAAGAACAGTTGTTATTTTATAATGGCCCTGCCACCCGGAAAATGGGTGATGAATGTTTCAGCGGATGGTTTTGACTCTTATACTGAGGAAATTAATATTTTTGAAGAAGTGCTTAAGTTCTGTCCGGAGGTGACCAAGAACGTTAAGCTAACAAAAAGATAACTATGAAAAAAGAAAGGGTACTGATCACGGGAGCAGCAGGATTTTTAGGCTCTCATCTTTGCGATAGATTTATTAAAGAAGGATACAGCGTAGTGGGGATGGATAACCTTATTACGGGGGATATGAAGAATATCTCGCATCTTCAGGGCAATCCTGATTTTAAGTTTGTAAATCACGATGTGGCAAAGCATATTTCACTGGAGGGTGATGTAAAGTACATCCTGCATTTTGCTTCTCCCGCTTCCCCGATAGATTATCTGAAAATCCCCATTCAGACATTAAAAGTGAGTTCGCTGGGTACACATAACCTGCTTGGATTGGCCAGGGTCAAGAAAGCGCGGATACTGGTAGCCTCCACTTCCGAAGTTTACGGGGATCCGCTGGTGCATCCTCAAACGGAAGAGTACTGGGGCAATGTTAATCCTGTGGGGCCACGGGGTGTGTACGATGAGGCAAAACGTTTCATGGAAGCGATGACCATGGCCTATCACACCTATCATGGACTGGAGACACGCATCGTCCGCATTTTTAATACCTACGGACCGAGAATGCGGTTGAACGATGGCAGGGTGCTGCCTGCTTTTATAGGACAAGCCTTACGAGGCGAAGACCTGACCATGTTCGGAGACGGTTCACAGACACGTTCCTTTTGTTATGTAGATGATCTCGTAGAAGGCATTTACAGGCTGCTGCTGAGTGATTATGTTCAGCCGATGAATATCGGTAACCCCTCCGAAATTACCATCAAGGAGTTTGGCGAAGAGATCATTAAGCTCACCGGGACAAAGCAAAAGCTCATTTCCCTGCCACTTCCTAAAGACGATCCAAAACAGCGTCAGCCGGATATTACCAAAGCCCGAAGCATTCTTGGATGGGAACCCAAAGTTTCCAGGGCGGAAGGATTAAAGATCACGTATGCTTATTTTAAATCTCTTAACAGGGAAGAGCTGAATAAGGTAGAGCATAAGAAGTTTGAGCAGTACGTGAGGTAGCTTCATGAAGCATTACAACATAACCGTTTCAGGGAAAGTACAGGGAGTATTTTACCGGAAGACCGCTGTTGAAACAGGCAGGGAGCTGGGCATAAAAGGGTTTGTGAGAAATGAAAAGGACGGAACGGTGTATATCGAAGCCGAGGGCGACGGGGAGCAACTTGAGAAATTTATTGAGTGGTGCAGGAAGGGACCCCGGGCAGCAGTCGTGTCAGGTGTTCAGGTGGAAGAAGATAAAATAAAACAGTATACCTTATTAGAAATTCTCAGGTAACATCTTAGTTTTTTCAATGCATTCATTTGTTATATTTGTTCTCCGAACCAAAATTAACTTTTGACAATCCGTGGCTGAAAATCAGTACTTTGTGCATCCAACCGCCGTCGTTGACGAAGGTTGTAAAATAGAGAAGGGAGCTAAAATATGGCACTTTACCCACATCATGCCCAATTGTGTGATAGGGGAAAATTGCAACATCGGGCAGAACTGTGTTGTTTCCCCGGAGGTGGTGCTCGGAAAAAATGTGAAGATACAGAACAATGTTTCCCTTTACACCGGAGTTACGTGCGACGACGATGTTTTCCTGGGTCCTTCCATGGTGTTTACCAACGTTGTTAATCCGCGCAGCGCGGTTGTAAGGAGAGGTCAGTATTCCAAAACGCATGTGGGAAAAGGGGCGAGCATTGGTGCGAATGCCACGATTGTTTGCGGCCACAATATCGGTGAATTCTCTTTTATAGGTGCGGGTGCCGTGGTAACCAAGAACGTTCCTGCCTACTCCCTGTGGGTTGGGAATCCTGCCAGGCAGATCGGATGGATGAGTGAATACGGCCACCGGCTGAAGTTTGACAAAAAAGGATTTGCTGTTTGCCCTGAATCAAAGGAAAAATATAAACTGGCAAAGGGGCAGGTATCAAAGGTAAAATAACAAAATCCGGTTTTTTCATAAACTCTCAGATATAACATAAACATCTCTTATATAATATGAGCATAATAAAATTCGCAGTAATCGGTCAGGGGCACATAGGCAAGCGTCATGCTGAAATGGTTCGCCGCAACTCTGAAACAGAGCTTGTTGCTGTATGCGATGTTCTTCCGAAAGATAAGATCGGGCTTGATGGCATAAAGGAAAAATTCTATACCTCAGCCGAGGAGCTTTTAAAAGCCCATCCCGAAGTGGAAGTGGTGAATGTGTGCTCTCCCAACGGGCTGCATGCGGAGCATTGCCTGCAGGTGCTGGGTGCCAACAAGCACGTGGTGGTTGAAAAACCGATGGCGCTTCACAGGCAGGATTGTGAGCAGATCCTTTCCAGGGCGCTTCAAAAGCATAAACAGGTTTTTTGCGTGATGCAGAACCGTTATTCTCCTCCAAGTGTATGGTTAAAAAAGATCGTTGAAGAAAAAATTATAGGCGACGTTCTCATGGTGCAGCTGAATTGCTATTGGAACCGTGATGAGCGATACTATAAAAAAGGAAATTGGAAAGGAACCCAGGCGCTTGACGGCGGAACTTTATTCACCCAGTTTTCTCACTGGATCGATCTGCTTTACTGGATGTTTGGGGATATTACAGATATCCAGGCAAAGTTTGCGGATTTTACACACGAAACACTTACCGAATTTGAAGACAGTGGTTTTATAAATTTCCGTTTCGTGAATGGGGGTATCGGGTCTATTAATTATTCTACTGCTGTTTGGGACAGGAACCTGGAAAGCAGCATTTCCATTGTAGGTGGTAAAGGCAGTGTGAAAGTGGGAGGGCAATACATGGATAAGGTGGAATACTGCCACATTAAAGATTATACGATGCCCGTTCTTGCAGAAACAGCTCCTGCCAATGATTACGGTGCCTACAAAGGTTCGGCGAATAATCACAATTTTGTAATTGATAATGTGGTGGATTCAATAAAAGGAAGACAGACCATTACCACAAATGCATTGGAAGGAATGAAAGTAGTTGATATTATTGAAAGAATTTATTCATACAGAAAACCAAACAGAAAATCATAAACTATGTACAAGGAGATACTTGATAAGAAATACCCCCTTGCCGTTATCGGTCTCGGCTATGTGGGCCTGCCAATTGCTCTTGCCTTTGCAAAAAGAATCAAAGTAATTGGTTTTGATATCAACCAGAAGCGCGTTGATATGATGAAGAAGGGAATTGATCCGAGCAATGAGCTTTCAAAAAAGGATTTTGAAGGTTCTGACATTGAATTTACCGCATCGCTGGATGTTCTGAAGAAAGCGCGGTTTTTTATTGTTGCAGTACCTACTCCGATTGATGAACACAACCTTCCTGACCTTACGCCGCTTCTGGGCGCGTCTACCTCGGTGGGAAAGGTTTTGAAGAAAGGAGATTATGTAGTCTATGAATCCACGGTTTATCCCGGCTGTACGGAAGAAGATTGTATCCCGGTTTTGGAACAACATTCCAAACTGAAATTTAAGAAAGACTTTAAGGTAGGATACTCGCCTGAACGTATCAACCCGGGGGATAAGGAACACACCATTACAAAAATTTTAAAAGTTGTTTCCGGTTGTGACAAGGAATCGCTGGACGAAATCTCAAAAGTGTATGAAATAATCATTGAGCCGGGCACACACAGGGCGCCTTCCATAAAGGTGGCTGAAGCAGCAAAAATTATTGAGAACACGCAGCGCGATGTGAATATATCGCTGATGAACGAGCTTTCTATCATCTTTAATAAGATGAACATTAATACGTTTGATGTGCTGGAGGCAGCTGGAACAAAATGGAATTTCCTTAAATTCTTTCCCGGACTGGTGGGCGGACATTGCATCGGGGTGGATCCCTATTACCTCACCTACAAGGCCGAATCATTGGGCTATCATGCCCGCGTGATCAACTCCGGCAGGTATGTAAACGATTCAATGGGATTTTACATTGCAAAAAATCTTGTTAAGAAAATAAGTGCTGCCGGAAAAAACATCTCCAAATCGAAAGTGCTGGTGATGGGAGCTACTTTCAAAGAAGATGTAAGTGATATTCGTAATTCAAAAGTGGCGGATATTGTAAAAGAGCTGAAATCATTCGGAGTAAAGGTTGATATTGTTGATCCCCACGCAGATTCTGAGGAACTTCAGCACGAATATGGCTTTGGCCTTAATAAATTAGGAAAAAATTACGACGGTGTGATTGTAGCAGTGAATCATGTGGAGTATAAGAAGCTTGATGAAAAATACTTTAAATCCATCCTTTCACCCAAGGGAGTTCTGGTGGATGTAAAAGGGATGTATAGAGGAAAAATGGGGCAAATACTCTATTGGTCGCTTTGATGAAAAGGACGATTCTTGTAACAGGAGGTGCGGGTTTTATTGGCTCTCATGTAGTCCGGCTATTTGTCACAAAATACCCGGATTATAAAATCATCAATTTAGATAAGCTTACCTATGCCGGCAACCTGGCCAACCTGAAAGACATTGAGAACAAACCCAATTATGGATTTGTGAAGGGAGATATATGTGATTCCCACCTGGTCCAGGAACTATTTTCGAAGTATAATTTTGATGCAGTAATTCACCTTGCTGCCGAATCGCATGTGGACCGCAGTATTTCCAATCCCATGGAGTTTGTGGTGACCAATGTGATCGGTACGGTCACGCTTCTCAATGCAGCAAAGCATCATTGGTCTGCTCAGAAAGGTAATGGAACGAGTCCGTTATTCTATCATGTATCAACCGATGAAGTTTATGGATCTCTGGGAAGTGCAGGTTTTTTCACGGAAGAAACAAAATACGATCCCCATAGTCCTTATTCCGCTTCAAAAGCCAGTTCCGATCATTTTGTGCGGGCGTATCACGATACGTTTCAACTGCCGGTAGTAATATCCAACTGTTCGAATAATTACGGTTCTTATCATTTTCCCGAAAAGCTCATTCCGCTTGCAATAAATAATATCCGGAATAATAAGCCTGTGCCTGTTTATGGAAAGGGAGAAAATATAAGGGATTGGCTGTTTGTGGAGGATCATGCCAGGGCAATTGACGTGATATTTCACCGCGGAAAAATCGGCGATACATACAACATCGGAGGAAATAATGAATGGAAGAACATTGATCTTATACGTTTGCTTTGTAAGATAATGGATAAAAAATTGGCTAGAAAAGAAGGGGAGTCTGAAAAACTTATCACATTTGTGAAGGACAGGGCAGGGCACGATCTTCGTTATGCAATTGACTCGTCAAAGCTTCGAAAAGATTTAAAATGGGAACCTTCCCTCAGACTGGAAGAAGGATTAGAGAAAACAGTTGACTGGTATCTGGAAAATGAGGAATGGTTAAGGAATGTAACCAGCGGAGACTACCAGAAATATTACGAAGGGCAATACGTGAAAAGGTAGCTTTGACGTTCTGAACGAAGCGTGAAGCGATCCGGGCTTTAACTTCGGTTGGAATAACAACAACAGGATATGAACGAAAACAAGTTCCATACTACGGACATTTCAAAATTTTCTTTCTTAATCACCGGCGGGGCTGGTTTTATAGGGAGTAATATTGTTGAATATTTAGTGAAGTACAATGCAAAAAAGATTGTTGTTCTTGATAACCTGGCAACGGGTTTTGAGGACAATATAAAGTCTTTTTTTTCACTCCCTAATTTTACTTTTTTAAAGGGCGATATTTGCGACCTGGAGGCGGTTAAACAGGCGTGTAAAGGAATAGATTTTTTATTTCATCAGGCGGCACTTGGTTCCGTGCCGCGGTCCATAGAAAATCCTATTGCCACTCACAATGCTAACGCAAGCGGGTTTCTTTCGGTGCTCGTTGCAGCAAAAAATGCTGGTGTGAAACGCATTGTATACGCCAGCTCTTCATCGGTATACGGCGATATTCCGGATTCTCCCAAACGTGAAGAAAAAATCGGTAAACCTCTTTCTCCCTATGCAGTCAGCAAACTGGTAAATGAATTTTATGCAGATATTTTTTCCCGTACCTATAATATGGAAATTATAGGGCTTCGCTATTTTAATATTTTTGGCCCCCGTCAGAATCCTAAAGGGGCTTATGCCGCAGCTATTCCTCTTTTCATTGATGGGTTACTGAATAATACACCTGTATTCATCAATGGAGACGGGGAACAGTCCCGGGATTTTACTTTTGTGGAGAATGCTGTACAGGGGAATATTAAAGCCATGTTTTGCGAGAACAGGAATGCCCTGGGGAATGTGTTTAACATTGCGCTTGGAGAAAAAATTTCTGTGAATCAACTGTTTAATACGCTGAAGAAGCTTACAGGCTCGGCTCTTCAGCCAGCTTACCGGGACGAAAGGAAGGGCGATGTTAAGAACTCCCTGGCGGATATTTCAAAATCTGCTCACATGTTAGGCTATTCTCCGTCCGTGAATGTGGAAGAAGGGCTCAGAACCACGGTAGAATGGTTTGGCAAATATTTCAGTAAATGAGTTTTTTCTCTAAAATATTCGGCTCATCCACCCGAGTGAATATCCCGGCAGATCTTTCCCGTCTGAAGTGTGATTTGCATTCTCATTTTATTCCCGGTATTGACGATGGAGCTAAAACTATGGAAGATGCCGTTGCCATGCTTCGCGAATTTTCCTCATTGGGCTACAAAAAGGTGATCACCACACCTCATGTCATGAGCGATGCCTACCGGAACACTCCTGAAATAATCCTGGCCGGCTTATCGGGCTTGCGTGCGGCTTTGAAAGCGGAGGGTATCCCTATAGAAGTGGATGCAGCGGCTGAATATTACATGGACTATGATTTCGAGAAATTGATAGAAGAGAAAAGACTGCTTACATTCGGAAAATCATCTTTGGATTCCGCTTCAGGCGGGTATGTTCTCTTTGAACTCGCCTTTATCAATCCGCCAGACAGTCTGATGAATGTTGTTTTTAAGCTCATTACCAATGGTTACAGACCGGTTCTTGCTCATCCGGAGCGTTATAGTTTCTGGCACCATAACTTTAAAAAATACGAAGAGCTGGTGGAGAAAGGTGTTTTGTTGCAGTTAAACATCAATTCTCTTACAGGGCATTACTCGCCCCAGGTCAAACGCGTTGCCGAGCAAATGATAGAACAGGATATGATATCGTTTTTAGGAAGCGATTGTCATCATACAGGGCATATAGAGCTTATGAAAAATGTGGTGTACGAAAAGTCGCTTCATAAGCTGATTGAGAGCGGAACGCTTTTGAACTCAAAGCTGTAGTCCGGGCATTAAAAATTATTTCACTTCAAACGCCAGCAGTTTTTCTACTTCGATAAAGGCTTCAAGCTTGTCTCCGATCTTTACCGGGCCAACGCCTACCGGAGTGCCTGTGTAGATAAGGTCGCCGGTTTTAAGCGTGATGAATTTTGAGATGTGGGAAATTACTTTATCGAACGAGAAAAGTAAGTCGCTGGTATTTCCCTTTTGAACTGTTTTGCCGTTGATTTCCAGGTGAAATCCTATGTTGTCTAACCTTGCAAATTTGCTTTTGGAAATAAACTTACCTACGGGTGCGGAAAAGTCAAATGCTTTTGCTTTTTCCCAGGGAAGCCCCTTGGTTTTTTGAATTTTCTGTATATCACGGGCGGTAAAGTCAATACCAACGGATAGCTCTTCGTAATACTTGTGAGCAAATTCTTCTGCAACGTTTTTCCCCACACGGTTTATTTTTAAAACAATTTCAACTTCGTGGTGGATATCATTGGAGAAATCAGGAAGATAGAATGGCTTGTCGTCAGGAAGGAGGGCAGTGTCTGGTTTAAGAAAGAATACAGGTTCTTCTGGAATGGCAGAATTCAACTCTTTAATATGTTCCAGGTAATTTTGCCCGATGCATATTATTTTCATAGTACTAGCACTTGGTTTTTGTTTTCTGAAATATCTCAGTAATGACTTTTTTGGTATGCAGCGAAAAATCTCCCCGCATCATCCAGTCATAATATTGGGGTTCGGATCGGAAAATTTCTTCCGCCGCTTTCCCTGCATGTTTCCCAAAATTGAAAATGACGATATTTTTATCGTTGTAAATAAATCGCCCGGCAAAATCCACCCTACGTGAACGCGAGGTGAAATTATGGAGGTAGGCCACATCAGTTTTCAGGTCGGAGTATTTTTCCAGTTGAGCTTCCAGTATTTCGTAGGTAGCATTTATATCCGCTTCGGCACTGTGCGCATTTTCAAGAGATTTGCTGCAGTAAAACTTGTACGCTGCAGCAAGGGTGCGTTCTTCTTTCTTGTGGAAGATACCTTGCACATCCACAAACTTTCTGTCTTTCGTATCGAAATCAACTCCGGCTCGCAGAAACTCTTCCATCAGGAGCGGAATATCAAAATAATTGCAGTTATATCCTGCCAGGTCGCAATCTTCCAGAAATTTTGAAAGCTCCGCCGCGCATTGCTGAAAGGTAGGGGCATCCAGTACATCCTGGTCGCTGATCCCGTGGATCTTTGTGACTTCTTCGGGGATATGTATGGTAGGATTGATAAGAAGTGTCTTGCTTTCTTTCTTAGCTCCTTCAGGTGGAAATATTTTAAGGATGGATATTTCCACAATTCTGTCAGATGCTATATTCAATCCGGTTGTTTCAACATCGAAAAAAGCAAGTGGCCTGGATAGATTAAGTTTTCCCATAACTAATAAACATTTTCTCTGCCGATGCTTACATACTGAAAGCCAAGTTCCCGCATTTGCGAGAGTCCGTATAAATTTCTTCCGTCAAATATTACCTTTCCTTTCATCAGTTTTTTCATCTTGCTGAAATCCGGAGTGCGGAAGAGCGACCATTCCGTGCAGATCAGGATAGCATCTGCATCTTTCAGCGCATCGTAATGGTCTGTGGCAAAAGTTATTTGATTGCCAAGAACATTTTTTACATTATTCATCGCTTCCGGGTCGTATGCCGACACCTGTGCACCTTCTTTTAATAGCTCCCGGATATTGTAAAGCGCCGGGGCTTCGCGTATGTCATCGGTATCAGGTTTGAAAGCAAGGCCCCATACCGCTATTTTTTTTCCTTTGAGGTTGTCCTTGAAGTGTGATTTTATCTTCGGCAGCAAGGCGGTCTTTTGCCTGTCATTTACATTCATAACCGCATCCAGTATCCTGAAGTCATAGTCTGCATCTACTGCGCTTTTTGCAAGCGCCTGTACATCTTTGGGAAAACAGCTTCCGCCGTAACCAATACCCGGAAATAAGAACCTTTTTCCTATTCTGTCATCTGCACCTATTCCGCTCCGTACCATGTCGACATCCGCTCCAACCCTTTCGCACAGGTTGGCGATCTCGTTCATGAATGTGATCTTTGTGGCAAGGAAAGCATTGGCTGCATATTTGGTCAGCTCTGCAGATTTTTCATCCATGAAAATTATGGGATTCCCGGAGCGGACGTAAGGCTTGTAAAGTTCTTCCATTACTTTTTTCGCTTTGTCGGAAGTAGTTCCGATTACAACCCGGTCCGGTTTCATAAAATCATCCACGGCAAACCCTTCCCGCAGGAATTCGGGGTTGCTTACCACATCAAACGGTGCTTTGGCATTTTTAGCAATTGCCTTCTGAACCTTCTCAGCTGTGCCTACGGGAACCGTGCTTTTGTCCACAATTACTGTGTATTCCGAAATGAGTTTACCCAGGTCATCTGCCACACCCAGGATGTAACTGAGGTCTGCAGAACCGTCTTCACCTGGCGGAGTAGGCAATGCCAAAAAAATCAGGAGCGAACCGGCAATCGCTTCTTTCAGATCAGTCGTGAATTTTAATCTTCCCGCCCGGATGTTGCGGTGAAATAAAGAATCCAGATGCGGTTCGTAGATAGGAATCGTTCCTCCCTGCATCTTCGCCACTTTTTCGGCATTAATGTCTACGCAAATTACGTTGTTACCTGTTTCTGCGAGGCATGTTCCTGTTACCAGTCCAACATATCCTGTTCCTACTACTGCTATGTTCATGGATGCAATTTGTCAATGAAATGATTTGTCAATTGTCAATTCTATTCTCTTTTCCATTAATTAATTGTCAAATTGACTTATTGACAAATTCTAATAAATTATTTGTGATGTATTGCAAAGTGTCTTCGTTAAGCTCTGTGTGCATCGGTAGCGATATTACAGATGAGCACAGTTTTTCAGTAACGGGATATTTTTTGTTTTCGTTAACTGCATTGCGGTATGCTTTCTGGGAATGAAGCGCAACGGGGTAGTAAACCATCGAAGGAATTTCTTTAGACGCCAGGTGCTCTTTCAGTTTGTCTCTGTCAACTCCGTTCAGAATTAAAGTATACTGGTGAAATACGTGCGTCGAATTTTTGGACCGGGCAGGTGTTTTGATCTTTGCATTTCCTGCGAACGCCTTGTCGTAATAAGATGCTGCTTTGTTTCGTGCTGCAGCGTAGCTGTCGAGATACCTTAATTTTGCTTTCAGGATAGAAGCCTGTACGGAATCCAGGCGGGAATTTACACCCAGCATTTCATAATGGTACTGTTTGCTTTGCCCGTGATTTGCGACCATCCTGCATTTTACGGCAAGCTCATCGTTATTCGTATAAAGCGCACCGGCATCGCCGTAAGCGCCCAGGTTTTTGGAAGGGAAAAAGGAAGTTGTTCCGATATCTCCCATGGTGCCTGCTTTCTTTTTAGTGCCGTCTGCAAACGTATAATCCGATCCTATGGCCTGAGCTGTATCTTCTATCACAAAGAGATTATGTTTTTTGGCAAGCGCAAGGATGGGTTCCATGTCTGCACACTGCCCGAAAAGATGCACCGGGATGATTGCTTTTGTTCTTGGGGTGATCGCCTTTTCAATTTCTTTCAGGTCAATATTGAACGTATCCGGATATACATCCACAAGAACAGGAACCAGCCCGAGAAATGCTATTGTTTCAACTGTGGCAGCAAAAGTAAAATTGGATGTAATTACTTCGTCTCCCTGTTTTAGTCCCAATGCCATCATGGCAATCTGAAGCGCATCTGTGCCATTTGCGCAGGGAATTACATGCTTGACGTTTAAATATTTTTCCAGGTCCGACTGAAACTCTTTTACACTCGGGCCGTTGATGAAGCGGGAGGTCTGAATAACTTCCTGGATGGCTGCATCAATCTCTGATTTGATGTTTTCGTACTGGCTGACAAGGTCAACCATCTGAATATTTCTGCTTATTTTTGCGGTGTTTTTCATGATGGGCAAATGTACAAATTACTGGTGAAACCAAATTGTAAAATACTTTCCCTTTCCGTCATTTTATACCTGGCATTTGCTTCGGGCATGTATGCGCAGAATGTAAGAGACTCGTTGTTGCGTATATCCCTATTTAAATTTTCATATGCAGTACAGGTTCCTTCAGGAGATATGGCGAAACGGTTCGGCTTAAATTCCGCGGTTGACCTGAACTTTTCGGTTAAAACAAAGAAGGGATTGTTTTTGGGTGTGAATGGAAATTTTGTTTTCGGCAATAATATCAAAGAGACAGGTATTCTTGACAGCCTTAGGACTTCAGGCGGTTTTATCATTGACCAAAATGGATTACCGGCAATCGTTCGTTTGTTTGAAAGAGGCTATGGAGCTTCCGTGCATGTTGGAAAACTTTTTAATGTCCTATCGAAAAATAAAAATTCAGGAGTGCTTGTGTATGCCGGCCCGGCCTATTTCCAGCACAAAATTAAAATTGATGATGTAGGACGGCAAACACCTGAGCTGGTAAAGCAGTATAAAAGGGGATACGATCGCCTGAGCAGCGGGTTTGGTTTTCACGAGTTCATCGGCTATGTATATCTGGGGAATAACCGGATCCTGAATTTTTTTGGCGGATTGGATCTCATGCAGACTTTCACCAGAAGCCAGCGCAGTTATGATTTTGATCTTATGAAGGCAGATACACGCAAACGTCTGGATGTGTTGTCGGGAATACGAGTCGGGTGGATCCTGCCTTTGTACGGAAGCACTCCTCAGCAATATTATTACAAGTGATACGTGACATTCTTCTACCAGATATTTATACAGCTTTTTAATTTTTCCCTGCCTGTTGCTTCCTTGTTCAATAAAAAGGCAAGGTTGTTTGTCAGAAGCAGAAAAGATCTTTTCAGGGATTTAGAAACACGCCTGTCCCAGATCTCTTCTCCGGATTCGGGACCGGTTTGGTTCCACTGTGCTTCCCTGGGCGAATTCGAGCAGGCAAAACCTCTTATGGAAGCATTGAAAGATCGAAATAACCAGTTAAAAATTCTGGTTACTTTCTTTTCTCCATCTGGTTACGAAGCGGGGAAGAACTATAAAGGAATCGATTTTCTTTTTCTTCTTCCCGTGGATACAAAATCAAATGTCAGGAGATTCATAGATATGGTAAAACCATCCCAAGTGTTTTTTGTAAAATATGATTTTTGGTACAATTACCTGAATGAGCTGCATACACGCAAGATCCCTGGATACCTGGTTTCTGCAAACTTCCGGGAGGAACAATTCCAAGGGTTGTATGGCAGATACCTCAGAAGTGTTTTGGGGTTCTTTACTAAAATATTTGTCCAGAATGAGTTGTCTGCAAAAATACTGAACGGACACAACATTCAGCATGTCAACGTCAGCGGGGACTTGCGCTTTGATAAGGTGGCCCAGACGGCAGCAAAGCCAAAAAAGAATACAGTGGTGGAATTCTTTACCTCGCCTCCGAATGCCGCACCCGGTGGCAGGGAAGAGCATGTTAAAAGTAAAATCCTTTTGTGCGGAAGCACCTGGCTGCCGGACGAAGAGATCATTGCAGAATTCCACCGCCTGTCCCCGGGTTGTAAATTACTTATAGCGCCTCATGATATAAGCGAGGAACATATCGTTAAGATTATTGCTTTGTTTCCGGGAGCTCTTCGTTTTTCGTTGATCAGTAAAGAGCCGGCTACTGCTGCATTGGACAAATTAAAAGATGCACGTGTGTTCATCATTGATAACATCGGCATGTTATCCGGTCTTTACCGGTATGCGGATGTAGCTTACATCGGAGGAGGATTTGGTGTGGGTATTCATAATATTCTGGAAGCCGTTGCTTTCGGAGTTCCGGTTCTCTTTGGTCCCAATCACCGTAAATTTCCGGAGGCAAATGAAATTGCTGAGCAGGGGGGCGGGTTTGTTATTGCCAATACCGCTGATTTTCAAAAGGCGATGGGACTTCTTGTTTCCGACGATAAAAATCTGAAAATTGCCTCTGCGATCTGTAAGGATTTTGTCGGACAGAGAAAAGGAGCAACGGGGAGAATTCTTTCTGCAATAAATATCTCTCAGTAAATCACGCTTACATTGTTTTCAATTCTGCCACCAGATCTGTTAATGCTTTTTTAGCATCGCCAAAGAACATGCTTGCTTTAGGGTTATAAAAAAGTTCGTTGTCTATACCCGCGTATCCTGCATTCATCGAACGTTTATTGATAATAATGTTCTTGGCATTTTCCGCTTCCAGGATAGGCATTCCATAGATTGGAGAGGCAGGATTTGTTTTTGCCGCCGGGTTTACCACGTCATTTGCACCTACGATAAGAACTACATCTGTTGTGGCAAATTCAGGATTAATATCGTCCATTTCCACAAGCTTTCCGTAATCTACATTTGATTCTGCCAAGAGTACGTTCATGTGACCGGGCATGCGTCCTGCTACCGGATGAATGGCATATTTCACTTCAACGCCCCGCTCTTCCAGCAGCAGCTCTAATTCGTGAATAACATGCTGGGCCTGCGCCACAGCGAGGCCGTAACCCGGAACGATTACCACTTTTTTTGAATAGTTCATAAGTACTGCCACATCAGAAACAGATGCTTCTTTGGTGGTTCCTTTTACAGCGCTTCCTGCAGCAGCGCCGGCAGATCCTGCCCCGAATGCTCCGAAAATGACATTGGAAAGAGGGCGGTTCATCGCTTTACACATAACGAGCGTGAGCAGTGTTCCGGCAGAGCCTACCAGAATTCCTCCTGTAAGCATGATCTTATTGCCATACAAAAATCCTCCGAAGGCCGCAGCAAGTCCCGTAAAAGAGTTCAGCAGGGAAATAACCACCGGCATGTCTGCCCCTCCGATAGGGATGGTAAATAAGATCCCGTAGAGCAGGGCTGCAGCAAAGAGCAGGTACGCAAGCATCATGTTGCCTCCTGACATGACAATGTACGCACCGAAAACCAACACACCCAGCATAAATACATTGTTCAGTATGTTGTACGCAGGAAGACGAACGGGTTTATTCATGGTGCCGTTCAGTTTCAGAAAGGCAATTACACTTCCTGAAAAAGAAACCGACCCGATCACCAGCCCGGCAATGATCGCTATCAATGTGCCGATAGGAACCAGCATTTCCATTCCTGACTCCGCTGCAGTATGGATGCTGTGCTGAAGATGTGTGAATTCAATAAGTGATATTAATGCAGCGCAGGCTCCTCCCATTCCGTTGAACATGGAAACAAGCTCCGGCATTTTGGTCATCTGTACCTTTTTGGCTGTTATCCAGCCTATGATGGTTCCAAGCGCAATCGCCCCGAAAATCATTCCGTAGACCATTCCGCTCACTTCACCGTCATGCAAAAAGATAGTTCCAAAGATTGCGAGGGTCATTCCAACAGCTCCGATAAGATTTCCGTTTCTCGCAGTTTTGGCATTTCCCATCATTTTCAATCCCATGATGAATGTTACAGAACCAATCAGGTAGCAGATTTCGAGTAGATGTTGTTTCATATATTAAATTTTGAGTCAGGAACCGGGAGCCTGGAAGTATTCACCAAATTCCGATCGGTCAATTTCTTTTTGTTATTTTTTCTTTTTAAACATTTCCAGCATTCTGTCAGTAACTACAAATCCTCCCACCACGTTTAGTGTTCCAAGCAATACTGCCAGGAACCCTAATATAAGAGCCAGGATATCTGAAGGATCCACATTAAGCATTACGTAAATTGCTCCCACAATTACTACTCCGTGAATGGCATTTGCTCCTGACATCAGGGGAGTATGGAGTACAGTTGGTACGCCTCCGATTACTTCCACGCCCACAAAGACTGAAAGGATGATGAAGTATATCATTTCTTTGTTGTCGTTGAAAAAGGATAAAACTTGTTCCATATATTTAAATTGTTGAGTTGTTGAATTCTCTAATTCTTTAATTTTCTTATTCTCAATTTATGCGTTAACTGACTGCACTACGCTTGGATGAACCGGAGTACCTTTATGTACAATCAGGCTTCCTTTGGTAACGTCCTCTGTCATCTCCCATTTGAATTTGTCTTTGTCTGCCAGGTGGAGCAGAAGCGTTTCAATATTTTTCGCATACAGATCACTTGCATTCAGCGGAAGAAGTGAGGGTATATTTCCTTCGCCAATGATCGTAACTCCGTTCTTTACCACATTTTTATTCAATTCACTGCCCACCACATTGCCGCCCTGTTCAACGGCCATATCCACGATCACGCTTCCGAAGCGCATGCTTTTTACCATGTCTTCCGTTACAAGAACCGGGGCTTTTTTGCCGGGAATAAGGGCTGTGGTGATCACAATATCGGCATCCTTTACGTGCTTGCTTACCAGCTCTTGTTGTTTCTTCAGGAATTCTTCGGAAACACCTTTTACATATCCGCCTTCCATTTTAATGGAAGCATCTCCTTTCACCTCAATGAATTTTCCACCCAGGGATTGAACCTGTTCTTTTGTTTCCGGGCGGATATCCGAAACCTCCACCACTGCTCCCAGGCGTTTTGCAGTTGCAATTGCCTGTAAACCTGCAACACCTGCTCCGAAGATGACCACTTTGGACGGTTTAATGGTTCCGGCAGCGGTAGTCATCATTGGAAATATTTTTCCCAGGGTATCCGCTGCCATAAGCACCGCTTTATATCCTGCCAGGTTTGCCTGTGATGAGAGCGCATCCATCTTTTGGGCGCGTGAAATACGGGGCACAGCATCCATGGAAAAAGCTGAAATGCCCGCTTTGGAGCAGGCATCAACAAGTTGTGGATTTGTGGCAGCAAACATAAAGGACATGAGAATAGCTTCCTTTTTCATCTTGCTGATTTCCTCAGGCAGCGGTGCATTTACTTTTAAAACTACATCTGCATCGGAATAACATTTTCCTGCGTCAACAATTGTTGCTCCCGCGGCAGTGTAGGCCTCATCGGCATAAAAGGAGTTTACGCCCGCACCTTGTTCAATAATTATTTCAAATCCTTTTTTTACCAGTTCCTTTACCACATCCGGCGTAAGCGCAACGCGGTTTTCTTTGAATTTGGTTTCTTTGGGTACAGATAATTTCATAGTTCGTTGTTATTTGGTCTTTTAAAACAGCAAACCCCATGCGTGGGCAAGGGGTTTGGCTTTGGAGCTATATTTTTTTTGTCTTATTCTTATTCGTCATATATCCATTTTTAAAAGCGACGCGAAAGTAAAAATATTCATGAACCCCGCAAAATTGATACGCCTTTATAAAACAAATTTTTTAAAAGTGCTTTATATATTAAAATAAGGCGCTTGTTGCAGAAAAAATCAATATTCCGGGTTTAAGGATTTCTCCGGAGAGCCTAAAGCGGTTATGTATCCCAATAATATTGGTGTGAATGTATTTGGCCTAAATGAGGGTATTCCTTATATATATAATGTCAGGATTGGCTGTATTCTTTTGCCAGTTCCTGAAGCTGGAGGCTTTGTTGATTATTTATTTCTTCCTTTTTATATTTATCAACCGCGTTGCATAATTCAAAATAGCCCTTATCGAGTTGCTCCGAAGTCATTTCCGAAGAAACAGTCATGCGGATACGGGTTTGTTTGCGTGGTACAGCAGGATAAGGAATGCCGTTGACCAGTACTCCATTGTCTCCCATATTCCGGGTTACGTCAATCACCATATTGTGATTACCCAGGATAACAGGAAATATAGCTGTTTCGGCATTGCCCGTATTGAACCCCGATTGACTAAGTTTGGATTTAAAATAATTTATGTTTTTCCATAAGTTTTCCCTGCGTTCAGGATCCTGACGGATGATACGTATGGATTCCAGGGCAGATCCATTGGAGGCCACAAAAGGGGCGGTGGTAAAAAAATGTGCTCTGCTTGCTATATTCAGGTAGTTGATCAGCTCTTTTTTTCCGGCAACAAATCCTCCGGAACAGCCTACAGCTTTACTGAGTGTACCCGTAAGAATATCTATTGTTTCGGGAGGCATGTTAAAATGATCCAGTATCCCCATTCCATTTTTTCCAATTACACCAAACGCATGTGCTTCATCAACCATTAGGAGTGCATCGTATTTTTCGCATAGGCCCGCAATATCGGGGAGATTGGCAATGTCTCCGTCCATGGAATATACACCATCCACAACCACTATCTTATTGGTATATTGCCGGTTTACCCGACGTAGTATGGTTTCCAGGGAATGCATATTGTTGTGCCTGAACAGCATTTTGTGTCTGTCTGTGATACCATCCATGATGCTTGCATGAGCAAGCATATCCACCACCGCAATATCATTGCTGCGTAACATTGCTCCAAGTACCCCGATGTTAGCCATGAATCCCGTAGGATATACGAGCGCGCTTTCATATCCAAGGGCATCCGCAATTTCTTTTTCAAGCTCTACTTTTATTTCGGTTCGGCCCGAAGCGTTGCTGGAAGAGCCCGCACCTGCACCGTACTGTTTAAGTGCTTCAATGCCTGCTTTTATAACCAAATGGTTTTGTGACATATTAAGGTAATCGTTGGACCCGAAATTGATCATGTTACGAGTCTGTCCTGTAGAAGGATCGAGAATGGATCGTTCGGTCCGGCTTCCGTTGAGAGCATAGCGGTTATAGTTAGCCATTCTGTTCAGTACTAAATCATCCTGAAAACTATTAAAGATACTCAGGCGGGAAGATATCTTCAGCTTATCCAGTTTAGGATCTGCAAGTACATCGTACAGAGTATATTTCTTTGCATCTATTTTGTCGTAACAGGAGAACTCGAATGAACGATGATCTACTAAATCGAGTGTTGAGGAATTGTTTTTCATGTAATTTTTTGTTTGTTAATTTTTTTTGTGTTTATTGTTTTAAAATGTTGACTCCTTTATTATAACCTCATTCCGATTACCAAAATATCATCGGTTTGTTTTGTTTCACCTCTCCATTTTTTGTGAAGATTGATCAGGTACTCTTCCTGGGCGGGTAACGGCAGCTCCTGCAGTTTCAATAATTCCTTTTTGAATTTCCCCAATGTGAATTTTTTTCTGTTCAGGAAATTAAACTGGTCACCGTATCCATCCGAGAAAACATAAAATGTGTCATCCGGATAAAAATCAATTACGTGATTGATAAACGAAGCTTCTTTATAATTAAATCCAATAGTGTTTTTAGTGGATTTATAAGAATACAATGTATAATCGCCCGCTGTCTCTTTCTCTGAATAGCCTGGAGGAGTAGGGTGGCGGTTATGCCTGACCATAATCATAGGTCGGTTTGCACCTGAAAATTGAAAGGTGCCGTCTTCGTAGCTGACAATACAAATACCCATATCGATTCCATCCCGTATCTGCTCCGCATTGAAATTATTTTTTTGCAGATGGGCAATAAATTTGAGCCTGAATTTTTCCAGAAAATAACCGGGATTCAGGTCTTCGCCTTCCTGTTTAATGATCTCCTCAAAAAGAGATATTCCAAGAATGCTGAGAAAAGCAGCCGGCACGCCGTGGCCTGTGCAATCGGCTGCAACCACAATGCCGTACTTTCCTTTTTCCTTTATCCAGTAAAAATCTCCGCTTACAATATCTTTGGGCTGGAACAGTACAAAATAATCATTGAACAGTGTGTGCATCTGGTTTTCGTCCGAAATGATCTTTTTTTGTATGTAAGAGGCATAAGTCAGGCTTGAAAGAAGATCGTCGTTTTTTTGCTCAATGATTTTTTTCTGTTCCTGGGCCATATTTTTTTCATCGTTATATAGTCGTTTGATGAATCGTGTAAGGGAGAAAATGCACAGGAAGACAATGATGAAAACGAAAACCATGTCATTGTAATGGCTGATGGAATCCGGGTATCTATGAACCAGGTTATTCCCGAAAAAATATTCCAGTATATAAAGCAGGGAAAGGTTTAAAAGAAATAAATAAAATATACCGTTAAGGTCCTTGTGCCTGGCTGTGATAACAAACAGAATAATACTTAATAAGTAGATGTAGGGTACAGAACCTATAGCTCCTCCGTTCATGAACCAGAAAACGGATAATAACAGCATAATCACTATGGCTGTTATCCAGATATTGTAACGGTTTTTGAACCTGGACATGTAATAGAGAAATGCCAATACGAGGAAGGAAAAAACCGTGAAGCCGGTCAGGATAGCTCCCAGGTTCTCTATAAAATTGAAAATGCTGCTGACAAAGGAAATAAATAATGCAGAGAATAATAAGGAATTAAAATGAATATGCTCCAGCTCAATTTCTTCAGTTTTCCCGGTGATATGGTGTATGAGGATGTTACTGATTTTTCTTATCCGGTTCATATACCATCTTTAGGGTTTGGGCAGGGGATACAGTGATTATTAGATCCAGGTTGGGTGTGTGGTAAAAAAGGCAATGGTATTTTTTTGTTATAATCAATATATTATTGGTGGAACATATTATTCTTAATTTATTGTATGCTGTTTACATTGTATTGATTAAGAAAATAGCTTATTCCACTATTTTGATTTTGGCCGCTGCATTCTTCAGAGATGTTCCGTTAAAATGCCACCACTCCGTTGTAATAATTGTAAAGCCGGATGCTGTCATCACTTCGCGTAAAAGCTTCCGGTTCTCGTACTGACGCCAGGAAAGCTTTCCTTCCCTGATCATTCGCTGTTCCGCGACCGGATGTGCAAGCTCGCCGAAATAATCGTAAGGGGTTCCCATATCCATCTCCCATCCGTCTTCATTTACAATACTTACATCTACGGCACAGCCGAAATTGTGCAGGGAGCCAATCTGAGGATCGGAAACATATTTCTTTTCAGAAGCTCCCAGTTCGTCCCACATGGTTTGCTGAATGCTTAAGGGGCGCACACCGTCATATATAATGAGTGAATAGAAGGGATATTTTTTCTTGAGATTCGCCTGTGCATTCGCCAGCTTTTCCGCTATATCTTTTTGGAGGTAACAGTTCTTTAAATTTCCATAAAGATTTTTATGAAGAAAATTATTTTCACTGGCATATCGCAGGTCTACTACAATGCTTGAATCAATGTGCTTAATATTTACCAGTCCCCAGCTGATAAGCTTTTCTTCGAGGCGGGTGTACTTGATCCTTGCGGATACGACTTCCGGAGTATTTTTCTTTTTTTCGGCGGAGGAAAGCAGCCCTGGTAAGAAAGAAGCCGAAAATGTTTTTTCTCCGAATGCCATTTCTTCAAAAGTCCTTGGAACGCGTGCCACATCTTTCCAGGGAGTCCGGAAAAGGAAAATCATCAGTGCTTCGGCAGCGATGACAACAAAAGCCAGGATAGTGTATCGTTTTAGCACGGCTTATTTTTCGCCCGAAAATACACTTTTCGTCCGAAATCAGGGTAAAGAATATGTGATAAAATAAGATTCTACGGAGGATCGAATGTATTTGCTTTTTCTACTTTATTATACAGGGAATGACTTGAGACAATCTAATAAAGTCATCGTATTGCAGAAATGATCCGTGTGCAATCCGGCCCTGTTATTGCTGCAGAAAGTATTTTCTACTTAATATTTTTTAATTTTGTTTTACGGATATGTTTTCTCTTTTAAGCCCGTGGGAGTAAACCAATGAAAGACGACGGCAAAATAATTGCGCTGATAAGCTATCTTACATTCGTAGGGTGGATAGTTGCTTTTGTGATGCATGTTAATAACAGAACCCGTATAGGTGCTTACCATCTGCGACAGGCATTGCTGGTTCATATCATATCCATGTGTTTACCTACCATAGGCGCTTTTTTTGCCTTCATTCCAATCATAGGCTGGCTAATGAACACCATAATCGCCCTGGCCGGTATCGTCTTGTTTGTATTTTGGCTTTTAGGGTTGATTTATGCTGCTAACGGGGAGGAGAAGCCAATTCCAATTATCGGCGAGCAGGCTCAGCTGATTTTTAATGGGATTAAGTAAAGCTCCATTTCCGGAACTTTCTAAACTATTCTTTTTACCACCCTCAGGCGGTGCGTATATTTTTTCGTTTCAATATTGAATATTCCGTGGTGATCCAGTTTGTCGATACGTACTTTCCCGGAAGCATGGATGATACGGAACTCATCTTCCGACTTCCTCTCCCCGGGAGAGTTGGAAGAAGGAGGGAGTATAATTCCCACATGTACAATTTTTCCTTCTTCATTATCGAAAAACGCCAGGTCGCCTGTCCGGGCTTCTTCCAAAAAGCTCAATGCTTTACCCTGTTCCGCCTGTTGCCAGGCATCGCGCTTCAGCTTGACTCCGTTCAGCTTGAAAACCATTTGTGTAAGACCCGAGCAGTCTATCCCAAAAGGAGAACGGCCGCCCCAGAGGTAGGGAGCATTTAAATACCATTTGGCCGTCTCACCTGAATTTTCTGCTTCCGAAGACTTTTTCTTATTTTTTGTAAATGGAAATGCTGCCTCTCCTTCAAAAAAATATTCTCTCTTTCCTAACATGCAGGACTTCTTGTCGAGTTTGGGAAGGGAGCTGCCCAGCACGATCGGGATTATCCCCTTCTTGTCATCCTCAATTAGCTGAACTATTTCTGTGGAAACGGCAGTGATGGAATCCCTGATCCCCCTGGTATCCTTAACAGGAAGAAACTGTTTTTTGTCGATCCAGCATTCGTAACTGTCGTAGGCTATGCGGATCAGCTGCCAGTTTCCTTTTACGTCCAGCAATTCAAAATGCTCACCAAATAGCAGCTGCGTGACCATTTCCGATTTATCGGAAGGCTCTTTGCGGCAGGGAACGATTGAAAGGTTACAGATACCGAACATCGGAAGTGAGAATTGAGAGGTGAGAATTTAGAAGTGAGAAGTTTGGATTAAGATGTGACCAGTGAATTTTGTTTTGCGGTTTTTAATGACGAAGTAAAAATCGCAGTAAGTTCATTTGCTTCTTTTAATAAGAGATCCAAATCTTTATCATTCTTTAAAATATCTGCTTCTTTTGCTAATTCCAGCCAGAATAAATTTTCATCTGCTTCTTCCGCAACAATTTTTATTTTATTAATAAAATCAGGTTTTGATTTTGCTCGATAAGATGCTCTGTGATTTGCTGCAACTGAACTGGACGATCTTAGTAATTGATATGAAACCACATCCGAAGCTTTGGATTTTGGAAATCGTTCAATAATTTTGAAAACCGAAATTGCAAAGCTTTTGGTTCTATTTAAAAACTCATCCTTGTTAATCATTGTACTCAACTTCTAATTCTTAAGCTTCCTTGACTTTCACTTCTAAATTCTCACCTCTCAATTCTCACTTCTTTTGTTTCAATAATTCTCAATTACCATCGCACTCGCTCCACCGCCGCCGTTGCATATTCCTGCGGCTCCGTATTTTGCTTTGTTTTGTTTCAATACATGAATAAGCGTAACAACAATTCGTGCTCCGGAACAACCCAGCGGGTGGCCCAGGGAAACAGCGCCTCCGTTCACATTTACTTTGGCAGGGTCCAGCTTCATCTTTTGCATGTTGGCGATGCCTACAGTTGAAAATGCCTCGTTCAATTCGAAATAGTTGATGTCGCTCATCTGCAGTCCGCTTTTTGCAACTGCTTTCGGAACCGCAAGCGATGGAGTGGTGACATACCATTCAGGGGCCTGTTCAGCATCGGCATACGATTTTATTTTTGCAAGTGGCTTTAGTCCCAGCTTATCCGCTTTTTCCTTGCTCATTAAAACAACAGCAGCCGCTCCGTCATTCATGGTAGATGAATTGGCAGCTGTTGCCGTTCCGTCTTTTGTAAATGCGGCTTTCAGCTCAGGTATTTTAGCAAAGTTTACACTCTTGTATTCCTCATCTTCTTTGAAAAGAACCGGATCGCCTTTACGCTGGGGTATTTCCACCGGAACAATTTCGTCGCTGAACTTGCCGGCCTTCCAGGCATTGGCCGAACGGGTGTACGATTCAATGGCAAATGCATCCTGTTCTTTGCGTGAGATGTTACACTCTTTGGCGCAAAAATCCGCCGCCGCGCCCATCAGGTAATTGTGGTAAACATCCGTCAGTCCGTCTTTGGCTACGCCATCTACCAAAGTGGTGTTACCATACTTATTTCCCCAGCGTGTGCTTTCGGAATAAAAAGGAACTGCGCTCATATTTTCCATTCCTCCGGCAACAACAACGTCTGCATCTCCCAGCATAATGGATTGAGCTCCCTGCATGATGGCCTTCATGCCGGAGGCACATACCTTATTAACCGTTGTACATTGAACCGTATCGGGAAGCCCGGCAAATAAGGCCGCTTGCCTTGCGGGTGCCTGCCCGAGATTGGCCTGTAGCACAGAACCCATTAATACTTCCTGAACTTCTTTCGGATCAAGCTTGATTTTGGCAAGTGCGCCTTTGATAGCTGCTGCTCCTAGTTTTGTGGCTGAAATATCCTTGAGTGAACCGCCGAAACTTCCCATCGGCGTACGCACCGCAGAAACGATATAAACTTCTTTCATAATTGATGTTTTTGTGTTTTGATTTATTTGTCTTTCAGTCCGAAAGATAGTACTATTTTTACTTCTCATTTCTGATTTTTAGATACGTGAAAACAAAAACCCTGAAGCGAAACAAGATCAATGTAATTACGCTGGGCTGTTCCAAAAATCTGGTGGATTCCGAGGTGCTCATGGGGCAGCTGAAAGCCAATAATTTTGATGTTGATCACAAAGATGAAATAACAGATCATAATATACTGATTGTCAATACTTGTGGTTTCATTGAAAATGCCAAGCAGCAGTCCATTGAAACGATCCTGAGCTGCGTTGCTGCGAAGCAAAAAGGGCATGTGGAAAAAGTATACGTTACCGGTTGCCTCAGCGAGCGGTATAAGGATGATTTGCAGAAAGAAATTACCGATGTGGATGCCTGGTTTGGCACACGGGATCTGCCCCGGCTTTTGAAAACCCTGAAGGCCGATTATAAGCAGGAGCTTATTGGCGAAAGATTGCTCACCACACCCATCCATTATGCCTATTTGAAAATATCGGAAGGATGCGACCGTCCCTGCTCCTTCTGCGCGATCCCGATCATGCGTGGAAAGCATGTTTCTGTTCCAATAGAGAAAATTATAGAACAGGCAAAGCAGCTTGCCAGGAACGGGACCAAAGAGGTTATTCTCATTGCCCAGGACCTTACCTATTATGGTCTGGACATTTATAAAAAAAGAAACCTGGCCCAGCTTCTTGAAAAGCTTTCAGATGTAGAAGGGATCGAATGGATCCGTCTGCATTATGCATATCCGAGCGGATTTCCTTTAGAGGTGCTGGACGTAATGAAGGAAAAGAAAAATATATGTAAGTATCTGGATATTCCTCTGCAGCATATTTCAGATAACATGCTGAAGTCCATGCGCAGGGGAATTACAAAAGAAAAAACCATTGAGCTGGTGAATGAAATAAGGCAGCGTGTACCTGGCATTGCCATCCGTACCACGCTGATATGCGGGTATCCCGGCGAAACGGAAAAGGACCACAAGGAAATGGTTGACTGGATACGGGAGTCCAGATTTGAACGCCTGGGAGTATTTACCTATTCGCACGAAGAAAATACGCATGCCTACTCCCTGAAGGACGATGTCCCCCAAAAGGTAAAGCAGAAGCGCGCGGATGCAGTTATGAAAGAGCAGCAAAAAATATCTGCAGAGTTGAATAAGAAAATGATCGGTAAAACTTTTAAAGTATTGTTTGATAAAAAAGAAGGAGACTATTTTATCGGAAGGACTGAATTTGATTCGCCCGATGTAGATAATCTTATCCTTGTGGATGCAAAAAAGAATTATGTGCGCATTGGCGATTTTGCGGATGTTAAAATAAAATCTGCAAAAGAGTATGATCTTATAGGTGAAGTAATAACTAAACAATGAATAATTTATGAAGAAGATTTTAATCCTGGTGTTCCTCACTTCTCACTTCTCGCTTCTCACTTTTGCCGATGAAGGCATGTGGATCCCTTCTTTGCTGAAATCCCTCAATGAATCAGAGATGCAAAGCCTGGGATGCAAGCTTACAGCCGAGCAGATCTACAGTGTGAATAGTTCGAGCCTGAAGGATGCGATCGTTAGCATGGGAGGGTGTACCGCTGAAATGATCTCCGACCAGGGACTGTTTATTACCAACCACCATTGCGGTTATTCGCAGATCCAGTCTCACAGCTCGGTGGAGCACGATTACCTCGCCAACGGTTTCTGGGCTAAGGATAAAAAGGACGAACTGACCTGCCCGGGAATGACAGCGACATTTATTGTGCGTATTGTGGATGTCACATCCAAAGTGCTGGAAGGAATAGGAAGTGATCTTTCCGAAACCAAACGTGATTCTCTGTTGGCTGTCCGTATAAAAAGTATCGAACAGGATTCCGTTGCCGGCACTCATTATAACGGCGCTGTGCGCAAGTTTTATTATGGCAACGAATATTATTTATTTATCCAGGAAACGTTCAAGGACGTGCGCATGGTGGGCGCTCCTCCTGAATCCATCGGGAAATTTGGCGGCGATGCAGACAATTGGGTCTGGCCACGTCACACCGGAGATTTCTCTTTGTTCAGGATATATGCCAGTAAGGAGAACAAACCGGCGGATTATTCTCCCGACAATATTCCTTTCAAACCCCGGTACTTTTTGCCTGTTTCTTTAAAAGGGGTGGAGGAGAATGATTTCAGTATGGTGTTCGGGTTCCCGGGTAAAACCCAGGAATACCTTCCATCGGCGGCGGTGGAAATGATCCAGAAAGTTTCCAATCCTGTTAAAATAAAAGCCCGTGAAAAAAGATTGTCCATCTGGCGTGAGGATATGACGCAAAGCACCTCATTGCGGATCAAGTATTCGGCAAAACATGCAACCGTGAGCAATGCCTATAAAAAATGGACAGGAGAGATATTCGGATTGGAAAAGGCAGAGGCGATCAGGGGTAAACAAGATCAGGAAAAGATATTCCAGGAACGGGTTTCCGGGAATGCGGGATGGAATAAAAAATACGGAAGCCTGCTTTCGGATTTTTCAGTTTCCTATATTCAAATAGCACCTTACCAGAAAGCCACAGATTATTTCAATGAAACGGTTGCCGCTGTGGAAATAATCAAGTATGCAAATGGCTTTTTTCAGCTGGTGAATGCCAAGCCCGATGTGTTTGCCAAAAAACTGGAAACATTTAAAGCAGGCGCTAAATCTTTTTTCAAGGATTACAATGCTCCCACAGACAAGAAGCTGTTTACAGCCATGCTGAAGATGTATTACGAGGATGTGGATAAATCCATGCACCCGGATGTCTTTCAAACAATACAATCTAAGTATAAAGGAAGCTTTGAAAAATATGCGGAGTTTATTTTTGAAAGATCCATTTTTGCCTCGGAAACAAAAACGATGGAGATGCTCAGCGGATATACCGACGGCATAATTAAAAATATAGAAAATGATCCTGCCTACATGCTTGCAAGGGATGTTTACCCATTTTATGAAAAACATATCCAGAAGCCGTATAACCAGTTAATGGATGGCTTGAGCCGTTTTAACAGGGAATATATGGCGGCGCAGCGTGAGATTATGACCGAAAAAAAATATTACCCCGATGCAAACAGCACGATGCGTGTTGCTTACGGAAAGGTAAAAGGCTACAGTGGCAAGGACGGCGTTAATTATTCTTTTACGACCACGCTGGATGGCATTATGGAAAAGGAAGACTCCACCGATACGGAGTTTATTGTTCCTAAAAAATTGAAAGAGCTCTATATTAATAAGGACTACGGACAATACGCCGGCAAGGATGGTAAGATACACGTGGCGTTTATCGGTACCAGTCACACCACCGGCGGAAATTCCGGAAGTCCTGTCATTGATGCAGAAGGAAACCTGGTAGGTGTAAACTTTGACCGCAACTGGGAAGGAACTGCAAATGACATCCGGTATAACAGTGCGCGCGGCAGGAACATTGTGCTGGATATCCGGTACGCATTATTTGTGATCGATAAGTTTGCAGGAGCTTCCAATCTTATTCAAGAAATGAAAATTGTGCAGTGATTTATTGGATCATATAGACTGATTATTTTTTTTCATCTCATATTTGTCCAGGTCAGGTCTGTAACCTCTTTTTTACTTTCGGTCACGGTCTGATCCCATTTTTTGACATCACTTTTAATAATCTCTCTCGGAATTAAAAAATCAGCTTCAGTTAATTTATATGGAAATAGATTCCACAGCTCGTCCGACTAAGTCCGTTTTTTACTTTTACCTCAATCTGTAAGCGATACCAGAAGACGAAACACCACTTGTTAAGAAAAAGCAATTAGTGTATTTTAAAACAAATAATATATTTGCCTCCTAACTTTAATTTTTTAATCAATGAAAACCAAACATCTACTAACAGCTGCAGCTTTTGCCTTTTGTGCAGGCGGCAGTATGTGGGCTCAGACTACAATCGAGAAATCAGATTGTAGGACAGAGGTCACTCAAAAAGCAATTGACATGGAGGCTAAACGCGACCAGAAAGCCTACAAGCAATTGCTTCAGAATACAAATGTTGAGAAGCGCGCTCTTACAGAGTATACGCTTCAGATACATATCGTGCGTATGGACGATGGAACAGGTGGGATCAACGTAGCTACTATACGTAATGAGATAACCAACTGGGTTAACCCTTACTTTGCTGCTGTCAACGCTTCGTTTGTTGAATGCGAAACGGAGCATTACATCAACAGCTCCGAGTATTATAATCTTTCAGGCGATGCAGAAGGCGATGCCATGGCTGCTGCCAACAACGTGGCCAATGTGGTAAACATTTATTTTGTCAACGATCCGGACGGAGCGTGCGGATGGGCAAGATTCCCATGGGATCTGCCGGTTGACTATATCGTTATCGCCAACAGCTGTGCAGACAATCAGAGCACAGTGGTGCATGAGCTGGGACACTATTTCTCCCTGTATCACACGCACGAAACAGCTTTCGGTGCAGAGAACGTAACACGAAATAGCGGAGATGGCTGCTACGATTGCGATACCGACGGAGATAAGCTATGCGATACTCCTGCAGATCCGCGATTAAATCAGGCAGGTGTTAGCATAACAGCTGCGCCTGCATGTGTGTATAGTTCAGCTTTAACAGATGCCTGCGGAGTATCTTACACACCGGATGCAACATCCATTATGTCTTATTCATTGAAAGCCTGCAGAACAGTATTTACTGCTTCGCAAAAAGCAAAGATGACTTTGACCATGGCTTCCGCACCAGGTTCTCCTTTGTATGGCAGAAATTATTTACAGACATCCTGCCCTTGCGACGCACCTCAGGCTGTGTGCAAGAACATATCAATAAACCTGAACGGATCCGGAAACGCAAGCATCACTCCGGCGAGTGTTGACAACGGTTCTACCTGGGATTGCGGGTTCGGTTCGTGGGAAGTAAGTCCGAACACATTTAATTGCAGCAATACAGGAAACAACGTGGTAACTCTGACCGTTACAGATTCCAAAGGAGCTGTAAGCAGCTGCCAGGCAACTGTAACTGTTTCGGATAATACCAATCCTGAGATCACAACTGCTGCCAGCAATATGACAGTAGAGTGCGGCGCTGGTAACAATGCTGCGGCTTTTGCAAACTGGCTGAGCACTCACGGAGGAGCTTCGGCGTTTGATGCATGCGGCGGATCCTGGTCCAACAACAGCTCGGGACTTTCCGATGGCTGCGGCGCAACCGGTTCTGAAACAGTGACCTTTACTTTCACCGATCCTTCAGGCAATAAAGCATCTACAACAGCAACGTTTGCAATTGTGGATCTTACAGGCCCGTCAGTAACCTGTCCTGCAGATATTCACTTACCGGAATGCGTTGAAACAGCTACATGGACTGTAAATGCATCGGATGCTTGCGGTTCAGTAACAGTGGTATCCAATCCTCCATCCGGTTCTGTGTTTGCAAAAGGCACTACAACCGTGGTGAATGTAACCGCGACTGATGAATGCGGCAATGTAAGCAACTGCAGTTTCTCGGTTACACGTGACCCGGATCTGGCTGTTGCTATAGATCCGCTTTCTACCAGTCCTCTGAAAACATGTGCACTGGGTACAAATGCAAATATAGTTTTAGGTTATGGCGGTGGTCCTTCCTGCGTTACCCTGCATGCGGTGGGTTCAGGCGGACATGCTCCTTATGCGTATTCGTGGGTAGCTCCGGCTGAAGTGCCTGCAGCAAGCTTTACGAACGGTAATACAGATTCTCCTGTTTTTTGTGCAGATTTCCAGACTGTTCCATGCGCTTCGTACAAGTTCATCGTTACAGTAACGGATATTCACGGATGTATTGAGACCGGCGAAGTGGAAGTAACTGTGGTCAATCCGCTGTGCACTACCGGACAGAATGCAAAAGTGAATATATGTCACCGTCCTCCCGGAAATCCGGCTAACCAGAACACGCTTTGCATCAGTGCTAACGCGGTGAACACACACCTCTATACAAGCGGTCACGATGATTGCTTGGGAGCATGTAATCAAACGTGTGTTTCTTACTCAGCCAAGGCATCTGTTTCTCTGGCTTCTCAGGATGCAGACGGACCATTCAGCCTGATGGCTCAGCCTAATCCTGCAAGTTCCATGACTGTATTCCGGATTGCTTCTGCTCACAGCACCCGTGCAACGCTGAGCATTATGGATCTGTCAGGACGTGTAGTTGCTACGGTGTTTGAAGGCGCTATGCAGGAGAACACTCCTTATTACATTGACTTTGATGCAAGCAAAATGCAATCGGGCATGTATGTAGCAAGATTAATTGGCGATGATGGAGTTGCCAAACATTCAACGTTAATTGTTGTTAAGTAATATTCCGAGTTGAATAAATGAAAGGGCTGCAACGAAAGTTGCGGCCCTTTTTTGTTGGTAGATAAAGCTTCTGTTGTTTGATTAAAGGAAGGCTTTTTACTTCTTCATTTCATATTTATCAAGGTCCGGTCCATATCCTTTTTTCTCGCTCTCTGTTACGGTCAGTCCCATCTTTTCGTAAAAGGAATAGGTATGCTGGCTTGTACCCAATGTAAGGACATGTTCCGGCCAGTCTCTTTTAATAATGTTTCTTCGGTGATTAAAGAGAACGGTTCCGTGTCCTTGTTTATGAAAATCAGCGTGGATCATTCCCCAGGCCAGCCGGGCTTCCTTCTGATCTTTCACAATGTAAAATCCTCCGCAGCCAATGATCCCTGATCCTGAAAGCTCCATCACATAGTACGCATCCTTCTCGGAATTTTTATACGTCGGACTTTGATATCCGGAATTTTTTCCACCCAGGTGATCCAGCCAGGTATCAAACATGTCGAGTTCGTGCGGGGCAAAGAATTTCGGACAATTGCTCTTAAATATCCGGAGGCAATTTTCTTTGTCTTGAGGTTTATAATCACGGATGGTCATAATTGATCTTTGAAGCCTTTAATGATAAGCCATACAGCAACCGTTACCTGAATAGGGAGCAAAGGCATGGCCAGTTCTCCGATTGGGGGATATCCCAGCAGCATCATCAATGTTACTCCTGTGAATTGAAGTACGACACCGATTGTCCCAACAATTGCTAATCCGCGGGGGATCAATTTGAACCGGAACAGGGAAATATAAAAAACAGACATCCAGACGCCTATGGCAAGCAACTGCACAATGTGGACAGAGCGTCTCGCGTAAGACACTGCTGTACCAACAATCTCGTACAGATCGGAATTGACCGAACCTGAGCTAACGAACTTATTGCTCACAGACAGCAATGACAGGATGGTACTTGCATGAACTAAATCGAGGACGCAGCTAAGAGCACATGTCACCACAAACAATACTGCAGCGGCATTACTATAAAGTCTCAATACCTGGAACACAGTAATGCCCAGGTAAACGGTTAACGCTGCGCCCGCAAAAGACAGAACCACAGCCGACCGTATTTGAAACGCATGCGCCGGTCCGGCAGTAAGGAAATCCGGAGAACCGACAGTGATAGGATGGGCTAATACGAAAGGAAAAATGAGCGCTGTAATTAATTGAAGTAATAAAAGGATGCCGGTCTTCCGTCCGATTGCTAATGCAAAGTTTGCTGAAGGTTGAGATTCCATTGGAACCAAAGTTAGGTATTTTAGAGTTCGTTAATTTTTGCTGTTTTACGGCTTGTTTTCTGTGATGTTTATAATCCTGGCAAGATAAAACGTTGCAGTTAGTAGTATTATTCCTATCTTCTCCTACTGATCCGGTAGACAATAGAACTTACATATAACAGCAATATACTATGAAGACATTCATTACTATTTTGAGTTTCCTGATCGCATGCAGCAGCCTGAATGCACAGCTTAAAACGTTTCACGATTTTTCGGCGCTTACCATTGTGGATCAGAAAACGCTCAAACTTTCGGATTACGCAGGAAAAAAAGTGTTGGTAGTGAACGTGGCTTCCTATTGCGGTTTTACCTGTCAGTATTCCGAGCTGGTCACCCTGGATTCACTGTATGGAGGTCCCAAATTTGCGATCATCGCGTTTCCCTGCAACGATTTTGGCGCTCAGGAACCTAAAAACGATTCTACCATCCTGGCTTTTGCAAAGGATTTCCGGGTTCAGTTTCAGATGATGCATAA
>Ga0315912_10000061_pt1 | contig 297355 bp, 229 predicted proteins | sample VfabasoilMG_FD_204469 | JGI IMG/M metagenome (GOLD analysis project Ga0315912, IMG submission 204469) | Garden soil microbial communities collected in Santa Monica, California, United States - V. faba soil | ecosystem: Environmental > Terrestrial > Soil > Garden | place: USA: California... | reverse complement strand
CTTCGATCTCGCCATTGTGTGCGAGCACGATCTGTTGGGCGATATATAGACCCAAGCCGAGCCCTTCGGCTCGACCGCGTCCGGCCGAGCGCGACTTGAACGGGGTGAACAGCTCCGACTTTGCGCTTTCTGGAATCGCGCCACCATTGCGAACCTCGATGATCACCTTCGTTTCGACGAGGGTGACGCTGATATCGACGGATCGCGTGGCGTCGCCATGGCGCACCGCGTTGCCGATGATATTCGCGAGCACCTGCGCCATTCGGTCCTCGTCCCACACCACGCGCAACTCGCTCGGTACACGCATCGTGATCGGCCGACCAGGGTCGAGGCATTCGACCTCGTGAACCACCCGCCGAACCAACGAAATGGCCTCGTGGTTACGCGTTTCCAACGCAAAGCCGCCACCCAGGCGTGCTCGCGACAGATCGCAGAGCTGGTCGATGAGCCCCGCCATACGCCGGGTACTCGTCCCGAGTCGCGTTGCGGCTCGCGCAGCCATGGGATCGCTCGACCGCGCCAACAGCTCGACCGAGGTGGAGATCGCGAACAACGGAGTTCGCAAGTCGTGCGCCAAGACGGCCACGAACGTTTCGTTGAGCCGCAACGCGTCGCTCAATCGCTCGCGCTGACGATGGAGCTCGAGGAACACATCGACCTTCTGCCGCAAGATCGGGGCATCGATCGGCTTGAACAAGAAGTCGACCGCGCCGAGTTCGTAGCCGCGAAACACCCGCGCCTGATCGCGGAGGCCGGCCGTGACGAAGATGATGGGGATCGATCGCGTACGTTCCGCGCCACGCATCAGTTCGGCGAGCTCGAAGCCGTCCATCTCGGGCATCTGCACATCGATGAGCGCGAGCACGATATCGTGAGCCAGCAAGAGTTCGAGCGCATCGCGGGCCGACTTCGCAAGCAGCACCTGCATGTCGGGACGGCGCAAGAGCGCGGCCAAGACCACGAGGTTGTCCTCGATATCGTCGACGACGAGCACTTTGAGGGGAGCAGGTGCAGAAGTTTCCATCATCGGGGTCCAAGGGTGATCTCGGCGATGAGTGCCGCGATCGCAGTTCGGTCGGTCACGATTTGGGGGTCGGCTTCGGCGATCGCAGCGTTCGGCATCACACAATAGGCGGTCGTCGAAGGGTCCTGAACGACCACGAATCCGCCGCACTCGCGCACGCGAGCCGCCCCCGCGGCTCCGTCACGGCTCGCACCACTGAGGACGATGACGACGAGATCGGGACCATAGGCGTCGGCGGCAGATTCGAAGAGCACATCGAGCGACGGCCGAGAGAACGACACCGGTTCGTCGAGCGAAAGCGAGAACGTCTTGTTTCGTTCGACGAGCAAATGGAAGCCCGGCGGCGCAAACCATACCAGCCCACCCGCGCATGGCTCTTTGTCGAACGGAACTCGAATGGGGACCGCACATTTGGCCGCGAAGACGTCCGGCAATGCGGTCGGCTCGTGGCTTGGCAGGTGCAACACGACCAGGATGGGAAGCGTGGTCGACCCTGCCACCGCGGGCAACAAGATGCCCAAAGTCTCGATCGAACCCGCGGATCCGCCGATGGCAATCGCCGTGGGCCAGGTCTCCCTCATGAACGTTTGTACCATCGGGTCTCCGCTTCGAACTCGCGAAACGCGGTACGCCTCGCGGAAAAGGCCAGCGTTTCGCGCGGACCGAGCCCAAGAAACCCAAACGTGCACAACGCGTCGGTAAACAAGCCAAGAGCACGCTCTTGGAGTTCCGGTCCAAAGTAGATGAGGACGTTGCGGCAGATCACGAGCTGGACCTCCGCGAACACCCCGTCGGTCGCCAAGCTGTGCTCGCAGAACAAGACGCGACGACGGAGCCCGCGATCGAACACGACGGCCTTGTCGTCGGCATGGTAGTAGTGGGAGAGCGACTCGCGAGCGCCGGTACGCTGATACTGGCGGGTGAAATCGGCGACTCGCGCGAGGTCGTAGATGCCGGCCTCTGCGGCTTGCAGCGCACGCGGATTGATGTCGGTAGCGTAGATGATCGCGCGGTCGAGCAAGCGTTCCTCGGCGAGAACGATGGCAAGCGAATAGAGCTCCTCGCCCGTGCTGCAACCAGCGACCCAGATGCGCAAGATCGGAAAGGTCGCGAGGTAAGGCAGCACGCGCTCGCGGAGCGCCCGAAAGAACGAGGGATCGCGAAACATCTCACTCACGGGAACCGTGAGATCAGGTACGACGATCTCGAACAGCTCCGGACGGCGAGTGAGCAGTTCGTACATCGCGGCAAGATTCGCACAACCGAACTTTTCCGCGACGCGCGTCAGCCGGCGCCGCAATGACGCTTGGGCGTAGCCCGTGAAATCGTAGTGGAAGCGAGAACGGATGAACTCCAAGAACGAAGTCACATCTGCGTCGGTCATGTTCATGACGCCACTCCGGCTGGCATCCACACGCGAATGAGCGACAACAATCGATCCATTTGGAGCGGCTTGGGCACGTAGTCGTTGGCACCCGCGGCAAGGCATTCTTCGCGATCATCGGGCATGGCTTTCGCCGTCAGGGCGATGATCGGCAACTTCGACCAGGCCTTCGTCGCACGGATGCGCCGCATCGCTTCGATCCCGTCCATCTCCGGCATCATGATGTCCATCAGCACCAGATCGACATGCTGTTCGTCCAAGCGTTGGAGCGCTTCGCGTCCATTGCGGGCGATGATGACCTTGATGCCTTTCTGCTCGAGCGCGCTCGTCAAGGCAAAGACGTTGCGGATGTCGTCCTCCGCGATCAACACCGAGCGCCCCGTGAGCTTCGACTCCTGATCGCGAACGCGACGCAACATGCGTTGGCGATCGGGTGGAAGATCGGTTTCGACCCGATGCAAGAACAACGTCACTTCATCGAGCAATCGTTCGGGCGAACGCGCTCCTTTTAGGATGATCGCGGGCGCGATGCCCCGTAGCTGCGCTTCCTCGCCTTCGGTCAATTTGCGGCCGGTGTAGACGATGACGGGCGGAAACGCGAGCGATTCGTCTTTGACGATGGTTCGAAGCAAGTCGACGCCCGATTTATCGGGCAATCCGAGGTCCGTGATCATGCAGTCGAACGTCGCCTCGCGAAGCGCGGCCAGGGCTTCGTTCGCCGAGGTGACGGCTCGGATCTCGAGGTCTGGGCCTTCGAGGAGCGTCATCACGCTCTCACGCGCCGCCGCATCGTCTTCGACCAAAAGCACATGCCGGGGTCGTGAGGGCGACAGCGACTCGAGCTTGCGCACCGCCATCGCGAGTTCGTCGCGGGTGACCGGCTTCGTCACATACCCGGCCGCTCCGAGAGCCAAGGCCTGTTCGGCGTGATCGAATCCCGAGACCACGTGAACCGGAATGTGGCGGGTGCTTTGATCTTGTTTGAGCGCATCGAGGACGCCGAGTCCGGACAGATCGGGGAGGCGCAGATCCAGCAGGATCGCTCGCGGAGCGAGGGACTGGGCGAGCTCGAGGCCGAGGGCACCGGTGCTGGCGATCGCGCTGCGATAGCCGAGATCGCGGGCGACGTCGGCAACGAGCCCAGCAAAGTTGGCGTCGTCTTCGACGATGAGCAACAACGCGTTGTCGCGTCGCGCTGCCGTTTGGCGCTCCGGCGCTTGGCGTTCCAACGGGGCAGCGGAAGGAATTCGCTCGGGTCGCACGATGGGTGTTTCGTGGCCTTGGGTGAGCGGCAACACCAACCGAAACGAGCTTCCGCTCCCCGGCACGCTATCCGCCGTCAAACCGCCACCGAGCAACCGCGCGAAGTCTCGCGAAATCGCGAGGCCAAGACCCGTCCCGCCGTATTTGCGACTCGCCGTCCCATCCGCCTGTCGGAATGCCTCGAAGATGATCTCCGCCTCTTCGCTCGGAAACCCGATCCCCGTGTCCTCCACCGTGATGTTCAACCGTTCACCCGCGATCGAGACGGCGATCGAGACCCGCCCGGTCTCCGTGAACTTGATCGCGTTCGAGAGTAGATTTTTGAGGACCTGCTGCACGCGTTGAACATCGGTGACGAGTTCGATTTCGCGGAGCTCGGCGTGATCGCTGATGAGCTCCAGGCCCTTGTTCGTCGCCAAGGGTTCGAACCCACGCATGACGGGTTCGATGAGCCCCGCAATGTTCGTCTTCGACGGTCGGAGCTCCATGCGTCCAGCCTCGATCTTGCCGAGATCGAGGATGTCGCTGATGAGCGCGAGCAGATCGTTGCCCGCCATGTGAATGGTCTCGGCAAACCGCACCTGCTCGGACGTGAGCGTGCCCGGCTCGTTGTCGGCCAACATTTTCGCCAAGATGAGCGTGCTGTTGAGCGGCGTTCGTAGCTCGTGCGACATGTTGGCGAGGAACTCGCTCTTGTATCGACTCGAGCGGGCCAGATCCGCAGCCTTGGTCGCGAGTTCGCGTTCGGTATGGCGCAGCTCGAGCGTCTGGCCTTCGAGCACGGCATTGGCTTCCTCGAGCTCTTGTTGGCGTTCTTCGAGTTGCGCATGGGCTTCCCGGAGCGCGGCTCCTTGCTGTTCGAGCTCCTCGTTCGCCACCCGCAGCTCTTCCTGTTGAGACTGCAGCTCTTCGGTGTGGCGCTGTTCCTGCTCGAGCAACCGTCGCAAACGCTGCGCATATTCGGCCGAGCGAACCGCCACACCGAGCGGCTCGCCCACTCGATCGATGAACTCGCGTTCGCGCATGGTGAGCGTGCGCAGAAATCCGAGCTCGAGTACCGCCCCGACGTGATCGTCCGCGATCGCGGGGATGGCAACGACCTGATGCGGACCCGCGTCGCCGAGGCCGGAACGGATCCGCAAGTAGTCGTGGGGCAGCTCGTCGAGCCAGACCGCCCCGCGAGCGGTCACCGCCCGGCCCAACAAACCGTCGCCGCGCGGGACGACGAGCGGCTCACTCGGCTCGAACCCGTGACCGGCCCGCAACGTCCAGCCGCCGCGCGCTTCGATGAAACCGGCACCCACTTCCGCACCGAGGCGGGTGGCGATCGAACGCAGCGCCCGTTCGACGACTTGATCCACGTGGAACTCGCCTCGCAAGCTTTCCGACAGCGCGACCACGCCCGCACTGACCCAGTCGCGATCCTCGATCTGCGTCTTCGTGTCGCGTTCGCGTCGGAGCGCATCCGAATACGTGTTCGTGATCGCGACCAACTGATGACGCGATAGCCAAGCCAGCACGCCCGCGAGCACGATGACGAGGCCGGCGAGCGCGTATCGAGTTGCCAGAACCGAACCAGCCGCGACCGCCGTACGTTCCACCCTCAGCTGCAGTTCGCGAGCGATGAACTCGTTCAGCGCTTCGCGGGTGGCGTCCATCCGCTCATTCCGCTCCCGCATGGCATCGAGCGAACGAAGTTCCCCGAGATCGACGCTCGGCATCTCGACCGAAGCGGCGAGCTCCAGCCACTTCTCGTAACGGCGCTGCACTTCCGCGGCCGTGGCCGCCTGCAACGGATTATCGGTCGTCATGACGCGCAAGTGCGCAAGGCCCTCGAGTGGACGCGCCTGACGATAAGGACCGAGGTACGTGTGATCGCCCGATACCAGGAACCCGCGCAAAGCCGACTCCTGGTCGCTCATCTGCCGCTGGGCATCGTACGCAGTGGCCAACACGGTTTGGCTGTGATCTACCCAAGCCGCATCTTCGGCCATTCGCCCGAGCTGAAACGCCAATAGCACTCCGCCGAGCAGCAAGAGCAGCACGGGAGTCAGCAGGGCTATCAACAGGCGTCGGGCCAAGGCCTGTTGGTGAGATGCGTCGTCCAGCGGTCGCACCATAGCATGGCGACCCGTTGCATCGCCCTTGCCCGGCATCGTCCTGCCGAGCCGCAATGCGACGCAGTCATTGCCGGCAGGGGCTCACCGGTCGCTCTTGCATCGGTACGATCTGCATGATTTGCGAAGCTCGTGCGAAGGTGGCCTTTCGCATCGTGCCACCGCCACGGTTACCGTGGCGCCATCACCATTAGAGCGCGCGAGTCCGACGATCTGAGCAAGGCGTCCATCGAGCCCCATGTACTGGCCGGTCGTAGCTCGCGCACCGAGTCCCCGGCGCGGGAAGAATCCACGAAATGCCCACTCCCCACCCGAATGAGCGGTCGCCGAGCGGTTCGGGCCCGCTACGACCGCTTCGCTTCCGTACGATGCCCGCCCCCACAGCCCGAGGCCCGTTGCGATCGACTCTCATCGATTGGATTAGCCCGCGATGACGATCTCGGCGTTGACGTTGATCGGGGGTCCGTCGTCCGGGTTGCCCGACGTATTGTCGGGAACGGTGAAGCGTTGGATGGCGCCCGGCTGAAAAACGAGCGCCATACTCGAACCGCCATACGAGAACAATCCCAACTCATCGCCTTTCTTGACCCGGTCCCCTCGTCGAACCATCATCGTGATCGAGGAGATCTCGGTAATCCCCACAGGCATCACGCAGACAAGGCCGATCTTGGGGTCGTCGCTTTCGATGAACACGAGGCCGCGCGTATTGACCGAGGTTTCGTAGCCTTGGGAATAGGTTCCGGCCGTTGGATCCGGACCCGCCGATTCGGTGTCGCTGAACATCAGTCCTTCGATGACTGCGGCGGATCGAACGGTACCATCGATGGGTGACCGCCATCGATGGTAGTTCGCGCCGCTGAGAAACGATTGGAACACACTGCCACCGATGAATCGATCGAGGTAGGCACTTCCGGCCAGCATGTCCCGAAGCGAATACGGCTGGCCTTTGATCCAAAACCGCTGCTGTTCGCGGACGTCGTGGGCAATCGCATAGACTTTCCCGTCGTTGGCCGAAATGACGGAATGCGGGGAGCAATAAATACCGATCATCCAAACGAGTCATGGAGGGTCTCCTCGGGTGTAAGTTGCGCGATGACAACGGCCGATACCGAACTCCGATTCGGAGTCCGCGTTTGCCCGAGCGCCGGTCTATCCGAAAGCGAAACGCGAGGGCAACCTCCAATACTCTCTTGGACCGGACGAAGACGGGATGGGGAAGGCGAGAGTTCCTTTTTGAACCGGTGTGGCCAATAGGCCATCGGCCAGTCCATTCGTCGAATCTGCCCGACCATGGCGCAAACATTGTTTGGTGGCACTACGGGATCACGCGAGCCATCGAGGCTTCGAGCGACGAGGGCATCGACTTCCACAGGGTCGAAGCGTGTTACCTTTCGCAGCGTTAGGTCTCTCAAGTGCTGCCAGCGAATTCGACGACCGCGAACATCCTGACCGTAGATGGCGATGCGGCCCCGGGCGCGGTCGCCCCCCCGAAGTTCTCGCCCCTGCAAGCGCACGACGTATCCCCCGCGGAGCACGACGCCATACTCGGGTGCTTCCGAGGTTTCTCCTCGTGAATGCCGCGATGGATGACTTCGTGACGCCCGAGTTCGCGCGCAATCGACCTACGCACGTGGTCGGCGTGGGAGCGTCGGCGGGAGGTCTCGAGTCGTTGCAGCGGTTCTTTGCCGCGGTGCCCGTGAAGACCGGATTGGCGTTCGTCATCGTCCAGCACCTGGCGCCGGACCAAAAGAGCCTCATGGTCGAGCTGCTCGGCAAGCACGCGTCGATCGAGATCTGCCAGGCAAGCCATGGTGCCTATGCCTTGCCCGACCGCGCGTACCTCATCCCTCCCGGGTACAACCTCGAGATCCGCGAGGGTGCATTGCAACTCTCGTTACGCCTCGATGCAGGCGAGCACCGTCGGTCCAACTACGCGGTCGACCAATTTTTTCGCTCGCTCGCACTCGACTGCGCCGAACGATGCGTCGGAGTCATCCTTTCGGGCACGGGCAGTGATGGATCGTATGGCGCCCTCGCGATCAAAGCCGCCGGTGGGCTCGTGCTCGCTGAAGACCCAGACAGCGCAAAGTTCAACGGGATGCCGAGTTCTGCCGTCCGGACCGGAGCCGTGTCGCGCGTCGCGGGTGCGAGTGACCTTCCAGCCGAGATCCTTCGCCACGTCGGCCTGCTCGAAGCCGACGCCAAGGCGCCAAAGGAAGGCCTCAGCAAGGTCCTCGCCTTGGTGTCGGACCATACCGGAGTCCAGTTCGACTACTACAAGCGAAGCACGATCGGTCGTCGCGTCGAACGGCGAAAGATCGCGACCGAAACCGATACGCTCAACGACTACGCCGATTTACTCGAGCGATCCGAAGGCGAACGGAACCTGTTGGCCTCGGACCTCTTCGTCGGGGTGACGACGTTTTTTCGCGACCCGGTGGTGTTCGAGAGCCTGCGCCAGGTCGTTCGTGACCTCGTTCGAGACATGCTCGAGCGCCGCCAGCAGCTCTTGCGCGTCTGGACACCCGGCTGCAGTAGCGGCGAGGAGGCCTATAGCGTCGCCATGCTCCTCCACGAGGTCATGGAGGAGTGCGGCGAGCGAGTCCAGCTCAAGGTCTTCGCGACGGACGTGAATCCTGCAGCGCTCGAGATCGCGGCGCGCGGACGCTACTCACCCAGCATCGAGACCGAAATTGGTCGGACTCGGCTCGAGCGATTCTTTGTCGCCGAAGCCGACGGCGTGCATATTCGGCAATTTCTCCGCGACGCGATCGTGTTCGCTCGCCACGACCTTCTTCGCGACCCGCCGTTCACCCGGATCGATCTCGTCCTCTGTCGCAATTTGCTCATCTACTTCACGCCCGACGCTCAGAAGCGTGCCAACGGGGTGTTTCAATTCGCACTGCGACCCGGTGGTGTATTGGTCTTGGGCACGAGCGAGACCCCCGGTCCCGACGCTGTCGCGCTCGAGCCCATCGATGCGCAGCATCGGATCTATCGCTTGGCCAAGGATACCGGCCTGCTCCGTGAACTCCGGTTCGACTTGATACGGGACGACCTCGACCGTGAGCGAGTCCACCCGACGGCCCGTCCGGCACTCGCGAGTCGAATGGTTTCCGATCCGAGCACCCGTCTGCTCGAAGCCACGCTGAACTGGGTGGGCCTCCCGATCCTGATCGTCAATCAGTCGGCCGAACTCGTGTTTGCATTTGGAGCGGCGTCCAAACACCTTCGCGTACCCACGGGGCGCGCCGCATGGCGACTCGATGCGATGCTTCCTCAACGGCTCGGGATGGTCGTGGCCTCGATCGTTGCCGACGCGGTGGGACAAGGCCAGGAGATGCTCGTCCGCGGCGTCGAGTTCGAACAAGACGGCACGTCTCTGACCACTGATATTCGCGCCGTTCCGCTGCCTGGTGTGTCTCTAGCAGACGGCGGGGTCGCGCTCGTGTTCGAGGGCCTGACTTCGGCGCGTGACGGCCAGACCGTCCGCGAGACGCCCGTCGATCAAGTCGTGCAAGCACGGATCGGCCACCTCGAACTCGAACTTGCCGTCACCCGTGCCCGGCTGCAACGAGCGGTCGAAGAACTCGAAACCTCCAACGAAGAACTCCAAGCGACCAACGAGGAGATCGTTTCCTCGAACGAGGAGCTGCAAAGTACCAACGAGGAATTGCAGTCGCTCAATGAGGAGCTGCATACCGTCAACGCGGAATTGCAGGCCAAGGTCGAGGAGGTCGGGATCATCAACGCCGATCTCACGAACTTGCTGAGCAACACCGAGGCCGGCCTCCTGTTCCTGGACCTCGACGGTCGCGTTCGCAGATTCAACGAACGGCTGCGCGAGATCATTCGCTTGGTACCCCACGATATTGGCCGGTCGGTGGGTGACATCGTCCACATGCTCGTCGACATCGACCTCGCCGAAGCCTGCCATCGAGTCATCCGATCGCTCATCGGAGTCGATCGCGAAGTTCGGTCGCAAGACGGTCGGACGTTCGTCTTGCGGCTTCGACCGTTTCACACCGACGAGGGTGACGTTCAAGGTGTCGTGTTGACGTCCCACGACATCTCGGCACTCGTCGACGCAAATCGTCGGCTCGATGTGTATTCTCGCATGTCCGAACAATCGCCGGCCATGCATGTCATCACCGATGCGCACGGATGCATCGAATATACGAACGGGGCCTACCTGTTGGCCACGGGTTGGCAATCGGAAGACCTGCTGGGCGCCGACCTCCGTGGTCAGCTCGCGGAGCGGAACGGAGACGACGTAGGCATCGCGGTTCGCCGGGCCCTCGACCGGGGCGAGCCCTGGATGGGGCATCTGTGGCTCCGAACGAGCTCATCGTCGCCGCTTCGCGTTCGGGCGTCGCTATTCCCCGTATGTGGAACCGATGGTCGCATTACCCATCTCGTGAAAACTGCCGAACCCGATCCCGTGTGACCCTTCCAGCGCGTGACTGTGTCCTCGTTCGGGACACGGCTGCGCGGCCCACTGGACGTTCGACTGGGACATCTTACAGGTCTCCTGCCCATGGAGAGACCGCCTCTTCGGATTGTGCGTCCGCGACTCGTTCCCCTCCCCACGGCAGACGACCAACTTGGCTTCGGCGATGCGCTCGATCGCGTCCCGTTCGCGTGTTTGCGTCTCACGGCCCGTGGCGTCGTCGAAAAGGCCAATCCAGCGGCGAGCGACCTCATCGGACTGAGTTTGTATCGTCGTGGCGGACCGGTCCTGTCGGCCTACGTGGGACCGCACGACATGGCTCGATTTTTCCAATACGTCAGAGACCTCCACGGATCGATCGAAGCCCAGCGCTGCACCCTACGTTTCGTCCGACCGGGCCGTCGCGAAGATCGATGGCTCGAACTCTACGGCCGGCAGCTGGTCGGCGCCCAGGATGCGTGTGCCTTGGTCGCCCTCACGGATGTGTCCGAGCGGGTGCGAGCCGACGAACAGGTTCGCGAGAACGAGCTGCGGTTGCGCACCCTCATCGAGGCGTTGCCCGATGCGGTTCTCGTCGTCTCCGGTGAAACGGTGGTGCAGGCCAATCCCGCCGCAAGTAGCCTCATTGGCACCAATCCGACCGGCCGTAGCTTCGTCGACCTGATCGCACGAGACCAACGATCGCTCGTGGCGTCGTTTTTCCGCAGCAACCTGCCCGCCGCCGAACGAGAACGCCATGAGTTGCGATTCGTCACGACCAGCGGTCACGAGCGCGTCGTCGAGACGCAGTGGCTCTCGATCGTGCTCGATGACCAACATGCACGCCTGTGCGTCGCACGAGACCGTACCGAGCAACGCCAACTCGAAGCACAACTCGCCCATCGCGATCGGATGTCGAGCATGGGCGTATTGGCCTCGGGGGTCGCCCATGAGCTCAACAACCCGCTGACGTACATCCTGATGAACCTGAGCGAGATCGTGGAGGAGCTCTCGCAGAGCGACGACGCGACCGCGGAAAAGCTCGTTCAACTCGGACGCGAGGCTCTCGATGGTGTCAATCGAATGGCCCGGATCGTTCGCGATCTACGAAGCTTCACCCGCGTGAGTGACAAGCTCGCACCGGTCTCGGTCAACGAAGCGGTGAGACGAGCCTTGTCGCTGGCCAGTCCCCAGTCGCGACACCTCGTCGAGGTCGTCGAGAACCTGGGTCAGGTCCCGGCCGTGCTGGCCGAGGAGGGGCGGCTGGTCCAAGTGGTGTTGAACCTGGTGTTGAACGCGTTCCAAGCCGCGCCCGAAGGCACCGGACGCGTCGAGGTCCACACGGAGGTCGCGCGCGATCAAGTGTGTATCTCCGTCAAAGACAACGGCCCCGGGATCTCGTCACAGGTCGCCAATCGCCTGTTCGAACCATTCGTCACCACGAAAGAAATCGGTAAAGGCACCGGCCTTGGATTGTTCGTCTGTCATCAATACGTGCAGCAGTGCGGCGGTACCATCGAGGTCCAATCGCCCATTGGCCAAGGAGCCACGTTCATCGTCCATTTACCCATCGCCGCCGAGAAAGTTTCCGCGTCCGGGGTTCACGTTCCCGCTGTGCTGCCTCCCAAACGAGCCGCGCGAATGCTCATCATCGATGACGACCCGGGGATCCGGGTTGCACTCAAAGCCTCACTGGCAGACCTCGCCGAGATCGTGGTCGCCGAGGATGCAACCGTCGCCAAAGACTTGCTTGCCGCGGATCGTGACTTCGATGCGATCCTCTGCGACGTCCTGATGCCAGGCGGCGGCGGACCGTCGCTCTACGAATGGGTGGTCACGCATCAGCCGGATTTGCTCGCCCGGCTCTGCTTCATGACGGGCGGTACGTTCACGCCCCAAACGAATGAGTTTCTCATCCGGGCGGCCCCTCCGTATATTTCCAAGCCGTTCACGAAGGCCGAACTGACTCGCTTTCTACTCCAACGATGCCCAACGGCCCCGCTCGGCGAGCGATCCCTAAGGTAGTCTTCAAGAACGATCACCCCGGACCTTGGCGAGCCACCACCGCACCCCGACGAATAGAAATCGCCAATCGCGAAAGAACTCGGGCGGTTTTCCCTCGAAGGCGTGCCCAATGAATTGCAAAGCCCACCCGACGGAAAAAAGCACGACCGCGACGACCCAGGCGAATTTCACGAACAACGATACCGCGAAGAATCCGAGCGAGACCACGATCATGGGGATCCCGAACGTGTGGCACAGACGATTGACCGGATGCCGGTGGCTCGCAGCATAGTCTGCGATCCAATCGTCCCAGCTTCGGGGGCTGAACAATGCCATCGTGCTTGGATCCTCACATGGCGCTTACGACCGTCGTTCACGGCGAAGCGGCTATCGACAGACCGCCGCTCCGCACGGGAAACCCAATCGGTCGTGCGGCGACGAGATTCGCTACTGCTGCTCCGCTTCGGCCTTGTCGGCGTCCGCTTGGAGCTTCTCGACGCATTTTTCGAGGCGGGCCAATTCAGCGTTGTATTTGTCCGCGGCCGCGGCGACGACTTCTTTGCCTTCGTTCTTTTTCGACTCGGCTTCGACTTGGGGGAACAGCTTCTCCGCGCAGGCAATGTCTTTGCAGGCGCACATTTCGTTCGCAAATTTAGTCATCGTGCTGGCTTCTTCAACCCCGCAAGCAGTGAGGCCCAACATGAAGGTTCCGCTCAGCAACAACGCGGGGGCGAAGGAGGTGCGGGTACGACCGGGGAGCAGATTGGCGTGCATCTCACGATGCTACCCGAAACCTCCGACCAGGGAACGACAACCTCCTGCAGTTGTGCTCAGTTTGTCACCTGGACCAGGTTCAACGAACCAACAATGCTGGCAGAGAGATCATTTGCGCATCACGCGCCAAACATGGTTTCTCAACCATCGATGGATCGATGAAACAGTGGAACGCCTTCTGGTCGTGGTTGGCAAGATATGGACCGCGAAGGCGTATCGGACGATACGAATCGCACGTTTCCGGTCAGTGACCCAAGGCGTCGTTCGTATCGAGTAGAACCTCGAAGCCGCCCCAGATCATCCGTTTGCCGTCAAACGGCATATCCGGTTTCATCTGCATACGCGGATCCTCCATGACCCGCTTGTTACCTTCGTCGCGGACCTTCTTCGAGGGCCACAGGACCCACGAGAAGACAATGCTCTCACCGTCGTTGGCCTTTACGGCGCCTTGAAAATCGGTGACCTTGCCAACGGGCACATCGTCGCCCCAGCACTCGACGACCTGTAGCGCTCCATACTCGCGAAAGACCTTGGCTGCCGTCGCGGATATCTCACGATAGGCAGCTTTCATGTCGGTAGGCACCGGTATGACGAATCCGTCCACGTAGCTCATCGTTGACTCCTTCCGCCGGAAACTCCCGGCCCATCGAGTATGCACATCACCTCTGCGATGAGGCAACTGCCGTCAGCCTAGAATGGAACAGTCCAGACGTGGTTCCGGTTGGAGCGCTGTTTTTTCGGCATACTCTATAAAATGATTCCCGCGCACGATTTGCCGTTCACGAGAGTATGTAATTGAGAGTTGGGCCATGCGTGCAAAAACCCCAACGACACGCCCACAAGCAAGCCTCAAAGGCACTGTCGTTCGTGGGTTCGTGCGGTATCTGGACAAGACCGGACGTCTCCACTCCGTCATGGCGAACGTTCCACCCGAGACCCACCAATTGATGGTCAACCCTCCCGTCGCAACGACCTGGGTATCCGGCAAACACAGCATCGCGATCATCGATGCCGTCGGAGCGGAAACCGACGCCGCAACCGTCCGGGAGATGACCCGGGCTGCTGTCGGGACACTCATCGAACTCCTTCAGGCGCCGCTCCGCGGTATTTTGCGATTGTTCGGCGCCTCGCCGCACGCCATGTACGAGCGCGCTTCGCTGATCATGGGCACGTCTTGGCGCGGCTACGAGTATCGCTACGAGCATCTCGCGGAGCGAGCCGGGCGGATCGAACTGCGCAGTAGCGGCGTACGCGAGAGTCTCATGAGCGGTGAGTCATGGGCCGCCGGGTTCGAGCAGCTCCTCGACATTTGCTCGGCGAAGGGCGAGGTGAAAGTGGAAACCGTGGTGATGGTGGGGAGCGATTCCGTCGTCACGTTACTCGTGGCGTGGCGTTGACCGTAGCTCGGCCAGACGCTCGTACATCCGCAACACCTCGGCGACCCCCCAGGCCTGGGCAAAGCACCCGCGAGGGGTGAACGGAGCTTCTCCATCGAAGATCTCGCTCACGCTTCCGAGCCCAGCATCCCCGACATGAGCGAGCAGCGGTTTGAGTAACCGCCGAGCTTGCTCACGATCCCCGTAGCACCGCAAGTGGGCCTCGACGAACGGTCCGATGAGCCAACTCCACACGGTGCCTTGATGATAGGCCCGATCGCGTTGGCGGAGATCGCCCTCGTATCGCGCTTGGTAACCCGACGCTTCGGGGGCCAAGCTGCGCAGTCCCATCGGAGTGTAGAGGTTTCGCCAGCACGCATCGACAACGGAGCGTTGCTGATCGATCGAAAGTGCGCTGTGGTGCAATGAAACCGCAAGGAGCTGATTGGGTCGAAGCGCGGACTCAGGGCCATCGGGCCCGTCGAGGACGTCGAAACAGTAACCGCGGGCGGGGTTCCAAAATCGCTGCATTCCTCGCCGAGCAACCGCTGCGGCTCGTCGCAGATCCATCGCGTCACGACCCTGCTGGTTTCGGAAGGCGATCATGATCTCGAGCGCGTTGTACCAAAGTGCATTGACCTCGATGGCTTTGCCGATGCGAGGTGTCACGACCCAGTCTCCGACTTTCGCGTCCATCCAGGTCAACTGAACGCCCGCTTCGCCGGCAAAGAGGAGCCCGTCGGCATCGACGTGAATCCCATACCGCGTGCCCGCAATGTGCCGCGAGACAATTTCCTCGAGCACTGGCATCAGCCTCGTCACGACATCCGTATCCGTCGTGGCGACGACGTATTGGCGTATCGCCTCGAAATACCAGAGCGTCGCGTCCACGGTGTTGTATTCCGGTGGCGCGAGAACGTCGGGAAATCGATTGGGCAGCATGCCCTCGTCGACGAACTCGGCAAACGTTTCGAGGATGGTTCGGCACAGCTCGGGTCGACCGGTCGAGAGCGTGAGCCCCGGCAACGCAATCATCGTGTCCCGTCCCCAATCGCCAAACCATGGGTAGCCCGCGAGGATCGAGGTCCCATGGGGGTTGGCCGTCGTCGCGCGTCGGACGACGAACTGATCCGCAGCGAGCACCAACTGTCGGACGCGGAGGTCGACGGGGGAACCAGCCTTGCGCCAGAGCTCGGCCTCGCGTGCCCGTTGTCGTTCCGACGCAGCGTCCACGTCGACGGAGACCGCGGCGTCCACGGAGGCGATGATCGTCACGACATCGCCCGGTGCCAACTCGAGATCGACGTGGCCGACTCGCAACCGGTCGTCCAACGCATCGAACCCTCTCAGCGATTCTTCACGGAGGTGCACGTCGCGATACCAGACGTGCTCTGCTTCCCAGGCACCAGCCGTCGTGTGGAGTGTCAGCCGCGTAACTCCCTCGAACATTTCGACCGCGAGGGCGTTGCCCTGAGCGCAGACCCCCATCGACCGATCGCCGGCTCGAGTCATCGCGTGGTAATCGCGATCGTTGACGAACGCCGCGAGCGACAGAGCGATCGGGCGCGAACCTGAGACCAGGGTGTAGTGGACGAAGGTCGTATTCGCCCCGTGCTCCATCCACACCCGTTTCTCGAGGACCGCATCGGCAAGCACATATCGCCAGACGGGAACGGTCCCCTCGAGCCCGAACGATTCGAGCCAGATGAATCCACGCGGCGCCACGGTGCCGTCCCGCCATTGGTTGGCGGCAAGCTCGAAGCGCTGGTGACCGATCGTGACGAGTTCTTCGACCTTGGCGAACAAGACCGCGCGGCCGAGCGGAGGCTCGAGCGCAGCAACCAGGAGTCCGTGATAGCGCCGCGTGTCGATCCCGCCTACGGTGCCGCACGCAAACCCACCGATCCCATTGGTGACGAGCCATTCACACCGCAGATTCGACGCGAGTTCGTGAAGGATCGCACGGTCAACGCGCACGGCCGGATCCAGCTCCCACGCAGACTTCATCATGGACGTTCCATTCGACATGACGTCCGCCTCGCGGTTGGCGTAATGTCCTGCGCAATGTACTTCGACGCGTTTCGACAGATGAGAAAGCAACTCGGCCAGCTCGACACGTGGCTCGGCAACGCAGCCGCCCATGCGGAGGCGAAATCATTCGACCCCAATCTCTATCTCGACTTCCGGCTCGCACCCGACCAATTCGCGTTCGCGCGACAGGTTCAGATCACCTGTGACACCGCCAAGCTCGGAGCCGCCCGCTTGACCGGCAAAGAGGCGCCCAAGCACGAGGACAACGAAAAGACCCTCGATGAGCTGCGGGCACGCGTACGAGCGGTCGCCGGCCACCTCGAAACCTTCGTGGCGTCGGATTTCGACGGGGCCGCGACGCGCGTCGTCACCCAACCGCGATGGAACGGCAAGATCATGCTCGGCGCCGACTACTTCATGGAGCACGTCGTGCCGAACTTCTTCTTCCATGCATCGCATGTCTACGCGATCTTGCGCCACAATGGCGTACCGATCGGCAAGAAGGATTACCTCGGGACGCTGACGATGCGCGACCCGTGAAATCCTGTTGGGGGTTTTTTCGTTCGCGCCGAGGAAGGGCTAGAACTTCGACGAGACGGTCAGCATGAGCAGCCGATCGTTCGAATCGCGAAGCCGGCTGCTGAGGGTGCGAACGAATCGCCAGAGCAGCTCGTAGGCGAGTTCGCGATCGACGAACATGAGGTCGCGCAAATCGTCCTTGGGCAGCTTGAGCAGGCGAGATTCCTCGTGGGCGATCGCGTCGGCGGAACGAGGCACATCGTCGTCGACGATCGACATTTCGCCGAAATACATCCCGGGCTTCAGGATGGCGAGGGCCTCTTCGCCCATGCCGGAGACGGAACGGCTGATCCGAATGCAGCCCTCGACGATGAGATAGAGGCCATCGCTTTCGTCACCGTGATTGAAGACGGGGGCGTTGACCCGGTACGAAACTTCCTGGGCCAAGGCGGCAATCCGCTGCAAATGAACCGGGAGCAAACCCTCGAACAGGGTGACCTGCCGAAGCAGGCGCTGCATGACGGCGATCCGATCCTCGCCGGAGCTCTCCTCCACTTCGGGTACATCGACGGGATCTGTCTCGGCGATCGCCGCTTGTTCGTCGCTGTCGTCCACGATTCCCAGCTCTTCGAGTCCGGAGCCCATACACGACACTTTACGCGAGAAGACCTACGCGACGGAACAGTCGACACACTGCGAGCAAGGGTAGGCCGATGATCCCGGTATAGTCACCGCCGTCGACGCGCTCGAACAACCGGAGACCGGCGTCCTCGATGCGATACGAGCCAGCGCAATCGAGGGGCTGACAGCGCGCGACATACTCGGTGGCTTCGTCTTCGTCGAAGGCGCGCATGTGCATACGGTGGACATCGACCGCAGATTCGACGGTTCCGGTGCTCGCGTCGAGCAGGACCACGCCGGTGGTCAAGTGATGGGTGCGACCGGACAACGACATCAACTGCGCCACGGCGCGTTCGGAAGTGCCGGGTTTGTGCAAGAGGACGCGCGGCGGGCCCGGCAAGACGGCGATCTGGTCTGCCGCCAGGATGTAGCTCTTACGCCCTTCGGGCTGAGGGGTCTTACGCCCTTCGGGCTGAGGGGTCTTACGCCCTTCGGGCTGAGGGGTCTTACGCCCTTCGGTGGCCCCGATGAGGTGGGAGGCCACACTCGTCGCCTTGAGGTGGGCCAACTGCAAGGCGAACTCGGCATCGGTGAGATGCTCGAACGTCCCATCGTAGGCCCGCTCGTCGACGGAGGGCGCAGCCGTCACGAACGGAACGCCGAGTCGAGCGAGAAGCTCTTGGCGATAGCGCGAGGTCGAGGCGAGCACGACCTGCGGAGGACCGGCTACTTCGAGCGACACGCTCGCGAACCTGGTTTGGTGCACCGGCTCTTCTTTTTGGTCACTTTCGCCGGAGGCTTGAGTTCGACCTCGGGCACCGGGACCGGAACCGGGGGCGACTCGACCACGGCATCGACCCCGTCGGCTCCGGTCGGGCGCGGCGAACCATCGACGCTGTCCGTGGGCGAAGACCCGTCGGCCACGCGAGACGACACATCGCCCATGGGTTCGGGCTCTTCCGGGGGGGCTTCGGGGGGAAGGTTGACCAGCATCGCCAGCACTTCGTCGCGACGAGCGGCGAGGCGCGGACACTCTTCGGGAACCTCGCGAGCAACCCCGGCGATCCCTGGCCCTGGTTCCTCGGGCACCTTGGCCTTCTCGACACGCGGGACGAAGTACTGAGCCGGGGCCGCTGCGATGGCGTCGAGCGCTTCGCGATAGGCCAGGCACGGGGTCAGCGACTTGGCAGCCTGGAGCAGATCGAGCGCCATGTTGAGTTGACGGTCGATGGCGGTCGCATTCGCGGGGTCGCGGGCGAGTTCTTCGAGCGCACGCCGACGGTCGTGATACGGCAGCGGGTGTTTTTGGTCGTTGACGAGCTCGAGCAAGAACGGGTGGCCGTGACTGCCCATCTTTTGGAGCGCGAGATCGAGGGCCTCGTCTCGCACGCGACGCGTTCGCATCAACGCACCGAGCTCGCTCGCGAAGGGCTCGGTATCGAGCAAGGCCGGACTTTGCCCGATGGCACCCGCATAGGCGGCGAGCGCCTGCGACTGCTTGCCCTTCCGTTGGGTCAGCAACCGCCCCTGTCGCCAAAGCAGGTCGGAGTCGTCGGGGAACTCGTCCCGGAGCGGATTGAGCAACTCCTCGGCCTCGTCCAGTTTGCCCTCGGCAATGAGGCCATCGATCCGCAAGAGGGCCTCGGGTGCGGGCACGAGCACGGGCTCGAGTCGTTCGGCCTCGTCGAGCGAGCTCTCCTCGCTCGCCCGCGTCTCGCCGAATCCGGGAATCCCGAGGCTTTCTGCCACGGCGTATCCATCGAACCCGAGCGACGATGCGGCGCCGATCATCAAGACCCCGACACCCGCCACGATGAGCCAAACCGAACGCGCGACCGAACGAGGCGGTGGTTCGGCGAACGAACGGGTCGAGGCGTATGGGCGTGAAGAGAACTCGTCCGAGGGGATCCGTAGCAAGGGTCCGCTCGGGGTTTCCACCCGGGACGGTCCGCTTCCGCGTCTCGGCATGCGCTCGGAGATGGCCGGATCGCTCGAAGTCGATTGAACTTCGAGCAGTGGCTCGAGGCTCTCCAAGGTTTCGATCACTTCGGCGGCGCTTTGGAAGCGGCCTTCGCGATCCTTGATCATGAGCTTCTCGACGACGCCCGCGAGCACCGGAGGTACGGAAGCCGGCAACGGATCGGGGTCCCGGCCCACTTGCATCCGCACGAGCGCGACCATGTCGTCGCTGTCGAATGGAAGCGAGCCCGCCAGCATCTGGTAGAGCATCACCCCCACCGAATAGAGGTCCGCTCGGTGGTCGGCCTCCATCCCCGCGGCCTGCTCGGGACTCATGTACGCGGGGGTGCCAAAGACCAACCCGGTCGTGGTCTTGTGCGCCCGAGCACCTTCGCGACCCACCATTTTGGAGATCCCGAAGTCGACCAACTTGAGAACCTCGCGACCGTCCGCATCACGGGTCACGAACACGTTCTCGGGTTTGACGTCGCGGTGGATCACCCCGCGTTTGTGGGCGTGATCGAGTCCCCGCAGGATCTGCAACACGAGGTTGACCGCTCGGCGTGGGGTCAAGGTGCCCCGAAGGACGTCGGCCAACTCGACGCCCTCGAGCAACTGCATCACCATGAACTTGATGCCCGTCGGCGTAGAGCCGAAATCGGTCACCTGGACGGTGTTCGGGTGATCCAGCCTGGACGCGGATTCCGCCTCGCGTTCGAAACGTCCCGAGATCTCGGCGTTGGGCGTGAGGTTCGGATGAAGAATTTTGATCGCGACGTCGCGCTTGAGCCCGAGGTGATGGGCCCTGAAGACGGCCGCCATTCCTCCGACGCCGAGCAAAGAATCGATGCGATAGCGGTCAGCGAAAGTCTTCCCCACCAGGGCGCGTAGGTCCCGATGGAGATCTTGGAGAGGGTCACCCATTCGCTGTCGGGCCGCATCATAGCAACTCCACCCTCGCAACAAGCTCGGGGCGAACGCGCCTTGAGATCCGGCGCCTTGGACGCTTAGAGCCTTCGCTAAGACGTTGGGCTAGAGCACCGATCGGTACCCAAGCCCCCAGCCCGAAGGGCGTGAGCCCCCAGCCCGAAGGGCGTGAGCCCCCAGCCCGAAGGGCGTGAGCCCCCAGCCCGAAGGGCGTGAGCCCCCAGCCCGAAGGGCGTGGTGTGACGCCGTGCCCAGCCCGGACACCGGAAACCGCCTTCGTCAGGGCTCGCGCTTGGGCCAAGAGGGGGGTTGACCCCCCCGAATCTCGGCAAACGAGCGCCGGCCAAGGGCCGCGTCGGGACGTCCGAGCATCGATTCGTAAGCGTCGCGCTCGAGCGCGAGCCGTTCACTCGGGGGGCGGCCTACCCCATCGAGCACCGCCCGTTTGAACACCGCGACGGCCGACGGCGATCGACGAGCGAGTGCCTCGGCGATCGCACGCATGCGCTCCTCGCCTTCGTCGATCGCAACCACGAGTTCGTCGACGAGACCGATCCGACGGGCTTCGTCGGCCCCGATCACTTCGCCGGTGCAGCCCAGTCGCAAGGCCTGACTCACGCCCACGCGGATCGCGAGATCCGCCGTTCCCCCGGCCCCAGGCACGATGCCGAGGCCGGTCTCAGGCAATCCAAACGTGGCCGAGGACGTTGCGAGCACCGTATCCACGGCGAGACAGAGCTCCACGCCAAAGCCGAGCGAGACCCCGGCCACGAGCGCCGTCGTGAACACGGGCAAGCGACGCAGGCGAACCATGATCGCCCGCTGCCACGCGACGTGTTCTGCGACCCGGGCGTCGTTCCACTCGGCCCGCTCGGTCACGTTCGCCCCCGCGACGAAGATCGGACGACCGCTCGCCCCAACGCGTCGGCTGGTGATCGAGAGGCATCGGACTTCGGACGATGCCTCGACGATCTCACACAACGCTTCGAACGACCGCAGCTCGGCGACGCCAATCTCGTTGGCCTTGCCGTGATCGAGTACGAGCCGAAGCCATCCGAGGCTGTCGTCGAACGTGGGGTGAAACCCGCTCAGCTTCGACGTATCGATCATTTACCGCACGCTTTGGAACCGGGGGCACAGGCGACGACCTCAGGAGGCGTCGATCCGCTGGCCCGACCCAGAAAATCACTGACTGCTTTGTAGGCTGCCAACGTTTCCTTGCTCGCGAAGGCGAGCGACTCGGGAACGATGACCGCCGCTTCGGCATCGTCCTGGCCGATCGTGAAACCGATCGACGGCTGCCCCACGTCGCTCGCTTTGGCGAGGGCCGTGATCTGCCCTTTGATCTCTTTTTGGGCGGCCTTGTCCTTCTGCCGATCCGCGATCGCCTTGAGCAGGAGCAGACGAAACCGAAGGTACCCTTCGAGATCGATCGAACTGCAGACCTGGCACCCCTCCATGGCACCGCGCACACGCGCGAGCCCCTGATCTCCAGCGAGGGACGTGGAACGCGGTTTGCCGAGGCCCTTGGCGATGTCGGTCGCAAGGGTCTGAGCCCCCGACCCGAACACGACGACGAGGGTCTTGCCCGAGGCAAAACTCACCCCTTCGATCGCATCCTTCTTGATGAAGATCTCGGCATGCTCGAGGTCGGTGCGGAAGTCCTTGGGAATGCCGATCGAGAGACGATCCGCCTTGACGCCCGCGAGGGTGAGCGAATCCGGTTGGTGGGCGATGATGAACTTGGATCCCTCGTTGTCCCCTTGAATCGCGGCAAACTCTTGCAGCGTCGCGACGACGGCTTCGTGGATCTTGCGAATACCACCGTTGGCCAACGCTTCGTCCTCGACGTTGGCCGCGAACAAGACGCTCGCTTGTCCATCCGGTTGAGCGTAGAGGGCAACCGCCAGATCGCCCGCGAACTGATCGAGCAACGCGTGCACTCCTCCGAGTGCTCCCTTGGCGATCGCCGTGAAGGGTTCGGGGATGAGGTCGAGCGGAACGTAGCGATCGAGTGACTCGTGAATGAGCTTCGGATCGCCGAAGGACAACGTCGTCGCAAACACGGAACCTGCCGGCAACCTCGACTCGAGTTCGGTCGCTCCTGTCCGCGGGCCACCGAGGGGTTCCACCCCGAGCTTGCGGAACGGCGCATGGGCGCGGGTCAGCAACGTGAGGTCCCGCTTGGTGCCAACCTCGGCCTCGACCTCGACCGTCTCCACTTCTTCGAGGACTTGCGCGAGCTGGGGTCCAAACGGCAGATCCCCGAGGGGGAGCATCGCTGCGGGATCGAGGTCGAGTGCTTTGAGGCCGTCGGCCCGGGCTCGGATGCGTCGGCCGGAACCCACTTTCGCACGCAATCCCGCGGACTGCTTCAGTTCGTCCGCCGTCATCCCGAGCCGGAGTTCATTCCCGCCTTCTTCGAGCAACAACCGAACGTCTTCGATCGGGAGCTCCCACATGCCCGCGCCGAGCGGTTGAGGACGCAGCGACGACGGCATGCCGTCGAGCACCCGACGCGCATCGATGACGCCGATGGCGGCGGAGAGTTCGAGGTCTTTGGGGCCGCTTCCGCCATCCGGAGGGATCGCAAGCGCCAACGCGTGCAACGCATCGACATCGATGTTGCCGAGGAAGCCGGGGCCAAAGCCGGTCGTCAACAACATGGCTTGCAGCTGAGCCATCGGATCGCTCGGCGTATCGGGGGTCGCGTTGGCCGTGATCTGTTTCACGGCCTCCATCACGTCAGCCACTCCCTCCAACGCGAGCTGCACATGAATCTTCGCCTTGGGTGGTTTGGGGGTGGTCGCTTTTTGGGGAATCGTCGCGACCTTTTCCCCACCGCCCGCAGGTTTGCGTGCCGCCTCATCGGCCGGATCGGTCGTCGGGGCGACGGTCTCCGCCGTCGAAGTTTTCTCGCAATTGAAAAGGGTCAGCGAGCCGACCAGAGCCGCGCCACAAGCGAGCGAACGCGCGTTGAACATGAGCGCAGTGTACACGAGAGCCGGAGCGCAATTTACGTTCCGTGAACCGGGGCGACCCCTGTGTCTCGGCACACGTGATAGGTTCGGAAGTAGGACAGACTCTATGCGGATCCTCGGCTGCATCAGCTTCGTCGCGACCGTTGGGCTGCTTGGGGGGTGCGATTCGGGCACCCCCGAGGATCTCGGCTTGCCCCAGACCAAAGACATCTCGGAGCTCAAGCAAGCTCCGAAGACCGACATGTCCAAAGCAGAGCTCGAAGAAGCTCGCCGTCGCGCCGGATTCAAATCGCCGAGCGAGCGACAAGCCGAAGCTTTGGCGGTCTATGTCGCCTCGGAAAAAAGCTACGTCAAAGGGCGGCTCAAAGGGTTTCGCCGGCTCACCACGGACCTCCGAGGGATGCTGACCGAGATCGAAAAAGAAGCTCCGAAATGGACCAAGGCCCGCGATCCCGATGCCGCGTTCGCGAAGTTCCGCACCAAGTACGGGAAACGGACGAAAAAATTCAACGACGACTACGAGAAACTCACGGAGGAACACAGCCGCGGCGGGGACACGACGGCCGAGCTCGACAAAGCCGTCCGCGATTGGCAGAACCTCAATGATGATCTCGGACCGGGCATCTCCGAGGCCGACGCGTTCGCGGCAGCCTTGTCCGCCATTCGCACCCAACTCGACGTCGTCGACCAAGCCATCGATGCGATCGAAAAGGACGACAGCATCGAAGCCGAGGATTAATCTACGAGGGGCCTTTCGCAAAGGCCCCTCGCTGCGGCGAAGCTTCACGCCCTCCAGGCTGATGCTGCCTGAGCACTCCCCAAACGGCGCCTGCCGGCGCTCCGCTTCTACCGGCCTTTCGCAAAGGCCCTTCGCTCGCAGACCTGGCGGTGCTGGGGTCCGTCTAGGCCGGTGACCATGCCCCGACGCTGTAACCAGAACCCGACGCGCGACGATAGTCGCTCGCCCTTGCTGCCGTGGACCTGATCCGTCGATTCCTCACCCGCTACGCCTGGCGCAATATCCCGCACTATGTCGCGGGAATCGCGATGCTGGCGGCGACCAATTGGGTGGTCGTGCGCATTCCGGCCATCATGGGGGAAGCGCTCAACGTACTCCACGCGGGGGGTCCCGAAGCGCTCCTCGGCGCCCGACGTCTGGCGCTCGAACTCGTGATCCTCGGGTTCGTGGTGATCGTCGTCCGCACGCTCTCTCGCGTGCTGTTTTTCAATCCGGGACGCGAGCTCGAGCACCGACTGCGCCTCGACCTGTTCGAGCACCTGCTCGGCATGCAGCGCCCCTACTTCGCGCAGCACAAGGTCGGCGAGCTCGTCAGCATTGCTAGCAACGATACGACCTCGGTGCGGTTGCTCGTCGGCTTTGCCGGGCTGCAGCTGTGCAACGTCGCAGTCGCAGTACCTCTCCACCTCTACCAGATGGTCGCGACCGACGCGGTGCTGACCCTCTGGTGCCTCGCACCGATCTTCGTCGGAGCGTTCTACATGCGTTGGACCGTGCGCCGCTTCTTTGGCCTGGTCCGCGACAGCATGCAGCTCTTGGCCAAGCTCTCCGATCGCGTGCTCGAGTGTTATTCGGGCATCGGCACGATTCGCTCGCATGCGGCCGAAGAGCATGCTCGGGCTCGATTCGAGCAGTTCAATCGCGAGTACCTCGAACTCCAGCTGAAGGTATCGAACATCCGTGCGTTCGGCATGCCCGTGTTGTCGTTTTCTGGCTTCGTCGCGGCCGGGATCGTGCTCTGGATCGGTGGCAACCGAGTCGTCCTCGGCGAGATCGCGGTCGGCGACTTGGCCACATTCACTGCGTTGTTGATGTCGATGGTTTCGATCCTGACGGGGCTCGCATGGGTGCTCGCGGCAATCTCCCGCGGGTTCGTCTCGCTCGACCGCGTCGATGCCGTGCTGCGAACCGATGCGGGGCTGCCACCGGTCGTGGCCGAGCTCGACATCGACGTACCGCCCACCCTCGAGCTACGCGGGCTCACGTTTCGCTATCCCGATGGCGAAAATGATGTGCTCGACGACATCCACTTGACCGTCCGCCCCGGTCGAACGCTCGGGATCTTCGGCAAGACGGGCTCCGGCAAGACGACCCTGCTCGACCTCATCGCACGCGTGCGCACGCCACCCGAGGGGACGATCTTCTGCGACGGAGTCGACATCACCCAGGTCGACCTTCGGTCGCTGCGCCGCGGCATGGCGATCGTTCCTCAATCCGCTTTCCTGTTCTCGACCACGTTGCGTGAGAACGTCGCGCTCGCAGACGCCCGGGTCGAATCTGGTCGGCCCAGCAAAGGGTGGCTTCGTACCGCCGCCAAGACCGACTCCGCAGCGCTCATCGAAGCGATCCACGCAGACGAGGCCAAGCTGCGATCCGTGCTCGATGCCGCTGCGCTGCACGAAGACCTCGATGCGTTGCCCCAAGGGCTCGACACGGTGGTGGGCGAACGCGGCGTGATGCTGTCTGGAGGTCAGCGGCAACGCGCGGCGTTGGCCCGTGCGCTCTACCAGGCTCGTCCGATCCTGATGCTCGACGACGTCTTGAGCGCGGTCGACCAAGGCACCGAAACCCGCATGGTGCAGGCGATCCGCCGGCTACGAACGTCGAACGACCTCGATACCGCACCGACGACGATCATCGTCTCGCATCGCACGAGCGTGCTCGAACACGCCGACGAGATCATCGTCCTCGATCACGGTCGGATCATCGAACGCGGCACCCACCCAGAGCTCATGGCACGCAACGGGCCCTACGCCGAGACCCACCTGCATCAGGGGCAAGAGGGAGTTGCGAGGCATGCGTAACGGCACGCCCCAAGCTCCCGAACCATCGACGTTTTCGCTGCTGCGGCGGTTCATGGTGTTCGCGCGTCCGCACGCGCGTTGGCTCAGCCTCGGGCTCGCCATGATCCCGCTCGTCGCGGCCATGCAGACGTTGCGTCCCTTGCTCCTCAAGCACGCGATCGATGTCAGCATTCCCACGCACGACATCCTTGGCCTGCGGGTCATCGGGATCGGATTCCTCGTGGCCGTCGTGGCGGAGTTCCTTTGCGGGGCGGCTCAAACCTATGCGCTCCAGCGCGGCGGGAACCTGATGATCGGCGACGTCCGTTCGAAGGTCTTCGACCACGTCCTCCGCCTTCCCGCCCGCTTCTTCGACAATCACGCGCTCGGCAGTTTGCTGACCCGCACGACGTCCGATGTCGAAGCGTTGAGCGAAACGCTCTCGCTCGGCGTGTTCTTGATCGTGAGCGACATCGTGATGATCCTCTCGATCTTGGTCGCGATGTTCGTGCTGAGCCCCTGGCTCACGCTCATCAGCCTCGCGGTCGCGCCGATCCTGTTCGTCCTCATCCGGGTGTTCGGCGGCACCTTGCGGCGCCTTCAATTGCGCGCACGCACGGCTCAATCGGCACAAAACGGCTATTTGGCCGAGCAGCTGACCGGGGTGACCGTCGTTCAGCTGTTTGGCCGCGAAGCCGCGGCCCTGGCGGAGTTCGAACGACGGGGCGTCGAGTACACGACCGCAACCCAACAAGCGAACATTCTCGACGCGCTCATCTATTCGATCATGGATGGCGTCTCCGCCTTCGCGATCGCGCTCCTGCTCTACTTTGCTGCGCCGAGCGTGCTCGGTGATCACGCGGCGATCGAACTCGGCTTACTGTTCGCGTTCACCGAATATCTGCAGCGCATCTTCGTACCCGTCAAAGAGTTCTCCGGCAAGCTCGCCACGATCCAGCGCGCCTCGGCCTCGCTCGAACGCATCTATGGCCTGCTCGACGAACCCACCGAGCCGACCGAACCGACGGGTCATGCGACCGGCGATCCGCTGGCCGGATGGCAGGGCGGCCTACGCTTTCGCGACGTCTCGTTCCGCTACAAGAAGCAAGGCCCCGACGCGCTCAAAGAGATCTCGTTCGAGCTGGCCCCCGGTGAGGTGGTGGCCATCGTGGGGCGCACCGGTTCGGGCAAAAGCAGCCTCGGCAAGATCCTGAGCTGCTTCTACGACGGGTATCGCGGCTCGGTCGAACTCGACACCCCCGCAGGCCCCATCGAACTGTCCACCTTGCCACCGATCGCCGTCCGGCGACACGTCCTCATGGTTCAACAGGATGTGTTCCTGTTCAACGACAACGTGGCTTACAACGTCGCGGTCGGCGATGAAGCACTCATCGAGGACCGTGAGCGGCTCATGAACGCCCTCGACCTCGTCCACGCGGACCGCTCGATCCATGCGCGGGGTGGCTTGGATTTCGAAGTCGGCGAACGTGGTGTGAACCTGTCCGTCGGCGAGGCCCAGCTCATCGCATTCGCCCGCGTCGCCGCCCGGCAGCCCACGTTGCTCATCCTCGATGAAGCGACGGCGAGCGTCGACAGCGTGACCGAACAGAAGGTGCAGAACGCGATCGAACAGCTGCTCGAGGGGCGCAGCGTGATCGTGATCGCTCACCGGCTCAGCACAGTGAGGCGAGCCGATCGGATCATCGTGTTGGACGGGGGGCGGATCGCGGAGATCGGTAAGCACGAAGAACTCATGGCGAGGGACGGCGTCTACGCGGAGCTCTATCGCATGGGCTTCCGCGAGCCCGCCGAACCCCCTCCAACCTGAGGCTTGCGGCCGCGTAGGGCGTTCACGCGGTCGCTTGACGACCCGCCGTTCACGTGCCGGCGGGACCCACGACAGGTCGGTCAAAGAGACTCCGACCCCGTCGAGTCCCGAGCTTTGCAAGTGCCAATGCGGGCCGGACTCGAGCCCGAAATAGGCCTTCCCGCTCGTTGCGCCCGCACGATATCAATCGATGGAACCATTCGGCATTCTCGGCCCGGGCCGCGCAAGCCAAAGCGCTGTCCAACGGGCTGCTGCGTGTTCCATGGGACAAGGCCATGCACACACTCCGGCAAGGACCCCGGTATCGAGAGCTGCTGTCGAACGTGATTCAGGGCGAATCGATGCCGATCGCACCCGTCGCGTTTTGGCGCCACCACCCGATCGCGGATCAGGACGGGGTCGCCCTCGCCGAATCCACCATTGCCTTTCAGCGCCGTTTCGACTGTGACTTTGTCAAAATCACACCCGCCTCCAGCTTTCAGCTGCGGGACTATGGGCTGACAGACAGGTGGGATCACGATCCGCTGGGACGACGCACACTCGGACCCGGTCCCGTCGAGAGCCCGCAGCATTGGTGGTCCCTACCCAAGCTCGATCCTCACACCGGGTTCCTCGCACGCTATCTGGAGTGCGCGGTTCGGGTACGAAGCGCCCTTCCGGCGCACATTCCAGTGGTTCAGACGGTCTTCAACCCGGTGTTTCAGGCGACCGCGCTCTCGACCGGCGGACTCCCCCATCATTTACATACCGCTCCGGAAGCGGTTCGAGCGGGGTTGACTCGGATCGCCGAGAACACGGTCGCCTTGATCTCGGCACTTCGGGATTGCGGTATCGATGGCGTGTTCCTGGCAAGTCAACACGTGAATGCCGAGTCGATGCCCGAGGCGGTTTACGCAGACTGGGCATTGCCCTTCGATCGCGACTGCATCGTGGCCGCGGAGGGGTTGCCTTTCAACATGCTCCATCTGCACGGACAACGGCCGCATCTCCGACTCGCAAATCGATTTGGCGTCGATCTCGTGCATTTCGCGGCCCCCGACGACCTATTGCCGAGTCAGGCCTTTCGTTCGAGTCGGGTGGCGCTTTCGACCGGTCTGCTCGGTTCGGATCTGCTGTCGACCGAACCAGATCACGTATTCCGCCGAACCGAACAGCTGCTCGATCGTTGGAAGGGTCCCCACTTCGTTTTGGCTGCTGGATGTGTGGTACCGCTCGGGGCCCCGGACCAGAATATCGATGCCGCCATTGCCTGTGCTCGAACGCCAAGGCCCGATCGTCTGCGACTGGCGGAATGCGCATGAGCAGAGTGCTTCCGCTCGACGCTGGCGGACCCACCGACCGCCCTTTCGAAGGTTTCCCTCGCCCGGAAGAGGCGACCAGCATCGGCGATCGTTTTACACAGATCGCAGAGCGCACCCCCGAACGAACGGCACTGGTCGATCTCGCAGGCCATCACTTCACCTACCGCCAAGTCCATCACCGATCCAATGGAATCGCGGCCATGCTCGACGACCGTTTGGGGCCCAGCCGAGAACCCATCGCGATCCTCCTCGAGCACGGTTGCGAGTTTCCCATCGCAATGTTGGGTGTGCTCAAAAGTGGCCGGCCCTATGTCCCGCTCGATGCCCGGTTTCCAACGGCGAGAAATCGTCGAATCCTCGAGCAGGCCAAAGCCGCGTTCGTCTTGGGCCAAGGTGGACGCGACTTCGACGGCGTGACCCCACGCGAGCACTACCACCCGCGACACAGCGTGACCGGATCCGACGTCGCTTACATCATCTACACCTCGGGAAGTACCGGCGAACCGAAGGGCGTCTTCCAAGACCACGCGGGCGTGCTGCACGATGTGATGCAATACGCCAACGCCATTCACTTCGGCCCCGACGATCGATCGACACAACTCTATTCACCGAGCGTCAGTGGTGCGATCCGTGACATCTACGGCACGCTGCTGACCGGCGCGCGTCTGTGTATTTTTTCGCCGGCCGTGCAGGGTATCGATGACTTGCATGCATTCATCGAAGCTCAGGGGGTGACCATTCTTCATTCGGTGCCCGCCTTGTTCCGCCGGTTCGTTCAAACGCTCACTCCGCCGACAGTGCTGTCGTCCGTACGGCTCGTGTATTTGGCCGGCGACCGGGTCGACGTCGAGGACGTCCATCGTTTTCGCACGCTGTGCCCACGTGGAAGCTTTTTGTATACGGGGATCGGCTCCACCGAGAACGCGACCCTCTACCGTCATTGGTTCATCGATCACGACACGACCTTGCCGACCGGTCTCCTCCCCGTCGGCCGCGAACTTCCCGAACGCAAGGTCACCTTGCGGGGACCCGAGGGCGAGGAGGTCCCGCAAGGAATGGTCGGAGAGATCCACGTCGCGAGCCGCTACGTGGCCCTCGGATACTGGCGAGACGAAGCGCAGACGGCCAGAGCGTTTCATCGCTCGAACGAGGATGCCAGGGTCCGAGTTCTGCGCACCGGGGATGTCGGTCGAATCCGTGCCGATGGGTTGTTGGAATACCTCGGGCGTGCAGACGACCAACTGAAGATCCGCGGGCATCGGGTCGAGCCCGCGGAAGTGGAAGCTGCCATCAAAGGACTGCAGGGCGTCCACGATGCCTCGCTCGTCGTCCGGGGACCCGCCACTGATTCACCGGCATTGGTTGCCTATGTCGTCGCGGATCGTGCGGTCGCGGACCTGAAGCGCGAACTCTTCGAGCTGTTGCCGAACTACGCCGTGCCAAGCGAGATCGTGGCCATGCCCGCGTTACCCTTGCTGCCCAACCACAAGGTCGATCGACGATCGCTCGCGCACGATGCGGAACGTCGAATGAATCGAGACACGAGTCATGGCCGATCGCTCACCGCGACCGAACGGGTGATCGCTCACGAGATGTCGCGCGTGCTCGGCCGGCGGGTCACGGCCGCGGATGCGGACTTCTTTGCCTTGGGCGGGGACTCGCTCACGGCGTTGGCGTTCTTGAACGGCCTTCAACATCGGATGCGGGTTCTGGTCCCGCACGACGTTTTGCTCACGGCATCCACCGTGAGTCGAATCGCTCGGTGGATCGGCCACGATCTGCAAGGAGAACGCCGCGAGGGCGCGGTACTCATCCGATCCGGTCACCCCGAGCGTCGCCCACTGTTTGTTTTGCCAGGGCGGCAAGGAACTTTGTACGGGGCGCAAATCCTGTCTCAGCGTCTATCGTATTCGTGTGCGGTGTACGGACTCCCCGATCCTGGATTCGTTCGACCGGGGTCGACCGCCAATTCGATCGAAGCGATGGCCGAGTATGCCATTGCGGAGATCCAGAAGATTCAACCACAAGGCCCGTATCGCTTGTTCGGCGCGTGTGTGGGCGGCAAGGTGGCGTATGAAATGGCTCACCGCCTTTTCACGAGCCGCACAAACCGTGGAGCTACTTGCGATCGTGGATACACGGCCCGAGCCCTCTCGCCGACCATTGGGTGCGCGCCTCGACTGGATGAAACAGGTGCTGAACCGACCGAACTGGCCATTCCTACGCCTCAAAGCAGCAGCCAAACTCCGCTCCCACATTGAGATGTTCGCCACACACACACGGCGGCCATCCCCTCGCCACGATGACGACGCCTTGGCGACTGCACTCGATGTTCGGGAAGCGAGGACCCGCGCGCATCGAGCGTATCGACCGCCCCCCTATCCGGGAACGATCCACCTATTTCGTCCGAGGCTCTGCGATCCCGAGCGCGAGCGGCTGCCGGAGGACTTTGGATGGAGCGTCTATGCGCAGCGGGTGAAGGTGCTGCGAGTCACCGGAAGTCACCTGGACGCCCTTGGTCAACGAGGCCCCGGCAGCCTTGCCGACGAACTCCACCGCACGTTGAGCGAACTCGATCGACCGGACTCCCCCACTACTTCTCCGTAAGCCCAGGAGCTGGAGCCATCGACGTGCGGCGGCAGCTTGGCTGCGGTAGATACCCAGTGGTTCGGGGGCTATGGCCCGAGCCACTGGGCATCGGGCCATCGGCCCAAACCGTCAAGTTGCACGACGTTGCTGTTCCAGAGTCGCGAGGAATCCTGCGATCGCGCCGGGATCGAGGCCGAGGTCGTCATAGGCTCGGTCCTCCTCGAAGTCGACCCACTGCACGGGGCGTCCCGCACCGAGGTGGTAGCCGAGGCGATCGGCGACCGCGACCATGTTGCCGACCTGAGAGTAACCGCCGGGTTCTTCGCTCCAATCGCGGTACACGTGATGGCGACGGCAGGCTTCGGAGACCCGGTCGGGTAGCCCCCAGCGCGATGCCACGCGAGCGCCGACGAACGCGTGGAGCCGGTGGATGACGAGATCGATCTCGTGATCGAGTGCACCGGGCGGGCGATTGTGCTGCATGAACTCCATCAGCACGGTTCGGCCGATGTCATGCATCAACCCGCAGACGAACGCGAACTCGGAGTCGAGGCGAAGATGGGTGCAGAGCAGCCGTGTCGCCATCGCGACACCCACGGCGTGTTCACGCTCGCGGGAAAGCGCCGCAGCAGCGCGGCCACGGAAGAAGTGGGCTTCGGCCACGGCTTGATACAAGATGTCGCGGACCATGCCGGTTCCGAGTCGCATGACCGATTGGGTCAACGTCCGGACTTGGAGCCCATAGATCGAGGAGTTGGCGACTGCGAAAACACGTGCCGCGAGCACCGGATCCGCGGCGATCACCTGTTGCAGCTGTCGCGGACTCGTCTTGGGTTCGTTGGCGATCGCGAGCGCATCCACGGCCGCCTGCGGCAACATCGGCATCTTGAATCGATCGGACGACACGAATCGGAGGACCTGATCGGCGACGGCCTCGACCCGTCGACGTTCACGGACCTCCGGAGGATCCGTTTCCGCATTCTCGCCACGTTCCCATTCGAGCTCGGAACGAGGCGCATCCGATGTTCGGCTCACCGCCTTCCGCATGCGACACCCCAGTCACGCATCGACCCAACCAACACCGACCTTTCGTCGGCTCCCGGATCTGGCCGCTCACGTCACGGTTCGCCCGAGTGCGACGCCCGTGATGGGCCCTATCGTCGTTCGAAGTCGCCGATGAACTCGAGGGGGCGGCCGACTTGCCGTGAAGCCTGAACGGCATCGCGGAGCTGCTCGAACAAACGGCGATGATGGGGGAGCCCGTAGAGCACGAAATCGGGATGGGAGCGATCGATGCCCGTGAGCGTGATCTTGCCGTTGCCAAGGACCCGGTCGAACAAGCTTTGCCCATAGCGCACGTCGAGCACTCGCCAAAGTTCGACGCTATCGACCTGTTTCGCGAATACCCCCCGCTCGAACTCGACCCTGCGGTCCGTGACTCGGTAACGCGTGGTCTTGTGCTTGAGGAATTCCCAAAGCATGCCTGGCACACCAACGAAGCCGAGGACCCACAGCGGATATGAAGCGACTTGGGGCACGAAGGCCAGGCCGTAGGCCACAGCCCCCCCGAGTACACAGACGAGGAACCACTTGAGATAGCCACCGAGGGCAACGGTGTGATTGCACACCCCTTCGAACAAAACCTCGCCGGGCCCGGTCGTGGGTGGGCGCGGCCCGGAAGGTGGCGGGGATCCGACGGGGGGCTCGGGGTGTTGCATGGTCATCGCCGTTCGGGTGGGACCGCGAGAATAACTTGGCGGAACCGTCTGGACGCGATCGCCAATCGTTGGCCATTTGCGGGCGCCTACCGAGCCGCCAACAGCGCGAAGCCGTCCGCTCCCGAACCGCGCGCTGGCGTGGAGCTTGCTCTGAGTGCGGCGGTGTCAAGGCTTCGACGCCACCGGCTTCGCTCCCTCGCCTGGGGTCTCGCTCTCGGCCTCGTCACATTCGTCTTCGGCACACCGGCTTGGGCCGCCCCACCGGACCTGCGAACCTCCGTGAACCCCAATGTGGGGGCGGTCGTTCAGGTCATCCCTCGACTCTCGCTCGGGGCTTCGCTGCGGACCCCGGTGATCGTCGCCCATCCTGGCTTCAGCGATCGCTGGTCGCTCTTGCTGCGCGGCGGAATGCAAGTTCAGGTGAACCCGATCTTCAGCGCGTTCGGGCACTACCTGTTCGCCGAAGGTCGATTCCCATTCGAGGGCCCCGGCGACCGTGAACACACCGCAGGGCTCGGCCTGCGACTCGGGAGTCGCGGCGAACGGTTCGTCATTACCAATGCCATCAGCGTGGACCTGCGAACGTATCGCGAGAACGGCAAATGGCAATTCCACGTGCGTCCTCGGGATGAGGTCCGTTTGACGGGCGTGTTTCGCCCGTGGCTACAGTTGAGCGCGTTGTCGGAAGTGCTGATCCAGTCTTCGCTCGGACTCGTCGACATGTTTCAGCTCCGCACCGGACTCGCCCTGCACGGGGAGCTCACGAAGGCGCGCGCGCAAGGTGCCCCGCAGCGCAAGCGTCCACCCATCGGGTGCTTTTGGCTGTTGGGCGCACGCGCCGGCTTGTGGCCGGTCGCACTCGTCGACGGGACTTCGGGCACGACCTCCGCGGCAGAGCAGGACCGCGCCGGAACGGTCGATCTGGTGCTCGACGTCTCGGTGACGGGGCTCTTCTGAAGCGCGACGCCGCGATCGATTGCCCGCGATCCCCCCCGTGCTTATCCTCGCGCGAACATGGGTACCCCCAGGCACTCCAAAGTCCTCATTCTCGGTGCGGGCCCTGCAGGCTACACCGCGGCGCTCTACACTGCGCGCGCTGAACTCCGTCCCGTCATGTTGACCGGCCCGCAACCGGGTGGGCAGCTCACCACGACCACGGACGTCGAGAACTTCCCGGGCTATCCGAAGGGAGTGACGGGACCCGAAATGATGGACGAGTTCCGTGCCCAGGCCGAACGGTTCGGCACCGAGATCCTTCACGATCTCGCGGTCGAAGTCGATCTCTCGCGACGGCCATTCACGGTCCGCGGCGACAGTACGACCTACACCGCCGACGCACTGATCGTCGCGACCGGAGCGAGTGCCAAGTACCTCGGGATCCCCTCCGAGCAACGTCTGCGGAACCACGGCGTGACCGCGTGTGCCACCTGCGACGGCGCATTCTATCGCAATCAGGACGTCGCGGTGATCGGCGGAGGCGATACCGCCATGGAGGAGGCCATGTTCCTCACCCGCATGTGCCGATCGGTGCACATCATCCATCGCCGGCACGAGTTTCGCGCAAGCCAGATCATGCAGCGACGCGTGCTCGAGAATCCGAAAATCCACGTCCACTGGAATCGCCAGGTCAAAGAGGTGCTCGGAGAACACGGCGTCATTGGCCTCCTGCTCGAAGACACGAGCGGGGGACCCGACGAGCGTCTCGACCTCACGGGGATGTTCCTCGCGATCGGTCACGAGCCAAACAGCCAGCCGTTTCGCGGTCAGCTGGCGATGGACGACCAGGGCTACATCACGATCGCGCGACCAGGAACGACGTGGAGCAGCGTCGAGGGCGTGTTCGTGTGCGGAGACGTAGCCGACAAAGTCTACCGACAAGCAATTTCCGCGGCCGGAACCGGCTGCATGGCGGCCATCGACGCGGAGCGATGGCTGGCCGAACACGATGCATGAACCCCGACCCCCGAACCGTCGTGGAGGCTCGCGAGGTTCACGGCTTTCCGCCGGGCACGTCGACGTCGACTTCGCCCGTCACGTCGGCGGCTTCGGGGGCTTGGATATCGATGAAGTTGTGGATGAATCCACAGCTCGAGCACACCATGGATTTGATCGGGGCCGAGCGGGTGAATCCTCCGTTCGGATCGCCAAACCGAACGGTGCTGAGGGCGAGCGGAATGGGCGAACGATCACGCCCGGCAAACACCGCAACCGGAAGCACCGAGCCACCACACACGGCGCAACATCGCAACGCCCCCGCGCGACGGAGCTCGCGATCGGCTGCTCGACTGCGCCGTTCGGACTCTTTGAGCTCGTCGACCTCCGCCTTCAGGTCGCCGTTTTCACGCTCGAGATCCGCGACCTGCAGGGTCAGCGCCTGAAGCTCGTCGCGGTACGACACGGGACCAAGCCTAGCATCTCGTCCAACACCCCATGACGCGTTTCTTTCAATCGCGAACCTGCACGTCCGACGACTGCGGCCTACGATTTCCCGTCGATGCCGACAGCCCGCTCGGGGAGCGATGTCCGCGATGTGGTTTACCCACCCAACGAGACGGCGCACCGTACCGGACGCACGGTGTCGCGCCGACGGATTTCCGACCTCTTCTCCAACTCGAAATTCTCCTCGACAACGTCCGCAGCCTGACGAACGTGGGCTCGATCTTCCGGACCGCGGATGGTGCGGGTGTGGCCCATATGCACCTCGGAGGCATCACCCCTACCCCGGACCACCCGAAGCTCGCCAAGACGGCCCTGGGAGCCGAAAAGTGGATTCCCTGGACCCACCATCCCGATCCCGTTCATGCGGCCGAAGGCTTGGTCGAACAGGGCGCTCGACTGTGGGCGCTCGAAGGCGGGCCCGCATCGACATCATTGTTCGATCGGTCGCTCCGAGGTGACGCCTTGCCGGGTCGCCTCGTGTTGGTGTTGGGTCACGAAGTCTCGGGGGTCGACCCGCGGATCGTGAACCTCTGCGATCGGACGCTGTATATCCCGATGTTGGGTGGCAAGGATTCGCTCAACGTTTCCGTGGCGATGGGCGTCGCGAGCTACGTTCTTCGTTTCGGCGACCACCAGCCGCGGTCCTGATCGCCCGAAAACTGCGTTTTTTCGCAGCGTCCGCGGTTGCGTGGCAGCGTCGCGCTCGTGTGGCCGAGCGATTCGCAGAACGCGCCGAACAACACCGATGTGGCGCAGCCCGATGGGCGGGTTACGGGGATCCGAGCCGTTCCCAGGCTGCTGACGCAGTGGCTATGGCACAATGCCTACCTCGCTCTGGTCTTGGCGGCGGCGCTGGTGATCACGCGAACCGTCCACTTTTCGCCCCCGGAGCGGGTTCGAACCCACGAGCAAGGGGTCGCGGAGGTCGTGGGAGATGCGCCTCGACAAGAGTTTGCATCGCACGGTTCCAATCCTCGATCGGTGCAAGCGCGAGCCACGTTGCGCATGTACGCGGACAACGAACTCGAGGTCGATCACCCCGATCCGGCGACGGACGCACGCGCGCAACTCCTGTCGCAGCCGGTCGTGACGACGCTGCTCGGCATGAACGCGACCATCGAACAAACCATCCGACTCGATGATGGTCAGCTCGTGGTCGATCTCGTAGTGCACGCCACTCCTCGACTCCAACCCGCTCGCGAACGCGGCGAGGACGAGGTCGTGCTCGAAGCCGAAATCTCGGTCCAAAGCCATCGGCGCGCCTGGTGGACGGGCCGACAGCAGCAGCGCGTGCATTTGCACACGCGCGCCTTTCTGTCACGCATCGAACACTACGGACACCGGCTCGTGTTCACGGTCGACGAACATCTCTTCAGCTTGGACCTCGAGGTCCACCGACATGGCCGCGCGCTCGGAGACCCCACACTCGCGAGCCGACCGTGATATCGTCTAGACCAGTTTTCCCGAACGGGGTCGCGAACCTGGCGAAATTGGTAGACGCGCTGGATTTAGGTTCCAGTACCGCGAGGTGTGGGGGTTCAAGTCCCCCGGTTCGCACGCTTTCTCGCGCGGCGGGGCAGCGATCTTCATCTACGGGCAGAGGTATGATTTGGACATGCAGGAGTCGTCGCCAAACGGGCCCCACGCCCCTTCGGGGCCGAACGAGCTCCACACCCCTTCGGGGCTGAAGGGGCCTCTCGCACTTGCCGTCTTGCTGTGGTCGGCGAGCGGTTTTCTCGCCTGGAAAGGGCTCTGGTGGCCACTTTGGGCGATGCTGGGACTCGGAGCCATCGCGCTGTTCGGCGGCATTGTCCTCATCGCGGCGCGACGGCCCACGGTCCCGATCGACGCCGAACTCGATCCAAGTCGCCCGAGAGCGACCCCGGTCCGCACGCCCAACGCGCGTGAGTCCGGCGGCCGTTCGCGCCTGACCTGACGAGTTTCCAGGTAGAGCATCTCTGCACTCGCAGACGCCATCGGGGGAGCGCAAGCCGCTCTGACGCCAATCGGTAGAGGGGCCTCGGCGGAAGGCCCCTTGGCGAACCGACTAGAGCATCGGCGAAGCCAACGACCCGGGTTGGCGAAGGAGCTGACGCACCATTCGCACCACTGACTTGACTACCGGATGGCCTTTGATGAACACCACCCCGACCACGTGGCGCTCATCCCCCGACACGAGCACAGCGTGTTCGCCGACGAGCACGCGCACCGAGGGCTCGTTGGCGATCTGTCGCAACTTCACGGCTTCCATCACGATCGGCTTCCACTTTTCTTCGCCGACCCATGCTGGCATCGAGTCGCTGTTTTGCGCCTGCTCCGCAGTCATGTCGAGAACCGCTACGATGCCGTCGTGGCGTAAGACGCGCTCGATTCTGTTCGTTGCCATGATTGAAACCCCCCGCAGACTGGAGCGGCGGACAGAGTCCCGCCGCGAGGCCCGCTTTGTACAGAAACGCCCGGAACGCGTCAAACACGCTTTGCACTATCGACGCCCCTTGCGCTCGGCCCCGAGGTTGCTGGAACGCCGATCGCGAATTCCGCGGTTTTGGAGCCTATCTGCCGGTGCTCGCGGCACGCGCAATGGTCGGCGGAGTCGGTTTTCGCAACGTCACAGAGAAGTTCACAAACTCGTGAGGAGGCTCACTTGGAGGCGTTGGGACCCAAACGGGATATCGTTCGCGGGTCGACTCGGCCCCGTGGGGCGTGAAGCCATCTCAGCCCCCGTGGGGGTGTGAAGCCATCTCATGCGAGCGCAGTTCGTTTGGTTCGCGACGGCGGTCTGCCTCGCAAACGTCGCATGCAAGCAAGATGCATCGCGTTCCGAGGATGCACCGATCGTAGCGGCCGCAAGTCTCACCCACACCGCAACCGTATCGCCGGGCGATCCGGCGCGCATCGTCGTTCGCGATGTGCTCGCCATGTCTGCGCTCGAGCTCGACGAAGCCGAAGAACTCGACCTCGCATTTTCGGCGGCGGATCGAGTGGGATTCATCCACGACGAAAGCCCCTCCGATCCATGTGTGGGGCTAGATCTCCGGCGCCTCGCATCGGTCGCGCAACGCGTTCGATCCCTTCGCGTCTCGGGGTGCCAAGTTGCGGTGGAAGTCGGGCTGGACGCCTTTGGCGAGCAGCTCGACGCCTTGCACCTCGCCGATCTCGTCCTCGACGACGGTTTGGTGAAAGCGATCGCAGCCCTGCCTCACGTCCGGATGCTGACGTTGACCCGGATGACCGCGACCGAGGCTTCGCTGCGCCCGTTGTCGCACCTTCCGATCGAGGCGCTGGCGCTGAACGAACTCCAACTCGATAGCGCCATCGGTCAGTTGCTCGACGCGTGGCCCCGCTCGCTCACCCGCGTGAGCCTCAGCGGTAACTGGGCCGGTTACAAAACGATGCAGGTGCTGGCCAAAGCCAGCGCCTTGCAGAGCCTGGCCCTGGTCGACACACGAGCCGGCAACTTTTCGCTCAGCCAGCTGAAGGGCCTCCACGAGCTGCGTGAAGTCGACCTCGTCGGATCGCTCTATACGGACCTCACCCCGGTCTACTTCCGCGAGCTCCCCATCCAACGCTTCCGCTGCGACTGTCCGGGCCTCGGCGATGGCGGGCTGCGAGCGATGCGAAGCCTCGTGGGCCTACGCGTGCTCGAGCTGCCACAGAGTCGGACGACGAGTCCGGGACTCGTCTCACTCGAGCGGCTCCGCGACCTCGAGACGTTCGTCGCCGAAGGGTTGGACCCGTCCGGCCCGGGTCTCGTCTCCCTCGCCAAGATCGGAGCGTTGCGTCGCGTCGAGCTCTCTGGCCGCCTCGACGACCCGAAGCTCACCAATCTCGAACGGCTCACCCAGCTTCGGCATTTGCGGCTCCACTACGACAACCTCGACGACCGAGCGATGCCGCAGCTCAAAGCGCTCACGAACCTCGAAACCCTCGATCTTGGCCACACGCGGGTCTCCGACGACGGGCTCGTCGCGCTTGCATCGATCTCGCGGTTGCGCGCGCTCAAACTCCATCACACGCGGATTACCCATCACGGCCTCGCGCACATCGCTCATCTCCGCGACCTCGAGGAACTCGAACTCGACAACACGGATCTCGTCGATGGCGGAGTCGCGTACCTCCGTGAGCTACACGCGCTACGCGTCTTGCGTCTCGACAACACGCTCATCACGGACGCGGCCCTTCCCCATCTGATGGATCTGCATCACCTCGAAGAGCTCAATCTGGCCAACACCGTCGTTTCCGAGGCTGGTGTGGCCGCGTTGCATACCATGCCCGCTCTCGAGGTTCTCGGCCTGCGTGGGACGCGGGTCGAGGACGCAGTCACCTCACCCGAGCGCGAACCCGTCCCCCCACACCACTCCCCCTAATCGGATCGCGAGCGAGCCTGCGAAAGGCCTCACTCGGACGAAGCCGACGAAGAGCCGTTAGGCGAGCGTTCGGGTGTACGGAGGCAGCCCATCAGCCCCGCAGGGCGGGAACCTTCGCCGCAGCGAGGGGCCTTTGCGAACGGCCCCTCGAGGTTCTACAAAACGGGGACGTTGACGAAACATTCGATGTCGGTCGTGATTCGGAAGTTCGAATCCACCGTGTGGCGCTCGGCATGGAATATGTCCATCGAATACATCTGTCCGGGCGTAAGACCCAGATTATCCATCACGACCCTGCCCTCGAGCGCCTGATGGAGACCGCCCAGGTCCAACGCCAAACGTCCGTCCACGAATAGCCACAGATCGTCGTCGCCGCGGAACGTGAAGGTCTCGCCGCCATTGTATGTGAACGTGCTGTGGACCTCGGTCGTGAAATGATAATTGTGCGGATAGTTCTGATTGCCGAATCCATATCCATCGAGCGGGAAGAAGGCATTGCTATCGAATACGGAATTACCCGTGCCATCATTTGCCGGCGTCAATGCGAGATCGACGATGAAGGATTGGTTGGTGCCCGCAACGTCTCGGTACCATTGAGCAAACGATTGCGCGCTCGAGATCATGGCCGGACCGGCGTATCCGACGTTGAACGTCGGCTTGAGATCGTTGCCGAGAATCGGCACGATCAAGCCCGCCGACACGGAATCGCCACCAAACTTCTCGAAGTCGGGATGATCGACGCGAAAGTCCCGGACCGTGGCCACGATACCGCCACATTCGTTCAGGTCGACGTTTCCGTCGCTCAAACGCATCGGGCCGGCATCGGCGTCGGCATCGAGGTTGACCCCGTTTCCTCCCGGACCCCCTTCGCCACCCCCTGTCGACTCGGAGTTCGGCTGAAACGGCGTAAATCCGCTCATATCCTGTTCATCGCCACAAGCGGCGACGAGGCCGATGCCGAGGGAGAAGCCGAGGACAGCTCTAAAGCTTGGTATGCGTGTCACCTGGAGAACCCCGTCCCGAAGATTGCCTGGCATGGGCGAGCCATCCAAGCCTTTCGGATGACGATTTCTGACCGCCACGGGCTCAGCGCAGACTCTGAGGTTTTTCCAGCAGTCTGCGCCGCGAGAACGGCCAACGACGAGCGCGTTGACCCGTCGGCGGGATGACAGGAGCACTCGATTGGGCGACCATCGCGCGAACGCGTATGAGCCAATTGCACGAGTTTGGACTGGTCGGGCTGGCGGTGATGGGGCGAAACCTCGCGCTCAACCTGGCGGACCACGGATTGCGCGTCGCCGTCTACAATCTCGAGCCAGAGCTCACTGCCATCGCGGTCGCAGAAAGCGGTGAGCGATTGCAGGGGGTCCCATCGCTCGAACAGCTCGTGGCGTCGCTACAGCGCCCGCGGCGCATCATGCTGATGATCCGGGCGGGCGCACCCGTCGACGCCGTCCTCGCGCAACTTCGACCGCTGCTCGATCGTGGGGACATCGTCATCGATGGCGGGAACTCCCACTACTCCGACACCCGTCGTCGCGAACGTGAATGTGCGGAGTCGGATCTGCGCTTTCTCGGCGTGGGGGTTTCGGGGGGCGAAGCCGGGGCGCGACACGGACCTTCGCTCATGCCGGGAGGAAGCCGGGAAGCTTACGAGGCTCTGGCTCCGATCTTCGAGTCGATCGCCGCGCGTACGGACGCGGGCCCGTGTGTGGCGTACCTCGGACCGGACGGGGCCGGCCATTTCGTCAAGATGATGCACAACGGCATCGAATACGCCGACATGCAAGTCATCGCGGAGGCCTACCATCTGCTGACCGCGGTGATCGGGCTCGAGCCCGGGGCGCTCGCCGACGTTTTCACCCGCTGGAACCAGGGACCCCTCGAGTCCTTTCTCATCGATTTGACGGCCAAAGTGTTTGCTGTCTCCGATCCCAAAACCGGCGGACCCCTCATCGACCAGGTCCTCGACCAAGCCGGGCAGAAGGGCACCGGGCGGTCCGCGGCAGTGCTCGCTTTCGAACGCGGTATCCCCACGCCGAGCATCGCCGCGGCTGTGGACGCGCGAGCGTTGTCCTCCCGCAAAACCCAACGGCAGCGCATGGCTCGTGTGATTCGTGGACCCGTCGTGAGCCCCTTCGCAGGCGATCCCACCGCGTTCATCACCGAGGTTCGGGATGCCCTCGATGCCGCCAAGATCATCGCCTATGCGCAGGGCATGGATATGATTGCGCAGAGTTCGGCAGAATACGATTGGGGCATTCGATTGGCCGAAGTCGCTCGGATCTGGAAGGGCGGCTGCATTCTTCGAGCGCGAATGCTCGACGCGATCGTCCGAGCCTATACACGCGATCCCGAGCTCGAAAACCTGCTGCTCGATCCCGAAGTGCGCGAACGGGTCGAAGGTGGACAGTCGGCGCTTCGTCGGGTTGCGGCGATCGCCATCGAGCGGGGTATCCCCGTCCCGGGCCTCACGTCGGCGCTCGGATACTTCGATAGCCTTCGCTCGGAGTCCCTGCCCCAAAACCTGATCCAAGCGCAACGCGACGCCTTCGGGGCCCACACCTACCAACGCCGCGACGACCCCGACGGCCCCTTCATCCATACCGACTGGCTCGCCGACGGGTAGTCATCAAGAGCCTTTCGCAAGGGCCCCTCGCTGCGGCGAAGTTTCACGCCTCTGCGGGGCTGATGGGCTGTCTCCGCATACCCGAAACGCTCGCCTACCGGCTCGTTCCCGGTCCTGTCCGAAGCCGAGCGAGTCGCGGCAGCGCCCATTTCTCTAATGAGATCGCCGGGAGGATCGTCGCTCCCATCGCGCTCGCGAGGCCGAGCTCACGGAGGTCGAGCGGAGCACTCCCGAACACTTGCTGGACCGGCAAGAGGTAGACGTAGCCCGCTTGGAGCAGCAAGAGCCCACCGATACCGACGAAGATCCACGGATTGGTGAACACGCCGATCCGCAACATCGAATCCCGCAGCGATCGGCAGTGCAGCACGTAGAAGATCTGAAACATTACGATCGTGGTGACCGCGACGGTCTGGGCTTTGGCTCGGGCCCACGCCGGCTCGACGCCGAGCGCAAGCGAGCGATCCAATTCCCATTGGAACCACACGATGGAGCCCGCGGCGATGAGCAGAGCGACCAGCACGGTTCGGCGCAAGACGAAGGCCGAGAGCACGGGAGCCTTCGGATCGCGCGGGGATCGGGTCATCACGTCGGGCTCCTTGGCTTCGAAGGCGAGCGGCAAGGCGAGCGCGATGGTGGCGACGAGATTGATCCAGAGCAGCTGGGTCGGTTGGATCGGCAGCAACAAGCTCCGCGTATGCGGATCGAATGGCAGGAACAACATCGCGTAGATCATCACGAACGCGAGGGCCAAATTCGTGGGCAGCACGAACGCGAGGCTCTTGACGAGGTTGTCGTAGACTCGACGCCCTTCCTCGACCGCGGCCACGATGCTGGCGAAGTTGTCATCGACGAGCACCACATCGGCGGCTTCCTTCGCGACGGCCGTCCCCGTGATCCCCATCGCGAGGCCGATGTTGGCCTGTTTGAGCGCGGGGGCATCATTGACGCCATCGCCCGTCATCGCCACGACGTGGCCGCGCGATTGCAGGGCGCGCACGAGTTTGAGTTTGTGTTCGGGGGCGACGCGGGCAAACACGGAGGTTCGTTCGGCCACGGTCTCGAGACCCTCGTGGTCCAGGATGCTGAGTTCGGTACCGGTCAACGCTGCCGCGTTGCCTCCGAGATGAAGCTGATCGCCGATCGCTCGCGCTGTGTCCTTGTGGTCCCCGGTGATCATCTTTACCGTGATCCCGGCCGATCGACACGCGGCCACGGCCGCGATCGCCTCTTCGCGCGGGGGATCGATCATCGCCGCCAAGCCGAGCAACGTGAGCGAGCGAACGTTCTCGGGGGAAAGCTCGGCATCGTCGTCGCCCCAGGGCGCTTCGGCGATCGCTAGCACTCGCTGACCCGTGGTCGCGAGCCGGCGCGTCATCGCATGAGCCTCGTCAGGCACCTGCACGCAGCGTGCGAAGACCGATTCGGGCGATCCTTTGACCAACAGCCTTCGCTGGCGCGGCCCCGGATGCAAGGTCGCCATGAACTGGTTCTCCGATTCGAACGGGAGGACGTCGAGACGGGGACAGGCTTCTCGCACCTCGCGTGCGCCGAGGCCAGCCTTGGCCGCGACTACGACGAGGGCCCCCTCGGTGGGATCGCCCGAGATCACCCATTGCTCGCCTTTGCGCTCGAGTTCGGCGTCGTTGCAGAGGGTCGCGGCTTCGAGCAACGAGCGGGTGCTCTTGCTCATCGTCGCGAGCACACGGCCTTCTTCATCGAGGAATCGTCCGATCGGCGCATAGCCAATGCCTTCCACGCGAAGCTCCCCGAGGTCGACGACCCACAACTCGCGCACCGTCATTTCATTGCGCGTCAACGTACCGGTCTTGTCCGAGCAGATCACCGTCGTCGACCCGAGCGTCTCGACGGCGGGTAGCTTTCGGATGACGGCCCGACGCGCCGCCATCCGCCGAACGCCGATCGCGAGCGCGATCGTTACGATCGCCGGCAAGCCTTCGGGAACGGCACCGACGGCCAAGGCGATCCCGAACACGAGCGAGTTCTTGAGCGCCTCGGGCAACGGAATGCCCGCGGCGACGGCCCGCCAGGTTCCAATCGCGAGCACGACCGCCGCGATACACAAGATCGCGACCGTGATCGCGTGACCGATGTCGGCCAACGCCTTGGTCAAAGGGGTCTGCAGCGCGGTCGTCCCATGCATGAGCGCGGAGATCCGACCGAGTTCGGTATCCTTGCCGATCGCGACGACCACTCCCTCCGAAGCGCCGGAGGTGACGAGCGTGCCTCCGAATCCCATGCCCCGACGATCACCGAGGGGAGCGTTGTCCGCGACCACGTCGATGCCCTTCTCCGCCGGCACCGACTCCCCGGTGAGCGCGGCCTCTTCGATGCGCAGACGTTTGGCGACGAACAGGCGCAGATCGGCCGGAACCTTGTCCCCGGGCGCAAGCAAGACGACGTCCCCAGGAACCAGTTCCGCGGCGCGAACGGTCGCGAGTCGGCCATCCCGTCGCACGGTTGCGAGTTCGGGCACCATGCCGCGCAGTCCTTCGATCTCGAGACTCGCCCGATACTCTTGAACGAAGCCAATGACGCCGCTGACGGCGACCACGGCAAAGACGACCGCCCCATCGGTGCCCTTACCGAGCGCGATGGCGATGCCAGAGGACGCGAGTAGCACCCAGATGAGCGGGCTATTGATCTGCCGCCACAAGATGACGAGCGGACCATCGACTTCGTGGCGTGGAAGGACGTTGGGTCCGTGACGCTCCTGTCGATCCCGAACCTCGGATGAAGCCAAGCCCTCTGGCCCGGTCTTCAACGCGGCATGAACGTCAGCGATAGGGAGCGAATGCCAGGGTTTGGCGGACACCGGCCAACCTTAGGCCTACCGCCGACGCGGTTCCAGAGAACTCGGCGCCAGCTTGGGGTTCAGCGGAAACCGTCGTCATCACTCGTGGCTAGCGGCCGATTCCCGTATAGCGGAAGCCGAGCGCCTCGAGGTGCTTGCGATCCCACTGATTTCGTCCGTCGACGATGACCGGATTCGCTTTCATGAGGGTTTTGATCTTGGCGAAATCGGGGCTTCGGTACTGCCGCCATTCCGTACAAAGAATGAGCGCGTCGGCTTGCTCGACGGCTTGGTAGGGATCGCTCACGACGATCCCACCCGTATGATCGCCGAGCTCGCGGAGAAAGTTGTCGGCGGCTTCCGGATCGTGCATGCGCAACTTTGCGCCGTCAGTGAGGAGCGTCCTTGCAACCCGCAACGCAGGTGCCTCGCGAACGTCGTCCGTGTTGGGCTTGAACGCCAACCCCCAGAGCGCAACGGTTTTGCCTTCGACGTCACCACACATTTGTCGGGTCTTGCGGACGAGCAGGAGCTTCTGCGCCTCGTTGATCCGTTCGGCCGCCGCGACGAGACTCAGCGACAATCCATGTTCACGCGCGGTGTTGAGCAGCGCTCGGGTGTCCTTGGGAAAGCAAGAACCGCCATAGCCACAGCCGGGATAGAGGAATCGATTGCCAATCCGAGGGTCCATCCCCATACCGCTGCGAACGAACTCCACATCTGCACCCACGAGGTCGCAAAGGTTGGCAATGTCGTTGATGAACGAGACCCGCGTGGCCAAGTAGGCATTGCATGCGTACTTCGTCACTTCGGCCGAACGAGAGTCCATGAAGAGAATCCGGACGCTTTGGCGAAAGAACGGCTTGTAGAGCCGGTGGAGCACTTCGCGAGCCTCCTCGTCGTCGACTCCGATGATCACACGGTCGGGATGCATGAAATCGTCGACCGCGGTACCTTCTTTGAGGAACTCTGGATTGGACGCTACGACCACCCGCTGCTGCGTGTGTTCGCGCATGATTCGACCCACGCGTTCGGCCGTTCCGACCGGAACGGTGCTCTTGTCGACCACGATCGCGGGGTGGTCGAGATGTTGGGCAAGCTCCTTGGCGGCATCGAAGACGTAGCTGAGATTCGCCGAGCCGTCGGCACTCGAAGGGGTGCCAACCGCCATGAAAATGACCTCGCCGTGCTTGGCTGCAACGGCGTTGGACGTGGTGAACTGCAATCTGCCAGCGGCTACATTGCGTTCGACCAAAACGTCCAAACCCGGCTCGTAGATCGGGATTTCGCCTTCGCTCAAACGCTGGATCTTCCCGGCGTCGATGTCGGCACAAATGACGTCATTGCCGTGATCGGCAAATCCTGCTGCGGCGACGAGTCCGACGTATCCGGTTCCGATGACGCTGACTTTCATGGAGAAGGCCAGATTACGCTACTCACCATGGCCACGCCATGAGCGCTTCGACGCGCACGCAAACGTTGCGGGGCACCGCACCAGGGTTGGCGATGGCTGCTGGCCGTCAGCCGCCCTGGATCGTCGCGATGGAGCGACAACCCAACGGACGATCAGGCGACCTTGGTCGCAACCAACGCTGGTGGCGGCGTCATCATGGGTGGCAACCCACGAAAGGGTCGGGCGCCCAAGCGTTGCATGAGAAGATCCTGCTCCGTGCGCAAACACGCCAACGCTTCTTGCCAACGGCGCCGGTCTCGCGCAAGTGAACGCGCATAGGCCTGTTGCCGAGCTTTCTCGACTGGCGAGGCTTCCAGGGCGCGATTCTCAGCATCTGCGACGGCTCGCATCGCCACGAACATGCGCAGCGCCATCAAGGTGGGTACGAGCAATAGAGCGAGCGCCACACTGGATGCGGCTCCGGCTGAAGCCGCGCTCAACGACGCGAGGGTGGTGGTGCCGATCGCCGAGCCGGCCAGGGTAAAGCGAGCCAATGAAACGTCGCGCGAAACCGCGATCGACTGGTCTTCGTGCCTTGCAGCCGCGACCATTCGGATCTCTCGGTGACGTTCCCGAGCGATCTGATGACGAAACCGCTGAAGGCTGACGACGCCTTGAAACGGGCCACGACGTACGGTGATGGTATAGCCATCGATCGGCCCGCTCAGGCGACGAAGGCTATGTTGGTACCCGGAACTTCGCGGGAGGTGTTCGAAACAAATCGAGCAGCACGAGCGAGCGAGGTCTTCGAAGACCCCATCGGCAAAGCCGATGTCGGCTCGATGCCGAACACTCCACGATGAGCGCAAAGCATCTCCGTAAGCCATCCGAGCTAGCGTAGCTCGGTTGGATGAGGGGGGCCACGCCGAGAGTGCGCGTGGCCACACGGGGCTCACGCCCGTTCGGGACCGACGGGCCTGACCAATATCAATGCTTTGCGTTTTGGATGTGGATCGCTTCGCCGATCGCGTGTTTTGCGGCCTCCATGACGGCCTCGCCGAGCGTCGGATGAGGATGGATCGTCATGCTGAGATCCGGAGCATAGGCGCCCATCTCGATCGCCAAGGCAGCCTCGGAAATGAGGTCGCTCGCCTCGGGTCCCACGATGTGAACCCCGAGGATGCGCTCGTCTTGGGCATCGATGACCACCTGGACGAATCCTTTGGTCTCGTCGATCGCGAGCGCACGGCCACTGATCGCAAAGGGGAACTTGCCGATCTGCACTTTGTGTCCCTTTGCTTCCGCTTCCGCCTTGGACAGGCCCGCCGAGGCAATCTCTGGCTCGGTGAACACGACCGCGGGGATGACCCTGGCGTCGTTGATCGCCTTGCGGCCCGCAATGACCTCGGCGATGACCTCGCCCTCGTGGCTCGCTTTGTGGGCCAACATTGGCTGCCCCACGACGTCGCCCGCGGCATAGATTCCGGGAACGTTGGTCTGCAAGCGCTGGTCGACGATGATGAAGCCACGGTCCGTCAGCTTGACGCCTGTGCGCTCGAGTGCGAGGCCACGGGTGATCGGAACCCGACCCACCGCCACGAGGATGACGTCGGCCGACACTTCACGCATGGCCCCGTTTTGCTCGATGCTGATCCAAGCTTTGCCGTCGCGCTCGATCCATCCCTTGGCCTTGGCCCCGGTGAGGATCTCTCCCCCATCGGCCTTGATCTGGCGAATGACGGGCTCGGCGAGCTCTTTGTCGAGCGAGGGCAAAAGGCGGTCGAGGCCTTCGATGACGGTCAGCTTCGATCCGAGCCGTTGGAACGTTTGCCCCAACTCGAGCCCGATATAGCCTCCACCGACGACGACGAATTCTTGCGGCACGTAGTCCAGGTCGAGCGCACCCGTGCTGTCGACGATGCGCTTCCCGTCGTACTCGAATCCAGGGATCTGGATCGGCAAGGAGCCGGTCGCGATCACGATGTGTTCAGCTTCGACGATGTCGTCGGGCTTGCCGTCCGAATAGGTGAGCTTGACGCGTTTGGGGGCCAGGAACTCCGCCGTGGCCTGCCGATACTCGGAGCCATTGGCCTTGACCAGGCTGCCGACGCCGCTCGTCAACTTCTTGACCACGCTCGATTTCCAGGTCTGCATCTGCTTCATGTCGACGACTGGAGCGGGGAACGTGATGCCCATGTTGCTCGCATGCTGGGCTTTGTGAGCGAGCTTGGTCGCACTGATGAGGGCCTTCGATGGAATGCAGCCCACGTTGAGGCACACGCCCCCGGGCTTGTCTTTTTCCACGAGCATCGCGTCGACGCCGAGCTGGCCTAGACGGATCGCGCACGGGTATCCCCCCGTGCCAGCGCCAATGACGAGTGCGGTTTTCTTGATGATGGCCATGTCGATCTCTCGCGTGCGGTCAGATGCCGGAAAGTAGAAGGAGCGTGGGGTCTTCGAGGTAGCGTTTGATCTCTTGCAAAAAACTCGCGCCCTCGAAGCCATCGACGACGCGATGGTCCAAGGACACCGATAGGTTCATGACGCGCCCGACGACGATGCGATCGGCGTCATCGACCAGGGCAGCCTTGCGGATCGCATGAATGCCCAGGATCCCCACCTCGGGCGGATTCAGGATCGGCGTCGCATGGAGGCCACCTTTCGACCCGAGACTCGTCACCGTGAAGGTCGAGCCGCGCATTTCATCGCGGGACAGCGAGCCCGAACGCGCGCGATCGCTGAGGTCGGTGATCTCGGCGGCGACCTCGAGCAAGCTCTTGCGATCGGCTCCGCGCAGGACCGGAACCATCAGCCCGTTGTCGGTGTGGGTTGCAATGCCGATATCGTAACGCTTGTAGATGCGGATCTGATCGGCCGCGGTGTCGAGGGTCGCGTTGACGTAGGGAAACTTTCGGAGTCCGCGAATGACCGCTTTGATGATGAACGGGAGGTAACTGAGCGAAACACCTTCTGCAGCCGCGGCTGCTTTGGCTTGATCCCGGACTGCGACCAATCGTGTGACGTTGACTTCGTCGACGTAGGTATAGTGGACCGCGGATCGATAAGCCTCGGTCATCGCCTCGGCGGTACGCTTGCGAACCCCACGAAACGGCACGATCTCGTCAGGTGGAACCTCGCCGAACACCCCGACGGCTTTCGGCGCGAAGGAGTGCGGAGCGGGAGGCGGCTCGGTCTGAGATCCACGAGCCTGGACCTCCAAAACGTCGGCTTTCGTGATCCGCCCCCGATCGCTCGGGATCGAAGCCAAATCGATCCCTTGCTCGCGAGCGAGCGAGCGGGCCGCTGGGGTCGCGAGCACGCGATCACCCACGGCTTGCGAGGGTCGGTTCGGCTCGACGCGACGGGGGTTCGTCGCGGGTCGACTCGGCTCGACGCCACGTAGATTCACGGGTGCTCGACTCGGCTCGGCCGGTGGTCGACCGACCTCGACCCCTCGCACGTTCGCGGGCATCGACCTCGCCAGGTGGAGCCTCGACTCCACCGCGACGGGCTCTGCACGCAATCCTTCGGCCGCAATGGGCTCGCTCGGCTGCGGTCGCACCGAACCATCGGTCACGGTCTCGATGAGGGTACAGATCGTCTCACCGATCGCCGCAGTCATCCCCTCACCCGCGAGAACCTCGTGGATCACCCCCGCGTGCGGGGACGGGATTTCGACCGTTGCCTTGTCGGTCATCACTTCGATGATCGCTTCGTTGTGGACGACCCGATCGCCGGGTTGCTTGAGCCAACGAATGATCTCCACCTCGACGACACCTTCGCCGATGGCCGGGAGTTTGAACTCGATCATGCAGGATCCTGTGCTTTCAATCGTGGGCCATGCTGGCGAGCGTTTCGGCCAACGCGCGAACGCTGGGGACCGCTTGGGACTCGTGGGTGGGATCGTCCGATCCGCACACGCGGCGAATCGGAGCGTCGAGATAGAGTATGGCGTGTTCGGCAAGGAGTGCGGAGATCTCGGCGCCAAATCCATGGGCGGCGGGACCCGAATGGACGAGCACGATACGGCCGGTCAGGCTCGCGGCCTCGACCAATCTACCCGTGTCGATGGGTGCGAGACATTCCACATCGACGACCGCGAAGTCTATCCCGGTCGCGTCGACGGCCTCGTTCGCCACTTCGACGCACTCCCCCCAAGTCAAGATCGTTCCCACCGATCCCGTCCGGACGACGTGCGGTGTCGCAAACGGGCGTGCGAGGAGATCGCTCACCGTTTCCCCGAGCTCGCGAAAGCACAGGCGACTCGGCAATAAGACTACGGTCGGTTGATCGCCGGCCCAGAACTCCGCGGCTGCCCGAACCAGCCCGGCGGCCTCGTCGGGTTGACCCACCACCACGACCCGCAGTCCGCGGATCCGAGCGAGCACCACCTCGGGAGCCTCGGCCGCATGGCCACCAAGCCCAAGCCCAGGTCCGATCGGCGCCACGATCAACAGGGGCAGTCGAGCACCGAGTCGCGAGGGAACCATCGCGGCCTCGCGTAACCCCGCCAGACCATCCAACAGCTCTCCGGCGCCCGGCATCAACACCACTGGCTTCGCGCCACCGAGCGCGAGTCCGCCCGCGTGGGCAAGACGTGTCACGGGCGTGAGCGGAGTCGCCACGATCTGCGACGAGAGTTCGGGATCGGCCACCGCCGCTCGCGAGAGCCCGAGCATGCCACCGTCAGCCACGTCTTCGCCCACGAGGACGCGCCGTGGATCCTCGCGAAGCAGGTCCGCGAAAACTCGGGCGAGCTGTTCGACGACGATCACGCGACCGCGATCCTTATCCTTCTTTACTCTCCACGCGGACCCATGACTCGAAGATTGGATCGAATCGCCGGGCGAGTTCGGCCTCGAGCTCCGCCTGCCGAGCGGGCAGCCACCCGATCTCGGTCTCCAGGTGTCGGCGTAGGCGCTCGATCGGATCCCGGTGGGACGGCGCGCTTGGGCGATCGAGCCGGGTCATGACGACCTCGACGAGGGATGGGCCTTTTTGCCGACGCGCGCGATCGGCTGCCCACTCGATCGCGGCGTGCACCCCGAGCGGATCGGCGCCGTCGACCCGTCTAACCCAGAGTCCGCAAGCTTGCGCCCGCTCGCTGACGCTGTCGCCTACCGTCCCAGCTTCGGCCGGCGCGCCGTCGGGCCATTGCTGACTCCGACAAACGAGGACCAGGGGCGCGTTCGTGTAGGCCGCCGTGACCAGCGACTCATGAAAAGCTCCGGTCGTCGTCAGCCCCTCACCAAAGGACGCAAAGACGATCCCTTCGCCATGGCGACCCAATCCGAGGGCGTGACCACCCGCGATCGCCACCTGCATGCCGAGAGCGTCCGAGCCCGGGCCGATACATTGCTCGAGGTAGCCGACGAGCCTGCCTTCGATCACGTCGCGAACGATGGTTTCGGGCGGAACCCCTCGCAGCAATGCGAGCGAGGCATCGCGAAGACCGGGATAGACCCAGTCGTTCGCAGCGGACACCATCGCCAATCCGGCAAGGGCTGCTTCCTCGCCGAGTCCGGGGGTCCACGACGGGGCCGCCACCGCGAGACGCCGATCGAACTCCCGGGCAACGACCAGGTTTTCGTAGAGCGCCTGACGATTCACCGAGGGGCTCGACGCGACGTCATCGCCGAGTCGGCCTTGCCGATCGAGCGCTACCTTGACGCCTTCGGGATCCCAGGGTGTCGACTCCATTCGGGCACCTTCACCCCCGGTGACGGGGCCAAGACTTCTCAGCTCCTCATGGACGGCGCCAAAGGCGCTGTTCGTTCGTCCGGAGGGTTAGGCCTTGTAATCGCTCGGCCAGACCAACGTCAAGGCCGCCCCGAGCACCCCCCGTGAGCTCCGTGGTACATCCCCAAGCAAGGATGCTGACCGTGCAAGCCTTGTTGGCTGCGATGACGATCGCCGGGGCGTTTTGGGTTGGGGTCCTCGCAGCGAGGAGGCTCCGAGACTGGGGGGAAGGCCGACGCTCCCTCGATGAGGGCACTGGACCTCGGTTGGCCCTCGCCGCGGCCACCAGCACCCCCCCGGATGACGCGCGAACCCAACGTGTGCGCGATCTCGTTGCCAAGCGGCTCCACCGTGGACACGTTCGCTTGATCGCTCACCCTCCCACGGCGACCCCCGAACGGTCCGAAGAGCTCGGTCTCACGACGTTGCGTCGTGGCGACGTCATCACGATCGAAGAGACCGATCCGGGCGTCGCCGGAGATTTCATCGTCGACGGAGTCTCGCTCTTCCGCGAAGGGGGACAGACGACGGTCATCGCGACGCTTTCGGATGCGAGCCGTCGTCGCTGGCTCGTCGCGAGCCCCGAGCTGAGCGAATGGTTTCTCGTCGAGCCGGTGACCGGTCACGGACTCGTCGGCGAACCGCCGCGAAACATTCGACGTCCGAGCGGCGATTATGGACTCAAGCGTCGCGGTCAAGCGAGCGCCGCAGGAACGGGAGTGCACGGCCGACCCGAGTTGCCGCGCGTGGCCACCTATCAATATTCGGCCTCGACTCGCCAAGTGCTTTGGCTCGAACGCTGGGACCAAGAGATCCTCATGGGCGAAGGCCGCACGATCGAGCCTGGATCGGTGTCGTTTCTGCCCGGCAGCTGACCGCGAACCGTGGGTTGTTCGGTTCGTGGGGTCGTGACAACATCGGCCCATGCGGAAAGCGGCAGGTTGGATCCTTTTCGCCGTCTCGCTGCTCATCGCCTATCAGGGATATTTGAATTCCCAGCCAGAACCGCTGACCGAGGCCCTTGCGCGTGACGTCGCCTGCAACGCCAAGGGAAGCCTCTGCGTCGCCGGTTCGCGGCCACGGCAGATCCGCACCGATGTGATCCAACGGCGTTACGAATGGGGACCCCTGCAAGGCGAGGCCGTCGTCGTGTGCAGGCGCGACTACGTTTTTTTCGGGGCCTGGCACTGCACCATGTGATTCATCAGGGCCTTCGCAAAGGCCCCTCGCCAACGCAGCAAAGCTGCCTCCGCACAACGCACACCTACCGGTCTGAAACGGCCGGATAGAACCTAGTTCGCTGCAGCTCGGGATCACGGTTTCAGCGATGAGAGCACCGACGGTTCGCGGCGGATCCTGAACCGCGTCGTCGTGGGCGATCGGCGGGACGGTCGGGGCATTGACCGAGTCCGACGAGAGCGGTATCCGCGGGGTGTCGTGCTGCTTTCGAACCTCGTCGCGATCTCGTGTCTGAACTTCGTCCTGACGCAGGCCCCAGAGGATCCACCGACCACGCCTTCGATCGGACTGACGGCGGGCTATCAGCCCGCCTTTCCCTCCGAGCGAATGGCACTGAGCGACATCCTGAGGGAAGCCGTGACGGCGAACCTCGATCTGCAGATCAACAATGTCGATATCGAGATCAGCGAGACCCAGGTGTTGTCCGCCACCGGTGCGTTCGACGTGTACTTTCTCGCCGGAGTCGATGCTTCGATCGCCGAGACGCCGCGACGCGGTTCGCAGTTCGCCATCAACGTCGGAACCCGCTCGGTCGGTGGCAACGTGGGGTTCCGCCGAGCGCTCGAAACCGGCGGATCCATCCAGCTCTTGATCGAAGCCAATCGCGTCATCAACGACCAGGTCAACTTTTTCGCCGGCTCCTCGTCGGCTTCGACCCAGTTGTCGTTCTACGCGATCCGGCCAACCCTCCAAGTCACGCACCCATTGCTCCGTGGGCTCGGCCTGAACGTCAATCGAGCGAACATCGAGCGAGCCAAGATCGCGACGACCCAAACCGAAGCCGAGCGGCAGGTGCTCGCCCAGAACCTCGCGCGCGATCTCATCGCCGCCTATTGGGACGTTTTGTTTGCCCATCGCGACCTCTTGAACAAACACCACAGTGTCGAGCTCGCGCGGCAACAACTCGAACGCACGCAAGCGTTGGTCAGCGCGGGTCGGCTGTCGCCGGTCGATGCCAAAGCGGTCGAGCAAGGGCTCGCCGTGCGCGAGGGCGACGTCATCCGTGCCGAAAACACGCTGCTCGACCGAAGCCTCGCCCTCCGCACGCTCGTCGGTCAGCAAGTCCTCGGCCGGACCGTATTCGGCGTCCTCCCAACGACCGATCCGGTCGTCGTACCTCGCCAGATCGACATCGCGAGCGAAGTGGACAAAGCGCTGCGCGCCAACCCGCAGATCCGAGTGCTCGAATTGAGCATGGCGACCTTTCGAGTCGATGAACTCGTCGCCGCCAACGGTCGCCTCCCGCAGCTCGACTTCACTGGCAGTTTCACCCCTCAAGGTCGGTCGGTGGACACGGCCCCGGACCCGGCAACGGGCCAACCGGGCAGCAGCGGCAGCTGGGCCGAAGCCTTTCGCTATGCATTTTCGGAGGACCCGCTGGAGGAGGGCTTGCTCGCCGACTGGACGTTGACCGGTTCGCTCAGCCTCACGTGGGACATTCAAAACCGAACGCCGAGGGCGGCCCATCAAACGGCCAAGCTCCAGATCCGCAGAACCGAGCTTCAGCTCGAACAACTCAAGCAACAAATCGCGTCGGCGGTCATCGCAGCGGCCTACGCCGTTCGCACCGCAGCGAAACTGCTCGACGTCTCGGACGTCTCCGTCGATCTCGCCAAAGACAATCTCGCCGCCGAAGAGGCCCGTTTTGCGGTCGGTCGCTCCACCAACTTCGACGTCTTGCTGCGTCTCGATGAACTCGATAGTGCGACGTCGACCGCGCTCAGTGCGCGGGTCGGCTATCTCAAGGCGCTGGTCCAGCTGCAAAACCTCACTGGGGAAATCTTGACGGCATTTGGGCTGGCTTAGTGCCCGTCAACCCCTGCGTCGAGCCACGATCGGGGCGCGGCCGCTGCGAGCTCGCGCCGATTGATGGGGTCACAGAGGCCGTGGTACCGTGCCACCTATGTCCGCCACTGCAGAGATCGCCGACAACAAGTGGGAACTGTCCTCGACTAAGCCACCCATCAACTCGGTCATCGGGATCGCTCAGGTCGTTATGATGGTGTCGTTCTCGTTGTTTTTCGGATGGCTGGTCCTGGCCTCCGTCGCGGCGCTGTTCATGTCGCCCTCGAATGAACTGACGCTCGAGCAGCAGTATCAACAGATGAATGCGACGCCACAGGATAGGTAGAGGTCGTTCGTCGCTCTGGTCGGCTCGGCGGGCGGCCGGGCCATTCGGGCTAGCCGAGCTCGCCGTTCATGGGGCATGGCGAGTTCGAATGAACGCCATCATCTGGCCGATGTTCGCTCCGTCTCGCCGATAGGAAAAGTAGCGCTCCACATCGTCGTGAGTGCATCCGCCCACGCGTTCGATCGCGTCGCTGGGAATGCCCGCGGCTTCGAGTTGGAGGCGCACGGCCGCTGTGAGATCGACGTGAGGCTTGATCTCTCGCCCCGTGGGAGCCGCGTGGAGCCGCCCGCGATCGACCACCGCGGCCGGGAACTGGCTCGCCACCTCCTCGCCCACTTCGAAGGCCGCAAGCCCAATGCTCGGTCCGATCGCCGCAATCAAACGTTCGGCTCGAGCCCCAGCTGCGACCAGCGCGGTGACGGCCCGTTCCGAGATGCGAGCGACCGTTCCACGCCAACCACTGTGCACGGCGCAGACGAACGACCCGTCGCGATCGGCAAGCAGGATGGGAACGCAGTCGGCCGTGAGCACCGCAGGCACTTGCTCTCCATCATCCCGATGGGCCCAGAGCGCATCACCCTCGGTCGTCGAGTCGAGCATCGCCACATGCACGACGCCATCGCGGTGAACCTGGCGGGCGAGCCGAAGGTCGCCCGGATCGAAGCCCGCGGCTCGGCCCACTCGAGCTCGATTCTCGGCGACCGCATGGGGATCGTCGCCCCATTTCCCGCCCATGTTCAGCGAGCTGAACCGGCCTTGGCTGACGCCCCCGAGGCGCGTCGTGAATCCATGTGCGATGCCGAGGTCGGTCAGCAGAGCCGAACGCTCGATCATCGTCCATCTCCCGATGCTTGCGCCAAGACGTCGATGAGCTCGCGGAGCTCGACCGGCAACGGTGCTTCGAATCGTACGGGTGAAGCGAGGCTCGGGTGGATGAAGCCGAGCACTTCCGCATGGAGGGCATGTCGTCCGAGCCCTTCCCAAAGCGCCCGCAGTCGTGGTTGCGTGGGCGGGGTACCGTACAACGCGTCGCCGAAGATCGGATGACCGAGATGGCGCGCGTGCATGCGGATCTGGTGGGTTCGGCCGGTGTCGAGCTCGAACTTCACGACGGCCGTGTCCGCGTGCCGTACGTCCACGGTGGCGCGAGTGACCGCTCTGCGACCACGTTCGACATGGGGGCTGAAGCGGAGACGGTTTCGCGGATCACGACCGTGAACGGTCTCGAGCCGTTGCTGCGACCAACTCGGGTTGCCGAGCACCACGCCGACATAGCGCCGGGTGATCGTGTGGGATCGAAATTGTTCGGCGAGCCGTGTCTGCGCGAGTGGGGTCTTCGCGACGACGATGACCCCACTCGTGTCCTTGTCGAGCCGGTGGACGATCCCTGGGCGCAGGGCGTCGTTGCCCGGCAGCGTGGGCAGCTCGGACGGTGCCACCCCGAGGTGATGCAGGACGGCGCCCACCATCGTGCCCGCGCGATGCCCAGCGCCCGCGTGAACCACCATCCCGGCCGCCTTGTCGATCACGAGAATGTGCTCGTCCTCGTGCAGGACGACGAGCGGTAACGCTTCGGCGGTCGCACTCAACGGGACGGCTTGCGGCAGCACGACCTCGACCTCGAAGGGGCGCTCAGCGATGAGACTTGGTTTCACCGCGCTACCCGAGCGCGTGACTTCCCCCGCCGCGAACGCACGGGCCAACTGCGAGCGGGTGACCACGTGCCCGAGCCCTTCGAGGCGCGCGACCAGGGCTCGATCGAGGCGTTGACCGATCGCCTCTTCGCCCAGTCGCACGCGGATGGGATCGATCACCAGATCGCCGTTTTGAGCGCGGCCATCGGCTTGATCACGCGGTCGACGATCGCTCGATCGTAGAAGTTCTTCTTGAAGATGTCCGGCGTGACACCGGACCGAAAGAGATCCCGTCCTTCGGTGATGAGCTCGGACAGCTCGGGATCATCGAAGAACGTGTCGTTCTTGAGCGCTTCTTCGATTCTGGCCTTGTTGTAAAGGTAGATGTCCGAGGCGATCGCACGCGCTTTTTGTTGCGCTCTGCGGTCGTTGTCGATGAGCGGTTGGCCGGCCATTGGCACGGATCATGGCATGCAGCGTGTGATCTCGACAAGCCGAGGGCGGGCCAGGTCCAAGGCGATCCGGTCAGTTCCCGGGCGGTGGCCGGAGCATCATGTTGATCTCCTCGCACGCATTCAACATGCCTGCCGCGTCGCAGGCCTCGCCCACGGCCAAGGTGCGGCAAAAGCCACGTTGGTCCGCTACGGTCAATTGGGCCACACAGTCGCGAAATGCGTCCCCGGTAAAACTCATGCAACCGACCCCGCCGGGATCCTGGTGGGTTTCGTGCTGAATGGTCGACCAACCGGTCATGGGTTGCACCCGAAGCGAGTTCACATCGGTGCCCACGGCTGGGCGCCAGATCTCCAGGTCGAGATCGAAGACGCAGTCATCGGTACCGAGCGGCACGGTCTGACAGCACTGCTGCTGCGCGCCCACCCCACACACGAGCTCGATCTCCTCGCGCTCCCACGTGGGGTTGCAGGGGATCGGACAATTTTGGGCGCCAACGTCCTGCAGCGCCGAAAGCGGGTCGATCTCAGTGAGGTCGACGCACATCCCCCTTCGGCTCACGTTGTTGCGCGCGCCGGCGAACAACGGGGTACCACCCCCCGAAATCTCGCGACCCGCGAAGTTCGGCAGCGCCCCGTTGGTCGCGGCCGGATCATCTGAACAACAAAAGAACCCTTCGGGACAGGCTCGGTCGACCCCGTCTTTGGGATCGCAACGAAACGCGACCACCGGATAGACGACGCTGGCGCACGCGCTCGCGACCACCGCTCCGACGAGCCCACCCAACCCGCACATCACCAAGCAGCGGGCGACTCCGAAGTTCGTCTTCACGTGATGGCTTCCGGTCGAACGTCTCGTAGTCACGGATCCTTCCCCTCTCGCGACCGGGAGTGTAGGGGCTCGACGGGCCCTTGAGGAGGTCACCTCGCCAAAACGTGGGCAGGCTACACTTCCGAACATGGATGGGACCTCACTGAGCGAAAGCCTGAGTTCGCTCTTGGCTGCGACCGTGGCCTTTGCCATCGGAACCTCGGTGGTCCTCCGCGACCGCAAGCGCGAACAGTTCGTCCTGTTCGGGGTCTTCTGCTTCAACCTGGGATTGTTTCATCTCTCCCGGTTTTTTTTCGGGTTCTCCCAGTTCCACTTCTTTGGCTGGTTCGCGATGACGATCAGCCTCCTGTTGCCGTGGAGCGCCGACCGGAGCCTGTCGAGCTTCGTCCCAGCCGTCGACCATCGACCGGGAGGCAAGATCCAGACGATGACGGGTTTCTTCCTCGTGGTCGCGCAGACGGCGACCCTGCTCGTTCCGAGCCTCGAGGATTTGCCAATTTGGGACGTCGTCCCGGTCGTGCTGGCCGTCTACGTGATGATGGGTCTGCTGTTTGCGGCGACCCGGGTTTGGCGAGCCGCTCGGGCAGCCGAAGGGACAGCAGCCGCTCCCCGGCTACGGTACTTGTTCTATGCGAGCGTGATCGCGCTCGCCCTCGGGTCGCCGTTCGTGCCCGCGGTCGGGCCGATCGTCACCGCGGTCTACCTCTATTTCGTCGCTCAGACCCTCGTGCGAGAGCGCTTGCTCGATCTCCCCGAGGTCACCCTCCGGATCGTCAGCATGAGCGTGCTCGTCGTCGTGGTGACGGCCCTCTATGCAGTGTTGCTGCTGTGGATCCCGAGCAATCGATCGCTGTTCGTCTTCAACGCGGCCGTCGCCTCGTTCGCGGTCCTGGTCCTCGTCGAGCCCGTGCGCACGGAGATCGAATCGCGCATCGAAGGCTGGATGCTGCGCGACCGGCCGATCCTCCGCCGGATCCTCTTGCAGTTGCGCCAAAAGCTGACCGGCGTGATCGACCCCGACGAGATGGCCAAGCTCGTCATGGCGGAGCTCGAAGCCTCGAACCGGGTGACGCGGGCGAGCCTCTACTTGCTCGACCGCCAGGGCACGAGCCTCGTGCTCTCCGGGCACCTCGGTCCTGCCCCGCTCGCCCGCCTGGATCTCGCCACCCGCCGACCCTTGCTCGAGCAAATGCTCCACGAAGGTCCGCTCCTCCGGGACGTCCTCCAACGCGAGCGCGATCGAAGCGGCCCCGATATGCAGGCGGAGCTCGGTAACGTGCTCGAGACCATGGCCGCGCTCAAGGCCAGCGTCGCGTTTCCGATCCTCCGTAAGGCGCAACGCGGCGACGCGGACGATCCTGGGGACGCCGATCTGCTCGGAGGATTGTTCGTCGACGACGAGCGGCTGCTCGAGCCGTTCTCGCGGGAGGAGTTGGAACTGTTCGAGGGCGTGGTCGCTCAAGCGGCAACCACCCTGCAAAACTCGGAGGTGTACGAGGCTCGCAAGGAACGTGACCGGCTCGCGGCCCTCGGCGAGATGGCAGCTGGCCTCGCCCACGAGATCCGCAATCCGCTCGGCGCGATCAAAGGTGCTGTGCTCGTAATGGAAGGAGCACGGCCTCGCCTCGACGAGCAGACCGCCGAATTCTTCGACGTCATCGTCGAGGAGGTCGACCGGCTCAATCGCGTGGTCAGCCAGTTCTTGACGTACTCCCGACCGTTCAAAGGCGAAATGGACCAGGTCAACCTGGCCACGGTCGTCACCGCGACCTTGCGACTGCTGCCGGAGGAGACACGCCGGCGGATCCTCGTCGACAAAGGCCGAGACATCCCCCCCGTTCGCGGAGATGGCGATGCCTTGCGGCAGGTGCTGCACAACCTGGTGCTAAACGCGCTCGATGCGATCGGTCCCGCCGAACAAGGAAAGGTCGAGATCGAGCTTTCGATCCGACGACGCGGCCTCCTGCGTGCCGACGCGGTCGCGCTCAGTGTGTGCGACAATGGGCCGGGCTTGTCGCACCAAACCCTCACGAACTTGTTCGTGCCCTTTCATACGACGAAGTCCGGAGGCACGGGGCTTGGGCTACCGATCAGCCAGCGTATCGTCGAAAACCATCACGGCATCATCGAGGTCGCCAATCTCAGCGACGGTGGGGCGCGTTTTACAGTACTGTTGCCAGTGCTGGAGAGTTTGCGCGCACGGGCGTCCCGACCGACCGGAACAGAGCACGGGATCCCCGATGAGACCGTCGAAGGTGACCACGCACCCACGGAGACTGCCCACGCGGCCTCGTGAATCCGAGCGAGCTGCGAGCCCCCGCCGCGCGCCATCCTTGAGCAGAGGGCGCGCCTCCCCAACGTTTTTGCGCACGCTCTCGCGGGGACGGCCGTGACCCCCCTGGGCCCGAATGGCCGACTTCACGCCCCGTTCGGGGCGCATGGGAACTGATATGCACGACACCGATCGTCCCCGCATCTTGCTCGTCGATGACGAGTCGAACCTTCGCAAGGTCCTCGGCGCGTTGCTGCAACAAGAGGGCTTCGAAGTCCACGCGGAACCGGATGGGCAAGCTGCGCTCGCTCGCTTTCGAGCCTCTCCCTCGGGCACGTTCGACGCCGTCATCTCGGATCTGCGGATGCCCAAACTCGATGGCATCGGCCTGCTTCGCGCGCTGGCCCAAGAGGATCCACAGCTTCCGGTCGTCATGCTCACCGCTCATGGCACGGTCGATAGCGCCGTCGAAGCGGTCAAGCTCGGGGCGTTCGACTACCTCGAAAAACCGTTCGACCGCGACCAGATCCGGACTGTCCTCCAGCGCGCCGTCGCGACGCGTGCGGTCGAAGGGTCCTCCGTCGGTGAGAGCGTGGATCCGAGCCCGATCGCGACCGATGCCAAGGTGCCCCAGGACTTCGACCCGATCGCCCAAGTGGGGATGATCGGTGAATCGGACGCGATCCAAGAGGTTCGCGAGATCATTCGAACCGCGGCCGATAGCCCCTCCACCGTCCTCATCACCGGAGAAAGCGGGACGGGCAAGGAGCTCGTCGCCCGCGCCCTCCACATCGGATCACCCCGCCGCAATCAGCCGTTCATCCGCGTGAACTGTGCCGCGATCCCGAGCGGACTGACGGAAAGCGAACTCTTCGGCCACGAACGCGGGGCCTTCACCGGCGCCGTCTCGAGCCGCGCGGGGAGGTTCGAACTCGCGCATGGCGGAACCTTGTTCCTCGACGAGGTCAGCGAGATCCCCCTCGAGATCCAAGTGAAGCTGCTCCGCGCGATCCAGGAATCCGAGTTCGAGCGGGTCGGCGGAATGAAAACGATCCGCGTCGATGTGCGCCTGATCGCGGCGAGCAACCGTGACCTCGAGGCGGACATCAAAGCGCGCCGATTCCGAGAAGACCTCTACTACCGTCTCAACGTGGTGCCGGTCTGCCTGCCGCCGCTGCGTAGCCGGGTCGACGACCTACCCTTGCTCATCGCGCACTTCATCCGGCGCTGTAACGAGCGCCTCGGCAAGCAAGTACAAAGCTTCTCGGACGGTGCGCTGGCCGTACTCGCGCGTTACCCGTGGCCCGGCAACATTCGAGAGCTCGAAAACCTCGTCGAACGCATGGTCTTGTTTGCGTCCTCGCCCATCGTCGAGGTCGATGCCCTACCGGAGTCGTTTCTCGATTCCGCCGATCCGGGCGACTCGGTCACGGGGGCCCGGTTACGGGCCAACCACGCGGAGTCCGCCGATGAGCGGTTGCTGCGATTGCCGATGACGGGCCTCGGGTTCGACCTCAAAGAGGCCGTACGCGCGGGTTCGAGGATGGTCGAGGAGGCGCTCATCACCGAGGCGCTTTCGCGAACCCAGAGCAATGTCACGCGTTCGGCACGGATGCTCGGCATCAGCCGCCGCAGCCTCCAGTCGAAAATGAAGGAGCTCGGACTACGCACTTCGGGCGATGACCCGAAGCATGGCTAACCATTGACGATCCACGCCGGGCGCTGGTAGCGTGCGCGGCCAGCACGAACCGCGCCCGAGGACCTTTCCATGCGGAATCTTTTGTCTCGAGCCCTTCTGGTTGCGGTGTTCGCGGTTGGGGCGAAGGGAACCGCCCTCGCAGCAGAGTCGACCCGAGTCGCGAGCTCCTTCGAAGACCACGACCGTTTCGACATCCATTTTGGTGTCGGCTACACATACGCCTTCAAGCAAGCGTCGATCTTGCGAGAGTGGAACGGTGGAGGACGCAGCGATACCGAGACCCTGCTCGCCAAGGATCTCGTCTATCGCCAGAATCGACACACCTTGACACCCACCGTCGAGATCGGCCTCTGGCACGATCTCGCGGTCTATGCCGAATTGCCGATCATCGTCTCCGACACGCGGCAGTACGAGTTCGACCAGCGCAGCGATGATTGCGTGTATGGCGAGGACGTCGCGGGCGGAACCGCCAATGCGACCTGCGTGAATGCCAGCAACAGCACGACGATTCGCGACGAGATCCTGCCGCTCGGCGGGATCGATGCGAACCGTGGCGATCCGTTCGAACGATTCACCGACCCTGGCCTTCCGCTCATCTTTCGCGCGCCGGTGCGACGTGGACTCGATCAGATCAACGTGGGATTGAAGTACGGCATCTTGAACGAAAACAAGCGCCCCAAGCTTCCGACCTGGGTGCTCGCGTTCGAGGGTCGTTTTGCCGTGGGCCGTGCCATGACCTTCAGTCGGGACTTGGTCGACCAGGAGCCCAAAGGCAATACGCGGGTCGGTCGGCGGATCCATGAACTGGGACTGTGGACCTCGATCAGCCGGCGGCATCGATTTCTCGATCCGTTCTTCACCGCCTATTGGCGACAAGCGCTTCGCGCCTCGGGATCCAAGTTTCAGGACTTCACCGACTTCGGTTCGCAGGGCACGATCCTGCCCCAATCGATCGCCGGTGCCACGATCGGTACCGAATTCATCCCGTTCGAGCGCAAGGCCAAGGACCTCAAAGTCGCCATCTCGGTCTCCGGGAGTGCGGCCTTCCATTATGGTGGACGAGGCTACAGCGAAGTTTGGGAACTCCTCGCCGACAGCCCGGCACTGGTGGGTTCCTACGATCCGCGCACGCAGCAATTGGACGCACAAAATCAGCCGATCGACAGTGCGTATTGCGATCGCAATGCCTCCCTCGCGGCCGCGCGCAACGATCCTGGCAACCCGGACTACCTCGAAGCCGGCGGATCGTCGTGCGAACGCTATGAAGGGATCACCGACATCGAGAACTATGCCAGCTTCGGTGTAGACGCAGGGGTCCGCTTGCATCTCAGCAAATACGTTCGCGTGTTTGCCGGAGCCAATGTCGAAGGCGATACCACCCACTTCGTCACCAACACCGATCGTGGCGACGCCGATCGCGGCAGCGGAGGAGCCGACCCGAGCTTGGTCGAGCCGGGAACCCGCGAGGTCAATCCCCTCCGCCGCGACGTCGTCGACAACGTGGGGCGTCGGTATGCGGTCGACGACGTCCTCACGGTCAACGCTTATTTACGCGTCTTGATCACCTTCTGAGAGCTCGTCTCCGCTTCGGCCGGAGTCTCGGGCAGATCGGATACGTACGTGATCTTCCCGGTCACGACATCGTACATCGCACCGACGATGGCGAGGTGACCGTCGCGGATCCGAGCCGCCAAGGCTCGGCTCGTACGTAGAACCTCCACGGTGCGTTGCACATTCGCCGAAGCGACCCGATTCGTGAAGGCTTCGCGTTCGTCCTCGGGCCAGGAGTCCATGTGCCGCGCGGCCATGCGATCGACCGATTCGTGGATATCATTGAGGATCGCTTCGACGTGTTCGCACCCTTTGACGGCGCTCAACGGATCGGTCATCGTCGCAGTGCGAATCGCGGTGGTCACGGCCCCACAACGCGAATGTCCCATCACCAGGATGAGCTTCGCGCCCGCGACAGCGGTTGCATATTCGACGCTGCCGATCACTTTGGGACTCGTCACGTTGCCGGCGATCCGGACGCTGAAGATGTCCCCCAAGCCCACGTCGAAGATGAGCTCGACCGGCACCCTCGAATCGATGCAGCTGACCACGACCGCGAGCGGATGCTGGGCCGGCGCCGTCGAACTCACTTGGCGGGCCAGGTCTCGCATCAAGCGTCGACCTTCGAGGAATCGAGCGTGTCCATCCCGCAGGATCTCCAACGCCTGCGCCGGGGTCAATGCACTTTGCAATTCGCGAGTGCAGTAGTCGATGTATTCGATCTGATCGTCGAGCCGATAGTCTTCACGAAACCCGAGCAGGCTCACCGCGATGCCGCGTGCCGGAGCGGTGTCCTGCTTGAAGTCGCGGATCAGATCGAGAATGTCGGGATCGACATAATCGGTGTCTTGGGCGTCGAGCAAGATGTGCCCCCCAGGTGGGACCTCGTCCAAAATCTGCGTCAGCGCGGCTCGGTTCAAGAAGGTGACCTGATTGGCGAGCTCGACGTGCAACACGTCTCCGCCGCGGTGTTGCTCGACGATGCGCCGCATCGGACGGCGCAGGTTACTGCGAAGAATGAATCCGATGCTCACGCCGAGTCCGATGAGCACACCGATGAGCAGGTCGCTGAAGACGATTGCGACCACCGTGGTGGCAAACGGAAGGAACTGGCTGCCGCCCGCATTCCACATCTGTCGCACCAACGCCGGGCTTGCGAGCTTGACCCCCGTCACGAGCAGGATCGCGGCCAACGATGCGAGCGGAATCATGTTCAACCAGGTCGGGAGAAGCATCACCGAACCAAGCAAGAGGAAGCCATGAATGACCGCGGACAGCCTGGTTCGCCCACCGGCGTTGATGTTGACCGAGCTGCGCACGATCACGGAGGTCATCGGAATCCCGCCCAGGAACCCTGCGACGATGTTGCCAACCCCTTGAGCCACGAGCTCACGGCTTGGCGGAGACGTGCGCTGCTGGGGGTCGAGTTTGTCGACCGCTTCGAGGTTCAGCAATGTCTCGAGCGAGGCCACGAATGCGATCGTCAACGCCGCGCTGTACACCTTCGGGTTGTTCCACTGCGTCAGGTCCGGACGGGACAAAAAATCGACGATCCCGAACACCCGATCGGCGACCGGGACCTCGACCAAGTGGTTCGATTGCAGGTGCCAGGGCGCACCCCAACGATCCATCAGTAGACTCATCCCGATCCCCACGATGACGACCACGAGCGGGGCGGGGATGCCCGACTTTTTGAGCGGCTTCACGCGATCCCAAAGCACGAGCAAGGCGATCGAGATGAGGCCGATGAATAGCGCGCCCACATGAATGTCGGAGAACAATGCGAGCAGCTCGGAAAAGGTGTTCTCGTGATCCGGTTGATAGAACGCGAGTTCGCCTTCGGGATCGGTGTCATGCCCCGCGAGGTGGGGGATCTGTTTGAGGATCAAGATCACCCCGATGGCGGCGAGGAGGCCCTTGATCACGCTCGAAGGAATGAACGCAGCGACGAATCCGGCGCGAGCGATCCCGAGCGCGATCTGAATGACGCCCGCCAGCATGACCGCAACCAGGAACGCTTCGAACGATCCGAGCGACGCGATCTCGGCCGCGACGATCGCGGTGAGACCCGCGGCTGGGCCAGCCACGCTCGTCTGCGATCCGCTGAGGAAGCCGACCAGCACACCCCCGACGATCCCGGTGATGACCCCGGAAAAGAGCGGTGCATTCGAGGCGAGGGCGACCCCGAGGCAGAGCGGCAGGGCCACGAGAAACACGACGAGACCCGCCAGGAGGTCGAATCGCAGAGTTCCAAAGATTGAAGTCGGAGGATCGGGGCGATGGTGTTCGTGTGAAGTGGGGGGATTCATGGGATTCCAGATCTCCGCGTCGGGGAGCGTGACAGAGGCCGTGCGGGCACGCGGGTACGCCAGTACGGGGCTTCGTAACCATCGGGCAACCCCAACATTCCCATGGAGAGGAATGCGGGTTCATGCGAACGCGGACCCCTGAGGGGGCCACGCGCGATTCGACGCGAGCTCGAACGAACGCTCGAGATCTCGATATATCGGGGAGGTGCTCGCACGGTCTCGCCGAGACGATCCTCCGATGTGCAGCCGCGGAAGTCCGCGTGTGCATGCCTCGCGCGAGGCGTCCGTTCAAGCCGATGGCGGAGGACGAAGGAGAGGTGCCCGGAAACCGCTACCTCGAGTCGTCGGCCCGAATGCGGAACGACGCAACGAGCGCGCCACCGGCTGCGCGAGAGAATGGTCGACCGACGGGAACCCGTCTTCGCCATCCTGATCGTCTTCGGAGCTCCCCTCGCCGCCGCTCACGTCCGAGCAAAGTCCGACACTAGGGGATGCGTTCTCGAGCGGGTCGTAGCGATCGAACCCGAGTGCATCGGCCGTCATCACCCACAGGCATGCTGCGATGAGCGCCAGGAGTAGAGCCCGCACGGGCAAGAGATTAGCCGCTCGAAAGCGGATCGTCTTCGCAAATTCAGCCCCCGTGGGGCGTGAACCCGGTTCAGCCCCCGTGGGGCGTGAACCCGGTTCAGCCCCCGTGGGGCGTGAACCCGGTTCAGCCCCCGTGGGTTCCCCCCGGACCATGTCGACGGTAGGCTCTCTTTTGGTGCTTTGCTGCCACCTGATCGACATTCACGTGGTTTGCCGCCCCATCGGAGTGCCACTCGGGCTCGGGTGCGCGCCCGAGGCTGTGCAGCGTGCGCCCGACCCGGCCGGGTTTCAGAAGCAAACCTTGAACGAAAGCCCAGGGCCCTCCCCGTGTTACCGGATGGTCGCGTGTTGCATACGACGCGGACCGACCGCGTGAAAGGAGACGCTCGATGGGACGGATCTTCCTCTTCGACATCGACGGCACGCTAGTGCGGTGCGCCGGGGCCGGCCAGCGTGCGATGGCCTCCGCCTTCGAAGTCGTCACGGGCCATTCGCTCGCAGCGTTCCCCTTCGACGGAATGACCGATCTTGCCATCGTACGGATCGGCCTCGATCGAGCGGGTTTGGTGCACGACGCCTCGATTGTCGCCACGGTCCTCGCCGCATACCTCGAGCGTCTACCCAGCATGCTTGCCGCCACCGCGGCCTATTGCATGATCGACGGCGTCCTCGAAGCCCTCGCCATCGCTTCAGCGGAAAAGCGGGGAGCCGTTGGGCTCGGCACCGGCAATATCGAACACGGAGCTCGCTGCAAACTCGAGCCGCTCGGGCTCATGCGACATTTCGCATTTGGGGGCTATGGCTGCGACGCCGAACGCCGAGCGGACCTCTTGGCGGCCGGTGCCAAACGTGGCGCCGAGACCTTGGGCCTCGCCGCCGATGCCTGCGAGGTGATCGTGATCGGCGATACGCCGCATGACGTCACTGCAGCCCATGCCATCGGTGCACGCTGCCTCGCCGTCGGCACCGGTCGATATACGGTGCCCGAGCTCGCGGAGGCGGGGGCCGATCTCGCCGTCGACGACCTTCGCGACGCCCAAGCCCACGCCTTCCTCCGCGCTCGGCCCTTTTGAAGGCTACGGCTTGTCGACGCGGTAGAGCGGGATGCGGTCGTGCTTGACCCCGTCGCAGGCGACCATGAACAGCCAATGCTTGCGGGTTTCTTCGACGAGCGCAATGCCCTCGGGCTTGGCCAATGCGTCGTCGTCCGATCGCGACTCGGGTGGCGGGAGGTCGCCGATGAATTGCAGCCCGCCGGTCTCGGACGGAGGGGCGCCTTCACCCGGCACACCGTCTTGGCCGTCCCAAAGATAGAACTGGTACGAACCAGGCCCATCGCCGACCGGTCCCGCTAGAATGATGATCCCGTCTTCGACGGTGGCCAGGTCACGCACCCCTCGTCCACCGAGGTTGACGAACGATACATTCTCTCGCATGGGAGGTTCGTCGAACCGTAGCTTGAGTATGGGCGTGAAGTTTCCGCGCAGGACGGGGCCGCGGAAGCCAACGTAGACCCAGCCCGACCGAACCGTGAGACCTTCTGCGTCGATTCCGTTTTCCTTGCTCGCGATCGATGCAAAGGATTTGAACGGCTCCGTGGAATCGAAGAACGGGCGCAGACTCATTCGCGTCATCGACGAAAGTGTGCCTTCCGGGGTCAACGCGAGACGAATCAAGTAATCACGGGCAGGCTGCGCTTCGGGGCCGCCAAGCAGGTTGGCGCGATTGCGCAGGTACGGTTTGTCGTCTTCCACGGCTCGGCGCCGCCACGCGTGCGATCCGAGCAAAAAGACCGTTCCGTCCTCCACCGCGATCCCCTCGAGATCGAGTTCGCTGCTCGTCGCGATATCGAGTGTGATCGTTTCTGGGAGTGCCCGATAGTCATCACCTTCGGGTTCGAATATTTGCAGGAGATTGGCACCCTCGATCGTTTCATCGACGACGACCAATGCGTGGCGACCCCAAAGCGATACTCCACTGACATTCTTCGTACCCCGAAGACCGCGGAACCGAACGTGACCCAGTTGTTTGACTTTTGCCATGAGTGACCTCGCGATGCGCGCGTCCGTGAAGCATGGAGGGTGCCTTCCAAAAATGCCACCACCCATTTTCGTCATACCTTGCCGCACAGAACCAAAGGCCATTCGGCCGGTGATTCACCATTCCGACTCCCTCCACTCGTGTATCGCGTGAGTTGGAGCCGCCTTCATTCGGGTACCGTTTCGGGTCGCGTATCATTCACGCTCGAAGTCGGGTCGCGACCGCGCTCGACCCACGAGCTCACCTTCGTGTGGCCACCGTCCATCGTACTCAGAACGGCGTTGGCAAAACCAGGAACACCTTTGACGTAACCAATGAGGCTCGCAGTTTGTCGGACCCCAAAAAAGTGCCACCCGATCAACAGCTCGTTTCCGAGCCAACAAAGGAACGAGCTGTGACCGAGTCGAACACCTGCCCAGGCGTCAATACCTGAGCATTCACTGTCCGCGACCGCAAACGCGAAATCGCGCCCAAAAAGCGCCATGAGGCAGCTCCGCTGCCGCAGCGAGGGGCCTTTGCGAAAGGCTCCTCGAAGACGAACCGCTAAAACCGCAACGCAAACGTGTTGCCGAGGAACCGAGGCTGAGCGCGCAGCTTGGCTTGCGACGATGGTTCCGACGCGGCCGTCTTTCGCTTGAGCCCGATCACGAGCGCCGCGACCCCGCCGGCCACAAGCGCCGCCCCGATCCCGATCGCGACGAATTGCAACGCTTCGTACCGTTGGGCTTCGCCTTCGAGCCGGACGATGTCGGTCTCGTTGGGTCCGCTCGTTCCCCCGGATTCGTTGAACTCGTCGATCGAAGCATTGCGCTCTTGAACTTCCAACCCGAGCAGGACGCCGCCGACCGTTCCTCCGACGATTCCGACGACAATCCCCGCACTGCCAGCGATGATGAGCGGCCGATAGGGCTTCGACTCGATGTAGACCTCTTTGATCACGGATTCGGTCGGCGGCGGTGGACTCGCTTCGTCATCGAGATTGTTGGCTTCGTCCTCGAGACGTTGTCGCGCATCGGCGATCATGTATTCGACGTCGCCTCGGTCCGGCGGGTCGGCTTCGTCGAGGTATTTCGTCAGCGCCTCGATGGCGGGTGCGTATTGGCCGAGACGCAGGTAGCAAACCCCAATGTTGTAGTGGAGACCAGGTGCGGGTTGGATGTCCCCCGCTCGTTGGAACGCCGCGAGGGCACCCTCATAGTCGGCCTTGGAGAAGCGCTCCTGGCCGTCCTCATACGCTTCCACCGCTTCGGGATTGGGACCGCGACGCTGGCCTTGATCGCTGGGACCGTTCCCAAGGAACGAGGCCGCCATCAAGTGAACACTCATCGCTAGAGGCAGTAGTCGCACGCAGAACTCGAGTACACCCGGTCGGGGGTGCTCTTCCCTAGCATCGCGCACGATGACTCGGCAAGATGATCATTTTCGAGCGCCGCGTCTTTTCTCGCAGCTCCACGCACGGTTTTTGCGGTTTCTCGGCACATCACGAACGGCGCGACCGCCTCCTTCGACCCCGAACATTCGCGAACGTCCCCATGACGTCCGCAACGGAACCTCCCGTTTCCGTGCATGCATGGAGCACCCTCGATATCGCCGAGGACGTGAGCGAGTCGGTGGGTCCACGGTCGAGTGCGTCGAGCTTGGGCGATGCCCGCGACATTCTCTGGCGCACTGACACAACCATCGGTACCATGACGGCATCCTTGCCGATGCGTTGCCTGCGTTTGGGTGTTGCGTCCCTGTTGTTCGTGAGCTGCATTGCGGCCGAGGTCGACACGTCGCTCTTGAGCGGTGTCGGTTCGGACGACAGTGACAGCGTGGACAGTGCGCTCGACGTTGGCGAGGGCACGTCGGAGGGCACGAACCGAAGCCCGACCGAAGTCACGGTGAGTGGGAGCGATCTTTCGGTATCGGGCCCCGACAATGACGACGGTTCGAGTAACTCGAGCGAGCCAGCAGATGGCACGGGCGAGCCCCTGCCCGAGCCCTTCTGCGGCGATGGATTGCTCGATGCGAGCGTCGAGGAGTGCGACGACGGCAATGCCATCCGAACCGATGGCTGCGTCGAGGATTGTCGTTTGGCCGTCTGCGGCGACAGTTTCGTGCGCGAAGGCGTCGAAGTCTGCGATGACGCCAACTCGGACAACGAAGACGGCTGCACCAGCTTGTGCGCTCGCCCTGGTTGTGGCGACGGCATCCAGGTCGGCGGTGAGGAGTGCGATGACGGCAACCTCGAGAACACCGACGCTTGTCTGTCGAGTTGCCTACCATCGTTTTGCGGCGACGGGCACATCCGGGTCGACCGCGAGCAGTGCGACGACAACGACCAGAACAACTTCAACGCCTGCCCGAACGATTGTCAGAACCCGAGCTGCGGCGACGGCATCCTCGAAGGCCTCGAGGCCTGTGATCAAGGCGACGTCGGCCCGCGAACCTGCGCCAGCGAAACCGGGAGCAGTCGACCCGATGGCGAGCTGCGCTGCAACGATGCGACCTGCACCGTCGACACGGGGCAATGCACGAATTGCGGCAACAACGTCGTCGAGCCCGGCGAGGAATGTGACCTCTTCAACACACCGAGCTCATGTGAAAACGAAAGCCTCGGCAATCACGGGTTCTTGCAATGTTTTGCAGATACGTGTCGATTCAATGCCTCGCTTTGTTCCACGTGCGGAAACCGTATCGTCGACGGCAACGAGGTTTGTGACGGGAACACCGTTCCGTGTACTCAGCTCGGACAAGGGTTTGCGTCGGGCAATGCCACGTGCAACCCCACCAGCCGATGTGACTTATTCGATACGACCCTTTGCACCCGCTGCGGCAACGGGCAACTCGATGCCGGTGAACAATGCGATGTCGCCAACTTGGGTGGACAGTCTTGTTTCACCCGAGGGTTCGCGGCGTTGCCCAACAATCTCTCGTGCAATACGAACTGCACGTTCAACGACAGTGGGTGCGAACGCTGTGGCAACGGGAACGTCGACGCGAGCGATGAAGATTGCGACGGCACCGATCTGGATGGCGAGAGCTGTCAATCTCTAGGATTCGCCGCTGTTCCGAGCACTCTGTCCTGCAACTCCAACTGCACGTTCAACACCACTAGGTGTGAGCTGTGTGGCAACGGAGTCATCGACACCGACGACGACGAAGAGTGCGACGGTCTCGCGCTTCCTGCAGGCGGGTGCGTTGGGCAGGGCCACGATGGCGGCGTGCTGCAATGCGATTCCAATTGTCGGCTCGACGAGAGCGAGTGCACCGACCGCGGCGGTCCAGGTACACGCGGGAACGATTGAATCCTCGGTCCACATTGCATCGTCGGTGCGTTGCGGTCGTCGACCCGACCCTTCGCGCTGTAGTCACGAATCTCGTTCCGCTCATGTATGCCGAGGCCGCCGGTCCCGACGACGATCGACCGAGCTACGTTCGTGCAGCGTCGGCGATCCGGCGGTTTGGCTCGCGGCTCGCGATCCTGCAAGACGATGTGAATGTCCTCGCATTGCATGCGGTGTCGACCGGAACCGCCGCGTTGTTGTTGCCCGCCGGGACCGACGGGTGCAGGACATTCGACGAAGGACGAGGCAATCGTTTGGCCAAGATGGACCTCGAAGCCTGCGCGGTGCTGCCCGACGGTCGACTGGTCGCTTTTGGCTCGGGCTCGAGTGCCAAACGAGAACGCCTGCTCATCGTCGATGGCAGCGGGAATGAACACGGGCTCCAGATCCGAGATGCGTCGCCCTTTTATGCCGCGTTGCGAGAAGAGTTTCGGTTTGCCGGATCCGAGCTGAATCTCGAAGGTGCGCTCGTGATGGGCCCCTGGTTGCGTCTGCTCCAACGCGGCAATGGGGCGCGCAAGAATGGGCGAGAGCCGGTCAACGCCGTGGGCGACCTCGATTTATCCGCATTCTTGGCTTGGCTCGATGGCCACGCACCTCTACCCGCCCTCGAAGCGATTCTCGAGGTGGATCTGGGCACGACCGGAACGGCGACGTTCGGCTTCACCGACGCCACCCTGCTCCCCGATGGACGACTCGGATTCGTCGCCTGTGCCGAAGCTTCGCCCGACGCGATTCAGGATGGCGAGGTGTCGGGCACTCGATTCGGCATCCTCGAGGGCGAAGACATCTACGTCACCGACATCGTGGATCCGGCAGGCCAACCGATTCGTCTCAAGCTCGAAGGCATCGAAGCTCGACTCGACGAACCCGGAATGTTCGATGTCGTCGTCGACATGGATCGCCCGGACGAGCCCGCTCAATGGGGATCTTTGCGGGTGACACGAAGCGTCTAAATCTGCAGGTGGCCGTCACACACCATGACCGCTGTCCCGCCCACCCGAACGTCGACGGATTTGGCTCCCCGTTTTTCCGCCTTGACGTGGAGCAAGCTTCGACGAAATTTGCCCGCGCCGCGTTCGGCCGTAAACATGTGTCGGGAACCCGCAACCTCGCAGAGATATCCCACGAACGCGGGAATCGACGAGCCGATCGGCAGATCTTCATTGACACCGATCTCCGGGCCGACCAAGCGACAGTGATACCCCGAGGTCTCGAATTCCGTCTCGTTCGTGAACAACAAGGCTTGGTGAGAGATCGTCGCCGGAGCCGACGAGTGCGCCCAAGCTCCGTAATCGAACTTGGCTCGCCGCACCGCCGCAAACGAACGAATGGGAGCGATGAGGTAAGGCTGATCGGCGACCACGACCATGAATGGAAACCCATCCATGCCGAGATCGGCTTCGTTCAAGGAGAATATCCGAGCCAGTTCGCGATCCTGCAACGTATAGCGATCGATCGAATACTCGGTATGCAGGCCAAACTCGCAAAAGCGGTGGTCCTGCGGCCCGCGCACGCAGACGTTGACGGGCCCCACGGGCTGCTCGAACACGAACTCGACTGCATCGTCGTTCGATTTCACGCGAGGATCATCGACCGAAATGTCGCCGATGGTCATGAGGACATGGGTGGCCGCCAAGGTCGGATGTCCACCAAAGGGGATCTCCTTGAACGGAGTAAACATGCGCAGCCGTTTGATGTGTGCGGCGTTGTTCGGAGGCAACACGAAGACCGTTTCCGAGAGATTGAACTCACGGGCGATCGTTTGCATCTGAGTGTCGCTCAATCCTTGCGCGTCTGGCACGACCGCAATCTGTGCGCCCTCGAACGCCCGATCGGTAAATGCATCGACTGTATAGTAACGCAAGCGCATCGCCGTTCTCCGAAAGCCCGATCCCAAGCCACGCTATCACATCCCTCGAGACCGGCATCTCGACAAATCGACGCGCTACAAACTCCGACCGGCAGGTGGACATCGCTGACGCTTTGGAACGTTCCACGCCCCTCGCGTGTAGAACATCGCGGCCGTCCCGCGACCGAACGCTCGCCCACGCTTGCGCAAGACGCCCGCGATCGTCGCCAGACCCCGCCGGAAGGACGTCTCCATTCGCGTTTTGCGGAAAGGCTGGCGGAGCCGCACAATACCCGCGTCGACGGATGTCCGAACCCTTCCGCACCCCTCAAGCGACCTACGTTCTCGTCGAGACGCTGCGCGAACGACCGACCGGCGCGACGCATGTCGTACGGCGGGAGTCCGACGGTCAGTCGTTCATCCTCAAGGAGCTTCGGATCGGAGGGCTCGATGGATGGAAGCACTTCGATCTGTTCGAGCGCGAGATCGCGGTGATTCGCTCCGTCGAACACCCGCGTGTCCCCCGCTATGTAGACAGCCATCTCGAGGAAGCGACGGGGCGTTTCCTGCTCGTCCAAACCCGTATCGAGGGCACGACGCTTCGCGACGTCCTCGAGTCACGGATGACGCTCGGACCCGAGCAAACCATCTCGTACCTGCGGCAGGCACTCGAGCTGCTCGACCATCTGCACGGCAGTTCGCCGCCGGTCGTCCACCGCGACATCACGCCGTCGAACATCATCGTCCAGGGTCCGGACCTCTACCTCATCGACTTCGGGGCAGTGAAGGTCGGCACCTTCGAGTCCACCTCGATGACCACCGTCGGAACGTTCGGCTACATGGCGCCCGAGCAGATCCTCGGCCGTGCCACGTCCCAAAGCGATCTCTACGGCCTCGGCATGACGTTCGTCGCGCTCGCGACCGGCCGAGAACCCGGGCAGATTCCACAAAATCCCTCGACCGGGCAGATCGATGCGGGCTCGCTCCTCGCCCAAGCTCCCGTCAATCTGCAGCGCACGTTACTCGCGCTCATCCGCCCGGGCATCGGCGAACGCGTCGCGACCGCACGCCAAGCCTTGATGCTGCTCGACCCTCGCTATGCGCCGACCCCCCACGCCGTGGCGGTGAATCCGACGTATCGATTCATCTCTCCCTACCAGACCCCGAGCGCCCTGTCCGAACGCGATCGTGCATTCCTTCGGCATCATACGTTGCGCGAATTCCCGTTGTGGGCCGCGGTCATGCTGCATTTCTTCACGTTCGGATTGTTTTCGATCGTGCACTATGGAATGCAGCACGACAATTTTCCCAAAGCCGCAAGCAATGATCCGAGTGCCGCCAAGGCGATCGGATTCAGTTTCATCCCCTATTTCAATCTATACTGGTGCGTATTTGCCCCATTGCGCCTGGCCGAGCGGATCAATCTCCAAAGCCAGCTTCGCGGCCGCGGAGACGCGGTCCCCCACAGCCTCATCCTGATCTGCGGGTTGCTGGGTGTGATCCCCTATATCAACATCCTGTTCGGCCTCCCGGTGTGGGCTCTCGGGGTCTACCGGTTGCAAAAGGCAATCAACGAACTCGCTCGCGAGAACAACCTGAGTCCGGGGAATGCACCCCCTGCCCTCGAACCCGCCCGCTCGCCCTCCGATATCGGATCCGGTCGATGAAGGACACGAGACTCACGACGGCGGCAGGGTGACCTGCACCTCGATCCCCACGAGTAGAGCTGCCGAGCTCGTCTGCGAACGATACAGATCGTGATCGCCCGACCGCTCCGGCGGAGGCCACGACCCGTCGATCAACGTGAGTGTGTCGTCGGCACCACCATCGACGACGAACGGCTCGCGGCCCAACGACAGGACGTTGCGTTCGGACAGCGTGAGCGACGAAGTTCCGTCCGCCGACAATTCGAGGCGCTCGATGCCACGGATCTTGGCCACGCCGAGGGCATTCAGATCCAGAGCGAGGTCTTCACCGAGCGCGAGGGTGTCGCGACCGAGACCGCCGGCGAGGCGGATGAACTCGAGGCTCGCGATGTGCAAGACATCGTCGCCCGATCCACCCGACAGCGCATCCGGTCCGCCATCCCCACGCAACACGTCATGGCCGCGTCCCCCGACGAGGACATCGCCTTGGCCGAGCCCCAACGCCGCGAGGTCGTCGTCCGCATCGAACCCGAGGGCGGACACCGTTGCGGTCAAGTCATCGCCGAAGACGACATAGGTGTCGCCGAGCGGTAGTGGAGTACCGGGAGGGGGGACGTCGATGAGACCAATGACGAGATCGTCGAACCCATCGCCATCGAGGTCCCCGGCCGTACTCACCGCAGTCGAAGGCGCGTCGAAGCGAATGTCGGCCTCGTCGAGCCGGAAGAGCGGTGCCAGCTCGGCACTCCCGAGCACGAGGAACGAAGCGGTCGCACCGCTGAGCAGGACGTCCGCCAACCCATCGGCGTTGAAGTCTCCCGCGGTGCTGGCCGAGAGTCCCACGACATCGTCGGCATTGAGACCGTTGAATCGTACCACCTCGAGTTCGGCCTCGAGATCGAAGGCGTTGGGCCAAACCGCCCGTCCAAACACGAGCACCACTTGGCCGGCAAAGTCGTTGCGTTGTGAATAGGGACGACCGATGAGCAGATCGGCAAACCCATCCCCGTTCACGTCGCCTGCGGTTCCGACCGATCGCCCGTGACCATCGTAGCTCTCGACGCCTTCGAACACGATCGCCTCCTCATCGAGCACGACCGCTGCATCGGGCGTTTCACTGCCCAAGACGAGATAGGCTCGGCCAAGTTCATTCAACGGCGCGAACGGTCCACCGATGAGCACATCCGACAATCCATCGCCATCGACGTCACCGGCCACACTCACCGCAAAACCAGATTCATTGCGACCGCGCAGGCGCACGTCCGCATCTTCGAGCGAACGCTCGCCCACGAGATCGGATGCGCCAAACACGATGTAGCTCTCCCCTTCGCCGTAGTTGCCGTATGGCGCCCCGATCAAGAGGTCGGCCAAGCCATCCCCATTGAAGTCTCCAGCCGTGCTCACCGAATGACCCGCCAGATCGCCCGCTTGCGGGCCCTGGAAGCGAACCTCGGCGTCCTCGAGATCGATGATGGTCGGCAGATCCGAGCCGCCGAACACCACGAACACCTCACCGGGAGGCGTGTCGGTTGGGTCATCCGGGTTCGGCGGTTCATGGGCGCCGACGACGACGTCATCGAACCCATCACCGTTCACGTCTCCCGCTCCCGCCACGGCCACGCCGGCATGGTCGTAGGCCTCGATCCCCTGCAGCCGGACATCGGCTTCGGTGAGATCGAAGGTGCTCGGAAGCGCATTGCCTCCGAAGATGATGTAAGCCTCGCCCGCCGTGGATCGATTGCCCGGGCTCGCGCGATAGGCCCCGATGATGAGGTCGGCAAACCCGTCCCCATTGACGTCACCCGCATCGCGAACCGAAACCCCGACGGCATCGCCCGCGCTGATGCCATCGAAGCGAATCCCTTGCGTCCCGAGTTCATCGACCCGGACCTCGCCGTCGGCCGGCTGCACGACGACCCGGACCTCGGCGGTCGCCGTCGCCCCGGCCTCATCGCTCACCGAGTAGAGAAACCGATCGGTCCCGAACACGAAATCGGCCGCGGGCTCGTAGGTGAAACCTCCATCGGGTGCGAGGGTGACGATCGCCCCTTCGTTCGACGTCGGCGTGGACGAGGCCACGACCGCCAAACGGTCGCCTTCGGGATCTTCGTCGTTGCTCAGCACACCGTTTTCGACGGCAACCTCCAAGCGAGCATTGGCTTCGATCGCGTAGGGTCCGTCATTGCGCGGTTCGGGTGGCTCGTTCCCACCGGGCTGTTCACCGATGGTACCCGCCGAACTCTCGAGATCGAATCCCGACTCCTCGGTCACACCGATCGAATCGACGTCTTCACCCCCGCCACCACTCTCGGTGCCCACCGCTTCGTCTTGTCGAACGAGCGATGGTGGAGGCGTCGCGCATCCACCCATCATCACGAGCGGAACCGAGGTCCACCACCCACGCACATGACAAGTCATGGCCCAATGCTAACTCGAATCGACGATTCAGAATCTACCGACCACAAAGATAGTCGTTCCACTGCGATCCCAGTCTGGGATCCATACGATGCGATGGGATCGATCCCGTCTTTGGATCATCAACCATATGCCCGTCGCCAACGCAGCCACGCCAATTGCAGCAGCGACCGACCCACCCGCCAACCAACCGGTCGCACTCCGCAATTCGCGATCGCGCCATTCCGATTGGTCTTCACACGCTTCTGCAACACAACGGTCACGGCGAGAATCGTAGAGGTCGAGCGTCCGTTGTCGGAGCCAACCACCGTAAGCCATGAATGCAACGCCGGTCACCACGAGCGCAGATCCCCCGGTCGTGAGTCCGATCCCGAGTTTGTGTGATCCGGAGATCGACGATCGATCTGGTTCGGGGCTGGATCCAACGAGGATCAGAGGTGGTGATCCCTCCCTGGGTGTCGAGGGCAACGGCGATGAAGGCTCATCGCTGCGGATGGCGGACAACTTGGCGCGGAAGTCATCTCGCGTGGTCGTGAACGCGGTCGCATCGCGGTCGGCCGCGAACTTCGCGATATCCTCGATGTGGCGATCCAATAAGGCGATCGTCGTTTCCAGCAACGTTGGCGGGGGCTCGTGGGGCGCAGAGGCTTCGATCAAAGCTGCAACTTGCGCGACGACGTCGGACCCGAGCTCGGTCGCCCGATCCTGCATCGGCAACGATTCGTAGGCGAGGGTGTACGTTTTGGCCGCGTCGACGAGAGCCCCTTCCTTACCTTGACGCCGGGCTTGCTTGAGATGCTCCCCGTACGCGTCATAGGGGCCCAAAGCCCACGCATGGGCTCGAGCAACGACATGAGTCCGCGGAGACAGAGCGAGCGCGACCCCGAGCACGTTCGCCATGACCGCTCTCCGGTTCACGGCCGCTTCTTTACCGAGGTTCGGAGTGGTGCACTAGAGGTGCAGGGCAGAAGTCTAAGGGTCGACTTCGAATGCAACCCGCCGCGGCTTCGCCCGCGATACAAACAAGGCCGATTCAGCGAGGCTCACGACACAAGGATTCGTTGGTGTGGCTCGGGCCAACCAAACGGAACCATCGAGACCAACCTGAATCGTCACGGAGATGTGACCCGGTAGTGAACAAGTCCGTTGGATCCGCCTTCGCAGCGCAGCGAGCACCTGATCGTCGCTGCCACGCGGGGGCGATCGAGTGCGCGACGATCGGGGAACGCGAGTCTCTCCCGTGGGGTTCGCTTTCGCGGACGCCGATCCTTCATCATCGAGCTCGACCGACGGCACGTCCGTCTCGCGCGCGTCCGGTTCGGATGCGGAAAACTCCGGAGGACCGAGCTCGGGTATCGATGTCACGTTCGCTCGCCGGTCCGGTTCGAACGCCGGCGCCTCGGAACCGAATGCAAGTGGTTGAACCGGCTCGAGCTCGGGTGTCGCCGTCACGTTCGCGCGCGCGTCCGAGGCCGCGAGATTCGCTTCGCGTTCACGCTCTCTAGAGGTTGGAACGAGAGAGGTTGGAACGAGAGAGCTCACCACCGCAGCGGCATCGTCTTGCGATGGCGGGTTGGCGTCTGCTCGGGGGTCTCGGTTCGCTGGACTCGTGACCCACGCCGCAATTCCAACTCCAATCACGATCGCGATGCCGATCGCGGTGAGGGTCATCGAGGGCGTGATCCGGGAGGTACCCACGAGTGTGGGGACCGTTGGTGGTCGCTCGGACTCGCCGTGCCACATCGCCGTCGCATGCGACGTACCCGGGGGCTCACCCGCGTTGCGCCGACCCGCGGGGTTCGAAGTCCCCGGAACATCGACCACATCCTGAGTCCCAATGCTTTGCGTGGCCGCATAGAACTCGTGCATGTCTTGAAATCGGTCGATGGGATCCTTCGCCAGCGCTCGCTGGACCAACGCCTCGAGTTCGGGGGAGATCCCCGGCGCGAGGGTCTCGAGGCGTGGCGGTGGCTCGCGAACGTGTCGATCCAGGATTTGGTATTGCCCCACCCCGTCGAACGGCACTTGTCCGGTCAACAACTCGAACAGCACGATTCCGAGTGCATAGACGTCCGTGCGCGCATCGACAGGTCGCACCAACGCTTGCTCGGGCGCCATGTAGGTAAATGTTCCAAGGACTTCACTCGTGCTCGTGGCCCTGCCTCGCTCGTCGGCTTCGACTTGCTTGGCGATCCCGAAGTCGAGGACCTTCACCGCGTCCGAACCATCGTCCCGTCGTTCGAGAAAGATGTTCGAGGGTTTGATGTCGCGATGGATGATCCCGACCTCATGCGCGGCCGATAACGCGCGCATCGTCTGCAGCATGATCGAGCGCACGCGTGGCCAGGGCTGCTTCCCTTCGCGGTCGATGAGGTCACCCAGGTCCTCCCCATCGAGCATTTGCATCACAAAGAACGTCGTCGGATCTTCGCCAAAGTCGAGGATCTGGACGACATAGTCACTGCGGATCCGATTCGCCGCTCGGGCTTCGCGGAGAAATCGCCGTCGATGCCGCTCCTCTTGAGCTAGGACAGGGCTCAAGACCTTGATCGCGACCCGGCCTTCGATCCGCAGGTGCGTCGCTTCATAGACCGCCCCCATCCCCCCCTCCCCCAGCACTCGGACGATCCGATACCGGCCTTCGAGGGTCTGACCGATGAGGTCCTCGGTCCGAGGCCATGACGTCACCCGCGCGAGTGTAACAGCGCCAAGCCGCCCCCGGAAAAGCTCCAGATCGAGGCTCGTAGGCTCGCTCCGGATCGCTTTGGGGCAAGCGGGGTTACAAGCCAAACCCCTGTTGGCCACGCGTCGACGCGCCGAGCGGCGCGGCCTGACGACCCCGTCGATCTCCTCCTGACGAATAGGAGGTCGCCCGCGCCGGATCAATGCATCGAGTCGACCTCGATCTCGACGAATTGCTCCGTCCGGATTCCATCCATCACATTCACCCGTTCGTTCCCCGATTCGACGGATCCGCCGATATCCGTCCGCGTTCGATTCACCACATCACCGTTCATTCACCGATCGACGATTTGCTCTCTCTCGATCCATTCGCGGACATTTGTCAAAACGGGCCTTTCGTGCGGTTGCATGCTCATTACAGAGTATCAATGGCACTCGAGAATTTTCTCTGCCCAATTCCCTCGCGGATCAACCCATATTACGAACAGGTATGCGAGGCGTCGACGCAATGGATCCAAACCCACCATCTCGTACGAGACCGAGCAGAGCTCGAGGCTTTTCAACGTCTGCGGATCCCCGAATTCGTGGCTCGGGCGTATCCCGACGCGGCATTTGACGATTTGCGGATCGTCCTCGACTGGACGGTGTGGGGATTCCTCGTGGACGATCAGCACGACGAGCTCGTGCGCAGCCCCGACCACTTGCGGGGACGCGCGATGGAGCACGTGGAGCTGTTGCGTAGCGGGGCTCACGATCCTCGCCAAGCGACCCACCGAGCGCTCGTCGACCTGCGCTCGCGGATCCTCGAACGGTCGCCCTCCCGACCTTCAGCCCCCGGGGGGCGTGGGGAACCTTCAACCCCTGTGGGGCGTGGGGAACCTTCAGCCCCTGTGGGGCGTGGGGAACCTTCAGCCCCCGGGGGGCGTGAAGACAATTTGCGACGATTCACGGCTCGAACCGCCGAATGGTTCGACTCCATGAATTGGGAGACGAGCAACCGCGCGCGAGGGCTACGCCCGACGATCCCCGCATACTTGCGGGCTCGCGCGATTACGGTCGGCATGTACACCGAGTATGCCCTGTTCGATGTAACCCATCAGGTCTATACGAACGATAGATTCTGGGTCGATCCGGATCTGCGACGTTTGATGACCATGACCGCCAACGTCATCGGATGGTCGAATGATGTGTTCTCCTATCACAAGGAGCGCGAGGCCGGAGATCCTCACAACCTCGTCCTCCTGCTCGGCCTCGAGCATTCGCTCGACGACGAGGAGTCGTGTGGGCTGGCCATCGATATGCACAATCACGAGATGCAACGATTCGTCGAACTCGCCGGGGCGGTCGCCACGAAGCGTTCGCGAGACGAACCCGCCGTCCGCGAGTTCGTCGATATGCTGCGCGCGTGGATTCGCGCCAACCTCGATTGGGCACACGCATCGAGTCGCTATGGCCTGCACGATTCCGCACCGACCAGGACCGTCACCGAACGCATCGAACCGATCCAGCCGGGATTTCCTACGTGGAGTCCACGCCTTCCAACAGGCTCCGGACCGTCTCCTCGAGCGTACGCGGCTTGAACGGCTTCTCGATGAACACCCCCTCGGGTTCGCTCATCCCCTCACGGGCAACGACCTCGTCCGCATACCCCGAGATGAAAATGACCCGGAGCTTGTCCAGGCGAGCGCGAAGAGCCTCGGCCAGACGGGGGCCGTTCATCCCCGGCATGACCACATCGGTGATGAGCAGGTCCACGATCCCCGGATGCTCGTCATAGTGGGCAAGCGCTTCCAGACCGCTGCCAAACGCGAGCACGCGATAGCCAAGAGGCCCCAAGATACGCAACCCGAGTGCCCGCACCATCGGATCGTCTTCGACGAGGTAGATGGTCAACGGAGCCCGCGGTCGGCCGATCGATTCGTAGGGTGGAGTCTCAGGGGCAGCGTCTTCGACCACATCGGTGGTCGGCAACAGCACCGTGAACGTCGAGCCCACACCGACTTGGCTCTCCACCGAGATATCGCCCCGGCTCTGCCGGACGATTCCATGCACCGTCGAGAGCCCGAGCCCGGTGCCACGGCCCGCTTCCTTCGTGGTGAAAAAAGGTTCGAAGATCCGCGTGATCGTGGCTTCGTTCATTCCGCAGCCGGTGTCGGCGACACGAACCCTCGCATAGTGCCCCGGAGCTAGACCCACGTTCAGGTCGGCTTCGATGCGATCGGTCGAAATGGTGAGCGTCCCGCCATTCGGCATCGCGTCACCACCGTTGATGGCCAGGTTGACCAACACCTGCTCGAACTGGACGGGATCGATGAGCACGGCGCCGGTGTGCGGATCGAGCTCACACACGATCTTCACGTCCTCCCGCAACAACCTCGCGAGCAGACGCTGCGCCTCGTTCACGGCTTCGACGATCCGCACCACGCGAGGCTGCATCACCTGACGACGGCTGAAGGCCAAGAGCTGACGCGTGAGCGAGACCGCGCGCTCGGTCGCGGCGAGCAAGCTATTGAGGTCGTTGCGAACCGGAGAGTCTTCTCCGACGACCCCGAGTGCGAACTCTGCCGTACTGCCGATCACGGTGAGCAAGTTGTTGAAGTCATGCGCCACCCCACCGGCAAGCTGTCCGAGGGACTCGAGGCGTTGGGCACGTTCCAAACGTTCGGCGAGCGCCTGCTCCTGCGTCATGTCGCGGAACACGAGCACGACGCCGTGCAAGTCACCCGACGGCTCGACGATCGGCGCTCCGCTATCCGCGATCGCATACCGTGAGCCGTCCCTGGCGATGAGCACGGTGTGATTGGCCAGGCCCACCACGACCCCCTCGCGCAAGACCTTGCGAACGGGATTTTCGACCGGTTCGCCGCTCTGCTGGTTGACGATGTCGAACACCTCTTCGACCCCACGCCCTTCGGCTTCGTCCGGCTTCCAACCGGTGAGCGCACTCGCGATCGGATTCATGAACGTGACGAGACCCTCGGTATCCACGGTCAGCACCGCGTCGCCGATCGATCGAAGGGTGGTCGAAAACCAACGCTCGCTATGCAGGAGATCGTCCAACCGTTGCCGTTCGAGACGGACGTGATGGTGGCGAACCATGAACAGCAGAGCGACCAACGTCGTGTTCACGCAGGCCGGGAGGACGATATCGGCGACGCCATAAGCGGGGTTCAGCAACAGCAATGGAGCGGCTGCCATCCCCGCGAGTCCTACCAGCGCCGCCCGTCGGGTACGAAACAACGCCGTCGCGGTGACGACCGCGATGAGCACGAACAGCACCATGTCCGGGTTGTCGAAGGATGCCCAGAACGTCGCGACGAGGGCGGACGCGACCGTGAGCAGGGCCGCGACGCGATAGGCTCCCCAGCGATTGAGCCCAAATGCCAACAGCAGGCTCAGGGTGAAGCCGATCGCGGCCTGAAACGTGCGGGTCTCGAGCGGCCGAACCCAATTCAGCCATCGGGGCAGGACGAGAATCCCGACGATCGCCGACAGCGGAATCAGGATCACGAGCAGTCCGGCCAAGAAGCGCCGTTCGTGCTCCCGTTCGAAGTCGCTCGCCGGAGTGCTCGAGATCAAGACACGCCACGCGGCCTCGACCCAGCTCGATGCCGTCGCGTTTGGTTTACGTCGAGCGATCACGGTCTCCGTAGTCGAGGGCGTTCATCCTAACGCAAGGCCCCGCGCCCTTGGGAATGCCACCTCGGCCCGAATGGGACGAGTGATCGTCGTGACACAAACGGTCATGTCGAACCGGCGGTCGTCGGAGGCTGGAGTGGGAGCGCGGGACAACAGGACACACCAAGAGCCGTAAGGCGGGTACGGAGGGCCTCGTAGCCCTGAGGCTGGAGCGAAAAGGTCCCGCGCCGCATCGTCAACCACCCACGCGGCCGACCACTCGTTGGATCGTCGTCCGCCATCGCTTGCCAAAGCCGGCCGACCGGAACCCAGTGCGGTGGATACTTGAACCGGGCGACGTCGAGGATCAGCACGAGGTCACGTCCCGCATGCCAAGCCGCGAGCGGTGAAAAATGTCCCGCCCCCGTCTGTCCGAGGACGGCCCGACTATAGTTGGCAACCACGAAGAGGCCCTCGGGGCTGCGAACCGATTCCGTGAGGGCACGCCGAAACTCCGGTTCCGTACCCCGATCGGCGTAGACTCGCTCGACCGCTGCCCCGTTGCACTCGGCCAAACAAGCGACTTCCGTGAGGGTAAGCCCTTCGGCCGCGGCCACCTCGAGCGCTTTGCAACAAACCAGCAACTCTTCACCGAACCATCGCCAGGGCCCCTTCCAAACGCGGCCAGGGTCGATCTCGAGCGCGTTGAGGACCGTGACGAGGGTCCCCAAGCCGCACCAGGCCGGGTCGGCTTGGGTGTGCAAGTGCGCGACGAGGGGAAAAAACGCCTCGGCGGTTCCGTTGGCAAGCGATTCGGCCAACAGTGTGCGCCCTTCGGATCCGCCGAACGCGACGAGATCGGATGGTAACGGTCGACGATGAAACGTGGACATCGTGCGAGGAAGACTAGGCCCCGTCCGGGTTCCGGGAGGAGCCGTTCTGCGTCGGTAGGCGCTCGTTTGGGGTGTGCGGAGGCAACTTTGCTGACTAGAACGCCGTCGGCGTCGCCGGTGTCACGGCCTCCGCCTCACCCGCCACCTCTCCACGGCGGCCGATCGTCCAAGTGGGTAGGATGGCTCGGCCACGACGCAAGGTCGGCGACGGAGGATCCCATGCTCAACATCCGCAAAAGCGAAGAGCGCGGCCACGCCCAACACGGCTGGCTCGACAGCCATCACACGTTCTCGTTCGCCAGCTATCACGACCCCCGCTTCATGGGGTTCGGGCACCTGCGTGTCATCAACGAAGACCGCGTCCTTCCTGGCCAAGGATTCGGCACCCATCCCCATCGCGACATGGAGATCCTCACGTACGTGCTCGAAGGGGAGCTCCAGCACCGCGATTCGATGGGCAACGGCTCGGTCATTCGCCCGGGAGACGTGCAACACATGAGCGCGGGCTCGGGCGTGACCCACAGTGAGTACAACCCGTCGAAGACGGAGTCCGTGCACTTCCTGCAGATCTGGATCCTCCCGCAGTCGTCCGGCGGGGCACCTTCGTACGATCAACGGCACTTCGCCGTCGGCGATCGTCAGAATCGCCTGCGGCTCGTCGCCTCGGCCGACGGCCGCGACGGCTCGATCCGGGTCCGGCAGAACATCAGCCTCTATGCTTCGGTGCTCGAACCGGGAGCGACCGTCGAGCACACGATCCCAACGGGACGCAAGGCTTGGGTTCAAGTCGCTCGGGGCACGCTCGACCTCGAGGGTCGGCAGCTCTCCGCCGGCGATGGCGTTGCGACCGACGACCCGAGCACGTTGAACCTCCGGGCGACCTCCGCGGCCGAAGTCCTCCTCTTCGACCTCGCCTAATACCGATCGGCGTTCTCGCCCTGTAACGACGGAGCGAGGGCAGGTCCCGGACTCCGCCCGAAGCCCAATACATGGGGCCAATACATGGGGCCAATACATGGGGACTGAGCGGCCGCCCTTTGCTGCCGCTCGATATGACGAAGAGGCAGGTCCCTCAGACCCCGCCGGAGGGCCCGATGCATTCGGCGTAGCCGAAGAACTCGACGTCGCAGGGGAACCACTCGGCCGAGCCGTACTCCGTCACCGACTCGAGACCCAGCACGAACGCGTCCAGCCCAGCGCAGTCGAGCGAACCGAGGCAATAGTTCATATTGGCCAACTCGATCGAACAGGCCCCGTAACCGCTGTCCGCACTTGCACAGTCCGCCACGCACTCGGTCGGGTCCGCATAGTCGCCGTAGCAAATCTGCTCGACCTCGCAGAACACCACGCACGAGTCATAGATCGCGGCCGCGCCGTCATCGCTGCCGTCGGGGGGAGGGACGGGCCCAGAGTCGTCTCCCCAGCCTCCCTCATCGCCGCCACTACTGCTCTCGCCCTCATCGGGTCCCGGTGCTTGCGGATCCCCGTCTTCGTCTTCACCACCAGGCGCTCCGGAAGATCCCGGCTTACCACTTTGGGTGTCGGTGCCATCGCCACTGCCTTTGCCTTCGCCACCGCCCTCGTCTTCGTCTCCGCCGTCGGTCTCTTCGTCGTCGTCATCCTCGACGTCCACGATGTCGGACGGGATGCTGATGTCGCAGGCCGTCGCGGTCATGAAGACCGCGAGCAGCATCTGGTGAGCAGAGGAGAAGATGCGGTTGGAAAGCTTCGTTTCGTTCATGACCCCCCTCAGAGCAATGAACGTTCCCGCCTAAGTCCGCGAAATCACAGGTGACGCTCTCCTGCGACGATGAGACATCGAAGCCATGTCTCATGTCACGTCACAGTCCGCCCCCCGCTTGAGACGTTCGACGACGCAAGCGAGCCGCGGTCCGAACGTTCGTCGCCCCAAACTCGACTCGGAACGCGCTTGCAGCGAACGAAGCGCACCTCGAACGCGCCCCTCATCCGCCGCCGCATCCTCGGTGCCGCCCCAAGGGCGGCTCCAGGCGAACAACCTGTCTGTTTCTACTTGAGTGAGCTCGGGTGGGATCGAACCACCGACCTAGGGGTTAAGAATCCCTCGCTCTAACCAACTGAGCTACGAGCCCGAACGAACGCACACGTTGCAACCCCCAAGCGAATCACTCGCTTGAACGACCATTTTCGGCTCGGCGGGAGGTCGCGACGTTCATGCCGAAACCGGCAGACCGCGGTGTTTAGCCGATGCCATTCCTCCAGTCAAGGGTCATCGCGGCCGAATGCGCCCATGGCTCCGAGCCGTTCCCCTCGACGGGGTGCCTACGAGTGCGCCACCGCGTCGGCACCGCTGCGCTGAGCCGCAGGCCGTGTGTACTGAGAGGACTCGGGCCGAGCCCCGGGGCAGGCGATCTACGGGCTACGAACGACGCGGCAGCGGCCGGTGTCATCATCGGAGTCTTTCTGATCTGATCATCGACATGTGGCCGACAACGGCCCCACACAAGCACTGGGCTGGGAGAACGTCGTGCCACCGAAGAATCCACGGGTATACGTGTTGTCGGCGACGACGAACTCAGCGACCAACGCCCCATCCCCCCCGCGAATGGCCACGCTGCTACCGAACGGAGTGAAGTCGATGGTCACTCGGTAGGGTTCGCCAGCGACCCAACCCACCTGCGTGGTTTCCGCGGCGTCGAGCAACAAGGTCGACTGTGGTGTGTCCTGCGGACAATACATGTCTTGCCCGGTGGCAAAGACGAGGGTGCGGAACGTGCAATCATTCGCTAGATCGATCGGACCAGTGTTCACCGCGATATTATTTGTACACGTACGACATTCGCTCGTGTCATAGCCACACGCCGCACCGCAAGCGAGCGTTCCAACGTCGAATCCGAGCGCCACGCAATCTGCACCACGAGAACACCGCACGACTCGTCGCCAAACCTATGGGTCCTCGGCCGAGGCCCCGCGCGGAATGCAGCGAGATCGATGACGTTCGAGAGTGTGCTTTCGATCAGGGAATGGGCGAACCGTCAGGCGAGCGGTTCCGGAATGCACAGGCAGCTTGGCCGTCGTAGCGAGGGACCCAACGCGAAACGCCGCTCGACGACTAAATGTGATCGTATCCGACGATCGATTCGAGCCGTGGTGAACCGCTGACCGCATGAGCCGCGAGCAGGCCCGACATGACAGCGGCTTCGACGCAACCGAGATTGAGCCCACAACTCGTCCAATCTCCCGCGATCGTGAGGTTGTCGTACGTACGATCGAGCGGCGAAATCCGGTGGGCGGGCGAACCCGGGACGCATTGCACATAGCGATCCGTGGGGCTGACGTTGGCCGAGCAGAACTGCTGATCCAGCCATGAAGATGAACCGTCCTTCGCGCCCTCGGGCTGCAGTGCCTCGATGGCGAACTCGCCATCCGATCGGCGCAACCGCGGCCAGAGCACAGCAAGATCACGCTCGACGAAAGTGAGGGCATTCCTGCGAACGAGTTCCGTCGCGCGCACGCGGAACGATCGATCGGGAACCCCCAACGGTTCGAGGTCCCGATCGGCGATCACGTTGCAAAAATAGGCGATCGATCCGGGTACTCCCGAAGACCAATCCTCTTGATCGAGCAGGTGGCTCATGTCCGCCCAGGTGTCGAACGGATGCACGAACGAGGTCAGCGTGACCGGGCCACGCGTCCAGCCCAGCCCTTCGAGAGACGGGGTCGTCCAGAGCTGCAACGCCTGGGTTGCAACGGTTCGAACGTTCTCCACCATGGCCCGCCAACGAGGGTCGCGCACCAGAATCTGCCCACACACGTGGGGGATCTCCCCGAGGCTCACGCCAAGGACCACGAAGTCGAACTCGCGTCCGACTCGGAGCTTCCGCACGGACACGTGGTCGCTATGCCAGAAGTTTTCGAAATCCACTCCCCGCCGTCGCAGGGCTTCTCCGTCTCGCAGTTGCGACCAATCGGGTTCCGCCGGCCAACACGGTACGCCGCGGATCCGAACGAGCGGTTCGTAGTCGCCACCGCTGTTCGTTTCGGCTTGAACGCGGAAGGTCAACGTGTCGACGTGCGGGCGTTCGGAGTCGGACAGCCCAACCTCGACCAGGCGGTGAAAGAACTCGAACTTGACGCCTCGACGACGCAAGACCTCGTAGAGGGGCGCAAACACGATGTCGCCCATACCCGAGCGCATCTTCCAAAAGAACGAACCGCGGTAGGTAAAAAACATCCGCAGGCAGCCGCGCAGGCATTGACCCGCGGCCGCCCTCGGTCGCGTTCGCTCGCCACCTTCGTACGCGAACATGAGGCCATAGAGGCCGCGAACGAACGAGGAGTTGGCCGCCCCCCGCGAAAGACCGTGGCCCCGCAACCAATCGATGAAGTCGTGGTCATCGAGCGCATCGAGGCCCCTAGGATCGAGCAAGACACCGTCACGCAACACGCCGACGAGTGCGACGACGATGATCTCGAGCACCTCGGCTGCTCGTTCGGGAACGGGCTCGACCGCGGTCGCAAGCTCGATGCGATTGAGCGTACGGACGAGCGCGAGCAACAATCCGGTGAGGACGGCCGTCGTACCCGGTGCCCCGTTCAGCTCCTGCGGGCCGAGAGGCCCCTTTTGCGTGTTCAGCCCCTGCCGGGGGTGAGGCCATGTCCGCAACAACTCCGTCGCCGTCAAGATTTGCTGGCCCGCCAGCGTGCGGATCGAAGCGACTCCGCCCAGATAGGTCCGGGCGAGTTCCCCGGCAAGGTCGAGCAACGCTGGGCCTTTGGGCAAGCCAGTCGCGATGGGCTCGCCGTAGGCCGTCCGAAACAAGGACAGCATGACCCGAGCGATCCGCACCAAGTATCCGGGGATCGAAAACGGATGGTCCGCAGACGCGCTCGCGGGATCACCGAGCGGCATGCCCGGCTCGCCCGGCAGCGGGGGAAACATCGCCGTCCAAACGCTCCAGTCCTTCGTGCGCGGCTCCCAGTGGGCGAGACCGATATGCGGCGTCGGCATGAACGCATCGCGAACCGAGGCGATCGAGCAAGTGCTCGGGTCGCGACCGAGCTCCGCGTAGGCCTCCCGCATGAGGCGAAACGCGTTCTCGTAGCAACCCATCCACACGTGCAGTCCGTGCTCTTCGATGCGACCGTGCTGACCACGACCGGAGGCCCCTTTGCCGCCGAGCCGCCAACCCTGCTGATAGACCGTCACCTCGAACCGTCGACCGAGCTCGGGGCGGGTCAGTTCGAACGCCGCGGCGATCGCAGCACATCCGCCGCCCACGATCGCAACCCGGGTGGGCGACTCAGCCAAAGGCACGCTCGACCTCGGCGATCCGGCGGACGTAGAGAGACGTGTCCGCGTCATCACCGAGGTGGAACTTGAGCGCGCGTTCGCGGCTCTGTTGGAGGGCTCCTCGCCCTCCCTCCGCGTCGCCCCTCACGAACCGCCACTGTGCGTCGAGCTGCAGGACCTCGGGTGCCATGTACGCATCGAGCTCGTTGCCTTGGGTTCCGAGCACGAGCGCTTCATCGAGGATCTCGCGGCCTTCGGCGAGCGCGATCCAGGACAGGTCCTCGCGCCCGACCTTCCGTGCGAGGGCTAGACAAGAGCGAGCCATGCTTGCTTTGTACACCAACGCGGTGGTTCGCATACCGGCGCAGGTCCAGAGCGCGTCGTGATGGCGCATCGATCGAATGAGCGCAGTGACATCGTCGGGCGAAGCGTCCGGACCGGCCAGCCGGCTTATTTTGATGGCGTCGAGAACGAGCGCACTGCTGTGGATATGCGGTGGAGCGAGCAGATCGCCACCCACCTTCACGATCTCGGCGGCTCGTTCTTCGGCTTCGTCGTCGGCACCGAGCAAATGGAACAAGTGAACGTTGAAGCTCCGCGCGCAGAGGTACGCCACGCTCCCCTCGGGGTGGCTCGCTTCTTCGGCCAACATCAGTCGGATCGACTCCGCCTTGTCGCCACGCAGCGCGGGGCTCCACGCGAGGTACACACCCGGAATGACGGTCGGCTCCTGTAGCGGGAACGTCCGGAGGACATCCATGAGCGCCGGCCGGAGCCCGAGCGCCGCTTTCAGCTCGACATCCGCATCGGCGAGCAGGCCGAGCTGCAGGTAGACGGCTCCACGGCCGATCGTGAGCAAGTACCGGATGATGGGGCTTTCCGGCGATTGGGTCGTCTCGAGCACCCCTTGCATCAACCCCATCGCCGCGGTGAGCCGTGGCATGTCGGCCGTGACGTAGGCGAACGTCCACTGCTGCCAGAGTTCGGTCCACTTCGGTTCGTCGACCGAGTCCGAACTCAACCGCTGAACGATCGCATTGTTCCGCTCGACCGCCCGAGCCCCCCACCCTTCGGCCGCGGCGAGCGAGACCGCATAGATGCGGCGGACCTTGAGCGCTCGCTCGCGATCGTTGGGGTAACGAACTTCGAGCAACCGTAGGGCTCGCTCGAAGTGCTCACACGCGATCCGATGGGCGAATCGACGAGCGGCCAACTGACCGGCCTGGAATGCATAGTCGATGGCACGGCTCAGCCGTCCGCCGAACTCCGCGTGCTCGGCCAGCACCTCGGGATGCTTCGCACAGACCTCGGGGAACGCGCTTTCGTACGCATCCAGGGCGGCGGCATGCAACCCGAGACGATCCGCCTTCGCGACCGAGGCATAGAGCGCCTCGCGGATGAGGCCGTGGCGAAACGCATAGACTTGGTCCTGTAAGAACCCGCGTCGCTCGAGCAAGCCCACGCGTTCGAGCGCCTCGAGATGCGTGAGGATCTCGCCCAAGGTGAGGCCACCCGCAGCGGCCAACAGTCGGGGCTCGAACTCTTTCCCGCACGTCGCGGCGAGCTCGGCCACGTAGCGCGTCGGCGGTGCAAAGTTCTGCATACGGGCGGCGACCGAGTCGCGCAAGGTCAGCGGAAGGGGCCGCTCGTCGATCCCCGCGGAGAGGTCCTGTCCGTGATCCAACGCTGCGGCCGCGAGCTCCTCGAGCAAGAGCGGATTGCCCTCGGCACGTTGGAGCACGAGCTCGAGTGTCCTCGCCTGGATCCGGCGTTCGCCCACATACGTGGCGACGATCCGCTCGGCATCCGAAGGCCGCAATTCCACGATCGGCAGGACATGACTGCGTTCGGCGGCGAGGTCGGGGATCCCGTCGGGTCGGCAGGTGAGCACGAGCATCAGCGGAACGGGTCGAGCCTCGGCTCCGAGCTGCTCGATCACACGGCGAGATGCGTGGTCCAACCAGTGGACGTCTTCGAGCGCGAGCAACAACGGGTTCGTTTCGGCGAGGCTCTCGATGAGCCGACACAGCACCGTCGCCAACGATACCGAGTTGTCGTCGCCCGAACGTTTCCCGAGCAACGCCTCATCCTCGGCATTGCCACAATCGAGGAACACGGCCAACACGGATTCCCATTCGGGACGTCGCGTCTCGAAGCGCCCGAGCATGGCCCCGACGCTCGCCCGCGTGACCTTCCCGGCCTCGTCCGCGAGCTCGGGCAATCGCTGGCAGAGCTCACGCATCGGTCCGAGCGCCGTGTGTTGGGTCGCGGGCGTTGCCGAGAGCGAAATGCACCGAAGATCCAAGTCGGCGACGCTCGCCAAGAACGCTTGCAGCAGCCGAGATTTGCCGATCCCACCTTCGCCACGAAGGGCCACCGTCCGACGGGAACGGTCCCCGACCACCTGCTCGAGCCACCCTCGCAGACACGCGAGTTCCTCCGCTCGGCCCACGAACGGAGTCCGCTCGTGGAGTCCTCCGGCATCGCGATTGATGGATCCGCAGACGCGGTAGGCGAGCTCGTGGGTGTCGGTGCCGGAGGGGATGGGTTCGAGCTTGAAGAACCGAGCGAGCAGTCGCTGGGCCCGAGCCGACGCCACGAACGTTCCATCGGGAACATCACGCCCGAGGGCCGGGGACGCGGCCAACACGGCGCCCGCGAGCAGGGGGCGGCCAGGTCGATCGACGAGCCAGAGATCGCCGGCATCGAGTGCAGCCGCGTCGGCATGGCCACCGCTCGGGTCGAGCGCACCGAACACTTCCGACACGAGAAAGGCTGCGCGTTCGCAATTGTTCTCGTGCGTTCGCGGGTAGCCCACACAGACGAGCGCCTCGGCGTCGACCCCCGAGACTACGGTGGCACCGAGGTGAAGGGCATGCCGTTCGACCCGATCGTGAAACGCGGCTAGCGATCGTGCACGGGTCTCGAGATCGCCATGACCTCGAGCCGCACGAAGGTATACGACCGCCACCTGACGCCGAATGATCGAGGTCGCCGTGGCGGCAGCATCCGGCCGCGGTCGGACTTGGCGTTGGATCCGGGCGAGCGCTGCCTCGACGTCCGCCGTGCTGGCCGGGCGACGCTCGCGGGGCTTCTCGAGCAGCTGATCGACCAAGATCGAGAGTTCGAGCGGAACCCTCGGTGCAAGCTCCCGCAACGGCCGATGCTTTTCGGTGCGCACGCGGTGGAGCGTGTCGTTGGCATCGCGCCCGAGAAATGGCGACTTACGGCCGAAGATCTCGTAGATGAGCACGCCGAACGAAAACAGATCGCTGCGAAAGTCGGTCGGTTCGCAGCGCGATTGTTCCGGCGACATCGCGCGGACCGTCCCCGTCAACCCACGGACCTCGGTCATCGAATCGTGGTCCGCCGCGTGCGAGATGCCGAAGTCGGTGATCTTGACCGCATCATCGCGGCCGATGAGGATGTTCTCGGACTTCAGATCGCAATGCACCACCCCGTTGGCGTGGGCCACCGTGAGGCCGCGCGCGATGTGGAGCACGATCTCGACCGCACGCTCCATGTCGAGTTCATCCCGCCGCAATAAGTCGTGGAGGGACTCGCCCTCGACGTATTCGGTAATGATGTGATCGCCGTCGGCTTCCTGGAGATAGTCGTAGACCCGCACCACGTTCGGGTGCGACAGGCGAGCATTGAGGGTCGCTTCACGTTGGAATCGAAGCCACCGCTCTGCGTCACGACGCCGTTCGGCACGGACCCGCTTCATCGCCACGGGACGATCGAGCAGCGGATCGTGCCCAAACAGCACCTCACCCATGCCCCCCGCGCCGAGCAATCCAAGCACGCGGTAGCGACCGATCGCATCGGGATGTGCCGCGGGGGGCTCTGGCGGACGTTCGGACAGCGAAACGTCGGTTTGCGTCCAGACGAGGGGGGCAGCGCGATCGTGGGTGAGAGGCGGAGGATGCATGGCGTTCGGCGCACCTTTGATGAGGTGCGGTCCGTCCGTAGTTTGCGCTAGGCTATCATTGAACCGCTCCCCGAGGGGCGGGCCGTAGCCCTTATCGTTTGAGTTGTGTGACATCGCGAACGGCACCACGCGACGCGCTCGTCGTCATCAATGCGTAGGCTTGTAGAGCGGCGGATACCTTTCGATCCCGACGCGGCAGCCAGCCCTTCGGACTGCGGTCATTCTCCTCTGCGCGTCGGCGTGCCAGCTCAGCATCGCTAATTGCCACCCCGATCTTTCGCGCGGGAATGTCGATCTCGATCACATCCCCCTCGCGGACCAACCCAATGGCCCCGCCCTCGGCCGCTTCGGGTGAGGCGTGACCAATGCTGAGACCGCTCGTCCCACCGCTGAATCGTCCGTCGGTCACGAGCGCACACGCCTTACCGAGACCCTTGCCTTTCAGGAAGGACGTTGGATACAGCATCTCCTGCATCCCGGGTCCACCTTTGGGACCCTCGAACACGATGACGACCACGTCGCCTTCGCGAATCTGATCGCCCAAAATGGCCTCGCAGGCGTCGTCTTGCGAGTGAAAGACCCGAGCCGGGCCGGAAAACCGCCAGACCGACGGATCCACGCCCGCTGTTTTCACGATGCAACCCTCCTCGGCAATGTTGCCGTAAAGGACCGCAAGTCCACCTTCCTTGCTGTATGCATATTCGGCACTGCGGATACAACCTGCACGTCGGTCGTCATCCGTCTTGTCGAAGTATTTGTCTTGACTGAACGCGACGGTCGTCCGGACACCACCCGGGGCCGCGAGCGATCGCTTCTTGGTCGCCGGTTCGACCCTTTCGCTGCGAAGGTCGTGGCGATCGATCGCCGCGTCGAGGGTGGCCTCGTGCACCGTCGGCACGTTGCCATGGATGAGCCCAGCCCGGCGAAGCTCGCCCAGGATCGAGAAGATCCCACCCGCACGATGGACGTCTTCGACGTGATAATGCGACGAAGGAGCCACCTTGCACAGGTTGGGAACCTTCCGCGACATCCGATCGATGTCTTTCATGGTGAAGTCGACATTCGCTTCCGAAGCGATCGCGAGCAGGTGCAGCACCGTGTTCGTCGATCCGCCCATCGCAATATCGAGTGCGATCGCATTCTCGAAGGCGTCGAACGAGGCGATCGAGCGAGGCAACACCTCGTTGCGGCCTTCGAGATAGAACGCCTTCGCCATCTCCACGATGCGGGAACCCGCGCGTTCGAACAGTTCCCAGCGCATCGCATGGGTCGCGAGCAAGGTCCCGTTCCCCGGCAACGCGAGGCCCAGCGCCTCATTGAGACAGTTCATGCTGTTGGCCGTGAACATCCCCGAACACGACCCGCAGGTCGGACACGCCGAGCGCTCCATCTCGAGCAGTTCTTGGTCGCCAACTTTAGCGTCCCCCGATGCGATCATCGGGTCGATGAGGTCGAGCTTGCGTACGAGCGGCTTGCCCGTGCGGTCGTGGGTGCCCACGATCTTCCCCGCTTCCATCGGGCCGCCCGACACGAACAACGTGGGGATGTTGAGTCGCATCGCCGCGAGCAGCATCCCGGGCGTGATCTTGTCGCAATTGGAGATGCAGATCAGCGCATCCGCACAATGGGCGTTGACCATGTACTCCACGCTGTCCGCGATGAGTTCGCGGCTCGGCAGCGAGTACAGCATTCCGGCATGCCCCATCGCGATACCATCGTCGACGGCGATGGTATTGAACTCCGCCCCGTAACCCCCCGACGCGTCGATGACCTTCTTGACCCGTTGCCCGACGTCGTGAAGGTGAACGTGACCGGGGACGAACTGGGTAAAGCTGTTCGCGATCGCGATGATCGGCTTCTCGAAGTCGGCATCCTGCATGCCGGTCGCGCGCCACAGCGCACGCGCACCGGCCATGTTGCGGCCGTGCGTAGTGGTTCGACTGCGATATCCAGCCCCTTCGGGGCGTGAAGCCGATCCAGCCCCTTCGGGGCGTGAAGCCGATCCAGCCCCTTTGGGGCGTGAAGCAAATTCGGGCACGGGACACGGATATGCCCACGCGAGGCGAAGGGCAAGCCCTCCTGGACGTTCCCCTGGCCCGCCATGTAGCCTGCGCACGCATGGCGTCCCTGACTTCGCGGCCACTGGCACGCGCCATGTCGATCACGCTCGCGCTCAGCTTGGGATGGTCGACGCCTGCGGCGTCCCACAACGCGACCTCACCACCCGAGGTCGCCGACCCCGAACCTGCCACCTCGACCACCGGTGATGCGAAACCGTCGTTGCGGGCCGCGATCGCGCCGCTCGAGATCGATGGCACGTTGAACGACGCCGACATCGCGATGTTGACCGAGCAGCTCGTCGAAGGCTTGCGACGGGGCAACTTCGAGGTCGTCTCGCCGCAGGACGTCACCGAACGAACGCCAGGCGCGAGCCGATGCCAGAAGCCCCGCTGCCTGCGAGAACTTGCCATCGATCATGCCGCGACCCACGTGGTGCGTGCGACGATCCGGATCCACGAACGCGACTACGAAGTCGAGCTCGCGCTCTTCGACGGACGCACCGGCGAACCCCTCGCCCGCAGCGGCGAAAACTGTGAGATCTGCGGCGTCTCGGATGCCGGCCGATTGATCGCGACCGAGGCGGCCACCTTGCGGACGAAGCTCGATTCCTTGGCCGAAGGACCCCCGGCGCTCGCGGTCACGAGTCGCCCGTCCGGCGCAACCGTCACCCTCGATGGCGAGCTCGTCGGGACCACCCCCTTCGAACGCCCCATGCTCCCCGGCAAGCGAGACCTGCGGATCACCGCGCCCGGCTACATTTCCATCGAGCGCGAAGTCACCTTCGTCGCCGGGGTTACCGAGTCGCTCAACTTCGATCTCGACAAGGTCCCGAGCCGCTTGCCTGCCCGACCGTGGGGCTACATCTCGCTCGTCTTCGGTATCGCCGCCATCGGTGGTGCGGCCACGTTCGCAGCCCTCCGCGACACCCCCTATCGTTTCGCCGGCGCCTGCGAGGGTGAAGACAACATCGACGAAGACGGCGACTGCCGCACCCTCTGGAACACCGAGTGGCACGTCCTCGGGTTTGCACTCGGTGGCGCGGCTCTCACCACCTTGGGTATCGCAATCCTGCTGAGCTCGACCCGGAGGCAGGCCAAGGAGCGTCACGACCGCAGTCGCGCAGACCGCGGCCCACGTGTCCAGGTCGGATGGGGCCCCGCCGGCCTTCAAGCCCGGTTCTGAGGAACCCACCCCTCGCGAGCGAAAACCTCGCAAAATCAGCCGAACACTGCGGTTCGAGCTCGTCTCGTGCCGAACGCGAGTAGCGCTTACGACGGGAGTTTGTTATGTGGTTTTCGATGCTCTCGTGGTCTTTCGTCCTTCGTGCGGCGTCCGTGTTGTGGGCCGATGGATCGCTGGCGGAGCCGAATCTGCTGTTCGGCCGGCCGGGGGTCGAGGTCGAGGAGCCCACCAACGAGGAGCTCGAAACCCGACGGCGTGACTTCGAAAGCATGCTCGAAACCAAGGGGTGGATTCAGTCCGGCGACCAAGTTCGACCCGGCACCGCCGACCGCTTCACCGAAGAGACTCGAACCGACGAAGCTTGGGCCGAACCACCTCATCGCGCGACGATCTTCTTGAACTTCTGGGGCTCGGAAAGCATGACCCCTGGCACCAATGCGACGCTCGACGAGTCGACCTGCCTCAGCGCCGAGATGAAGTGGCCCAAGTTCGTCGGCACCGAGCAGACCGCATTGGCGCTCATCGAAGTGTTCCAGCGCAACGTCGAGGACTTCGGCATCCGCATTGCCTACGACGAGCGCCCACCCTCACATTTGCCCTACGCCATGGTCATGATGGGAGGCCGCCCGGGCCTGCTCGGACTCGGGGGCTCCGTACTCGGGGTGTCATGCAGCCGGGATTGCGGGGACCGCTGGTGGCGGGACACCACGTTTGCCTTCACTCAGGCGACCGGGTCCACCAATCCGAACGTCCTCGGATTGATTGCGCTCCACGAAGCGGCTCACGGGTTTGGTCTGGCGCACATCGATGACTCCTCGCGGATCATGAATCCTTTCATTACCCGTGCCGACGTCAGCTGGGCCGATGAATGCACCGGTTACGATGCATCGACCGGTTCGATCAATTGCCAGCCCACGCACGACGATTTCTGCCCCCCGGGGATGCAAAACGATACTGCCGAACTGCTCGCATACTTCGGCCCGAACTCACCGGATATCGAGCCTCCCACCGTCGCCATCCTGACCCCCGAAGACGGACTCCGACTCCCGGTCGGTTCGGATGTCGCGATCGAAGCCGAAGTCAGCGATGACCACGAAGGCTTCGGCTGGAAACTCGTCATCCCCGAGGTCGAGCAAGAATCCATCGCGTTCGGTTTCGAGAAGCAATGGACCCTCCGCGCATTGCCCGAGGGCGTCTATACGATCCGCGTCGAAGCGATCGATCACGATCGCAACGAATCCAGCGACGAAGTGCAGATCATCGTCGGCGATCCCGTGATCCCGGACGGCTCGGACGATGGCGACGACAGCAGTCAAGACTCCGATCAGGGAGGCTCCTGTGCGATCGCCAACTCGAATACCCGCCCAAGTTGGGCATGGGTCGGCCTGCTGGGTCTCGCCCTCCTCGGACGCCGTCGCAGACTTTCTTGGTCTTGAAGGGGCCTTTCGCAAAGGCCCCTCGCTGCGGCAGCTCACCCCAAACGAGCGCTTCACGGCGGCTTCACGGCGCCTGGCCAGTCTTCGGGGGCCCTTCTCAAGGCCCCTCGCTACGACTTGAAACGGCTCAGCCGGCGGCCGCGAGCGCTTCGTCGACTTCCTTCGCCACTGCGGCAAAGTCGGTCGCATTGCCGACCCGTTTGCCGTTGACGAAGATCGTCGGCGTTCCATCGACCATCGCCTGTTTGCCGAGCTCGAGCTCGTCATCGACAACCCCTGCGTATGTCTTTCCATCGAGGGCCGCTTCGAACTTCGTGACATCGAGGCCGGCCGTCGCCGCGTACTTCACGAGATCGTCTCGACCGAGTTCAGACTGATGGGCGAACAAGAGGTCGTGGTATTCCCAAAACTTCCCTTGCGCATGCGCAGCGAGGGATGCCTGTGCGGCGAGATGTGCATCCGCGTGGAACGAGAGCGGAAATTGGCGAAACACGAACTTCGCCTTTGCGGAATAGGCCTCATTGAGCTGCGTCGCCACTGAAGCTGCGCGCGCACAATACGGGCATTGGAAGTCGGAAAACGCAACGATCGTGACCTTGGCATCCAGCGGACCGAACCCGGGCCCGTCGCCTGCCCCGATCGCGTGCGACACCGCAGCATCGAGCGGGTGATTGCGCTTCTCCATCGTTTGCACTTCGGCCAGCACCTGGTCGTAGTGCTCGGTCATCTCCTTGCATCGCTCGGGCGGCATTTGGGTGGCCTGCTCCCGCACCATCGCGCAGGTCTGCGTCTCCGGACCGATGTCTTTGCACAGACGATCGAACAAGGTCGTGCACGTCGACTGCATCGTCTTGAGCTTCGCTTCGGTGAACGTGAATTCTTTGTCCGCAGCGACACAGGCCGCCACCGGCAACATCTCCGCGAGCTGGTGGATCGACTGACACGTCATCGATTCTGGACCCGCTTGCCCACAAAGCCGCTTTTCATAGTCCGAACACGCCGTCCCGGATGCCGCGGCGTCGCCCGGAGCGGACGCGACGACTTCGGCGGTCGTCTTCCCGGGATCGGGTGTTTCCTTGGCGGGATCGGTCGCTTCAGTCTGCGGTGCTTTCTCGGACGTGGACTCGGAACACGCCAACATCGAGACGAGCGAGATCGCTCCGAGCCAAGGACTCCGTCTTTCGAACATGAGGCGCACTCTCGGCGTCGCCCGTCCGTCTGTCAACGACCCGGATAGAAACACTCCTCACGAGCGCCGAGTCCGCGGACGCCGTTCTGGGGTCACACCGGGTGATAGGAGATGCCGAGATGTTCGAATGCGATCTGTGGGTCGGATGTCACGAACACCGTCCGGCGATCCGCCTTTGCGTACCGCTTGATCTGGAGGGCGCCCGCAGCCGATCGAGCCAAGGCGGCATTGCGAGCAAAGCCGTGCAACAGCTTCCCCCGTTCGCGCGAGATGACCTCTTCGAAGTCCGGATCATTGCGCGCGGGACCGCGCCGCACGTCGACCAACAACACGTAGTCCGAGCGAACCACGTGTTCGAGGATCTCGGCGAGCAGTGCAAAACACGACTCGATCGCCCCCAAAGTCTCGAACGGCAACGAGGTCCGGGTCGCGAAGATCACCTTGCACTTCACGTCCTCCATCACGACGTAGTACGGCGTCGAGGCGAGCTCCTTGACCCCTTCGCATAGGATCGGGGCGTCCGCCAACGCCAGATTCGATTTGGACACGCAAGCAAGTGTACGGGCTGCGCCCCTTCGCGCAGCCCTGATGCCGAACCCTGCCCTTGCGCCAGTGCGTCGAAAGGGTCCGCCCGCTGCGGCGACCACCGGCCACCGAGCGGCTTACCCGCGATCCCAGCAGGACGACGTCGCCACTCATCGAACACGCCCTTTCGCCTTCGCCGCCCATCCACCTACCTGCCTGCCCGTTCGTGTGTTAGAGGAACACACCAATGCTTGCATCGTACGTTCGTCGCGTCGTGGGTCTCATTGTCCTCGGGTCGGCCTGTACCACCGGTGGCAACAGCGAGACGGACACCGACGCCAGCATGGGACGCAACATCTGTGACCATCTGATCGATTGCTACTACGCGTTGCCGGGGATGACCGTGACCGACGTCGTACAGCAATTCGGCGAGGGGGGCCGATGCTGGCTGATGAACGACGCAAATCATTGCCTCCACGACTGCAATGCATCGCTCTTTCAAGCCCGCGAGCGGGCAACGGCAGAGCTCCCCCCGGTGTGCCTCACTTGCGCCCCCGACACCCTCTGCGAAGAGGGGCTCACCTGCATCGGTGGCATTTGCGTTCCCGAAGGTGACACCGATACCGGAGTCACGGGATCCGCCGACACGGGCGACACCGGCAGCAACGTCACCAATGCCACTGACTCCGGCAGCCTCAGCGTCACGAATGGCAACGAGGGTAACGAAGGCAATGAGGGCAATGAGGGCAACACCAGCACTCAGGGCAACGAACAAGGCAACCCGGATACCGGAGGCCCCATCGTCGACGTTCCCGAAGGGGAGTTCTTCTTGGCGATGGCGCTCTCGAACGAGCCCACCTTGCCGCTGCAGTTTCGAGCCACCTTCACGGCCACCGCCGATGGCATGAACCTCTCCCTCCGACCTCTTTCGCTCAACACGGGCGATACGCTCGAGCCACGAGAGACGCTCGACGAGGTCTTCAGCGGACCCCTCATTTCCGCCCCTCAAGGCTTCGGTGTCGAGCTCTTCGACGTCATCATTCCTGCGGCCGCCAACCCGATCCCGCTCATCGCCGCCTCCGACATTACGCTTCGCGTCGTCCTCACCGGCCGCCCCTCGGGAACCGACGCAGGCGTTTGTGGAGACGTCGACGGAGGAGCCAGGGCCGGTGGCGGAGCCGTCCAGCTCGGCGGCTCGAGCTTTGCCACCCTGGCGCTCGACGGCCCCGACGGCCCCCTCCCGACCGACTTCCCCACCGCGTGCCCGTGAACGAGCCCGGGCGAGCGCAGCCCACGGGACGAGAGATGCCGGAGTTCCCCAGCGACGACGCCCCCATCCAACGCATCCCTCGCGTCCGTTGGGCCGGTTCCGAGGCCACCCCGGGCGACGATCTCGTCGTCCAAGAAGAGCCCCTCGAAATCCGCGTCGCAGGCATTCCCCTCGCTGTTCTCATGCGCACGCCTGGTCACGACCTCGATCTCGGCCGCGGCTTCCTGCTGACCGAAGGCATCGTCCCCAGCCTCGCCGCCATCGCCCAGATCCGGCACTGCTCCACCGCCACTACCCCAGAGGCCGAAGACAACGTTTTGCTCGTCGTGCCGACCAGCCCGATCGGCGATTGGCAACGCCACCAACGGAATCTTTACTCGAGCAGCAGCTGCGGAACCTGCGGTAAGGCGACCATCGAACGCGCCATGCTCCACGCGGCCCCATTGCCGCCTGACGAGCTTCAGCTCGACATTCACGTCCTGCACCAGCTCCCTGGTCGACTGCACCAGTCTCAGGCGGTCTTTGCTGCGACCGGTGGGGTTCATGCCGCGGGGCTCTTCGACCTCACCGGCAACGCGCTCGTCGTGCGGGAGGACATCGGGCGGCACAACGCGGTAGATAAGGTGGTGGGGGCTGTGGCGCTGGAGAGGCCGGAGGTGCTGGCTCGGAGTGTGTTGATGGTTTCGGGGCGGATCTCGTTCGAGATCGCTCAGAAGGCGCTGGCGGTGAGGATTCCGATCGTGGCGGGGGTTTCGGCTGCGTCATCGCTGGCGGTTGGGTTGGCACAGGCGAGCGGGTTGACGTTGGCGGCGTTTGTTCGCAATGGGAGTTGTTCGGTGTATTCGGGCGGGCAGCGGCTTCGCGGGTAGAGGGTCGGTCGTAGGCGTTCGCCGCGATGTTGGCCTTCGCCTCAGCCCCACACCACCGTGATCGCGCGCCCGTTGGGTGACCGAACGCTTTCCTGCTTCGTCCGAGTCGCGATCGGGCCCGCTGTCCGGCGTTCATCGAAGATCACGAGCCACCCGGTCGCCAATCCCAGCCCATCGAGGTACCCATCGAGCTGGGAGAGGCCCGCCGGCAACGGAGCCGACTCCCCGTCCCGCCACACCTTGAGCTCCATCGCCACGGTCACTCCTCCCAGGTGCAAGTGCAGGTCGATCCGACCGCGTCCGATCGCGTATTCACGCGTAATGGAGCCACCACCGTTGACGACCCGATGGAGAAACGCCATCAGAACGAGTTGAGCCGCAACTTCGTGATAGGGCGCGCTCCGTCGCATCGCGTCGCCGTGCTGACGCCAGAACTCGAGAAATGCCGTGCATAGGGCGTTCGGATCGAGGCGGCCCTCATGGTCGAGCCACGTCGGCTCCATGGCAGGCAACGTGTCTTGGGGGCCGCTCGCCAGGGCCCGTACGATGACCTCCCGATAGATCGGATTGGCGACCTCGAGCCCGCCGCCATCCGCCCGAACGACCAGCCCGAGATCGATCGCAAAGCGGCGATCGTCCTCGGAGACGTCACCCAACGCCCGTCCGGCCAACATGGGTTCGATGATGGCTCGAATCCGTGGTTCGCGAAGGCGTTCGGCCAAGCTATCGAGGTGCGTGTCCCGACGTTCGATGAGGATACCGGCCGCGCGATCGAAGTCTTCGGCGGTCACGACCTCCGCAGGATCGGGCCGAAGTCGTCCGACGACCTGGCGCGCCAAGGCATTGACGAGCCACGGCTGGCCTCCACTCAGCACGCTCGCTCGCTGTACGGCCGCGGGCTCGAACCGTTGCCCCGTGTCGAGGGTGTGCTGACCGTAGAGTTCCTCGATGTCCTCGTGCGAAAAATTGGCGAGAGTCACCGACTCCACCTTGACGTTGAATGGACTTGCGGTGCCCAACCGCCCCCCCTCGCCTTCAACCACCTTATAATCCCGGACGTCGCGTAGGCCGACGAGCGCCAGCGACCATGGGAAGTGCTGCGGACGTCGACGATGTCCAGCGCGAAGTTGGCGAAGCACTGAGACGAGCACATCGTCGCGCAAGGCATCGATCTCATCGATGAAGACGACGAGCGGCCGTGGGCAACGCTCGGCCCAGGCATGGAGGGCTGCATGGATCCTTTGCCCTGGCTTGCCCTCGGGCCAAGGTGGCGGACGGAGCTCGATGGGGAGGTCTTCGGCCGCCAAGGCCCATTCGGCCAAAATGGCGTCTTCCGCCGCTCCGATATCGTCAACGAACGGGACCCCGAGTTCCGCCGTGACCAAGACCGCGGCGTAGCGCTCTTCGGAGGAAAGGCGGAAGGCCAGAGTTTGCAGTGCAGTGGTCTTGCCGGACTGGCGTGGAGCGTGAACGACGAAGTACTGCTTTTCGTCGATCAGCTGCGCCACCCCAGGCAAACGACGCTCTGGGGGGAGCATGTAGTGATCCTCGGGGCGGCAGGGCCCCGCGGTGTTGAAGGATCGCGGCACTCGAGCCCCAAGCGTATCAGTCGAAGCGCGATGTCGCCGACACCCTTCCCCTCGCCGATGTTCGACGAGGTCCTACGCGGCGGAACGGCGACGATGCGCCAACAGGAGCAGGAAACAAACAACGGCCCATGCCGCAGGTCCCGGTCCGTGGGTCGGCGCGACTGCGCACGAAAGACTTCCTTCGGCACTGCCCTCGCAGCGTCCTTGAGAACACGAGGCACTGGCCGTCCCCTCGACATCGACGACCGCATCGAGTTGCTCCTCGAGTGCATCGATGCATTGCTCGAGATTGTTGCCATAGTCTATGTATTGACCGTCGCAAAACAGCGCGCCTTCGGGCCGGCGACACTGCGCCTCGCATCCGCCGACGAGATCCGCCTCGCACATCGCAAATCCGCCGGCCTGGCAGTCCACCTGACAGTCGAGATTCGCCTGGCCTCGACAGGACCCTTCGCACGCCGCCTCGCAACGACCTTCACAGTTCGCCCGCGGCGGCGTGATCTCGCAGTTCGCATCGCATTCGGCCGAACACGTACCTTCACACGCCGCCCGACATTCGGAGTCATTCGAGTCACACGACCCCGAGCAAGCCGATTGACAGTCCGCATTGCATGCGATTCTGCAGTCGAACGAACCAGGATCGACGTCGCACATTGCTCGACAGTCGGCTTGGCACCCCCCCGTACATTCGATGGATACATCGGCTCGGCACTGGCCGTCGCATTCCGCATAGAGTTCGGCGGCACAGGCCGCTTCGACTCGGATCGGTTCACATTGGGCGACACACCCTCCTTCGACTTCGACTTCACAATGCGCCTCGGCCTCGACGTGAACGTCGCCGCAGGCTTCGAGTCCGGCCTCAGCGCGACGTGATTCGAGGAGCGTAGCGACCAGTGCAGCGCAAACGAGGGTGAATCGTAACCTTATGTGTTTCATGGGTGCCTTCGTGGATGAGAGAGGACGAAGTGCAGCCGCCATGCCGATCCTTGATCGCCTACGCTGCGGCCCATCTGGCGACGCTCGAGGATTCGAAACTCACGAGGTGGAGCAGAGTGCCGCGCTTTGCCGCATCAGCGTGCGCATGCGCTCGGGTGCGGGTGCCCAGGCGATCCCTTCCATGAGGCGCACGTCATGAGGCGCACGTCATGAGGCGCACGTCATGAGGCGCACGCGGATCCGGCGACGACGACTCCGGAACCCGAACTGGAGCGCGCTTCCACCTCGAGCAGGCTTTGCGTGTTTGAACCGATCGAACGAATTGGCCCAGTCCTGGAAATGACATCGTCAACGCGATGAACATCGGGGCGATGTTTCGTTCACTGGACCCGAGGTCGGACGACCCCTCCCCCGGGAGGCGATACCTCGTCGACTTTCCGAGTCTGTTGGACGCAGGGGACGATCCGAGCGACATGCACTGGGAGCGGGGTCACCTCCGCGTTCGGACACTTTCAAAGAGCCCGCGAATGCTGTAAATTCGCCAGCCATGCGGACCTTGGTTTTCGGGACGCGGCTTCGATATCAAAGCCTCGCAGCTTTCGCCATGGCAGCTCCGTTGGTGAAAGGATGTTTCAATCCTGATCCCGCCGAGCTCGTAGCCATGGGTACGACCACGATCGGCGATCAAGAGACGACCGTATCGACGACGATACCGAACGATGACGAAGCGTCGGCAAGCGAAACGGCACCAGTTTCCGTCAGCATGGGGACCCAGGAAGCAGGGGGTACGACGATGGTTGAGGACGCCACTGAAAGTGGCACGTTCGGTGGCGAGCAAGAAACCTCAGACGACACCAGCGGAGCGGAACGTGTGTGCACGAGCGAGTCTCCGTGTGAGGCCGGACAAGGCCTGTGCATGAGCGACAGCGACTGTGCCAGCGGTTTGGTGTGCACGCCCGATGCTGCCGCGAAGCTCGGCTTGCCGGGCTCCAGCTGTTTGCCCGCGCATTGCGTGAACGACCAGCGTGACGCGGCAGAAACCAGCGTGGACTGCGGGGACGGCTGCGGTTGCCGGGCGACGTACGAAGTCGTGGAGATCTCGGGAGTGCCGTCCGATGCCACCTTCGGGCAGCTGAGCGCCATGAGCGGTGACGGCCACGCCTTCGCCGGGACCATCAGCCGCGCTGGCTCCCGGTTTTCGCCTCCATCCCCGGCGCGCATCGACGCACGAGGTGTTGTCACCGAGCTCCCGGGGCTCGGCGCGTCAGGTAGCGCTTTTGGCATCAACACGGACGGGTCGGTCCTGGTGGGCGACCTCTTTTGCGAAGACACATCCGACTGTTCGACGGCCGGTCAGTATCGGTCGTTTCGCTGGGAGAACGGCCAAGAGCCCACCGCTATTTATACCGCGGGCAGTACTGCATTGGTGGTGTCGACAACGGGTGCCATCGCTGCCGGCACGGAGTCTGACCCTTTGTCGGGGCTGAGAACGGCGTTTCGCGTGAGCGGCAATCGCAATATCGGGATCCCCCAACTCAATACAGTCATCGCGATCTCGGCGGACGGCGAGTTCATCGCTGGGCGGTCGTCCGTCGCGGAAACCGGCGCGCTCTGGTCAGCCACGGAAAACGACGTGATCGACCTCAATCCGCCCTCCGAGTGGACCTCTTGGAGTATCACGGTCCTCAACGACGACGGCAGCGTGTTCGCCGGTACCGCGTACGTCGACGGCTCACCGAGAGCATTCATTTGGCAGAACGGGACGTTCTCGGACTTTCCACTGTTACCGGGCGCAGACTACGACAACATCAACGGCATGAGTTCGGACGGATCGGTGACGGCCGGCCTCAGCGGAACGAACTCGCTGCAACGCGCATTTCTGTGGGACCAGACCAACGGAATCCGCACCGTGCTCGCAGAGACGGCCGCACGTGGCCTCGAGTTGCCGCTGGATCTCGAGCTGATTAGCGTCGACTTTCTCAGCGACAATGCCGACATCCTCGTTGGCTGGATCTACTCGGCCAGCACACCTTCCTTCTGGCGCGTGACATTGCTCCCGAGCTAGCACCTAAGAAGCAACAACGTCCTGCTTTCGTCTATTGGCGTCTGTTGGTTCATGGGGTCACCGTGACATTCGCCACGGGGAGATCGACTCGTCCGGTACCGCCGCCGACTTCCACGAGAATCTTCGCTTCGAGCAGGTTCCCCAGGTCCATTCCCAAGCTCTCCCAGGCTTCGAAATGCTCGGTGAGAGAGATTTGACCGCACACGCGAGGGGTCGTTCGGACACTGTAATACTGAATCCATTGGGTCGCGCCTGCGCATCTCGTCCCGCCCGTTCCGGTCGTGGGGCGGGTATAGATGAGGTACGTACCGTCATCGAGGTCCACCTGATCCACTAGGTTGGTGTTCCCTGGATTGATCGGCCTGTTATTGGCCGATCCCGGCATGTAGTTGAACGAGTCGTCGACGATATACCATTCGACGCAGGGATCGGTGGACCACCCATACATTCCGATATAGGAATAGGTACCCGCCGTACCCGTTCTCCTCGACGCGAAATGAGCCGTAATGGTCCCTAATTGTTCGTGCGGCACAGGGTTGCCCCCAAAGCCTCCCCATTCGTAACCCAATCGGCCCAGATAGCCCCCGGCCTCGTTCCAACTGGCCGTAAACGCGGGAACATTATATGTGGTCAGCTCGCCCCTGCCGGTGTTCGACCAGATCTCCCACGCGAGGTTGGCCTGGCCACCGGTACCGTTTCCCGATTGCAACTGCGCACCGGTGGTCGGCATTTCGGCGTTGCAGTCGAGCACAAATGGAATGACGCCTTCGCCTCCTCCGGAATCGCCCGTCGCGACCGCCACGTCGTCTGCCGAGTCGGTCGCGTCAGCGAGCCCGTCGGTCAGCGAGCCCGAGGTCGCAATCGACGTCGACACCTCGTCCGCCGACGTCTCGTTCGCTGGACCCGACATGGGGTTCGACGCCGAAGCCGAACCCGAGTCCGGCCGTCCAGAATCCATCGAGCGGCCATCGGAATTGCCCGACTCCAACTCGCCCGACCCCGAACTACCCTGGATCGAATTGGGCGGAGGCTGCACCCCCACACACTGTGCGAGCGCGAGCAAGACCGTGGCCCAACCTCCTGTGCCAATCGCACGACGAAGCCAGCGAAATGTCATGAACTGGACTATCGATGCTCCCCCATCCCCTGTCAACGATGGATGCCTTCCGCTTCGGTCAAGTGGAATGTTTGAGTGTCGATCCACTGTGCGGATGCGTTGTCAGTGACGCTCGATACACGAGCGACTGGGATCCCGGATCATCGAGCCAGCAACCCCGCATCCGGTCCTCATCCTGCTGGCACCATGCTGCCCAAGCATCGGCTTGGAGGTGGGGTCGGGCTTGCAACACCGGGGCGAGCCCGAGATGTTCCCGCGCTGCTGGATTTGCTCGGCGAGCTGTAAAGTGTTCTGGAGTGACAGCGCGTCCGCCCCGCGGTGTTTCGAGCGTGGAGGTGAGCCGCTGCGTCGCAGCGCTCGAAGGTCCACGCGATGAACATCGGGGTTGCCCAAGCCTTTGCTTGGCGGTTGTTTTCCTTGCCAGCGGTTCGATCCGATTCGGTCCTGTGTCTCGGAATCGGCGTCATCGTCCTGCTCGTGACCATGACGATCGAAAGCTGGTCGACGGGTCGTCATTCTCCGTCGCCGAGTCTTCGTTGATGAGCAGCGATCCGGCTAACTACGACGTCTCTCCGGGAAACGAATCCTGCTCCGCTTCAAGTGCTCAGTTTGGCGAAAGCCCGACACGGAACGCGAGCCAGACGCTGAGGTCAAGGTCCGCTCGGGTCTAGAGCAGCGATCAGTTTGAATCTTGCCCGAGGACAGCGTTCCCGGCCATTCTAGCTTTTGTTCCGAGGCACTCGCAGTGTGCCCGACACAGCTTCGGCCTCGTGCCTCGCCAGCGAGGGCCGCTAACACTGTCCTCGGGCAAGATTCAAACTGATCGGTGCTCTAGGCACTACGGGTTCGCGCTCTAGTTGCTTGCAGGCATCGCTTCGGATCCGCCCTTTTTGTACACGCGGCGCAGAGAACCGCGGTTTCACTCCATGTTACATATGTTACGGTCTTCTGACACACGGAGGTCGTATGCAGATTGGGCAGCTCGCGATGATGGTCATTGTGCCGGTGGCGATCGGCGGATACTACTGGTGGACGGTCGGCCGCAAGGGTGGAATCAGTGGCTATATGACCCGCCAATTGGGTCTGCGGGAAGGCGAGCAGGCGTCGCAAATGTGGATGGGTTACTTCGACATCGACCGGACGACCGGAGAGAAGCTCCAAGAGTTCGTCGGCGTGCATACCCGCGGGGTCAACATCATGATCGCGCTCACCAACCAACAGCGCCTTGCGATCGGGAGCAACGAGACGCAGATGGACCCCATTGGCTTTGAGCGCGGGCAGGTGATGGTCTCCGGATACAACAAAGCCGCGGAGATCGGGACGATCGCGGGTCCCGCGGGATTGGAGAAAGCGCAGGTGGCCCTGCTCACACCGCTGCACGGAGGCCAGCCGTTTCGCATTCAGATCGCGACCTCCGGGCTCCAAGCCCTGACCCAGTGGTCGCAAACCCACGGCTGAAGAGCGACGACTCCGCCCAAGCCGTGAGACGGCTAAGGGTCCGGCTTCGGTTCGGTCGGACCTGCTCGGAGTCCATCCGACATATCCAAGCCGAGTTGACCAGGATCATTCGAACCCATCACACCAAAATGGCGGCGCGATGCCGCTCGTCGTTCGCGATGGCGAGCATGGTATGGGGGGCGAGTGCAGGACGAAGCCAAGACCGATCGACCCCTCGGAGAGCAAGCCGACGTTGACGCTCATCACCGCTCCATGATCTGGACACAGGTGTTCTGGGGTCGTGACGTGATGGATCGGATCGTCGCGACGATCGGCAACAAGGAACAGCTCCTGACCCACTTTCACGCACGCTACATTCTGCGTGCGGGAATGGCCGGCGTCATCGTTGCATTGATGTACATCTTTTCGTACTCGGTCAAGACCGAGCTCGGCGCGGACTTCAATCCCGGCCTCCGGAGTTTGGCGACCGGTGCGGCATTCAGTTTCGCACTATCGCTCATCTACTTTACCAATTCGGAGCTGCTGACCAGCAACTTCATGTATTTCACGGTCGGCGTTTATTATCAAAAGGTCTCGCTCCGAACGACCGCCTTGGTCTTGAGCTCGTGCTTGCTCGGGAACCTGCTCGGGATCGTGGTCATTGCCGCGCTCGTGCACTCATCGGACATGGTGTCGGTCGAGCTCATCGCCAACGTCATGCATACCGTCGAGGCCAAGACGACGGGGAGTGGGGCGTGGGTCATCTTCGTGCGGGCGATCTTCGCGAACTATTTCATCAATGTCTCGGTCATCACAGCGATGCAGGTCAAGGAGAGCCTCGCGAAGATCGTGGTCCTTTCACTCGGTGTGGTCGTGTTCGCGTTCATGGGCTACGAGCACGTGGTCGCCAATTCGGCGCTGTTCGTGCTGGCGCTGTTCTTCGACGCCCAGCAGGTCGACCTGCTGCACACCGCAAAGAACCTGGTGGTCTCGTTCGTGGGGAACTACGTCGGCGGTGGTCTCGTCATTGGTCTCTTCTACGCCTATCTGAACGACGACCGGAAGTGACAGCCATCGCATGTGCAAGCGAATACGTTGGTGACCGCACCACACCTCGGCATCCAAGGCAAGGAATAGGATCGGATGTGTGCGCCAACCGGAACTCGTGGATTCACCAGAACTTCCCCAACCGAACATGTGTGCCGGGCTCGTTTTCCGCGAAGTCACTGAGGTCGATCGAACAGCCGGAGCATGCGGAACCGCGCACCATCAGCATTTCCCGATGGGCGTCTGGACCGGCGACCGGTCGAGCTGCATGAAAGTCCTCATCAGCGATTCGCAAGGATCGAGTATCGCCCCTTCGCGTGACTCGACAGATGACCGATGTTCATCATAACATCGCGTCGATATGGCTCGTACAGCTAGCACTTCTCGATGGCTTGGCTTGTCCCTCATGGCGCTTCCGATCTCTGGGTTCGGTGGCTGCAAGTCCGAAGGACAAGATCCGCCCATGGACGCGGACGATATGGACGGTGATGGCTTTTCGACCACAGAGGATTGTGACGACGCAAACCCGATGCGGTGGAATCAAACGGGAACGTTCATGGGATCATTGGGATCGATCACCGAGGCACATGCCCCTGAAGTCTTCACTGACTTTTGTGCAGAATGGTGTGAGCGAAGCGTATCCGAGGATGTCGTGTTGTCTTTTGCATCACCTGATGACGTTGCGTCGCTCGATTGCCTGACCGCCATCGGTCTGGATCTCTACACGTTCAGAAACAATCAGCTCACCAACCTGGTGGGTCTCGAACAACTGACCGAGATCGGGGGCAGCCTGGAGATCATCGACAATCAAGTGACCGCGCTCACCGGCCTCGAGAACCTGACGAGTGTCGGCGACAGCGTCGTCATAACGAGCAATAGCCTGCTCGAGGACGTGTCGGGACTCGAGAACCTGGGCCCCTTGAACGGAAGTTTCGAGCTCCGCGACAATGCGCTCATCGACGCTTCGGGATTCGAGAACCTCACCGAGGTGAGAGGCGACTTCTCCATCGGAGGTGACAACGTCACCTCCGATGCGGTGCTCGTGGAGGTATCGGGGTTCAACAATCTGACGCATATCGGTGGTACGTTTCGCATTCGCAGTACCCTGTCTTTGACCGACGTTTCTGGATTTGCGGGGCTCGCCGACGTCGATGCCGACGTCGAGATCATCAGCAATTCTTCTTTGACCGACATGGATGGCTTTGCGAGCCTCACCGAGGTTGGCGGGGAGCTGTTCATTGCCGACAACGTAGAGTTGGTCGAGATCGCCGGTTTTGCGAACCTTGCAACGATTCGGGGTGAACTCACCGTGCTACGCAACTTCTCCCTGACCACATTATCGGGATTCATGGGGCTCGCTACTTTGGACGCTGGTCTGAACGTCACGGAAAACGAGACGTTGCGAACCCTATCGTCTTTTGCAAGCCTCACTTCCACCGCGGGCTCGGTCCGATTGCTCGACAATCCGTCGCTCGCAGACGTCAGTGGAATGGCAGCGCTCAGTTCAGTGGGCGGCGATTTCGAGATCGCGGGCTCGACGAATTTGACGACCCTTTCCCTCCCGGCGATCGCCTCGATCGGTGGGCACTTCAGCATCTATGAGAACGATATGCTGACGTCCATGTCCGCGCCCGCCCTCGCCACGGTCGGAAGTGCCGGCATCTCCGGTAACGACGCATTGACCTCCATTCCTCTGCCCGCGCTTTCCTCGGTCGAGGAGGATCTATCCATTGACGATAACGCAAGCTTGACCGACCTCGTATTGACCGGCCTCACCTCCATCGAGGGGCAGCTGTCCCTGGTCGCAAATCCGCAGTTGATCGACCTTTCACCGTTCTCGGGCGTCACGGCCCTGGGCGGCCTCCGGATTGCGGGCAACGAGGCATTGACCGACATCACAGGGTTCACGTCGGTCACGTCGCTGACTGGAGCCTTGGAGATCGACGAAAATCCCGTTCTCACGGGCGCGTCGAGCCTCAGTGCTCTGACCTCCGTTGGAGGTGACCTCATCGTTGCCGAAAACCCAGCGCTCGCCGATGTCACCTGGTTGGCCGCTGTGACGTCGGTGGGTGGCTTCTTCCTCGTCAGCGACAATGCAGTTCTCGTCGATCTATCCGCGCTCTCGAACCTGACCACCATCGGTGGGGACACTTTCGTCACGGACAATCCGCTGCTCACCGACGTCTCCGGTCTGGCAAGTGTGACCTCGATCCTCGGCGATCTGGACATCTCTCGGAATGGGTGTCTGCCGCTCGTGCAAGCCGAAGCATTGCGCGACGCGATCGGTGTGGAGAATATCTTGGGGATGGTTTTTCTCATCGACAACGGAATTGCCTGCGCAACTCCAGTGATCTAGAGAGGCTCAGGCCCGGGCAGGGCCCGACCCGTCCCTTGGGCGAGACCTCCTCGACATCGAGGAGGCCTTGTGCCATCGCTTGCTCCAACAGCTGGAGTCGGGCCATCCGCTCCACGTCCTCGTCAACGACGCGGCACCAACGCCATCGAATACGATACGGCTAGGTGAGCGCTCGCTCGCCGACTGCCATAAAGATCATACGATCCTGAGCACTGCTGCTCGGGTCCACGTTCGCGCCTTGGATGCGGGCGAATGCGAGCGATGCGATGCTCATGTCGCAAACGTTCCCCATGTTGTGACGTTGCATCGTTCGCAATTGGGTAACGCTCTCGGTTCCGAGGAGTCGAGTTTCGTGAAACACGCTGTCTTCTTGTTTCCCCTGATCGGTTTGACCGCCGTCGTCGGCAGCTCGCGGATTGCTCTCGCAGCAGACCCGGGTGACGTGGCCATCAACGAAATTGCGTGGATGGGCACGACGAGCTCCACCGCCGACGAGTGGGTGGAGCTCCGCAACAACACCCAAACCACCATCAACCTGAGCGGTTGGAGCCTCGAAGCCACGGATGGCACTCCAGTGATCGCCCTCAGTGGAACGATCCCTCCGTACGGCTACGTTCTGCTCGAACGCACGGATGACACGAGCGTTCCAGAGGTGACGGCCCACCAGATCTATACAGGAGCGATGGAGAATGGCTCCGAGGTTCTGGAGTTGCGCGACGACACGAATACCCTCATCGACGAGGTCGACGATTGGCATGCGGGGTTCAATGCCAGCGGGGTCAGCGTGTCGATGGAGCGCGTCGATCCGCTCAGTTCGGGAACCGACTCCGCGAACTGGGCCGATGCGCTGGACACGTATAGTGGCGGGAGCGGGACGCCGGGTGCCGTCAACTCGAACTATTCCGATGGCACGGGGGTCGACGACGGTTGCGACTACCCCGAGAGCCTCGAGATCACCGCGATCAACATCGGACAAGGCGACGCCACGCTCATTGCGACTCCGACCCGGCTCCTGCTCGCGGATGCGGGTGAGAGCTATTGGAACAGCCACAACGATGCGGCAAAAGTCGCGGACGTGATCGCCGACAAATACGGAGTTTCGTGCGACACGCTCGACTACGTCATCATTTCTCACCTCCATCTCGACCACATTGGGTACATCACCGCGGAGGAGAACGAGGATGGAGATCTGCTCAACTCCACGGGCGGTGTGTTCGTCGAGGGGCAGAGTCTCATGGACCCGGCGTTTCTCGCCGGATTCGCCTACCTCGTCGAAGAGGAGGGATTCGTCGTCGGGCAGACGTTGTTCCGGGATTACGTCACGCACAACCCCAACCCCGACCCGTCCGAGGGCGGCAGCAAGACCTATCGCAACTGGCGAGCCTATCTCGCGTCCCCAGAAGGCGAAGCCTCGTTCAACCCCACGACGGCCGCACTCGGTAGCCACCAGGTCGACCTCGGCACCGTCGATGGCGTGCCGGTCGAGCTCGACATCGTGTTGGTGGACGGGGCGACGCCCGCGAACCAAAACGGCTGCAATCCTGCCACCTATTTCGATGGGTATCCGCTTCGCGGCGATCGTACGGGGGATTCCGTTCCGCCCTCGGAGAACGACTTGAGTGTGGCCTTCATCGTGAGTCTCGGTGCGTTTCAGGCGTTTGTCGGCGGTGACACGTCGGGGGAGAACTACGCATCTGGATGGGGATATCGTTATCACGATACCGAGACCTGTCTGGCCGAAGATTCGATCGTCCAAGACGCCTATGGCGGACATCTCGAGGTCCTGCGAGTCAACCACCACGGGTCGAGCCACAGCACCAATCAAACGTTCGTCGACACGTTCAGCCCGCTCGTCGCGATCTTCTCGGTGGGCGACAACAACAGCTTCGACCACGTCGATACCGAGGTCCTCGATCGCGTGCTCGACGTGGTCGTGGGCGACAACTCCGGTTCAGTCTACCTCACCGAGTCGGGAGCGGGGGTGACCCAAGCCTCCGATGCGTGCCATACGAGCGAGATCCTCTGGTGTGCCGAAGTTGCGGATGGCGAATACCCGAGCTCGACCGAAAGCAACGAGGCCGGAGATCCGGGTGTCACCATCGTCGTGCATCCGTCGGGAGGATCGTTCTCCGTGCAAGGCAATCCCGGCATCGCCGCGGTTACGTATCCCAGCATCGAATAACCCTACTGAACGCTCTGCTTGAGCACCGAGCACCGAGCACCGAGGTAGAAGTCACGGCTTCAGGGCCGCCGAATATATCTTCGTCGGCCTGTCATTGACCCATGATCAGCTATTCGTGAGAGCACGACCCGTGCTGCCAAGACGACGACCGAGCCCGTCATCGAGGTACGCGATAGATCCGGTGGGGTGCCTGCTCGACCTTACGCGGCGCGGGTGCACGCAACAGCGGATCGATATAGGCTGGGATTGCACTGTCCGTGAACAGCAGGTCCCCCTGCGCACTGATATTCACGCCGTCGGCCCAAACGATATCGTCGCGACGAACGAATGTCTCCAGATGGCCGTCGGGGGTCAGGCGAGAGATGCCGCCGTGTTCGACATCGGTGATGTAGAGATCGCCGGATCGATCGATCTCGATCCCGTCGCTGAGCGGTTTGGAACCCACCCGCTCGACCCGTCGCCCGAGCGCTTCATCGTCGAGCGTGGGATCGCGTAGATCGCTCGTACGAATCCGGTAGACGGTATCGTGGGTCATCGTCGCGTAGTAGAGCCACTCGCCGTCGTGGCTGACCGCGACACCGTCCACGCCGACCGCGAACGTCAGTAGGCCGTAAACGAGCTTGTAGTCGTTTCCTGCGGTTCGGATCACCCAGTCTTGTGGCGTCACCGAAGGATGGCCCTCGAGGACGCGTCGGGCCTGCTTCGTGCCCACGTCGAACACGATGAGTGCCGCCGACGTGAATCGAAAAATTCCCGTGTCGGCAAGGTAGATCGTGGCTCCATCGGGAGCGGCCCGCAGATCTTGGGCGAACGGTCCCACGCCATCGTCGAATGCGACGTCGACGACGAGTTGGTCGGTGGTGAGATCGAACGCGAACAAGCGGGTCGGCTGCTCCTCGATGCCGGCTGGGCGCACCATCCACAGCCGATTCTGACGATCGACGGTCATGCCGAGGACGCCCCGCAGGCGTTCCTGCTGCGCAAGGTCGGGATAGGGTCGAGATTCGCCATCGACGAGCTCGAACACGAATCGATCGATGAACCGTTCGGGCCTCGCAAACGGATGGAGGTTGTAGAAGATCCGGCCGTCGGGCGAGCTCGTCACGTTGCCCGGTGGAAATGGCGGTTCCACTAGAATCTCGACAACGGTTCCCGCGACGACGGGTTCCGTCCCGAGGTCGGGATAGGGTTCTCCACTACCATACTTGCAGCGCACGACCAGAATCGTAGCGACGAGGAGGAGGAAAAGCGATCCGGCGGCGATCCGAAGCGCAGCGCGTTTGCGTCGTGCTGAACGTTCCATACTGAAAGTCACCGACCCCGGTAGGGGTCATTCACAATCCTATCGACGGCCTTGTCAACGATCCAATCGATGGGTTTGATGGACTCATGCGTGACATCGATACGTCGGGGATCGACCTGAACCTCTTGACGGCTCTCGACGCGTTGCTCGAAGAAGCCAGCGTCACCGCTGCGGCCAAACGCATGGGCGTCGGCCAGCCCGCGGCCAGTCATGCGCTCGGTCGGTTGCGCGAACTCTTGGGCGATCCCCTGCTCGTGCGATCCGGCCGCACGATGATGCGGACACCGCGTGCGGAGGCGTTACGCGAGCCACTTCGCGATCTGCTCGGGAACGTGACCCGCCTGCTGCGGGACGACGACCCGTTCGAGCCCGCTTCGACGACGCGCAGTTTTCGGATCCTCGCGCCGGACCTCCTCCTCGCGATGTTTACGAGGGTCACCGCGAGACTCGGACAGGCAGCCCCGCGAGCTCGACTCGAAATCTTGGGCCGCCTCGCCGATGAACCGCTCGCGCTCGAACAAGGCCGGGCCGATCTGGCTCTCGTTCCGACGCCTCTCCGCGGTCCGAACCTGCGCATGCGCAGCCTCGGCGTCGTTCGTTTTGCCGTCGTGGCCCGTCGTGGTCACCCGATCACTCGACGCAGGCCCGGCATCAAGGCGTGGACCGCCTATCCGCACGTCATCGTGCAGTCGGGCAGCAACAGTTCGAACGTGGTCGCAGCCGCCCTGGAAAGTGTTCGAGTGCCGCGTGACATCGGACTCGTCGTACCGAGCTTTTTCGCTGCACTCGTCGCCGTATCGGACAGCGATCTGTTGTTTACCGCCCCGCGCGAGCTCGTCTTACCGCTCATCGCGAAACTCGGCCTCGAAATCCTGCCAACACCCATTCGCATTCCGAGCCTTCCGGTCGCGGCCGTGTGGCACGAGCGATTCGACGCCGATCCGGGTCATCGGTTTTTTCGCGGACTCGTGATCGACGAGGTCGCCCAAGCCTTGCGCGACCGCGGCCATGCGTCCTCGTGATCTGGCCAACCGATCGGTCACGAACGGCGCGAGTCTCCGACCGATGATTTCTCGTATCGATGCGAGTCCATCCGTTCGAGCCGATACGAGCTCAGCTACAACGCAACATCGCGGCCACAACGCCGCAGAGGAATCGATCATGCCAAACACCGTTACATTTCACCGAGTTCTCCGTTCGACCCCCGAGCGAGTCTATCGCGCATTCCTCGACCCCGATGCCATGGTCAAGTGGCTTCCGCCGAACGGGTTCACGGGGAAGGTCCATCACGCCGACGTCAGGGTCGGCGGGACGTACAAGATGTCGTTCACGAACTTCACGTCCGGCAACAGTCACGCTTTCGGCGGTGAGTATCTCGAGCTCGTGCCCAACGAACGCATTCGTTGGACGGATAGATTCGACGATCCCAACTTGCCGGGTGAGATCCAGGTCACGGTGACGTTGAAGAAGGTCTCCGTCGGAACCGAGGTGCACATCGTGCAGCAGGACCTTCCGGATGTGATCCCACCTGAGGCATGTGTTTTGGGCTGGCAAGAGTCACTCACGCTCCTCGCGAAGCTCGTCGAAGCGGAAATCGCCGATTAGACGATCGCCCACGGCTGGCCACGCGGTTCCAGCCGTGCGCTTCTCTCAACCGAGCAGTCGTCGACGCGACGCCGCTCGTAGCCGACGGGGCCCGGCAATAACGGCTTTCTCGATATGACGGCGGCTCTGGTCGTGACAGGCCAGGAACCGCGTCGGGAGCGACATTCGCTCAGAATGGGCAGGCGGTGGGTTCGGAGGTGAACCTGGGGTTGTCGGCGATCTCGAGCCAGTCGACGAACCATAGGCAGCCATCGCGTGCATCCCCGGCGGGGATCTCCATGCATTGCCGTCGCACGCATTCCTTCTTCTCCGCGTGCGTACCCGTGGTGCACTGGGGAAGGAAACCACCGCGCCGACTTCCCAAATCGATCCCCCACTGCTGACTGCAGGCGTCGAAGATACCCACGCCACCCCCGGGGATCATCAGGTCCATCTGGCCCTGTGCCACATCCGAGCCGGTGTTCGTCACCTTGACGATCATTTGTTTGCCTTCGATGAGGGCCGAGCCCCGATCGTTGGGATTGCTGTTGGCCTCCCCGGTGAACTGGATCCGGTAGCATTGGTTGCACTGGGGGTTGGGCACGGCCACATGACCGTACGAGAGGCATTCGGACACGGCGTAAGGTGCCTCGTCGTAGCACGCGTAGGAGCCTCCGCCTTGGCAAGCGCTGCTGTTGTTGCCCGTGATCGTGACACCGTCCGCGCTGCATCGGTGGCCCGTCTGCTGACCGCAGTGCGTCTGACAGCAGTCCCAGTAGCGCGTCGTGAATCCTTGACCCCCGGTGACGTTGGGCAGGGCCGAACAGTCCGGCGGCATCGGTTCCGGAGGCAAACCGCCGATGGGTTCGCAGCGTCGACAGGTGAGGGCGCAGTACCCAGCGTTCACGAACCACCCTTCGTCGCAGGCGTTGGCCTCGAACCTCCAGCTTTCGCAGGTCGCATCCGGCCAGGTCGGGTCGAAGGGTGGTGCCACGTCCACGCAGGTTTCGATGACCGGCGGTCCGCTCGTGGCTCCGCCCGTCGTCGCCGTCCCCCCGCTCGTGGCTCCGCCCGTCGTCGCCGTCCCCCCGCTCGCGCCCGCGGTACTTCCGGTGGGATCGGGCGAGCCCGTCGTGGACATGCTACCCCCGGTGTTCGTAGCCCCCGACGTCCCGCCAGTGCCCGCCGAAACGCCCGACCTCCTCGAGCCTCTGCCTGGGGTGTCGTCATCACTCTCGTTGCCGCTGCTTCCGCTACCCCCCAGGAGCTCGTAACTGACCGGGACGACGGAACAGCCCCCGGCACCGATCGTCGAGGCGACCCCGAGAACGCTCGCCAACACGGCAACGATGGGACGACACGAGGGAAGCGACGTGGTCGAAGGAGCAGTCTGAGACATCATTGGGGTCCCCGGGGGTTGGTGATCGCGGGCGAGCAAAGGCTACCGAAACCGTACCACCGAACGCCGGCAAAGATCACCCAACGAACGAAGCTGAACGCAATCCTCGTGATTTCGGCTGCCGTTGTCGTGGGCTCGACAACCTTTCGAGCAAACCGCCGCCTAGCACTAGACTCCGAAGCGGAGGAGGAAAGGACGCATGGCAAAGGGGACAAAGCCGATCTGCTTCTCGCTTCGCGAAACGCCGCACGACCCGAGGTGGCTATGGCACGACAGGAGTATCCGTGGATCCCGGCTGACGACTCGCAGTTCGTCGAAGACATCGGGTTTGGTGTATTCGGTGGCACCCGGTTTTATGAGTGCGCGTTGAGCCGGCCGACCTCGATTTCCACGAGGTTTCAGACCGGGATAGTCCTGATTGGAGACGACATGGCTGGGTTCAGCGAACCACGAGCCTCCCACGGCCGTATCAGACAGTGCGGTGACGAGTCCCGACCTCGAAATCCGCACTCGATGTCACTGTGGGCCCAGAGGGACAGTCGAAACAAAACCGGCCCGTTGGCCTTCAAGTTGGGAGCAAGGACATGCTCCAGAAGCACCACAGGCTTTGCTTTAACCCACGTCGACATCAACTCGTCACTTGACCGTTTGCGAGTCCACGCGGCAATGTCCTCATTACGCTCGGACCGTTGGAACCGTCCAGCGCTTTGGAAGTGAATCATGGCTGAACTCACGCGAGTGGACACGGAAGCATTGCGCTCGAAGATCGAGCAGGTGAGCATCCAAATCGAAAGCATCATGGATGACCTCACGGAGCTGGTCGTCATCGGTGCCGACGATCGCTCTACGCTGTTTCGACCCCCTGCTGCGTTTTCGGGCGCCGCCCGAGAACTCGCCAAATTGATGAATGCTCATCCCGATATCGCCGAGACCACCGGCTACGATGCCGAAGCCGTTGAAGAAGACCTCGACAACGTCGACATCCTCGCCCCGCTCGAAGGTTCCCTCACCGAGCTCATGCAGCGCATTCAAGACAGTCGCCTCCTCTGGCTCGCCGAGGCCTTCGTCCAAAGTGCCGCCGCCTACAAGGTCGCCCGCGCCCTCTCGCAATCACGCCCCGAACTCCGGCGCTTGATTCAGACCCTTGCACCCGTCTTCGGACGCACCCGCACGCGGACTCCGCCGCTTCCATCCACCCCGCCAAGCACCTGATTCGTCCTGCGCGGTCGGTCAAGGCCCTGATGGCGGTTTCTCGCCATCAGATGGCAAAAAATCGCCATGTGATGGCGATTTTTTGCCATCTCATCGCGGTTTTTCGCCATGTCATGGCGACTTTTTGCGATCTCATCGCGGTTTTCCGCCATCACGTGGCGATCTTTCGCCATCTCATCGCGGTTTGTCGCGATCGCATGGGCGGTTTTTGCAAATCGCACGGAGATTTGATCGCGCCGTCGTGCCGGTCGGCATTCATGTCGATGGTGTTGCCGTCCGGCGGACGTAATGTCTCTCACCACGGCGTCGCGGTGGTTGCCGTCGGTGAGAAGTCGTTAGCTGAAGCCGTGGATCGGTGGGCACCCTAAGAGACACGGTGTCTGTGTCCGTACAAATCCGGTTCGGCTCAAACCAAGAGAAACCCGTCAGAGCGCTCGATATCTCCGCCGGACGACGAAGTTCGCGGGGCTAAACATAGGAGCATGACTACGAGCCATTTCCGGCGCAATGGTGTGCGTGTTGCCTCGTTGCCTTGGTCAATCAGTAGACGTTAGAATCGGACCGATGATGGTCCTGATCGAGCGGCTGCGGCCGGGAGAGGGCGACCGGTGGCGATGCATTCGGCTAAAAGCGTTGCAGGAGGCCGCGTACGCGTTCGGCACGACGTACGCCGAGGCCTCGCAGTGGACCGCCGATCGCTGGGAGGCGCAGGTGGCCGAGTTCGTGACGTTCGTCGCAGTTCTGGATGGGTGCGATATAGGTGTGGCCCGAGGGGCGGCGCATCAACGCAGCGACGTGCGCGAGCTCATCGGCATGTGGGTCGATCCTGCCGCACGACGCCGGCGGATCGGTGCGCAGCTGATCGACAACGTAGCCGCGTGGGCAAAAACGGCCGGTGCAACCGAACTCGTGCTCGACGTTGTCGAGGACAATGTCCCTGCCATCGCGCTATACGAGCGCACAGGCTTTCTCCAGTATGATGGCGAAGGTATGGGGGAACGCGCTCCAGGTGAGCTCCGCTTCGTCCGGTCGCTCGCGACGACATGGGAGTGATGCTCCGTCACCTTCGCCACCGCGAGACCTACGATTCGTTCAGTTTTCACGTATCCCTCCAGTCGCTTCCATTTTCAGCAGCCATTCGGCATTGAAACCGGACATGTCACCGTTTCCTCTTGGGCTTGGTCTCCGGGGCCGCCAAAACGAAGCGGCCTCGCACGGGTGCTTGGGCTCGAAGATGTTCGGTCACGTGGGTCGAAGCCGACACGTGACCGCGGGGGGACCCGATACGACCGGCCGTCGTGTGCCATCCGATTCATCACGACCACCCGGGTGCTGATAAACTTTGCGAACCCCTTCGCCTTCGGCAGGTAAAACGTACTCCCATCCCATCCCGACGCCCCAGGCAAAATAGTGCACCCCGTCGGGCTCTTGCCAGCGATTGGAGATGAGCACGCCCTTCCCGTTGCCATCTCGCTCGAAAAACTCGGGACCGCTCTTGCCGTTCATGAGATGATACGTGACCGGTGGCGAAGCCACCGTCGCACCTGCTCCATCGACACACGTGTCAATCGAGTATTTGGCGATCTCTCCCGGAAGTGGCTCGTGCATTTTGACGAGGTCACCACCGTGGATGAACCATGACGCACAACCACTCGTCAGCCAAGCACAGAGCAAGGCAGCGCCCGTCATATTCCATTTCTGAGCAAAACGACTCATGACAATCTCCTGTGATGGATTCCTACCTACACTCGAGCTGGCCGCCGTGATCGAACTGCGCAACCAAGGAGCAATGCGAATGGCATGACCAGTCCCGCATGCACTCTGCATGACGCGGGCCACCTGCGACTCGGGACCATGGCAGCTCGCGAAACGCCGGGAATCCCGTCCCATCGCGGCGGCCAGGACACGCGAATCGATTCGGATGTCCCGGATATCGAGCAACTTGCGCAACGGGCATTTCCGCTTGCAGCCCAGTCGGCCTCCCCGGCGGCCCCCTTCCGTTCGTGGTCACCGTCAGCGCAGAGCGCTCGTCCGTGTCCTTGCTCGACCCGTCGTCTGTGGGTATCGTCGCGCGGCGCTATCGAGCCGAAGGACCGTGACCCGCGACGTTCCAGCCGAACGTGACGAAGGGAGTACCGAAGGCTTCGATGGGTTGGCTTCCTGCGGTCACGGAAGGGCCGCAGTTGTTGATCGTTCACGGAATGGAACTTGGTCGGCCCAGGCGTTCCCGACGTGGCTGCCCTGACGGTCGGCGCAGTCGACCCGGTTGGAACCTCTGATCGCGTGAGTTTTTACAGACGATGGGGTCGCCTGGAAAAAGGAGGCCGTGTTCGGAACAATCGGCGAACTCAAGTCATTGATCGAGGAAGTTCGCCGATGACACATTCACGAACAAAGATACTTCGATCCCCACCGAGACGAGAGTACCTAGGGGCAATCCTTGTCGGGCTCCTCGTCATGGCGTGTGACGGAGACGGATATGGAGACGAAGGGTCAGTCCCTTCATCGACGGAGCCAAACCTCGAACGTGCACCCAAGGCATCCTTGGGCCACGCCGGAGATCCTGACGAACCCATCGTTGGGCTCGTCTCGCGGCGGGTCGTATCCTCGACAAACGAGGAGGAGTCACCGCTCGAACCGCTGAGTTTTGCGTGGGCACTGACCACCACACCCGAGCGTGTGCTGCAAATCGATCTCAGCTCTCAACTCGAACAAGCTGTCGTCGCCGACTTCGCGCTATTCGTCGAGCTCGATCAAGACCGCGAAATCATCGAACTGGGTAGCCGAACGATCGAGCCCAACGGCAAGACCTCCATCATCGCCGATCTGCGCCAAGCGGAGCACCCCGTCGACGAGCTGATGTTCTCGGGTCAAGCGCGTCTCCAAGCGACCATCACGGAGCCGCATCTGAGCGTCGAGGTCTCCATGTCCCCGCCGATCTATTTCCACGTCGAGCACGATGCGCTGCGGGTGTACGACGTCGAGACACTTCGCACGGTCTACAACTCCGGCGACCTTGCCCGACGACTTGCCCCTTCCGACATGCCCATGAACCATATTGGTGTTGCCAAAACCGTCGTTCGCGACGCTGAACAAACACGAGAAGACGATGCCTAGATCCCTCACGATCCTTCTTTCACTCATTCCAGGTGTCGCGGCGTTGGCATTTTCGGCAAATGCAAATGCGACGACACCAAACCCAAGCTCAAGCCAAAAACGCCTTTGCATTCGAGCCGACACATCGAGCCTCGAAGACCTCACTGTGGGTAATCGGGGTGCATTGAGCACGTACGCATTTCGTGGAGGACGGTTCAGGCTCCTCACGCAATCGGGCGCGACCGTGGTCGACTGGACCTACGCGGACGTCGACGATGGGTGCTTCCTCATTCCCAGACCATCGAGCACGACCACATACACGTTGGGGTATCGGCCCTACTCCCGCGCGCTGAGCGAGGGCAACGAACTGGTCGTCCGTAGCTCGACCGGCGAATTACCGCACTACTCGGCAAGTTTCAGCGTCACGAGTACCGGTGGTGAAACGGTCGACCTGGAGCTTCCCAATGACGTGCTTCCTCGGATGTATGCCGTTTACGCGTACGCGATCGAGGAGCGGTTTCGAGCTCAGTATCAAAACCGGGTCTTGAACGTATGGAATGGAAACTCGGGGCCCTTGAGCTGCGGTGCCAACTGTGCAGGCAGGACATCGGACGGTGAACATCATATCCACATTTCCAACGACAGTAGCAACGAGCGCAAGTTTCTGATGATTCACGAATATGGTCACGCCAATCTCTCCGGGGCGGCACTAGAGACCGGCTCCAGCCTTGGGGGGAACGACTGCAGCCTCAACGGGAGCACTCACGGAATGCGAGGGGTGGAGCATGCATCCTGTGCGGCGATGGAAGGTTGGGCTCACTTCGTGGCCGCGGAGGTCTTCAACGACGGAAGTGTGTCGTCGGAGTTCGCGTACTGGAGCGGGGAAGAGTTCGACATCGACAACGGAAGTGGGACGTGCACGAGTGCCTCTGATGACCGGTGGCCTTTGCGATTTGCCATCGTGTGTGGGAATGAAACCAACATTCCCGCTCGTGGCACTGAGCTCGACTGGTTGCGGGCCCTTTGGGACTTCCAGTACGACAGTGGGTCCATGCCGAACAACGATGACATGCAGAATATGTTCCTCGATACCGGCGGATGGTCACAAAGCAACATTTACGACCAGGTCGAAGCCGCGCTGCCCTCGGGTTTCGTGAGCCGTTGGCGAACCGCGGCCGATCGCAACGGCGTCTGCGTCCTCGGCTCGAGCTGCTGACAAGTAGGGGGACCTCGCGGCCCGCACCTGGCGAAGCGCCGCAATGACGTCGGCCAACCCGTTGGGACGCGGCGCCGACGTGGACGCAGCGTCGCGGGTCGGCGTAGCCCGGCGAGTGCGCGTTTCGACCTTCGACGTGGGTGCAACCGGGGAAGCCAACGTATTTGCCCCTGGCGCTTCGATGGTCACGCGGTCCCGCTCGGCAAGCCCCACCGCACCGGTTGCGGGCATGCCCAAACGCTCGGTGTGGAGATGCGGAGGCAAGGCACGAGGATTGACCAACATCCACACGAGCACCCCGAGACCTGCCGAGCAGGTCACAGCGGAGACTTTGAACACGGTGAGCGCGACAGGTTTCAGCAGCGACGGGACGGTCGTCGTCGCGGTTACACGCACGAGGATTCCGCTTTGCACCGCGGGGCGATCTCGCTCGCTCGGCTTCAACACTCGCTGACTTTCATTCATCAACCGTTTGCGTCGCGAACGGCTCCAGTTGCCGTCTTCGCGTGCTGCGACAGTCGCGAGATAGCGAGTAAAGTCTGCACGAGCTACTCGGAGACGGGAACCGACCGTGTTCTCGTTGATCCCGAGGGCCTGGGCGATCTCGGGCCTCGCGAAGCCCGCGCCCATTTCGCTGGACCGTGGCCCGCTCGAGGCCTGGGCGTGGAATGCCGAGGCCACGTTCATGAGGACCTGGTGAGACGTCATGACACTCGAGATCGCCATGCGACGGCCGATGCGGTGCGACGCATCGAAGCCTCGCCTTCGACCGCACCGCCGAACTCGCCTCGAGCCGCTTTGAACTTCGTCGGCTTCGAACCCGACGCGGAAGACTTCGCCGAAGCTACGGAGGCGCTGCTCAAGGCCGGATTCGTCGTCGGGCCGCGGGTCCTCGCCGATTGGGCATTGTGCGTTTGGCATCCGGATGACGGAGTTTCGTCGTCCAGAGAACACGCACCGCTCGTTTGCCCGAACGTGCCGCCCCAGTACCTCCTCGAGGATACGTCGGCGGCCTGTCGGCATGGCACGATCATCTTTCGCAGTTCCCCAGCGGTCACTACGACGAGCGAGTGCGGGCTCGTCTCGTTCATCTGCAATGCGAAGGGGTCACGGACACCGCCAATGCCGACGCAGTCAAACATTCCTCCGGTGCTGAAGGCGAAGTACTTCGATCGCAGTCGACGACCTCGAAGCACCGTTGACAACCTGCGCGCGCGTGAGACTATGCGCGTCCTGTGCCACAAACAGAGTTCCCGAACGCGACCGTAGTCGCCAAAGCCAATGTCTACTTCGATGGCCGGGTGGTGAGTCACACCCTAAAATTTGCCGACGGCAGCAAGAAAACCCTCGGGTTGATCTTTACCGGTGAATATCACTTTGGCACCGACGCGCCAGAGCGGATGGACATCACGGCCGGCACCTGCGAGGTACGATTGCACGGCGAAGAGGGCTGGACGAAGTACGAGGCTGGGAGCTTTTTCAAAGTGCCGGGTAAATCGAGCTTTGACATCAAGGTGGGTTCTGGCATTGCCGAATACATTTGCTCGTTCGAGTGACCAGACTCGACCTCGCTTTCCCCCCGGAGGACTCCACAGTGGACGCGACGACTACGACTACGCGTCCGAACCTCGGCCGAGACGTACAGGGGAGAGTCCTCATGGTGACGGCGAGCCACAACGAAGCTGCTCCCGCACCTTCGCGTGCCTACGCATCGCCGGCCGCGTTACCGCGTCCGTCACAAACCCGCCGGCAGCGAACACGAACGGTTGGGTCGTCGGTGGTTGGGTCGTTCGACAAACCCTCACGCCTGGGCGTTTGCTGCTACGGGGCCTCGATCACTACGAGGGTGCGGTTTCGAACGACGAGTACCCGTGATACAACAAGGGAATGCTGGGCAATCTCAATCGTGACGACCGCTTGCGCTTGATGAAATTCGTATGCTCATTCGCCTGGGCGGACCTCGATGTGAAGGAAGCCGAGCGACACTTCGTCAGCCGCCTCATCGACAAGCTCGGGTTGCAGGGGGATCGTGAGGAGATCCTCGGCTGGCTCCGTGTGCCGCCACCCCCTGAAGAAGTCGATCCAACCCGCGTATCGAGAGGACATCGTGATCTCATGCTCGACGCGGCGACGAAGTTGTTCGAGGCCGATGGCGAGGTCGGTCCCGAGGAAGCCGAACTTCTCGAATTGCTGAAGCAGTTACTCGTCTGAATGTGATTCCCGGCTTTGAGCCGCACCCGAGAGATTGGTCCGACGAGCACCTGGATGAACGTCGAACGCGGATCGTCGGATACGTCCTCAGCGAATGGATTGAGACAAAAACACGATCTGCGACTGTGACGTCGCATGGACAGTGACGTCACAGTCGCAGCTCGGAACGACACCGCATGCTTCGAAACGCCTGGCTTCGTCTGGAACGCCGGACGCGTCGCGCAAGGCCTCCGCCAGGCAGCGGATTCGAACGAGTTTGGCAGTCCGCGACATCACTCGGGTTGTTCGTGCCGAGCCCAGCCCTTCACATCGGCGACCGCTGGAACGGTGATTGCATTCATCAGCGGCAGCTTCCCCTCGGGAGGCATGTCGTTTCACGAGTGAACCATGGCTCTCGCCCAGAACAAGTTCTCGATCGAAGGAAAGTGCCCGTTTGGGAATCGCCTGCAAGCGAAGGATGACAGCGGGCCAATGGTCCGACTGCAAGGTGATCCTGGGAACCGCGCGGTCGAAGGGTTGAGGGTCCGCCGACGAGGCTCGTTCAAGAGGCGATGGCGCAGAGCGGTCGCGCTTTCTGCCGTACTTGCCTCCGGTCCACTGGCAGTTGCCCGAGCGGCTACCCCGACCTCGTCCACCCCGTCGATGGGGGCCGACGAACTCGTGCTCAAGAATGGCGGAATGATGCGGGGCGACGTGGTCGAAATGATACCCGGCTCTCACGTCGTCATCGTGGTCGCCGGCGAATCCCGAACGATTCCTTGGGCAGAAGTCGAGCGCGTCGATCGAAACAAACACACACCAAAACCGATCGAGGTGGCGCCCTCCCCCTCGATCCCGCCCACGATCCCTACGGGGGTCCGCGTTCATCTCGACGTCCGCCGCGGCAAGACGGTCGAGCTGCAGCGTCTCGTTGGGGGACTCTACGCCTCGGGCTACGGCATGACGGTATCGGGGATGTCTTGGAACACCGTCTGTGCGTCGCCTTGCGACCGCGTGATCGACACGAGCGGCGGACAAGCATTCGTCCTCGGCAACAACCCATTCGTGTTCTCGCGCAAGTTCAGGCTGGAAAATCGGCGTGGGACAGTCCGGATCGACGTCAAGCCTGGCAGTGGCACGCTCATCGCGTTCGGGATCATCTTCACGGGAATCGGTGGCGGCCTCGCGATCGGCGGACCGCTCCTGCTCGCCGTAAGTGGCTCCACACCCAGTTTCCGAACGCCGGGCATCATCTTGACGGCCGTCGGGCTCCCGATGCTCGCGGTCGGCATCCCGATGCTCGTCTTCGGCCGTACGCGTTACAAGTTCCGATGATGGCCAAATGCGCCAAACGTTCCTTGCCCGACGGTGTTCGAGGCCGGAAGACAGTGGATCCCGGGACTGCCGGGCGACAGCGGATGAACGCCTGGGCGTTGGGCAAACGAATCATGACGCTCGGAGGAGGTTCAGGGCAGGTGAGTCTCGCCTCGACGTCGACGGTCCCGCGACGGCACGCGTAGTTTGCTACAGCTCGGGGTCGCGCTTCGTAGTCTCGCGCTGCACCCATGCCGGCAGTTCGCCCGAACGCGCGCGCGCAGGACCTGGTTTTCGATGGCCAAGCGGTTTCGACCCTTTGAATTCACCGTTTTCCGCACCTGACGAAACACGCTTTCATGGCCAACTCCGTCAGCACTCGCACGGTGTTGCTTTCGTCGAATCGATTTCGATTCGCGCGTTTCGTCGTCTCCCAGAATCTGCCATTGACAACACGCACACCATTGCGACCGAACCCAATAGAGCAAGAGCGCGTGGTCGAGTCCGCGCCCGGTTCGGTTCACGAAGAATCGCCATAGAACCAAACACTTGTTCGAGTTCCTCACGATCATGAGATTCGCGCTTGATCTCACATTTGCTCGGCTTTCCTTTCGTGCGGGATTCATCGATGATGAAGAAGTATGTCGACGACCTCGTGTATTCCAACCGCATTGGCGTCCACCCTTCGCCGCTCGCTGGGCCACGGTCGATGGGCTGTGATGCTCGTGGCATGGATCGGTTTTGCAGCCACGGCGAGCGCGGTCACGCCCTCCGTCTCGCCTTCCGCGGCTGAACATGAGCAGCAAGCGAGGCAGTTGTTTGCCGAAGGAGACCGAGCATTCCAAATGGCGGAATTCCGCCGCGCGCTGGACTTGTTCGAACAAGCCTACCGATTGGTTCCACACTTGCACGTATTCAATTTTCACATCGGACTCGCCGCGTTCGAAGCGGGCGACTGTGACCGCGCCGAGACGGCGCTGCAGCGATTCTTGGAGCTGGTGCCTGATCATCCTGTTCGCAGTCATGCGCTCGAGGTGTTGCGAGAGATCCAGCGTTCTCTTTGCGTAGGCGATCCGGGATCGACGAGTGGCGTGTTCGGGAATGCAACGTTTCCGCTCGTCGACGAGGTCCTGCATTTGGACATCGATCACCAGCATGTCGCAGCCGTCCTCCGTCGCAGCTATCTCAACCGCTCGCCGCAGACCATGGAAGGGGAGTTCCGCCTGCGTGCGGGCCAAGGTGCCAATGTCACGGGTTTTGCCTATTGGAATGGTGAGCAGAAAATCGTCGGTGAAGTGTTCGAAAAGCAAGTCGCAACCGAAATCTACCGACAAACGGTGAACCGACGTCGCGATCCCGGATTGCTCGAGCAGATCGGCGAAGGGTCTTTCAGCTTTCGTGTGTTTCCAATTGCATCGCGCGAAACCAAGCGGATCGAGGTCGAGTTCGATCAATGGCTGCGCCGGCGGGGAAATGACCTGGAACTCCGGCTTCCGCTCGAGTCGGCCACGACCGAGGTCGATGTCACGTTGAAGGACACCCGCTCGGTCCATGATGTCACCTCGCCCACCCACGCGATTACGGTCGACGATCGTCGGGACGGAAGCCTGCGTGTTCGATCCGAACGTTCCATTCGCCCCGAGTCCCGCGAACTGGTCTTGCGCTGGCAACTCTCGACGGATCCATGGCGGATGGAAGCATTCGTGCACCGGGACCAGGGGCATGACGCGTATCTCGTCGTGTCCGTTGCGGCTCCCCCGAATGATGGGGGAGGGGTCGTCGAAAAGGATCTGACCTTGGTGATCGATCGCTCGGGCAGCATGGCGGGTGAGGCCCTGCGGCAGGCCAAGGATGCTGCAGTGGGGATCATCGAACGCATGAGTGAACGCGACCGAGTCAACGTCATTTTGTTCGACGACAGCGTGGAAAGCCTGTTTGTCACGCCCGAGCCGCTCTCGGGCGACGTTCGCTCGAAAGCGATCGTGTACGTGCAACGAACCCTCGACGGCGGAGGAACGGATCTCGCAGCGGCGTTGCATCGCGCCTTGGATGCGCAACGGAGCGATGCGCGACCGAAGACGATTCTGTTCCTCACCGATGGAAAATCCGACACGCAACAGGCCTTGCGTGCGATCGAAGGAGACAATCGAGATGTTCGGGTGTTCACCGTTGGGGTCGGCGAGGGTGTCGAGCGGGCACTGCTCTCCCGCCTCGCGAGTTCGAAGCGCGGACGCTTCACGTACATTCCCTCCGCGGCGGCGGTGAGCTCCGAGGTCGCGACGCTGTATCAACAGATCGAAGCGCCGGTACTCGTCGACCTCGAACTCGAGAGCCACGGGCCACGATTGCGACGCATGTACCCCGTCAAGTTGCCGGATTTGTTCGACGACGACGAGATTGTTCTGGTCGCGAGAGTCGAAGAGCCCGGCCCTCTCGACCTTCGACTGACCGGACGTAGCGCGTCGGGCCCCGTCGAGATGCGTGCGCATGTCGACGTTCCGGCGCAAGTTCGCCGCAGCTGGGTCGGTCAAACCTGGGCCCGTCAACGCGTCGCCCATTTACTCGAAGAGATCGCCTTGCGCGGCGAACAAGACGAACTCAAAGATGAAACGATCGAACTGGCGCTCGCCTACGACATCGTGACACCGTACACCGCGTTTCTTGCGATGCCCGAGTCCGAGCTGCGCTCGGATACCGCGAGGTTGATGGAGAGCGCCCGAGCGGACAAGCAACGCGTCTTGGAAGCAAATCCCGATGCCGTGGCGCTCGCGCGCGAGCCCCAGGACCACCCGGGATCGGGCGCTGTGCGATACTCAAACTCCCAGGCTGACGCAGACGACAATCCCCTCCATACCGCTCGTCGGGCCGAACGCGAGAGTTGGGAATCGGAGCGGCGTTCTGCCGGATGTGCGAGCTGCCACGGTCGAGACGCCAACTTCGCCGATGGCGGTTGGTTCCTGTTGATGGGATTGGTACTCCCGATGCGTCGTCGCAAACCACCCGCGGTTCGACGCCACTTCACGTGAACACGAGATTCGTGTTTTGGGAGGACGGGAGAATCGCAGGTGCGTCGCCCAAGACGACGTGATCGCGCTGCGCGATCGCGTCCTCGCAGCTACGACGCGACCACGACCTTCGTGTGAGCGACGAGATCGTGGACGCAGCGTTGCTCGCTTCCAAAAATGAAGAGCGGGTCGATCATCGCCAAGAATGGCCCCACCACGGGGATGTTCGCAACGACGGCGAGCGGCACATACCGCCAGAGCACCAGGTGGCTCACGGGCGGCGTTTCCCCCGTGGTGTAGTCGACGATGCGAGTTCCAATCATTCGCTTCCCAAGGGTTTGACCCTGTCGCAAAAACGCGACCTGGATGACGAACCAGACGACGATCCCAAAGACTCCCCACAGCGCCTGATCGAGCCAAGGCAAGCCACCGGCCGCAGCCCTGCTGAAGACACCGAATGCCCATTGGATCGGCAGCACCACCACCACGCTGGCGACGCCGTCGATGACGGAGCCCCAGAATCGAGCCCCGCGCGTCGCGAGGACCTGCCCGTCTTGAGTCAATGCCGGTCCGTGACTCTCGACCGGTGCCTGATAGGGGTTCGGCTGCATCGTGACGGCACGCTACCACGAATGGCGCCCAGCCAGCGAGTCCCTCATCCTCGCTGGAGCCAATCCCGCATTCTCCAGGGTTCGTCGCACCGTACCTCGAAAGCACGCTTGCGCTCCGTACTCACATGACCTGGGAGATCGTGGATACCTCGCCCGATCGCCTCGAACCTGCCGGCTGGGCCAGAACGGGTCGGGGTGAACTCACCGATCGGGCGGACCCTCGATCGTGCAACTGAAGTAGATCCGCGAAAACCCACCTTCGGGTTGGGGTGCGTTCGAGTCCTCGGGGACGTACGTGTCGACGTTTCGCTGAGTCATTGCCACGACCAGCGTGGCCTCGACGTCACGATAATGTGAGCCCAAGGTCGACTCCACATTGTGCGCATCGAAGACGCAATAGTGATACGTGGCAGATTGGCGGTCGCAATCCATACAGTATTCGAGGTGCCCGTCTCGATCGATCGTGAACTCCGAACCGACGATCGCGATGTCCTCGGTCGAGGACACCACGGAATTGGCCGCCGCTTTGCGCTTTGTCTCCGAACGAGGGCTCGGGTTCGAGCTGTGACGCTCCTCGTTCGGCGGCGTCGCGCAGCTGGGTGCGAAACCAGCGATGAGCAGGGCAAGCCCCAGCATCAGGGTTTGCGAGGCGCGCAAGAGAGAATCGAAGGCCGTATGGCGGTCGTCGCCCATCGGATCGAACGTACGTCGAGCGCCACGTCCCTGCCATGCGCCGGATACGACGCGAGCGCTGTTCAGTCGCGAATCTCGAACACCGTCTCGTAGAGGCCCGTCGTCGCCACATCGAGCTCCGCGAAGGGAAAGCCGAAGATGTCGAAGAACGTTTCGAACCGAGTGGGGCCGGTCAACCCGACGGCCTCCTTTGCGGCATCCAAACTGCATTTGAGTCCGTAGGTGACGTGGGTAGGTTCGCTGACGGCCGCGACCACGAACTTGAGCGTATTGGGGCCGGACACGAGCGCCTCACGAAAGCCGGAGGTCGAGTTGCTCTCATTGCCCGAGACCTCTTCGACGAGGGTGTCGTTGAGGTGGAGCGTGGCCGTCAGTGCGTACTTCGATTCTCTCCGCTCGAGTTCACACACGTCGAGCTTGGCTCGGGCGACCTTGTCGTCGGGCGTGAGCTCGAGCTCGTACGCGAAGCGTATGGGCGCGAACATGGTACTCACGGACGGAACTCCGCTCCGTTGGTCGTACGCGATACCTGGGGCCTTGGACTTCGAGTGTTTTGCAACGAGCGCGTCGAGCTCGGTGGTCTCGGGCCCCTCGTACTCTTCGTTGAAGCGGCCCCGGGTCACGACCACGCGCGTGTACATCGTCGACGCGACCCGCTCGAGCTCGGGTGTACCGAGATACTTCAAGATCCCGGTCGACGGAACGAACGCGACGACAATCGTGTTTTTGCCCGGCCGCAGGTATCCGTTGATCAGCTTTCGGTTGGCCCTTCCGATAGGACCCTCGACGATGATGCCCTCGCCGTCTCCCCACACCCCGTTCCCTTCGGCATTGTGCAACGGGACGCTACCGCCGTTGATGGTGACGAGAGTCGTATAGAGCTGCGCGTCCGTGTAGATTTCGTAGGCCTCCGGCCCCACCATGTAGGGGAGCTCGACCTGAGGAGATTGGGCCGCAGCGAGCAGCAAGGTCCACATCGCGAATGTCGTCACTCGCCCGAGAGTCTCCCGAGCGGCCGGGTTCGGCAAGGGCGGCCCCGGCTTCAGTTCACTATTGCAGGCACGATTCCTCATACTCGAGGTACGAGTCGAGGTTGTCCGCAGTGACGATCGTCATCCCCGTATCGAGCAATCGATCCGCGCTCGCGACGAAATAGAAGGGGTCGAGGACCTCGTGAACCGCCTCGTTCCCGGCGACGGCCATGGCATAGGCGACGTGCGCCGAGAGGTAGCCATAGAAGTATGCGTTTTGAACCATGGTCGCCTCGATCGTCCCGGCAGCCAGCCCCGTTTGCACTTCGGGGCTGAAGTCCCACGTGACGAGATGGATGCGGCCCGGGGTACCGTGATTCGCCACGGCTTGCTCGGCGATGGAACTCGGCGTTCCGTGCAACGAGAGCAGGCCCCGAGGCGGGTCCGCACTCGTCAGCCAGGTCTCGAGCAGGTACTCCATATATGCGTTGAGGTCCGCGTCCGGGTGGCCCGCAATGAAGTCCGCATCGGCCTCGAACTGCTCCGAATAGAACTCGACCGTCATATGAACGGGAGCGAGCATGCAGTCGGCCTCGCAACGGTGCGTCGTGGCCAGTTCCGCGCAATACTGGGACGCTCGAAAGGCTTCCGCACTGACAAAGCCCTCGCCAAGGCAAGCCGAGAACGCCCCAGCCGCACGCTCGACGAGATTGGGGGCTTCATGGGTGCTGGCGAACATACGGATGGTCCCACGGTCCACGTTCTCCAGCAGAGTAAACCCTGCGCTCTGCCCGGCCGGTATGTTCAAGGCACCGAGATACATCTGTCTCGCGCCGCGACTCTCCTCATTGGCGTCGGAGTCGAACGTGATGATCGGAAGCCTCGACCCGGTCGCGAGCAAGGGTGCCTGCATGGCTTCCGAACTCTTGACACTGATCGCGAGCGCCTCCGCTTCGCCATTGCTCGGGTCGCCATCGGTCAACTCTTCGAAGTGCGTGACCTGTTTCTCGCTGCAGATCGCGTCGCCTTCGGTACTGTCACACGCGGGCGAGAACTCACCAGAGAAGCCGAGCTCTTGCTGGGCCGCCAGAAATCCGGCGTTCGGGATCATCCAGAAGGCCGACCAATGGTTGGGAACGGCGTAGATCTGCCGCGCCGAAGGATCGGGAACATCGGCCGTCATGGCTTTGAGATCGTCGACGATCGTCAACAGACGTTCGGGCCGCAGCTCGTGCATTGCGCAAAGCGGATCGGCCTCATCGTTCGGCACGCGTCCGGTCTCCACCTCCGCATCGTCATCCCACGGCGGCTGTTCCTCACGCGGCGACGGCATACAGCCGACCAGGGTGCAGAACCCAAGACCCAAGAGACGACAACCGCGATGTTGGATGGACATCTTCGTGACCAAGCGCAGCGCTCGTGCGCGAAAGCATCGGCACGAGTGATCAACCGTTGAGTCACGGACCAATTGGGGCCTTGTTCGTCACCTGGGTTCCAGATCCGGGCTAGCCGCAGGATCTGCGCCCGCTTTGGCGATATCCAAAACGCTGGCGAGCCAACGTCCACCCGAGATGGCCGTTGGCGCGTCCGCCAGCAACGAGCGTTACGGCGTCAGGACCGGGGCTTCCCAGTCCACCCATTCGGCACGGTCGAACGCATTCGCCGTCACGAACGTGTTCGCCTCGACATCCTCTTCGAGCAGGAACTTGCGGATGAATGGTTGGAGCTGAGCCACTTCGGGGAATTCCGAGCAGTGCGCGTGACCGCTTTCGACCTGACCGAAGTTCTCGGGAACCCCGAGTGATTCATAAATCAATCGGCCGGCGCCCGCGGACTGGTCGCCGCTGTTCACCCCAAGCCAGTTGATGGCCGAGTTGGCGATCACGAACAAGCCGCGCGGGGCCACGAGGCCGAGCATCTCGTGGTGGTCGACCGGAAGTCGGTTCACGAAGCCACCAAAGAAGAAGAAGTTTTCCCGGAACCAGGGCTGTTCCCCGGCCGCGCTCTGCAACGTTTGACGTCTTTGGTTATTGTCATTCGGCGCCGCGGGGACGCCTTGGGCCGCCAGGGCATCATCCTCGACTTGGGACACACGCCAGGACGCTGCACCGCCCGCGCCAGATTCCTGCGGAATGGTCAATGCGATGCGGGCATCGAGGGCTCCGATCGTCAGCGCGCCTTTGCCATCGCGGGAACACCCGGTCACGGCGAGGTGCTGCGGGTCGATGTTCGCATCCGGCGTGACCTCGAGAGCGTCGATCAAACGACTCACGCCCCACGACCACGCCAGCAATGCGCCGGCATCCACATCACCATTGAAGTCGAAGAACTGGCCTTGTCCTCGGGTGGCTTGGCCGCCTTGGCTCCCCATCGCGTTGTGATTGAAGTTGATGACCGCAACACCCAAGTTCAGGAACGTTTGCGGGGGGATGCTGCCTCCGGCGAGCCCGATCACGGCGGGGAATGGGCCTTGCCCGGTGGGATACGTGATGTTCGCCGTGAAGTTCAGGTTCGCGCCCGCACCATCCGAAACGGTCACGGCAATGGAATTCCCCGTTGCGGTTCCGGTCACCGACGCGGGCTTCTCCGGCTTGGGTCCGAGTTGCCACTTTTGAAACAACGCGGAGATCTCCGCGCGACGGCAAACCCATTGTGATTGGGTCGTCACCGGAGTTCCGTCGAGCATCGTGAACGGATCGGGGAACGTGGTGGATTCTGCCAACGCGCCGAACGCCGTACCGTCGAAATCGGTCGAGGGCACGGGACAATCGGCGCCGGGATTTTCGACGGACCGGTCGAACGGGTCGAGTCCGGTCGGAGCCCCCGTCGTCATGTCACCCGATCCTCCATCCGTGGCCTCGGTCACCGAGGTCGTCGACGTCGGGCCTGGACCGGTGCCTCCCGCCGAGGCGGAAGCATCACCGCCCACGGTCAACATCGCGTCCGAAGTCTCTTCACCGCCAGAGCCTCGTGGTCGTCGTCTCCGACCACCGGTTCCGTCTTCCTCTTCGCCCGAGGAGGCACCATCCGCGACAGGCGGAATGGGTGCCGCGGGGGCGCAGCCGAGGGTAACGGCCGTGAGGACGAGAACGAGGGAGCACGAACGCGGGTCGACATTGGTGGGAGCGGAAGCGCGCGACGACAACAAATCACGACAGTTACCGAACGGCATGACCCGACCATACCCCATCGGTGTTCGGTATGGAACCGGTCCCATTGTCGTCTTCGCGAACTTGTCAGTTTCGGCCGGAGCACGGTTCGTGCCCGTCGGCCGAAACGATGAGCTCTATCACTGGCACGACCGATGTGCGGTTCCCTTCGGAGGGGCGGGGTCGAACGCCGCACTGAAACTTGGAGCGCTTGCACACGGGGAGACGCTCGAGTCCATCTTGGAGCGCTCACGATCTTGGCTTTGATCGTGCCACTCTTGCAGCGCTCGGATCAAGCCCGAACGCAAAAGGTCCGAGCACGCCGCGAGCACGAGGGACGACCCAGCACTCCTCGGAGCCGCGCCCGTCCCGAGTTCAGGACTCGATCCCACGGCTGCGGGCGGAGCCACGAGCGCTTGGCCGCGTCTCACCGAGGGTTGCAGCCGACGACCCGATGAACGGCTCGAAGGCGTCTGCTGCGGCCCAAACCATGATGGCCCCGAATCGGGTTTCGGAGACGCGATCGAGGAATTCACAGAATCGATGCAACGGACATCGTGATCCACGACGGGTCATTCACCGATCGCCGCTTGGTGGATCCTCCGTTGCCCATGGCGGGACTGAAAGATGCATTGGTCGATAGGAGGAGGCCCAGCCGAGGTTGCAGCTATTCCGCGTTCATGACACTTCGTGGCCCAATGCAATGAGCCACCGGCCCGCCTGCTCGTGTGCTCGCTCGGGACCTCACATTGGATGCTCGACCCCCAACCTGGCACGTTCACCCGGTCGAAGGACTAGACTAGGCGGGCAAGCGCCGCGCCACCGCGAGGAATCCGTCCCCGTCGTGTTGGCCTTGGGCTGCGCGGACGCCTCGCTCCGAATGGTGCCTATCGTCAATGGAATCAGTTCCCTGGAAGGCGCATCGATGGTGTTGGAGAGAACGCGATGGGCAATCTCATGCGAGCGCTCGTAATGACGGCTTCGGTGTCGGATAGAACCATTTTCCCTACAGAGAGCTTTGTCTTTCGCCCGGTCGATTCATGAAACTTCGGGCAACCTTTCACGGTTTCGCAACAATGCATGCAATGTGTCCACAACCGTGATGTCTTGTGTAGAATCGTAACACTCCGCATGGGGTGATCGCGAAAAGGATCAGGCGCGATCTCGAGCGAATTCTGGTCGTTACACCCGAGATTTCGAGCGAATTCTGGTGATCACGAGCAAAAGCGCCGCTGTACCCCGAGTCGTCCTCGACGGCTCACCAACGTTCGCCTTTTTTGTGTAATCTACCTACTGCGCTGTCGTCCTGCGTTGTGACCGCACAATCGCTATTTCCTTTGTGTTGTGTACTCGACGTTGGAAGATAGGGATGTTAGGGTCCGAACGATGGGATTCGTGGCGACGATGACATTCGGCGTCGCATCGACGGTTTGGCTCGGGCTCGACGATTCTCCGTCGCGTGCTACCGCAGCTCGAGCCGAGTCGAGCGCACGCTCACGCCCCGTCGGGGCTGAAGGGGTCCAAACGACCTCGAACGGGCAGGCCTCGTTCGAAAGCCTCATGAAGGAAGGGTCGGAGCTCGCCGAACAAGGGCACTTTGAGGAGAGCCTCGCTCGGTTGGTCGGATCGTACGAGGCCATGCCCTCCGACCTACAGGTCGACGAACTCGGCCGGTTCACCGTCGAGCTCGCGATGGAGAGCTTTCGACGTACCGAGGCGAACCGCGCAGACGTGGAGGCCGCACTGCGATTGCTCGATCGCTACTTCGAAGTCCTGTCGTCCGCTCGCGCGAATGACGAGCCGACCGTACTGGCGGGATTCGAAGAAGGGCGCCTCGTGGAACTTCGGGTCGAACTGCGTCGCCGCTTGGACACGTGGAGCGAGTCTTTGCCACCAGACCCCGCCGTCGCAGCCCCGGTAACGATAGAGCCGTCCTCGCCGGCTCCCGAGGAGATCGCGGATCGAGCGGGACCGACCCCGAAACGCCGCCCCCCTCCCGGTGTAGGGTTGTTGGCGAGCGGTTCGGTCCTCCTTGCCGGAAGCGTGCCTTTGCTCGTACAGGGATTTCGATTCCCCGCCCTCGTCGATGCGGAGTCCGACGCGAGTCGGGCCGCGCTCGACCAGCAGATCGCGCAAGACCCCACCCTGACCATCGATGAAGACGCGTGGGAGGAGCACGAACGGCAGCAACGACGTATCGGCTATGTGTACATTGGAGCCGGCGTCACCGTGCTGGCCGTGAGCGTGGCGTTGCTCACGTGGGGGGGGATTCGTGCAAGCCAACACAAACATGCCTCGGCCGAGTCCCCCCGAACCCGTCGAGTCGCGTTCGACGTGACCCCGACGGGCGATGTCGTCATCCACTTCTGAGGAATTGCCATGAGGTTCGCAACGAATGTCTAGTGCGACGCCATCCGCACGCTCATCGGCCCCATCCAGCGACCACGACAACTTCGTGGGACGCGCGCTGGATGGTCGATACTATCTGACTCAACGACTCGGTGCGGGCGGGATGAGTTCCGTTTACGAGGGTGAACACATCACGCTCGGTACGCGATTCGCCATCAAAGTCTTGCAAAGTGGGTTGGCCGCCTACGACAAGAATCGCCGGCGGTTTTTGCAAGAGGCTCGGGCCGCGGCATCCATTCGGAGCCCCTATATCGTTCAAATCTACGACTATGGTGTGACGAGCGACGGCATTGTCTACTTCGTGATGGAGTTGCTGATCGGGCGAGACCTCGCGCGCGTGCTCAAAGACGACGGGCCGCTTCCATGGTCGCGGGCTCAGCCCATGCTCGTGCAGATCGCCCACGGGCTTCAAACGGCACACGATCACGGTGTCATCCATCGCGACGTGAAACCGTCGAATTGTTTTTTGGTGGAAGACAACGTGGTGAGAGACGCACCGCAGGTCAAGTTGCTCGACTTCGGGATCGCCAAGTTCAGCGACCGACGACTCGATCTCGAAGCGCTACCCACCTCGACGCGAGAGATCATTGGAACTCCGGGATACATCGCTCCCGAGCGGCTGGAAGGCATCGCAGCCAACGCGATCTCGGACGTGTACTCGCTCGGAGCCTTGATGTATCGAATGATGGTGGGGCAGCTCCCCTATCGCGGCCACACGGCATTTCAAGTCTTCGAACAACAGGTTCGCCATGACCCGCCGCGACCGAGCGACGTGAACCCCTCGATCCATCCTGCGGTGGAAACCACGATCCTCCGCGCACTCGCTCGACGACCGCAAGACCGCTACACGTCGATCGCAGCGCTGTTGCAGGATCTCGAACGGCTCGATCCGCGAGCGCGCCGGGGGACGCCCGTACTCGTTCGTTCGGAGCCCGACGAAAACCTGGACGAGGCCAACGCATCGGCGGGTCCGCTGGCACCATCGGTCAGCCGGCCGCCCGCAGCCAAGCCGATCGTGCAGGTTCCGACACCGGTCCCTCATGCGAAGTCACGCATGTCGTGGAGTCGAGTCGGGTGGGTGGGTGGACTCTGCCTCTGCGTGGTGGCTGGGATCGCGATCCTCCCCAGAGTGGCCAAGACGACCGACACGGTCGCGCCCGCGGAACGCGATGGCGACGGCATGCGAACGAACGAAGGCATTGCGGAAGCTGCCGAGGATCCAACCTCGTCGCACCGAGCTCTCGTCGACGACTCCAACTTCGGCGACCGAACTTCCGCCACGCTGCCGGGGACTTCGAACGGGCCCGTCGACGACTCCAACCGCGGACCGTCGAGTACGTTCAACGACTCCGGCATGGCGCCACGCGACGATGCGACGTCGAGTCACGCCACGACACGTCGGGTCGAGAACGCGCCGCGGCGTCCAGCTCGACACGCCACCGAGACCGCTCCCGCGCGCACCGAGGGGACAACGGAGGGCGAGATCCTCCGTCGAATCGAACGGCTGGTTCGAGAGCGTTGCTCGCCGGCCCACCCACTGAGCGTTCGGGGTGCAGTCGGCAGCGATGGTCGTTTTTTGTCCGTCCAAGTGCAGGGAGACGACGCGAAGGCGCAGGACTGCGCGCGACCGATCGTCAAGGCGCAGTCGTTCCCGGCCGGTACGGTCCGAATGATGACATTCGAGATTCATTCCTAACAGGAGTCGTTCCATGAGGGGTCGAGCACGAGTGGATTGTCTACATTGGGGACTCGTTCCCATCGTTTGGGCAGCGGGTTGCGTAGGGGAGTTTCCCGGGCTCGAACGCGTCGGAAATAGCGATTCGGTGGCCGAATCCACGTCGGAGGGGGCATCCTCGTCGGAGCCGTCCGCGGTGTCTCGAGGAGACGGGCAGGAGTCCCCGGCCGACGGCACGGAACCGGGTGGAGGGGCATCGACCTCGGCAGCGGCCGGCTCCACCGGCGACGGGGAGGATGCGACGACCTCCTCCTCCACGGGGGTCGATACCGATCTCGAAGCCGGAACGACGACTGATTCACCCGGTCCCGTGACGTTCGCGACCTGCGAAGGTGAGACCATCATCGACGAGTTCGCGGCCGCCAATCTCAACCCACGGTGGAACTCTTGGACCAGTCCGGCCGCGCAATTCGAGTTGAGCGAGACGACGCTCCGTTTTCTTCTGAACGAAGGAACCGAGGCGGGGGATTCGGGCATCGAAACCCTCGGCGAAGGCGTCAATGTGGCCACTGGATTCGCCCAAATCGAAATCGCCACGGTAGCATCGGTCGACTCGCGCGCGCGGCTGTATCTCAAACTCTCCAAACCCTCGATCCCATGTGAAGACAATGCGTGGATCGAGAACGGATCCTTGTTTTGGCGCAATTTCACCACCCCGCACGATCCTGCGATCCGATGGCTGCGATGGCGGGGCGGCGAAGCGGGCGAACTGCATTTCGAGGGCTCGACGACGGGCGAAACCTGGATCGATCTCTTCGAGCCCCAAACACCTGCATGTGACCTCGGCAACGTTCGCGTCCACGTGTATTCAGGGGCGATCGAGACACTGCAGACCCCATCGAGCTTCGAGGTGGAGACCGTCGCCTTTTGCGAAGGCTGACGACCACTGGCTATGCGTGTCGCCGGGCTAACGCGCTCGGCGAATGGCCACGCGTCGCATCGCGACACCGACCGTAGTCAATGCACCCACGGCGGCAAACGTGAGGGCGGTGGGCCGCAGGAAGGCAGCCACGGTTCCCCCGACGCCAAGCCCGAGAAACGACAAAAACGATAAGTAGCCGGCGAGACAGACGGGACATTTGGGGAGCGCGAGCATGGCCAACCCACCTCCAATCGCGCTCGTTGGTGCCCAGAACCGCCGGAAATGCATCTTAGCCTGGGTATTCATCATGACGCCGGACCCAGGCCATCGGGTAACTGAGCTCAGCTTCATCGCGCCCGTTGGCGGTGAGGTCGAGCCAATGGTAGGTCGGATTGAGCATATCGAGACCACGCGCATAAGTCGAGTACGTGTGGAATACGGTGTCGCCGTCTCTCAGAAAGGCGCTGGCTCCGGGCAATTCACGATTGATCGCCGGTTGGGTGCCGAAATTGTACAACATCGCTTTGGCCTCCACCTCCGCGCTCGAAAACGAGACGGCAAAATCATGATTGAACGTGTTGTGTTCGGACGACACCCAAGGGAAGCGCCAGCCCAAGCGCTGGGCATAGGCGGCCAGCTTGGTCCACGGAGCCCGCGAAACCGCAACGAAAGCGGTGTCGCGCTGGCGTAGGTGAACGATCATGGAGTCGAAATGATCCGCCCAGAACGAGCAGCTGGGACATCCGACGTCTCGATCGGGTCCGAACATGAAGTGATAGACGAGGAGTTGCTGCTTGCCCTCGAACAGATCGACGAGGCGTCGCGGACCCTCGGAGCTCACGAACACGTAGTCTTGCTCGAGCCGCAGGCGCGGCAAAGCGCGACGCTGTTCGCCGATCGCGTCCCGGAGCTGGGTGAGTTGCTTTTCCTGCGCGAGGAGTTCGCGTCGAGCGACCAGCCACGCGTCTCGATCGGTGGTTTCGTTGGAGTTCGTCATGTCCATGTCTTCCATAGCGCGCCCTCGCACGAGGTAGGGAGTAACAATCGCGACGTGATTCGCCGCAACGCGATGGACGGGTATCATCCCCGGCGGGCGGACGAATGAGCATCGATTCCGAGATCGAGGCCGCCGCCCGGGCTCTCGCCGTCGGCGATCCGTTGGCCGCCCTCGATCGGGTGGCCCTGCGCGACGATCCGGATGGATTTGCGTTGCGGGGCATCGCGATGGCGCAACTCGGTGAGTTCCACCGTGCCCAGGAACTCTTGCACCGCGCCGCACAGGGATTCGAGGATCGCGACCCGTTGGCCTGGGCACGCTGCATCGCAGCCAAGGCCGAAGTGGCATTGGCGGTGCGAGACCTCCGCGACGTCCGAGCTCTCGCCAGCGCCATCGAGGTGTTCGAACGGAAAGGCGACCGCACCAACGCCACCTATGCGCGGGTGCTCCGAATCCGGTACGCGCTGTGGCTCGGGCAACCGAGTGAAGCCGCATCCACGTGGGACGCGCTCGAGCTCGCTCTGGCTCCCCCGATGCTCAAGGCAATGGCCGAGCTCGTCCGAGCTCAGATCGCGATCCGAACCCTCGATGCACGGGCCGCTCGCGCGGCGACGATCTCGGCCATGACGGAGGCGCGACGAGCTGGCATTCCGTCGCTCATCCGCGAGGTCGAAGGCCTGGGACTCGCCCTTGGTCAAACTGCCGCGCGCGTGCGTTCGCGTGGAGAGGAACGAGGGTTACGCCTCGACGAAGTGCAAATGCTGCTCGACTCGCCGGTCCTCGTCATCGACGGATGCCGTCGGCTCGTGGCCCTCTCGCACCGCCGTTGTTCACTCGTACGCCGCCCCGTGCTGTTCGAGCTGGTCGACGCCTTGGCCGAGGCCTGGCCAAACGACGCCCCTCGCGAGCGATTGATCGTTCAGGCGTTCGGTGCGAGCCAATCGACCCCATCGCTGCGCGTACGATTGCGCGTCGAGATCGGTCGGCTTCGCCAAGCGCTCACGACCGTCACCTTGGGGCATGGAGCCCCCTTGGCGACGATCGATGCCACTGCTGCCGGATTCGTGCTGAAGCCGCTCCAGGCGAGTGATGTGGTTCGCTTGCGTCCCGCGTTCGAGGGTGAGCATGCGACCGTCTTGGCGCTGCTTGGCGATGGCGTTGCTTGGTCGACGTCCGCACTGGCTTTGGCGCTTGGGGTGAGTCAACGAACCGTGCAACGATCCCTCGCAAATTTGCAGGCATCCGGTCGGGTGCACGCGCTCAACCGTGGTCGCACGCAAAAGTGGCTAGCACTTCCCGTGCCCGAGATCACGACCGCACTGCTGCTCCCCATGGCCTGGGAAGCACGGTAGAATCGCGGTATGGAGCGTCGGAGCGAGTCTGGCCGTGCGGTCGTCGTACGCGAGTACGGACCCATGGACGATCGAAGCACCCGCGGTGTCGCATTCGATGGACGCCACGTTTGGGTCGCGTGTGGAGATGAACTGCGGGCGCTCGATCCGGAGAATGGAACGATCGTGCGTACCTTGCCCATCACCTGCGAAGCAGGGACGGCTTTCGACGGTACACACCTCTATCAATTGACCGATGCGACGATCGACAGGATCGATCCGGTGACGGGTGAAGTGCTCGCGAGCATCCCCGCGCCGCTAGGGGTGAATGGCGGCTTGACCTGGGCCGAAGGCAGGCTTTGGGTGGGTCGATATCTAGATCGAGCGATCCTCCAAGTCGACCCGCGGACCGGTGAAATCCTCAAGACGCTCAAGTCCGATCGGTTCGTCACGGGTGTGACCTGGATGGGGAACGACCTCTGGCATGCAACGTGGGAGAGCGACGAAGCCGATATTCGCCGGGTCGACGCCGTGTCGGGCGAGGTGCTCGACCGATACCCGGCCGCGGAAGGGGTGGGCATCACAGGTATCGCGGCCATCAGCGACGACCACTTCTTTTGCGGAAGCGGACAAGCGGGAATGATTCGCGAAGTTCGCTTGCGTCGATGATGTGGTGATTCGTCGGGATCGGCGTGGGCGCATATCGAGCGTTTTGTGAACTCGAAGACGCAGATTCTTCGCCAAATCACCAATTTCGCGATCGGGAAGTTGGGGGATCCTAAGCGTCATGCCGCTCATCAATCTCATCATCTCCCTGGCCGTCGTCGGTGTACTGTTGTGGCTCATCAACACCTACATCCCTATGGACGGGAACATCAAGAGCATCATGAATGCAGTCGTGATCATCGCTGTGGTGCTCTGGCTTCTTTCGGCGTTTGGCCTGCTAGGACCGCTTTCGACGTACCGAGTCGGAAACTGATCGACTTCGATTCACCCCACTGTGCATTCAACCGCAGCCCGACGGTCCTGACGCGTCATTCAGGACCGTCGTTTTCACGTTTTTTCACCACCTCCGAGAGGCTCGCGCGGGGGATCAGTATTTCCACGGGTAGCGTCGTGGCTCGACCGAGCAACTGCCATCCGTCTTGACGCAATCGGTACACACCACGTTCGCTGCACCCGTCCACGCGAACCGTCGTGGGATCGAGTTCTGTGTGCAGGAGCGCCTCGGCGTCGCAATCCAGGTCGATTTCGGCCTGCTGGACGAGTTCGGTCGCCGAGGCGAACGTGCAGATCCGACGCAGGCCCGCCGTGAAACAATGGACGAAGTAGTCCTCGGATTCGCCGCAGCCGTACGCGACCCAATGATCGGCGTGTCCGGTCGGCCGAACACGAGCCACACCACACGCTGGATGCTCCTCGACGAAGGCTCGGGCGAACCTTGCGGGCAGACCCATGGGAGTCGCGGTGACGCACGACGACGCGCCGAACATGACAGGAAGCATCCAGTGAGTTCGCATACATGAACCCACATCGGCCGCACGGCGGTCGTGTTGCATCGGTTTTGCTGACGAAACGGCGAGGGAGGGCGGGCGGAGTGGCGCAAGCGCATGGACTCGCGAGACACTGCTCGCATGCGCGAACAGGCGATGCGCCGCTCCGGGGCCGACGGGGACATATGCCCCGCCGACGCTGACGGGGCCATACGCCCTTCCGACGCCGAGAGGGCCGAACGCGACGCTCTCGGCCCAGTGGAGGCGGGCAGCCCGGTCGTCACGGTCCATGACAAGGCTGCGGGCGGTTTGGAAGCGGTCACGAGTGCACTGCGCTACGCGATCGAACAGGCCGGGATCCAACGCGGCACCCGGTCGTTGTTGCGCCTCAATCAGAAGCGAGGATTCGACTGCCCGGGTTGCGCTTGGCCGGATCCCGAACATCGCGCAGTCGCCGAGTTTTGTGAGAACGGAGCCCGCGCAGTCGCCGATGAAGCGACGACCCAACGGGCCGATCCCACGTTGTTCGAGGATTGGTCGATCGAAGACCTCGCCGCGCAGTCCGACCAATGGCTGAACGCGAGAGGCCGGTTGACCGAGCCCATGCTGGTTCGTCGTGGAGCGGGAGAAACCCACTACCACGCGGTGAGTTGGACCGAAGCGTTCGAGATCGTCGCCCGCGAGCTACGAGCCTTGCCGAACCCCGATCACGCGGCATTCTACACCTCGGGCCGCGCGAGCAACGAGGCCGCATTCCTCTATCAATTGTTCGTACGAAGCTTCGGAACGAACAATCTCCCCGATTGCTCGAACCTCTGTCACGAATCGAGCGGTGCGGGAATGAAAGCCACCGTTGGGGTCGGCAAGGGCACGGTCTTGCTCGAGGACTTCGACCAGGCGGAAGCCATCTTCGTCATTGGGCAAAACCCTGGCACGAATCATCCACGCATGTTGTCGGCCTTGCGGTCGGCCAAGCAGCGCGGGTGCAAGATCGTCGCGATCAATCCCCTGCGGGAAGCGGCGCTCCTCAAGTTTGCTCACCCGCAAAAAATCGGCGACCTGCTGCGACCGGTCGATATGAACGATCTCTATCTGCAAGTGCGCGTCGGCGGTGACGTGGCTTTGCTCAAGGGGATCGCCAAAGCCCTGTTCGCTCGCGATGACGCCGCGCCCGGAACCGTGATCGACCACGCGTTCATCACGTCGCACACGGTCGGCTTCGAGGCGTTTCGCCGTGACGTCGAGCAAGCCGAATGGGCGGACCTCGTCTCGGTCAGTGGCATCTCGAGAGACGCGATCGAACGTGCGGCCGAGATCGCCGCCCGTTCGAAAGCCACGATCGTTTGCTGGGCCATGGGGATCACGCAGCACAAGAACGGCGTCGCCAATGTGCAATCGATCGTGAATCTGCTGTTGATGCAGGGGAACCTCGGCAAGCCCGGGGCCGGACCGTGTCCGGTTCGAGGTCACAGCAACGTTCAAGGGGATCGCACGGTCGGCATCTCGGAATGGTTGCCGAAGTGGTTCCCGCGGCTCGCCGAGGCGCTCGGCTGTCCGGCTCCGCAAGCCACCGGTTACGGGTCGGTCGAAACCCTCGAAGCCATGCACGAAGGGCATGTCCGAGCCCTAGTGGCGCTGGGCGGCAACTTTCTATCGGCCAACCCCGACACCCGCTACACCGCCCGGGCCCTCAGTCGCTGCCGTCTGACCGTCCACATTGCGACCAAGCTCAATCGCGCTCACCTCGTCCCGGGCGAGATCGGTCTCATCCTGCCGTGCCTGGGCCGGACAGAGCGAGATCTCCAGGACGGACTCCAGCAGTTCGTCTCGGTCGAGAACTCGATGGGCATCGTGCATCGCTCGGAAGGATCTTTGTCCCCGGCGAGCGATCACCTGCTGAGTGAACCGCGAATCGTCGCCCAACTCGCCCATGCCACGCTGGCCGGAACCACCAAGATCGACTGGCTTGGGCTTGCGGGGAACTACGACCGGATCCGCGATCTCATCGCCACGTACATCCCCGGCTTCGAGAACTACAACGAACGCGTCCGCGCCTCCGGAGGATTCCTGTTACCCAACAGCGCCCGGGACCGACGCTTCGACACACCGAGCGGCAAAGCTCACTTCACCGTGCATCCACTGCCCAACCTCGACCTTGCGCCCGGTCAATTGTGGCTCACGACCGTACGTGCACACGATCAATTCAATACGACCATCTATGCACACGACGACCGCTACCGCGGCATCCACGACCACCGCCGGGTGATCATGATGAATCCGAGCGACATCGAGCGGCTTGGACTCCACGCGGGCGAGCGGGTCGAGATCACGAGCCATTTCGAAGGCACCGAACGCCGCGCCCCGAGCTTCTCGATCGTGCCCTATGACATCCCCGAGGGCTCGGCGGCCGCGTACTTTCCCGAAGCCAACGTGCTCGTGCCGTGGAACAGCTACGCGGACATCAGCAAAACACCGACCTCGAAGCGGATCGCGATCTCGCTGCGGTCGGAAACGTCGGACTACGATTGAGGTTTCAACTCCGCGAGGGCGCTCCGCGTGCTCTCTTTGCGAGCGTCGAGCTCGGTGTTCGCCGCCTGCAGGTCCTTGCGCCGAGCATCCAGTCTTTCCTCGAGCTCGAGCAGCCGGTCGACCAGTCGACCCGGATTGCCTTCGCCACCTTTGCCGCTCGCGGCTTCCACGTGGCCGCGCAGGCGCTCGATGTCCTTTTCGATCGTTTCGATATCGGAGGTGACGCGATCGCTCGCGACCTTCGCACTCGTTTGCACCTTGAGTCTCGCGACCGCGAGCTCGATGGCGCGCCGTTCGGCTTCGGGCACGACCGGGGAGACGACGAGACGTTCGAGCAGTCCGGGGGTGATGTCGTCGAACGAGGTCGTACGTGACAATCCCTGAACGATGACGATCTTGCGCGCTGCAATGGTCGCATTGGGAGCGACCTCGAATAGCGCCAATGGATGCTCGCGATCGACGTCGAAATCGAGGCGGTCGGCGCCCTCGATCGACGAGTTGCTGCTTGCGGTCACCTCGATATGAACGTGACGCGGTTGGGCGCTCCGGTTGACGAGGTCCATCGTGACCGTGGTCGTCGACACGAAATGCTCGATGAAGGCGTCGTCGACGAAGAGGACACGCTGAGGGACCTCGTCCACGTCCCGATCGACGACGGTCAGCTCGGTATCGAGATCGTCGGCGATATCGAGGAAGTGACGCTCACCGGGCTTCGTGCGCGGAAGCAAGGTTTCGCCGGCAAAACCTCCGTCGGCAAAGATTCCGAGCGTGCCTTCGGGCAACGTCTGCGGGGTGTCATTGACGATGCGCACCGCGTGGCGGGCCGCCTGATCCGCGAAGTCGATCATCCAGGTCACCGCTCCCGATTCGAGTTCGGCTTCGACGAACGGAACCATGGCCGAACGTCCCGCCCCCACATCGATCGTTCCGTGGGTGCCGTAGACGAATGCCGTTTTGGTCTCCCGGCTCTGACCGGTGGCAAGGCTGGCGAGGTCACCGATCTGGACGAGCGAGCTCGAACCGATGCGCGTGCCGGTTACTTTGGCAACGCGTTGTCCTCGACCACCGAAGCCGGATCCGCTACCCCTGCCATAACCCGATCCGGTACCACCACCCCCTCCGTACCCGATTGTGCCGGTGTCCAAAAAATCCCCCCACATGGCGTCGGGCGTCGTATCGAGCAATTGGGGCACGCTCGAGAGCGTGCGATCGGGAACCTCGAGCTCGCGTCGATCGTAACGAGGCGCCGCCAGGGGAAACAAGAACGAGTCGGGTCGGCCGTTGACGAGCTCCAAGACGACCTCGTCCCAGTTTTCGTCAGTGTCGTTGTGAACTAGCGCCCACCCCTGTAACGCGCCGCGTTGAGCCTCATCGAGGACCAGGCGGTAGGTCGCGCGCCAAACCGGAGATTCGGCCAAGTAGCCGAGGCGAAGCTCGCCGCCCCGACCAGTGACCTCCATGAGTCCTCGAGCGTTGCTGCGCAAGGTCACGGCGGCGTCGAGCGGCTTTTCCAGGCGCATGCGGACTTCGGCCTCGGTGGGCGTGACGGCGTCGATCATCGCGACGTCGATGCGGCGATACGTCCCGGCATGGGTGACGATGAGCAGGAACGTGCGGTTGCGGAGCGCCCCGGCTTGTGCGGCATTTTCCTCACTCCCGGCGTCTTCGGAACCCCCGGCCTGCGGAGCTCCGATGAGATCCACGACCCGGCCTCGCGTGCGCTTCGGGCCATAGCGCACCACGACTTCGTGACCACGCAGCGCCTCGAACACGTCGAGAATGCGAATGGGGATGTCCGTATCTGGCGGAAGCCCGGCCCGAGCGCGTGCGACCGCTGGGCTTTGCCGGCTATCGAACGCCACGGACTCGACCTCGCCTCGCTCGCCGAGGATGACCAAGCTCTTGATCGCATCGTCGAGGTGGCCAGACGGCACCGGCACGGTGGCCCCACCGGGACCCCCGAGTTCGCCGGCGCGCTCGAAATACCCAACTCCGGTTTCGTAGAGTCGCAACTTCGTGAGCGGGAGCGGTCGGACCGGGGGTGCTACGGCACACGCGGTGAGGAACCAGGGGAAGGCGAGGACGAGGTTGATCCGACGCGTCATGCGATGTGCACGGGACTCCCGAGCCTCGTCCAAGTTCCAGCGCTCGGCCAAGTCGGGGGTTTCGGTACTCTATCGTGCGAGAATCCCCAAGTGTCGCTTCATTTCCCAAGCGAGCGGGATCGGTTGCTCACGCGGCTCGACCGGGGCGGAGCATGTCGTCCTGTTGAGCGGCAACCGTCATCGGAGGGAGCTTTTACGAGTCGACGAGCAGTCGTTTGAATTCGACCCAGCCGTTCGATGGAGGAGGCCAATCGATTTTGTTTGCCGCATCGCCGTTGGTCGGCTGGGTGGCCCTTGAGCTTCGATCATCGAGTTCCATTGGGGACATTCGTACGCGACGACACTCCGTCGACTTCGTGTGCACAGCGTTGATCGGCGCGATCGCGGGTCGCCGCGTTGCGTCGGACGACCGACGTAGTTATGGGTCACACGTGCGCTCACAACGCGACTGCGGTCGTCCACCGCCGCGACACCCAGGGATCGGCCGACGCCACTGCGGCCGGATCTGATACGATGATTCCTCGGTTCGCGTGGAAGACCCGTTCGTGCCAGATCTGCCAAATGCTCGATCGCGTGGTGAGGGCACCGCGGCTCCGTTTGCCAAGGTGGCCGATCCCGAACTCCACGCGTGGCTCCGTCGACAAGGGGTCTCGTCGGCGTATCTGCCAGCGTTCGACCACGTGAACTACCTCATCTGGGGTCCCAATCCACGTCCGCCGTTCCGCGGGGTGGATGTCGAACATGCGGCGGGAGTTTGGTCGTCCGCTCTGCCGCCTGCGCAGATCCAGCAGATGCGGGACTTTGGGCATTTGATCCTTCGCTATCATCGCGAGCATCGATCGGTGTTCGACCGCGGTGCGTCCGCGAGCGATCGCGACGATGCGGTGGAAACCCAGCAAACGCTCGAGCGGTTGGCCGCGCGGCTCGAGTCGTTGCACGAGTGCGAGTTGACGAGCATCGACGGAGTCACCGACGCCGCCCTCCGCCCACGCAACGAGCCGACTCCAGACCCGTGGGCCGCCGTGGCGATTGGAACATCCGAACAAGCTCGGCCCGGCCTACGTCCGCTCGTGCCGATCGAAGGGGATCAGCCGCTTCGAAGCACCGACGTCGCCGGAGGCCCGGCAAGGCTCGCGTCGATGGAGTTCCCACGCCCCACAGGGGCTGATTACTCCCCACGCCCCACAGGGGCTGATTACTCCCCACGCCCCACAGGGGCTGAGTTTACGTCTCCGATGGATGACACCCCGCGGTCGAACGCGTTGCGCGAGCCGTTTGGCCCGCCGGTATCGGGGTTGGCGTCCTCCCAACGCGGGTTCGGGAACCCCCAACCGCGACGGGTGGAGTCGTTCGAGCATGCGCCGCGACAGCATGGCGATGTCGATCCGCGTGAAGGAGGCGAAGCTCATGACGCGTCGCACGAGCCCGAAGCTCCATACGCTTCCGAGGATCGGCAACAACCCTTTTTGCCCGAACTCGGGGACGACCGTTACTGCAAATGCGGACCGGCCCGTCGACGCTTCGAGGTCCTCAGTACCCAGATCTTCGTGACCTTGGGCATCGCCGGAGCCCTCGGCGGTGTCGTCATCGGCCTCTCGATCGGACCCTGGGTCGCGTTGTTCGTGATGGGATGTCTGGGGGCGCTGACCGCTTTGATTGGGGCCATCGGGGTTCGTGGCGTTTGCCGAACGTGTGGCCGCCCGGCGATCTGCCGGGATCAGGTGGAACTGGGGATCCTTTGGAATACTCGCGGGGTCAGGCTCCTCTGGACGCTCGGATTTTCCGCCCTCGCGTTTGCCGTCGCGCGCGTTTGGTTGGTGCAAGGTCTCGCGTTGTTCGCCGAAGCGGAGTCCTCCGAAGCGGAAAACTACGCAACCGTGGAGGCGAAGGCGGATTGGGTCGTAGATGCCGATGCGTTTCTTCGCGCGGACAGCCAATCGTTTTGTAGGCAGCCCAAGGACGGGTGGATGGCGTTCGTCACGGAAGCTCGGCGGCAGGGCGCTCGCTCGGCAAAAGTCGCCGGCACCGACGACTTCGGTGGATGTGGCAACGCGATCGTCCTCGAGTTGCCGTGGGATCCGACCGAGCGCAAGTCGTTCTTGACGTGGTGCAATACATTGGAGGGCTCGAACTCCGACCCCATGTGTACCCACGTCGACCACGGCAAGGTTTACATCCCCGTCGACTGAACGGGAGAGTTCGTTCGTAACGCGAACGCTGGAGGATCGTGCCCAGGGGTCCGCATCCAGAGGATCGGGATCTCTTCGGAGAGTCGCAACTCGACGCTCTGCGCCTGGCGGTTCGCGACCTCTCGTGGTTGCTGAGCCACGGCTATGCCGAACCTTCTGCACTCAAGTTGGTTGGAGACCGCTATGCCCTGCGCGAGCGACAGCGGGCCGCAGTTCGTCGCTCGACCTGCACCGATCACAGTCTTGCGGATCGAACGGCCCGTCGCTTACGGGCGACCGAGTTGAGAGGACGCCCGCTGATCGTCGATGGTTTCAACTGCATCATCATCGTCGAGAGCGCGTTCTCGGGTGCACCGATCTTACGTGGACGCGACGACGTGTTGCGTGACCTCGCGAGCGTGCACGGCAATTACCGCAGGGTTCAGGCCACCGAGGAAGCCCTCGCACGCCTCACCGCGGCGCTCGTCGCCGCACGCCCGGCTTCGGTGCAATGGCTGCTCGATCGACCGGTGTCCAATAGCGGGCGCCTCCGACAATGGCTGGCCGCAGCCGCACCCCAGGGGATCCCGTGGACGATCGACCTCCCGATGGATGCCGACCCCGTGCTCATCGCCAGCGAGAGCGTCGTGGCGTCGGCGGATGGAACCGTCCTCGATCGAGCGGGTGCCTGGGTCGATCTCGCCGACGAGGCGATCGCCGGCATCACGCCCGCGCCTTGGATCCTCGACCTCCGTTGACGCCCGACGCGTCGAACACCGACGCCCCTTGACACCCGTGCACGGCCCGGCATCGTCGGCGCATGCAAGGATTCGTGCGCGTGAGCGCTGCCGTACCGGCTTGCGTCGTCGCCGACGCTCCCAAGAACGCGCAGGGAACCATCGAGCTGTTCGAGCGCAGCCACGCGCAAGGCGATGCGCTCGTCGTGTTTCCCGAGCTCGGGCTGACGAGCTACACCGCCCGAGATCTGTTCCACAATTCGCATCTCCTGGCCGAGGCCGAGACTGCGCTCTCGGCCCTGGTCAAGCGCTCGAACACCCTCCATCCCGTCGCGCTCGTGGGCTTGCCCGTGCGCGTGGGCCTGGGTGTGTACAACGTCGCGGTTGCAATCGCCCATGGCGAGATCTTGGCGGTGATCCCCAAAGCCTACCTGCCGACCTATCGCGAATTCGAAGAAAAACGGTGGTTTCGTTCGGGGCTCGAGGTGGCGCCCGGGAGCATGATCGAGCTGCTCGGACAGACGGTGCCCTTTGGCATGGATATCTTGCTCGCGGCCAGCGAAGTGCCGGATCTCGTGATCGGTATCGAGATCTGCGAAGACGGTTGGGTCCAGGTTCCGCCGAGCATGCTGCAAACGTCGGCCGGGGCGACGATCGTGGCCAACCTATCGGCTTCCAACTTTACGATCGGCAAAGCCGAACTGCGCCGTCTGCTGTTTCGCTCCGCGTCCGATCGCGGCAAATGTGGCTACATCTACGTGGCCGCCGGACCGGGCGAATCCTCGACCGATCTCGCGTTCGATGCCGATGCGTTCATTTGCGAAAACGGCAACCTGCTCGTCGAATCGCAACGATTCGCGCGGACCGGACAACTCATCACCCAGGACCTCGATCTCGCGAGCCTCGTGCACGAGCGGATCACGACCACGAGCTTCGGCGATTGTGCTCACCAGCATCACCGCACCTATCGCAAGGTGGCCTTTCATGCGGAATCGGGGATCCGAACCCCGCTCCGTCGTCAGGTGGCCAAACATCCGTTCGTACCGTCGGATGCTCGGACGCTCGGCGCCCGATGCTGGGAGATCTTCGAGATCCAGACCAACGCCCTCGCCACACGGATGCAAACGATCGGCCAGCCGAAGCTCGTGCTCGGGATCTCGGGCGGACTCGATTCCACCCAAGCCGCGCTCGCGGCCGCCGGTGCGCTCGATCTGCTCGGCCGGCCCCGCACCGATCTCCACTGTGTGACCATGCCCGGCCTGGGCACGACGGCCGGCACGCGCAGCAGTGCCGCCAAGCTGGCCGTGCAACTCGGAGCCACGTTTGCCGAGATCCCGATCCGCGAAGCGTCCCGGCTGGTGCTCTCGATGATTCAGCATCCCGCCATGAGCGCGACCGTCGAGGACCTGCTCGCGAAGCTCGCGGCGTCGCCAGAGCTCGGCGATGTCACCCTCGAGAACGTTCAGGCCCGCCTGCGAACCCTCGTCTTGATGAGCGTGGCCAACCAAGTCGGCGGGATCGTCCTCGGCACCGGCGACCTTTCCGAGAAAGCGCTCGGTTGGTCGACGTACGCGGGCGATCACATCGCGATGTACGACGTCAACGCCGGGATCCCGAAGACGCTCATCCAGTCCGTCGTGCGGTGGGTGGCCAACGAGCGGGTCCGGACGTGGTCGGTGGGCGATCCCACGCATTTGCGCGAGACCTTGTTCGCGATCCTCGAGACGCCGATCTCGCCCGAGCTGCTGCCGAGCTCACCCGATGGCACCATCGCGCAGCTCACCGAAAGCACGATCGGGCCCTACGAGCTCCACGACTTCTTTTTGTATGAGGTCGTGCGGCACGGGTCGCGGCCGCGGCGGATCCTCGACGTCGCCCATGTTGCGTTTGGCGATCGCTACGACCTGGCGACCCTCAAGCGTTGGCTCACCGTCTTCGTGCGGCGATTTTTCACCCAACAGTTCAAACGGTCGTGCACCGCGGACGCACCCAAGATCGGGCAGGTCGCTCTCTCGCCCCGCGGCGATTGGCGAATGCCCTCGGACGCGAGCGCCAAGAGCTGGCTGCTCGAGATCGAGCACTACGCCTGACGGACGGCCCTACGCACCGAGCACGACCGTCGGCCGCTGCCCTATCATCTTCGCGCATGGTGCTAGCCCCCGCACGCCATCCAAACGTCTTTCTCGTGGTCCTCGGTGCCGCGGTGCTGCTCGCGTGCCAGCCCGCAACCCCACCCGCCCCGCCCGTGCCCGAAGCGCTCCGACGCGACCTCGAGTTGACCGAGCCGCAGGCACGCTATTTACAAACCTTGGCCGACGCGGCCGATACCCATCCGGCCGATCCCGCCGCCCAAAAGGCCTCGGGGATGGCCCACATGCGGTTCACCTTGTCGGGAGTCTTGTCGCTCCAATCGCGAGCGGAGCAGGACCTCGAAGCTGCATTTGCCCTCGATCCGAACGATCCCGAGCTCACCCGCTCACTTGGTCGCTTCTACAACATGCGTGCGGTTGCCGGAGACGACACGAAGGCCGAACGACAAGTCGAAGTCTATCGCGCCTTACTCGGCGACCGGCTTCCCGAAGCTCTGACGAGCCGCGAGTTCGTGGCATGGAGTTTTGCGGGACTCGGGAAGGTGTTGTCCGAAAAAAACCAGGGCCGCATGTTGGCCGCACTCGATACGGTGGGGGATCTCGAAGACGCACTGAAACAGCGTACCCAGGCCTCACCCGAGGACATCGAGCTCCAGGCCCTCGCCGGCAACTTTGCCTTCTTCTTCGCCGGCAACGTCCCGTTCGGTCGCAAGGAGCGGGTCGAAGCTGCGGTCGCATACTTCGAGCAAGTGCGCCGGCGATGGTCGGAGTTGCGACCGGGTGCTCACGATCCCGAGCATTGCCCCAACACCTACGAAAACTTCATGTTCGAACTCGCCGAAGGGCATACCGTGCTCGGGAACCGGGATGCGGCGCGGGGCCTCTACGAAGAGCTCGAGACGATCCGAGAGCCGGTCACACGGGCCAAGGAACAGATCGCCTACGTCGCGCGCGAGCGGCTGCGCAACCTGGCGGCCTACGAAGGCGAATACGAGCTGATGCCACCGTGGCCGAGCGACGTCGGCAACTGCGTCGTGTGTCACGCGTACTCGAGTGATGTCCCACTCACCTCATTGCATTCCGTCGAGCCGATCGAGCTCGACGACATCCCCACGCAAGCCATGGCCAAACCCGTACTACTCGAGCTGGTGCTGCCCGATGCGGTGCGTGAGCTCGTCGAGCAACGGTGCGTGCCGTGTCACCGACCCGGCGGTCAGGCGGCCGCCGAGGGGGACTTTTCGAACGACGAAGGCATTCAGGCCCATGCGCGTGCGATCGTACGACGCGTCACCGCGGGCGAAATGCCGCCCACCGGTGCCCTGCCTTCCGATGAAGCGGCGATCCTCGAGCACTGGCTCGAAGGCGCGACCGCCTCATCCCCCACGAGTTCTCCGTCTCCCCCGAACGACCGTTCACGCAAACGCGGATAAGGTCCCGTGGCACTTCCTCGACGACCTCGGTTGGCCGATCACATCTATGCCCGGCAACACCTCGCCCGTGGCCAAGTGTTCGTCATCCTGCACGATACGCAGAACGGAGGTTTCGTGCAGATCGATCGCAACGCGTGGGCCGTACTCGAGCGGACGGACGGCACGCGTGACCTCGAAGGGGTTGCGCTCGCGATGAGCCGGATCGGACCACGCCCAGGCCACGCGACGCTCGAGGCCTTTTTCGGCGAACTCGATGCCCTGGGCATGCTGGTCGACGGGCCGCCCATGTACGATCCCGATGCCGCCCCTCCACAACCACGACCGGCCGGCTGCGATCCGCAACGTCCGATCGTCCCCCTGCCCGACTACCGCTGGCAATGCGATGGCAGTGGCGGGTGCTGTTCGTGGTTCGGCTCGATTCAGCTCACCCCGGCCGACGCTCGGCGAGCACTCGCCGTGTGGGCTGATTCGCCCATCCCCGACCTTCCACTCGAGCGCTTGCTCATGCCCTATTCCGGATCTGCACCCCAACCGATCCGTGTCCCGGCGTTACGCGACGGGGCGTGCTGCTTCCTCCAAACGGATGGCGGGTGCGGGATCCATGCCCGAGCCGGAGCCGCCGCCAAACCATTCGGCTGTTCGTCGTTTCCGCAGCGACTCGTCGACGACGGTGTCGAGGTTCGAGCCAGTGTCGTGACGGAATGTGCCTGCGTGCTCGATCCCGCCACGGATGCGGCAGAGCCGGTCACCGCGATGGGGCTCGTCGTCGCCGACGTACCCGCGCTCGAACGGATCCTCTCTCTGCCCGAAACCATCGGTTGGACCGAGCGTTCTCGAGTGCCGAGGGAACATTTGCGAGCGTGGATTCATGCCCACCTCGCCTACGCTGCACCCGACGATGGAGCGGCATGGTGTTGGTCGCTCGCGGATGCGATCGAATCGGCGGCCGGTGAAGAGCCCTGCAACGGCACACAACCGAGGGCTTGGTTGGTCGAGCTCCATCGTCGTGCGCAGAAGGTCCATGCCCAGGAATCGGCGTGGCGCAGCGGGAGCGACCTCGGTCACCTCGCACTCGCTTGGGTCGTGCTCGCGTCGCAAGCCCTTGCCGAAGGAACGGTGGAACTCCTCCCCCCTGATCCCGCCGAACGACCGCGCGAAGCACTGTTCATTCGCGCGGCGTGGTGGGGCTATTTGGACGCCGAACGGTTCCCTTGGACTCGCTGCTTGCGGGACCGAGCGATTCGACTCTGGCTTGGTCGGGCCATGTCGTCGTTGCGGCCCCACGGCCTCGATACCCCCGCGTTTCGCCATCCGCTCGCGCTCGTCGACGCGATCTTACGGGCGCGCGGCCTCGGCTCGTACATGACCAAGCCTCTCGAGGAATCCTCGCGCCGGTAAGCGCTCGTTTCGGGCGTGCGAAGGCAGCTTCGCTACCCTAGCGACTGGCCTTTGCGAAAGGCCCCTCGGGGACTAGTCGAGTTGCGAGGCGGGATGGGTCACATAGGCATCGAGCAAGGCCTTGCGATCTCGATCCCTGGCGAACTGAGCAAACGCATCGTCCCACGATTGCTGGCCGCGAACGCGCATCGTCACGTTTGCCGCCCGGAGTGCATCGATCGCGGCTCGGCCGGCCGGGTCGAGCATATCTCTCGGGATGTCCATGCGAATGACGCTCGAGCCCTTGCGTTGATTGAATGCGAGTTGACCGTTCACCGAGGCGACAGTGGCCAGAAAGTTGCGAGCGCCCTGCTCGTTGGCGGCCCCGACGGGAATGGCGAAATAGTCGATCGCGTACCAGAACATATCCGAGGCTCCGGGAGCACCGATCTCACCGAAGTCGATGTCGGGGATCCATCCGAGCTCCGCCAAATACCCACGCGCCCAATCGCCATGGAAGAACATCGCGGCATCGCCGTTGTGGAGCGCTTGCGCTGCGGTCGTCCAACCGAACCCGGGCTCGCCAGCATCGGGATTGGTATAGTGCTGGAGGATATAGGCGAACAGGTCGATGGCCTCACGCATCGCGGGATCGTCGGCCGGGCGAATGCCGAGATGGTATTCGGCGAACGGCCGCGCGCCCATGGAACCCATCGCGATCGAGTTGAACATGATCCGGAGGATCCAACCCTCATGCGAGGTCACGATGGGGGTAATCCCGTCGGCTCTCAGCGCTTCGCAAACCGTGAGCAATTCGTCGACGTTCTTGGGCGGAGAGAGTCCCCGAACGGCAAGAAGGTCGGCGTTGTAGAACAGCACATTCTCACGGTGCCGGTTGACGGGCATCGTCACGATGACGTCGTCGATCCTCACGCCCTCGATAATCTCTTCGAATACGGCATCGTGGAGACCGAGCTCTTTGAACAGATCATCGAGCGGGACCAGCGATCCGGGATTGCTCGCCAAGAAGTCCATCATGACGTGGGCATTGCCCTGAAACAGGTCGGGCGGCTGTCCATGCGTGAGCCGGAAATCCAATGTTTGTCGGGCCGTCTCCCCTGAAGCTGCCGCCGCATTGAATACGCGTGCATTCGGATAACGCTCTTGATGGACGTCGACCAAAGCCTGCAGTGCCTCGGCTTCGCCGGGGGCCGTCCACCACGAAAACACTTCGACGAGATCGAGACCGTCCTCGGCCCGCAAAGCCGCCGGGCCGTGGGCGTCGGATCGACCCAACGTTCCTCCGGGGCCGCAACCGAACAGGCTGGCGGCCAAAACCGAGACCAAGCAAGAGGACCCACCGATCGTCCAAAGCCGCCGCGACATAGCGCCACGAAGCAGCGTCACTTGTCGCCCAAACTTGAGGCCGACGCGAAACCTGGCCCATCCCGGTGCGGCGAGCGACCCATCCCGGTGCTGGGCCTAAAGATCTTTGCGGCTTGGCCGGTGCACGAGTCCGGCATGACAACTCGAGTCTCAGCGATGACGGCGCGAGTCCTCGGCGGGGCCACGCTCGCTCTGACACTCACGGCTGTCACCTGGTTGTACTTCAAGACCCAGAGCGTGACTCCCACGGCTCACGCTCACATCGATTCCTCGTTGCGTGAGCTCAGGAGCCTGGATCGAACCATCAACCAGGATGTTCTCCGAGCGCGATATCAGTTGATCGACTCGTACGACCCGGTGCTTCGAAGCTATCGCCAGATCGAAGAGCTCGAACGCAAGATCGCAGAGACTCCCTCGTATTTGGATGACACCGCCAAAGCAGCCTATTCGGATGCGATCGCGAAGTACCGCCAAGCCGTCACGCATAAGCAACGCTTGATCGAAGGCTTCAAGTATCGCGCCGCGGATCTCCGGTCGCTCTTGAACGTCCTGCCGGGGATGGGAGCTGCCGTCGCCGAAAAGGCGACGGCAACCGGCGAGGATGGGCTTGCCCGCGAGGTCAATCGCACGCTCCAGCACGCGCTCCTCTACGCGTTGACCTCGGACGAAAGCCACGTTCCACTCATTCGTGGGCAACTCGGGGCACTGACCCGTGAAACCGAAAACGCGCAATCGGGCGCGTTGCGTCGCCAGTCGATGGCGTTCATTCAGAACGTCCGCCGCTTGCTCATCGTGAAACCCCTGGTCGACCAGCGATTGTTCGAGCTGTTCGACGAGCCGGTCATCGAACACGAAGACCGGGTCGCCCGAACCTACTACGAGGGGTATCGGCAGGCCGAGCAGACCGCCAGCTACAATCGGGTGGTCCTCTATGCCCTGTGCCTCGTCATGCTGGTCGCACTGGGCTATGCGCTGCGATCGCTGCAACGGACCGCACGCGGTCTCGTCATCGCGAACGAACGCCTGGAGGAACGGGTCGCCGCACGAACGCAAGAGTTGAGCATGCGCAATCGCGAGATGAAAACCGTATTGGACGTGTTTCATCGCATGGCGACCGACGTCCCCGAACTCACGGATTTCCTCACCGAAGGACGCATGATCGCGTATCAGACCCTGAGCGGGAAACCGGTCGATCGCGAAGCCGTGGTCGCCGGGATCCATGCCCTGCGAGCGGGTTGCGCTCACTTCAATGTCCAGCCCGTCATCGACATCTGTCGCGAGCTCGAACCCAAGCTCGTCGACGGCGGTATCGAGCTCTCGGAGGCCGACCTCGCACGCGTCGGTATGGCGTGGCGGACGTTCGAGAACGAGATGCAACAACTCTTGGCCGAGCCTCCCGCAAATCAGTCCTCGCTCCGATCGCTCCGCATCGTCGACGCCTGATCGCTTCACCGACGCAACAGGAGCGCGTCGATGAGTCGGCGGGCGAGGAGCGGAGCCCACAAAGCGCCGGTACTGCCGAGGGCCGAAAACACATGGAGCCCCGGTCGGATCGTCGCCACCCAAGGTGCACGCGTACGGCGATCGACGACGCGCACGCCCTGCCACGTCGATGCAGCCGAGAGCGGCGGCAACTCGGGCACCCAGGGGCGAAGCTGTGACTCGATCGCCTGCAGGCGTGCCATCGGATCGGTCGGTTCTTCGCGATCCAACGACCGATAGCTGGATCCCCACGCGATCGTCTCCGACGTGCTCGCGAGGTGGCCGTGATCGATCCAAAACCGCGGTAACGGTGATCCGTGCGCGTGGACCAGCATGCCTTCGAAATGCTCCAAGCTCGACGTGTCGTGCCATCGGGCCAAGAGCTCGCGCGTACCCGCACCCGCTGCGACGATCACCTGATCGGCGTGCTCGTCATCGCCGTGCTCGCGGCGAATCTTCCACCCCGGTCCATGGGGCTCGATCTCCACGACACGGTCGGCGTGAGGCTGCAACGAACGGCCCCATGCCTCCGTCATCCCGATGATCGCTCGATCGAGGTCGACCGCGATGACCGGTCCATACTCGATGAAGCCGATCTCCGCAGGTCGATCGGGTTCGATCCGTAGCGACAACGCATCCGGAAAGGTCGCTCGATGCCGGTCGAGCGAGGCACGAAGCCGTAGACCCGCCGGATCGGCCCGCACCACCCGACGCACCCTCGCCCGATGGCACGGGACCGTGCTGGGCAAACTGTCGCACCAGTCCTGAACTGCCTGCCAGGCCGCGAACAGGTCTGGTTTGGGGGCAAAACTCCATCCGGCAAACGGGTGGATGAGAGCGCACCGCGAGTCCGATCCACGCCCCGGCACGCGATGGTCGAACCAGAGCAGATCGGTTCGCCCCGCTCGAATCCAGGCTTGCGCGAGCAAGGTACCCGCCAGTCCGCCCCCCACGATGGCAAGGCCTGCCGACGCCGACGTGGAGCGGACCTCAGCGCGGTTCATGGCGAATGCGGTGCGGCCACAGGGTCGCGCGGGCCGGAGACGCGATGGTGAACTCGCGCTTACCGAGGGCCCCAGTCGCCGTCGCGACGAAGAATCCGGCTTCGGCCAGGTTGCGGCGGATCCAACCAGCGACGCTATAGGTGACGAGCCGAGCCTCGGGCTGGGCGTGAGCACGAGCGATGCGAAACACCTCGGTCGACCAGCTGTCTGGTTGCTCGCTCGGTCCAAACGGGTCGAAGTAGATCGCGTCGAAGCGGAGATCGTGGGTAAAGTCGGCGAACCCACAACGATGCGTTTCCAAGGTGACGCCCTCGTTGGCCGCCCGCCCGAACTGCCATCCCTGCATCACGAGCTCGTGGATCTCGGGTTCCATCGCCGGCAAGTCTTCGACGGCCACCGGCGCTTCATCGATCGCACAGTAGAGCAGCTCTCGATGGCCCGCCGAACGCAGGCATCGAACGGTTTCCGCAAAATTGGTTCCCGCTCCGAATCCGAACTCGAGCACTCGAGGACGCGGGCCTGCCAAGACCGCACTGCCCTCGACGAAAACCGTGCGACTTTCGTGGCTCGCCCCATACCGCGAACGATAGGCCCAGCCGGAATCGACGCGCTCGAGCGTGACGCTCCCGTCTCCCGTCGTGATCGCCCGCACCCGCGGCCCACGTCCGACGACCGCCCGACACCCGACGTCGACCCAACACCCGACGTCCGCCCCACCCCCGACGTCCACACGACACCCGACGTCCACCCGTGAGGCGCCGCTAGGCGCTCGTTTGGGGTGTGCGACGGCAGCTTCGCTGCCGTCGCGAGGGGCCTTTGCGAAAGGCCCCTCATTGACTAATTCATCAGCTGGCCCGGGGTCGTCGGTTCGGGCCGGGCCAGCGGGCCCGCCTGATGGTGAACGATTCGCCATTGCTGCTCCTCGAGAATGAAGATGTTGGTCGCAGCGAGGTGTGCGGATTCGTCCCCGTTGGCCTCGAGACAAGTCACGAACGCCGAGCTGCCGAGCACGTGCACGCTCGGATCGCGGCAGCGCATGTTCCAATCCGCCGCCTGGTTCAAGATCTGCTCCCAACTGTGCATGACGGCTTCGCGCCCCGACAGCAGCGGTGCGCCCGGGTGCAAGCATGCAACCTTCGTGTGCTGGGCCCAGAGCTTGGCCATCGCCTGATAGTCTCCCCGGCTGAACGCGCCATAGAACGCTTCGTTCGCGGCTAGCACCGCGGCTTCCTCATCGGTCGGTTTCGTGGCGCTCATGCGAACGACGAGCATAGGCCGCTTCGCGACGAGGCACCATGCCCTTGGTGTTAGGCTCGCCCGCCAAGAGGCGACATGGGATTTCCACGCGAAGAGATGGAAGAGATGATGCGGCGTTGGCTCGAAGCTTGTGGAACCGCGGAGCGCATCTGCGATTGGGCTTCCGCTCTCGGTCCGTTCTACACGCAGGATGCCGAGTACCGAATGTTGGTGGGCGCCGAGGGCAGCTACGTCGGACACGGGATCGAGGCGATCAAAGCCGGACCGCTCGGGGCGGAGATGGAAGGCCTGCAAGGCTGGACCTATCCGTACGAGCGGATCGTCATCGATCCGAACGAGGGGACGGTGTCCGGCTATTGGCGGCAGGTCTCCCCGTTTCTACGCAAGGACGGATCTCCGTATCAGGTGGTGGGGCTCGGTAACACCTTCTTCCGCTACGCGGGCGGATTCCAATGGTCCTTCCAAGAGGACTCGTTCGATCTCGGGCAAGTGACGAGCTTGTTCATGGAGCTCGCCGCCGACGGCCACCTGGTTCCGGCGCTCAAAGAGCGGATCCGACGGTTGGCGTGGGGACAAAAAGCACCCGGCCATGCAGCTGCGCCCCATTCCATGTCGCGCTGGAAAAGGATGCAAGCCACCCTCGCGATGGGACGAATCGCCGTCATCGGACGTTGACGCCGATGGCCGGCTCGCGCTCGAGCCGGAACGCGATGTTGTCAGGTCTGGTCGACCCAGGCACCATCGCGTCATGGTGCCCGGAGCCGCGGCATCCCCACGCTCAACCCATCGGCAGCTCGACCCGAATGTGCAAGACGTCTTGCGCCGCGTTGCAGCTGCGGTGCATTCCGAGCCGCATGTCACGATCCGCGGTGCACCGCGAGACACCGCACCGCTCGCGCTCGACGAGCTGCCGATCATTCCCATCGTCCCCATCCTCGACGCGGCCACGGAGAGTGCCGAGACGCCCCGTACCCCCGGGGCTTTGCGCACGTTGAACGTGCTCGGGCGCGGCGGGACGGGAGTCGTCCATGCGGCGCGGCAAGAAGCGCTCGCGCGGACGGTCGCCGTCAAGACGCTCGATGGCCCCCCCGACGACGAGAGCGCTCTCGCGTTGCTGCAAGAAGCCCGGGTGACCGGACGCCTCGAGCACCCCAATATCGTACCGGTCCACCTCCTCGGTCGGTCGGAGGGCGGCGTCCCGCTGTTCGTCATGAAGCGGATCGAAGGCGTGAGCTTGCGCGCGTTGCTCGACGGCCGGGGTGCCCATGCCGGATTGACGGCCGCCGAAGATCCGCTCGCCTGGCACCTCGACGTGTTCGACCAGCTGCTCAACGCGGTCGCCTTCGCCCATTCGTCGGGCGTGCTCCATCTCGACATCAAAGCCGAGAACGTCATGGTCGGTAGCTACGGCGAGGTCTACCTCATGGATTGGGGTGTCGCCCTGCTCGCCGATGCCGAAGGTGGCTGGTCGTTGCGCCCCGGAATCTTGGTCGGAACCCCGGAATACATCGCCCCCGAAATGGCGTGTTTGCGCGGAGGCTCGATCGGGCCCACGACCGACATCTATCTGCTCGGTGGCACGCTGTTGCACATCCTGTCCGGCCGCCCCCCGCATAGCGGAGACACGGTGCTCGCGGCGTTGATGCACGCAACCTCCGGCGAACTTCCCGAGCTCGCCTTGGATCTCGACCCCGATCTCCGAGCCGCGGTCTTGCGCGCACTCGATCCCGATCCCTCCGCTCGTTATGTCTCGGCGCGTGAGCTCCAGCGAGATCTCCACGAGCTGCGGAGCCACCGAGCGTCGCGTCAGTTGGCAGCGATCTCCGCCAAACGCCTGCCTCAGCTCGAACAGACCGGCACCGTCGGTTCCGAGGCGGACATGCTCGCCCGCATCGCCTTTGCCGAATGCCGATTCGGGTTCGAACAAGCCCTCACCCTCTGGCCCGACAATCCTGCGGCGCGCATGGGCCTCAATCGCGCCTTCGAGGCCATGATTCGGCGGCTGCTCGAGTCGCGTGAGGTGTCCGGGGCGAAGGCACTCTCGCTCGAGATGCCCGACCCGCCGCAATCCCTACGCAACGCCGTCGAAGCGGCCGTCGCCTCGGATTCGGCGATGCATGCTCGCGTGCAACAGCTCGAAGCGATCGTCCAAGAAGGTGACTTTTCGGTGGGTGGTCGGGCGCGCCTGTTCTTCCTCATGCTCATCGCGAGCATGACGATCATCATCGGCCTGACGATCGGAGCGCTCATCCGGGCTCATCCCAGCCTGCAATACGTCCTGTTCAATGGCTGCATGGGCCTCGGCCTCTTGATGGTGGCGATCTACGGGGTGACGACGCGCCACGAACAGTTGGCCACCGTGGCCAATCGTTCGATCTTCGCAGCCAGTGCCTCGGCCACGCTCCTCAGCCTCGTCGCCGGCATCATGGGGGCGCTGCTCGATCTTCCGCTCTACGCGACCTGTGCCACGTCGGCATGGTTCCTCTCGCTCACGTCCACCACCCTCGCGGCGGCCTACGAGCCCCGGATCTTTTTCACCTCGCTCATCATGTTCCTTGGCGGGATCGCTTGCGCGCTCGTACCTCGCTACGCCGTCGACGTGCTCATGATCGCCTATGCGGCCACGGCATTGGTCGCCGCTTGGGCGTGGAGCCACGCGTTCAAGAAGCGCGCCGGTTAGTCGCCTGGCTCGTTGGAACTCCATCCGGAAACCGGACGGTGCGGGTCATTCGATCGTCGAGTTGGCGACGTCGACCGGCGTGTCTTCGTGATGCGAAATCTGAGGGAATCGCGGATACCACGAGCCACCTTCGTTGTCGACGATCGTCGAGTCGCTGATCCGAATGTCGCCACTATGATCGTTCGAGACGAACATGATGGCGCTGCCATAGGCATTCACTCGATTGTGTTCGATCCGCGTGCCGCAAAGCGACAAGGTCATCGTCCGACCGTCATTGTGAATGGCGCCGCCACTGCCACCCCCTGGGGTGTTCGGCCGCGCTGGATTGCCGCCCGCGCCCGTCGCGTGGTTGTATGAAAACAAACTGTGAATGATGGTCCACGACACGTTGATGCTGCTCAACGCACCGCCGTTCGAACACGCATTGCCAAGACCATCTTCGCCACCGAATGTGCTGTTCACGACGTAGACGGGTTGGTCCTCGTATTGGTTGAACACACGGATCGCACCACCCCCAACGTCGGGGCCGCCCTCGGATCCCACGTTGTTGAAGAATCGCGTATTGATCGCTTTGAAGCGCCCGCCATTGATCCAGATCGCGCCACCGCCATCGTACTCTTGCTCCGCCTGCGAGTTCCCGTCGATGAAGGTCAGATTCTGCACGGTCAAACGCGGGTGATCTTGATTCTGACACTCGCGCGACGTGAACCGCTGCGCTCGGTCGCAGGTGTTCATGTACAGGATCCGCGTTCGCCCGCCTCCGCTCAAACTGACCAGCCCCCCCCCATCGATGACGATCTCGGGCCCGGTGTCGTTGAAGATCTTGGCCGGTCGGTCGAGCGTGATCGTGATGGGATCGGGACCGCAGTCGAACGTGACGACGCCCCCTTCGGCCACGGCACTCACGAACGCTTCGCCCGTACAACTCGCCGGCGTTCCGTCGCCGACGACATGGTTGGGAGCACTCGTGTCCGCCAGGCCAGCTTCGGCCGGAATCACGCAGTCGCCCTCGGGGTTCCCCGCACGAGGACCTCGTTCCGGATCGGTCAGCGGGTTCTCGACCACGACCCCGCCGGAGTCCTCGTCCCGCTCGTCATCTCCACAACCGCCCACGGTCAGCACGATCATCGCGAGCCAAGATGCTCGCTTGGTCCTGTTCGCCATTCCGCCCCCTTCGATGAACCCCCCTGAAGCATAGGCAATGACTGGTCGTTTCAGGTACTCGAGAACGCGACCCACTTGGGACTCCATCCGCCCCCGAGGGAAGTGAAGCGTCCCAGCTGTCCCACACCGGACGCGCGAAGTGAACGGCCCGCGTCCGAGAACCGACACGGCGCTGTCACGTCCACCTTTGGGTCCGGCAGAGCCCGCTACGAGCCCGGTAGGCTCGCGTTTCGGGTGTGCGAAGGCAGCCCATCAGCCGCGCAGGGGCGTGAAGACTTCGCCGCAGCGTGGGCCTTTGCGAAAGGCCCCTCTAAGGTGACTCGCACGAACCCGTCGGCGTGAGCGTGAGATCGTGACCGTCATCGGCCCATTCCACCTGCCACGGACGACTCAAAGCTCGGACGCGCGCCTTCGCGGCCACTTCCGTCGTCCCTGTCGCGACGACCGGATGAGGCGTGGGGCTGCGCCGAATGACCGCCGGATGGAATCGAACTGCGGTCAAGCACCCTTCGCCGGTCACGGCCACCCGCAAAACACCGGTCAAATGCGAGGGGGGGTTCGTGTTTTCGAAGAGGAAGTTGCCGAGTGAATAGGCGATGAGATGCCCCTCGTAGAGTTCGAATCCTTGCAGCACGTGGGGATGATGGCCGATCACGAGATCGGCTCCGGCATCGACGAGGGCATGCGCGGCACGGGTCTGGGTTCGGCTCGGCGCCTCCGCATACTCGTCACCCCAGTGCACCAGCACGATGAGAAGATCGTGATCTGCGCGAGCCTTGCGCAAGAGCGGACTCACGATCTCGGCAACATCGTTCGTGGCCAGGTAAGGTAAACTCGGTGCGGTTTCGCGGATTGGCGCATTCGTGCGTGTGCTGATCGCGACGAACCCCAATCGCACGCCCTGGACCACCGTCGATTCGATACGGAACCGATCGTTGCCCACCGCGGCCGAGCCCAAGGGGAGGATTCCGAGCTCGCGCAGGACGGCCGGGGTTTGCTCGACGCCCAACGCACGAAGATCGTACCAATGGTTATTCGCCAGGCTCATCGCCGAAAACCCGGCTTCGACGAGCAACCGGGCGAACTCGGGCGAACCGCCAAAGCGAAACCGCGAGTGAATGGGGCTCGTGAGCGGGAGATCGCGTACGAGCGGAGTTTCGAGGTTTCCCACCAAATAATCCGATGCCAATGCCGTCTTGACGTCCTCGAACAGGGGAAAACCGTTTTCGGGGATCGGATCGAACCCGTGTTCGCGATAACGCCCAAAGATGACGTCGCCCACGAACGTCAACTCGAGACGACTGGCCTTGGGTTCGGGCTCCGACGCCGACGCTTCGGCTCCGAGCGCAAGGTAGGCCGCGAGGAATGAACTCGCGAGGAATGCAGCGGAGAGGCTCATGATCGGGGAAAGGCGCGCGAGCACTGGTCGAGCAACCATGGATACTCCTCTTGGCGATCCTGGATCGCCAATGCCACACACATCGCCGCGGCGGCCGACGTTCGCTCGATGCAGGCCGCCAAGTCCTGTTCGCGAGTCGCAGCCACCGTCACCACGGCGACCGCCCCCTCCCCCTCGACCGTTCGATAGTGTTCGTGCACCGCCTCGAGCATGGCCGAACAGGCATCCTCGATCTTGGGCAACGGCGCAGGGAGCCGTCCCTCGATCCGACCACGTAGCTTTTGAGCTTCCAGATTCCAATCGGGTTGATCCTTCACGCCCTTCGCCTGGTTTCCGACATGCATCGCTCGCGGTTCGACGGGCGCCGCCGATGAGGTCGGTGGCGTTTGACCGCTCGGTCCATCTTGGGCCCGCGAGCATCCGAGCGTGGCAAGGGCGACGACCCAAAACGAGCCCCGTAGCATGGCTCCTCATAGCAGCACGGGGTCCAAAACCCAAGCCGTGGGCAGGTGATAGCATGAGGTCGCAATGAAGCTTGGCCTCAACATCGTCTTGGGCGCTGCCTTCGCAGCGGGTTCGTGGGTCGTGGGCATGGCAACCGCTTTCGCCGAACCGACCGAGACGCTGGTCAACCCGCTGCTGACGGCCTCGGATTGCCGGTATTGCCATCAACACGCCAACGCAGCCGAACACGCGGAGGACCCCCCGTATGGAGCGTTCTTCGGCTGGCGGGGGTCGATGATGGCCCATGCGTCGATCGATCCGGTGTTTTGGGGAGCGGTCGGCCTCGCTGCGCAAGACGACCGCGAGCACACCCAAGACTGCATTCGTTGCCACGTGCCGAACGCTTACCTCGACGGACGGCGCGACATCATCACGATGGAAGAGCTCAACGACGATGGCGATCAAGACGGGGTGTTCTGCGAAGCGTGTCATCGGATGATGGACGACCCCGCAACGCCGCGAGGAAATGCGCTATGGCAGTTCGACGACGTCCTCGTCGGAGACCAGGTCGCACGCCGAGGACCGTTCGATTACACCGACGGCGTGCCCGAACCGACGTTTGCCGAGGACGAAATGGGCAACACGGTCGCCATCCATGCCGTCATCGCCGATCCCTTCACCGGCAGCTCGGCGATGTGCGGGACCTGCCATGACGTGACGACCGCGACCCCGCGCGTCGACGATCAAGGGACGAGCCTCGGGATTGCGTTCAACGAGCAACGGACCTATCGCGAATGGGTCAACAGCGATTTTTCGGTCGCCGGCGACGGGTTCGAGTCGTGCCAGGACTGCCATATGCCGGCCGTCACGGACAAACCCAGCTGCAGCATCTATCTCGACGAATACGCCCATCCAACCGGTGGACGCCGGCACGACCTGCTCGGGGCCAATCGTTTCATGCTCGAGGTGCTCGAGGTCCAGCCCAACGCAGGGCCTCTGGTCGGTGAGTTCTTCTATCGAGCCGCTCGGACCCGCATGGACGAGTTCTTGGCCACCTCGGCGACGCTCGAGGTGCAAGCCCCCACGGCCGTCGACCTGATGCAGGGCCTCGACGGGCTCGCCGTGACCGTCACCAACGAAACCGGCCACAAACTCCCCACCGGCTATTCGGAAGGGCGCGTCATGTGGATCGAGGTCGTCGGTCGATACGGTGAAACCGTGGTCTGGAGCTCCGGTCGCTGGGACGACACGAATGGCATGGAGGAGGATCCGCAGCTCCGAACCTACCGCGGCGTTGCCGAAGAACTCCTCACCGGGACCAACAACCACCTGCTGCTCAACGATCACTGGGTCGAAGACACTCGCATTCCCCCACGCGGCCTTCGGCCCGACATCGAGACCGATCCAGTGGGCGATCGCTATGTCCTCGATCCCAACACGAACACCTGGCCCCATCAGGACTCGGTCACCTACGCGTTCACCGGTCGAACCGATGTGACCGACACCACGCCGCAGTCGAGCACGGACGACGTACTCGAGCTCAGCGTCCGCCTGCTCTACCTCGTCAACACGCGCGACTACATCGAACAACTCGCGGAGGACAATCTCGGCACGAGCAACGCCGGCGCCACGGTGGTCGCGCAATTCGAGGCGCTCGGCTGGGCGCGGCCCGTCGTCCTCGCCGAACAAGTCGCGAGCATTCCCATCACCGGTCTCATGCTGCCGAGCCTCGGCTCGACCGGACCGGACGGGCCCAGCGAAGGGACCACCGGTGCCACGATGACAGGCTCGGGCTCCACGACGGCACCTAATCTCATGACCGACGCGAACGAGAGCCCACTCGATGACGGTGGCGGTTGCACGTGTCGATCGGGTCGCCCGACCGCCGGTGGGTGGGCATCCATGCTCTTGCTTCCGCTCATGGCGTTCGGTCGTCGGCGTAGCCGCAGGCGGTCCAGCGCGGCTCGTTGAGCTGCGAACGCCGCCGCGATCTCCCCAAGGACTTAGGTCCCTATCCGACCGGACGGGTCTCCACGGCGACGGTGCTCCCCGGCGTGGCGATCCATTCGAAGTTGTCGATCACGACCGTCGAGTCCCATAGGACGTCGCGCGTATCCCAGATCGTGAATCGAATCGTGATGATCTCCCCCCCACGCACGGGTGCGGTCGTCTGCAACCAACTGGTCGCACCGGCGTCGTCCCACAGGTCGAAACCCGTCCCCAAGAGTTCGTCCGCACCCCTTGGGCACTGTGGATCGGCGCAGACTTCGAAGAATGCGATGTTGACACTGACCGGATTGAGCATCGCATCGAACGAAATGTTGCCCTCGACCGCGCCTTCGGGCGGAGGATCGACCCATGCAATGAATTGGTCATTGTAGAGATTACAGATCCACTCGGGATATTCGAACGTGAAGAAATTGAAATCGAATCGATACCCGGTCGCATTGGTCGGTGCGCGAAGCGTGAGCTCGAGACCAATGTCGTCGCTGATCATCGCGTTCGCCGGACATTCCGGCAACGGGATCGCCTCCCCACTCATGGTGATCGGGCAACCTGGCGCATCTTGAGGAAAACCGGATGGCGTGACGCCGCACGTACCCACTCCGACACAAGAGAATGCTCCACAGGAGTCATCGTGCTCGGGGGTGCGCGCCCGACCCGAAGACAACACGAGCAGGCGTTCGCCGACGTGGGGCACGACGTTGGTCCCAAACCGAGACATGAGACCGTGCTGGTTCGTCTCCACGGGCGCTGAATCACCATTCGCTCGCACGTACCTAGCCTCGAGCACACCGAAGCGCGGATCGTCGGCGGTCGTCACTTGGCAAAGCTCGAGGGCTCGAGCCGCGTCCATGGGATCGTCACTGGCCAAGTCGAGGTCGGCATCACACGGGGTCGGAACGTTGTCGATCACACCATCGCAGTCCTCGTCGAGCGCCGCAGGGACCATCCCGTTGGGGCCTGGCGCGGTATCGATGACCTCGATCGCGCCCGGATTCACGTTGGGATCGCAATCATTGCAATCGCCTTCGCGAAATCCATCGCCGTCCCGATCGATCTCGGCTCCTTCCGGACAAGCCGTTGGAGCCCACGGGGCATCGTTGCCAAGGTCGAGGCGCAAACCGGTCAACCCTTCGTCTTCCGTGCTCTCAGCCGTTTCCTCGGATGTGCCAGGAACGCCGGAGGTCACGAGGGCTTCGCCCGAAAGGTCGAACGATTCATGGGGACCTGGCGAACAGCTCGTGACGGCGATCGCGAAGACACCAGCGGCGAGGTCCACTCGGTGGAGTTCGCCGCTACGATCGACGCGACGGGACACAGCTTCGAGAATAGTCTTCGAGGGGCCTTTCGCAAGGTCCCTCGGTTCTTTCGCCGTCTTGACCTCGGTCCTGTAATCTCTCATCCAGAATCCGCGCTCCGAGTTTTACCTTGTCGACAACCTCCGAATCCCCAACCATCGCCCTCACTCGCCAGTTGATCGGTCGACGATCGGTCACGCCGGACGACGACATGTGCCAGCCGATCCTTGCCGGGCGCTTGGAAGCCTGCGGTTTCGCGGTCGAATCGATGCGCTTCGAGACCGTCGATAACCTGTGGGCCCGCCGGGGGTCTGCGGGGCCATTGGTGTGTTTTGCCGGGCACACCGACGTCGTGCCGCCGGGTCCGCGCGAGCGATGGGACAGCGATCCGTTCGAGGCGCAAGAACGCGCTGGATTCCTCTATGGCCGCGGTGCAGCGGACATGAAAACGTCCATTGCGGCATTCGTCACGGCCGTCGAACGCTTCGTCGCGGAGCGCCCAACCCATACTGGTTCGATCGCGTTACTGTTGACTTCGGACGAAGAGGGGCCGTCGGTCGACGGTACCGTGCGTGTCGTCGATACGTTGGCGGCTCGAGGCACGACGATCGATTACTGCATCGTGGGAGAGCCGACGTGCGTCGAGCGGCTCGGGGATATGGTGAAAAATGGACGCCGAGGTTCGCTGTCCGGCACGCTCAAGGTTCGCGGCAAGCAAGGTCACGTCGCGTATCCGCATCTGGCTAGCAACCCGATCCATTTGACCGCACCAGCTCTCGCCGAGCTTGCGGCCATGGTCTGGGACGAGGGCAACGAATACTTCCCACGGACGACGTGGCAGGTCTCCAATATCCACGCGGGTACGGGGGCGACCAATGTCATCCCCGGTGAGCTCACAGTGCTATTCAACTTTCGCTTCAGCACCGAGAGCACGGTGGACCACCTCAAAGCGCGCGTCGACGCGATCCTCACGGCCCATCAGCTCACGTATGAAATCGAGTGGTCGCTATCGGGCATGCCGTTCTTGACCCCGCGCGGCCACCTGGTCGACGTCGTCCAAACGGCGATCCGGGAGGTGACCGGAGTCGAGGCGGAACTGTCGACCACGGGTGGAACCTCCGATGGGCGCTTCATCGCTCGAATCTGTCCGCAGTTGCTGGAACTCGGGCCGGTCAATGCCACCATCCATCAGATCAACGAGTGCATTCGTGTGGCGGATATCGATGCTTTGAGCGCCATCTATCAGCGTACGCTGGAGTTGTTGCTCCCTGAGGTCGACCCATGAGACCGCGAGAGATCCCGCTCCATCTCTCCCGTTGCCATGAATACGTGTTCCACCGCACAACCCATGCAATGGGTTGCTGACGTGGAACACCCTTGTCGATATCGTCACACATAGGGGCGATGAGCCCCTCGCGTGTCCGCCTGAAGGAGCCACCTAGACCATGAGCTTTGGTATGGTTCACCATCGACCACGCGGTTTGGGGCACGAATATGGCGATCGATCGAATCCTCAAGAACCCTTTTGCACTTTCGTTGGCCCTGCTCGTGGGTGCATGCATCGAACCACGTGGACGCGAGCAGCAGGACTCCGCCGCCATCCGTGAGTCGGAAAGCGGCGACGAGGATTCATCCGCCACCACCGTGGAGGCTTGGGCGACGGGCGACGCATTCGACGACGGCATGGATAAGGAGGCCGAGCCCGGAGGAACGGGATCCGGTGCAATCCCCCTGCCCTCCGAGACGACCTCGCTTCCCGCCGACGACGCGACGACGTCCTCCCTGCCACCGGGCACGACATCGACCGGTTCGAGCTCGACGACCGGAGGCCCTCCCGACGAGGGCACCCCAAGCGCGGGCTGCGGGGGGAGCAGTCGCGGATCGGGGGAATTCGAAACCAGGACGATCGCGATCGACGACGTCGAGCGAACGTTCCATGTCCTGGTCCCCGAATCCTACGATCCCGAGCACCCGTATCCCATCGTGTTTCGCTGGCATGGAACGGGCGGCGATGGATTGAGTGGCGGGCTGGGGATCGAATTCAGCTCGGACGAGGAGGCGATCATCGTCGGGGCGAATGGTCTCGACGAAGAATGGTCGAACGCGAATCAGGCGAATGATTTGGCGTTGTTCGATACGATGCTCGACGAGCTTTCGTTCGAGTATTGCATCGATCGAGACCGCGTATTCAGCTACGGGTTCAGCGCAGGTGCCGGATTCACCAATCTGCTGGCGTGTGTGCGAGGAGATGTCGTTCGTGCGAACGCGGCGATCGCTGGCTTCCATCGCGGTACGAATTGCGTCGGCTCCCCGGCCGCATGGATGTTGCACGACGAGGACGACCGAACTGTGCTCATCGAGTATGGCCTCGACGTGCTCGAACGACGTCTCGCCATCAACGGTTGCACCGATCAAACCGTTCCAGAAGCCAACGCCTCGTGCGTTCGCTACGAAGGCTGCGCCGAGCCGGTCGTGTGGTGCCAGTCGAGCGGCCTTGGCCACACGATTCAGGGCAGCTTCGCGCCGCCCCTCGTCTGGGACTTCTTTTCCGAGTTCCTCCCCTGACCTTCGCCGACTCGGGTCCGGGGGCCTCGACGACTCCCATCGATTCGTTCAGGGTGTCGCGCCGGGAGCCGGAGCTGGTTCCGTGGGCGGAAGTTCGGGCGCGAGCGGAACGCCAAGGTGCATGTCGGGCTTCGCAGGGACGGCCATCCCCTCGCCCATGTAGAAACTGGTATGCGGAGGTTGGTTGTAAGCGACGTTCTGCCAGCTGATCGCGACGCGGTACTGCGGATCGTGCATGAGCGTGTAGAGGCGATCCGACGCCACATCGGTCGTCGTGTACATGCGCACCGACGTTCCACAGCGGAAGATCACCTCTTCGCGAGAATCGCCGAGGATGTCGGCGCTCAAGGTCGGCGTCGACTTGGTCCCATTGTTCGATTCGCAACCGTCCGCGTCGAGCAGCAGCGCGTTGTCGACGTAGTCTCGGATCTGGGTACCGTTGAGCAGTTCCTTGGCCGGATCGGCATCCCACGAGATCACGAAGTTCGTGGAGCTCGGGCCTCCACCCACCACCGTCATCGCGGCGGTTGCGGTTGCCCCCACCGAACCCGTCGCCGACCACAACGTATTGCCGATCCAGGCTTCGGCACCGGGGCTGTCCGGATCGATATCCGCCAAGACGCCACGCCCGGGTCCCTCGTTGTTGCCCGTGCTCGAAAGCTGCCAGAGCACCTCACACGTCGCGCCATCCCGCAGCGTGGCGCCGGGCGTATTCTGACTTTCGTGCGGCATGAAGACTTCGATGCCGGGTCGCTCGACGATGAAGTCGGAAGCATGGAGGGCGTCGCCGTGGCCTAACGCCGTCTGGCAAAGCCGCGTGCCGTCGTGGTCGATGGTCGACGCGCCAAATACGATCTCTTGGAAGATGTCGTCGTCCACGTTCGCCACGGTGAGGCTATGGGCCCCCTGCCCCGTGTAGGCCGTGTCGCTATCGCTATCGGCGGTCCACGCTTCGGTGAGCACACCGTCGCGCCAATTCCACGCAGTGAGCGTGGCTCGGGTATAGTAGCCACGAGTCATCACGGCGCTCGGTCGGCCCGTGTCGTCGACATAGGCGATCGTCGCGAGGAATCGATCGACGCGATTGCCGTAGCCGTCTCCCCAATCGTTGACATTGCCACGCGGCACCGCGAACGGGGCCGTCGCCAATGCAGTCCCGGTCAACCCGTCGAACACGGTGAAGTATTCGGGTCCATCCAATACATAACCTTCGTCGTTGCGGAAATCCGCCGTGGGCTCGTCGGTCCCGAGCAACACCGGAGTCCCAGCCCCATCCACGGTTCCAGGTGCCGTCTTGAGTGCAACTTCGGACCGCCCGTCTCCATCGAGGTCATAGACGAGAAACTGCGTATAGTGAGCGCCAGCGCGAATGTTGACACCCAAATCGATCCGCCAGAGCAGCGATCCATCGGTTTGATAGGCATCGAGCAGGACATTGCCCGTGAACCCACCTTGCGAGTTGTCCTTCGCATTCGACGGCTCCCACTTGATCACGATTTCATAGTCCCCATCGCCATCGAGGTCGCCGACGCTCCCATCGCTCGAGGTGTAGGTGAAATCGCCGTCCTGGTTGGTGCCGGGGCTTGGTGGCTGAAGCGGGATCTCGAGGAAGTTGGTCCCCCACACGGAAACGAGCTTCGAGGCCGCGCCTTCGATCCCATCGATCACCGGGGCCACGGAATACAGGTCTCCAATCGCTCCCCCGGCATCGACGAAGTTCGTGCTATCGGCGATGGGCGTGGCCGTCACCAACGTCCCGCTGCGATAGACGTTGAACGCGATCGCATCGGGATCGTACCCAAACAAACGCCAACCGACGTACACCCCGACATCGCCGCGATCGACCGCCACGACGCCACGATCGAGGGCTTCCAACTGAAAAAAACCATCGGGGCCCACGGGTTCGAGGGGTTCACCCGTCGTGCCGTCCGCTCCATTCGTTCCGGACGCGGCATCGTCACCAGGCAGAGACCCCGCCTCGGCACCGGGCCCGGCACTCGTCCCCATCGCGAGGGTGTCGACGTTCCCCGAACTCGAAACCATCCCCGTCTCTTGTGCACCATCGCTATCCGACACGACCGAAGGATTCGACGTGCACCCTCCCCACGAGACGAGCATCGATCCCACCACCCACTTCGAATGTGAACTTCTCATCGACGTCCCCAAGCCCCCCTAGCATGCCAGACATCGCGTTATCAACAATCTGTGTGATTGTCGCAATGCAGGAACGGGTCGAGTCGGTGGCGTATCTCCTCTCGCAATGACCCTTACATTTGCGGCCTCATCGATCGAGCGCTAGGGCGCGATCGCGAGCAAGGACCCTCGAGCTCAAAGCGTTTCAAAGGAGTGCGTCGATCCGCCCCAGATCGAGATGCTCTTCGACGACATCGGCAAAGCGGTCGAGCTCGTGTTCGAGCGTGGGGATCGGAGCCGCCGGAGCACGACGGCGGCCGCGTGTTCGTGCCAAGGCCTCGAGAAACTGTCGTCGAGGCTCATCGTTCTCGAAGAGACCGTGGACCATCGTTCCCAAGACCGAGCCGCTCGCAGCGGTGGTTCCGATGGATCCCTCGGGTCGAAAGGACGAATCGACGGCGTCTCGCACTTCGAACAAACCGGGACCGTCGACGTCGAGCCTCCCCGCGTGGATCCAGTAGCCATGGGCATCGGCAAAGGAACCGAACGGGGTCTCGCCCGCGTCCGGATCGTTCGAGCGAGAACGAACTTCGACCCGGCGGGTCGTCTTGGCGGCACCGAACTGCGTCCGCAGAGGGAGCAAACCGAGACCCGGAGCGCTCGTGCCCGCGGTCGCTTCGATGCCGAGCGGATCGTCGATCGTTCGACCGAGCATCTGGCATCCACCGCAAATGCCGAGGATGAGTTCGCCGCGTTCGGCTCGTGCAGCCAAAGCGCGAGCGAACCCGTGTTCGCGGAGCCACGCAAGGTCTGCGATCGTGCTCTTCGAGCCCGGGAGTATGACGACATCGGCCCCGTCGAGCTCGCTTGGGTGATCGACGAATCGCAACACGACGTCTTCCTCCCAGGCGAGTGCATCGAAGTCATCGGTGTTGGCGATCCGAGGGAGTCGAAGGACGGCGATCGCGAGCTCGTCGGCGCGCGCGCGTCTCGACCTCGCACGGTCGTCGAGCGACAACGAGTCCTCATCGCCCAATCGAAGGCGCGGCACGTAGGGAACCACACCGAAGACCGGCGTTCCCGTGCGTTGCTCGAGTGCCCGGAGGCCGGGTTCGAGCAGGGTCACATCGCCGCGGAACCGATTGATGACGAACCCGCGGATGCGCGCTCGATCGGCGTCGTCGAGCAGCGCGAGGGTGCCGACGAGATGCGCAAACACCCCGCCTCGGTCGATGTCGCCGACGAGCAATACGGGGGCGTCGGCCTCGTGGGCCACGAACATGTTCACGAGATCTCGATCCCGCAAATTGATCTCGGCTGGACTGCCAGCCCCTTCGATGATCACGAGCTCGAAGCGGCTTCGCAGGTCCGCGAGGGTCGCCCGCACGACTTCACGCAGCTCGGTCTTGTCGTCGTGATAGGCACGCGCCGGCCGAGATCCGCGAGACCGTCCCAACACGACGACCTGGGCACGGGCGTCCGCCTCGGGCTTGAGCAGGATCGGATTCATGGCGACCTCCGGAACGACCCGACACGCGCGAGCTTGCAGCGCTTGCGCCCGACCGATCTCGAGACCGTCCGGCGTCACATGAGCATTGAGGGCCATGTTTTGCGCTTTGAATGGGGCCACCCGCACGCCGCGACGGGCGTAGATGCGCCCGAGTGCAGCGACGAGCAGGCTCTTGCCGACGGACGAGGCCGTCCCCTGCACCATCAACACCGACGCTCGACTCATGACACATCTTCGTGGGCGGCGACGAATCGCTGTGGCCGCGCCTCGGCGTTGCTCTCGAACGAGGCCAGCAACGTCGTCAACGTCTCGAGGTCCGCCGGCTTGGTCAGGTGGAAGTCGAACCCGGCCGCCTTCGAGCGCGCGTGATCCTGCTGCTGACCCCAGCCGCTCATCGCAACGAGGCGGACGCTCGCGTGGGTCGAGTCCGCACGGATGCGTCGCGCGAGTTCGTACCCATCCACATCGGGCATACCAATGTCGGCCAACACCACTTCGTTCGACCCTGGTCGAAGTAGGTTCAAAGCATCTTCCGCGTTGTAAACCACCTGCACGTCGGCATCGAACGACCGCAGCACCATGGCCAACGTGTCGGCGGCGTCGCGATTGTCGTCGACCACGATCATGCGCCGTTGCAGGACCGGCAGATCGAGCACGGGCGCGGAGGGAGGGAGGTGGACGGATGAACGCTCGGGAGCCAGCTTCAAACGCACCGTGAATTCGCTGCCGAGGCCAGGACCTTCGCTCGTCGCCGATACGCGTCCCTCGTGCAACTCGACCAAGCTGCGGACGAGCGTGAGCCCGATCCCGAGGCCTCCTTGCGCTCGCTCGGTCGAACCGGGCACCTGGGTGAACATCTCGAAAATGGACGGAAGCATGTCCGCCGAGATCCCGATGCCGGAGTCGCGGACTGAAATCACGGCATCTCGGCCTTCGACGCTGGCCCGCACCGTGATGGTTCCGCCCTCGTCCGTGTATTTCGCAGCGTTGTTCAGCAGGTTCGCGAACACCTGGGCCAGGCGCAGCGCGTCGCCCTTGACGCGGAGCGGAACATCCGGGAGATCGACGCGCAACTCGTGCCGCGCAGCCTCGATGAGTGGCCGGCTGGTTTCGATCGCACTGCGCAGGACGGATCCGATGTCCAGCTCTTCCATGTGCAACTCGATTTTTCCACGCGTGATGCGTGAGACCTCCATGAGGTCATCGACCAAGCGTACGAGCTGATTGAGCTGACGGTCGACGATCTCGTGCAAAGGTGCGAGCGAAGCGTCTTGGCCTTTGCGACGGAGGATGTAAAGGGCATTGCGGATGGGTGCCAGGGGATTGCGCAGTTCGTGAGCCAAGGTCGCGAGGAACTCGTCCTTGCGGGTATGGGCCTCACGCAACTGCTGTTCACTCGCACCCAAGGCTCGGGCCGCCAATTCGAGCTCAATGAGCTGTGAGCGGCTTTGATATTGGCGCGTGCGTGCTCGTAGAGCTGCACGCGCAGCACTGATGAGCGAAGCGATCCGGGTCGGCCGTTCGAGCAGGGTCAGGTTGCCCATGGTTTCCGACGCTTTGCGGACGGCCGGTGAATCGGCACGCGGGGCGGTCAGCAGCAACAGCGGAAGATCCGACCAATTGGGTTGCGACGCGAGGAATGCATGCAGACACTCGATCCCCGAGGACACCAAGGTCTCCTCGGAAAACATGATCGCTGCGACGCCTCGGTCGAGCTCGGCTCCAACCTCCGTCCACGCCGCGCAAGCAAAACAATCGATGTCCGCGTGCCGAAGTACACTCGCGATCAATGGCGCGTCGCGCCCAGTCGGCGTGAACAACAGTACGCGGCGTTCTTGGTCCATGGGATGAATGCTAGGTTGGCCGCCCCGACCGACCTTCACCGGAACCGCCTTCTTCGACGGGAATGGGCACGCCCGTCAGCACGCCGCGGAACTTGGTCAACGGCTCACCAATCTGGATGCCTTGCTCGGTGAGTTGGAATTCACGAATGGTGCGCTCGTGTCGTCCACCGCGCTTCTTGACGATGGAGATCGCTTGACGCACCTCCCCACCGGCTTCGTAATACCGCAGCAGGATCACGGCATCGGCCAGGTAACTCGCATCGACCGGGGTCTCCATCGCACCCCCCACCAGCCCGTGATGAGCACCGACCAATAACGTCGCGACGCCCCGCTGCCCGAGATACGAAAGGATCTCGTGCAACTGAATGGTCAGGAAGCGCTCCTCGGGCATGGCGTTCAGGTAGCCGTTCAGGCTGTCGATGACGATCATGCTGACGTTGTGCTGCTCCACCGCGAGGCGCAGTGAATGCGCGAACTCGCCGGGCGAGAGTTCGGCCGGATCGATCGACTGGATCGAAATGAGACCGGCGTCGACGTGCTCCCGCAGTTCGATCTGCATGCCAGCGGCGCGGGTGCACAAGGTCTCGTTGGATTCGTCGAAGATGAACATCGCCGACTTTTGGTCACGTTTCGCTGCGGCGCTGACGAACTGCGCGGCGAGACTCGACTTCCCCGTACCCGGAGCGCCGACGATCAAGGTACTCGTGCCACCTTCGAGACCCCCCCCGAGCAATGCATCGAGCGGCCCGAGGCCTCCCGAGAATCGTTCACGCTTCGATGATTGGCGATACTCGGCGGCAACGATGCGCGGGAACACTTCGAGGCCTCCCGTACGGATCGCGTAGTCGTGGTAGCCGCCACGAAACACCTTGCCACGAAACTTGACGACTCGCAGGCGGCGGCGATCGCTGCCGTATTCCGGAACCAGCTGCTCGAGCGCGATCACGCCGTGGGAAATGCTCTGCACCTGCAGGTCGCGGTCGGTGGCGGTCAAGTCGTCGAGCAGCAACACCGTGCAGCCGCGCCCCACGAAGAACTGTTTGAGCGCGAGAATTTGCCGTCGATAGCGTAATGGGTTGTTCGCGAGCAGGCGTAGCTCCGAGAGCGAATCGAAGACGACACGTTTCGGCTTGAGCCGCTCGACGTCCTGCAAAATGAGCTTGGTGGTTTCGGTAAGCTCGACCTCCGACGGATGAAACACCGTGTACTGGTCTTCTGGCGCAAGCGATTGCTCACCAGGAACGAGCTCGCGCAAGGTGATCCCGTCGAGTGTCCAATGATGCGATGCCGCGACATCCCGCAGTTCTTCGATGGACTCGGAGAGTGTGACATACAGGACCGGCTCGTTTCGCCGAACGCCTTCGCGCAGAAATTGCAGCGCGAGCGTGGTCTTGCCCGATCCCGGTACACCTTCGATCAGGTACATTCGATGACAGGTCAAACCGCCGCACAGAATGGTGTCCAGACCTTCGATGCCGGTCGCGGCGAGCGGCAATGGTTCCGAGCCTGCGGGGGGCGCCGTCATTCGAATCGAGGACTTCTCGCAGTTCATCCCGGTAGTCAAGGACGTACCATGCGGAGCGATAGAGGCTAACAGGAGGTGCCCTCTTCGGGGAGCGCGTCGAGGGCCTCGAGCAATCGCGATTGATCGGCACGTGGCCGCCCGCACAAACGCAGGTGATCCGGCAACCCGAACGACGTGCAATCGCGCACGAGCAGACCTTGCGCCGCCAAACGATCCTTCCACCAGGTCGCAACGCCCGTACGTACGAGGCAATACACCGTACTCGTCGGAAGCACCGCGAATCCGCGAGCTCGCAATCCGGCGATGAGCGTTTCGATGTCGCAACGCATGAGGTTTCGTGCATGGGCAACGATCGAAGGATCGGAGACACCGGCTTCGGCGGCCGCCAATGCAGGACTGCCCACGGACCAGGGCGGGAGACGTTCCGCGATCCTGCCGAGCCGTTCGCTCGTACCGTGCACATAGCCCACCCGAAGGCCCGGAATGCCCAGTTCCTTCGTGAGCGAGCGCAAACGAACGACGTTTTCCGGCAATCGCTGGAACACGTACTCATGATGATCGCTCAAGCGAAGAAACGCTTCGTCGGCGACGAACGTGGCTCGTGGCCAACGCAGCGCCAGGTCATGAAGTAACGCCACGTCGAGGGGAGCCCCGGTCGGGTTTTCGGGGTTCGCCAGCATCACGAGATCGGGTTCGAACCGTTCGATGTGATCGTGCAGGGTGGCGGCGTGCAGCAGGAAACCATCCGCGGGGGACCGTCGCCAAGCATGAACCCTGGCCCCCGCAGCCAGACTCGCGGATCGATATTCCGCGAAGGTGGGCTCGTTCAACAGCACCCGGGTGCCCGGTCCGTAGGCTTGCAACAATGCCCAGAGAAGCCCTGCGACGCCGGGACCCACGAGGATGGTTTCGGGGGGAACGTCATCCCGCCGCGCGAGTGCACGAACGAGACGTCGGCACGACGGGTCGGGATAGCGATGGATCGAACTGCGATGAAACGCCTTGAGCACCGCGGGGTGCGGACCTCGAGGATCGACATTGACGGCAAAGTCGATACATCGAGTGGGATCGAGTCCCCGTTCGAGCAACTCGGCATCGCTGACATCGCCGTGCGGCCAATCCACGCTCATGAGGTCCAGCAGAGCACGAAAAACGTGAGGATTGCAGCCGCACGCATGGTGTCGCGCGCGATCGACCAGGCCCGATCGATATCGCGGATCTCGATCGGACGGGTGGAATCGCCGAGCGAATACGCTCCGGCTTTGCGTAAGCGGACCCCGAGCAGACCGGCCATCGCGGCCATCGGTCGTCCGGCGTTCGGGCTCGCCGTGGTGGGGCCATCGCGGCGAAGGATCGCCCATCCGCGGAGGACATCGAATCCTCGCACGCCTCCCATGATGAGCAGAAGCCCGGCGGTGAGACGAGCGGGGATCCAATTGACGACATCGTCCGTTCGCGCCGAGCCGAAACCGAGCGCTTCGAAACGGCCGCGGTAACCCACCATCGCGTCCAGAGTATTGATCACGCGATACGCGAGCGCGCCCTCGATCCCAAAACATGCAACGAAAAAGAATGGAGCGACTGCGCTATCGGAGGCATTCTCGGCCACCGACTCCACGGTACCCTGAACGAGGTCGTCTACCCCGAGCGTGCGAGCGTCGCGACTGCACAATGAACGCAAATGAGATCGAGCGACGTCGAGGTTCCCCGCATCCAGTGCCTTGTGCATCCGCGCGGCCGCATCCCCGAGGCCCCGCACCGAGAACGACGATTTGAGGAGGAACGTCACGAGTGTGAAATGAACGAGGGACCAAGGCTCGACCACACGCATCACGGCGAGCCAACCGAGGGTCCACGCGAGCGGAAACAACCAGGCGATGAGCACTCCGATCACCCGTTCGGGCACGGAACCCAGCGATCCCGCCAATGCCTTGGTCGGCTCCGCGATACGGCCGAACCAGGCAACGGGATGGATCGCATTCGGTGGATCGCCGAACCTCGCATCGAGGATCACGGCCATCGCGAATGCGGCCGGGAGTTCCGCGACGATCATGATGCCCCACGCATGTGACAGGTGTGTACAATACGAGCGTTGCCACGACCATAGACCCAGCGGATCGCAACACCAGCAACGAATCAAAGGCACGCGCCGACTGTGGCGGGTCCGAGCACCGCCGTCGCTAACCCGCGCGGGTGATGCCCCGCGCTCGTCCACGCCGCGCGCAAACAGCCGCGGCCCTGATCCAAACTCGCGCTACACTCGAGCAAATCGCTCATGAACGAGCCACGGGACCTTTGCGGAGACGAGCCTCCGGCCCCCGAACGAGGTGCCCTCGACCGCGCTCACAACAACAAGTCGCAAGCGGCAAAACTGCTCGGCCTCTCCCGCGGCGAGTTGTACTCGCTGCTTCGTCGCCACGGCCTCACCGAAGCGCGTCGCTAGGACACTCCCGATGCGACGAAACATGAACTGGCGACGTCGTATCCGTGTTTCCCTTGGACTCACGATGCTCGCGCTCGCAAGCGTCTGCACGTATCGAGCCGCGATCGTCGAGCCACCGACCCTCGCTCTCACCCCCACCCCTCGAGTGCCCGAGCTCGATCGAGCCGAGCTCGCCCGCCACCTGTCGGCCGCGGTGGCAGTACCGACCGTGTCGATCCCGTCGGGCGGGGATCCAGCCGCATTTGCCGGGTTGCGCGACGTCCTGCGGCAACGCTTCCCCCGAGTGCACCGCGAACTCGGACTCGAGCTCGTGTCCGAACACGCCATGCTCTATCACTTCCGCGCCTCCTCCCCGATCGAACCGCCGATCATCTTGGCCGCCCACCTCGACGTGGTCCCGGTCGAGCCCGGTACGGAATCCGAATGGACGCATCCGCCGTTCGCAGGAACGATCGCAGACGGCTACGTCTGGGGCCGCGGCACGTTGGACGACAAGGCCGGTGCGGTGGGTCTGCTCGCCGCGGTCGAATCGTTGCTCGGAGCCGGTTTCGCCCCGAACCGAGACATCTGGCTCGCCTTCGGTCACGACGAAGAGGTGGGCGGTCAACACGGTGCGGTCGAGCTCGCGGCCAGGCTCGACGCTCTCGGGGTGCATGCCGAGTTCCTCCTCGACGAAGGCGGTGCCGTCGTGAATGGGATGTTGCCCGGTATCCCACGCCCGGTCGCGCTCGTGGCCACGGCCGAGAAAGGCTTCGCGTCGTTCGAGCTCACGGCCGACGGCGAGGGAGGTCATGCATCCATGCCGCCACGCAACGGCGTGGTCGTTCGGCTCGCCCGCGCGGTGCAACGCATCGACGAAGATCCCATGCCGGCCGCGCTGCGCGGACCAAGTCGCGCGATGATCGATCGTTTGACCCCCGAGTTCGGGTTGGGTCCGCGCCTCGTTCTCGCCAACTTGTGGCTGTTCGAACCTGTCGTCCGGTTCATGCTGACCCAGCAGCCCGCCAGCAACGCGATCGTCCGCTCGACGGCGGCGCTCACGATCTTTGCGGCCGGGACGGCGGCCAATGTGCTCCCTGCTCGTGCGCGCGCCGTGGTCAACATGCGGCTCTTGCCGGGCGATACGGTCCTGGCGGCCGAGGATCATCTTCGTGTCGTGGTCGACGACCCTGCCGTAACGATCCGTTGCATCGAGCCGTGTTGGAATCCATCGGCCGCCTCGCGCATGGACGCCCCCGGCTTCCGATTCATCGAACAAGCGATCGTGAAGATTTGGCCCGATGCCGTCGTGACGCCCTCTCTCGCCGCCGGAGCCACGGACGCCCGTCACTATGCAAACGTCGCCGACGACGCGTATCGATTCCTACCCATATCGATGATCGATCGCGATCGTGCGCGCCTGCACGGGACCGACGAACGCTTGGGCATCGACGACTTCGCCCACGTGGTGAGGTTCTATCAGACCTTCATCACGATGGTGGCGTCCCGCTGAGCACTGAGCGGGACCTCTATTCGTTGACGAGGGGAAGGCCCGCCTTCACCCACCCACGCGTTCCGCCGGTCAGGTTGTAGACATTCGCCAGGCCATTCGCGAGGGCGAGGCGCGCTGCGGTCTCGCTTCGAACGCCAGCAGCACAGACGAAGATGATGCCATCGCGAGTGAGAGACGTTCTCGGGCTACCGCGAAGCTGTGCCAGGGGAATGTGCCGCGCACCCGGAAGGTGCCCACTCGACCACTCGTGCGTCTCACGGACGTCGACGAGATCGAGCTTCCCCTCAGCCAACAGGTCTCGAGCTTCCTGCGGAGTGATCGCTTGAACCATGCGTCCATTATGATGGACGCTTTCGCTATCGACAAGACACGATGCGGACCTCAGTGAAAGGCGGGCGGCCCCGCCTCTCGCCTCAGGAGCGGCAATCCGGCATCTTGGCCGCCCGGACAGCTTTCGGACACTCAACCGTCGTCGTGTCCTGTCTCATGGAAGGCGGTGTGCGCGGCCACTTCGCGACCGCAGCACCGGGCCCCTTCAACCCCGTAGGGGAGTGAGGCCCTGAGGCAAGCGCCCTCAGGGCGATGTTGCCAGTCGACGCAGCGCCGCTGCGAGGGCGTCGATATCGTCCCGCGTGTTGTAGACCGCAAGAGACGCACGCACGGTGCTTTCCTGACCAAACCGCCTCAGGATCGGTTGTGCGCAGTGGTGGCCGGAGCGGACGGCGATCCCCTCTTGATCGAGGGCTTTGCCGATGTCCTCGGGCGAAATCCCCTTCATGACGAACGACAACACCCCCGCTTTTTCGGGTGCGGTTCCGATGATGGTCAGCCCGGGAATGGCGAGCAGACACTCGGTCGCGAGCACGAGCAGCTCGTGCTCGTGGCGGCTGACGTTCTCGAGCCCCAACCCCGTCAAGTAATCGAGGGCTGCGCCCAACCCAACGGCGTCCCCAATGCTGCCCGTTCCCGCCTCGAAGCGGGCAGGAGGCCCTTGGACGCGCGTTCGTTCGAACGTGACGTCGCTGATCATGTTTCCACCGCCTTGCCACGGCGGCATGGATTCGAGCACGTCGGCCTTGCCGAACAGCGCGCCAATTCCGGTCGGGGCGAAGACTTTGTGACCGGAAAAGCAGTAGAAGTCGCAATCGAGCAGCTGAACGTCGACCGCCATGTGCGAGACGGCCTGGGCACCGTCGATGAGGACCCGCGCTCCATAGCGGTGCGCCATCGCGGTCATCTCTCGGACCGGGACGATCGTGCCGAGCGCGTTCGACACATGGGCCAACGAAACCAAGCGCGTGCGGGGTCCGAGCAGCCGCTCGTATTCTTCGAGGATCACTTGGCCGCGATCATCGACGGGTGCGACCCGCAACCGTGCGCCCTTCTCTTGCGTCAACTGCTGCCAGGGCACGATGTTGGCGTGATGTTCGAGCCAGGTGATGACGATTTCGTCTCCTGGACCCACGTGGCGACGCCCCCAACTCTGCGCGACCAGGTTGATCGCCTCGGTGCCCCCGCGAACGAAGACGATGTCTTTGGTCGAGGGTGCGTTGAGGAAACGCCGCACGCTTTCGCGGGCCCCCTCGTAGGCATCGGTCGCACGGGCAGCAAGCGTATGAGCTGCCCGGTGGATGTTCGAGTTCTCGTGCTCGTAGAAGCTCGACAGTCGATCGATGACGACCTGAGGTTTTTGAGTCGTCGCCGCATTGTCGAGCCACACCAGACGGTGGCCGTGCACCCGTTCATTGAGGATCGGGAAGTCCTTGCGGACCGAAGCGGCGTCGAACAATGACGGCCCGCCAAACTCGTAGCCAAGGTCCAGACTCTCGGGTGTCCACCAGTTGCCCTCCCGCTCGGGAGCCTGCAAGGGACGAGCGCCCTCGAACGCGTAGAGCGAGGTCGATTCGATCGGCCATCGCCCCTCGAGCGGAAACTGGAATGCCGGCGCATTCGCCAAATCCCAAGGGGTTGCACCGGGGATCGCATCGGCCACGGAGCCGATCGCTGCCCGAGCATCTGTCTCCTTCGGTGGAATGATTGGATTCGGCCGGACATCCGACACGAAGGGTCCAGGCATCGCGAGCTGACGGATCGTGGTCGCGATTTCGTCGAGGAACGAGAAACCCGGCGACGGCATTCCTCCCACCGGTAGAGACATACCCGGCGACGGCATTCCTCCCGCCGACGGCATTCCTCCCACCGGTAGAGACATACCCGGCGACGGCATTCCAGCCGCGGGAGATACCCCCGACGAGGGCATACCGACCGGCGGAGTCATGCCCGGGGACGGCACACCAACCGATGGAGACAAACCCGGCGAGGGCATTCCAACCGGTGAGGGAATACCGGGGTCATACGCGAGGATGTCCGACTCCGTTCCGATGGAGTCAGGCGTAATCATGGTAGTTGCCCACATGAACGTTCTGCAGGGCACCGAGGGCATCGTCGGTCAACACGGCGGCCGAGCAATACAAGGAGACGAGATACGCGGCCGAACCATGCTGATTGATTCCCATGAATCGAACCGAGGTGCTCGGCGTGACCTCTCCGGGCAACCCTGGCTGAAACAACCCCACGACCCCACGCTTCTTTTCGCCGGTGCGAAGGAGCAGGATGTTGGTCGTATTGTCGTCGGACACGGTGAGCTTATCGGTCGGGATCAACGGAATGCCCCGCCAGGTCAAGAACGGTGAGCCGAACAAGGTCACAGTCGCGGGTGGAACTCCGCGACGCGTGCATTCCCGCCCGAACGCCGCGATCGCCCGAGGATGAGCGAGAAAGAACGCGGGTTCTTTCCAGATCCTGGCGATGAGCTCGTCGAGATCATCCGGCGTGGGCGGGCCCTTGCGCGTCGAAATCCGGTAGGGCGACGCCACATTGGTGAGCAGACCGTACTGGGCGTTGTTGATGAGCTCGCTCTCTTGCCGCTCTTTCACCATTTCGAGCAGCACGCCGATCTGCTCGCGAACCTGGTCCATGGGGCTTCGGTACAGGTCCGAAATCCGCGTTTGGACCTCGATGGTCGTCGTGACCGTGCTCAGCGTATATTCGCGAGGGTTTTCCTCGTAACCGATATATGCGCGGGGGAGATCGTCACCATCACTCGGGCTACATTCGATGCCGATCGCGGCTTCGCTCGGGTTCAAGACCTTGTTCACCCGGTACGTACCGGCTTCGACCGGCGTCCAAGGCAGCAGGCTCACCAGCCATCGCGGAGTCACCCCAATCCATTGCGGAGGGGTCTTCGTCGTATTCGCCAGTTGCCGCGCGGCCTGTGCGGTCAACGCATATTGACTTCCATTGGACTCAGCCATGATATTTCCTAGGCGAAACGGGCAGACATTTGCTGGCCGCGACGCGTCGGCAAGCTACTCACATCGTGGAGCCAGTGCACCCAAAAAATCGGGCAGCGAGGCGGTTCCTCTGTTCGTTCGAGCAAAGCATCCGTGATGGTGGATCGTTCTTCGGACGCCGATCCTCAGCGATCGCGCTTGGGTTCGCGAATCTCGACGAGGCGCCCGGTTTCCACCTGGTAGAGGTACCCGTGGACCGGAATACTCTTCGGTACGAGCGGGTGCTGGCGGATACGGTCGACATCCGTGAGGATGCTCTGCGCTTGATCCGCGATCGTCAGCCACGGGATATACTCGCCGTAGCGCGACCCGGGGCCGCGGCCGACGTCTTTCCATGTCCCACCATCGTAGGTAGACGTCTCGAGACTCGCGGACAACAGCTCTCGGATGACCTCGTCGGTGAACAATTCCATGCCGCAGTTGGTGTGGTGGATGACGAACCACTCACGCGTACCGAGCAACTTGTACGAAATGACGAGCGAGCGGATCGCATCATCGCTGGCTCGACCCCCCGCGTTGCGAATCACATGAGCGTCCCCTTCGCTCAAACCCGCGAGCTTGGCAGGATCGATCCTCGCATCCATGCAGGTCAGGATGGCGAATCGTCGGCTCGGCGGCAGAGCCAGCTTGCCTTTGTCGCCGAAGTTGGCGACGTAATTCGAGTTCGCGTTCAATATCTCTTCACGGATCGTACTCATTGCATTTTCCTCCCAGCATCGTTCTGCGTTGGCGTCGACCCACATCACGCATAGGTCATCACGAGGTACATCACCGTCTCTGTAGCGCCTGGATTCATGTAATCGTGAGACACGTCGGCAACGAAGTAGGCCGCATCCCCCGTGCCGAGGGCGAACCATTGCGTCCCCACGCGGAGACGCAGGGATCCCGCCGTGACGACCAGATTCTCCGTCGTTCCCGTCGGATGCGGGTCGGCTTGCTCGAGACCGTGGGCCGCGAGACGAAGCTCGTAAAACTCGATTTTGCGTTGCTCATCGACGGGGAACAGCGCTCGCGACGAGAAGCAACCGGTCTGTGACGACAAGATCTTTGCCCGCGATCGCGGGAGCACCAGGGCAGTCTGAGTCTTTTCCTTTTCGCTGATGAGCGACGAAAACGGGATGTTGAGCGAGCACGCGATCTTCCAAAGGACGTTGATCGTCGGCGTGCTCCGGCCAAGCTCGATCTGGCTGAGCATGGCTCGACTCACGCCCGACGCGCGAGCGAGCCGCTCGAGCGAAAGCCCGCGTTTGACTCGCAGCGTCCGCAGATTTCGACCGACGATCGGGGTGAGGTCGAAGCTACCTGCGTCCGACTCCGCGCTTTCGTGCGCGTCGGGGTCCTCCGAACTCGCTCCCGAATCGGTATCCACGACGTGGTGAGGTTCGGCGCCCATGACAACGTCCACTATGATGGAGTTTTGTACTTCATGCAAGACACGACCGCCGAGGATCTGCGCGCAGATGTTTTCCGTCCTTTACGTACGACCGTGCCCATAGTGGATGACGTCCATGCACCGGGTTTCGTGGGTACTGCGGTTCTCGTAGAAGTGCTCTACGTCCGCTCGAAAGAACATGGTATCCCCGGCCACGAGGTCGTGAATGGTCGAACCAGCGCCGACGCGTAACGCCCCCGTCAGGACGACGACCGTTTCGGTGGTTCCCGTTGCGTGGGGTTCACTGCGATGAATCGCTTTCGGGAGCAAGCGCAACTCGTACACTTCCGTATCGCGACTCGATCCCCCCGGCGATAGCAGTCGGCTCTCCGTTCGACCGTCGGCACTGCGAAGGAGCGGCGCATCCCCGGCGCGAAGCACTAGGACGGATTCGTTGGGGCTCGTCCCGAGCAGATCGTGAAAGGGGATCTCGAGCCCGACGGCAATTTTCCACAGCACAGACAACGTCGGGTTCGTTCGGCCGCCTTCGATTTGCGAAAGCGCGGCTCGGCTGACCCCACTGCGCTGCGAGAGGTCGTCGAGCGACAACTGACGTTCCTTGCGGAACCTTCGCAAAGTGTCGGCAACGCGACGCGCAAGCTCCGCGGCTCCGATGTCGTCACCGCTGTTCGCCTCGACCTTCGGCCGCGATGGACGTGCCTTCGCCTCGTCGCTCGGCTCGGTCGTCTCGGAGTCGTCGTCTGCTGGGCTCGGAACCGAGGGGGGGGATGCCTTCGCGTTGGACTTCGCCCCTGCGCGTTTCCGACTGGCTGGTCGCCGTACCATTCGCGGGATTGTCTTGGATCACGAAGCCGCCGCGCGAGTTTTTCGCGACGTTGACCGACCCCCTCGCTGAGACTTGGCTCCGCTTCACGCTGAACCGCCGCCCGAGTGGCTCCCGCCGCCTCCGAGAGGCCAGGCGAGAGTCTCTGGGGCGGCGGATTCGATATCGTCCGCGAGGACGACGGCAGACCCTGACTGCGGCTATGGCGTTGGATTCTCGGTTGGCGCCGGCGCGGCCGGAGGCGCAGGCCGGAAGAAGCTCTCGGGCGGACCGAAGTAGCTCGCCCTCACGTCGCCGACGTCGACGACGATCTTCTCGAGGACCACGCCGGGATCGACCATCCAGAAGTGCAACACGTGCTCACCCGGGGCTCCGATCTGATGCGTCGTCGATTCGATCTGGATGTTCGCCGCGACGCGCCCTTCCCACGTGGGCTCCGAAGTGTCGTCGTGCATGGTCACGATCTGCGGCGCCTCATTGTCGATCGAGACCGCGTACCGCAAGCCTTCGGGGTGATAGTTCAACGTGGGCGAGAGCTGCACTTGCACGGTTGCGGGGCCCATGCTCGTGAGATGCATCGCATAATCCAGATGCGGCGTCGCACCGCCTGGAACCTGGCTCGCCGCGGTGGTGGGAAACGCTGTGACGGCACCGCCGGTACGACCATGATCGGCCAACGGCTGCCAAGTCACGTCGGTCGTGTTCACCACGCCCGTCGCGTGCTCGGGCTCGATGGACACGAAGCCATCTTGCTCGACGAATCCGACGACCTGTAGCGGATCGAGGCCCGCAGGGCGATTCACGACCGCCTGGACCGTCACGGTACGGCCATTGCTCGAGGTGATCGTGACCGGAACCGTCTGCACCCCTTCGGGGGCCAGGGTCCAGTCGACCGACAGCCGCAACGTCTGTTGCTGACCGATGGGGCCGGTCGCCGGGGTGATCTGCAACCACGGAACCGAAGCTGTCGCCGTGAAGGTCAACGCGCCTTGCCCCCGATTGAAGACCTCGATGGTGCGGCCGGGTTGGACTTCGAGTCCCGCTAGGGTCGAGGGTGCTTGGAACGGGCTCAGCTCGGGCAACCGCGCGACGGTTTGAGAGTTGGGCCACCAGAGGTTCGAGCCCTCGATCGCCACGCCCATCTCGCCCGCTTGCGGGACGTTGATGCGTTGCACCGCGGGCATATTGTTCTGGGCGGGTTCCTGCCAATCGGTATACCCAATGTGCGTCTGGTCCATGAGATGGCTCCAGCGCCCGTTGCCGAGGTCTTCGTTGTAGATCCGCGCGAGCTCGGCATCGCGGGCAAACAGGTCTTCCACGCGATCCGCGAGGCCGTTCGTGGCCGCACGACCTTGGGTCGCATACAGACGATTCTGCGCTGCGGTGACGTAGAGCTCGTTCAGGTTCGCACAGGCTTGCGTGGGGTAGAGAACCAGTTGAAAGAAGGCATCGCGATACTCGGGCGCCAACGCTTCGTTGATGCTCTCGGCCTCCGCCGCGATCGCGTTGTAGTCCGCGACGACCGTTTGGGCTTCCGCGTAGTTCACGAGGCTGTAGGTATCGGGCGAGAGCAGCTCGGGTTTCCGTCGGCCATTGAACTTGGTGTACTGGGAGATGATGTCGGCAATCTCCACGGCATATTCGGTGCCGAACGTCTGTTCCACCCAGTACTCGGTGTACGCGACCAGACTCTCTGCGGGCCAGATGTCGGGATTCCAGGCGTAGTCCAAGAAGAACGTCGTCGGGAATTCCATCGGTTTGATGTCGCCGACATTGACGATCCAGATGCGATCGACCCCGTGCTCGTAGGTCATGTGCATCTGCTCCCAGGTCCGCGAGATCGGGCTCGTGTTGAGCCACTTGTAGTTCCGGGGACCGCCGACGTAGTCGTAGTGGTAGTACATCCCGTAGCCGCCCGCGCGTGGGGCATCGGTGATGCGTGGCAGCTTGCGAACGTTGCCCCAGTTGTCATCCGAGAACATCAAGATGACGTCGTCGGGGACGCGCATGCCCATGTCGTAGTAATCCTGGACCTCTTTGTAGAGGGTCCACACTTGCGGGATCGTTTCGATCGGGCGGCCAGGGAGCGCTTGGCCGATGAGACGCCGCTGGTTGGCCACGATGTTCTCGAGCACGGCGATGTCCGCCTCCGCGCTCAGGGCCTCGTCGCCATCCCCCCGCATGCCAATCGTCACGATGGTCTCGCGGGCGCCCATCCGCTGGATTCCGTTCAGCCAGAACGTGTTGAGCGTTTGCGCATTCGTCTCGTAGTTCCAGTCGCCTCCACCGTAGCGGGCCCACTCGTCTTGGGAACGAGACATGGGCTCGTGGTGCGACGTCCCCATCACGATCCCCAACTCGTCCGCGAGAGCGGGGTTTTGCGGGTCGTCGTCGTTGAACGCCCGGCCCCACATCGCGGGCCATAGGTAGTTGCCCTTGAGCCGCAAGACGAGTTCGAACACGCGTTCGTAGAACTGCGAATTGAACCCATTGAATTTCTCATAGGCCCAGCCCGAGAGCGCGGGTGCCTCATCGTTGATGAAAATGCCGCGGTACTTCACCGCCGGCTCGCCCTTGGTATGAGCTCCGGGCAGCACGAACACTTCCGTGTTCTGGCGAGCGGGGACGTCGGCCCACCAATACCAAGGCGAGACCCCCATCTCGCGGGAGAGGTCGAACATTCCGTAGATCGTTCCGCGCTTGTCACTGCCCGCGATCACGAGGGCTCGTTGCACGCCGGGGAACGGAGCATCGACCGCCTGGAGCACGAAGGTTTCCCAGCGGCCTTGCACTTCGGTGACATCCAGCCGCCCGTCCGCGACCAGTTGGTCCACGAGTGGGCTTTCGCCGAGGGTACCGATCACGATGAGGTTCGGAACTTGCGGCACCGTGTCGAGAGCGAGCGTGGGTCTCACCCCGGTCACTCGCTCGACGTCGTCTTGGAGATGACCCGCGACCCGCTCGACTCCGGCAAAGTCCGCCGAACTCATCACCAAGGGCGCGGGCTGTCCCCCGGTCGCGACCGCGAATCGATCCGCGGCGCCCTCGTTGGTGACGTAGCTCTGGGGTTTAAAGGAATCGGGCGGCAGTGGGAATGGAGGAGGGTCCTCGGGGATCTCCATCCCGGACATCCCGGTCTCGATGCCTCCCGTAGGCGTCCCATCCGAACCTGCATCCCCATCGGGGGACGTCATGACGCCTTCCATCGCGCCATCGGTGCCGTCATCACCCGCATCCGAGGGCTGCTCCCCGGGGATCACGGCGGTGCCGTCCGAACAAGCGAGACCAAGCGTTGCAAGCGACAAGATGACCAGATGACCAATGCGCATCAACGAGACTCCACAGCGTCCGCCCGCAGGCGAAAGAACAAAGCTTTGGTCGCGATCACCCGATCGCTCCCCCTACGAACACGTGAGCTTTGCTCAACAGTACACGGAAAACGGCGTCGAGTGGATCCGGTTCCAGGATCCTGGATCGAAGAAACGCCATCGTCTTCGAGCACCGATTCCATGCCACTGTCGCTTTTCGAGCCTAACGATCACTCCAGAGGAAACGGTTCCAACGATCGTTTCCACCGGATGCTGAAAAGCTCCCCGCTACAGCCGAGGACCCTCTGCAAGACCGGCGGCGCTCTACGCGACCGTTCAACGACCGAGCGTACCGATTCCTCCAGATCCCGGCCAACCGGATGCGCACCTCGCTGGCCCGGATCTCGGGTCCAGCGACGGGTCTCGACGGCCCGGTCGATCCCATCGACCGACACCTCCGCCTCGGCGAAGGATGGGCGTGACAACACGAGCGGCGGCGTTAGAAGTAACGCGTCAACTGAACGCGGCCGCTGACCTGCTTGTTCGAGTACGGTTCGAGTTCGGTGAACGTAGCGTTCACGTCCGAGCGGGCGTATGCGATCACCGCTTTGATCATCAAGCGGTCGAACAGGAAGTATTGAAGGGCACCATAGCCTTGCAGGTGCGCAAATTGGCCGAACTCGATGATGTCACCGACGACTTCGCGCGCTTCGTCGGTCTGGCGGCTGTATTGCAGCCCGCCGCCGACGAGAAGACCCTTGTAGAGTCGTGCCGTCGCGAATCCGCCCGCCGTCCAGTGCGTGTTGCTACCCGCCGGGGAGGGTACACCGACGATGTCTGTATATTGCTCTTTGGCCCAAGCAGCGTTGACCCCGAACTCGACGTAGGGATCGATGACGAACAGCAGGTTTCCACCGCCACCGTAGACTGTGGACGTCTGCTGCGAGCTCGTGCTCTGCGGTTCCGTGTGTTCGTACTCGCCGCCCCCCTTGATCTTGATCCAACCCCAATCGAAGATCGCCGCCCCGCGAAACCCAATCGCGTTCTGGGATGCCGCGCCGTATTGCACGAGCCCCTCGAAGCGCAGGAACTGGGTCGGGTAGTAGTGGAGTGCCAAGTTGCCGGGACCTGATGGGCGATAGAACAGCCTCGTCACACCGTAGATCGAAGGCACCCCCGCGTCAGGTGCCCCGTCGCGCTCAAGGGTGTTGAGGTCGAGGCCCAACCCCAAGTGGAACAGCTCCCAGGCTAGGAATCGCCCGACTTGGATGTCCCAGTTGTGTCGGGTCTTTCCCCATTGGCCGAATCGCACGTGCAAGTCGTCGACGAACACGACGGCGGGATAGGTACGTGCTTGGTTGTTGAACGCGACGAACTCAGCCTGCGTTTGAATGAACCAGTTCTTGTGTACGAACGTGGGCGTGAGTCGAAAAACGAACCGCCCTTCTTGCAGATACTGGGTGAGGTCCTCCTCTGTCGGATTCCCTTTGTCGAGCTTCTGATACCCGGTGCTGACCCACCCGTACCCCGAGATGCCAATCCCGGTATCCGGCATGTAAGGCCATTGTTGGCCGTGCATCTCGAGCCACATCGAGCCGCCATAAAGCCCGCGGACCTTCGCGGCTGGATAGGCGGATGGAGGCAGGCGATGAACGCCCACCATCTTGATGAACTTGACCCCTTCGACGGCCTGAGCTTCGCGAACGGCATCGTCGTACGACGTGTCGGGGGCCCTGGGCGCACCTCGGTAGCCCTTCGTCGAGGTCTCCTCCGCAGCCGCCGGCACGGATTCCTGGTCCGTCTCGTCGGTGTCGTCGGTTTCTTCCTCCGCGTCGGCACTCGCATCGTCGCCAAGAGGAGGCTCGGGCACATCGAAATCCTCGTCGCTGTCAGGCTCGGCGAGGGTCTCAGTGACTGACGCGGCGTTGCGTTCCGTGGATTTCGCGTCGTCCGACGCGTGTGCAGTGGGCGTGAAGAGCCCCACCACACCACAAATGGCCCCGCCAAGCAGAGCGGGCGATGACAGTAGTGCCTTGATGGTCATTGACGTTTACCCGAGGTCGTGCGCGCAAGTATGCCAGCCCCATTTGCAACGGGGCTGGCGGTGGTGTCGTAGTCGGTGTCGGTATGGTCGTCAGTCGTGGAATTTCAGCCCCCGTGGGGCGTGAAGACTTACGGGCGGGTCGGTCTACTGCACGACGAGCATCTCGGTCGCACGGATGTCACCAATGCTACGCCCGACCTCGATCAGCACGTTGCCCGGGTCGACCGCATCGTCGCCGGCAGCTTCGTTCCAAAACCGCATTTCGTTCACTCGCAGCGGAATCGTGACCTTCTTCGCCTCTCCAGCGGCCAAGCTGACACGATAGAAGCCTTGGAGCTTCTTGATTCGCTTCCGCGGATCGGTGGAGTCGGGATACGAGGCGAACATCATGACGACCTCGTCCGCAGCGACCGAACCCGAGTTGGTCACGTCGACGCTCACGTCGACCACACCGCCAGCGGTGACCGTCGAGCACGGAACTTCGAGATTCTGATAGTCGAACGTCGCGTAGCTCAGGCCGTGTCCGAACGGGTACAACGGGGTGATTCCGGCGTTTTCGTAGTACCGATAGCCGACGAAGTACTCGAGGTCGATCGAATTCTGCTGCAAGACGAACGACGGTGCTTGGTCCCAGGTGACCCAAGAAATCGGGAGTTTTCCACTGGGACTGACGGTGCCAAGGACGAGGTCCGCGATCGCCAAGCCGCCGACCATGCCGGGATACCAAGCGTCCAAGACGGCTGGGACATCCGCGAGCCACGGCATATCGATGACCCCTCCACCGATGAGCACGACGGCCATCGGTTTGCCGAGCGCTGCCGCAGCGCGAATCAGGTCCTCTTGCGGCGTTCCGCTTCCTGGCGGGAGCTTGGCATCCATCGCGAACGTCGAGCGGTCGCCCGCCCCCGTATACTCTTCCCCTTCGTCTTGCGGGTTCAAGCCCGCGAACACGAGCACGAAGTCGGAGTTCGCCGCCACGTTGGCCGACGTGCCGCTGACGATCTGGATGGGTGTCGTGAGCCCGGCCACGCGCTCTTGCAGTCCGGCCAACGGCGAGTAGGACAACGCTGGGTCGGCGCGCATGCGGCTGCTGCCCTCGTCACCCGTCAACACCGACGTCGCAAAGTTCACGACGCCATCCTCGAAGGCCTGACCACTGACCGCCAGGTCAAACGGCACATCCGCGCTGAGGACCGCGATTTCTCGAACGGTGGCCGTGTCGATGGGCAACGTGTTGTTGTCGTTCTTGAGCAGAACGGTCCCTTCGAGTGCCGCTTGGTAAGCCAACGTGATGTGTTGCGAGTTGTTGGTGATGGAGCCCGTGCCGGGGTTGTAGGACGTCGTTGGCCGCGCGAGTCCCTTCTGGTTCCCCCGCGCGACGTTGAACTCGAGCTTGGTCTCGATGATGCGACGGGCGGCATCTTGGATCACCGCTTCTGCGACCTCGTTGGAGCCCACGAGCTCTTGGATCCGGCCGTAGTGCTGGATCCACGGCACCTCCATGTCCAACCCCGCATTGAGGGCCGCTGGGGCGACATCAAGGTTGGCGCCGATATCCACGACGTTGTTGGTGTTGGTCGAGCCCTCGAGCGCCCACCAGTCGGTGATCGTGATGCCCTGATAACCGAAGTCGCCACGCAGCATGTCGGTCAGGATCGAACGATTCGCTGTCGATTTTGCCCCGTTGACGCGGTTATAGGCGGCCATCACAACCGCAACGCCCGCGTCTCGGACGATCATCTCGAACGCACGACCGTAGATCTCGTGCATCGTCTGGTCGTCCATATTGACGTTGAGCTCCTGTCGGTCGTTCTCGATGTTGTTGCCCATGTAGTGCTTGACGCACGCCGGGATATGGTTCTGGACCCCCACGACGTGGGCCCCGCCCATGCGGCCGGTATGGAATGGGTCTTCCGAATACCCCTCTTGGCTCCGCCCCCAGCCGGTGTGGCGAAGCAGGTTGACCATCGGAGACAGCAACATGGTGTTCGCCGAAGCGAGCGTCTCGTCGCCCATGGCCTTGCCGATGGCGCCCTCCAAGCAGACGTCCCACGTCGCTCCTCGAGCGATCGACACCGGGAACGTGGTGGCAAAGCACCCGGTACCGATCGCAGGACAGGCGCCTTCCAGGCTGACGCCGCGGGGACCGTCGCGATACTCCCAGCCCGCGATGTCGAACTGCGGCGACGAAGGTGGCGATTCGTAGATCAATGCGTAATTGGGGTTTTGCGCGTCGAAGGTCGTCCCCTGCATCTGGTTCGCCCTCTCGTCGAGGTTCATGGCGGCGACGGTGGTGGCCGCTTCGGTGCGGACGGCCTCGGAACGCTGGAACCCGGGAGTGAACTCGTCCGAGTAGACCGAGTCCGTGCACGCGACCCTTGCGGCTGGAGTGCGAACGGAGCCATCCACCACCTCCTCTTTGCCACCGCACTGAAGAACGCCCGGAGCAGGCGGAGGAGGGCCGCCGTCACCTCCTTCCATCCCTGGAGGTGGTGGTGGGCCCGAGTCATTTCCGCCAGGACCGCCGCCTGTTCCATCTCCCGGTCCGCCTCCCGTTCCCATGTCACCACCACTGCCCCCATCCCCGTCGGCGCCGCTCCCCGTGGAACCGAGCACCGAGTTGGCACAACCGGCTGTCAGAAGCGCAAGGGCACCGTAAAAACGCAATAGCTTCGAGAGATGGATGGACTTCGACATTATTTCGACCCGTTTTCTGGAAGTTGAAACGCCCACGTAACTGCAGGGGGTCCGGGAACCTTGGTCAGTCCCGCAACCCCGGACACCGACGGCCGTGCACGTTACCACGGGCCCGTATGCGAACACGAGCGTCTCGAGCAGTGGATCGATCGGAACCGGTTCCAGTCGGAAACCGTGCGACCCGCCGTCCGTAAGGTTGGAAGAAATACGAAACATTCACCAACCCGTCGCAATCGTGGGTAAGATCGCGGAGTCGGCAGCCCCGTACCCTTTCCAGGTTGGGTCGACCCGAACGGCGAGCTCCTGGCCAACGTGCATGCGCAACGGCTCATCGAACGACTCCGCGCCGCGGACATCGACCCGGAGGCCGACCCGAGTGCATCGACCTAACCGGGTCGATCATGATCGCGCTTCCGGCTGGTGACGAGGTGCCCGCGGACCGGATCGACGGGGACCTTACGCCGACGGGTTCTGACTGGCGCTTTCGTCCATCCACACGACTTCCCAGTGGTGGCCGTCGGGATCGTAGAAGCTCCAGCCGTACATGAAATCGTGGTCCATCGGATCCATCGCATGACTGCCGCCCGCGGCGATCGCCGTGTCGACCATGGCGTTCACGGCATCGCGGCTGGGACAAGACAATGCAAACAACCCTTCGGTGTGGGTCGAGGTATCGCAGGGCGTGCGCTTGGTGAATCCGCGAAAGAACGGCTCGGTCAGCAACATGACGTATGCATGGTCGTTGATGATCATGCATGCCCCTTTGTCGTCGCTGAACTGCGGGTTGAAGGTGAATCCGAGGCGAGAGAAGAAAGCCTTCGAGCGCTCGAGGTCGCGAACGCTGAGGTTGACGAAGATCTGCCGGGGTTTGGATGGGGTGTTCATGCTCGTTGGACTTGGGGACCCGCCAAAACTCATCGGTCGCCCCACCTTTTTCGGATGAGCGCTTCCGCCCAGTACCGCGAGGCACCCAGCACGAACCCAACCACGACGCCTGCACCACAGGAACACGGATCGGCCATCGAGCTCGATCTTCAGTCGCGTTGCATTCGGTCGACGTCGGCCGCCCGGGCGAAGAAGGGATCACGCCAATCGACGCCGATCCTCGACAGATCCTCTTGCAGGGACTCCGGATCGCGGGCGGAGAGTAGGTGCAGCGCGCGATCGCGGAGAAATGGAATGATGCGCCACACGCCATCGTTGTTGTTTTCGATGATGGAGCGTTCGTTCTCGATCCAGGCCATGACGGTTTCGGCGTCATCGGGGTCGGCGAGGACTTGTTTGAGACCGGGTTTGTTGACGGGGTCGAGCAACACCACTCGCCAAAACCATTCGCGTTGGATGGGAGTGAGCCATTGAATGACACGATCGACGTAGCGCCGCATCAGTTTGACATTCACGCCACCACCGCCGGCGGCCTCACGGGTCGCCCAATCGACATAGAGAGCATTACCCTTACATTCCTGGTAGATGCGTTTTTGGGTGGCCGAATCGTGGATCCCTGCAAGCGCACAAAGCTCGGTCACCTCGGCTTCGGTCAATGGATGCAAGACGAGCTCACGACCGTCGGACAACATCGCATGCTGACCATTCCATCCGGGATGGGTCGCATCGAGAATGTCGCGCGTGAGGATGACGACGGTCACGGACAACGATCCCCGGCGGAGCTGGGGGATCAGACGATCGACCAGAAATGCAATGACCTCTCGCGGTAGCGATTCGAAGTCGTCGATTTCCCACAGGATTCGCTGAAATGTATAGCCTAGGCCGAGTCCAATCCGGGATCGCCATGCCTTGCCGCTCGACGACAACGACTCGAGATCCGCCATGAACGCGTGCGCGAGCTCGTAGCCGATATCGGCCATCTCGGGCGACGGGTTGAACCGACCGACGAAACGATCCATACGACTGCTCCTGAATGAGCTGCGCGCCTTCTCGATCGCGAGGGACACTTTCGCGACATCGTCCGGCCCAAGATTGGGTAGCCACTCGCGAACCTTGACGGGCAAATGCTTCTTGTAGTCGTGGACCTGCCGAGCGACGGTGAGCAATTCTTCGCGGGACAATTTTCCGAGTAAACCCTCGCTCTCGATTCCCCTGCGGGTGTGATCTTCGAGCGAGTCACAAAATGCGACCACGCGAGCCGTCTTGGGGAAGATCTTGCGCCACGACCGACCCTCGAATTGGCTTTCGGCCGATGCACAAACGCGGGCGATGAAGCGTGAGGGACTGAGCCACTCCGAAGTTCCGCGGGTGGTGAGTTCGAGATAGGTGAACCCCAACTTGCGGAGGTCCACCTTCGACTTGACGTGCTGCAGCAAATAGCTCTTCCCGACCCCGGCAGACCCTTGGATCGGAATCACCGCGATCGGTGTGTCAGCGCCGAGATCATCGGGCCGCTCGAGCCACGCGGCGAGCCGCTTCTGTTCTTCGTCACGCCCTACGAACGCGTACATGAGCATCTCTCCCGTTCGATGACTGTTCTTCACGGCCGCGGGCTGAAGTCTCCTGCCGCCGCCCCAGGTGCGACCGAACCGCCTCGTCGCCCTTCGCGATACGGAACTTTGGCATCCCGGTAAGCATCGGCCGAGCCGAACCGGTGGGCGACCGCCACTCTTGCGCCCGCGGACGAACACGATCCGGACGAGGGCAGCGACCGACCTGGAGGAAGTCGTTGGGTCGTCGAACCGAGGACGGAACCGAGTCTCGTCTCTCCCCGATCGGGAACCACAGATTCGGACTCGCGTCCATGGCCCGCCCTGGCGAGTACGGTAGGGCACGGGTGGGTCTCCGGGATGTTTCCGCGACTGACCTTATGATCTCGGGCTGACGTTCATACGAGCTGCACCACGCCCGTGACACAACTTCCGCGTCGCGCCGCAAGGTGCGGTGCTATCGTTCGGCCGGGACAAACGGCGGCAGACATGTATCAGGTGAAGCGCGTGCATCCTCGGCCCCTTTCGGGCCTGGCGTTTGCGGTTTGGGTCGTCGGCTGCGGTGGCGCTGGCGGTTGGGACGAGGACCTTCCTGCCGAAGGTTCCTTTACTTCGGGACCCTCCGGGGTCACTGGCGGTCCAGCATCCGCTGCCGACGACGCGAGCGCCGGCAACACCACGCCCGGCGAAGGGCAAGAGGACCCAACCGCTGCTGAGGGCGACGCTTCGACGACCTCGACGACCGGTGAGCCGAACGAAGAAGACAACACCGACCCCGACGCGGGACCCGATCCAAGCAACGGATCGAATCCGACCACGAACCCTCCCGATACCTCGGGCACCGACGGCACCACGGATCCGACGGATACGGACACGGCGAACACCGGGGATCTGCCCGCATGTGGCGCGACCGCAGCGGAGTGTTTCGCTGCGTCTGCGCCCATCGACATCATCGAGGGTGCCGACGCCATTGACGTCGTCGTTGGCAATTTCGGTGGAAGCAATAGTCTCGATATCGCAACTTCGAACAACGGCCTGAGCAATGTCAGTGTGCTGCTCGGGGACGGTACGGGTGTGTTTGCCGGGCCCTCGGTGGAAACATCCTCCGGGACCGGTGCCGTCAGGCTGCAAACCGGAGTGCTCTCGAATGATGCATTCACCGACCTCGTCGTTTTGAACACGAACGATGCGTTTACCTACCTCATTTCGGACGGAACCGGGCTGTTTACCCCGACGACCGTCGATCTCGCGAGTGGGTCGCAGCCGGCAGACCTCGCCGTCGGCGAGATGGGTAATGCCCCCGGAGCAGACGTCGCCATCGTGACAGCAGCCGGTGATGTCCTCGCCTTCGTATTCGTGCAGGCAGGGGCAGGCGGGACCTATACAGCCGACGTGCCCGTGGACCTTGCTCGCGAGCTCGGCGGGGTAGCCATCGGCCCGGTCGCCGAGGATCCCCTACTTTTCGACGTGGTCGCTTGCGGTGTCAACGTGTGCACCGCGATCGCCGGGGATGTGACCGGACTCAACAATGCTCAGCAGCAGGGACAAACGCAGGTTCCTCAGGTCACCGACGGCCTTCGAAGGGCGTCACCGGGACTCTTCAACGCCACGAACGAGTTGGATCTGATCGTACTCGACGGCGACCGCATCGTTGCGCTCCTGGGCCAGGGTGGTCCGGCAGGAAACAGTGCCGTCTTCACGCCTCAGCTCGTCACGACAGGTTCAGACCCCGTTGAAGCCGTTTCTGGCCAGGTGACCGACGATGAGTTCGCGGACATCGTAGTCGCCAACGCGGGGGACAATACCGTCACGGTGTTCCTCGGAAATGGAGCAGCTGGGTTCACGGCGTTCGGCGCCATCGAGTTGGCCGCACCGCCAACAGGTATCGCGACCGGCGATCTCAATGCCGACGACGTCGACGACATCGTGGTGAGTCACGCCGCAAGTGTCACGGTGATCCTCGCGACGCCGACACCATGACCGGGGTCTTCGAGCCCCGACGGTCGCCCGTGGACCACACGAGGAACGCAACACGGCACTCGAGGGTCCCTTAGACCTCGAACTCGCGACACGCGTCACGGGGGACTCGCGAGCTCATCACGCGGCGTTACCCCGGGAATTCTTCGGACGGGCCCACGCAAGACCGTGCCCAACCGGAGGCTGGTATGCTCCGAGGATATGTCCACTCTGCTGGGGACGGGGCGCTCCCACTCCTGTGGCGAGCTACGCCGCGAGCATGCGGGTCTCGAAGTCGTTTTGTTTGGCTGGGTGCATCGCCGCCGTGACCTCGGTGCGCGGTTGTTCGTGCAGCTACGAGACCGCGACGGGATCACGCAGATTTCGTTTTCCGAGGAGATCGATGCCGATGCTTACGCAGTGGCCGCGAGCCTCCGTAGCGAAGACTGCATCGCAGTGCGCGGAGTCGTGGTCGATCGAGGGGAAAACGCAAACTCCGAGATGGTGACCGGGGCGATCGAAGTCGTCGGCAAAACCGTCGAGATCTTCTCCAAATCGGAGACCCCGCCGTTCGTCATCGCCGACGACGACAAAGTGGACGCGAGCGAAAACCTGCGGCTGCGCTACCGCTATCTCGACCTCCGTCGGCCCTCGCTGCAGCGCAACTTCAAGGTCCGTTCGCGGGTGACCCATCTCACGCGGCAGGTGCTGACGGACTTCGGCTTTTACGAGCTCGAAACGCCCGTGATGGTCAAGTACACGCCGGGCGGCGCGCGCAATTTCCTCGTACCGAGCCGCCTTCACCCCGGCCAGTTCTACGCCCTTGCCGAATCGCCGCAGATCTACAAGCAGCTGTTCATGGTCGCGGGGATGGACAAGTACTTCCAGATCACTCGCTGCTTTCGGGACGAGGACCTCCGCAACGATCGACAGCCGGAGTTTACCCAGATCGACGTCGAGCTGAGCTTCGCGACGCCCGAACGGGTGCAGACGCCGATGGAACAGCTCGTGCGCACGCTGTGGAAAGACGTGCTCGGGGTCGAGATCGAGGCCCCGTTCCTGCGCCTGCCCTGGGCGGAGGCGATGGCACGATTCGGCACCGACAAGCCCGACATGCGATTTGGCTTGGAGCTGCGCGAGATCACCCCGCTCGTCCGCGACACGGGGTTTCGCGTGTTCGATGACGCTGCATGCGTGAGCGGCCTCGCAGTTCCGCCCGAGCACAGCAAAGAGCTCTCGCGCGGCCAAATGGACAAGTTGACCGCATTCGTGAAGCAGCGCGAAAACGGTGGTGCGCGTGGTCTCGCATGGACGCGGATCAAGGACGACGGGTCGTTCGACGCGAGCTTCGCCAAGAACCTTTCGATGGACACGCAACGTGCCATCGCGGAGCGCATGGGCGCAGGCCCGAACTGCGTGCTCATGTTCGTGGCGGATACCTGGGAAACCACCCATACCGCCCTCAACGCCCTCCGACTCGAATTGCGTGACCGACTGGATCTGCTGCCCAAGGTCGGCCCCAACGACCCGCGGTCGTGGAAGTTCCTGTGGGTCACCGACTTCCCCTTGTTCGAGCAAAACGACAAGGGTCGGTGGGTCTCGGCACATCATCCGTTCACCATGCCGCACCCCGACCACCTGGAGTTCCTCGAGAGCGATCCGGGGCGGGTGCACGCGCTCGCCTACGACCTCGTGCTGAACGGCAACGAGATCGCCGGCGGCTCGATCCGTATCCATCGGAGCGACGTGCAAGCCAAAGTGTTCGATGCGCTGGGTCTCTCTCCAGCCGACGCCCAACGGAAGTTCGGCTTTCTGCTCGAAGCCTTCCGCTTTGGACCACCTCCGCACGGCGGCATCGCCTTTGGCCTCGACCGACTCTCGATGTTGCTGTGCGGCGCGAACAGTCTGCGCGACGTCATCGCGTTCCCCAAAACCCAGCGGGGCCAGGATCTGATGACGCAGTGCCCGACGCCCGCCGATGAAGCGCAGCTCGAAGAGCTGTACCTCACCCACCGACCGCTCCCCCGAGACGAGGACGCGAGCTAGACCCTAGTGCCCAAACGAGCCGGGAGGCGGGCGTTTGGGGTGTGCGAAGGCAGCTTTGCTGCCGTAGCGAGGGGCCTTTGCGAAAGGCCCCTCGAAGACTACCTAGGCTCGATGTTTTCGGCGATCGTGCTGGACATGCGGCTCGGCATCGACTTCGGGACGACGCGGACGGTCATCGCCGGAGTCGATGACGGTCGCTATCCCGTGGCGAGCTTCGACGTTCGGGGTGAATACCGCGACTATTTGCCGGGCATTGTCGCGTTGCGGGACGACCAGCTCGTCTTCGATGCGGAAGCGCGGGACGTCCTGTTGACTGGGCGAGGATCGGCCCTGCCCTCGATCAAGCGGGCGATCACGGGCCTCACACCGGAAGACCCGATTCCGGGGCTTCCAGGGTTTTCGGCCCTCGAGGCGTTGACCCAATACCTGCGTTGGGTTCGGAGCATGCTGCTCGAACGGAGCAACTTCGATCTCGATGGCTCGACGCCGCTCACGGCGATGGTGGCGGTGCCCGCCAATGCGGGGACGCGTCAACGCTTTCTGACGCTCGAAGCCTTTCGCCAAGCGGGGTTCGAGGTCCTCGGTCTCGTCGGTGAACCCACGGCCGCGGCGATCGAGTTCGCGTTTCGCAATGCGTCCGCGATGTCGAACCGCAGCCCCAAGCGCTACGTCGTCGTCTACGACCTCGGCGGTGGCACGTTCGACACGGCTGCGGTTTCGCTGACCGAGCGACGATTCCAGTTGCTCTGCGCCCGCGGGATCTCGCGCTTGGGCGGGGCCGACTTCGATCGGATCATCGCCGACCTGGCGCTGCGCGGGACGGGGTTGGGGCTCGAGGAGCTCGAATCCGCCAAACAGGCCGCGATCCTCGAGGCTTGTCGGGAAGCGAAAGAAGGGCTGCGACCGGCGAGCCGTAGGCTTTTGGTCGATCTGGGGCCGGTGGACGCTCGTTTGGCTCCGGTTCTGCTCGACACGCCCGAGCTCTACGCCGCCTGCGAGCCGCTCATCGAACGGACGCTCACGATGGTGGACGAGCTCTTCCGAGCGTTGGTCGGTCGCGGCGTCGACCCGGAGGACCCTCGCCAACTGGGCGCGCTCTACCTGGTGGGAGGATCGTCGGCCTTTCCGGCGCTCAACCGCGTTTTGCGAGCGCGATTCAAACGCAAGATCCAGCTCGCGCCGCAACCGCATGCGGCGACGTGTGTGGGGCTCGCGATCGCGGCCGATAGCGATGCCCAAGTATTCGTGCGCGAGGCCGTGACCCGTCATTTCGGGGTCTGGCGCGAAGCCGACGGAGGCCGGGACAAGGTGTTCGACTCGATCATCAGTCGCGACACCGAACCGCCGTCGGACGAACCGCTCGTCGTCGAGCGTCACTATCGGCCCGCCCACCCGATCGGCCACCTGCGTTTTCTCGAGTGCACGGACCTCGACGAGCACGGACAGCCGTCGGGCGATCTGACACCGTGGGAGGAGATTCGATTCCCCTACGATCCGAGTCTGTTCGCCCGCGAATCGTTGGATGCGCTGCCGATCTTGCGACAGGACACGCCGCTCGGTGAAGACATCGTGGAGGTGTACACCCACGATTCCGACGGAACGATCGCGGTCGCGATCGAGAATCGAACACGCGGCTATCGCCGACACTATCGACTCGGCGCCCTCCGATAGTGGGCGCGCCCGAAGGGCCGCGCCCACGACCACTTTGTTCGCGGGAGCTCGGTCCCCCGCCCTCGTCGACCTCACTCGCGGGCTCCTGGGGGTGCTCGACGTCAGAAAACCATCGGTGGAGATCTTGCCGACCCCCGTAAAAGATGGATCAGGCTCGCCGAGGACTCGCGCGTTCCCCGTCGAAGCGGTATAGTCGCGCGCCTTGTCGACGCTCAATATCGAAGACGAGATGCGTAGTTCCTTCTTGGACTACGCCATGTCCGTCATCATCTCGCGGGCGCTTCCCGACGCTCGGGACGGCCTCAAGCCCGTGCATCGGCGAATTTTGTTCGCGATGCACGAGCAGCGGAACACGCACGCGCAGGCCTACAAGAAGTCGGCGCGCATCGTCGGCGACGTGATCGGCAAGTATCACCCGCACGGCGATTCCGCGGTGTACGACGCCCTCGTTCGCCTCGCCCAGACCTTCTCGATGCGGTACCCGCTCGTCGACGGGCAGGGCAACTTCGGATCGATCGATGGCGACCCTCCCGCGGCCATGCGCTACACCGAGGTCCGGATGCAGCGGCTCACCGCCGAGCTGCTCGCGGACCTCGACAAAGAAACCGTCGAATGGGTCCCGAACTACGACGACCGTGAGCTCGAGCCGAGCGTCCTTCCCACCCGGATCCCGAACCTGCTGCTCAACGGGGCGGTCGGCATCGCGGTGGGCATGGCGACGAACATCCCGCCGCACAACCTCACCGAGCTCATCGATGCCTGCCTCGCACTCATCGATCGACCGGACATCGACCTTCGCGGGTTGCTCGAGATCGTGAAGGGACCCGATTTCCCGACGGCGGGTCTCATCGTCGGTCGCCGCGGGATCGTGCAGTCCTACGCCAGCGGACGCGGCAGCGTCATCATGCGGGCTCGCTGCGAGATCGAAGAGGACGCGAAGGGCCGCGAAGCGATCATCGTCACCGAGATCCCGTTCCAGGTGAACAAGACGCGGCTCATCGAACGCATCGCGGCCCTCGTGCGCGAGAAACGTCTCGAAGGGATCAGCGACGTTCAAGACTACAGCGACCGAACGGGGATGCGGATCTGGATCCAGATCAAGCGCGACTCGGCGGGTCAAGTCGTGCTGAACAACCTCTACAAGATGTCCGATCTGCAGACCTCGTTCGGGGTCAACATGATCGCGATCGTCAATGGCCGACCGCAGGTCGTCACGCTCCGCGAAGCGCTGTCGCATTTCCTCGACCATCGCCGCAGCGTCGTCACGCGCCGAACGCGATTCGACTTGGCCAAGGCGATCGAGCGGCGTGAGATCGTCGAAGGCCTTGGCGTCGCCGTCGACGCGATCGATCGCGTGATCGTGCTCATCCGCAGTTCGCCCGACCCCGAGGTTGCACGCGAACGCCTGATGGCGGAGCCGCTGCAAGGATTTGCGACCTTCCTCGAACGCTGTGGGCGACCCGCCGCGGAGATCGAAGCCGCGCGAGCCCGCCCGTATCAGCTCAACGAGCGCCAGGCGAAAGCCATCCTGGACATGCGTTTGCAACGGCTGACCGGCCTCGAACGCGAAAAAATCGAAGCCGAATACAAAGAGCTTTGCGCCGAGATCACTCGGCTCGATGCCATCTTGGCCAACACCGCGTTGCTCATGACGGTCATCCGCGATGAGCTGGTCTGGATCCGCCATACCTATGGCGACCCCGAAGGCAAAGGTTCGGGCAACGGCGGACCGGGATCCGGCGGTTCACGGCGGACCGAGATCCTCGAAGACGAAGACGACTTTGCCCCCATCGATCTCGTCGCCGACGAGTCGATGGTCCTGATGTTGACCCGCAACGGCTACATCAAGCGACTGCCGGCCGAGGAATATCGCGTGCAGGCGCGCGGCGGCAAAGGGGTCAAAGGCGGCAAAGGACGCGACGAAGACGACTTCGTGACGACCGTGCTCGAAGCGAGTGCGCACGCCCAGGTGCTCTTCTTCACGAACACCGGCCGCGTGTTTCGTTCGCCCGTGTACGAGCTCCCGCTCGCGAAACGCGACGCCGCCGGGAAAGCCCTGGTGAACTTCCTCGAGCTCAAGGAGGGCGAGGTCGTGCTCGAGATGGTCGCCTATCGTGAAAACGAGGTCGGCACCGAGCACAACATCGTGACGTGCACGGCGAAGGGCTACGTCAAGCGCACGGCCCTGGACGAGTTCACCAACATTCGGGCGTCGGGTCTCATCGCCGTCACGATCGACGAGGACGACAAGCTCATTGCCGTCCGCTTCACCGATGGCAAGCAGCACCTCCTGCTGAGCAGTGCCCAAGGCATGGTGATCCGGTTCGACGAGACCGAGGTCCGACGGATGGGTCGCACCGCTCGCGGCGTGCGGGGCATGGCCCTGCGCGAGCAGGACGAGGTCGTCACGATGAACACGCTCGAGCCGGAGTCGAGCTGGCAGGTGTTGACGTTGTGTGCCAATGGCTACGGCAAGCGAACCCCGGCGATGGAATACCGCACGCAAAGCCGCGCGGGCCTCGGGCTCATCACTATCAAGGTGAGCGAGCGCAATGGCCCCGTCGTCGGTAACTTGCTCGTGAAGGACGACTTCCACGTCATCCTCGTGACAAACGGGGGCAAGGTGATCCGTACGCCCGTGGCGGGAATCAGTGAGCTTGGGCGCAATACGCAAGGTGTTCGCATCATTCGGATCGACGACGATGAGCGAGTCGTGGCCGTCGCGCGCATGGTCGAATCGAGCGAGGACCATGACGAACCAGAGGGCGACGCGATAGACTCGCCGAAGCCATGAATCGGCCAACCGTCCCAGGGACCGTGAGCACGGAAGAACGATCGACCGACGGGCGCGCAGGCGCTCGCAGCAGCGAACTGATGGCGTCGGCCGCTCGGGTGATCCCGGGCGGGGTCAACAGCCCTGTGCGCGCGTTCTCGGCCGTGGGCGGTGAACCACCGTTCATTCGCAAGGCCACAGGCGCTCACGTCATCACGGAAGACGGCATCGCGCTCATCGACTACGTGGGCACTTGGGGTCCGGCCTTGCTCGGCCATGCCCACCCCGAGGTGATCGATGCGGTCCAGCGAGCGGCTCGCGATGGTCTGAGCTTCGGCGCAGCGACGGCCGCCGAGGTCGAGTTCGCCGAGCTCATCGCCGCGATGGTGCCGAGCATCCGCGGTGGGATGGTGAGGCTCGTCAATTCGGGCACCGAGGCGACCATGAGCGCCTTGCGGGTCGCGAGGGGATTCACGGGCCGCGACAAGATCGTCAAAATGGACGGCGCCTATCACGGGCACGCGGACGTGCTCCTGGTGGCGGCAGGATCGGGCGCCGCGACGCTCGGGATCCCAGGGTCGGCGGGTGTACCGAAGAGCGTCGTCGCGGACACGTTGCTCGCACCCCACAACGACATCACAGCCATCGAAACGCTCATTCAGGTGCATCCTGGACAGATCGCGGCGGTCATCGTCGAACCGGTCGCCGGGAACATGGGCTGCGTCCCGCCGCGGCCCGGCTACCTCGAGCGCTTGCGCGAGCTCACCCAAGCACATGGCATCGTCCTCATCTTCGACGAGGTGATGACGGGTTTCCGGCTCGCCCGTGGCGGTGCGCAGGAGCTCTACGGGGTCATCCCCGATCTCACGGCCCTCGGCAAAATCGTCGGGGGCGGAATGCCGTTGGCCGCGTATGGTGGTCGACGCGAGATCATGGAGTGCATCGCCCCGATCGGCCCCGTCTACCAAGCGGGAACATTGAGCGGAAACCCGCTCGGTGTCGCTGCAGGGCTCGCCACGCTCAAGCTCATCGAACGCGATCCTCCGTATGCATTTCTGGAGGCGCAGTCGGCCAACTTGGTCACGGCGCTCAGCGACGCCGCGGCGAGCGTGGGCCTTCCGTATACGGGAAACCGCGTGGGCTCGATGTTCACCGGCTTTTTCCGCAGCGGCGGCGTGTGGAACTACGACGATGCCAAAGGCAGCGACCTTCGGCGATTCGCCACGTGGCACCGCGAAATGTTGGCTCGCGGAGTCTATTTGGCTCCATCGCAATTCGAAGCCGCTTTCCTTTCGACCGCCCACACGGACGAAATCGTGGCTCAAACGATCGCCGCCGCCCGTGAAGCCATGGCAGCTGTGGCCGCGGTATGAAGCCGCCGCCCAAACAGGCGACGTGGTTCAAAGCCACGAGTTCGGCATCACTCGGCATCGAGATCGCCGTCGCCATCTCGATCTGCGCGCTCGGGGGAAGCTATCTCGAGCGGCACGTGACGCACTGGTCACCCTGGACGACCCTCATCGCGATTGCGATCGGGATCGGAGCCGCGGCCAAAGCGATCATTCGCACGACGCGGAACTACTTGCGGGAGCTCGAGGCCGAACGCAAATCCAAGAGCCCAGGTGATGAGTCCTGAATCGTTCGACTGGGCCCGAACGCGATGAGTAACCATCCGGAACATCCGGAACATCCGGACCATCCGGACCATGGGGCCGACGAGCTGGACCCGAATGGGAACGAGCGTGAACGGGCCTCCGCCCGGGCGGCACGTTCGGACTACCTACGCAACGTTGGCCGGATGACGGCGGCCGTCGGTTTGGTGGTGAGCATCCTCGCGTGGCTCGTGTTTGGGTTTGCGCTGACCTTGGGTGTCGTGTTCGGCGCTGCGATGACGCTGCTCAATTTCTGGCTGCTCGTGCGGGTCCTCGGAGAAGCCGTAGAGCGTGTCGAGGACTATCGTGGCCGAACGTGGGTGCTGCCGGTCGCGTTGTTGTTGAAGTGGCCCGTCACCTTGGTCGTGCTCGCGCTCGTGCTCCGCTACACGCCTGCAAGACCCGAGGGTGTCATCCTCGGTGTGTTGATCGTGTTGCTGTGCGCGTCCTGGGCCGCAGCTCCTAGACCTTCGAAGCGGCAGGGATCGACCTGACGTCCCTCCGCGCTGAAGGGACGGCCACACGTCGGTGTAAGCGACGTAACCTCACGAGCAAGACCGGTTTCGCGCACCCTTGCAAGACCCCCCATCCTCTGGTACATGCCGGCCAAGCCGCAGGTAGGCGCTAAGGCGCCTATCTCCAAGGAAACACAAGGGAGTGGCTTCGCGAAATGGGCGAACATGACACCTGGTTCACGCTGCTGCCGTTCTGGCCCGAGTTCGAAGCGACGTTCGAACAGGGGCTTCGGCGTGATTGGGAAGCGCTCATGTTCCAGGACACCCATTTCACGATGGCGCACGTCGTGGGCGCGTTGCTGGCCATCGTCGTCATCCTGATCGCGACGTTTCAATATCGCGCGAGCGCAACCGACGAAACCCGCGGGATCGTACCGCCTCGTCAGCTGAACCTCGCCGCGATGATCGATGGGATCGTCGGGGCCGTCTACAAGCTGTCGTGCGACGTGATGGGTGAAGACGACGCGAAGCGTTATCTACCGTTCACCGGAACGCTGGCCCTCTTTATCTTTTGTTGCAATATCCAGGGCCTCGTTCCCGGGCTGTTGCCACCCACGGACTCGCTGAAGACCAACATCGCGCTCGCGATCATCGTCTTCATCGTTTACGTCGGTTCGGGCGTGCTCCGAAACCCCTCCCATTTCCTGGGCGAATTCCTCGGTCCGAGCATCGGCGGTTTCCCGTGGCTCTTTCCCTTGTTTCTGCCGCTCGAACTGGTCACTCACATCGCGCGTCCGTTGTCCCTGTCGCTCCGGCTACTCGGCAACATCTTCGCAGACCACAAAGTGGTGCTCGCCATCGCGTCCCTCGTCGCGGTGCTCGCCCCCGTGCCGTTCTTGATGTTGGGAGCGATGGTCGCCATCGTTCAAACCCTCATTTTCACCCTTCTCACGATCGTCTACCTCGGGCTCGCCCTGGCTCACGCCGACGGCCACTAGCTCTCTTCACGCCCGCCCTACCGGGGCTGAATCGTCTCCACGCCCACAGGGGCTGAACTTTCGTCACGCCCACTGGGCTGAACCGTCTCCACGCCCATTGGGCTGAATCTCCGAAACGAACTGCTCATGAAAAACCGAATGCTCGCGCTCGTTCCCTTCGCATTGGTCTTGGCCCCTGGTCTTGCCTTCGCAAGCCCTGCGGCCGAACACACTGGCCCCAGCCCCGACACCTACGCTTTGGCGGTCGCCTTTGCGATGGCACTTGCGACGATCGGTGGGGCACTCGGTCAGGGGCGGGCTGCGGCTGCTGCCCTCGATGGGATCTGTCGCAACCCGAGCGCTGCCGAAAAGGTGTTCACACCGATGATCTTGGCGCTCGCATTCATGGAATCGTTGGTGATCTTCACCTTCGTCAGCGCATTCATCATCCGCTGATCGAGCGATATCGGGGCGTTCGGTCCCCATCAGCAGTCTTGGGGGTGGCCTCGATCCATGATCGTTGGATCGAGGGTCATGCCTCGCGACGCTACGTGGACGAAGGTTTCTCGAGCAGAAGCCAGCTTGCGCGCTAAACCGCGCCGTCTCAACGTCCCCATTGGGACGGGTGGCTCTCTGGCGAACACCTTTGGGTATCGTACACAGGTACTGCGCCTCGGCGAAACGCTCAGGTTGCGTCGGCGAGTACCATGCACGAGCGTCCGCTACAACTTCTCCTGCTCGGAGAAGACCCCGCTGAAGTAGACCTGGTGCGTCGCGCTTTGTCGCTCGGCTTCGGTCATGTCGAGTTGGTTCATCGTTGCACCCTTGCCGAAACCATCACGATTGCCAGCCACGGAGCATTCGACTGCGCGCTCGTGAATCTAGAACAGCGTGACTCGGTGGGTCCCGATCCGGTGGCGTTGTTGAGCGACTATGCGCCCGATCTTCCGCTCGTGGTGTTGACCCATCGCGCCGATCGACGAGTGCATGCCTCGCTCGTCGGTGCGCCCGAGGTGGTCGCCAAACCGGAACTCACACCAACGGTATTGCGCGCAGCGATCGAGACCTCGATCGAACATCGCAAACTCGTTGCACGCATCGAGGGGTCCAACCGACGTGTGCAGGAGCAAGAATCCGCGACCCGCGAGATCCTCGACATGCTCGACGACGCGATCGTGATCGTCGACGAACGCGGGCTCGTACGAATGGCCAATCTCGCGGCGCAGCGCCTCTTTGGCGAGTTCGAGAATCGCCACCTCGATTTGCCCGAGTCCTCCGACGACTTCGAGGTCCGCCGAATGGACGGTGCGTTTCGGAGGGTGCGAATCCGTTCGCGGACGGTCACGTGGCTGGGTCAGCCGTCGTGCATGTTCTCGGTCAAAGACGTCACCGAGCAACTCCGAGCGGGAGATCTAGCGAGGCGATTGGCGCAGTCCGATCGCATGCGGGCGCTTGGGAGATTGGCGGGCGGCATCGCTCACGAGATCAACAACCCTGCAGCGCTGCTCGCCACCAATCTCGAGTTCCTGCGACACACCCTGACGAATCCGGATCGCGAGCCCTTGCCCGCGGCGACGCTCGAAAGCCTCGTCGACGATTGCCGCAACGCGATCGCAAGGATCGGAACGATCGCGACGGACCTTCACGCATGCTCGCATGTGGCCGACGACGAGATCGAACTCGTCGACCTCAACGACGTGGTCGAAACCGCGAGCCTCGTCGTCTTTCCAACCCATCGGAGGCCCGGGGTCGTCCTCGATCTCCACCCTGTACCGTCGATCGCCGGGCATCGAGGAAAGCTCATTCAAGCGGTATCGGCGGTGCTCGCCAACGTCCTGCCGTACGCCGAAGCTCGCGGCCGCGTGGTCGTATCGACCCTCGCCGGCCGCGACGAAGTTCGTCTCGTTATCGCGGATACCCGCCTGGGGCTCGAATTTCGCGATCAGGTGTTCGAGCCGTTCTTTCATGTATCGCCGTCGGGCGACCGACCGAACCTCGCGTTGGCGCTGGCCCACGAGATCATTCGCGTCCACCGCGGGGAGATCCGCGTGCAGTCGGAAAGCGGCGGAGGTAGTCGATTCGAGGTCCGGATCCCCGTCGAAGACGGCCTGATGTTGCCGCGACCGCGGCCGATCGTCCGCCCCAACCTCGCGGCCCAACGCAAACGATTGCTGCTCATCGACGATGAGGTCGCCTTCCTGCGCGCGCTCGCTCGGCTCCTACAACTGCACTACGACGTCGAGACCGCGCCGGGCGGCGCCGAAGCGCTACGTTGCAATCCCTCGAGTTTCGACATCATCGTCTGCGATCTGATGATGCCGGGAATGGATGGGCCATCGTTCTACCAGCAGTTACGACGGACCGATCCCGAGGCGGCGGCGCGCGTCGTGTTCACGACGGGCGGTGCATTTACCGAGGACGTCGGACGGTTTCTCGAGCTCGTCCCGAATACCATTTTGCAGAAGCCGTTCAGCTCATCGGAACTCCGTGCGGCGGTCGAACGGGTGCTGGCGCTCGATCCCAGACGCGACGACAAACCCCGCGTAGCCTCTTGAGTCCATCGCGGCTCGCAAAGGCTCCCTTGGCGAAGGCCGGGTGGTGACTTGGGCCGTTTACGTCGGTGCAGCCTCGTCGCACCGAGCTTTCGTTGAAGCCCTTCGATTTGGGCTGAAACACTGTTCTTTGAGACTTCGGGCGTGGTCGAAGCGCTCTGCGGTGGAACGGTCGGACATCCAGCATCGTACGATCGACGAGGTCCTCCTAGTAATCGCGCGAATCGAGCTGGAACAGGCACCCTTCCGAACGGTATGTCCGATGCCGGATCGACGGATGTTCGTACTCACGTGCATGGGCAATGGCGACTCGTGGAATCGCCGTCTTGACGCGCTTCTCCTACGCGGATTACGGTTCATCTACAGCGAATGATGATCTTGATCGTCGGTTCCGTCCGCGACGTACTGCTGCCCCTTGCAGCCGGTTTGCGCGCCCGCGGCTTGAATACGATAGCGGTCGAGGATGGCTCGGTCGCGAGTTCGATACTCGCACTCAATACAATCGATGCCGTCGTCGTCCACCTTCGACATTGCGCATCCCCGTGGATTGCAAGTCTCGCGCAACGCGCTCGATCCATTCCCGTCATCGCACTCGTCGCGCCTGCGATCGATGTCGACTCCGACGATTTTCAGCCCTTGTGGGGCCTGGAGGAGCTTGGGCTCGATGCCGTGCTGTTGCCCGACTCGACCGAACCCGACGAGATCGCCGAACGATTGGATGCACAGCAGCGCGAGCAACGAGCCCAGCTCATCGCGGTCGGACTCGAAGACATCTTGAACCTGCTCGCGATGACGAATTCGGACGCGACGCTCGACATCGTTCGCGGCCATTGCCGCGGCCGTATGCTGGTCCAGCAAGGCGAAATCGTTCACGCCGAACGCGAGCATCGCGAAGGTCTCGAGGTCGCCTACGAGATCGCCGATTGGCCCGAGCCGCAGGTCACGATTCAATCCTTCGCGTCCCAAAGCCTTGGCAAAACCTCGCTGCGGATGTCCGCCTCGTTGCTGCTGCACGAGGCTGCCGTGCGGCGGGGCGAGTTGGTGCGGATTCACGAACTGCCGCAGGTGCAAGAGATCTTCGCCCGCTTGAGTGCATCCGTAGGGGTTCGAGCGGTTGCGCTCGTTCACACGGATCGCGAAGAAGTCGTCGTCGCGGGCGGGCCCTCGTGGCGTTCCCTCAAGGGATCGATGGTTCGCTGGGCGGCGGAAACCGTGCGCGGTTGGGCGAGCGATGCCGATGTGGAGCTCGAACCCGGGTCGCGAGGTCTCGCCTCGTGGCGCGGGACCGAGGTTCGCTTCGTGACGCGGCTCGACTACCAACTCGCTCTTTGCGTCGTGGCCGATGCTCGTGTGGATATTTCGCGAGTCCAGTCCGCGATCGTCGACCATGCCGGCGTGCTCGCATCATTGACGACCCGGAAGGCCACGATGGGATTCCATCCGGCCGCGGCTGAACCTCACGGACTGGAGTCGTCTCGACTGTGCTGACCGAGACTCAACGCGACGCCATCGTCCATAGCTTCAAGCTCGTCGTGCCAATTGCAGAAACCGCGGCCGATCTCTTCTACAAGCGCTTGTTCGAACTGCGACCCAAGTATAAAGCTCTGTTCAACGACGACATGCAGGGTCAAAAGCGCAAGCTCATCACGATGCTCGCGTTCATCGTGCGCTCGCTCGATTATCGCGACGCCGAATGGCGAGACCACGTCGAAACCGATCAAGATCTGCTGCACGTCATGTTGGCGCTCGGTCGCCGCCATACGGAGCTCTATCGCGTGCCACCGGAGTCGTATGCGGTGGTCGGTGAAGCGTTACTCTGGACCTTGGACTATGGCCTCGGTGAGGCGTTCACGCCCGAGGTCCGCCAGGCCTGGACCGACGTTTACAAAACCGTCGCGACGACGATGCAGCTCGGCTCACGATCGCCGATCGATCGGTCGATGGGAGAGGTCGCTTGAGTGCTGTCATCATGGCCGGAGCGCTCGACACGTTCGACGTCGCGAGCGTGCTCCAAGCCGTGAGTCTGAGTCGACAACACACCTCGATTCGGTTTTGGGGCGCCTCACGCGAAGAAACCGGGGAGCTTCGCGTCAAGTCGGGTCAATTACTGCATGCGGCAGCGGGTGAGTTGCGGGGTCGGGCTGCGTTTCAATCGATCATCCGCGGTACACACCATCGAACGTTTCGGGTGGAGCGGCTGCCACTCGCGATGAACCTACCCGAACCGATAGGTCCCCTCGCGCGACTGCTGCTCGATGTTCCCGAGCCGTCCCCGCCACCGCCACCGCCGAAGGCGATTCGAACCCTGCGCTCGACCCCGACTCCACCGCCGAGCGAATCCTCGCGGGTCGTATCGCCCCAGCGCCTCGCCGAGCTGCTCGAGCCGGTCGAGACGATCCATAGCGTCGTACTCGAAGACCTGTCGGGCTCCCCGCTCGCAGCGTGGAGTCGCGGCCCTACCGAAGCGGCGATGCTGAACTACGCGCGGGGCCTCATCGCGATCCACCGTACGACCCAGGGTGAAAGCGGAGCCTTTCCCACCGCGATCGTACAATTCCCCGCGCGGGTCATCATGGTCGAAGCCCTCCGACCCGAGGTCGCCGTGGTGTATGCGTTCGCGGCGGGCACCCCGATGGGGATGGCACGCTGGGTCGCCGAAAGCTTGCGAGCCCCACTCACCGCGTTGGTGTGATCTCAACTCATGCTGCGTGTCTTGCAAACGGGAGCGTTGTTGTCGTTGGGGGCACTCGACCTCGTGTGGATCCACTTGGCCCTCGTCCCGTGGGCCCTCGCCCCGCAGGTGGTGCCTCCGACCCCTCCCGAGGTTGCGATCGCGACGCCATCGCTCCCCAACCACCCGGACGCCGACGAACAACCCTCCTCCGTGGCCGCCGCTACCGTGGCCGCGGCTACCGTGGCCGCGGCTACCGTCGTCGCCAGCCTGGACGCGACCGGGCTCCCACTCGAGTCGGGCGACCGCGTGCCACTCGTCACCGTGATCTTTCCGCAGACCGCGAGCATTGCCCTCACCTCGGACGCACGCGACGAACTCTTGCGCATCGTCGAACAGCTCCGTGAGACTCCCAAGGCGGGCGTACGCGTGATCGGGTATGCCGACGCGCAAGGCGGCAACTCTTACAACGAACGATTGGGCCTTCGACGGGCAGCGGCGGTCCGTCGCTTCCTTCGCGCGCAGGGGATCGATCGCTCCCGGATCCGCGTGTGGAGTGAGGGAGAGCGACACCCGAACGTGATCGACACATCCGATCGGCGAGTGGAGATCTCGCTGACGGAGCTCGAATGATGCCGATCGCCGTCGTGCTGGTATTTGCGTCGTTGATCGGCGCAGGGCTGTTCTTCGCCGCCGGCTATGTCGCAGCGCGACCGCGAGGCGACTCGGTGGTGATCGATCCGGTGTCCCTCACCGATCCGCTGAAGCGCAGCGTCGCGGACGACCCCTCGGTGTTCGACGACGATCATCGATCCCTCAGCGAGGCGCTGCAGCAGCTCGCCACGCACGAAGGCTCGGTCTCCGCGGCACTGTTCGACGACGAAGGGCTGCTCATTTCCGCGGTCGGAGAGGCCTTCGACCCGCGTGCTGGCGCGATCGCGAGTCAGGCCGCACGATTCGCCCGCACCACCTCGAAGATGAGCCAGAGCCCCGCGGAGTTCCGATTTGCCGACGATCGCGGCCCATTGCACGCGCGCGTCCTGCCGCGTGGAACCACCATTTCGGTCTTGCTCACGCGAGCGTCCGCGAACGCGGGTCCAGCGGGTCGCGCCGACACTCGGTTGGCCGCCTTGCTCATGAAGCCGCCATGGTGAGGCCCAGGCCCGAACACGCCTCGCAACGGATCGACGCCAAGGCGCGACGGTGAGCCCGGTTGCGGTAGCCGGCGATCCCGACCCACGCCGTGGCCAACGCAGTGCTCACCGCTGCGAACCCCCACAACCCCACCACGGCTGCCAAGAACGGCACGCCGAGCGGGGCGAGGATGGCTGCATGAGGTGAGCCGAGCGGGAGAACCTTTGCTTCTTCGCAGGCGCAGCAGATCGCATCGTCGACGTTGCGGTAGAGCTCGATGACCCCGCACTTCCGACAGACACCGGGTCGTTTGCCATAGAGCCGACCCGCCCGCGACCATGCCCTGCGCGTCTCCGGCAGGCCCTGACGATCGTCGTGCGCGACTTGCCGCCAGTCCGAGGGATGTCGGAACGCGACCTCTTCGCCTTCGGGAGAGAGGGTGAACCACGCATACTGCGGAAAGGTTCGCCGTAGTCCACAAGCGCGACAGGACACTTCGCAGAACGTCACTTCGACCAGCAAGCTCGCACGCGGTGGCCCGCGCCGCAATCGCCCGGGAGGGCCGAACGTGGAGGGGCTCGGTCCCGACGATTGTACGAAAACATTCGTTGTCAATCTACGAATACATTCGTAGATTGAAGCATGCCTCGCGCAGCGAGCCCACCTACGCCCGCGGAGTTGGAGATCCTCGAAGTATTGTGGCCTCTCGGATCGGCCACGGTTCGCGAGGTTCATGACGCCCTACAAGCCGAACGCCAAACGGGTTACACGACGATCCTCAAGCTGATGCAGATCATGGTCGGCAAACGTTTGCTGACCCGGGACGAGTCCGAGCGGAGCCATCGTTACGCCCCCGCGGTGGCTCGCGAGGCGGTCCAACGCACGTTGCTCGGCGATTTGATCGACCGAGCGTTCCGCGGTTCGACCTCTGCACTCGTCATGCAAGCCCTGAGCCGTCGACGCGCCTCGGCGGACGAACTCACGGAGATCCGGGCGTTGATCGACAGTATGGACGAGGAGGGCGAGCCATGACGTCGTCGCTCATCGTCCAGTCGCTCGGGTGGGCCCTGCTTCACAATGTGTGGGAGACCGCCCTCGTGGCCCTCGTGGCTCGCGTCGCCCTTGGCTTCGTTCGGACCGCGTGGGTGCGCTTCGCGGTCGCGTGGTCCGGTCTCGTCCTCGTCGCAGGGCTGTTCGTCGCGACGCTCCGCATCGCCATCGCTCGCGCCTTGGTCCATCGCACTCCACCGCTTCACGACCTCGTGCCCACGATGGATCTCCGCGAGCTGGCGATCCCGTGGCTCGCGAGCTTCGAGCACGCGCTTCCTTGGATCGTTGGGGTCTGGTGCGGCGGCGTCGTGCTGTACGGACTGCGTGCGTCGTTCGGTTTCATCGGCGTTGCCGCGCTCCGGGCCCGGGCTCGAGTTCTCGACACCCAGCTGAAGGACCTGTGCGAAGCCCTCGTGGCCAAGCTCGAGATCGCCGGCAAGGTGGTCCTTGCCGAGTGTGATGGGATCCACGTCCCCGCCGTGGTCGGTTGGTTGCGGCCGCTCGTCCTGCTTCCGATCGGGTTCGCGAATCGTCTCGAAGGGACTGTGCTCGAAGCTGCCATCGCCCACGAACTCGCCCATGTGCGCCGCCACGACTATTTGCTCAATGCCGTTGCGACGGCCCTCGAAGCCATCTTCTTTCACCACCCCTGCGTTTGGTGGCTTGCCGCGGTCGCACGCTGCGAACGCGAACACGCGTGTGACGACCTCGTCGTCGAGGCCGTGCAGACCCGACGCAACTACGCACATGCATTGTGGACCCTCGAACGACTCCGCGGAGACCCCTTGCCCACGAGCGAACCCTCCGCGCGGAGCAGGCCCGCGCCCATGTTGTCCGCAGATGGATCTTCACTCCTCGTTCGCATCCAAAGACTGAAAACGCCAAGTCGACCCACCCCTGGAGCCCACCCCATGATCACGTTCCCATCGGTTCCTCCTCGGTCTCGTTCACTTCATCGCCGACGACGCTTCGTGCCTTCGTGGGCGCCCTTGTTCGCCTTCGTCGGGGTCGTCGGGCTTGCAGCGCTCGTGCCTTCGTGTGCCGAGGTCGTCGACGAAACCGCCGTCCCGACCGAGCGGATCGAGGGCACCATCGCGATCGGAGATGCCGAGGCCAGCCTCGATCTCGTTTGGCTGCCGACTGCGGTCGAGCGCCACGCCGCCCGCATCGAAGCGGCCGCGCGACGACATGGTGTCGACCCGGATTTGCTCGCGATCATCGTCCTGGTCGAGTCGAGTGGCGATCCGCAAGCCGAGAGCCCGACCGGGGCCCGCGGACTCATGCAGCTCATGCCGGACACGGCCGATTGGATCGCGCGCAAACGATCGCTCGACGATCACCGGCTCGAGCGGCTTTCGGACCCCGACTACAACCTCGATCTCGGGGCCTGGTTCCTCGCTCGCCAACTCGAGCACTGGGGCAGCATCGAGCTCGCGAGCGTGGCCTACAATGGCGGCGAGCAGGCGGCCGAAGGCTGGCTTGCCGCCGATCGTGGGTTGAACGAAGAAACCGATCGCTATCGCAGCCGAGTGACCGCGCTGTGGCACGCCCGCCACGCTGCCGAGCCCCCCCGTTGATGTCCGCACGAGAGCGACGGACTCAACCGAACAGCAATGCGGTCAAGGTCTGATTGATGTGACCCAGCCAGCTCTCACCGTGGGTGTGGAAGCCCGCCAGCGGAAACCGACGCAGCAGGTTCACGAAATCAGCCTCGCGATTCGTCGCTTCGATCTCGAGCCGACGATGCACGCAGTTGAACAGCAATCCGCCGCGCACCGGGGTGCCGAGCTTCTCCGCCGCACGGTCGAGATCCAACGCAGTCGCGGCAATGATGTCGTGGCCTCGCATGACATGGAGCCGCGTGCCCTCGATGACCTCGCAAGCCATTCGGAAGCCGCCGCCATCGACCACACGCACCAAGCTGCGGAGCCACGGTTCGCCATCGATCATGAGACCGAGCGGGTGGCGCAAGAACACTCCGAGGCCCAGTTCCGACACCGGGACGCCGAGGCACTCGGCATACACCTCGGCTGCGGGTTTGCCATCGAGCTCGTACACCCGCCGAAGTGCGCGGTCGCTCTTCGTGACCCGGAATTCGTGCTCGGTGGGCTCGAAACTCGACGTCTTTAAGATTTCGAACGGACCGTTGGTTTCGATGAGGAGCAGGCTCGCACCGTCGAGCGAGGTCCGTTCGTTGCAGTGCACATGAGACTGCACGAGGGCGATGTCGTCCCCGGCCGAGCCGCCAACGAACGACAACAGCGGCGCCACTTGACCGAGCGCATGGTTGGCCACTTCTTCACGCATCCGAGTGCCCTCGAGCAGCACGATCCCGACGCAACGACGGGGATCGAGCTCACGAAGGTCACCGCCAAACGCAGCGCTCAGTTGGCCGGTCGCTTCCCGGATGCCGAGCTCGACGCCATGCTCGAAATCCGCGATCGCCCCGGCGCAGCGTTTGACGATGCCCTCGCCGAACGCAAGCGCAGCGACGCCACCGATACCGTAGTACTCGTCCGTGAACTCGCCGCAGGAGCTGGCCCCCACCACGATCGTGCCGGGGTAGAGGTCCCGCAGCCGACCGCTCACGGCTCCACCATCGATGCCCGGGCTGTGAAAAAACACGATCGTCTTCGGATCGGCTCCGATCTGACCGGCGAGCTCCTTCGCTGCGTCTCCGCCATTGGTTCGGCGGGAGTGCGCACTCACAACACTCGCTCTCATCGTTGCAGCCCTTCTGTCGTCATGGTCTGGCCGCCCCACGCGGTTCCAAGACAGTCCTCCACCAGGATTGCGACGTCGCCGAGAGACCGCATGACGAGTGTCCATCGTCCATGCAACCCCCGAGTTGAGTCTGCAAGCCCTTCGGCCCGGATGGACGTGAAGGCCCTCGAGCCCCCTCGAGCCCCGGGGGTGGGGTGACGCCACCTCGACGACCGCATCGTCGAAGTGGGCCGTTCGACACCGCATCGGGCCGGCAGGGCTCGAGGCTGCGATGGCGGACTGCGAGACTAGAGATCTTCGATCGGGATGGCCGAAACCGGTGTCCCCAAATCGAGGAATTCGATGCACTCGCCAAACCGACCATCGAAGGTGTCCCGCTCGACGAAACCTTCGTTCTCGAACAGGAAGTCATCCCACCCTTGGACCGCTACGGCACAGGCGAGCAGATCCGCGACCTGCACCCCGAGCTCGGCCGTCCCGACGTTCGTGCCGACGTTTTGAAACGTATAATACTCGTAGTTGGCGAAGAGCTCGCTCGGTGTGGAGGGGTCGAGACTGACACCGAGGTCGCGCAGGGCTTCGAGATAACCGTCCGAGTCGCGCGCCACGATTCTCCTGAACTCGTCCGGCAAGGGATGAATCCGTTGGAGGACATCGACGGTCTCGGGCGTCAAGGTCGGGTTGAGCTCCACGCTCGGTCGAATCTCGTCGTCGAACGCGATGAGTCCGTTGCGATGGCAGGACATGCAGGAAATGACATTCAGCACCGCGGAATCTTCCGTCGCGGAATGCGTCACGATATTCCTGTCCCCTCGATTCGAACGGATCCCCCGCCCCTCCGAATCGGGCGAGGTGTAGATGAGTCCCGTCATGAGACCGTTCGGCAGCTGAATCAGCGCCTGACCACCCGCCTCGCGAAAGAAATGCGATTCGCCCAAGAGGAGGCTTTCGAATGGGTTCACGGGTCCAATCGGACTCGCAAAGATGTCGGAGGCGACGGTTTCATCGGGAAAGTCATAGGTGACCCAATAGAACCTACCCTGTGGCTGCTGGAGTCGTTCCACGATGCGGTTGCGCACGGCGACGCCCGAACTGCGCAGACCCGCGCGGACCACGGACAACGCCGCTTGCTGGACACCTCGGGGTTCGCCGAGAAACCGAACATCGGCCTCCTCGATCGTCAAGGGCAGTTCCAACACGTCGTGAACGGTCGGAGCTTGCATGGCACGAAATGCAAACTCGTCCCCCATCAATGAAAAGATCGATTGCTCGGTCTCCTCTTGCAATTCGCCCGCGGCTCCACCCCCGAGGCCCGGATTGGGGGCATAGGCTTTCAACATGTCGAAGACGATGAGGTCCCATTTGTCGTCGAACGTGATCGCTTCATCGCGCAGGCCATTGCCGAGCGGATCGGCCGTGTCGACGATCGTCGTGACCGGTACGTTCCAGCCATAGTCGCGAAGGTCGATACGGTAAATCGTTTCGAAGCTGCCCACGATCGCCTCCGGGACCACAATCGCAGGCTCGCTCGAAAGCGCGTTGAGGGCGAAGACCATCGCGTCACGAAATATCTGAATCTGTGACTCGCAATAGCCCGCATTGTAGAGATGGGCGAGCGTGAGGTAGCGAGTATGTGGCCGCGCGCTTCGAACGATGCTTCGAATGTCGTCCTCCATGACGATCATCTGGGTGTCGATGTCGAACGGCCCGTCGACAGGACCGCAAACCTCGAAGTCGACCGCACATTCATCGATGAACTCACCGACACGTTCGATCGATAATCCGTCGAGCGGGCCGATGCCCGGAGGAGGCATCATGTCGGGGCCGTTGCTCGACAGACGAATGAACAGAGGCGAGGCTCGAGCGTTCCCGGGTTCAATTTTGCCGTCGTTGATCAGTGCGTCGAGATCGGTGACATTCACGAAGCCACCGGCTGCAGCCTCCGGATTGTGGCAGCTCGCGCAGTTTGCTTGGAAGAGATTTTCGACCCAAACTTCCCGCTCGTTGCAGTTGTAGTCCTCGAAGTCCTCGCCGCCGCTGCTCGACCCCTCCGGTCTCGGTCTCGGGAAATCCTCGCCTTCGTAGGACGGAGGACCGGTGTCGTCATAGGGACCCAACGGAGTGATCGACGTCGACGTGAAGTCACCGAGCTCCAACCCGTCGTCTCCTTCACCGAGGGGTGCGCGCAAACACGCACCCAATGTCACCAGCGGCACGAAGAGACTGGCCGAGAAACCGGCTGAAAGACTGGCGCGCAGTCTCCTCGACGTCGCGGACTTCATGTATGCCGACCCTCCGAACAGTTGCGACGCGGCTCGATCCTGCATCATGCAAGTTGCTTTTGTCAGGCCCCGACGAAGAAGGCAACGGCGAGGGCGTCATCGGTAGTTGCGTGGGCCAACGCGTTGTCACGTCACAACTTGCCAGCCGATGTGAAAGAAATTCGCTTCGCGGTTGCGTGGAACGAAACCTGACGTGCCTCGATGGTTACCGCCCCGATCGTGGCACCATCGGCGCCTGCTTCCCGCTTCAGGACTCGACCCAAGGTCCAAGGATGACGACCGATGTTGACCCTCTACACGACACCACTTTCGGCGAACGGCAGAAAGCCGATGGCCTTGTCGCGACATCTCGATCTGTCGATCGACATGCGAGAGGTGAACGTATACCGCGGTGAGGGACAATCGCCGCAGTATCGATCGCTCCACCCGTTGGGCAAGATCCCGACACTCGTCGATGGCGACTTCGTCCTTTGGGAATCCAACGCGATCCTCGTGTACCTCGCGGAACACCACGGAGTGCCCTGGTCGCGCGACGCCATCGGCCGCGCGGACATTCTCCGCTGGATGTTCTGGGAGTCCTCGCATTGGCAACCCGTGTTGACCCGGATCCTGGCACCGCGCGTCGGTCAGTTGCTGTCACATTCGGGCGACCCCGCGATCGCGATCCCGTGGAACGACGTGGAGCTCATCGCCCTGCTTCGAATGCTCGATTCGGCACTCGAGCGAAAACCCTTCGTATGCACGAACGAACCCTCCCTCGCCGACTTCGCGATCGCTGGGATGACGACTTACTTCAGAGCCGTGGCTTTTCCGAGCGCAGACTTCCCCGCGATCGAGGCGTGGCTGCATCGCATGGAGTCCTTGCCGGCATGGCGAGCGACGGCCGTGCCACCTTGGGCGAAGGTGGATCCATAGTTCGACGATCGTCGAATTACTCACACGCGGACGGGCTGCGCGTCGCTGCGACGTGTTATCGTCGCGTCCCGGCCGCGCGGGCCAGCCATTCATGAGAGAGATGAGCCGATCCGATGATTGAAGTCGGCAACGCCCTTGCCACAGGGGGAAAGGGTCTCCGTCGCATTGTCATCACGGCAACGCTCTTCACCCTGCCCCCGTCCGCTTTCGCTCTCGGCCCCCCCGGTCTCGTGCCGTCTCCCGCGCAATCCCCTGCGCCCGAGGTCGCCCCCGCGACGATCAAGCTCTCGGCGGATGCCTGGCTCAAGCGCGGAGAAGCGTATGAACGGAGCGGCGAATTTTCGCAGGCAGGCGAGGCTTATCGGCAAGCGCTCGACGCCTTTTCGGACAAGACCCAACGTGCGGACGAGGGGGCGAGAGCGGCTCTGCTTTCGGCCGACGCTCACCTGCAAGCGTTCGAGCACGACACCGACCTCGTCCACCTCGAGCACCTCGACGCCTCCGTCGATGTGCTCGAGTACTGGTTGAAGCTGACGGGTCCGCAGAGCCCATCTACTAAGTTCGACGAGGTCCAACGCAAGGCCACGGGCCTTCGCGCCGTTCACGATCCGCTGGCTGCGGTCCTTGCGGGCAACTTGGCTCCGACGTCGGATCCCTATCGCGCGATGTTGGACGCCCTTGCCCAGCAACGCCCCGATGGATCGGTCCTGGCTGCCGTCGCGTTGCGGGTCGCGGGTATCTTCGCCGCCGCCTATGCGGCCAACGTTCACTCGGCCGACGACATCGACCTGCATCTCCACGAGCTCCGGATCGCCGCCGAGATCCTCGAGCACGCCATCGCTCGATCGCCTGAGGACTCCGCGCGGAGACCCATCCTCGAGCAGCGACTCGCCGAACTCCGGACCCAGATCGAAGGCGAGCAGCACAAGCAAAGGGACCACGACGCGGAGCAGGCCCGAACGCAGGCCGAGCTCGCGGCCGCAACGCAACGCCAACCCGCCCCTGCACCTCCCCCGGCCGTCGTCGATGCGCCTCGTCACCGCACGCTCTCGATCGCCCTCGTGTCGGCGGGAGCCGTCGCCACGCTCGCCGGAGCCGCGATGCTCGGCGAGGGGGTCGCGTTCGCGCGCAGATCGGAGGAGCAAGCCGAGTCCGCCGCGGACGAGGCCGATGCGCTCGAGGAGATGTATGGCCAGGGCTTCGATCGAGCGACCTTCGAAAGCGATATCGAGGCTTACGAGGCTGACACCCAAAGCCGCAATCAAGGCATGATCATCGGAGGCTCCGTGGTGATGACCGCAGGAATCGCAGCGACGGTGACGGGCATCGTCCTCCTGATGAAGGGCCGACGTTCACCCCAGCTGCTGCCATGGATCTCGCCCACGCGGGCGCAGCTCTCGTTCTCCACGAAGTTCTGAGGAGTGAAGCCCGATGAATGAGTTCAATCGAACCGAGCTTCAAGTTGGCGACGTCGTCGACGGTCGGTATCAAATCCTGCGACGCCGCGGTGAAGGAGGCATGGGCACCGTTTACGAGGCCCAGCAGATCGGCCTCGGCCGTTTGGTCGCGTTCAAGGTTCTGCGTCAGGAGATGGCGAGCAAGAAGCTCGGCGCGCAACGGTTCGAGCGTGAAGCGAAGGCCGCGTCGTCGATCAATCATCGCAACGTGGTCCAGATCCTGGACTTCGGCCATCTCAGCAGCGGCGACCTCTACTACACGATGGAGCTCTTGCAGGGGCGCGATCTCTCGCAGGTCTTGCGCGAGCAAGGGGGACCGCTGCCCTGGTCGCGCGCGGGATGGATGCTCGTGCAGATCGTCCGAGCCTTCGGCGCGATCCATGACAAGGGGATCATCCATCGCGACATCAAACCCGCGAACTGTTTCTTGCTCGATCCGAAGCCGGGCGACGATCCCGACTTCGTGAAGATCCTCGACTTCGGGATCGCGAATGTGCAGTCGCGTAAGACCCGTCTGACGAACGACTCCGATCTCATCGGCTCGCCGCCTTACATGGCCCCCGAACAAGCGAAGACCGGACAGATCGATGCCCGCACCGATATCTACTCGTTCGGTATCACGATGTACGAGTTGTTGACCGGCCAGGTGCCGTTTAGCGATCCGAACGCATTCATCGTGCTGTCGCAGCACATCCAAATGCCCCCACCGCCCCCGCGCGAACGGGTTCCCGACCTCCCGGTCGAGGTCGAAGCGATCATCCTTCGCGCCCTCGCCAAAGATCCCGAGCAACGCTTCCAGTCGATGCAAGCGATCGAGGCCGAACTCGTCCGGCTCGTCGCCGTGCCCGGATCGGATGGCGTGCATCGGATCCATTCCGTGGGTGCCTTCAACCCGACGAACGTGAGTCCGCCCCCTGCCGTGGGACCCATGGGCACTGCGATTCTCACCGGATGGAACGAAGCCCAGCCCGGCCCGATCGCCCACACCACACCGCTCGTCCGTGGTTCGTACGGCCTCGTGAACGAGCCCTTCCCAGAGACGCCCAAGCGAACGCGAACACGATCGTGGATCGCGATGGCGGCCGCATTGGTCGTCTTGTTCGGGGGCAGCGTGTTCGGGGTGCTCTGGTTCCTCCCCAACGACCGAACCCCAATCGACGAGCCCCCGGCCGTCACGAATGAGGCTCACTCGGCGGCGACCGTGATCGAACCGGAACCGGCGGAACCCGAATCGAAGCGCTTCGTCCTGCTCCCGCCACCCGAGAAGCCCTACAACCCCTTCGAAGACCCCCTGGGCGCTCGATCGCTGCGCGAGTGGACCCCGAGACCGCGGCCCGTGGAGGGTGCGATCGAAGGAGCAGAGTCGATCCCGGCCGAGCCCATGCTCATGGAAGACTTGCTCCCGCTCGAGCCTTGGACCCTGGGCATCGGAAGCATCGTCGGCCGCTTGATCAACGACAAAGGGCGCCCCGTGGCCAAGGGCCACGCATGTGCCTGGATCATCGATCCGCGTGCACCCGCCGATCTTCGCCGCATGCCCAAGTGCACCGAATCCGATCGCCAGGGTCGCTTCGAGATTCGGGACACTGTCGCTGGGTTCTACGATGTCTATGCATTTGCCGAAGGATTCTTGGCGACCAGCCTGATCGCACGCGACGGAACCCCGTTGGCCCTGCAACCGAGCCAGCAGTACGACGGCGGCGAGTTTACCTTGCTGCCAGGCGGGGTCGAGATCCGCGGGACCGTCAAGACGAACCTCGGCCAACCAATCGAGCTCGCGAGCGTCGCGACCATGATGGGCCCGGTTCGCACGCTCGCGATCACCGATGCGAGCGGTGCATTCAGCCTATGGGTCGCCCCGGGTGAAGTGGGAATCGTGGCCTGGGCCAACGGCTACGCGGATGCCATCACGCGTGGAACCGCTGCCGATCCCTCCGCGCCGTTCGATCTCGTCCTCCGTCGCGAGTCGATGGTGTTTGGCAAAGTGACCGACCCTGCCACCGGGGAACCGATCGAACGGGCAAGGGTCCGCGCAGGAGCCAGTGCCTCGGGCATCGATCCGCTCGTCTATACCGATGCCAACGGTGAGTTCAAGATCCGTGCATTGCCCGAAGGCACCTATCAGCCCGAGGCCCGAACCGATGCGGCGCACTACGGCAAGGCACCCCAACCCCTGAAAATCCTCGAAGGGACGGCCGCCGAGATCCTCATCGAAGCGCGGCGACCCGAGGGGAGTGAGGCCGACGTGCCGCTCGCTCCTCCACCGCCCGTCGAGCCACCACCGGTCGAGCCACCGCTCGCTCCTCCACCGCCCGTCGAGCCACCACCCGTCGAACCACCGCCTCCGGAACTCGATCCTTCGCTCCCGGCCACCGACGTCGACCCGAGCGCACCCGTCAAACCTGCGCCGAAAGTGACCGATCGTTCGTTGCTCAAGTCGCTCGAGAGCAAGCTGAAACGTTGCGCCAAGGGCACGGCGGGGACGATCCAGATCGAAGCTACGTACGTGCTCGCGGAGGGCAAACTGTTCCGACCGAAAGTCACTCTCACGGGCGCTGCGAAAGACGATCCCGCGATCAAGCCATGCGCGGAGGCCTACGTTCGAGGGTTGCGACTGCTTCCCCGCAAGGAGCCATCGAGCTTCGAGACGGTTTTCGTCGAGCTCTGAGGGTTCGGCGAACGTCCTCAGGACATCGCGGCCCCGTGGGACCGCACCGATCTCCGTTCCTCAGACGGAGCCAGCGGTGGTCAACCACCGCTGGGGGGTGGTCAACCACCGCTGGGGGGGTGGTCAACCACCGCTGGGGGGGTGGTCAACCACCGCTGGGGGGGTGGTCAACCACCGCTGGGGGGGGGCGACGGACCGCAACCAAGCGATCAAGCAGGAACGTAGGTCAACCTGATCACATCCTCAATCCGATCATGAGTCATCAGGCGGAGCGGCGGCAGGGGTCCGGCAAAATATGGCTTGCCGTGACCAAGCACGACGGGGTGCAGGTAGATTCGATATTCATCGATCAGGCCAAGTTCGGTGAGGCTTTGCGCCAAGTCCGGGCCGGCAACTTCGATCTCCCCCTCGCGCTCGGCCTTCAGCTTGCGGATCGCGCCCTCAAGATCATCCTCGACGAGCCTGGCATTGGGGCCGACCGACTCCAACGAGCGCGAGACGACCCATTTCGGCTGGTTCCGCCACGCAGCCGCGAAGGCGCGTTCTTTTACATCCCATTCAGGATGATCGTCATCCCAATAACGCATGACCTCATACATGTGGCGACCGTAGACACTGCCCGCCTGCCCCTCCGCTTCCTCGATGAAGTGGCGGAAGAGCGTGGGACTTGGCGCAAACGCCATATGGTCGACGTAGCCGTCCAAGGATTGGTTCATTCCGAATACGAGCTTGGCCATACCGCTTCCTGATCTTCACGCGGTACATCCGCGCGGTTCTGATTGCGTTGTGGAATCGATTGTAAACGAGATCGACTCGTGATGTGGGCTTGTGACCACTTCGCGAATCTGAGTGGTCACCTACCGGTTCGAGGTATTAGCGTCGCGCGGGTCGGGTTTTCGTCGACGCCTCGACGACCTGTTGTCGCAACCACCGCAGCCCCGCATCGCCTTGTCGCCGCGGGTGCCAGATCTGCACGATCGAATAGGGTTCGAGCGCGATCGGAAGGTTGAGAACGCGCAATCGAAACACGTCGGCGTGACCGATCGCGAGGCGGCGGGGAATGGTCAGTGCATAGTCGGAATCTGCCACGAGCACGAGGCCCGCGACGAAAAACGGCACCTGCCGGACCACGCGACGCTGTAGCCCCTGGCGGGCGAGAGCGTCTTCGATCACACCGCCCGGACGGCCACGTGGAGCAACCTGAATGTGTTCGAGATTGGCGTATTGAGCGAGCGAAAGCCGTTTGCCGATCCGAGGGTGATCGCGTCGGACGACACACACGAGCTCTTCGTCGAATAGCTTCTGGATGCGGATCTCCGGATGCAACTCGTGATACACACCGATGGCCAAGTCGACCTGACTCTCACGGATCGCATCGGCATCGGCTTGGGTGTTGGGCATGAACTGCAATTGGACCGAGGGTGCTGCCTCGTGCACCAGGCGATCGAGCGCTCGCCCGAGCACGAGGATGACGTAATCGCTGCCGAGCAGCAGAAACCGCCGGGTCGATGTGCTCGGGGCAAAGGCTTCGCCGGGGGCGAACACACGCTCGAGATCATGGACGACGGCACGTACGAGCGGGCGCAACTCTACCGCGCGCGGCGATGGCACCATCGTACGGCCCGCTCGCTCGAGTAGCGGATCGTTCAAGGTTCGGCGGAGTCGGGCGAGCGCGTGACTCAGCGCGGGGGTGCTGAGGCCCAGGCGTGCGGCTGCCCGACTGACGCTTGCTTCCTCGAGCAGGGCATGGAGGGCGTGCAACAAGTTGAGGTCGAGATTTCGGAGTTGCTCCACGTCGAAGGATCTCGGGTTTCAGTTTCGCGCGGTCGAAGGGATGGTTGCACGTCGCGGTATCGACGAGTGGGATTCGAGGTCGCAATCTGCCCTCGACCAGGAACTGCTGACATGAGCGGAAACGTCAACGCCACTCCCCCCACGGCCCAACGACGGGTCGTCATCATTGCGGCCAACCCCACCGTGTCGACCCACACGGGCTGGCCCATCGGCTTCTGGTGGGCCGAACTCACCCACCCCTACCATGTCTTCGAACAAGCCGGCTACGCGATCGAGATCCGCAGTCCAGCCGGGGGTCGCCTCGAAGCCGACGGCTACAGCGATCCCGAGCACGAAAGCGGATACTCGGCGAACGACTTCGTCAGCCTCGGCTTCAAGAAGTCCCCGACCCACGCGGCGCTGCTGACCAACACCCGATCCATCGCAGACGTCGATCCGGCGAACTACGACGCGGTGTTTCTCGTGGGTGGCCAATCGCCGATGTACACGTTCACCGAGCATGAGCCGTTGCACCGGCTCGTCGCCTCGTTTTACGAGGCGGGCAAAATCGTCGCGGTCGTCTGCCATGCCACCTGCGTGCTGCTCCGAACTCGGCTGCACGGCGGTGACCTCTTGGTCAAAGGGAAAACCTGGACGGGTTTTGCCAATACCGAAGAAAAGCTCGCCGATGCCAGTGTCGGTCGACGTCTTCAGCCGTTTTGGATCGAAGACGAGGCGCGAAAAATCGCCGACACCAACTTCATCGTGGGTCCCACCTTTCGCGAGTTTGCGTTTCGCGATGGACAACTCATCACTGGTCAGCAACAGTTCTCGGGCGCGGCTGCGGCCCGCTTGGTGGTGGAGGCACTCGGACGATGAACGAACTTCGCATCGCGATCATCGGAGCGGGCAATGTCGGATCCGCGCTCGGTCGTCGACTGTTGGACGTGGGGTACCCCGTAACGTTCGGGGTCGTCGACGAAACCTCGGCCCGAAAAGCACGCGACGGGGTCGATGCTCGTGCGTCGGTTCGGCTCACCCACGAGGCCGTTGCCGATGCCGACGTGATCTTCTTGGCGGTTCCGGGTAATGCGGCGGCCGAAGTCGCGGCCACTCTCCGCGCCGTGCATGACAAGACCCTGGTCGATTGCACCAACCCCGTGCGCTGGGACGGCGGGCCCGTCTGGGCTCCGCCCGCGGAGGGGTCGAACGCCGAGGCGATTCAACAACGAGCGCCTGGACTGCGGGTCGTGAAGGGCTTCAATACGTTTGGGGCCGAGTCGCACGCCGATCCCACCGTCGGCTCCGAGCCGGTCGACGTTTTGCTCGCGGCGAGCGACAAGAGTGCAATGACCATCGTTGCGGACGTAGCCCGCCGAGCCGGGTATCGACCGATCGATGCAGGTCCGCTTCGCAACGCGCGGCTACTCGAGAACATGGCCGCGCTGTGGATCCATCTCGCACTGGTCGAGAAGCACGGCCGCAACATCGCCTTCCAGTTGCACCGACGACCCGACCCGACCACGTGATCTCCATCGCGGACTCGCGACCGCGGGTGTGGGCCTTCCGAGCGGTAACCCGAAAATATCGGGGGTGAATCGGAGCGATGCTGTGGCGTGAGTCGCTCAGGATCGCGATCATGCGGCCATGACTCAACGCGTGAGCATCATGGGAGGGCCGCACGGCGAATGGGCAGTGACCTCGCAACGCGTCTGCCGCGGTGAAGGGCTTGCCAGAATCGACCGTATCGCCCGTCGCGAAGGCGATACGTTCGAAGTGGATCCGCGGGCCGCTTGGACACTCCGCGGCGTGCGAAGTCATGAACGATATCTGGAGCGAGACGAGCGCGAACGCCTCGTGACCGTGCAAGCGAATCTCGGTCGCCCCGAATGCCGCTGCGCTGCCCTCATCCCCATCCGCAAGAGCGATGCGTGGTGGGCGTTGGCCCAAGACGAACGGCGGGAGATCTTCGAGGCTCGCTCGACCCACATCGCGATCGGCTACGAATACCTGCCACCCGTGGCTCGCCGGCTGTACCACGGTCGCGATCTGGGCGAGCCGTTCGACTTCCTCACGTGGTTCGAATTCGAAGAGTCGGCCGCCACTCGCTTCGAAGAGTTGGTCGGCCGACTCCGTGAAACCCCCGAATGGGAGTTCGTCGAGCGCGAGATCGATTTCCGGTTACGGTGGATCGAAGCGCCCTACCATCGATAGCTACTCCGCCAAGCAGTCGGCTTCCGTTTCGATCGACGAGTAGCGAACGTAGTCCCACGCCGCGCGAAGGTCGGGCTCGATCGTGAGGTCGGGCCGCACACCATTGACGTTGAACGCGGTCGCGCACATCCCCACTTGCAGGAGATCGGGGAAGTCGGGTCGGTCGAAGACGTGCCGCTCGGTGAACTCGAGTTCGCCCGCGAGACGGCGTGCAAGGATCACGGTCGTGCCGATGCGGCAGATTCGGAGGCGACCGCTATTGGGCCCTTCTTGGAGGATCAGGTCGGAGTCGGATTGGACGGTCGTCTTGCCCTCGGTGCCGACGAACACTTGCTGACGTCCCACGTCGTACATCACCCAGTTCTCGTTGTTGGGCAGGGTCGAGGACGCGGGATCGCGGACGAGGATGCCCGCCGAGCTGAACGGGAGCGAAGGGGGTTGCGAGAAGTCATCGAGCGAGGTGGCTTCGACCTGAACCTCGACCATGAAGTCCCCGGCGACTTGCTTGTAGAAGAACGGGCCGTCTTGGTCGCGGAACCAACCCGAAGGCGTTGGGAACAAGGTCAGGTGATCCTGGGTGCTGGCGTCGATGTCGACGGTGGAAAACTCGGCCGGGGTTCCCTCTTCTTCGTCGTTGCGGAACCAACACGACAACGTCGACGCGTCATCGAATTCGTCGTTGAGCTCACCGATGTCGCCATCACCATCGAAGATCGAGACGCAGTCTTCCCCCGGACCCTTGCCGTCATCGTCGCCGCCGGCTTCGTCATCCTTGCCGCCGTCCTCGTCGTCGTCGTCGCCGGCGTCGCAGTACGCGTCATCGTCGTCATAGCCGTCGCCATGGCCGTGATGACCATCATCGTCATCGCGGCGGTCGTCATCGTCGTGATGGTCGACGTGGCCGTGACCGTGGCCATGTGATTTGTCGTCGTCATCGTCATCGTCATCGTCATCGTGCCCGTAGCCATGACCCGACGAATCGTCATCGTCGTCGCCGTGGCCAAAGCCATGGCCGAACCCGCGGGATGCCCTCGACGAATCGAAGTCATGTCCCCAACCGTGGTCGCATCCGCCCGTGGTGGCGAGCAGAATCAAGCCCAACGACGCTGTCAAGAGCTTACCTTGATACGCAACCGCACTCATCGTTTGCCACACCAACCCTTCGCAGCCGCAATATGCACGAATGCGAAGCCAGTGGCGAGCGAGATTCGAACCCGAGCTGCGCGCCCGAGTCGAGGTCAAGTGCACACATGCTTCGTGGGGACACGACTTCACCTCATCCAATTGCTCATCACCTCTCGAACACTCGTCGATTGAGCCCGTGTGGCAAGTACAGCGGTGATTTCGAGTGGGTGTAGAGCGAATGATTTCGAACATGGACTCGGCTCGAATCGACGCTCGAATCGGAGGATCGAATCGAGACATCGCCCTCCGCAGGACGTCGAACCGCCGAGCGGCGTCGCCATCGTCACTGGCAGTAGCGAGCACCGACACGATGGCGGACGAGACCCGACTCGGCGGGCGATTTCATCCGCGCCGCACGAGAAGGGGCCTCCTCCTGTCAGGGCGGACGCATACCGTTGCCACGCCGCACACCCGTGAACGGAGTCCAGTGCGCGCGATCGCGGGCACGGAGTAGACTTCCACGCGAGCCCCACGACCGATGAAACTCGCCGCAAAGCCAACCGAAAGCCGGGAGAAACGGGAGGAACGCGCGCGGGAGTTGATCGGACGCGTGCTCGGCGAACGCTATCGACTCGATTCCGTCATTGGAATCGGAATGATGGGAGCCGTCTTCGGTGCTCGCCATTTGGGTTTGGCACGTGACGTTGCCATCAAACTTCTGCACCGCGAATTGCTGACCGACCCGGACATGGTGGAGCGGTTCAAGGTCGAGGCGAGCGCGATCTCGCGACTCGATCATCCAAACTGCGTGCGCGTGCTCGACTTTGGCGAGGAAGCGACCCTTGGCTTCTTCATCGTGATGGAACGGCTGGTCGGCCGGGAGCTCTCTCGCGTGATCGACGGGCCCATGCCGGTCGAGCGGGCTTTGACCTTGGTCGATCACGTGCTCGATGGCTTGCAGCATGCCCACGACCAGGGGGTCATCCATCGCGACATCAAGCCCGAAAACATCTTCGTCGTGAACGAAGGAGAGCACACCGAAAGCGTGAAGATCCTCGACTTCGGCATCGCGAAGGTCCAAGCGGGGGCCGGCTCCGAGATGCTGACCCAACGCGGGATCATCTTCGGGACACCGAGCTACATGAGCCCCGAACAGGCCTCGGGCAAGGCGCTCGATCACCGCTCCGATCTCTACTCGGTGGGGGTGCTGCTCTACGATCTGCTCGCCGGACGGGCACCGTTCGACGAACCGGATCCGATTCGGGTCCTCCGCAAACACCTCACCCAAACGCCGCCGCCACTGCCGGATCACATCCCACACGGGGTGAAGGCGACGATCTTCAAGCTGCTCGCCAAAGACCCGGTCGATCGGCCGGCTTCCGCCGCGGACGCGCGTGTGGACCTCCAACAAGCGCAAGAGGTCGACGCTTCGGCAGCCACCGTGCATCGCACCCGTCGGGTCACCGTCCGTGTGCCCGCGATCCAGGAGCTGCCGTGGCGGTCCATGGCCGTGCTGGGAGCGGTGGGGTTTCTGTTCGTCGTCGCAATCGTACTCGCTCGCACGCGCGCCGATCCCAACCGCTCGACCGCATCCGCGCAGACGCCCACCCTGACGAACCGGGGGGCTCTGACGGCACCTGAGCGGGCCGAGCCTTCGCCTGGTCTCATCCTCCCGACGGAGCGCGCCCCGGGTGAACTCTCCGTCAGCCTCGCGTCCGTCGACGCGCTCATCGAGGCCAAGAAGTACGAAGCCGCGCGAATCAGCCTAGGCCCCTTGCTCACGGCATATCCGCAAGATCCCTCTCTCCACTTCCGCATGGGAACCGTGCTGAGCCGGCTTCCGGGTCGAGGTGATCTGAGCGCTGCGCTTGCGAGCTACTCGAACGCCCTCGCCTTCGATCCGTCACTGCGCGACAACCCCACGTTCATGGCCGAACTCGAGCCGTTGCTCGACGACGAGTTCTTGCGGCCGGAAGCGGTCGAGCTCGCGCTCCAGCGTCTACAGGAGCATGGGCTCGACCGGCTTGCCAGCTGGCTCAATCTGCAGAAGGACCCGCTGCCTTATTCCACCCGGCATCGGATCATCGAGCATTTGACCGCCGCGAACCGAGGGCGTGCCATCAATCGACCGCTCCAGATTGCGTTGGATCTCTGGCAAGCGAGCGATACCGAAGATCCGTGCACCGCTTTCGATACCGCCCTGGTCGCGGCGGAGAGCGAAGCCGATACGTTCCTGCTCGGCACGCTCGAGCGGGTTCCCGTGCCGATACTGCCGGGCAGCCATCCACCCGAAGAGTGTCCGGGTCGACGAGTGAACCTCGATCGCGTTCGAGCGCTCTACGACGAGATGTTCCTGGGCATCGAGCCGGTCGTTCCGAGCGCCTATCGGCGTGGCCGTCGATAGACGGCGTCGGGAAGCCCGAGCGGCGCGTGAGCCCGAACCGGGGACACGTCACGGCGATTCGTACCTCGAGGTTGGGCGCCGAAGCGAGCGAGCACCTTTACGGCGAGCGCGAGCTCGGCAACGATCCCGCGCGGCATGAGACACCTCACCCTCGACGATCTCGCTGCAGCACTGCCCGACTTCCTCGACGGTCGGGGGTTGGTGTTGGAATCGAACCTGGCGTTTCAGCTGTTCTCGCCCGGTCTCATCGAGGTGCGCCGCGAGTTGGATCATTTGCGATCGTCCTCGACCGGTTCGATCGTGCTCGGTGAAAAGTTGGCGCAAGCCGATGCGATCCACGATGGCTTCGCCGGGGCGCTCCATCTTTTTGCCAAGGCCTTTCAACGCCTGCCCGATCTTCCCGAACTCGATCGCGATGCGATCACCCGTTTGCTCCGCGACATTCTCCCCGAACCCGCCGACGAAGGGGCCACCTACGAAGCCGAGGTTGCGAAAGCGGCTGAACGCGAAAACGCATTGACCGAGGAGCATGGCAAAGAGCTCGCGCGTTTCGTCATCGCTCCCGGACGAACCTTGCACGATGTCTACAATGCCTATTTGGCGGCCGGGAAAGAGATCGAAAACCTCCTCCGCCAGCGCGCCGAGGCCAATCGTCGGCGGCCGTTCGGTCGCCATGCCGCAGGCATCCTCCGCAATCGTGCGCTCTCGTTGATGGGCCAACTCCGCGATGCGCTGGCCACCGAATTGCGTCACCGCCCCGAACGCCTCGAGCTCCTCGATTCCACGAGTTTTGCCTACATCGATTTGCTCGAACGGCACCGCCAGCTGCATGGGCCCACGGGAGCTCCGCTCGAACCTCCGCCCTGATTCGAGCTCGACCCACGGGCTGCGCGACACCTCGTCGGTGTCGCTGAAGCGTCTGCCGTCAACGCTTGCGCACTTGCGAACCAATCGTGGACCTAAACTGGGCGATCCGGAGCGGAAGCGCACGTCATGACGAGCCGCAAACTTGCCCGGCCTTGCTGGCTCGCGATGAAACGATCCACTCTCGGGCATGAGCAGGCGCGGTCAGTGGGGACGAACTCTAGTCGGGCTCGCAGCAATCGGTTGGGTCGGTCCTGCATTGGGCCATGCCCATGCACCGGCCGTCATGAAAGCCAAGCCCGCTCCCGTGGTGACGGCCAAGCCCTCGGCCACGGCAAAAACCCCACCGGCACGGACCGTACGAGCGAAGCTCTCGATGGCCGAAGCGGCGGTCCATGCCGATGAATCGCTCGAACCCGTGCGCGAGCGCATGGTCCAAGCCCGCAAACGCCTGGCCGCCCACCCCGAATCCGCCGACGCATTGCGAGCCCTCGAGCAGGAGACCAAAGAGCTCGAGGCCGGTGCACGCAGACTCATGACCGGGGAGGTCTGCGAGGGATCGCAGGCCACCGAACGCAGCACGCAACGCCTCAAGACCTCGCTGCAAGCCGCGCATCGTGTGCTGCCCAAGCGCCTGGTGGAAACCCGAGCGATCGCCCGCGACAAATACGGTGACGTCGACGAACGCGACCTCCAGGCCGCCGCGCATGCACACCGCCAAGCCCTGGCGTCACGCGTCCAAGACGCAGCCGATGCCCCCAAGGCCGCATTCGCCAACATCTGCTCGGCCGTCGATAAAAAGGTCGAGATCTCGGGCCTCGTCACGGCCGTCGATGCTCTCGATCGCAAGGTCACCTTCGAGGACGGAACCGAAGTCTTCCTGGCTCACAAGGCCTACAGCGGTCCGCTCGTCGATGGCGTCCGGACCACGATGAAGGCCACCCGCTTCACCGACGGAAGCCTATTGGCAGCAGAGGTCGTCCCGAGCATCGCCCAGCAGGTCGCCGTGCTCGGCTGTCACGACCTGCGCGTGGCTCCGCGGCAACCGTTTCCGGGCAGCAACGCGCTCGATCCCAGCACAGTGTTGCACCACCCCGACGGCTACAAGTCCAACAGCAAGATCTGGCTCGAGGCCGGCATGCGTGTGGGATTGGAGAAAACCTGTACACCGCCCCGCGCCTCCGAAGCGGGCGGGCGCGTCCGCTATGTCGGGCAACTCGATCTCGCTTACAAAATCGAAGGCGGCGGTTTCACGACGGACACCCTCGCGACCAGCATGGGCGAATCGAGTGCCCCCATTCCGCTCCCCGCCGCGATCGACCCCAATACCGACGCCACCCTCACGCTCAACGAATACAAGACCAAGTGCCGGGACAAGCTGGTCGGCGTCCCCCCCCACCAACACATGACTCACGACTGTTCGGAGCTCGAACACGCCGGCACCAAGACGTACGTACTGCGCGTTCGCCCGCAGGCCTCATACGCCACCGCCACCTACGACACCACCGTGTTCGCCCTCGAAGACCAGTACTCGACCACTCAGTTCGCGTCGGCCAGGGTGACGAACATGAGTTACGTCAGTCCCGTCACCTCGGCCACCAACCCCGTCTTCGAGGCCGAGGGATACGCGGTGACCGGCAACAACTCGAGCCGCCCCAACATCGTCGCCATCTCCAGCAACGAGGCCTTCGCCGTCTACCACGACGACGCCTTCCACACTCCGAACTCGGACCCCGCCGCGACCGGAGTCGATCATGGTGCTGGCCTGCGTTGGCCCCGACTCAAGGGCACTCGATCGGGCAAGCCGTTCTGGTACACGGTGGCCCTGCCCACCCTCGTCCGCGACGTCGTGACCTTCTGCGGCAATCAGCCCAATAGCTTCTATCGCTTGCCCTGGACGAACGGTTCCATCGCCGACATCACCCAAGGCAACAACGGCAGCTTCACCCACAAGACCGGAAGCTGGAACGCCTTCGCGTTCGACCTCGTGATGCCCAATCAAGCCCCAATCTACGCCCCCCGGGGTGGCATCGTCAGCGAGGTCGTCGAATCGAACTCGCTCAACGACGATCCCAACGACCCCGACGATTCCGGTGACCCCAACTTCCTCCAGATCGATCACGAGGACGGAACCAGTAGTTACTTCCTCCACATGAAACACAATGGCGTGCTCGTTTCCGTCGATCAGCGAGTGAGACGAGGCGATCACGTCGCGACCGTGGGGAATACGGGGTATTCGACCGGGGCTCACTTGCATTATCAAGTGGGGTCGGACTCGGCGAGTATTCAGATTCGGTTCGAAGCGCGGAACGCGAATGGGTTGGTGACGTGTACGACGCCTCAGCAGGGGGCGTCGTTGATTTCGACCAACGAGGAGCCTTGATGCAGCAAGCCCTCTGGTTCGGATTCGGAAGCCCCCGATCGCGCCATGAGTCCGCCTACGGCACCCGCTCAGGCCTTCTTCGCTTCGCCGGGTTGGGGTGGACCTTCGGACGGCCAGTGTTTGTCGAAGCCGATGTAGATCCGGGCGTTGCTGTTTTGCGCGAGGTCGCGAAGGGCTTGGAGCTCTTCGAGGCGCAAGAGTGCCGGGTTGGCGGATAGGACGGCTCCGGCTCGATCGCGCTCGCGATAGATCTCGGCCTCGGTCGCGGCTCGCAAACGAGCCGCTTCGGCCTCGCTTTGGCCACGGAGGCGCTGAGCGTGGGCATCGGCTTCGGCGGTGTTCTTGAGCACCTCGGCACGAGCGTCGGCCGCGATGCGGTCGACCTCGGCGCGGGTCCGGGCTTCGACGAGCTGGGCTTCGCTGTTGCGCTGGGCCGCGAGCACGCGATTCATGATCTCTTGCAGGTTGCCCGGAAAGACGAGGTCCTTGACGTCGGCGCGCCCGATGGCGACGCCGTAGCCGGCCGCGGCTTCCTTGACGTCGGCGAGGATCTCTTCGCTGAGGCGATTGCGGTTGGTCAGAATCTCTTCGAGGGTCATGGACGCGAGCGCACGCCTGGCCGCGAGTTGGACGTCGCTGTAGAGCCGCTCCTCGTAGTCCGTGACGACGTGCAAGGCGGCCGTGGGATCCGTGACCCGAAACTGGACCAGGATGCTGACTCGGATCGCGACCTTGTCGGCGGTCAGGATCTCTTGTCCCTTGATCGTGAGCTCGCGTTCACGCACATCGACGAGCACGATCTCGACGCGCGGACGTCGACCGAACCACTTGCGCTCGCGTGGGATCTTGTAGCGACCGGCTTCGAGGATCCGGGTGAGCTTGCCGTCCTCGTACCAAAGGCCCCGATGGGTATCCTTGATGATCACTTCACGCATGAGGAGTAGCGGTCTCGCAGCAATGCCGAAGTGGAGTACGAGCTTCCAGATTTGGCAGATCTGAGCGGCTCAAACCAGTGGATGGCCGCAGGAACCATGTGTCGGCTCGCCCCAGACATCGCCGAGACCACGACGACCATACCACGCGATCATCGGCCCACGCACGAAGCCCTCGCCGACATGCGCCGAAGGCCCCTTGAAGGCTACAGCTCGAGGTCGAGGCGGTCGGCGACGACCTCGATGAACGCTTCCTCTTCAGGCGACAGATGGCCGTCGACCAAGCCGAGTTCGCGGAGGTCTTCGAGCACGCGACGCAACTGCGCGACATCGAGCGCGCCCTTGAGCTGCGACGCGGCCATCGATGCCCGATCCAGCCGTTCGGGGATGCTCGTGGTCGCCTTGTACTGCCCCACACACCTCGTGATCAGGTGGCCCAGGGCCTCGTAGTTCGACCCTGGTGACCAACGCTGGAGTTGTTTGGCGAGCATCCGCATCTCGTCGCCGTGCAACGCCCCGTCGGTGGCGTGACCGAAGGTCAAGTACAGCAGGGTAAGTGCTTCGAGAGCTTCTGGCGTGAGTTCAGGCATCGGCAAGGACCATACAACAGCATCACATGGAGTTGGGGTGCCCGAGAGCCCATCACGAGGCTCGTCACGCCGGTTTTGTCGCGGCCTCGAACTGCTTCAAGAACGTTCCCGCGGGCTCGTCTCCGAAACAGATTCCGATGTCCCGCCCGGTTTGAACCGTGTCCGAAGTGGGTTCGACGCCTCGGGTCCCGCCGACGACGTCCTCGAGCGGGACGAGGCGGATCTCGCCGCCAACCTGGGCCACGAGACCGCTCGCTTTTCCATCGGCCAGGAATCGAACCGCCGCACACCCGAGCCGTTGCGCGAGCAATCGATCGAAGCTCACGGGGGATCCCCCTCGCTGCAGGTGGCCGAGGACGACCGTTCGCGTTTCGCAACCGGTCTGGGCCTCGATTCGTCGCCCGAGGCGTTCCCCGACGCCACCGAGGACGGCATGCTCTTTATAGGCATCTTTGCCCATCTTGTAGATCGCCTCGCCACCCTCTTCTTGCGCGCCTTCGGAAACGACCACGATCGCGAAGTTGCGCTTGGCGAGATAGCGTGCCCGAACCTTTTCGCAGACGCGTTCGAACGAGAACGGGATCTCCGGCAGCAGGATCACGTCGGCTCCTCCGGCGATCCCTGCGTGGAGGGCGATCCAGCCAGCGTGACGTCCCATGACTTCGACCACCATCACGCGCTCATGAGCCTGCGCCGTCGAATGCAGACGGTCGAGCGCTTCGGTCGTAGTTTCCACGGCCGTCGCAAACCCGAACGTGACGTTCGTGCCTTTCAGGTCGTTGTCGATCGTCTTCGGGACGCCAACGACTTGGGGCAGACCTCGCTCGATCATCTTGCGCGCGAGCGTCATCGAACCATCGCCCCCGAGTGCGACCAAGGCATCGAGGCCGAGCGATCGAAATCGTTCGATGATCTTCGGCGAAATGTCGCCTGGAACCATCTTACCGTTCTCTTCGACGGGATAGTGGAACGGGTCACCACGATTGGTCGTACCGAGGATCGTGCCACCCAAGTGCCCGATCCCTCGCACCGCTTCGCGGTCGAGCGTGATGAGGCCGCCGGGTTCCTGGTCGAGCAATCCTTCGTATCCCCGTCGGATCCCCAAGACTTCCCAGCCGCGATTCAACGCGCTGAGCGCAACGGCCCGAATCACCGCGTTGAGTCCAGGAGCGTCTCCTCCACCCGTATTGATTGCGATCCGCCGACCCATGAATGCCCTCGCTTCGCCTCGCACGAGAATACGTCAGCACGGGCTCGAAACGCGGGGCGACGGCGCCCGCACACAAATGCAGGTTGCCCACGGCGAAGGCAACGGACCGGTAGCTTCTTGGCAACGCGAGTCTCTCGAACCGGACGTTCGTGCCGTGACAGGTGCGGGCTACGGCACGAAAAAACCTCCGCAGTAGTGCTCCCGGGCGAAGCACGAGATCATGCCGGCGCGATGGTCAACGCCCGCTATGCGTTCGCGGTGGTTCAGCCCGGATTCGAGGCTCCGGCGAAGATCGACATCGCACGTCGGCGTGGCGACTGGCGGCTTGCGTACTCCCGCCCCGGCTTGCTCACGTACCGAGCCGAGATGGTCCCCGACCCCGCGCCGACCTGTTTTGCGCGCGTTTGGGGGGAAGGGTGCGGGCGCGTCACCGCGGCCGAGGGGGTGGTGGGGCACCTCGTTGCGCAGAACCCCGACCGAATCCATGTCTTCACTCCGGACGTCACCCGGGCGGATGCGACCGAGCTCGTACTCGCTTGGGAACGCGCCATCGCGGCGGAACTCGAACGCTCCAGTGCGCGTCCCATCGCCATGGGGGGTGAAGCCTGCGTGGGCGAGCGAGTGATCGACGTGGTGCTGGATACGTCCGACGCCGCGTTCGTGGGGGTCCACATCCACGGAGCAGGACGATCGAGGGAACCGGGGGGATGGATCACCGTACCCGATCTGCCGAATGCTCCCTCACGCGCTTGGCTCAAGCTCGAGCAGGCTGTCCGCTGGGCAGAACTCCCGATCGAGGCCAACGATACCGTACTCGACATCGGAGCCGCCCCCGGTGGGGCGATGGCCGCGTTGTTGCGCCGCGGCGTCCATGTATGGGCAGTCGATCCGGGAGCGCTCGACCCGAACATCGACGGCTTTCGCCAACACGAGCACGTGACCTGGAAACACCTCGAGTGCCCGCTTTCCGCCGTACGCTGGGAAGATCTGACCGCGGACTTCGATTGGCTGTTGTGCGACATCCACCTTGCACCTCAGGCGGCCCTCCATCAGCTCGCGCGAATCGTGCCCCCGTTGCGACGGACGCTGCGGGGCGCGATCATCACGCTCAAACTCAATGAATGGGCGTTCGTCGCCGCATTGCCCCAATTCGAGGAGCGCATTCGGGCCATGGGATTTGCCGAGGTGGCCTTCACCCATTTGCCCGAGAATCGCAAGGAAGTCTGTGCCGTGGCCCGTATGCCGCGGAGTCCATCGTCACACGTCGCGAACACATGATGGATTGGTCACACCCGATGAATCGGCAATCCGAGCCCATGCGATCAATCGGCGTTCCCTTCCGTTCTGTCGTACCACCTCCATGCCGGTAGCTCGGCGTGCGGAGGGGCGCACCTGGGCTTCGCGACCTTGACAATACGTCCGATCTCGAGGCAACTGGATGTGTGATTGGTCGTACGTTCTCGATCCCTGCTGAACCTTACACATTCGACTGGCAGCCATCGAGCTGTGCATTGCTCATCATCGATATGCAGCGGGACTTTCTCGAACCGGGCGGGTTCGGGGCCATGCTGGGCAACGATGTGGGAGAGCTGCGACGAACCATTGCACCGAACGTACGGCTCCTCGACGCCTGGCGTGAGGCAGGACTCCTCACGATCCACACGCGAGAAGGACATCGGCCCGATCTCACCGACTTGCCGATCGCCAAAAAAGTTCGCGGGCATACGGCGACCACAATCGGGGACGTCGGCCCGATGGGGCGAATCCTCGTCCGCGGCGAAGCGGGACACGACATCATTCCCGAGCTCTATCCGTTGCCCTCGGAACCGATCATCGACAAACCTGGTAAAGGAGCGTTCTTTGCCACCGATCTTGGGGCGATCCTGACCAATCGCGGCATCCGGCAGCTCGTCGTCACAGGGGTGACGACCGAGGTTTGCGTCAACACGACCGTTCGGGAGGCCAACGATCGCGGCTTCGAGTGCCTAGTTCTCTCCGATTGTGTCGGATCCTATTTCCCCGAGTTCCAAGATTTCGGGCTCAGGATGATCAAAGCCCAGGGTGGGATCTTTGGCTGGGTGGCGCCTTCGTCTGCGCTGCTCGAAACGCTCGCCTCGGCTCGTTCGAGCGGTCGACTCGAACCGAAAAGCACTCGCTGAGGGATCCACGACTCGTCTGGTGTTCGTAGACCACGAGAGTTCGTGGTCTACGAATCTTGCTCAGGCTCGCGCTCAAAGCTCGCCGAGCTTCGCGTCCATGCTCGGCGCTGCGAGCCAATCGGCGATATCGCTGCCGAGGGCTTTGGCATCGCGCTGCAGGAGCGAGCAGGTGCCCTTATAACCTCCCCAAGCGCCGCCACCCGTGCTCCGCCGTCCGCGAAAGGTGCCGAGCGTGGTCGGGCCATCGGTGAGTGTGCCCGAGACCTCGAGCGTCTTGTTTCCGCTCCAGGCACCCCCGCCGGCTCCAATCACGGTCGCGATCTGGACCTGAAGCACTCGACCCGCTCCCGCGCTCGAACCGAGGCTCGAACCGGGCGCAGCCTCGACGATGTACGCGGCCAATTTCTCCTCGAGTTGGCACTCGGATTTGACATTGTCTGTTGCCCCGGAAGTGTCCGCGTAGGTTGCCGGTAGGATCGTGGTGGCGGGAATCGGCTGCCCACTCGGCACGGCCGTGTCCGCACTATCTTTCTTGCACCCGACGACGCTCGCGATGGCGAACACCCACAGGAGAGCTGCCTTCTGCATGCGCCGACCCTAACACAAGGTCTCTCGGAAGATCAGGACGGCCTGTCTCGAAGATGGGGCGGATCTGAGCGTGTCGCCTCATCGCCGGCCGAGCAGCCGAAGGTACTCGGGGGCCCTCCGAGGCCCGACGACATCGGCGAGCGTGTAGCGATCGAGCTCCTCGACGAACGCCTCCATGGCTTTTCGCAGGGGAGCGATCAGGGCACACCGGGGCACGAGCGCGCAGGTATTGGATTCTCGATCGAAACATTCGACCGCATGAAAATCCGGCTCGGTGCGACGGACGACCTCGCCGATCCGGATCTGGTCGGGTGTCGTCGCGAGTCGCAAGCCACCGGTTCGGCCACGTTTGAGGACGATGAATCCCTCCTTGCCGAGCCGGTGGACGACCTTGGTCAGATGGTGGGTCGAGATCGCGAACGCTTCGCCAATCTCAGCGGTCGATACCGAACGGTCCGGGTTGCACGCCGCGAACATGAGCACGCGCAGTGCATAGTCGGTATGCTTCGTGAGTCGCAATGCGGCGCTATCCGGCAGTCGGTGTCGGCGGAGGTGTCGTGACGAACGCGTCGGCGAAGATCCGGCCGAGTGAACATCCGGCCAGAAACAGCGACCGCCGCAGCCCGTGAACGAACGTCGGCTCACCGCACAAAAACACCGTATGAGACCCGAGCGAGCCCTTGGCCTTGAGTTCACCGAGCACGGTCGCCGGAAGTGGACCCAGGGACCCGCCCGACGGGACTTCGCCCTGCAGTACGGAGGGCCGATAGGTGAATTGAGGGTGAGCCTCCGCAAGTGCGCGTAGAGCCCGATCGAGGTAGAGGCCCTCGAGCGATCGAGCCCCGTGATAGAGGGTGATCGGACCGCGATGATCGCAGTCGAGCGCATGTCGGACGATCCCCCAAAGTGGGGCCAGTCCAGTGCCTACGCCGGCGAGCGTCAAGGGTGCGTCACGGGGCATGGTCTCGTCGTAACAGCATTTCCCATAAGGTCCACGCAATCGGACCCCGGTTCCGAGCGGCGCAGGCTCGTGCAGCCATCCACTCATCTGGCCACGGTCGACCAAGCCCACGTGGAATTCGAGCTCGGTGCTACGCGGTCCGCTCGCGATCGAGTAGCTCCTGGCCAATCCATCCGAGCGGAGCAAGGTGACGAACTGCCCGGGGCTATGGTCGAGCGGCCGTTCGAGCTGCAAGACCAATCCGAGCACGCGCTCGCTGAGCCGCTCGGCTCGAAGGATGACCGCGGGGGTTTCCGCGCGTGCATCCAGGTCGCCCACGACGAGCGGACCGTCGAGTTTGCATTGGCAGGGAAGGAATAGCCCCTGACGACGCTCCGCGGGGCTCAGGTCGACTTGGGCAGACGCAGGCACCGTCCCCTCCAAGGCGACCAAGGTGCAGGAGCGACACACACCGCTGCGGCAGCCATAACTGACCTCCGCTCCCTGCTCGATCAAAGCATCCAACACGGTTTGGCCCGAAGGCACAGACCATAACCGATTGCGATATGTGACCTCGAACACGCGCGTGATCGCCTATTCTGTGCCGATTCACGAGGCGAGCCAACTCTCGCCCGCGTACGTCGACACGTGATTCCAATGGACGTAGGGTGGTGGGAGTTTTCAGCGATTCAAGACATCGCCGCGAACGCTCTGCGCAACCCCGGCGACGGTCCCGATCAACTCATCGCTCACGCCGAGCTCTTTGAGCGTATCCCCCAAGTGCTTGACGACGAGGTCGAAATGGAGATCGCTCGCTCCCTTGGCGACGACCTTGGCATGAGCGGTTCGCAGGTCACGACCGGTATATTGGTTCGGCCCGCCCGTCACCATGGTGAGGAAGGCAGCCTGCTTCTTGATCTGTGCATCCATATCGATGGAATCGAAAAATGGCGCGAGATCGTCATCGGCCAGAACCTTGCGATAGAAGAGTTCGGTGGCGGCTTGAATCGCCGGGGCACCACCCAATTGTTCGTAGACGCTTGCCATGGATCGTGAAATAGCGGGGTCGATGCGTCGCGTCCAACGAAAAGTGGTATCGGGAATGAATCTTTTCTGACGCGGTGGTACGGCACGACCGCCAGCCCTGCAGAAAGGTCGTCGGCGGCATCGCAGCCCGAGGTCGAACACCGTCGGCTGGGACCTCGCTCGCGCATTCGCGCCCGGCCTCGAGGTTGTGGCAGACTGCCCGCGTGAGCCGACTCCAACTGTTCGGTACCCGAACCTCTCCCTACGTGCGACGCGTGAGGATCATCGCCCATGAACTCGGGCTCGACGTCGATCTCGTCGATACGTCGAACGATGCTGGGCAAGCTGCCCTGCGCGCGCTGAACCCCGTTTGGAAGGTTCCCGCGGCGAAGATCGACGGAATCGATCTGTTCGACTCTGCGGTCATCAGCCGGTATTTGTTGCGCAAGCATGGACCGGGACCGCTCGCTCCGTTCGATCCCTCCGACATCGCGGGACAAAACCTGGCGACCGTGGTCGATGGAGCGTTGGACGGTCTCATCAATGTGTTCTATCTCGGACGAGAAGGGATCGGATCCGAGCAGGCACCCTATATGCGCAAGCAGCAAGACCGAGCCGCAAGCGCGTTCGGGTGGCTCGAGGAACGCATCGACCATTTCGCCACCGAGCCGCTCAGCTTGCCCAGCATCGCACTCCTCACGGCGATCGATTGGGTCAACTTCCGACGGCCCTATCCGATCGAACGGCACCACGGGCTCCTCGAATGGAGCGCGTCCGCGGGCTCACGTCCGAGCTTGCACGAAACCGCACCGGGGACCTGAGCTCGCGAAGCCCCGTGCCCGAGCCGTTGGCCATACGAGCGGTTCTGATCGACTGCGGCAGTCGCAGGATTCGAGCGCTACGAACGATCCTGGCCGAGCTCGGCCTCCGCGTCGAGTCCATTCTCTTGGCCAATGCCAATGATTCGCTCGACACGATCCTCCGGGCCGAGGCGATCGTCATCTCGGGGGGGCCTCGCCTGTTCACGCGAGAGCCCCGGCTCATCGACCAGTTTGCGTTTCTCGATCGCGTGACCTCGCCGACCCTCGGGATCTGCCTCGGCCACCAGGCAATCGGACTGCGCCACGGTGCTCGCATTTCGCTGGGCCCCGCACGCCGGGGAATGGAGACCATCCGCATCGGAACTCCACATCCTCTATTCGCAGGTCTTGGAAACACCGCTCAATTCACGACCGACCATTGCGAAGGGATCGATCTACCACCTGGTTTCGCGATGTTGGCAAGCTCCACCGATTACGTGCTCGAGGCCATGGCCCATACGAGTCGGCCGCTGTTCGGTGTTCAGTTCCACCCGGAGACCTCGGACTCTGCGGGTCGGCAACTGCTCGCCAACTTCGTCGCGCGGATTCGCGAGTCGAGCCCCAACCGACAGGTGTGACCGCAGGCTCGCGGGGGTGCAGGCTCTCTCTCGGGTGAACCCCCTCTCTCGGGTGAACCCCCTCTCTCGGGTGAACCTCCTCTCTCGGGGCCGCTAACACTGTCCTCGGGCACGATTCAAACTGATCGGTGCTGTAGCGGGTACGACTCTGCGATGTGGTCGCGATCGCATTAGACCCGACCGGACCCTGACGGCGTTCACAGGCGGCATGTCAGCCAGAGCCCTTCGAACGTTTCCGGTCGCCTTCGCCCTGCTGTTGAGCCTGCCCAGCTGCGCCAAGAACAGCAGCAGTGATGCCTCGAACATCGTTTATAGCGTACCGGACGGCAAGGCCGCGACGCCGAGTCTGGCCTCGAGCCCGGTTCCAGTTGGGGACGACGACACGCTCGAATCCGAGCTCGTTCCCGTTTCCGATCCTGCACCGGAGGAAGAGCGACTCGAGGTCGCAGAACTGGCCCCAGTGGAGCCCAGCGAAACCAACGACATGGTGACCGCGTCACCGCCCAAGGACTCACCGTCGAAAGCCAAGCGTACTACCAGGGCACGCAGACGAGGGGACCATGCCGGACGCGCGCGGATGGCCATGGGAAGGGGCGCGCCTCCGATGGCGATGGCTCATGGAGGACCGCACCCCATGGAGCCACAGGTGGAATTCGATACCGAAGGCTATGATCACATCGAAGAACCGGAGTTCATGGCGGTTGCCGATGATCCGCTATCGACATTTTCGATCGATGTCGACACCGCATCGTATAGCAACATGCGTCGATTCATCGCTCAGGGCCAACTGCCACCCGCCGATGCGGTCCGTATCGAAGAGTTGATCAACTACTTCGATTATGACTATACCCAACCGGTCGGAGTCGAGCCGTTTTCGATGAACTCCGAGGTGAGCACATGTCCGTGGAACGAGGACCACCTCCTCGTCCACATTGGCCTGCAAGGCAAGGAGATCGTCGCCTCACAGGTTCCCACGCGGAACCTCGTGTTTCTGATCGACGTTTCGGGTTCGATGGAATCCCCGGACAAACTGCCGCTGCTGCAGCGGGGCCTGGCGATGTTGGTCGAAACTCTGCGCAAACAGGACCGCGTATCGATGGTCGTGTATGCCGGTGCATCGGGGGTCGTACTCGAGCCGACCTCCGATCAATCGGAGATCCTCGCGGCGCTCGAACGCTTGCGCGCAGGCGGATCGACCAACGGCGGCGCGGGCATCGAACTCGCGTATGCGATCGCCCAACGCACGTTCGTCAAAGGTGGAATCAATCGAGTCGTCCTCGCGACGGACGGAGATTTCAACGTGGGGATCTCGAGCCAGGGCGAACTCGTGCGATTGATCGAAGACAAACGCAAATCTGGTGTGTTTTTGTCGGTGCTTGGATTCGGAACGGGCAATGTCCAAGATGCGACGATGGAGCAGCTCGCCGACAAGGGCAATGGAAACTACGCCTATATCGATTCACTCGCGGAAGCACGCAAAGTGCTCGTCGAAGAGGGCGGGAGCACGTTGGTCACGATCGCCAAAGACGTGAAGATCCAGGTCGAATTCAACCCGCTCGAAGTTTCGGGGTACCGCCTGGTCGGCTATGAGAACCGCAAGCTCGCCCATCGCGACTTCAACGACGACAGCAAGGATGCGGGTGAGATCGGGGCGGGCCACACCGTCACGGCGCTCTACGAGGTCATTCCCGCGGGCGGCAAAGTTGGTGAGGTCGACGCGCTCAAATATCAAGCCGCCAAAACCCCGACGAAGGCGGCAACCTCGGGCGAACTCATGACGGTCAAGGTCCGATACAAACAACCCGATGGCAACGCGAGCAAGCTTTCGAGTTTCACCATTACCCCGAGCGACCGTCCACTCGCAGCGACGTCGAACGACTATCGCTTTTCTGCGGCCGTTGCAGAGTTCGGGATGTTGCTCCGTGACAGCAAACACAAAGGCGACTCGACGTTTGCCGAAGTGGTCGACCTGGCCCAACGAGCCGGCAGTGCCAACGACGAACATCGCCGCGAGTTCCTGACGATCGTCGAGCAGGCCTCGCGCTTGGCTTCGACCCGACAAGGCGGCTGAAGGCCCATTCGCTCCGGCGGAGGCTCGCTTCCGCCGGGATGGGCTCGATGCGGCGCCGATCCCCGAATCCGTCCATTACGTCGGCTCGAGCTTCGAACGAAGCCGAACGTTCTTTCGATCGTCACTTCCAACCACCACGTAGGGGCTGGCCCATGGGTCAGCCCCTTTTTCGCTTGGGTCGATCGGGTTCGAAGGGCGACGACGTCACTGCGTGCCGCGCGAAGGTTGTTCCGCTACTTCGGTTCGATCTCCGGCCGGCGCGCCGGCGGAGATACGGCGAGGCCGTGGCTCGTTTCCGGTGGGGTCGTCCCGAGGATCGGACGCGCCTTGATACGGCTCGACTTCCGCTTGATCTGCAGCTCGCCGGAGGCCGAATGGCTCGACCCTCTCTTCTCTCGCTCTTGCATCCGATCCTCCGAGGCCCATCGTCCGAGATGGGTGTTTTTGTGCGCGGATGGCCCGCAGTCGGGCGGTCGGCTCGCGGCAGTCCAGAGCACGCCCCTGTGCGGGCCGTAAAACGACGAGGTCGAGAAAGGGGCTTTCATATCGGACTCAAAATGGAGCGGGTGCGGGGAACGAATGATCAGCCGGCTGCCCGAGTGCGTAACACTCCCCGTTCGACGGGAAGTTCAAGGGTAAACGTTGCGCCTCGGCCGGGTCCTTCACTTGTACACTGAAGTGCGCCACCCATCGCTTGCGCGGCATTACACGAGTTGTGCAAACCGAAGCCATGTCCATCCGGTTTCGTCGTGAAGCCCGATGTGAAAATCTTCGCCGCGTGCTCCGCCCGAATGCCTACGCCGTTGTCGGTCACGCGAATGAAGAAGCGACCGTCGCCGGACAGCCATGAGGTGAGCTTCAGTTCTCCACGCGCTGAGGCTTCCGAAGCCCCATCGGACCCGGAGGGGCGTGAAGCCCCATCAGACCCGGAGGGGCGTGAAGCCCCATCAGACCCGGAGGGGCGTGAAGCCCCATCGGACCCCGAGGGGCGTGAAGCCCCATCAGACCCCGAGGGGCGTGAAGCCCCATCGGACCCGGAGGGGCGTGAAGCCCCATCAGACCCCGAGGGGCGTGAAGCCTCGATCGACTGCACGGCATTGGACAACAAGTTCACGAGGATCTCGAGAACGCGATGCCGTTCGACCCGGACGACCGACTTGTCCTCGCAATCGACGTGGAGCGCCAACCCTTCCCGCCCTCGCGACGGCGCGAGTAAGGCCAATGCCTGGCGAACGAGCTCAGCCGTCGTGCAGGCCTCGAGGACGGCCGCAGAACTCGCGTAGTCCTGCTGTTTGCTTACCACGACTTCCATGTGCGCGACGCGATCGCGGAGGCACTGCGTTTCGACCAGCATGTCGTCCCGTACGCGATGGAGGTCTGCGGTCACGAGCGCCATGAATGGCACGAGTTTTTGCCCGCGCGGATCACTGGCGAGAAACTCGGAAAGTGTGTCTTCGTGGGCATTCAAGAGATCGACCACGCGCTGGAGTTGGGGCAGACGGAGGGTGTCGAGCCCCTGGTGAAGCAGCTCGACCGAAACCTTCACGCTATTGAGGATGTTCCCCACATTGTGCAGTACGCCGGTCGCGACCTCGGCCATTCCCGCCGCGCGCGACATTGCGATGAGCCGACTTTGAGCCGCCTGCAAGGCTTGCGTGCGTTCTGCAACGAGTTCTTCGAGGTGGTCGCGGTATCGCGCGAGCTCGGCCTCGGCGCGCGTGCGCTCGCCGACCTCGAGCCGTAGATCGGCATTCGTTTTTGCGATCTCCGCAGATTGACGTTTTTGCTCCTCGAACAGGATCGCGTTCTCGATCGAGGTCGAGATCTGCGAAGTCAGGATCTCCAGGGCTCGGAGCCTCGCCGAAGTGAACATCCCCGGTGCGAGATTGTTCTCGGCGTAGAGCACCCCTTTGAGCGTACCCTTGTGGCGAATCGGCATACACAACACCGATTTCGTGTGACGGCTTTGAATGCACGGATCGATACCGAACCGAACGTGCGTGGTGGCATCGTCGAGCACCATGTGCTCACCGGTTCGCGTCACGTAGTTCACGATGCCCGCGCAGAGGTCCGGGGCATCTTGCAGAGGCACGTTTTGCAGGACCTGAACCCGCCCATCGACCGCTCGCGCGGCCTGAACCACCCATCCCGTCTCCTGCTTGAGCAGCAGCGAGGCACACTGGGCCCCCGCACCTTCGGTCACGATGTTCATCAATCGGGTCAGCAATCGGCCGAGATCGATCTCGCCCGCGATCGCGTGACCCGCTTTGACGACGTTGCTCAGGTCGAGCGTTTCGCCGTTCTGCGTCAGGGTCAGAAGCATCGGATCGCCGCTCCACGTCGTAGGCTCGGGCATCACGAGCTTGCGGTGAACTCGACGAAGCTGACGCTGCTTTGCGGTCGCTCCCCACTCACCAAATGCTCGATCGGCCCGACGCAGGTGAACGCCGGCGAACTCGGGTTGGTTGCGCGCCAACCAGAACCGTCCAGCCAAGACGGAACCGATCGCCACCATGTTGGAGAATCCGGCTTCCACCGCCCAGGTGATCGATTGATCGTAGAGCGCCATGGCATCTGCAAAGGCCCCGGTGAGCCGCGCTCGTTCGGCCTCGACCAAGAGATACTTGTGACCGAAGTTCTCCGGGCTGCTCTCGGCCCACAGGCTCATCTGCTCTTGATTGGCGGCAAGGATCGATTCGAACTCCGCGCGAGTTTCCTCGTCGACGCTTTTCAGCAACGCGGTGAGCGTGAGCGAGTAGTAAAGGTTGTGCTCCGCGACCGCCAGTTTGCCCACGCTCGCCGAGATCCCGGCTGCTGCCCGGCGGGCGAACTCGAGTGCACCGGCAAAATCATCGGACCAGAAGCGGTGGATCAAGCGAATGATGTCGTATTGATTCGCCAGGGTGTGATTCCCCGTGGCGGTGACCGCCTCCGCATGTGCGGCTTCGTCGAACGATTCATCGTTCAGCCGTTGGCCTTCGCGAAGTTCGCCTTGCAGCATCTTCACGAGCTGGAGCACGGGTCGGAGGTGCAGGAGGCTCGAAACCTCGCCTAGACGATCGAGCAAGACCTGGTAGCGTTCCAACTCCTCGCGCAAATCTGCGAGATGAGCGCTGCCGAACAGAAGATGCGAAATGGCGAATCGTGCACTCGACCCAACGTGCGTGTGATCGCCGGATTCGAGCCCGAGCACGATCGCTTTGCGGAGTAGCTGCACGCTTTCATCGACGTGACTGCACCATCCCGCGGCAAACGCCCCGTGGGTGAAATACGTCGCCGACATGACGGAACTTCCGTCGAGTCGATGCGCCAAATCCACGCCGAGCTTGCCGAACCGATAAGCGTCGCGATAGTTCCCGAGCACGCCGCCCAGGATCACCGCGAATGACCCGTAGCCTTTCGCCGAGGCCAGATGGTTCCCATATTCGAAGGAAAGCGTGACCATTTTGCAGCAGATCAATGCGAAGAGTTCGGCATTGCTCTGATACGCGGGGGGAATGCAGCACATCAGCAATTGCATCAACGCGGTCTTGTCGGGATCGCGCATGATCGGCAGGTCGAGGAAGTTCTCGATCGATTCTTTCGACGTCTTGGCGAGGATGATCGCGATCTCGCGGCCGAGATCTTCCCGCACGTCCTCGACGTTCCGTGGAACCTCGAAGCCGAGCAAACCTGCCGCGGCGAGGCCGCAACGCAAGGATTCTTCGACTTGGCCCATGGACACGTAGACTCTGGTCTTGGACGTGAGCGCCTTCGCTTCGTCGATGTTGTCGCGCGCTCGCGCGGCTGCGACATCGAATACATCGAGCGCCGATAGCGTGTCCAAATTGAGATAGAGACTCTCTCCGAGTCGCAAGTGAGCTTCGAACGTTCGCTCGTAGGCGAACGTCCACCCATCTCCGCCGAGCAATGCGACCGCGACCTGAAAGCTGGACGTCGCGAGTTGATACGCCGTGCTGCGCAGCGACTTGAGCCCGGCACGGACATTGAGATCCACGAGCCGCGTCCGCTCGCCCTGGCTTTCGATGAGCGCGCGCCCATCGTTGAGATGCCTGACGATCTCGAACAGCTGACGATCCTCCGGCTCGGGATCGGCTTCGAGCAGCCAGCGCCCAATGCCAAGATGGACCCTACTCTGCTCGACGGCGGGAATCCGCGCGTAGGCTGCGTCCCGGACCCGATCGTGCAGAAAGGCATGCGTCGGACGGAACCGCTCCACTTGGTTTTCCCGCGAATGGATCGCCTTCGGCGATAGGGCTTCGATGAGCTCTTCACGGACCGCAGGTGCCAGGATCTCGGCGACCTCCGAGACGGGTCGATGGACGATCGCACACAAGGCCGGCAGCGAAAACTGCGTACCGATTGCTGCCGCTTTCGATAGCGCGTCGCGGGTCTCGTGCGGCAGTTTCTCGAGCCTCGCGCGCAAGAGGTCGACGACGTTTTCGGTCGCCGAGGCCTGCATGATCTCGCACGCCGACCAGACGAATCGCTGCACGTCGGCATCGAATGCGATGAGTCCGCTCTCGTAGAGATCGTGCAAGAACTGGCGCACGAAAAACGGGCTACCGCCCGTTTTCCGCCAGGTGATGGCGGCCAAGGCTCGAACCTCGATGGGGTCTTCGTGCACGGCCTCGGCGATGAGCGCTGCGGTTTGTGTCTCGTCGAGCGGGCCGAGCTCCAACCGCTCGAACGCAATACCGCGACGCTCCTGTTCGCGTACAGCCAAGGCGAACGGATGCTCTTCGGTGATCTCGTTGCCGCGAAACGTCTGAATGAACAAGAGCGATTCAGTATCCGCGACCGACAGGATCTGAGTGATGAGGTTCAGGCTGGCACTGTCGGCCCATTGCGTGTCGTCGAAGACGAGCACGAGCGGGTGCTGACGCTTGCAAAAGAGCTGGAAGAAGCTCGTGAACACGAGCTGGAACCGGTGCTGCGCCTCGACGCCGAACAGCTCGGAAACCGGCGCCTGAGGGCCGATGACGAGCTCCAACGCCGGGACGAGATCGACCATGATCCCCCCGTTGCGGCCAACGGCCGACAAGATCCGCTCGCGCCACCGCTCGAGCGCCCGATCGTCCTCGGTCAGCAGCTGCCCGATGAGTTCGTGGAGCGCTTGGACCCACGCGCTATACGGCACGTCGTACTGCAAGGCGTCGAACTTGCCGGTCGCGACGTACCCACGGCGTTGGGTGACCGGCTCGTTGAGCTCTTGGACCAGTGCGGTCTTGCCGATGCCCGAGGGACCAGACACCAAGACGCTGACGACGTGTCCTTCGGCGGCGCGATCGAAGGCATCGATGAGACGCTGACGCTCGCCATCGCGGCCATGGAGCCGCTGCGGTGGCTCGAGCTGCCGCCAGATATCGTTGCGAAACAGTGGAAATGGCTCGATCCGACCGGTGTCCGCGAGCTGCTGGGCACAAGTCTCGAGATCGGCGAGGAGGCCCGACGCGCTCTGATAGCGATCTTCCGCGGCTTTCTTCAGCAGCTTCATGATCATCGTCGAGAGCACGGGAGGCACCGTCGAGTCCACATTGCAGGGCTCGGGCGGTTCGATCGCGAGATGGGCATGCACGAGCGTCATCGGATCCGAGCTCGGATGCGGTACACGTCCCGTGAAGAGCTGGTACAACGTCACGCCGAGTGAATAGAGATCGGTCCGATAGTCGAGGCGTCGATTCATCCGCCCCGTCTGCTCGGGCGAGACGTAAAACAATGTCCCTTCGAGCTCGCCCGGGGTGCTTTGCCGCTGTACTTCGCTCTTGACCGAAGTCGAGATCCCGAAATCGATCACCTTCCAACGCTGGCTGCGGGCGTCGAAGACGAAGTTGTAGGGGTTGATGTCTTTGTGAATGACGTGGTTCGCATGAACATCGCCGACCGCGAGCGTCAGGGCGATCGCGATCTGGATCCCCTCCGCCAGCTCGATGCGCCGGCTTTCCATCAGCTGAGCGAGCGACGAGGTTCCACAGTCCTCGAGCACGAGCACGGATTCTTTGCCCGTGGTGACGAAGTCGTGTCGACCCACGATCCTCGGCGACTTGAGCCGCATGAGGATGCTGTTTTCGTTGCGCAGGACCGCTACAGCCTCCCGCGTGGACGCCGACGAGGCCGGCCCTTTGATCACCACCGACAGACCGTCGTGCGTACGCCGTGCCCGATGGACGCTCGTGAGTTTCCCGCTCGAAAGCGGTTCCAGGAGTTCGTAATCGAGGAGTTTCTTCATCTTGGGTCGGGTTGAGCGCGCGGCGTCAGAATCGACACCTGCCCGGGCCAGCTTGAGGACGTGGTGGCCGACCTTCCAGACGAGCTTGGTCCCGCGGAGTCGCCACGCACCGTCCATTCGCTCGGGCTCGAACGATTGCAAGCCCCAGCTCGCGGACCCTGCGCAAGGTGGCACGCAAGCGGACGTGGATCCGTGTGCGATCGACCCGTCTCGTTCATCCTCCGTGCGTCGCGTTCCTGAGCTACGATCGAGGCCGCTCGTCGTCAGGGCTCGAGGCCGACGAAGTCGCTCCGCATGAAAGCTTCCCGCATCCCCGTCGTTCGTGATCGCGCATTGCCGATCGGGTTCGCTGCGGAGCCGCCCCGGCCCAACGTGGCCGCGCTCGTAAAGTGGTTCGATGTGCATCGAGCCGAGGTCGAGGAGGCGCTCCGCGAGGTGGGTGGTGTCCTCATCCGGGGCATCGAGCTTTTCGACGAAGACGCCTTCGAGCAAGCCGCGACCGCCTACCTGAAGGTCCTCTGGCCCTACGTGGAAGGGCAATCACCACGGACGAAAGTGCGCGCGAGTGGCGTGTATACATCCACGGAATATCCGAAAAGCGAAAGCATTCCGCTCCATCACGAACTCTCGTACGCGGCTCGTCCACCGCATCGGATCTTGTTCTTTTGTCAGTCCGAAGCGACCGTAGGGGGCGAGACCCCGATCGTCGATGGGCGCGAGATCGTGCTCGCCCTCGATCCGGCCGTGCGCGAGCCGTTCGAGGCCCTCGGGGTGCTCTACGTCAAATATATGCACGGAGATTCGACCGCGGCCCTCGGCCGTGGGAAGTCCTGGCAAGACCACTTCGAGACCGAAGATCGCGAGGCCGTCGCTGCGTATCTGCGCGCGGGCGAAGTCGAGTTCGAGTGGCACGACGACAACGGACTGACCACTCGACAACGCCGCCCAGCCTTCGTACCTCACCACCACGACGGAAGACCCGTGTGGTTCAACCAAGCGAGCCTCTGGCATCTCTCCAACTTCCCCAAGCGCGTGCAGGCCAACCTGCGGAAGTTGCTCGGTGAGGATCGCCTGCCCACCCAAGCCTATTTCGGCAACGGCGACCCGATCCCCGACGACGCCATGGATCACGTTCGACGCGTGTGCCTCGACGCCTCGACGCGTTTCCGTTGGCAGCGAGGCGACTTGCTCATCCTCGACAACCTGACGGTCGCGCACGGCCGCACCCCATTCGCCGGCCCGCGCCGCATCCTCGTCGCCATGGGTTAGACCCGCGAACACGTGGGTTGTTCGGCGCGAGTGCACCGCACTAGTGCCTAGACGTGCTGGGCTCGAACGGCGATCCAGAGGGTTTGGGCGACACGACCCAACGTGAAACCGAGGCTGGCCGCGTACACACCGTTCGCTTGCCAGCGCACGCCCAGGCACAGCACGAGGACGCACGTGCAGCCGAACACCAGCACGGCTTCCGAGACGGGGCGAGTCCTTCGCGCGAACACCAGGCGCCCTTGGTGCCAGCTCTGAAGTACTCGACACATCGGGATCGGAGCATCGATCGTGAGCGCAATCGCTGCGATCCCGACCAAACCCGGTGCCAAGGCCACGACCTTGCCAAACCAGAGGCTCGCGAGCGGGGTGAACGCGATCGCAGCCGTCGCCACACCGACGACGACACACAAACCCAACACGAACTGCCGCAGCGCCTCCCGCCCGCCCGGGCGATCCATCATCGCGACACTGACCTCCGCAAGGGCGAGCCCGGGCGTCTGCAGCAAGAACACGACGCCGATGACGACCGGCCAGATCGCGAGCGACTCCACGACGTTGGGCATCCGCGCGATCGCGGCGGTTCCGGCCGGTTGGATGATGAGCGACACCACCGGCATCATCGCGAGCGGAACGTAGAACCGCAGGAATGCGGCCCCCCGTAACACGTGAACGTTCGGATCGTTGCGATGCAGGTTCGCGCGGACGATCGGGCGGACTTTGATCGCCACGAAGACTGCCTCGGCGAGAACCCCCATCGCCAGCGCGGACGCTCCGACGACGACCCCGTGAGACCCGACCCATACGCCGAGGGCCAAGCTGAGGGCGGTCGTGGTCAGCCGAATCATCGTGCCGACCACGACCGAACGCGAATGGCCGAACCGGATCAAAACGCCTTGGCCGTGGCGACGCCATGCGATCGCCCACGTCCACGGCAGCATGAGCAGCAAGCCCGGTCGAGCCTCAGCGGCGACCTCGGCTGGCACCGCGAAGACCCGCTCCGTCAGAACGTCGTAAAGCGGGGTCGCAGCGATCGCGAGGTGTAAGAGGGTGAGGATGGCCCCGGCCCGATGCGTGAATGTCTGCAGAGCGCGATGCGACGCCCGATCGCGGCTCAGCTCCGTGGACGCACTGAGCAACATGATGATCGGCGCTTCGATCATCAATGCGAGTGGGTACACGATGCCTCCGTAGGCAGCGAGCGACAACTCGGGATGGGGCATGCGAGCGATGACGCCGGCGATGCTCGGTTGCTCGAGGCCCATCAACGCCCAGCTCAACCAAAGCGGTACCCACACCGCGATCACGTCGCGCACGGTCGCGGTGCGTTCGGGCGCCATGACGAGGGGGCTAATATAGAGGCGGTTCGAAGCTTTGGGTCAAGGCGCTCGATGGCTCCGACCCGAACGTACGGGCCTCGTGCGGGGTGCCGCCTCCGAGGCGCCGTCGACGAACGGCGCCTCCAGAGACCCGACCTAGAAGCTGTTTCACGCGTTTTCGAGGGGGGTCTTTCAGGTCTCCAGCAACAGGCCACGCGGGGCACTGGTGAAGCCCGTTCGGCGAAGGGCATCGGCGAAGGCCGAGGTGCGCGCTGGCACTTCGTCGACGTGCTCGATGAGCCAAGACTTGCCCCGACGCGCCGTCGCGATCGTTCGTAGACCGTCCACCGCGCGAAGGAGAACCTCGGGATCGTCCGCGGAAGGGAACGTGATCAACCGCTTGCCCGAGCGTTCGACATAGAACACGGGTGTACCGTCGACGAGCACCACGCGCGCACCAGCGGTCCGACGGGGTGTCGCACGTCCCTCGCGATGAGGCCATGGCAACAACCAGCCGTATGGCAGTGCCGGGTCCAGGGCCGACAGCACGACGGCCTCCCTCGGGGGTGCAGCCCGGATCGCCCGCAAACGATCCACCGCCCCCGGACTCGCGAACTGAGCCCCCGCGAGACCTTCCACGAAGTATCCGCGACGGGCCGTACCGGCTTCCTCCATCTCTCGGTACACCCGATACACGGGAGCAAACCCGCCCGGCAGCGCCTCGAGTGCAGCCGCGTCGCGAGAGACGATCCCGTGGCGCTCGAGCAAGGTCACGGCACACGCGTGTGCCCGCTCGGTCGGGGTCGCGGAACCGTGCAACAGATCGGCCACCAGGGACCAGCGGCCCCCGACTGCTCCGGGCAACGACTCCCCCCGCACGCCTCGCTGCGGTCGCACCGGGCGATCCACCGCGCGCAACGTCCCAAACGTGTCGTTGGTGACGAGGCCCCGCCACGCCAGGTCCCAGAGGGCTTCGCGAACGTCTTTGACCCGCGTGCCTTGGGCGCAGGCGTTCTGCACCTCGATGAAGAAACTCGCGCCGCGGGATCCGAGCTGCGCCAAGATCTGGCGGCGAACCTCGTCGAGATCGTCTGGAGGAGTCGGTGGGTCGAGCCAGGCCGCGACGCGATCTCGACGGTAGAGCGCCACCTTGCCATCGCTTTGACCGAGGGCACCGTGCCCCACCCAAACGAGCCATCCCATCGCACCGAGCTCGTCGAGCATTCGAGCGTTGAACCCTGGGACGCGGGCCGGGAGCAGCACCTGCTCGAGTTCGGAGAACGGCAACGGGATTCCTTCGAGTTGGGCGACCGCCGCTTCGACGCGGCTCGGACCGTCGACCTTGGTCCCGATGCCGTGCCAGGCCGGCAGAAATGAGCCGAGGACGCGCCCTTCGACGGGTGCGATCTCACCGCGCAACCGAGCCAAGGTTCGCCGCTTGATCTTGCGCAGCACCTCGGGGTCGCACCACTCTGGTTCTCGGCCTTGCGGCGTGAACTCGCCGTCCAGGATCCGCCCCGACTGTTGCAACGCCGCAAGGACCTCGTGCACTCGCACGAGTGGCACGCCCCAACGCGCCTGCAGATGCACCGCGAGGAATGGCGTATGGGTTCGAGCGAACCGCGAGACGAGCCATGGGAGGGCGTCACGCACCGGTTCGAGGAACACCGACGGGACGCCGGGCGGAGGCACACACCCGAGCGCATCACGGAATAGGCCAGCATCCTCGACGGCCACGTAGACCGGTCGGCCCGCAACCGAGAGTTCGATGATCCGTCGCACGCGCGAGAGTTCGGCCACCCATTCACGAACCTCCGAACGGGGTGCTCCACCCGCTGCCCACGACGACGCGTCGTTTTCCGGCGAGGGCAGATCCCACGACGAGGGCCCACTACGAGCTTCGATCTCGTCGATCGAGAGCTCGCCGAGCCGACGCAACAGGTCGTGCACGTCGTCGAGATGACTCGCACGGTAGTCCGGGGCCAGGCATTGCAGCTCGGCCTGCAACTCTTGGATCACCCCGGCATCGAGGAGTTCACGAAGATCCTCTTGGCCGAGCAGCTCCCGCAACAGTTTGCGATCGAGGTTGAGCGCCTGGGCTTTGCGTTCGGCCAACGGTGCGTCACCGTCGTAGAGATAGGCCGCGACGTAGTCGAACGCGAGCGAGCGAGCGAACGGCGACGGTGACGGGGTCTCGACTTCGTCGACCCGCACCTCGCGAGTTCGGATCGCCCCCAACAGTTCCGCGAGCGCGGGCAGATCGAAGACATCGCGGAGGCACGCGCGATACGTCTCCATGATGATCGGAAACCCGGAAAACTCGCGCGCGACCGCGAGCAATTGCTGCGATTTGAGGCGCTGCTGCCAGAGCGGCGTACGTGCGTTCGCTCGCCCACGGGGCAACAGCAACGCTCGTGCGGCATTTTCACGAAACTGCCCAGCGAAGAGAGCGCTATGAGCCAATTGCTCGACGACCAGCTGCTCGATCTCTTCGGGATCGGGCAACAGGATGTCGAGCGAGGGCAACCGCTCGACTTCGACGAGCCGAAGCATGATGCCATCGTCACTCCACACGGTCTGCACCTCGAACCCGAAATGCGCCTGCAACCGGTTCTGAATGGCCAAAGCCCACGGGGCATGCACGCGCGACCCGTGGGCCGTGAGGATGCAGATCCGCCAGTCCCCCACCTCGTCGCGATACCGTTCGATCGTGATGGCTCGATCGGTGGGTAAGGTGCCGGTGTGTTGCCATTGGTCCTGCAGGTGATCGAGCAGATTGCGAGCCGCCCACGCATCGAGGTCGTAGTCTCGTTGCAACCATGCTTCGGCCTCGTCGCGGGGTCGGGCGACCGCCTCGGCGACGAACCGCCCCATCGCTCGACCCAACTCGACGGGACGGCCAGGCCCGTCACCCCGCCAGAACGGCAACCGCCCGGTCTCCCCGGGCGCGGGCGTGACGATCACGCGATCGCGGGTGATCTGGTCGATCCGCCAGGTGGTCGCGCCGAGCAAGATGTTCTGCCCGGTCGCAGACTCGTGCACCATTTCCTCGTCGAGTTCGCCGATGCGTGGGCCCCCGACCCCCAAATGCACCGCATAGGTCCCGCGATCGGGGATCGTCCCACCATTGAAGATCGCCACCTGCTTCGCGCCGCGGCGTGCCTCGAGCTGATCGGTGTCGCGATGCCACGTCAGTCGCGGCCGCAGGTCGGCAAACGCATGCGAAGGGTAGCGACCCGAGATCATGTCGAGGACCGACAACAATGCATCCCGGGGCAGATCGCGGAAGTTCGCCGCGCGCCGAACGATCTTCGCGATCGCCTCGACCGACCACGTTCGGTCGACACACATCGCCACGATCTGCTGCGCGAGTACGTCGAGCGGATTCCTCGGGTACGCGAGCGGCTCGATCACCCCTTCACGCATGCGTCGACAGACGACGGCGCATTCGAGCAGATCCCCGCGATGCTTGGGAAACACTCGCCCCTCGCTCGTCTGCCCCACGCCATGTCCCGCGCGACCGACCCGTTGCAGCCCACGCGAGACCGCCCCCGGCGATTCGACCAGGACCACGAGATCGACCGCTCCCATATCGATGCCGAGCTCGAGGGAACTCGTCGCAACGATCCCTTTGATCGCACCGGTCTTGAGCCACTCCTCGGTTTGCTCACGACGCTCGCGGGCGACGCTGCCGTGATGGGCCCGGACGAAATCGGGATCGTCGGCCTCTTCGTTGAGCCGTTGCGCGAGGCGTTCGCACAACCCCCGCGAATTCACGAACACGATCGTCGTGCGATGTTGCCGAATGAGCTCGAGCAGGCGCGGGTACACGGCCGGCCAGATGCTGTTGTCCTGGGGTTCCGCCATGCCGGGCTGTGACCGCACCACTTGGGTCGGCGCCGGGGCGTACGCGGGCGCCGTCAAACCCGGCCGCGTCATGTCTTGAACCGGGACGACGATCTTGAGGTCGATATTGGGGGGACCGCTCGTGTCCACGATGGCGACCTCGCGATCGCCTCCCAAAAAGCGCGCCACTTCGTCGAGCGGGGTCGCGGTGGCCGACAGCCCGATGCGTTGCGGATCGCGATCACACTCCGCGCACAAGCGTTCGAGCGAAAGTGCAAGATGGGCTCCGCGCTTGCTCGGAGCGAGCGCATGCACTTCGTCGATGATGATCGTCTCCACCGTGGCAAGCACCTTGCGTGCTTGGCTGGTCAGCATCAGGTAGAGCGACTCGGGGGTCGTGACGAGGATGTCCGCGGGATCGCGAAGCAGTTGCTGCCGATCGCGGGTCGAGGTGTCGCCCGTGCGGATCGCCACCCGCGGCGCCCGCAATCCCTCCCCACTCGACTCCGCCGCTCGCTGGATCCCGCGGAGCGGCAGGTCGAGGTTGCGCTCTACGTCGTAGACGAGGGCCTTGAGCGGTGACACATAGAGCGCTCGGACCCCGGGCTTGGGTTTGGGCGCGTCATGCCGTCGGCTCAACCGATCGATACACGAGAGAAATGCCGCAAGGGTTTTTCCGCTGCCGGTCGGTGCGATGAGCAGGGCATGTTCACCCGCAGCGATCCGCGGCCAGCCGAGGACCTGCACAGGGGTCGGCTGCGGGAAGGCCGACTCGAACCAAGCTCGAGTCGCGGGGCCGAACGACGCGAGTGGAGACGTACCGCCCGGCTCAGGGGGCTTGGGCGCTTGGGCACGTTTCGCCACGGGACGCCCAGCTTGGAACGACCGCGCCGCTCGGACAACCGCAGAACGATCGCACCGGTGGCGGTCGAGTTCCACCTCCGCGCGACGGCACCGCGATCTCGGCGATGTAGGATTCCCCGTATGCTCCCTCCGCCTTTCGCCGTTCGCGGCGATGCCCTGTCTGGGACCGCGCTCCGACCGATGTCTCCGTGTGCTTCCACCGAGCCCGCCCTACCCCCGCTTGCGATGCTCGAGCCCACCGGAAGTCGACGTTCATGACCAACGAACGCGATGTTCCGACCGGGCGTCTCGGACGGCTCGCGAAGCTCGTAGGCGTGGGGGCACGAACGGGTGCCGGCCTGCTGTTTTCGACCGACGGTCGTCGTGCGGCCGAACATGCGGCCGAAGTGCTCGGTTCGCTACGCGGTCTCGCGGCCAAGGTCGGGCAGATGGCGAGCTACGTGGACGGGTTCGTCCCGGAGGCCCACCGCGACGCCTACGCGAAAGCCCTCGGGACCTTGCTCGCCGCTGCTCCGCACTCGTCTTGGACCTCGATCCGCAAGGCGATCGAGACGGAACTCGGCGACTCGGTGGAAACTTTGTTCGCGGAGTTCGAGCACGAACCCTTCGCCAGCGCGTCGATCGGTCAAGTCTATCGTGCTCGTCTGCACGACGGCCGCCGGGTGGCCGTCAAGGTGCAGCACCCCGGCATCGACCAGGCGATCGAAGCCGATCTGCGCAATGCATCCGTGATGCAGGGGATGGCGAGCTTGCTCGTCCCCAAGTCGTTGGATGTGAAGGGCATCTACGACGTCATTCGAACGCGGTTCCGGGAGGAACTCGACTACACCTTCGAGGCCGATCAGCAGGAATGGTTCACGCGCCTGCACGCCGACGACCCTGCCGTTCACATCCCCCGGGTGGTTCGCGAGCGATCGACCCGTCGGGTCCTGACGACCGAACTCGCCTTAGGCCGAACGTTGGATCAGGTCTTGAGCGACGACGAAGCGTCTCGACGCACCTACGTCGAGACCATGTGGCGCTTCGTCTTCCGCGGTATCCTGCTCGGCGGCCGATTCAACGCCGATCCGCACCCGGGAAATTATCTCTTCGGGGACGGCGGTAACGTGGTGTTTCTCGATTTCGGCTGCGTGCAGCCCATCGTCGATCCGGTGCTCGGTTGGGCCCGCATCATGCATCGCGCCGCGCTCGATCGCGACGAATCCGGCTTTCGCCGAGGGTGCGCGGGGATGGTCGGCACCAACGGCGGCGCCTACGAAGACGCGGTGGTCGGATACACGCGGCGAGGCTTCTCACCGCTGTTCGAATCCCCCTACCGCATGACGTCGGAGTTCGTCGCGAGCAACGTACGGGAGATCCAAGGCCTCAAGAACCTGATGTTCAAGCGCGACGCGAGCGTAGTCGGCATGCCGCCCGCGCTCGTGTTCATGAACCGCCTGCAGTTCGGCTTCTTCTCCGTGCTCGCCAAACTCGACGTCACCGTCGACTATGCCGCCATCGAACGCCGATTGCTTGCAGGGCTCGACGGCAGCCACGACCCGCCCCTCTCCCCTGCATGACGCTCGACAACGGCGGAAACGCACCTCCACGTTCGTTTCCGCCGCACGGCTCCCGAGAACGCTTCCACATTCGCCCGGGAAGTCCTCATGACGTCGCCGCACCGGTCAATGCCACGCGAAGTCGGCTTTCGCCGCAGGTGCGGCTTTGCTGGCAGACACCGGCGCTTCTTGAGCCGCGAAGCCCTTCTTGCTCGCGCGGACGCGATAGTTTCCGGGTGTGACGTTCTTGAACCGATACTGACCCGCTTCGGTCGACCTCACCGCCTGAACTACGTTGCCATTGCCATCGACGAGTTCGACGAGCGTGTTCGCCGAACCGATCCCGAGGCGATCCATGGCCAAGCTACCCTCGACTTCACCAAACGAAGCGCGAGCGACCGCGTCGGAATCGTGCAGAAACACGCTCGACTCGGTCTGCCGGATGCCACCGGCCGCATCGCGGAACGCAACCTTGGCCAGGTACCGTCCGCGCGGCATCCCGTTGCCGTCCGACCCGTTGCCATCCCATTCGAGCTGCATGGGCCCCACCTTCCCGGGCACCTTCGTCGCGAACACTTTGGTCTTTGGTTGCTCGCCCTGGTCGGTCAACGACCAGATCTCGAGCTCGACGACTCCAGGAGCATTGGGTTCGGCGATGTTGCGCAATGAGACGCGGGTTTTCTGCGTCGCTTCGTCGAACCCGGCCGCGAGATGCGTGAGGAAGACATCGCCCGCGAAGACCTCGAAGCGACGTCGGCTCTGTTGACCCATTCCCGTCGTCGCGACCAAGTCCACGATGTGTTTACCCGGAGCGAGCGCACTCGCATCGAAGTCGGTCGTGAGATTCGCTCCGCATGCCGTGCTGTTCTCCACGTCATCGACGAAGAAGCTCAGCTTCGCGATCCCGCCCGACTGATTGTCGACCGCATCGGCACGGACGTGCATGGGTCCACCGACATGTTGGCCGTCGATGATGCCTTGAACTTCGATGCTCGCGACGTCCGTCGTCACGAGCCCGAGTACCGCCCACATCGTCTCGCCCTTCTCGGCTCCGTGTTGACCGGTCGAAGCCGTACGCCAGGCTCCGTCGGGCGACTGCACCGCGAGCAGATAGGCCGTGCCGCGAGCGATCGCGGGATCGCGATCGGCAAAACCGGCCATCTTGAGAGCATAGATCGCTTGTCCGGTCGCAAACGCGTCGCTTTGCCCGGGCGTCAATCCCCATCCACCGTCTTGGTTTTGTCGTTCGAGGATCATGTCCTGGAGACTGCGCGACGCCGGCTCGGAACGCGTCACCCCGGTCGACGACAAGCCCAGCAGGGCGAAGTCGATGTCTTGCACATAGACCTCACGGACACCCCCCCAGCCATCCGTTCGAGCGGTCAGGTAACCCTCGGCGCGACGCAAGGGCCCAAGCCACCGATCGTCGGCGGTGCGCGCAAACGCTTGCCGCCACGTTTGAGCCGCTTGAAAGGTGGTCTGCATGGTGCCGCCGGTGATCGGCAGACGGGCATCATCATCCGGGATCGAGCCGTCTTGCGCCTGCACGCCGAGGAGATCCGTCGCATAGCGCAGCAACTCCGCCGTCTGAGTGGCGTCGACGAACCGATCGTAGCGGGCCCAAGCGGCCCCTTCGAAGGCGATCCCGGTCGTTCGCCCGCCCGCGGTCACGCCGAGCTTGAGCGCAGCCTTCATCGCATTGAGATCGGCGTCTGGAACCTCGTAGTGATAGTGCTTGGCCGCCGTGAGAGCCTCGAGCGTGACCGCCTGGACGTGGCAGCCGAAGCACTGATGCTGTTGCGTCCACGCGGTCGACGCCTTGGCAAGATAGGTCAGCCCGGCTTGAGCGGCTCCGCGCGCTCGAACATCCGCCGGAGCCGCTTTGGCGTTCGGATGAGACACGCCACAACTCGGAAGTTGCGGTGTGATCGCGGTTCGAACCGTGGCGGCGGCTGAAGATTCTTGGCAGGCGAGGCCAAGCAGGACCATCGCGAACAGATAACGGGCGGACGACATCGAAACCTCCTCGGGAACGGCGACCCCAACGCGTCATCCGAGCCCACGGATCTAGCCGAATGTAGAAGAGCTCCGGTGGATGCAGAACGGAGGTCAGCGCGAGGCAAAGCACTCTGCTCGAGGCCGGACCGGTTTGAATCGCTCACCCGGACGGTGTTGGCGGCCCAGCCTGGCCGAGCGTTGCTCAGGACCTCGCGCTTTCGCTCTCGTCAATGAGGATCTCGGCCAGTTTTCGCAGCATCCCCGCGAGCCCACGATGGGTGATCCTGATGAGCACGTGCCCCATATCCTCATAGGCGCCACTCGTGCTGTGCGACAGCATCGTGGCACCCCACACGACGACGCGATCGACCCGCGCCTTGGCTTTGCGTCGCGAGGCTTTGCCTTCCCCTCCGACGAGCTCGAGATGCAGGGCCGAGCCGCGACCGAGTTCTCTCAACTTCGTGTGATAAGCCGGTGAACCACCGACAATGGCCATTCTCGTCACATCGACGGCTCGACACGCTTCGAGCAGTTGTTCGAAGGCGAGCCGCGTATCCGACCCTTCGCACACCTCACACCGCTCAGCCGTCACCCGCACGATCGCGACCGCGCCCGCTTGGCATTCGGGTCGTTCGCAGACGAGGGCGAGGCAGGCCTCGAGTACTTCGGCGGTTCGTGACCCACCTTGCAAACAGCTGAGCCAGCTTGGCTGCTCGCTGAGCGCAAACATGGCCTCGACCACCTCGTCGTCAGTTTGCAGCCCACGTGCCCGAAACAGGTCGCGCAGATCGAACGGCGAAGGGCCCGGTTTGGGCATCGCACCGAGGCGTTGGCTGAGGACACGTCGCTCGTGGTCCAACCCCGAAACCGCGACCGTCGAGGCCTCGAGTGCTTCGGCGAGGCGTTCTCGCTCGGCTTGGAGCGCCTGCATTTCGACCTGGACTCGACCCAGGGTCGAACGGAGCTCGGCGATTTGCTGCTCGGCAACCGTGGCCCGACGCTCGGCCGCTTCGAGTGCTCGCCTCAAAACGACGGGAGGCACTTCGGCGGGAGCACTGCGAACAAGCTCCGGCTTCCCCTCCTCCTCCAGTGACCGACGACGAGCGATGGGGTGAACCCCCGCGCGGCGCATCACGGTTTCGAAATCGATATCGTCGTCTTCCACGCCGAGCTTTCTAGAGTGGCCGCACGCCCGAGGTGTTCACCTCACGACCCTTCGTGGGGAAACTTTCGGCCGAGCCGCGTGCACTCTCACCTGCCATGATCAGCATCGCGCAATTTGCGCGGTGGATCCTCCGTCGCAACCATCGCAAATAGATAGGCATGGTCGTGAAACGACCGTTATCGCGGAAGCCCGACCTCACGATGCATCCGTCGCCCCGACCGTGCGGTGTCTACGCCTTCGCTCCGCGCGTGGATCGGGTCGTCTTGTTCCGAACCGATCGAACCCGAATGAACCGGACGAGACGATGAAGCGATCGAACATCGTGCCCAGGGAAGCACATTCATGCGTTCGTTGACGACCCAACCCCCCAACATCGTCCCGGTAGCGAGTTGCCCATTGTGCGGCCACGAAGACCGTCGTCTCGTGCTCGGGAATTGGAATGATCGGGTGGCAATTGCTCAGTGCGTCGCCTGCGAACTCGTCTACGCATCGGGTCGTTTCGAGACCGAGGAGCTCGAACCCGGCACCCACGTACGCAGTCTCGCGAGGCCGGACAGCTTGCTTCGGGCACGCAAGCGCAGAGCCCTTCAACACTACGACAAGCTCATCGAGGGTCGGCTGCTACGACCCGCTCCGCGAGCGCGAGCCCTCGACATCGGATGTGGTACCGGGGCGCTCCTCGACGAGCTTCAGGCCGTCGGATACGAAACCGAGGGGGTCGAACGCGCGGGCGCCACGGCCACGATCGCGGCTCGGCGTCATCGCATCCATCACGCCGACGTCGGGCAAGCAGGATTGCAACTCGACCACGAGTACGATGTCATCACGATGACCCACGTGCTCGAACACCTCGAGCGTCCGGTCGCGGCTTTGCGTTTTGTTGGAGCTCATCTGGCCCAAGGCGGGGTGGCCATCATCGAGGTCCCCAATTGGGGAGACGTCGCGAGACGGCTTTGGGGTCGACGCTACCGTGCACTCGAGCTCGGCGACCATGTGGCCTTCTATGAGCGAACCACGCTCCAGCGAGCGCTCGAGAACGTCGGGCTACGCGTCAAAGTGATGTGGAGCCAACCAACAGCGGCGACGCTCGTCCTGCCGAGCCTACTGAGCGCCACGGACGTTGGGCTCGCATGGCTTCGGCGCGTGCGATACGGGATCGACACCGACCTCCACGGTCGGCCGCAGGGCCCTCGCAGTCCCGACGGCATTCGTCGACTCGCACTCGAGACTTTGGATCGCTTGGATCCGTGGCTCGCGCGGACGATGGGTGAGCGCGTGCAATGGGGGGCCAACCTCATCGCGGTCGCGAGTCGTCCTCACGAAATCCTTCACTGAAGGAAAGTGGACTCGGCGTGCTGCAGTCGCGTCGGCCGTCCCCCACCCCCGGAAACGGCGAAGAGACCCACGCTCCACGGGGCTGAATTAGCGGCACGAGGGCGTTGACACCATGGGGCGAGCGGTTCATAGTCCCGCTCCCCAAGCCAACCGGGCGCGGGACCGACCACTGGGGTGGTAGTTAAGTTGGTCATAACGCCGGCCTGTCACGCCGGAGGTCGCGGGTTCGAGCCCCGTCCGCCCCGCCAACACAATCTGCGTCCGCGCTTGGAACCGTTCGAACCTGTCTTCGGTGTCTGCGAAATACACTGAGGATGCTGGTTTCCGAGCGTTCGCCGGTAGTTCACCCACTCGGCGTGTACTCGTCCGCGTTCACACCGGGACGAGGGCGGGGCGATGGGTACGGCGCCAGGGGTAAATCGCTCGACTCTATCGGCGGGGTGCCACGCGAACCGGGCTACTCGAGCGTGATGGCGTCGAGCGCATGGCCGACGACGATGGTCGCGGAGCTGTACGGATCGGAGCGCTCGTTCGGGGCGGCGGGGCCGTACGCACCGGACTTCGGACGGCCGACGGCGGAGCGGTGCGAACCGAGGTGCTCGGTCGAGGCGTCACTCGCACCGACGATGGAGCCGGAGCACGGAAAGTCGTTTTGGGCTCCGTTCGGACGGCGGTTGGCCGTGGGCTCGCAACCGGCTGACGAACGACGTTGAACGACTGAACCTTGCTCGCCTTGGGTTGCGTTCGCTCCGCAACGGGACGCAGCTGCGGTTGAACCTCGGTGCGAATCGTTCGACTCGAGGATGCCGATGACGGCGATGACGGCGAGGTTCGGATCGCTTCGGGCGCAGCGGCGAGTGACGGACTCGTCCGCACACTCGGGGGACTTGTCCTCACGTTCGAAACCGAGCCGATGGTCCTCGCATCCCGAATCGGCGACGACTGGATGGTCGTGATCTTCTGGCCACTACCGGTGACATAAGTATTGGGCGGCGTACGAATCGCCGTCGCTGTTGGCAACTTGGCCGTTCCAGGGGCGTGAACGACCTTGGGTGGCGGAGGTGTCCGCTCGGCAACGGGGGTCGCGGGCGGCGTCCGGACCATCGGAGGTGCGGTCCGCATGGGTTCGACCTTTGCGTTTTCGCTGGGTATGCGTGCAGGACTTCGCGCCGGCGCGACTTCGCCAAGGGACGCGTATTCAGTGGGTGCGCGATTCACCGGCTTGCCTGGCACGACCCGATGCGCAGGTCGACCCGGATGGACCACGGGCCGCCCGGCATGCACGGGCCTTCCATAGTTCGCATGTGCAGGTCGGCCGTAGTTGGTGGTCTGCCACGCATGGTGGTGGTGGTGATGGTGGTGCGTAACCGCCAGTCCCGCCGCGTGATACCCGTGCGGGCTGACTCCACCCCAATACCAACCAGATCCGTAGTAGCCGACCCCCCACGCGAATGGGGTCCAGGGGTAGTAGCCGTTCCAGTAGACCACGAGCGGTGTGGGCGGACCCCAGTACGAGCACCAGGTGGCGTATTCCGGACTCCAGAAGACGAAATCGCCGTTGACGTTGTAGTAGTAGCGCCCCGACCAGTAGACGCGCGGAAAGGTCTCGACGGCGGTCGTGTAGGTGTGAACGTAGCGAACGACTTCGATGCGATCACCGTTCGAGAGCGTTTCGTAGCCGATTGGCTCCTCCGAGGGCGACACCTCGCCGTAGGTCGCAGCATCGTAGGTCGCACCCGCCCGACCTACATCGACCACCCCCATCTCGACACTACTCAGGGTCTTGGGTTCGGGTGCCGGAGGGGCATCGTACGCGTAGACATCGTCGATATAGACGCCATCGTATTCGCCGATGAGCGTCTCGCCTGGCTGCGGCTGTGTCGGAGCCGAGGTGCCCGCGAGCGTCGTTTGCCCCGCGCATCCCCACATCGGCAACACGCTCGGCAGACCGAGAATCAGTGCCGCGGCTCGACTCCATCTAAGCAAGGCCATGGGCTCAGTTTGAAGGCCTGTCTCCGCAGCCGCAACCCCGCGGGGGTGTGATCTACGCCAAGACACCGTTAAGATTTCCGTGCGTTCCGAGAAGGTTTGACGAGGTAGGCGGCGTTGCATAAGGTCGGGCCGCCTCATGGCTACCGACGAGCTGGTCACCGTCCTCCACTTCGTCCACGGTAAATACGCGGGGTTGGACTACCCCCTCGGGAACGACGCGTTCATCGCGGGCCGAAGCACCGAGGCCCAGCTCATCCTCGCGGACGACGCCGTGAGTCGAAAGCACGCTCGTTTCTTCGCGAGCCGCGGGCGACGATGGATCCGCGATCTTGGTTCCCGGAACGGAACGCTCGTCAACGGACACGCGGTCGAGCACCACTGCTTGCGCATTGGCGATCGTCTAGCCATCGGCTCGAGCCTTTGTCACGTCGAGTCGCGAATTCGCGGGGAGCTCACGACGCAACGGGCCGGCGAACAACCGCAACGACGCGCGAGCGAGGACGCGGTTCGCTCGATGACCGGCAGCATCGAAGACATCCCGCTCATGGATGTCCTTCAGTGGCTCGCGACGAGTCGCAAGACCGGCGCGCTGAATGTGCGGGACCTTGCCGGTGGCCGTCGCGGCTCGCTGCACCTTCGCGAAGGCCGAGTATTTTTCGCCGCGATCGAAGGCAATGACGGGATGCTTCCTGAGAAAGCACTCCTTCGCATGCTGCATTGGCAGCAAGGCATGTTCGAACTCGACAATGTCGCGATCAAAGATCCCCCAAAACGGATCGACATGTCGCTCGAACACCTGCTCATCGAGGCCGCCCGTCAACAGGACGAACTCGCCGAGCTCGCTCGCAAAGTGCGACTGCCGACGAAAAACGACACCGTCAGATTCGTGTCCCCGGGTCCGCTCCGTTGGGGTGGGCTCGCTCAGGAGGAGCTCGAACTGGTTCAGGACATGGTCGAAATGGGCGGTTGGCAACAAATGCTCGACCGCAGTCCCAAAGACGATCTCGAGCTCTTCCGATGCCTCGCTTCGTTGCGCGAAAAAGGCGTCGTCGAGTACTAGGCTCCAAGGGGACTTTCGCAAAGGCCCCTCGCTGCGGCAGCCTAGCTGCCTAAGCTCACCCCAAACGCTCGCCTAGACTAGGCTCCAAGGGGCCTTTCGCAAAGGCCCCTCGCTGCGGCAGCCTAGCTGCCTCCGCTCACCCCAAACGCTCGCCTAACGGCTCGGTGGGGGTGATTCGCCTGAATCTACTCCTGTGCGGCCCTTGCCCAAGGTCGCGCTTAGCCAGACGCTTACTCGGCCGCAAACTCGACGGCTTTGCCGACGCTCACGGCGTTCGAGCCTTCGTCTGAACGTGACTCGGCGTCGAGGAAATCCCGAACGGCGAGATAGAAATCGCTGGCCACCACGAGCGAGGAGTGGCCGCCAGGCAAAATGACGTAGTCCTGCGGGGCGACGCCCGCGAGCGGCCGTGTGGACGGACAAAATGCGTCGTGGGTCGCATGGATCTGACGGACGCGCAGGCCGCTCGGGAGAGGAGCTTCGCGCAAGTCTCGAAGGAATCGGCTAGGTGGAAGCACTTGCCACACCGACTGACTCAAGGCGCCGATCGTCGCCACGCCGGCCATGCCGGCCCAGGTCCCGTCGACTGGGGTGCCGAGCAACGCCAGTCGACGAACGGCGGACCCAGCACGCAAGAACTTGACGGCATGGAGCGCGACGAGGCCACCCATGCTGAACCCGACCATGTCGAACTGCTCAACACCCAAACTCTCTTGCAAGCGGCAAAGGTGCTCGTCCAGCTCGGCCGCGGACCCGCGCATCGATTGCAACTGAAACGTGCCGTGGTGATAACTGAAGACCGCTCGACCGTCGGCTTGGAACCGCTTGGTCAGCGGTAGCATCGTCCCGCGCGTACCCATGAAGCCATGGCACAGGATGACGGGCGGCGATCCCGTCCGGGTCCACGAGAGATCACCGCAAAAGTGATTCCCTTTGGCGAGGTTCCGCGCATAGGAGAACCCATCCTGAAGGTTCGTGAACGCCCGGCGAATACGTCCCATTTCCCGAATTGGTCCGACCACCCCGTAGCGGAGTGTAGCAGGATCAGTCTTACCTACGCATTGGAATGTTTCCGGACGTCGGCGCAAAACAGAGATCCGACCGCGATAACATCGTTCAGCGACAGGAAGACACGTGGCTGTAACAAATCTCGGCTCAAGCTCAATTTCGCTTCCCCGATGAGCTGGGTTCCCCGATCAAGATGGATGGCGTTCCCTCCGCCTCGGGCGGTTCCGGCAGCATGCCACGAAAACCGGGATCGTGACCGGGCCCTAGGTTCAGGAGCCGCGCCTTCGCTTCGCTCGCGAGCCGCGTTCCGGGAAACGCCCCGGCGGCATCCTCATAGCGTTGAACCGCCAACGCTCGCTCGCCGATGTGCTCATAGGCTTGGGCGAGATGAAAGAAGTAGATGACGAGCGCAGGGCTGTACTCGACGGCATGGATACCGCGTTCGAGCAACGGCACCGCCTCGCGAGATTCGCCCATGCGGACGAGGCACAAACCTTCGAGGGCTTGCCACGCTTGCACGACATTTCGACGAAATGCGACCGGTAACGCGGCCACCCATCGATCGCGATCGCCACGGATCGCTTCGAGCCGCTGCTCGTTCGGCACCTCGGTCAACACCGCCAGTTCGTGACGGCCGTAGACCGCCAAGGCACGCAAATGCGGTGCCACCGTCGTCCCATCGTCGTCACCATAGATGGCGCGCGCCTCATCGAGTCGCCATTCGGCGACCAGGAGACCCGCCAGTTGCAGCCGTGCGATCCACTCCCGTTCGGCGCTCACGGCCTCACCGGCTGCGACGAGCGCGAGTTCCTTGCGAAATTGCTGTTCGATCTCGCGGTGCTCCCCAACGCTGATCGCAAGCCGGAGTTGCCTCGCATGCTCGAGCGCGAGACGCCGTTGATCCCGAGCGATGAGGAGTGCCCCGATCGTCATGCCGAACGCGATCGCGGTCAAAGCCGTCAACTCCCCGAGACAGCCCGAAAGCCCCGTCAGTAACGCGGCGAGCACCCAAGATCGGTCCATGTCAAAGTGCTAACACGGCCTACCGCGGGGCGAGCCCGGGTCCGTCGCAAAACGAGCGTGAGGCGCCCGGCCATGAGCGTCTCGACCCTGGACGTTCTGCGCTTGACCGAACTCACGGACGCGCTACGGTCGGCTTGAAGCCTGGACCCACTTCGTTGGGCCGGGACCGGAGGAACCCATGTCACCCCTGCATCAAGGCGTCCGCCTGCGGATGTTCAAGTCCAAGTTGCATCGCGCGACCGTGACCCATGCCGATCTCGAATACGAAGGTAGTTTGACGATCCCTCGCGATCTTTTGGACGCGGCGCAGATCGTCGAGCATGAAGAGGTCCACATCTGGAACGTGACGCGAGGCAGTCGATTGACGACCTATGCCATCGCCGGAGAGGCGAACAGCGGCGTCTTCTGTGCGAACGGAGCGGCCGCCCATCTCACCAAACCGAGTGATCGGATCATCGTGGCCACCTTTGCCGAGGTTCCTGCGGAGATCGTGGCGTTCTGGACACCGACGGTGGTGCTGCTCGACGAGTTCAATCACATCGTCGATCCCAATCTCCGAGAGATCGCTGGGCCTGCACGGCGCCTCGCCTAACGACTCATCCGAGGTTCATCGTAGGGGCCCTCTGAGAGGTGCTCGTCGGACGGGGCGGCCGCATGATAGAGCGCTCGGGCCCCCAAAATTTCCCCGATGAAAGCCTCATCGTGGGCCGAGACCTCGCTGAAGGAGATCCCCATCCCGGGAGGGGTATTCGTGCCATCCGAAACTCGGACCACGGAGCCGCCGATCACCATCGATCGCCCTCCGATCGTGACGATCATGCGAACGCGTGTACCGATCGGGCGAGGTTGCATCGCGCGAAGAAACACGCCACCTCGGCTCACATCGAATGACTGGCTTTGAACCACGGCATGCGTGCTGGGAAAGCTGACGTGAATCTGAAGGGACAAGCGCACCCGGTCCCACTGGCGTCGCTCGATGGGTCTGAGCTCCGTCGACTCGATCGAAGGCTGTACACTTTCCGGTGCATTGACCCACACAGTAGACCGGAGGCCGAACATTCGCGTCCAAATGGATCCCACGGTTGCATTGTGTACACGCGACGGACCCAATTGGCGTTGACGATGACGGGACGCCTGCGGGTCTCTGCCGCACTCCTTCGGGCCCCCGGTTCATCCCGGGAGGGGATCGCGGCTCGAGCGGCCATCGCGAAATACGGTCAGCTCTGCGTTCGGAGCGGACCCCGACGCGCCGTCAAGAGAGTCTTTCGCGTTGTGCCTCGGTCAACCCCGGACTTCGTCCGCATAGTTGATTCGCGAGAGACGGAGGTCGGATTGAAAGACGCTCGGCTTGTAGATCGAGGTGCCGAGCAACATCCGGCAGCAATCCTGCAGGCCTTCAGTCACGGCGGGGTGAGGGTGCAGCAGTTCCGCCAACTCGCGAACCGAACGCCCGTATTGGATCATGAGCGAGACGGCCTCGAGGGCGGTGGATGCATGAACGCCGAGTGCCCGCATTCCGAGAATGCGCATTTCGTGATCGTCGGTCACGAGCAATTTGACGAATCCCTCGGTCGCTCGCATCGCGATCGCACGATTGACCAATGCATAATTGTAGACCGCGACACGATACGGAATGCGTTGTTCCTGGGCCTTCTGTTCATTGAGACCGATTGCGGCGACCTCGGGGTCGAGAAACATGATCGTCGACAGGTTGTCGTAGTTGAGCGGGCTCGTCTGGGAACCACAGATCCGTTCGGCCGCGCGACGTCCCTCGTGCTCACCCACGTTGACCAACGCGACGTCGTCGGTGACATCGCCAACGGCATAGATGTACGGAACGTTCGTTTGGGTATCCTCGACGGCGATGTGACCGCCCGGGCCGACGACGACTCCGGCCGCTTCGAGATTGAGCCCGTTCGCATTCGGCAATCGGCCGATCGACACGAGTGCTTTCTCCACCCGGATCGTCTCACGGCCCCCCGTGTGATGCTCGATGCAATACTCGACCTCGTCACGGACTCGCCGCATGCCGACCAGGCGTGCTCGATGGTGGATGGTGACCCCCTTCTTTTCGAGGTTCGTCGAGCACACCCGAGCAATATCGGCATCTTCGAACGGAAGGATCCGTTCGGCGCGGTCGATGAGATAGACCTTGGTTTGGGCGAAGTTCGCAAAGATCGTGGCGAACTCGCAGCCAACGACGCCAGCTCCGAGCACGACGAGGCTCCGTGGAAATCGTTCGAGTCCTCCGATGTGATCGGACGTCATGATCGACGAGCCATCGATATCTACATCAGGCAAAGCGCGGGGCACGGAACCTGTCGCAATGATGAAGTGCTCGGCCGTGATCTGTCGCGAGCGACCCGACTCGCTCCCTTCGACATGGACGCGGTGCGCATCGACGAAGCGGGCCGAACCCACGAGCCACGTAATCGAGCCGCCGTGTTCACTGCAGGACTCGGACAAGGCGCGGAGCTGTCGTGCCATCTGCTCGGTCTTGGACGAGGTGGCCTGCTCGACCGCTTCCACGACCGCCGAGTAGTGCACATGGATCTGCTCGGCAAAGTATCCTCGGTCGCGACGGGTCGCGTTGCGATAGTCCCGCGAGAGCTCCCACAACGTTTTCGAGGACAGTGCGCCATTGTGGACACCTGCTCCTCCCAAGCGTGTGCGCTCCACGAGACATACCCGCTTGCCGAAATCCCAAAGGCGCATAGCTGCCGCGAAGCCAGAGGGACCTCCCCCGATCACGCAAACGTCGAACTCCGCCATTCGCCCGATGCTACGTCGCGCGACGACGTACGTCTGCCCTCGCGCTCGTACCCTCGCGGTGACATGCCGACCCGTGCGAAGGTGTCACGGTCGCGCGACCCTTCGGCGGGCCCGATCGTTTCGGTTCGAGGTACCAGGTGATCGCCCTGTTCTTCGAGAGGGCTCGTGACGACCGTCGACCCCAGACCACAACTCCGGTTTGGCGGGTTCTTTTTCGGAAAACCATCGAACCTCGCCTCACGCTTCGTCGACGGAGCCGGAGCGCCGTTCCCCCTCGCAACCCAGATCGAAATCCACGCGCAGAAGGCGGGCCGAGCGCGGCCGAAGTTGGCTTGCATGCGTGGCCAGGCTTCGCTTTTGGGTCCTGGGCCCGAACGATCGTGGTACGCAGAGCGAATGAACTCTGGGTGTAGCGTGCTGCTGATTGGGGAGTCGAGCCCCAAACATCTCGCTCGCCTGTTGCGCGCAGCTGGAACGGCGACTTTCGAGTTCGGGCGGCTCTCGTGCGAAGGTGGACGAACGGTCGTCGAGCTCAGCGTCAACGCTCGTACGGTCGACTCGCGTGAGCTCGAGATCCTGCAGGATCGGGCGCAAGCGATCGGTTTCACCGTTCTTGCTCCCGTGCAAGCCCACGCCAGCCCAACGGCGCCCCCGACCCAGGTGCTCACGGTGTTGGCCGAACGCATTCGCGTCGAACCGATCGCCGACCTGTGCGAGGCCTTGGATGCTTTGGGGGCGCGGATCCTTTCGAGTCGACCCCTTGCGACCGAGCCGCTCGCCGCCCACGAGTTCTCGCTCGCGAGCCCCGCTCCGCTCACGAGCGCGGCGTTGCGAGACGCCGTTCGACCGATCGAAAACGCCTACTCGATCGACATCGCGATCCATGACGATCCCGGCTTGCTCCGTGGGAAGCGGCTCGTCATCTTCGATATGGATTCGACGCTCGTCGAGCAAGAGGTGATCGACGAGATGGCCCGCTATGTCGGGGCCTATTCGGAGGTTGCCTCGGTGACCGAACGAGCGATGTGTGGCGAGCTCTCATTCGATGAGGCGCTTCGCGCTCGCTGCCGCTCGCTTGCAGGGGCTCCAGAGTCGGTGTTCGACTGGGTCCGAGAACGGTTGGTTTTGACTCCGGACGTCCCCCGCGTCATTCGGGTCCTCAAACGGTTGGGCTTCCGGATCGCGGTCGTCTCCGGTGGTTTTCTCCGGGTCGTCGAACCGGTACAGCGGGAGCTCGGGCTCGATCACGCGTTCGCGAACCGGCTCGAGGTTCGCGAGGGTCGGCTGACGGGGACCGTGGACGGACCCATCGTCAATCGCGAGCGCAAGGCCGAGATCTTGGGAGAGCTCTCTCGGTTGTACGGGATCGCCGAATCTCAAGTCGTGGCTGTAGGAGATGGCGCCAATGACCTCCTCATGCTGGCACGAGCGGGCATGGGCATCGCGTATCGAGCCAAACCGGCGGTGGCCTCGCAGGCGCGCTACCAAATCCGCCAGCGAAGCATGCTGCCGCTGCTCTTCCTCTTGGGGTTGAGCGCGAGCGACATCGAGTCCCTGGATCGCTAGCGCCTCGACTCGTTCGGCGGAACCGCTTGCGGTGCTGAAAAAAACCGTTGCGGGCACTTCTCTTTGCGCAAGTGATGAACGTCGAAGCGCGTCGAGTGACGACGAGCGCGAGGTTCTGGCGGAGCAAAACGTGTCCCGCCGATCAGCAGGGCAACAAGGCCGTGCAACGGCGTCACTTTTTGGGATCATCAGGTCGTGCGATCTCGTGGTCACGCCCTCCTCTTCGTTGGCCTCGTTGGCTGCTTCAACCCGGACTCCATGACGGAGGGTCTCTCCATGGATCCGACCGAAGGCGTCGACGAAACCTCCGGCGGTTCCACGCCTTCGCTGACGAGCGAGGGCGTGGGTACGAGCGAAGGTTCGACGAGCGAAGCCGAGGCGAGCGATTCGACCTCGACGCCAATGGAGTCTTCGGGGGAAGCCTCGGACGTTGCCAACGAATCCGAAGGCGAAACGGAAGCCTCCGAGAGCACCGGTTCGGAACCCACGGGTACTCCGGTCTTGGCCACGTTCGGTGAACGAACCAGCGCCAACTATCGCGAAACGACCTCCGACACCTTCGTCTCGGTCGTCCAACAAGACTTGAGCTTCTCGGCGCACGCCGACATTCACGTGACCGGAGCCAATGAAGACTCGAGTGAAGTGGGCTTGATCCGATTCGACGTCGTCGCGCTCAGCGGCAGAGTCATCGTCGACGCCGAACTGTGGCTCCAACCCATCGTCGTCACGCGAGAGGGCACCCTCGACCTCTACGGCATCAGCGAGAGTTGGGCCACGGATCCGGTGGATGGAACGCCAGGGCTCCCCAACTGGAACCAACGCACCGACCAAAACAGTTGGATCGATCCCGGCTTGCTCGGCAACTCTTCGTCGGAGGTCGATCCGTTCGCAACGATGACGCTCTTGCCCGGCGATGTGAACACCGACGTCATCGTCGAGATCCCGCCCGAGCGGATCGCGGCGTGGGCCGAAATTCCAGAGGAGAATCACGGATTCATCCTCGTCACGGACCACGCGGCGGTCCAGTTGGCATCCTGCAACTTCGCCGACGAAGGTGTTCGACCGCTTCTACGCGTGACCTATCTCGACTGACCCGCCTGCGTGACCCGCCGATCGGCCCCGAACAGGCTCACCTCCCCCCCGGTGCCGAAGGACAAAGACGAGGGGGGGCCGAAACCGCGTTCGAGGCTCGATCGGACCGGTGATGGACCGTGCTCCTAGTCGGAGCGTCGGCCGGGGCCCCACTCGTCGACGTTGTCGACGCGAGTCTCGAGGAACCGAGCCAGGCGATGGAAATCCGAGCCGCGTTGGATGAACCGTACTTCGGTGACGAGGGTCTCGGGATTGACCAGCTTGTCGAACGGCACGTAATGCAGGTCGAGCTGACCGCTCACGCTCACCATGTGACCGTCGAGGCCTTCTTCGACGAGGCCACGATAGGCCCCGATCCCGAGCTGACTGCCGAGCATGACGTCGAACGCGTGGGGTGCTGCACAGCGGGACTCGTACCCGAGTTGTACGCTGCCGACTTTCTTGGATCGTCCGCTTCGCTTCTCGTAGACCTTGGCCACGGCTCGCGCCATGATCTTCCCGACGTCGAGCTGACCGAGGGCGATGTGCCCGTGATCGTCACGGGGAAGGGTGGCGATGAAGCTGTCGGGAAGCATCTCGCCCAACCCTTCGGCGAGCACGACGGTACCGTAGTACTTCTTTCGCTCTTCTCGCTTCAGGATCAGATCGACGATGCGGTCGGCCAAGGCATCGATGTTGAGGCAACTCCGACCATTCTCGACGACGGTGAGCGGACCCACGATGTCCTCGGTGCTGAAGCAGAGGTGCGCCTCGCCTGCAATCGCGACGCCGTAGGATAGCCAACCGGCCTTGCGACCCATCGTCTCGACGATGAAGTACGACCGCGTGGCCATCGCATCGGCACGCAGGTTCATGATCTCCTTCGCCATCACGTCGACGGAGGTGAAGAAACCAAACGTGAAATCGATGCCGTGGTAGTCGTTGTCGATCGTCTTTGGCAGGTGGATGACGCGTACCTTCCGCGCGGGCTCGGGGAGCCGCTTTTGGTACTCGTGGATGAAGTTCGCGGTCTTGAGTGTGTCGTCCCCACCGATCGAGATGAGCGCGTCGACCTCGAGATCACAAAGAGCTCGGTAGACGTTGGCCAGCTTGGCGGTCTTTTCCGGGTCCTCGAGATCCTTGGGCGACTTGACCGGTTTGCCCGGGTTCGCGCGTGCGGTTCCAATACAGATTCCACGTTCGTTCCGGAGTCCGCGCAGATCGTGTTCCGTAAATACACGATAGTGGTCTCCGGGTACCAAACGGTGGGTTGTCGGGTGATAGAGCTCGAGGTTCGAGTACCCGTGATAGAAGCCGATGACCTCTCGCCCATCTTCCAAGAAGGACGTCGCTGCGGCCGAGATCACCGCGTTCGCGGCCGGAGCTGGACCCCCGGAAAAAATGATCCCAACCCTTCGGACCGAGTCGCCTTTCTTCGTCTTACTCATGCGTTCGTTGCCCTGTTTCCGTCCTCGTGGGGGCGGACGGTAGCGCAACACGCGGTTTGCGACAGCAGTAATCCGCGGCTTCGGTGACCGTGGCGTCACACGCGGCCTCACTCCGGCGGATTTCATCACATCGCGTGGGGGCTGAGTGGGCCCGGTTCGGTTCGTCTCCGTCCCGCCACATCCTCGTTGAACCCATGCAACATCCGATGTACGCGCTCCGATCGATCGATCATTCTCGTTGATCAAAAAGGTAGTCGCGACAACGTGTGATTCTATTGATTTGGAATTCAGGTCCCGCCGCGGGCATCGATGTTATCGTTGTGATGAATGGGCGGACCAGCCGGAGAGGCGTCGTCATCGAGTTCTGGGTCGCACCGGATGGCAGCGACATCGATGACGGGTATGGCAGCCGAATCGACCCCTCGCCTCCCGAGATTGGGCAGGCTTGGGCGCTATGACGTGATCGCCAAGCTCGGCCAAGGTGGAATGGCCGAGGTCTATCTGGGAGTCGCCCGCGGCGAGGTGGCGAGTGCTGCCGCCGCGGGGCGTGAAGCTCTTTACGCGCCACGGGAGCTGAATTTTCGCAAGCTCGTCGTGCTCAAGGTCCTGCACCAGAGCCTCACCGGAGATGAACACTTCGTCGAGATGTTCATGACGGAGGCCCGCATCGCGGCTCGCCTTGCCCATCCGAACGTCGTCCACACGTACACCGTCGGCCAAGAAGAGGGCCGCTATTGCATCGTGATGGAATACCTCGAGGGGGTTCCACTCAATGCCCTACTCAAGCGCACGCGAGCGCTCTCGTTCGAGGATCGCATGCCCTTGCTGTGGGCTTCGTGTCAGGTTCTGAGCGGTCTCCACTACGTTCACGAGTTCAAGGACTACGACGGCGCGCATCTGCGACTCGTCCATCGTGACATCAAGCCGAGCAACATCTTCCTCACCTATGACGGGCAAGTGAAGGTCCTCGACTTCGGGCTCGCCAAGATGACGTCGGAGCATGATTCGACGACGAGCCAGGTGGTCAAAGGCACGGTCCAGTACATGTCGCCGGAAGCCTTGGATCTCTCGCGAACCGTCGACCGAAGGGCCGATGTGTTTGCGGCCGGGTTGCTCATTTGGGAGGTCGCGTGCGGGCGTCGGGTGTGGGGAGAAGCCAACCACTTGCAGATCCTGCGTGGGCTTGCGGCCGGAGAACTCCCGGATCTCGAAGCCGGAGTCGAGTCGGGTGTTCCACAAGAGATCGTGAGAATCTGCCAGCGCGCGATCGCACCACAGGTCGAAGACCGTTACTCGACGGCGCTCGAGTTCCGCTTGGAGCTCGAGGCGTGCATGGGCTCCTACGCAGGATCCGCTGCCACCGACGAGCTCGGGGCCCTCGTCACCGAAACCTTTGGCGATCTCCGCGAACGGCGAGCTCAAGCGATCCGCGAGCGGCTCGACGTGCTCGAACGCAGCCGCTCGATGCTGCAGTCACCGGATTCGTTCGGCGATTCTCCTCCGAGCTTCACCCACCCGGGTCGAACCCACGTGGGTCCCGTCACCGCAACGCTGCAAACGACCGCGGTTCAAAACGCGATCGACTCGAACGCCCGCGAACGACGACTGTTGCGATGGCTCGCCGTTGCGGTGGCAGCCGCGACGAGTATGCCCATCGCCGCACTCGGAACCTACTTGTACAGCGTTCGAGCTACGGCTCCGGGGTCGTCGACGAGCCCCGTCTCCGCCCCGAGTCTCGCGTCTCCATCGAACACCGAAGCCGCCGTCGCAGCGCCGGTTGCAGAACCTGCGAGCGTCCTCGAAGCCGACGTCGATCGACAACCCGCGGTGAATCACACCCCGTCGCCACCGCCACGAGCACCGGCACCGGCGTCGTCGCTCGAGCCTTCGACGACCGGCCGAGAGGGGATCGCGCGTACCCCTGCGCGAAACCCTGGGGCACGAACCACGATGTCGAGCTCCTCGGCCGTTCGCCCGACGTCTTCGAACGAACCGAGGTCGACCCCTCCTCCGGGTACCCCAGGCGATGAAACCAAGACGGTTACAGACACGTCGACCAACGAGTCGGCATCGAGCCGCGCGCCCCGAAGCCGATCGTCCGATGTCTTCCTGTCGGCCGGTTCCAAGGCTCCTCCCGCGGATTTCATCCCAGGTTCGAGCTTAGAAGCCGACGCGTTGGATTCGTTACCCTAACGGCGATTTCGAGCGTCCGTTGGCCGATCCTGTAATTCGAAATTCGTATCTTCGGTGAGTTGTAGGCCCATCGAGGAACGGCTAGAAGGCAGAAGTGACCACTACGCCGTCCTCCCTTCGAGCGGACTCCGAATGGGTCACCGCCTGGTTCCCGGTTCGAGTCGTCGGAAACCGGATCTCCGGTTCAGCGTTGGCTCGACGCGTTTGCGCGACGGGCATGCTCGTCACGGCTCGTCGAGCGTTCGAGGTGGGGTCGAGCGTCGAGCTTGCCTTGCACGTCGATCCCGAAAATAGCCCACCGTCGAATCTCCGCGGTCGCATCATCGAAAGTGCACGCAACGAGGAAGACCCGGGAGGCCTCTGGCCCTACAAGGTCTCGATCGCATTCGACATCCCACAACACGCTCTGATGCCGCTCTTGGGCCAAGTTCGTACGACGCCCCCCTCGTAGCGAGCGAAGGGCGAACGACCGACTACCCCGAGCAGTTGAAGAACCGATCGACCGCGATCGACCGGCTGCCACTGGCCTCGTCCCCGCTGAGGACGAGGATCTGGGCCTGGCGATCCGCCGGCAAGCAACTCGTCTTGGCGTGCACTTCCTTCCACCCAACCCCGTTGGGTGAGGTTTCCCAAATGGTCATGCCCGCCGTCTCGCGCATGCGGAGGAATCGAGACTCGGCTTTCTTGAAGTTGAACGGACCCACGCCTCCCGTTTCGGTCTCGACCCACAATCGTCGGCCCTCGATCCGAAAGCCCGTGCGGCACACTTCCTGGGATCGTTCGACGCGAAAGACGAGTTCATCACCGGTGTTCGGCTCGGGCGGGGCGACGAGCTCGATTTGCAAGGTCACTTCGGCGAAGTCGAAACGGGTGCGCATGTTGGCCCCGAACGGTTCGATGCCGCTGTCGAAGGACAGCACGAGCGCACCATTGGCGGTCGTGACTTGTCCTCCGTTTTCTTCGCCCCAGGGCAGCCACTCCACATCGAGCACGTCTTCGAAGTCGTCCGCGAATACCGGATCGACGCACGGCGGTTGAAACTCGACCACGCCCGTCGAACCGTCCGCCTCGTCTCCCGTGCTTCCGGAGGTCGAGGATTCCCCGAGATCCTCTGCGCTGGAAGGGCCTTCCGACCCCTCGATCGAGGGGTCGAAGGCAGAGTCGCCGGTCGTGCCGATGATCGATCCTTCGGTTGTACCCGTGACCAGATCGGTTGGAGGTAGCGGAAACTGATCCGACGCATCGTCGGCCCCGGTGGGGTCGTACTCTGGATCGAGGGAGGTACAACCAACGAGGCAACAAGCCACCACGAATGGAGCCAACGATCGGCGAACAGGGCGGGGCGTGTAACCGAAGCGATGAGTCATCGGGGCACTGACCTTTTGGCCGGTGGGAGTGTACCTGGGATCAACCGTTGTCATGGGCATTCGCACGTCGTGATTCCCCGCACCCACCACCGCGCATCTTCGCGCTGTCCTTCCATCCGAAAGGGCATCCCCACCAGGTGTGAGACCACCAGCCCTAACAGGGTGTGAGGCCCACAGCCCCCACAGCCCACGCGGGCGTAAATTCAATCGGCCCCCAGTCGGGGCGTAGAACCACTCAACCCCATCGGGGCGTAAAGTCTACTTTCGCGCAGGTTCGAACACGGCGCGAGTTCGCACCTCAGTGCGTACTCGCCTGGTCTCCGAAGAATAGCTCGATGTGCTCGTCTTCGCCGAGTCTTCGTAGCGCAACGACATCGGTCCGGGGAACGGACGCAGCCATTCTCGCGGAGGTCGACGTCAGGATCCATTGAACTCGGGGGAGTGTCGACCGTAAGACGTCGACCAACTGGTCGACGACGCCTCCGTCTTGATGGAGGTCGGCTTCATCGATCGTCACGACCCCTTGGGCGGTGCGCGGGTCTCGTCCGGGATACGCGGCCCAGAGGGAGCGGATCGGGAGGGCACCAAAGCAGATGAGATGACGGGCGCTCGTAGGTAGTTCGCCGAAGCTCATGCGACGTCCACCCGGGCTCGAAAACGTCGGCTCGATCGTCATCGGATCGAGGCCCTCGTAGCGCAAGCCCGCTGGGCGCAAGAGCGAGTCGACCACGTCCTGCATCGCATTACCTAGCAGCCGCATGTCGTGGACCGATCCGACGGCTTGCCGGAGCGCGACTCGAGAGCGCTGGTCATTCGGCATGAGCGCGGCTCCGATCGCCGCATAGGCGAGTGCCTGCTTGGTTTCGCGCGTCAGATCGCTCGCCGAGGCATCGTGCAGGTTGCCGCTCGTGCGCACATCGTAGCTCGCGACCGAACGCACGGGCGCATGCAGAGAAACTGCTTGACGGGAAAACCAACGCGCGGCCGAGATCGACACGAAGACGAACCCGGTCCCTTCCTTGGCTTGGCGATCGTAGAGCGCTTGCTCCCGCCGACGCAGCGCGGTTTGGTCTTCGGCCCATTCGGCCCCCATCGGGCGTGACGCGAACTCGGTGCGCGCGTTGGGTGTGAGCACCGTCAATGGATGAGGTCGCGCCACGTCGTCGTCGCCGAGCGACCATTCGCATGCCGCGAAGGGGGGCACGGGACGGCCCATGAGCCCTCGGCCGACCAGCACCGTCGCGTTGCCAGGTCGGGTGCACCCCAACACCTGAAGCAGCGCCGTTTTGCCCACGCCCCCGGCTCCATGCACGACGGTCATGAGCCGTGGCTCGCCGGTCGTATCCAAGAATGGAAACTCAGCATCACCGAACGGGGACACGCCGAACACTTGGCAACGAGTGAGGTACACGGACGGCGCCATGGTACCTCGCGGCACGCGAAGAGAGATCGGGAGAGCGAAGGTCAAACCGGATGGGAGGCTCGGGCCTTCGCGATCTCGGCGGCGACGTCGGAGACCACCGCGACGGGATCCCGCGCCTGCGTGATCGGCCGACCGATGACGAGATAACGGGCTCCAGCTGCGATCGCCTCCGACGGGGTCATCACCCGTTTCTGGTCGGCATCGTCCCCGCCATGTGGGCGGATCCCTGGAACCACGCACGTCAGATCGGGTTCGGCAGCCCGCACCGACCCGAGTTCGAGCCCGCTGCAGACGATGCCCGCACATCCGGCCGCAGCCGCCGACTGGGCGCGAATCACTACGAGCTCGCCGGGGGTTCGGGTATGCCCAGCCTCACGGCAGGCTCGTTCGTCCTGACTCGTGAGGACCGTCACCGCGAGAATCCCAAGCTCATCCTTGGCTTCGTCGACGCATGCCCGCAGATGATCGATCCCGCTCCCCGCGTGCACGGTGAGAAACCGAACCCCCAGGCGACGAATGCCGCGAATCGCGCCCCGCATTGTGTTGGGGATGTCGTGCAGCTTGAGGTCGAGAAAGATTCCACTCTCCGGCGCCTCGGTTCGTACCGCATCGACCACCTTCGGGCCCTCGGCCACGAACAACTCGAGCCCGATCTTGAACAGTCCCACCTGACCCCGCAAGGTGCGAGCCCACGCCACCGCGTCTTCGGCTCGAGCGACATCCAGGGCAACGATGATCCGCTCACGAGCGGCGTGCAGGGCATCCGACATGGCCGACGCGCAGCCATAACACATGCCGATCGGTTCATCGAGGCTCGGACCTCACGAACCGGAGGCAGCCTCCGATCGGCCATTTCCTTCAAAAACCCGAGCGTCCTCGGCATAGTCGCAGGAATGGTCTCGAGTGACGTTCGCCAGCGCTTGTTCGACGCGCTCGAGTCCGGGGTGAACGAGCACGCCTTCCCAGGTTGCGTCGCGCTCGTTTGGCGCGATGGTTCGATCCTCTATCACGAAGCGCATGGCACCTTGGCGACGCACCCCCTCGCGGAGCCTTGGCAGCAATCGGTCGTGCGAGACACCGTTTACGACTTGGCCTCGCTGACCAAGGTGCTCGCGACCACGACCCTCGTTGCTGTCAGTATCGCGCGCGGACGCATGGCGCTGACCGATCCCGTCCCGCGTCCATGGGTCGACGCTTGTCCGGGAGCCACGCTCGAAGACCTGCTCGAGCACCGAGCCGGCCTACTCGCCCATCGCGAATACTTCACCGATGTGACCCCGTTCGATGCCCGAGCCGTACTCGATCGCGTGAGCTCTACGCCGCCCGCATATCCACTTCGCTCGCGCGCGATCTACAGCGACCTCGGTTTCATCATCCTCGGCGCCTGGCTCGAGCGGGTGTGGGCTCGACCGCTACTCGAGCTGTTCGACGACCTCGTCGCGTTCCCGCTCGCTCTGCGACGTGGGACACCACCCTCGCTCGCCTTTCGACCCATCGACGGGAAGCCGGCACCTCACCGAACCCTTGCCCGGATTGCACCCACCGAGGTCTACGACCCGGCCTTGCATCCCCTCGGCGCCCCCTCACATGTTGCGGTCCGCCGATCTGCCGCCTACGCACATGGGGAAGTGCACGACGACAACGCCTATGTCATGGGCGGTGTGGCCGGACATGCGGGTCTGTTTGGAACGGCGGAGGGTGTGCTCGAAGTCGCGATCGCTTGGCTTCGCGCATCTGTCCCCGGCATGGATTTCGCCCTGCGGGATCGCTTTTGGACCCCGAGCGACATTCCCGGATCGACGCGACGGCTGGGCTTCGACGGCCCGGATCCAGACGGTCACGGCAGTACAGGCACGGCCCTTACACCTACAGCCGTCGGCCACACCGGATATACCGGAACGAGCGTGTGGATCGACCCGCAGTTACGAGCGATCTTCGTGTTGCTTTCCAATCGTGTACATCCCACGCGCGCGAATGATGCTATCAAAGCCGTTCGACAGCGATTCCACACACTTGCGGCCGCACTCGTGGAATGACGTCCGCTGTCGGTGACGTCGACACGTTCCGGTGACCATCGCCCATGCGGCTGAGTGACCGGTCGTCCGGCTGTTTCGCCAAATGCGAGTAGATCGGAGGACCCTCGTGGTCATTGCCGCAGCGAAAGTGCACTGATACCTTCAAGCACGATGACGAATCCCATTGCCTTTCCACGTCGAGCACACGGTTCGCTCATTGCCCCGTGGCTTCTGCTCGCGTGGGCGGGTGCGTGCACGTTCGATTCGTCACCCGACCCCATCGTGGCGGACGACCCCAACCTCGAAGGTACGGACAGCAGCCGCATCCCAGGAACCGAGGGCGATTCCGAGGACGCCAGCCCCGCACCCGACGACAGCGATGCCGGCGACCCCACGCTTTCAGGAACGAGCAACGCCGAAGAAGATAATGATGCCGGCGGGACCGCGAACGACGCCGACCCTTCGACCGGCACCGACGGCGGAACGCCCGTGGACCCACGTCGCGTACCGATGTTCCTCGCCGCCGGACAGGGTGGACGCACCCTCGTCAGTTGCGACGACGGCCGTTCGTGGATCTACGAGCAAATCGTAGACCCCACGAGTGCCCCCGACGAAGACGGTGGACCGTACAGCGTATCCGGACTCATTTACGACAAGGGTCTATTCATTGGAACGTACGGTCACGGCACCGATCACACGACGATTCGGGTCTCCCCAGACGGCGTCGATTGGGAAGAGGTCATCCCAACCGATACGGTCGTTCCGGAACCTGCACTCGGCATCGTGTCGATCGATGGGCGCCTATACACCGGGTCGACCTACTCGGACAACGCCTACGATTGGTTGGAAACCGATCCCCTCTCCACCGGCACTGTCAATATTCGAGGCATGACCGCGGGCGACGGGACCGTCGTCGCGGCCGGCGACGCCTTTGGCGAAGTCTTCTATTCCGATGACCGCGGTGAAAACTGGTCGCCTGCTGAAAACATCGCCGACGCCGAATGCACGGGGAACTTCTATCGCCTTGGCGGTTTGAGCTTCGGCAACGGGGTGTTCCTGCTCGTCTATGGCAACGGATCTGCCTGTCGTTCCATCGACGGCGGTCGCAACTGGACGCGAGCTCCCATCGGAGCGGAAATCGGGGGCCAAGTCATCTGGACCGGCTCCGACTTCTTCGCAGTCTCTGGCGACTCCGGCTACCGCAGCCCGGACGGGGTCGACTGGACCCCCGTCGCATTCTCGCCCCCGCAGATCAACGCCCAACGATTGGCGATCTCCGATGCAGGTACCTACGTCACCGTGAATCGCGAAGGCAATGCCTTCTATCGCAGCGAAGACGGCGTGACCTGGGAACCAGCCACGGCCCCTGCCTCCGGCAATCAGATCATTCTCTTGACCTTCGGTCAGGGCGTGCCCTCTGCCGAATGCCCGCTGCCAACCGAACGCTGAGGCGCGATAACTCACGCCCTGACCGGAATTCGCTGTCCACCCGAGCGCCACAAGAAGACGATGCGAGGGGTCACGAGCAGTCCTTCCCCACCGAAACATCCGCCTATGGTTCGCTGGGCGTGGCTGAAAGTGTGACGTCGCCCCCGAAACGACGTAGCTCCTTCCGGAACTGAGTGCGCCATTGGGGCTGGCTTCGGGGGCACGCACGATCAGATCGGCAAAGCCATCGCTGTTCACATCTCCAGCGCCACTGACCGACGTTCCAGATCCGTCATTCGCAAACTCACCGTCCACGGCAAATCCTCCTAGACCTCTCGCGATGTCCGCGAGCGACACAGGAGACAGAACCGCTGCCGGAATTGCGAATGTGCACGCAACCGATCTACCGGGCACAGCTAGCCGCTGCAGCTGACCAGGCGGCCACTCGGGCCTTCGGCTCTCCCTTACCGCCTGCACCTGAGCGCCCGGATCGTTATACGGTCATCCAGCAGCGTAGGAACGAAGCCGCTGCACCAGCAAACGACTCTCCTCCGCGAAGGCGGGGTCGTTGTGTTCGGTCGCCCACACCACGCCACCGACACCATTGAGCGTCAAGAGCCGCTGCATCGACCCCTCCCAGGAATCCTTGACTTCACCGTATCCTTCGAAGAAGGCGTCCTTTAGGTTCGGTCGTCGCAGCCATTCACGCATCCATAGGCGCGACCAGTCCATGTACTGAAAGTCGACACAAGTTCGCTCGAAGTCGATCAAGCCAAGTTGCCCGTCACGAGTTGCGATCCAGTTCCTAGGAGAGCGATTCGAATGCCGCTCGGAACAAGATCGGGAGCAGGCTTTTCTGATGCGACCGGACGAGCTGGAGTAGCTCCGCCGGAAATGTGAACACGACATGAAAGTAGGGAACGGGGAGCAGGAGGTGAAGCACAGGCCCTGTCGTCGCGGTTGGGAGCGCGCGGCCATGGATTGCGTCGCAAACGGATGTGAGCGTCTTCACACGGAGGTGTTCCGTACGGACGACATGGCGAACAGGACGGCCATTGCGGATCAGTTCTTCGGGCTCATGCCTGCCGTTCGGGACAATGGGGATTCCAATGATGATGATGAGATTGAGGTCGAATAGCTCGGGCACGGCAGTGTTTCGAGGGGCCCTCGCCCGATGCCGAGCGATCTGGTACGCTGTTCAGCATGAGCCAGCCGCTCACAGCCGACGATATTCTCCCGCTCGTTGCGCAGTTGAGTCCGGCAGAACGGGTTAGGCTCCTTCGGCTTATTCGAGCGGTTGGTAACGACGCGGAAGCGTATCGTGCCGCGCCCCCGGCATCGAACGAGTTCTCAAGCGATGAAGAGGCACTCGCGTGGGACTCTGACGGGTGGGAAGGCGTGCGGTGAAACGCGGTGAGATCCGCTGGTACACTTTCAAGCTCCCGGACAAGCGGCGACCAGTTCTAGTCCTAACGCGCGATGAGGTTGTGAACCAACTCAACGAGACGATCGTGGTTCCGGTCACACGAACGATTCGCGGTCTCGCCACAGAGGTGATTCTCTTGCCCGAGGACGGCATGCCGGTACTGTCGGCCCTCAACTTTGACCATATTTCCCTGGCACGACGCGATCGACTTGGCCCTGTCATGTGCATCCTCCCGGAGAACCGATGGTCGGACGTGCGCGACGCATTGTTAGCGGCTTGCGGATTCGCTGACGAGTCTGCTGGCTAACTCGGACGTTGCTGCTGACATGGCCCTCGCGTTCGCTCGGTCCACGCAACAGAACGCCAGCCGTTGGGCGGCTCGAGAGCGTCGGAGCTGTCCGGTCGAATCGAGGCCGTAGCAAGCCGGGACGGCAACCTAGAGGGCATACGCCAACTTGCATGGGCCCTCCGCGGGTAAGAAGTACCAGGAAGGTCCGACACCGAAAGCTGACCGCACACAATGGCCCCTGGAGCGGATCGGGTGACGAATCCTCTCCCGCCTGACTTCGCCGACCTCATCGTTTGCCTGAATCAGGCCAACGCCGACTACATGCTCGTCGGCGGCTACGCAGTCATGGCCCATGGGCACGTTCGTGCCACCCAGGATATCGACATCTGGGTTCGCGCGTCGCCCAACAATGCCCAACGGGTCCTCGAGGCTTTACAAGCATTCGGGATGCCGCCGGGACTCACAATCGACACGTTGTCAAAAGCAGACGGCCCACCTCCCACCGGGTTCCGTTTCGGTCTCCCGCCGTTCGCCGTCGACTTGCTCACAAGCATTCGGGGCATCGATTTCGATGCGGCGTTTGTAGACAGTTTCGTCCGCGAAATCGGTGGTCTTTTGCACCGGTGATGTGTCAAATGGCTCGAGGGTGGTTCGTTCGAACCGGCTCGGTCGAACACTTTGCTCCAGCGCTTCTTCGGGCTTCGGGGTGCGGTCGGCTCATCGGCATGGCGATTTGCGACAGGCACGGAGGAGAATTCGGCCGAGCCTCGATAAAATCCGTAGCGGGCGGCAGAGAAGGAAAAGGAGAGATTCACCCATGATACACACGCCAGTCACCCCACGATGGGCCCTCGTGGCCCTTTTGCTTCCTGCATGCGATCTGACCACCGACTTTGGCGACGTTGCCGAAGCCGAAACCTCGAATGCGGAGGCTCGTACAGGCACACCGACAGACGCCGATCTCACACCCGAGTCCCAACTGTCCTGCGAAAACGATGACCCGGTCGATTTCGCAAACATGTTCGTGATGTCGCCGCAGCATTACTACGAGTTGGAACTCGCAGAAGCCGCTGTTTGGGATCTCGAGGAACTCATCGACCCACTCGATGTCCCGGAGGGAACTGTGGTGTTGGTGTTTTCGAGCGAAGCCAACGCCTCGTGTGACGATATCTTCTTCTCGAATCTCTCTCTGCAAGACCCCGATTTCCCGGTTGAGAACGTTTCGTCGACTCTATTCAGTCTGACGCTGCCCCCGGAAATGCAGTCACCTGGCCTGTACACGATTGACGATCGTTTCAATGGCCACGTTCCTCAATTCGATTTTGAACATCGCTTCATGAACGACATCGGATACGTAAGCGGGATCGGGTATGCCGGCAGCGGAGTCGGTGGCCAGATCGAGATCACATCGATCGACGACGCACACATCGAGGGTGTCGTCTGTGTCGTCGATGACGGCTTCGGGATTTTCGAAGAAGCCCAAGCCGATCCAAGCACTTCGTTCCGCGCCACGTTCTGCGAGGACTAGTACTCGGTGCCGGAAGTTCGTGGCCGGTTAGGCGCGGAGCTGCGCCGCGAGGGCAAGGCGCGAGACCGAGTCGTATCGGGAATACGGTGAGCGTCGAGCAACGCAGCCATCGTGGCGTAGTG